>Ga0310690_10000207_pt1 | contig 140593 bp, 103 predicted proteins | sample AusTroGonzalo_MG_2_FD_207661 | JGI IMG/M metagenome (GOLD analysis project Ga0310690, IMG submission 207661) | Bovine rumen microbial communities from tropical cattle in Woodstock, Queensland, Australia - Gonzalo_04 (v2) (version 2) | ecosystem: Host-associated > Mammals > Digestive system >...
AATGGTGGAGCAGATGGGAGTTGAACCCACGACCTATACGATGCGAACGTATCGCTCTAGCCAACTGAGCTACTGCCCCACAAAAAGAAGATTTAATACTATACACCTCATTGCAGAAAAATACAAGCGGGTTTCGCTTTTTTTCCGAAAAAACGGTTCATCCCGGCGGATGCAAGATGTAATGATATCTCCCGTCAATATCCCCCTTGCAGAAAAATACAAGCGGGTTTCGCTTTTTTTCCGAAAAAACAGCTCATCCCGGCAGATGCAAGATGTAATGATATCTCCCGTCAATATCCCCCATCCGATGTACGGCGTTCGATTATGCGATCGATGTTTCCCACACGCACAGTATTGAGTATAGAAAACAAAACTCTTCTCCGCTATTATGGCTCCGCGCGCAAACGCACCTGCATCGCCTCGGGTTGCGCGAAATAAGTCAGCGCTCAGTCTTGTCTGCCTGCTTGAAAAATGTGCGATGAAGTTCAAATGCAGTAGTCGAAGATGCCGTTTTCGGCGTCGTGGCGCTGATAAGTGTTCAGGATGTCTTCGAGCGTGATCTGCCGGGTGAGCTCGCGGATGCCCTCATTGAGCTGCACCCAGATGTCGCGCGTCGGGCACAGTTCGTGGCGGCTGCATTTCGCGGGGGAGTGCACGCAATCGACGACCGAGATCGGCCCCTCCATCGTCTCCAGGATCTCCATCAGTGTGATCTCCTCAGGGGCTTTCATCAAATGGAAGCCGCCGTTGACCCCGCGCACCGAACGGATCAGCTTCGCCTTCCTGAGGTCGAGCACCAGACGGCTGATGTATTTTTCCGAAATCTGCTGCGATTCCGCAATGTCGCGGAGCAGACGCGGTTTGGCGGGGTCATGCGTCGCCAGATCGATCAGGATCCGCAGTCCATACCGCCCTTTGGTAGAGATTTTCATAGAATCACTTTCTTTTTGGTTTTCTTTTATGGTTTCTGCTGTATAATATACCTCATCCCATGTACTTTTCAAGCTGGAATCCGAAAAGATTACAAAAAAAGTAGAGAAATTTTGTTTCCGGGCTTGACTTTTGCGCAAAAAGTGGTATTGTATTACATACGCAACCTTTTTGGTAATCGTTCTGTTTTTACGGCAACTCAAACTTTTTAAGGAGACATAACCATGAGCATTGCAAACACCATCCTCGACAAGATCGGCGGGACCCCGCTTGTCCGCATCAACAAGCTCAACCAGGGCGGCGCAGAAGTCGTCGTCAAGGTCGAATCGTTCAATCCCGGCAGTTCCGTGAAAGACCGTATCGCGTTCGCCATGATCGAAGCAGCCGAGCAGGCCGGACTGCTGAAGCCCGGCACGCTCATCATCGAGCCGACCAGCGGCAACACGGGCATCGGGCTCGCATTCGTCGCGGCAGTAAAGGGTTACCACCTGATCCTGACCATGCCGGAGACAATGAGCATCGAACGCCGCAAGCTCGCGCAGGCATACGGCGCGGAGATCGTGCTGACCGAAGGCGCGAAGGGCATGAAGGGCGCGATCGCGAAAGCGCTCGAACTCCGTGACGCCAATCCCGGCTCGTTCATCCCGCAGCAGTTCGAGAATCCCGCGAACCCGGCGTACCACAAGGCGCATACGGGCCCGGAAATCTGGGCGGACGCAGACGGCAAGGTCGACGCATTCGTCGCAGGCGTAGGCACCGGCGGCACGCTGACCGGCGTCGGTGAATATCTGCGCGAACAGAATCCGAACGTAAAGATTTTCGCGGTCGAGCCCGACACCAGCCCGGTCCTTGCGGGCGGCGCGCCCGGTCCGCACAAGATCCAGGGCATCGGCGCGGGCTTCGTGCCGAAAGTGCTGAACACCGGCCTCATCACCGAGGTGATCGGTGTTTCCGCAGAGAACGCCGGCAAGACCGCCCGTGCGGCCGCCGCGCAGGAAGGGTTACTGGTCGGCATCAGTTCCGGCGCCGCGCTCTGGGCTGCTCTTGAGCTCGCGAAACGCCCGGAATTCGCCGGAAAGCGCATCGTGGCGCTCCTCCCCGACACCGGCGAACGTTACCTCTCCACCTGGCTTTTCAGCGAGTGAAAGGCATTTTGAACTCAAACATCCGGGACGATTTCTGAAAGGGAATACGTCCGTCCGCACTTCCGCCGCCTGGAACCGGGATCGCCGCAAAAACGGCTTTCCCGGCGAAAAGCGGCGTTATTTTTCTGCAGGCGAAGACCTTTTTCGAAGCAAAAAACATATGCTCAGCAGAAGGTCAACCTCCGCCTCGACACAAATGCCCGGTGCGGCAAGTCTAACGCTGCCGCGGAACAGCCGGCGATGATCGCGCCGGGCGAACAATCAGTCTTTGATCTTCTCAACACCTTTGACGGAAAAGACGAGGATCACCAGGACCGCGAGCGCGGCAGCAGCCATCAGGATCCGGTAGACGACGCTCCAGTTGCGCGAAATCATGGGCGGGGTGCGGAACGCCGGGTTGGACTGCTGCGGCGAGAGCGTGCAGTCAGGCTTGAATTCTTTCCCGGGCCCGGAGCCCCGCGCAGCCGCCTGGGACGACTGCATCATGTCCGCAAACGGGTTTTCCGGTTCAGGCAAATCGACCGCGCCGTAGTACACGCGGTACGTGGGGAAGAGGCGGCCGTCGGATTGTTCGACGACTTCCGGATCGAAGGGCGGTGTTTTGGAAAGGAAACGGACCTGATGGACGGGACCATAGGCAGTGAGCCTGATGTCTTTCAGCTCGCCGTTGTCGCCGTTGTCGAGCTCGAGCGTCCAGGATTTGGATCGTTTGTCCAGCACGTCGATGATGCGATCGGATTCCGCGGTGCGGTAGGAGCCGCACTCCAGCCAGCGGACGGACCCGTATCTCACGAGCATCCTGGAGTCGTCATACAGGCGGTACTGACGGGAGAAGAATGCGTCCGAACTCTGAATCTTGAGTTCGCCCAGCGGCGCGAAACCGGTGGAAAACTTCACGACGGAAGTCCGGCCGCGATGCTCCCGCGACAGGATGGCGACCGGGATTTCCGCCCTGACCTTGTCGAGTTCGAAATTCCTGCTGATGCGGGTCAGGGAAACGCCGGTGATCTTCGGTTCCTCCCGGACCTTGTACTGCTCGACGATGTTCGTGTCGCCCTGGACCACGCGGGAGAGCGGCGAATCCTTGGTCTCGGTGTAATTCTCAATGACGATGACGAACACGTTCGCGCTGACCGGCTCGGGGAACTCAATGGAATCATTCCTGAGGTCGATGCGGCTGGAATAATCCAGGAACGCCCCCTCGGCAACGAGCTTGTCGTTCCCGTGGTCCGGAGTGTAGACCTTGACCTTCTTGTCGAAGTCTTTTGCGGAGGTACTGATCTTGAGCCCGGTGACGGGGGCGGCGTCAGGGGACGGCACCCGTTCGGAGCGGTCATCGTTTCCGGCGGACACCGTGATCCGCACAGAGCCGTCGGGCAGCGTTTCAAACCGTTCGATCGTCGCCTCGACATTGCGCTGGACCGGCTTGCCGGAATCGACTGCCATCGCCCAATCACAGAGGAACGGGCAGGACGTCCCGTCCGGCGAATAGATGCGGAAGCCGTTCATGTTCTCCAGATTCTGGTACATTTCAGCGTCGATATTGAACGTGGAGACCAGTTCCGGGTGCGCCTGCGGGAGGTTGATGTCCTTGTAGAACGGGAAGTCCGCGGGCTCCACGGCGGAGAGCGCCGCGAGCAGGAAAAACGCTCCGGCAGTGCTAAGCTTTTTCATATCAGGAACGAGGTTCATTGGGGCTGTCTCCTTTCTGTTCAAAGCGGGCGTACAGCCATGCCCCGGCGACGAGCGCCGCGCCGGTGACCATGCACCCCGCGACGCGGTACAGAGCGGGCGTTCCGGCGAGGTCGAAGAAGAATATCTTCAGGACCGTGATCGCAAAGAGGGCGAGCGCGGCGATTCGGACGGTCCGCTTCCCGCGGAGGATGCCGAACGCAAGGAGCAGGAGCGCATAGAATCCCCAAAGCAGGGACACGGCAATGCGCGCGCCGCCCCGCGAACTGAAGTGCTCCACCATGAATCCGAGTTCGTCCGTGCTGTACAGGAACCAGATTGCCATCGCGCTCACGATGAAGAAAACGCTCAGGGATTTCGCGCTCTTCGCGGTACGGGCCGGGGCGCCCGCCTCAAGTCCGAACCGCCCGAAGAGCACTCCTGCAAACACAAGCGCCACGACAGACCAGAGGAACGGGAAGAAGCAGTACATGAAACTGCTCAAGGTCGGTTCGAATGTCGGCCAGGCGATAAGGACTATCGCAATGAAAGTGCAGAGAAGGACCGCGCCGGCATTGATAATCCCCTGGGTATTCTCACGGAAAAGACGCGGGACCAGCGAGAGGAGCAGCAGGTACAGCGCGGCCGTCGCCACGAGCCCTCCGTCTTCCATCTGATCCCAGAACGTGAACTCCCCGACGATCGTGATAAAGCTCACGGCGAACGCGCACCAGAACATGACTTTCGAGGAAAGCGGATACCTGGCGCCCGAGACCGCCGCCGCGCCGTCGCCGGATACGCTGCTTCCGGCGAGTTCAGCCGCGTAGCGTTTCAGCATGAAGAAGCCGCCAGCGAGCGCCGCCGTGTAGGAGCCGAAGTTCATCATGCGCGTCCAGAAGCCCTGCATGTGCCGGACATACCCGTGCGCCAGGTCGAATCCCAGCAGGCGGACCGCGGCGATCAAGTAAACGATGTAGCTCAGGCGGGCGAGGATCACGGATTTGCTGCGGCATGCGATGTACAGCATGGCGGCCGCCTGCGCCGCCCACGCCACCGCCAGATGGTCCTGCTTCAGCAGCAGCGGGAACGTCAGCGCGATCAGGCCGCAGCCGAACACCAGCAGAGTCAGGAGCAGGTTGCGGTCCTCCAGCTTCATCTTCCGCAGCAGGGCGAGCTGGAGCAGATACACCAGCGCGCCGGCGAACGACACGATGGCGGCGTATTCCCGCCCGTAAATGGCGATGGTCGGCGGGAGCGCGACCGACATGAAGACGATGCCGTTCAGCGCGGCGGATCCGAGTTCCAGCAGCGACACTTTCCGGCGCGAGAAGAGGTTGAACGCGACCGTCTGCACGCAGAACGCCAGGAAGAACAGCGCGCCGGCGGCGACTGCGAGAGCGTAGGTGCGGTTGACTCCGTCCCCGATCACCGCCCACTGCGGACGCGTGATCCAGGGCCCCAGGTTCGTGCCGCTTCCCAGGTCGCGCGGGAACGGCTTCACCGCGATGTAGATGCCCCAGGTGAAGAGGAATGTCAGGATGTTCACCGCCTGCCAGGAGCGGCGGCGGGCGATAACGAGCGAGCCGAGGACCAGGACGCCCATGTAGCTGAACAGCGCGACGAGGTTCCGGGAACCGGAGTTCATCAGCACCGGAGCCAGGAAGCCGCCGCAGACCGCCAGCATCGCCAGGAATATGGAGTCGAACCGCAGCGCCAGTGCCGCGCCCGCGGCGGTCAGCACAGCCATTCCGACCAGCCCGACCCACATGCCAAGCAGATGGTAGATCGACACGCTCGCGAACACGCACAGGTACAGCCCGGCGAAACCCGCCCCGGTCAGCGCCGTGCCGAAGATGCGGTATTTCGCCCGGTTCAGGAGCTTGCAGCCGATCCCGACGATCACGAGGGCGAACAGCACCGCCACGGACAGGCGGAGTTCCGGCGGCAGCAGGTTGCGCTGATGGGAATACTTGATGAAATACGCCAGCCCCAGCACGAGCAGGATGACCGCCGCGCGGAGCATCCACGTGGTCGCGATGGCGTATTCCTTCGTCATGCCGCCCGGGCGGTATTCCTCGCCGACGCTGAACCACTGCCACATCTTCGACAGCGCTTCCGCCGTGCGGGCTTCGATGGGCGAACGCTCCGGCTTTTTCGGCGCAGACACCGGAGCGACCGGCTGCGCCCCAGGCGTGATCCGCTGAGAAAAACCGGGGAAATGATGCACCAGAACATCCTTTGGCTGCTGCGGCGCGGACATTTGGACGGGCTCGGACTTCGGGTTCGTTCCCGGAGCAGCCGTTACGGTTTTCTGTTCAGGCGGCGCAACAATCTTCGCTTCGGATTCCTTTTTCAGCAGGAAAGCGGGCACGGGCTTGGTCCCGGCGGGCGTCTGGACATTGACTTCCTGCGGCTTGGATTCGGCAGGCGGCCGTTCCGAAGCGGGAGCCTGTGCCGGAGTGCCAGTCTGCGTCGGAGTGCCGGCCTGCGTCGGTGTGCCGACCTGCGCCGGAGCAGCTGCCTGAGGCGGATTGTTCTCCGGCTTCGATGCCGCAGCCTTCCTGAACTGGTCCGCAAAGGACTGCTGGTCCAGCTGCTTCTTCAGCTCCTTGACCTGAAAGGAAAGATCCTTTATACTCGTAATGCACTGGACAAGCATAAAGAACAAGACAATGAAAAGACCGATTACAAATAAGATCATGGTTTCTCCTTGTTCGGTTGAGCTGTGAACAGAAGCCGTTATCCCTGCCACCGTGTCCAATGCCCCGTCGGGGAAAGCGAAACCGGCAGAGCCTGACTATCAACAATAATATATCCCGTATTTTGGTCATTGCAAGCCGTTCGCAGCGGAATCTCATAAAAAAAGGAATTGAGGTTGACCGGAAGCCAATCCCCGCTCAGTTCACCAGTGTCCAACTGTCCCAGAAAAGACTCCCGATCGCGTCATCTTTTACCTTGTGTCGCGTCGGCGAGCTGAAACAAGAGGCGAAAAGGTGTTAAAAATGAGCTCAAACGGACTTTTTTTCGAAAAATCTACCATTTTAATCGGTTTGAAGCTTGACAAAGCACGGAAACGGGTGTATAGTATTTGCATGAGGTGAACGGGTTTCATGCCCGTTTTTCTTTTGGTTCTTTTATACATTATCGCCTTGGTAATGTTTTAAGACGATGCAACGTTCCAACCAAGCCGGAACGCAAGACCGCGCCCGGCACAACCTACAGGTGAAAGCGACACAACCATGAAAACCCATTGTACGAGTTTGCGCCTCATGGCCCGCCGCAGGTCCTCCCGGGACCTTTGACCGGAAACGGTCCGCCGCCGAAATGCCGCACTAGCAGATTTGCGACTGCACCAGAGTTCATCCTCAAAAGGCATGCTTCGGGCGCAGCAATCCCCCCCACTTCTTCACATTCCCCCTCCCCTCAACAAACGAAGGAGATCCCCCCATGACCAACTACAGACATTTGATCGCGCTCCTGCTGGGCGCAAGCATCGCGGGCGCGTCGCAGCTGTCCGCACAGGAACCGGCGAAAGAAGTCCGCACCATCAAGCTGCTTCAGGACGACGCGCAGGTCCGTTTCGCCAGCAGGCTCTATGAGCTGAAATACACGAAGCCGACGGACATCCGCCCGTTCATCCTCGCCGCGGTCACTCGCTACAATGCGCGCTCGCAGGTGGATCGCGTGAACAACAACGAGGCAAACAAGCACTATCTGCTGGTTTCGACCGGAGAAGATTTCCTGCCCTATGTGGACAAGCTGATCGCCGGCCTGGACGTGCCCGGCAAAGAGGACGAATTCGGCTCCATTATCGAGGGGACCGGCGTCACCCGCGTGACCTATCACCCGAACTACCGCCTCGGGACCGAGATGCTCCGCATCATCAACGCCGGCCTGAGGAGCCCGGAAGGCACGATCTTCCTGAACGAGGACACGAACACGATCTTCTGGAAAGACGACCGGGCCGCCGCGATGGCCGCGCTGAACTGGATCAAGTATCTGGACCGGCCGGTTCCGCAGGTCAACCTCAAGCTCAAATACTACGAGATCCGCGAAAGCAAGCTGCGCGACATCGGCGTCGATTACCTCGCATGGAAGAACGGCCCCGGCCTCGACATCTTCAGCGCCGGGTTCGACACCGGCAAGATCTTCTCCACCGAAGCCATCTTCGACGTGATCGGCGGGGTATCCCAGCTGGTCGACCTCACGAAAGACTTTTCCTCCACCTGGGGCTACGGCGGGTTCTTCACCGCGCCGAAGTTCGACCTGAGCTTTATCCGCCTGCTTCAGCAGTCCGGCAATGCGAAACTGGCCGCGGAAGCCGAACTAACGTTCGTGAACACGCCGGTCTACGAGACGGAATCCCTGAACACGCACCTGCCGAAAGTGTATAAGGCGACCCTCACCCCCGGCTATGAGAACATCACGAAGGACGACAACGACCGCAGCAGCGTGGTCACGGGCGGCGACAGCAGCCTCACGCTCTCCGTGATCAACCCCGTCATCTGCTTCGGCGCCACACCGGAAGAGACCACGCCGAAAGGCCAGATCCCGTCCACGCAGGAGTTCTATGAAAAGAACGAAGGCGGAGTCGTGTTCGCCTACAAGCTCGCGTCGAAGAGCGTCACGGAGCGCAGCAACCGCGGCGACGAGCTCGGCGACTCCTCCACCGTCGGCGGCGAGCTCACACTCGGCTTCAAGACCGAAAAGCTCCTCGCCTCCTACATCAAGGAAAACGACGTCGAGCAGACAATCGGCATCCCGTTCCTGGTAAAGATCCCCGTGCTGAAATACCTCTTCGGCACCACCACCAGCATCAAGGAGCGCACCTACGTCGTCGTTACCGCCGAGGCCTCGCTCATCCACCCAGACGGCCCGATTCTGGCTGCCGAACCCGTCGTCGAATCCGATTTCGGCTCCGACCGCTAATCAGGAAAGGAACATGAACTATGAACAACAAGATAAAATACCTTTTCGCAGCCGCGTTTCTCCTTGCCGCCGCCTCCGCGTTCTCTGAAGAAGAGACTGTCGATTTCACCCCGCACGGGATTCCCGGAGCGCCTCAGGCGTACAACAACAAACCCACGGAGGGCTATGGCAGCAGCACCGTCCAGACGCAGATCCGCGTGGACCTGAAAGACACGGACGAAGCCATCCATTTCATCCGAGGCAACACAGACCCTTTCGTCGTGACGAAGATGTACGAGCTGAAATACACCAACCCCTATACCATTCGCGGGTATATTCTGGGCGTGGTGAATGCCACGCAAATCGCGGGAAACCCCGTCCAGGTCGACGCCGTCAGGTACAATGACGGACGCGGCGTGGTGCTGGTTTCCGCCGAGGACTACCGTTTCGAGAACAACGGCAAGGGCGACAGCATCGACGAGATCATCGCGGGGCTGGACCAGCCCGGCATGGAACTCATCACGGGCAAGGGCCTGTTCATCTACTTCCCGAAAGTGAACTCAGCCGCCAATCTCCGCGACATGGTCATGAAAGTCGGCGCAACCACCGAGGACGTCGAATTCACGCACGGCGTGGACAGGGCGGTCGTCGACGGCGGCCTGAACGCTCTCTTCATCGCCTCATCCTACTGGAGCTGGCACGGCATCAAGGAACAGCTCGAACAGTACGACAAGCCGATGCCCGAAATCCGCCTCGCCTATGAGCTCTACGAGATCAGCACCGAGAACGACGACAAGCTCGGCGTCGACTTCCAGAGCTGGAAGAACAACGACGGACTCGATTTCTTCTCCGCCGGCGGCCGCTACCGCAACAACTGGGCGACCACCTTCGCGGGCGGCATCAACGGCTCCCACAGCAGCCGCACCGACTTCTTCAACTTCAACCCGAAATGGAACACCAAGTACTTCGATTTCCTGACCTCCACCGGACGCGCGAAGATCGTCACGCGGGGCGTCATCACGGCGAAGAACCGCCGCAAATCGGAGATCACGGTCGGCTCCGGCCTGTTCTACGAGGAAGAGGACCCCATTGAGGACACCTCCATCAACAACGGCATCGTGATCGACGGCAAGCCGAAGCTGCCCGCCGATGCCGATCTCCCGCTCGAACACGGCAACCGCCAGAACACGAAGGCGTCCGAAGGCTTCAAGTTCAGCCTGGAAGTCACCCCGATCGTGACCGGCAAAGCCTCCATCCTCCCTGTGAAAGTCTCCGGCGTGAGCCTCCTCGGCTGGAACAGCGACGGAACGCCCCGCCTCAGCCAGTCCAATTTCGAGACGGAAGTCCACCTCGGCTACGAAGCCCGCGACTTCGTGATCGGCGGCATCAAGCGCAAGCAGATCGTCCGCAGCGTGTCCGGCATCCCGCTCCTGAAGGACATCCCGGTCCTCGGCTGGGCATTCTCCACCGAATCCGAATCCGCCCGCGAGACCGAGCTGGTGCTCTCCGTCCACGCAGAACTCGCCACTCCGTTCGACAACATCTCCGACGAGCTCAAGTACGAGCTGAAAGACCTCGACGACGGCCTGACGCGGGGCATCGAACACCCGATCACCAACCTCGGATTCGAGCAGCTTGGCCTCGACTCCGGCACGATCGAATAATCCCGCACAATCCAATTACACCTGCCGCGGATGCGATCTTTCATCCGCGGCTTTTCAAAAGAATAAAACACTACCAAATAAGGAGATTTAATTATGGACATCAAACATACCTTCATTCCCCTGCTTGCCGCCGGAATTTTGTCAGCCGCTTTCCTCGCCGGCTGCGGCAAGGAAAGCTCCGCCGGCAAGGACAAGGTCCGCGTCGGCTACCTCGCGGAACCCGCGCACGGCCTGCACTTCATCGCCCAGGACAAAGGCTATTTCGACGAGGAGGGCCTCGACGTCGAGCTCTTCCAGTTCAACACGACCGCCGAGGGCTGCTCCGCGGTCCAGGCGCAGAAACTGGATGTCGGGACGTTCGGCACGGCGGCTCCGCTGCTGTTCATCGCCCGCGGCGTCGACTTCACGATCTTCGGCGGCATGATGATCGGCGGACAGGCGATCATCGTGAAGCCGGAGAACCTTGACAAGTTCAAAGACCTGAGCAATTTCAAGGGCAAGAAGGTCGGACTCGGCAAGCTCTCCACCGGCGACGTCATCTTCCGGGGCGCGCTGAAAAAAGCCGGGATCGACCCGAACAAGGACCTGGAGATCATCGAATTCGGCGGCCAGAGCGCCGTCGTGGAAGCCGTCAACAAGGGCGCAGTGGACGCCGGCATCGTGTTCAGCCCGCACTTCTCCCTCGCGAAGAAGAACTTCGGCCTCGAAGTCTCGAACTACATCGCCGACTTCCAGCCGGACTACACCTGCTGCCGCCTGATCGCCAACACCCCCGACCTGCAGAAGAAACGCGACATCTACCGGCGTTACCTCATCGCGGAAATCCGCGCCTACAAGTTCTACCGCGAGAACGAGGAGGAGACCATTCAAATCTTTGCGAAAGCGTTCAAGCTCGACCCGGAACTGCTGAAGGCGGATACGTACACGAACAAGACGTTCACGTCCAACCCCGACCCGCTGAAGAAAGGCACGATCGACTTCTGGGAGACCATGAAAGAGATCGACTACCTCCCGGAAAACGAAGTCCACATCGACGACCATATCGACCCCACGATCTACCGGGAAGCCCTCGACGAGGTCCTGAAACGCTATCCCGACGACCCGATCTACAAAGAAATGGACGCCTTCTTCAAGGCGAACAACTGAGGGGTGCGACTTCAGCCTCGAAACCTTACCGAACAATCCCCCTAAAGGTGGAAGCTTGATAATCCTGCTCATCATCGAATTCATCGGACTGACTGCAGCGGCGGTGTGGAAACACGACTGGTTTGCCGCCGCGGCGGGCATCCTGGTCCCCGCCGCCGCCCTGATCCGCGTCCTGCTTGTGTGGGACAAGGACCGCCGGACAGCAGCCGTGGACGTGGCCGCAGTCCTGGAAGGCTTCCTGCTGGCGTGGCAGCTCGCCACATCCAACTGGCCCGTGCTCGACCCGGTGTACTTCCCCGCCCCGGACGCCGTCCTGCGGCAGTTCTTCAGCGAATTGAAGGATATGGCGCACGGCATGGTCTCCTCGCTCTACCTGCTGGGGAGCGCGTATCTGCTGTCGCTCGCCACGGCGATCCCGGGCGGCCTGGCAGTCGGAAGCTCGCGGCGACTCCGAAACGCCGCGGAGCCGTTCAGCAAGGTCCTGAGCGTCATCCCGCCGATCGTGTACATCCCGTACGCCATCCGGCTGCTGCCGAGCTTCAGCGCCGCTTCGATCTTCGTGATCTGGTCCGGGGCGTTCTGGCCGCTCTTCGCGAACACCGTCGCCGGCGTCGTGAACATCCCGGAAACGCTGCTCGATTCCGCCCGGATGCTGCACCTCGGCAAACGGACTTTCATCTTCAGGATCCTGCTCCCGGGCGCCATGCCGTCCATCCTGACCGGGGCGTCCCTGAGCCTGGTCTTCAGCTTCCTGCTGCTGACCGCCGCCGAGCTGATCGGCGCGACGGAAGGGCTCGGATGGTACGTGAAGGACCGCGCCGATTTCGGCGACTACACCAGAGTCATCGTCGGCATCATCTTCATCGGGCTTGTGATCACGGCGATCTCCGCCGGGTTCAAGCGGATCGAAAAGCGCATCCTGCGCTACAAGGAGGCCGCACAATGATCCAATGCACCGACATATCGATTTCATTCCAGGGGAAAGTCGTCCTCGACCGGATCGGGCTTTCCATCCCGGACGGCGCGTTCCTCTGCCTGCTCGGGCAGTCCGGCTGCGGCAAGTCCACGTTCCTGCGCCTGCTGGCGGGCCTGCTGAAAGCGGACTGCGGAAGCATCACGATCGACGGCAAGCCGGTCGACGGCCCCGAGAAAGCCTGTTCCGTGGTCTTCCAGGACTACTCGCTTTTCCCGTGGATGACGACCGGCGACAACCTCATGCTGGCGCTTCACGCCGCCTGCCCGGACAAGAGCAAAGCCGAGCTCCGCAACCTCGCGGAATCCTACCTCGAACTCGTCGGCCTCGGCGGCGCGTTCCACCAGTATCCGGCGGCGCTCTCAGGCGGCATGCGCCAGAGGGCAGCCATCGCCCGCGCCATCTCCGTCCCGTGCCGCGTCCTCCTGATGGACGAACCGTTCGGCGCGCTGGACCCGGTGAACCGCGCCATGCTCCAGGACCTCGTGCGGACCCTGCACGCGGATTCCGGCGGACAGCGGACCGTGGTCTTCGTGACGCACGATGTGGACGAGGCGCTGTACCTCGGGACGCAGATCGCCGTCTTCGGCAGTTCGCCGGGCCGCCTGCTCGCGCTGGAGGGAAACCCCGTTTCCCGCCAGATTTCCAGGGAAAAGCTCTTCGAACAGGAGACCGTCATTTCGCTTCAGAAGAAGATCATGGAAATCTACCGGTCCGACATGAACGAAAAACTCAACCGGAAAGAAACGTTCCTTGCCGGAAACGGCATCTGACGGCTCCCCGTTCCGCCCGAAACCAGAAACAAGAAACCGCCCAATCAGGAGATCACGATCATGGCAAAGAAACAAGACTGCAACCTCAGCTGCTCCGAATGCTCCGTCCGGAACTGCTACCGCAAGGACAAGGCATTCCCCGCATTCTGCCTCACCGAACAATACCCGGACGCGCTCGAAAGAACCCGCAAATTCTACGCCTCCAACACGACCGACGGCAAGCTCGCGCGCGCCGCCGCCGAGATCGAGGGCGAATACTACGGCCGCCTGACCCGTCTCGAGGAGACCATCCGGTTCGCGAAGAAACTCGGCGTGAAGAAGCTCGGCATCGCCAGCTGCATCGGACTGCTCGACGAAGCCTCGCTCTACGCGAAGATCGTACGCACCGCCGGGATCGAGACCAAGACCGTGATCTGCAAGGTCGGTGCCGTCGACAAGACGCAGCTCGGCATCCCGGACGGCCTGAAAGTCTGCCCCGGCTGCAACGAAGCCTGCTGCAATCCCGCGCTTCAGGCGCAGATCCTGAACGAATGGGGCTCCCAGCTGAACGTGCTGGTCGGGCTCTGCGTGGGGCACGACGCCATCTTCACGCGCCACAGCAAGGCACCGGCGACCACGTTCATCGTGAAGGACCGCGTGCTCGGGCACAACCCCGCCGCCGCCCTCTACACCGCCAAGTTCTACTACAAGCGCATCCTGGATGAAAAGACGTTCCCCGAGCCGCGCAGGGAAGCGGTCGAGGCGGAACTCGCCGCCGCGAAGCCCGCGAAGAAAGCCGCCTCGAAAACAGCGAAAGCCACCGCTGCAAAAACCGGAAAGAAAGCATCCCGTTCCTGAACTGAAACCACTTTGACATTTGTCTTTTTCGGGATATATTTTTATGGAAACTCCAACAGGAAAGGCATCGCCAATGGACACGGTACAGCTGAACGGAAACGATCTCGACGCCATCACTTTCGCCACACAGAACACGAAGATCCTGGTGATCCGCGCGGGGCGCGGACTGCTCGGATGCGGCTACATCTCGGTCGACACCGCCGCAAAAGTCGGGGACGCCCTCGCCGTCGTCTCCGGTGTCGCGAATTATGAAGACATGCTCCTGGCTTCCGTGAAAGCAGTCTCGCCCGCCGCGGAAGCGCTCGGCGTCCGCCCCGGCATGACCGGTCGCGACGCCCTGCTGAAAATGCTGTGAAGAAATGGCATCTCTTTTCGTTTTCCGTTAAGGCGATGCCTTCTTTTTCCCGTGTTTTCCGCAGTGCAGCCCGTTTCCGTGCCAGAAACTCCGCGAAATAACAGGTGAAAAAACTATTTTTGTCCCTAATTTAGTATTGAAAAACCTTGTAGAAAAGGCTATATTATATAGGATAATTTTTTATCGAATGCTATTTTCCTGGAGAACCAATGAAATACTACCTCGGGATAGACATAGGGTCCACGACGTTCAAGGCGGTGGTCATCACCGACAAGGGGCGCGTGGTCCATACGACCTATCAGCGCACGAAGCCCGTCGATTCGGGAATGCTCTCCTGCACCGGTCGCTGCACTTCCTGCGGACGCTGCAACATGGGAGCGCTGAAAAAGACGCTGGCAACGTTCTTCTCCGAAGCCGGACTGAACGCCGGAAACATCGGATGCGAAACGACTTCCGAGGTTGCAAAAGCCGCGCTTGACACCGGCATCACCGCCGGGGACATCGCCTGCACCGTGGTGACCGGCAGCCAGATCGTGGAGGACACGAAGCGCTTCATTCCGTATGATTTCCAGGTCAGCGAAGTCTCGGCGCATGTGGCAGGGGCGAAACGCTACTATCCGAACGTCGACGCGATCATCGACTGCGGCGGCCAGGACAGCAAGTGCATGGTCTTCAACCACAAGATGGGCATGTGGGTCTCCATGATGTCCGGCGTGTGCGCCGCCGGGACCGGCAGCTACCTCGACAGCGTGGCGGCAAAGCTCGGCATCCCGGTCGAGGAGATGGCAGACAAGGTGAACTATGACGCGAAAACGGAGTTCAGCTCCGTCTGCGCCGTGCTGTCCGCCACGTCCATCAACAAGTTCAAGAACCGCATCCCGATGGGCGACCTGCTCGCGGGCGCATGCCGCGCCCAGGCACGCACGATCCTGAACGGCGTCGGGCAGATGCTCATGCACCACGACCCGACCCATCCGATCCTGTTCCAGGGCGGCGTGGCGTCGAACCATGCCGTGGCGTATTTCATGAAAGAGATCACAGGGTGCGAGATCATCATCCCCGAGTTCCACAATGTCATGGGCGCGCTCGGCGCCGCGGTCCTCGCGCTGGAGTATTCCAAGCTCCGCGGCAAGCTCGATCCCGATCCGGTGCAGTACGAGCCGACCCGCCAGAAATCGACCGCCATGCGCGTGGCGGGCAACAAGCGGTCGTTCCTCTTCAGCGGAAAGGAGGAGGGAAAGCCGACCGTCTGGCGCAACCTCTTCTTCCCGACCGAGATCCTGAACGCGTTCGGCGCCCGGATCCTGACGCTGGAAACGTACGCCGCGCTTTTCGGACGCAGCACCAAGCGCGTGAAAGCCGCGCTCGACGCCGCCGCCCGCAAGGGATTCGACCAGCAGACCTGCACGTTCCTGCGCATGCTGGAGGGGCTGCCGCTGAAAAAGCCCGATTTCGCCGTTTCCACGAGCCAGCCGTGCCAGCAGGGCGAACGCATCTTCGCCGACCTGGCGCGCACCTACGGGTTCGAGGAGCGTTTCTTCTCGCTCCACACCCCGATCAACCTGGCGAACACCAACGCGATCGGGCAGATCGCGGACGGCCTGCGCCAGTCCGTCGAGCAGATGGAGGAGGCGTTCGGCTACAAGCTCGATCCTGCGCGCCTGGAGGAAGCATGCGTGCTTTCCAACCTCGCGGCGGACTATTCGCGCAAATGCAATGAGCTGCGCTGGACTTCGCCGCCGCTGATCCGCGGTTCGGAGGCGGTCTACAACGCCGCGCTCTTCAGCCAGCTCTGGGGCACCCAGGAGCTCGTCGACATCCAGAAGACCTACTACGAGGAACTTCTCCAGAAGAAAGAATGGGCTGAGAAACGCTATTCCATCGACGATACCCACCGCCTGCTTTGGCTGCACCTGCCGCCGTTCTACGACTCCAAGCACCTCGACTACATCGAGACCGTCTGCAACGCGCCGATCGTGTTCGAGGAGACGAATTTCATCGGCTGGGCCCCGCTCGACTCGAAGCACCCGTTCGAATCGCTGGCGCGGAAGCTCCTCACGACCGGATTCCTGGACCCGAAGCTGCGCGTGAAATACGTGAAGGACATTTCGGCGAAGGCGAAGTTCACCGGATGCATCCTGTACACGCATGGGTTCGGGCGGTGCAGCCTGGCAGACCGTCCGTTCACGAAGCTCCTGCGCGAGGAACTGGAGGAGATCGGGTTGCCGATGCTGGCATTGGAGGGCGACTGCATGGACGCCTCCATCGACCCGTGCTCCACCACCACCAAAATCGCCTCGTTCGTCGAGTCGCTGAACCTCAAGAAGTACGGCAACCTCTTCGGCCGCATCAAACGCGTCTGAGTCCGGCGCCTCCGGCTTCCTGCCCGTTCCGTTCCTTTTCGCCTGAAACGGCACGTTCGGGCGCGGCAAAACGTTTTTTTCGAAAAAAAAACGCAAGGCGGTTTGTTATTTCCGGTTCGTGCAGTATATTGTATCGTCATTATTTTTAAAACACTGAACGGATTTTCTGCCGATGACAACTTTTTCCAAAGATGAACTGTACCCTCTGCTGTTCGAGCCGATGTACCGCCAGACCTCGTGGGGCGGCGGCAAACTCGCGGGCGTCCTGAATCGCGAACTGCCTGCGGAGGAGGGACCGTTCGGCGAGGCGTGGGACATCTGCGACCGCGAAGGCGCCGAGAGCGTGATATCGAACGGCCCGCTGGCGGGAAAGACCCTGCATGAACTCTGCACCCTGCTCGGGGCATCCTACCTGATCGGGGACATGACCCGGGAAAAACGGTTCCCGCTGCTGGTAAAGATAGTCGATACGGGCGAACGCCTGCCGCTCCAGGTGAACCCGGACGAAAACGCCGCCCGGCGCATCGGGAACGGCGCGGAGCCGAAAACGAAAATGTGGTACGTGCTGAACGCCGATCCGGGATCGAAGATCATGGTCGGCATCCGGGCGAACGCCACACGCCACCGCTTCATGGAGCTGCTGTCCACGCCGGACGTCGAAAGCGTGCTCCAGACGTTCGACTCCGTGCCCGGCGACGCCTACTTCGTCAACGCCGGACGCGTGCACTGCCTTGACGCCGGCAACCTGATCCTCGATATCCAGCAGAACAGCAACACCGATTACGTGCTGAACGACTGGGGACGGCCCGAGCCCGGGCAGGAAATACACCTCGACGAGGGGCTCCAGTGCGTCGATTTCGTCGACCGGACCCCCGCCCGCATCACCGGAGTCAGCGACAACGCCGCCCGCAACCGCAAGTACGCCATCATCAACCGCTGCCCGCATTTTCACTGCGACGAGCTCCGTCTCGCCGGCGACTGGCCGGATACGACGCGCGCCACGCGCAGTTTCCACCTGCTGACCGCCATCAGCGGCCCGGTGGACGTGGAGGTCCGTGGCGCCGTGACGACCATTCCGCGCGGCATGACAGCCCTGCTTCCCGCCGCGCTCGGGGAGTACGTCATCCGCGTGAAGCCGTCCGCCCCGGTCACGCTGATCCGCACAACGCATTAAAACCTTTGCCATAACTACTTTTTCCTGACTTCATGAAAATCCAATGCCTCTCCCGTCTGGCGGATTCGTTCCGCGCCTCGCGTTCCCTTGACCCCGACTTTGAAATCCCGTGGGAGCCGTGCCCCGCGGGGATGAACGGCGATTTGACCGTGAACTGCTTCCGCCTCGCAAAGGCTTTGAAGAGCGCGCCGGACGCGCTGGCTGCCGAGACCGCCGAGCTCCTGATGAAAGACCCAGACGTGGTGTCCGCCGAGAAGATCAAGGCGTTCGTGAACATCACGCTCAAGCCCGCCGCTCTCTTCCGCGACTCCGCCTCGGACGTGAAGGCGCTCCTCGCCGACGTGCCGTTCCCGGAGGCGTCCCGGCGGAAGATCCTCATCGAATTCTCCGCGCCGAACACGAACAAGCCCCAGCACCTCGGGCACGTGCGCAACAACTGCATCGGCATGACGCTCGCCAGCGTGATGGCGCGCGCCGGGCACGACGTGGTCCCGGTCAACCTCATCAACGACCGCGGCATCCATATCTGCAAGTCCATGCTCGCGTACAAGCTCACCGGCAACGGCGTCACGCCGGAACAGGCCGGGATCAAGGGCGACCACTACGTCGGCAATTTCTACGTCAAGTTCAACCAGATGCTCTCCGACGAGGTCAAGGCGCTGAAGGCCGCCCGTCCCGAGCTCGCCGACAAGTCCTCGGATGACCTCTTCCTCGAAACCGAGCTCGGCAGGCAGGCGCAGGAGATGCTCCGCAAGTGGGAAGCCGGCGACCCCGAAGTCCGCGCCCTCTGGACCACCATGAACAAATGGGTCATCGACGGGTTCAACGAGACGTACCGCCGCATGGGCGTGCATTTCGACAAGACGTACCTCGAGAGCCAGACCTACCTGCTCGGCAAGGACATCATCGCAGACGCCCTCGCCAAGGGCATCTTCGGCAAGCGCGCCGACGGCGCCGTCACGGTCGACCTGGGCAAGCTCGGCGAAAAGGTGCTTCTCCGCAAGGACGGCACCAGCGTGTACATCACGCAGGACATCGGCACCACGATCCTCAAGCACGAGGAGCACAACCCGGACACCATGGTCTGGGTCGTCGGCGACGAGCAGAACCTCCATTTCCGGATGCTCTTCACCATCCTCGGCCGCCTCGGATACGCCTGGGCCGACAGGCTCTACCACCTCTCCTACGGCATGGTCAACCTGCCGTCCGGCCGCATGAAGAGCCGCGAGGGCACCGTGGTCGACGCGGACGACCTCTTCGACGAGATGCACTCGCTGGCGAAAGCCGCTGCGATGGAACGCGTGAAGGAGGGCGAGGAAGCCCCCGCCGACCTGGAAGCCCGCAGCGAGATCATCGGCATGGGCGCGCTGAAGTTCATGCTGCTCAAGTTCAATCCGAAGACCACGATCATGTTCGATCCGCAGGCGTCGCTGAAGTTCGAGGGCGACACCGGCCCGTATGTGCAGTACGTCTGCGCCCGCATCAACTCCATCGTGCGGAAATGCCAGGACGCCGGCATCGCGTTCGACCCCGCCTCGGTCGACTGGTCGCTGGCGGACTCCCCGGAGGAGAAAGCCCTTGCCGTCGCCTCGCTGCGCTATGCCGACGCCATCCGTTCGTCCGCGGACAAGATGGACTGCTCCATCCTCGTCAACTACCTGCTTGACCTCGCGAAGCTCTTCAACCGCTTCTACCGCGAAAAACAAGTGCTGAATGCCGGCGACCCCGCGGTCCGCACGATGCGCCTGGCGCTCTGCTTCGCGGTGCGGGACATCCTCGCCGACGGCCTCGCCGCCCTGACGATCGGGATCCCCGACGCCATGTGATCCGGCCCCACGGGGATCCTCTTCCCAGCCAGAAGGACCAGCCATGCCGCATCTGCTGTCCGTCGTGATTCCGGTCTTCAATGAAGAGAAGACCGTCGCATCCATGCTCGACCGGGTGGCGGCGGCGCAGGGAGGCGAGCTCCTGCTTGAGCTTGTGGTCGTTAATGACGGTTCCACGGACCGGTCCCCCGCGCTGATCCGGGACTGGATCGCCGCCCATCCCGATGTGCACGCCGTGTGCATCGACAAGGAGCACGGCGGCAAGGGGTCCGCCGTGAAGCTGGCGATCGCCGCCACCACGGGCGAGGCGGTCATCATCCAGGACGCCGACCTCGAGTACGATCCCGCCGACTACGCCGTCTGCGCCGCCCCGGTCTTCAGCGGGGAGTGCGAGGTGGTGTACGGGTCCCGCGAGGAGAGCAACCGAAACCGCATTTATTCGTCGCCCGGGTTCTACCTGGGCGCGCTCAGCCTGACTTTCCTGATCGACCTGCTCTTCAACGCGAACCTGACCGACGAAGCCACGTGCTACAAGCTGTTCCGCGGATGCCTGATCCGCGCCCTGGCGGACGACCTGGAGGGGGACGGGTTCGAATGGGAGCCGGAGATCACCGCGAAGCTCCTGCGCCTCGGCATCCATCCGTACGAAGTGCCGGTCTCCTACCACCCCCGTAAACCCTCGGACGGAAAGAAGATCCGGTTCCGGGACGGCATGCTCTCGATCTGGACCGCCTACGAATGGCGGTTCCGCAGCGTCCGGCGGATCCAGCGGCGCGTCGCTTCTCTTTCCGACGTCGATGCCCGGCACGTCCGGCACGTGAAATATGCGCAGGGAGCGTTTCTGCTGACCATGCTGATCGCACTCTTCCGCATCGGCGCATTCGCCCCGTCCCGCCTCGGATATGCCGCCGCAGCCGGACTCGTTTACCTGGCGGCGCGCCTGTACCAGCCGTGGAAGACGGCGTTCCTGTGGAGCGTTCTCTCCACTGTGGCGCTCGTGCTGTTCCTGCCAGCGTCGTCCGAGGGACTGATCCAGTCGATCATGTCCGGCGGCAACGAACCGATGATCGGGGCGTTGAACATAGCCGTCTACCGCGGGCTCGGGCTGGATTTCCTGTTCCCGTATGCCGACCCCGCGTCGCTCGCCCTGGCGGGATTCTGCCTCCAGATGTTTTTCTACCTCAAGTTCGCTGCGTGCGGCTTCGTGCTGTTTTTCGTGACGTCGGTCTTCTTCTGCTGGGCGACTGCCCTGATCATGCCGCTGAATATCTGGTGGATGGTCCCCGCGCTGGCAGGGCTCCTGTTCCAACGCGGCAACAAGTTCCGCGTGATCGGCGCCGCGGCCGTCGCCGTCCTGCTGCTGTGCCTGGTTCCCGCTGCTCTTTGGCTGGACTGGTCTCCGTTCGTTCCCGCTGTCTGCACGAACTGGACACGCCTGATGCTCTGGACAGCGGTCCCGGCGGCGCTGTTCGCCGTGGCTCCCGTGGCGTCCCTGCTGAAACACCGCCGGATGCTTCCGTGGGTGGTGTTCCTCGGCTTCCTTCCATATTTCGCCGTCTGTCCGCCGTTCCTGTTCCCGTTCCTGGCGGCGTTCCGTGCGGAGCCGTCGCGGTTCAAGCGGATGTGACGCCTTTCGCGCCCGTTTCCCGGGAAAGAAATTTGCTTTAAAATAAGAAACGCGCTTGATAAGCGCATCCCCGCGGGGTATATTATGGGAAAGCATTTTTCAGGAACCCGAAAGGACCAGTCATGATTCATCCAACCGCAATCGTATCTCCCGACGCCCAGATCGGCAAAAACGTCGAAATCGGGCCATATGCCGTCATCGAAGACAATGTGAAGATCGGCGATAACTGCTTTATTGACGCCCACGTCAAGATCTGCCGGTACACCACCATCGGATCCGACTGCTGCATCTACATGAACGCACTGGTCGGCGCAGAGCCGCAGGACCACCGTTTCTACCGCGGCCTCGTTTCCTATTGCGAGATCGGGCATCATACGGTCATCCGCGAATTCGTCACGATCCATCGGCCCCCGTTCGAGCAGCTGAAGACCATCGTCGGCAACCACGTACTGCTGATGGCGTTCGTGCATGTGGCGCACGACGTGGTGATCGGCGACCATGTGACCATCGCGAACCACACCTCGCTTTCCGGCCACGTGCAGGTCGGCGACGGCGCGGTCATGAGCGGCTTTGCCCTGGTCCACCAGTTCTGCCGCATCGGCGCGCTGGCGATGGTCGGCCCGACCTCCCTCATCGGCCAGGACATCCCGCCTTTCTGTATGCTCCGTGAAACGAACTTCATCTGCGGCCCGAACACGATCGGGCTGCGCCGCGCGAATTTCAGCCCCGCCACCCGTCTGGCGATCCGCCGCGCGATCAAGACGTTCTTCTTCGAGGGGCTGAACAGCCCGCACGCGCTGGAGCAGATTGAGAAGACCATCACGGACTGCCCGGAAGTGGAGCTGTTCGTGAACTTCATCAAGCAGTCGAACCGCGGCATCATGCCCGGCAATCCGAAGTATACCGGCGTGAACGACGACGTCCGCGACGCCCTCGAATCCGGCGCTACGGCGCCCCGTGGCTGACACCCCGGACCGGAAAGCCCTTTCCCTGCCTGAACAGCAGCGGGTCCGGATTTCAGAAAGCGACCGGCAAATGAAAAAGACGTTGAGATTGTTTTTGGCCCTGGCCGCCGCGGCGGTCCTCGGCGCGTGTTCCGCGGAACAGAGTGCGCAGCACGAATTCGACGAAACCAAATATTTCCAGAAGATCACCGCGAAAATGTCGCTGGAGCACGGCTATCTCCGCCTCGACTACACCCTTGGCGTTCCGAACCAGTCGATGACGTTCCTGCTCAAGAACCAGGACGTCACGGTCGTCTCCGTCAATGAATGGTACATGAACGAAACGGACAACATCCGCCTGTACTACGCTTTCTGCGAGCCGGGGAAGTCCGGCGAAATCCGGGAAGACGAATGGCTCCTTGCCTGGCCCGACCTGAAGCCCGGCGAAAAGCCGAAACAGAAATCCCGTCCGCGCCGCTCCGCTCTCATCCTCCAGCCGAACAACAGCGCCGTGATCGACGTGCCGCTGACGTTCCTGGAACATGCCGAGCCGCCCAAACGGCAGGCCCGTTACACCATCGCGCTCTGCGCCCAGATCGCACTGAATACGCTCCAGACGAAATCCGAAGTGTTCGAGATCCCGGTCTCCCCGCAGACAAAGGACGTCGAGATCAAGTGACGTTTTCCCGCAACGCGACAAACGAAAGACGCGAAAATGCCTGAATTGACGCAATATCCCGAGGCCGGAAGCCATCTGCAGCGGTTCTGCGGGGACACCATTGAATTTGTTCTCACAGGCTCCGAGCCGCTCAAGGGGCGCGCATTCCTCTGCACCAACATCGGAAACGCCGCCATACACCGCGACGAGATCATCCTCCGCACCGAACGCCGGCTGAACCCGATCGGGCAGGACTGGAACAACATCCCGATGCAGCGCGTGGACGAGTATTCGTTCCGCGTCCGCCTGGCCCTCGCCGAAGTCGGACACTTCGAATGCAAATGCGGCATCGTGGACGACGATTCCAACACGACCTGGGTCAAGGGCGACAACCTGCACCTGAACGTGATCTCCTCCGCCTACTGCGCCTCGAACACCGTTTACTGCGCGTTCGTCCGCCAGTTCGGCGCGAACAAGGCGCGTCCGGCGTCCGCCCTGCCGCCCGGCGTGACCGCCGGGAGCATCGACACGCTCGACGGCGCCGGATACTCGGTCATTCCCTGCGGCGGGACGTTCCGCGGCCTGATCCGCGAGCTCGACCACATCGTCGGCCGCCTCAAATGCCGCATCATCCACCTGCTTCCGATTAATCCCGTGCCGACCACCTACGCCCGGATGGGGCGTTTCGGCAGCCCCTATGCCTCGCAGGATTTCACCGCGGTCGATCCCGCGCTGGCGGAGTTCGACACGAAAGCGTCCCCGCTGGAACAGTTCTTCGAGCTGGTCGACGCCGTGCACCGCAGGAACGCCTGCATCTTCCTCGACATCGCCATCAACCACACGGGCTGGGCTTCCAAGCTCCAGGAGGAGCATCCGGACTGGTTCGTGCGGAAAGAGGACGGGACGTTCGTTTCCCCTGGCGCGTGGGGCGTCACCTGGGGCGACCTGATCGAGCTTGACCACAAGAACCCGCCCCTGTGGAACTATCTGGCGAACGTCTTCCTGACCTGGTGCCGCCGCGGCGTCGACGGTTTCCGCTGCGACGCCGGGTACATGATCCCCGAATCGGCATGGGAATACATCACCGCCACCGTGCGCCGCGAATTCCCGGACACCATCTTCCTGCTGGAGGGCCTCGGCGGCGCGCTGGAAGTCACACAGGCGCTGCTGGACCGCGCGAACATGGACTGGGCATATTCCGAATTGTTCCAGAACTACTCGCGCCAGCAGATCGAGGGATACCTGAACTACGCCTGGGACGAATCTTACAAGAACGGCATCATGGTCCATTACGCCGAAACGCACGACAACAACCGCCTGGCAGCGTCCGGCGAACGCTACGCGATGCTCCGGACCGGACTCAGCGCGATGGCATCCTCCTGCGGCGCGTTCGGATTTACGAACGGCGTGGAGTGGTTCGCCAAGGAGAAAGTCGACGTGCACCAGGCGAGCGCGCTGAACTGGGGCGCGTCCCCGAACCAGATCGACTACATCGCACGCCTGAATACGATCCTCGCACTGCATCCCGCTTTCTTCAACGGCGCGTTCGTCCGCTGCATCGACTCCGGTTCGCCGGACGCCGTGGTGCTCATCCGGACCAACCGCGATGCGGAGCATTTCATCCTTTCCGCCATGAACCTGGACTGCAACCGCACCACGACCGTGGAATGGGACATCAGCTACGCCCGGTTCACGAAAGAGAAAATGTACGACCTCATTTCCGGCCGCCGCATGGACATCCTGTTCCTGCGCGGACACAAATGCAGCCTGCCGCTTTCCCCCGGCCAGGTCGTCTGCCTGAGTCCGGAACAGGACTGGCTGCCGAAGATCGAGGAGGCCGCCGCCGGAGAACGCCTGGGATACGACCATCTCGAGGAACAGCAGGCGGCCGCACTGGTGCTCCGGGCTTTGACCGCGAAAAGCGGCACTCCGGTCCTTGCCGACGATGACGTGCCTGCGCTCACGCGCCGTCTGCGCGAATCGCCGGAAAGCTTCCTTCAGGAACTTTTCGCGGGTCAGTCCGACATCCCCTATGTGGTGTGGAAATGGCCTGAGGACGTCCGCCGCGAGGTCGTCGTGGCACCGGGACGTTCGATCCTGGTGACCTCCCCCGTCCGCTTCCGGTTCCATCTCGTCCGGGGCGACGGTCGCGTGATCGCCACGGCGCGTGCGATCTCCTGCGCGGACGGCCGCTTCGTCTCCATCGTGCCGCCGCTTCCGGCTCCGGACGGGAAACCGCTTGAGCTGAAAATATCCATTTTCGTTTCCAAGGAAGGGGAACTGCACCGCGACACTGCTGTCCTGATGCTTCTCCCGCCCGACGTCGACAAGGCCGTCGTCTCCCTCACGCGCGACGAATTCTTCCTCAAGGGACGGACGGTCCTCCAGACCAACGGACGCGGCGCGGCGATGCATGTCTGCATGGAGACGGGCCGCCTGACCAGCCGCTATGACGCGGTCATGCTGGCAAACCTGCATCCCGAGATCCCGGTCGACCGCCACATCATGTGGCGCCGGTTCCGGTTCTGGATGATTTACCGCGCCAGACGGCAGGAGATCACCAGCGAAATGATCGACACGTTCCACATCGCGCCGGACGGCGGCGCAGTGTGGTGCTTCAAGGTCCCCGTCGGAAACGCCCGCGTGGTCGGGCTCATGGTGAAGCTCTCCATGATCCGGGACAAAAATGCCGTCCGGGCTTCGTTCCACCGGTACGCCTACACGGAGTCCGGCGAAACGATCGCCGACGCCGAGCCGGTGTTCCTGATCATCAGCCCCGACCTGGAGGACCGCAATTTCCATTGTTCGACCAAGGCGTCCGAGGGGCCGCAGGACTCGTTCCCCGCCGCGATCACAGCTTCCGCCCGCGGTTTTGTCTTCCAGCCCGCCCCGGACCGGATCTTGCGCATGACGGCTTCCTCCGGCAGCTTCCGGCGTTCCGACGAATGGATGTATATGAACTACCAGTCGGTCGAGGCGGAACGCGGCCTGGATCCGAACTGCGACCTGTACAGCCCCGGCTACTTCAAGTGCGAACTGAGCGGCAACGACACGCTGTACCTGATCGGACAGGCCATGACCTCCGGAGACGATCCGAAGATCTCGCCCGTGCCGGAGGAGAAACCGGACTGGAGTTGCATGTCCGACGACCTGGAAACAATTATGCTGAACAGCCTGCGGGCGTTCATCGTCAAACGCGGCGAGCTGAAGACCGTAATCGCCGGGTATCCGTGGTTCCTGGACTGGGGCCGCGACACCCTCATTTTCGTGCGCGGCCTGATGCCGGAACCGTCGTTCCACGAGGACGTCAAGAAGATCCTGCTCCAGTTCGCCTCGCTCGCGAAAGACGGCACCATCTGCAACATGATCGCGGGGACCGACACCGGAAACCGCGACACGTCCGACGCCCCGCTGTGGCTCTTCATCGGCGTCCGCGACATGTGCGAAGCGCTCGGCAGCCGCGATTTCCTGAAGACTCCTGTCAAGGATCGCGGCACGTTGCTGGATGTGCTCGTGGAGCTGGCCGAGGGCCTTGTCAGGGGTACGCCGAACGGCATCGCCTGCGACCCGGAAAGCGGCCTCATCTTCAGCCCCGCGCATTTCACCTGGATGGACACCAACTATCCCGCCGGCACCCCGCGCGAGGGCTACCCCGTCGAAATCCAGGCGCTCTGGTACGCGTCCCTGCGTTTCCTGGCGGATTCGCTGCCCGCAAAGAAAGCCGCCCGCTGGGCGAAGCTTGCCGACCTCGTGAAGGAATCCTTCCTGCGCCTCTTCCCGCTGAAAGACGAGGGCTATCTCTCCGACTGCCTCCACTGCGCACCCGGCACGCCCGCGGCCCAGGCGGAACCGGACGACCATCTCCGCCCGAACCAGCTGCTCGCGATTACGCTCGGCATGGTCGAGGACATGGATCTGCGGCGCGGCATCCTGCTCAACACATCCGAACTGCTCGTCCCCGGCGGCATCCGCAGCCTGGCGGACCGCCCCGTCAAATACCCGCTCCCGGTGTATGGCGCCAACGGCTCGCTGCTGAACGATCCGTCGCACCCGTACCAGGGACAGTACTGCGGCGACGAGGACACGCGGCGCAAGGTGGCGTACCACAACGGCACCGCCTGGACGTGGCAGATGCCGCTCTTCCCCGAGGCGTACTACATAACGCACGGGACGTTCGGACGCGCCACAGCGATCAGCCTGCTGTCGTCCATGGCGATGCAGCTGGACAACGGCTGCATCATGCACATGCCGGAAATCCTCGACGGCGACTGGCCGCACAAGCCGCGCGGTTGCGACGCCCAGGCCTGGGGCCTCTCCGAATACTACCGCGTCTGGAAACTCCTTCACCCCGCTTCAAAATCCACCGGAAAATCCCATGAATGACCTGAACCGCATCCGCAATTTCTCCATCATCGCGCATATCGACCACGGGAAGTCGACGCTTGCCGACCGCATGCTCGAAATCACCCATACGGTCGAGAAACGCGACCTCGTGCACGCCCAGCTTCTGGACGCCATGGACCTGGAGCAGGAACGCGGCATCACCATCAAGTCGCACCCCGTCCGCATGCTGTTCACCGCCTCCGACGGCCTCGAATACGAGCTGAACCTCATCGACACTCCCGGCCACGTGGATTTCTCCTACGAAGTCAGCCGTTCTCTCGCCGCCTGCGAGGGCGCGGTCCTGGTGCTGGACGCCACGCAGGGCGTCCAGGCGCAGACCGTGGCGAACGTGAACCTTGCCATGCGCCACAACCTCTTCATCATCCCGATCATCAACAAGATCGACCTCGCCGCCGCCGACCTGCCGCTGTGCTACAACCAGCTGGAAGAGATCCTGGCGATCCCGCGCGAGGAAGTCCTGCTGGTCTCCGCAAAGGAGGGCACCGGCGTGCCGGAACTGCTCGAAGCCATCGTCCAGCGTGTGCCGCCGCCGAAAAAGCCCGCGGAGTCCGGCGCCGCCGCGCTCATCTTCGACTCCATCTACGACGCCTACCGCGGCGTGGTGACCTATGTGCGCATGTTCAACGGCAGCCTGTCCCGCGGCAGCCGCCTGAAGATGTTCAGCACCGGACTGGAGAGCGAGATCAAGGAAGTCGGCGTCTTCACGCCCGAAATGAAGCCCATGAAGGAGCTTGAGGCAGGTGACGTCGGATACATCATCCCGAACCTGAAATCCCCCGCCGACGCGAAGATGGGCGACACCATCACCGACGCCGCCGCCCCGTGCGCCGAGCCCCTGCCCGGATTCCAGGACGTGAAGCCGATGGTCTTCAGCGGCATCTATCCCATCGACACCGCCGACTACGAACAGCTCAAGTTCAGCATGGCAAAGCTCCAGCTCAACGACCCGGCGTTCCACTACCAGTCCGAAACGTCCGCCGCCCTCGGATTCGGGTTCCGCTGCGGATTCCTCGGGCTCCTCCACATGGAAATCGTGCAGGAACGCCTCCGCCGCGAATACAACATGGACATCATCGCCACCTATCCGAGCGTGATCTACCACGTGTACCTGCGGAACGGCGACCTGCTGAAGATCGACAACCCCGTGCATCTGCCCGACCCCTCCGAGATCGACCACATCGAGGAACCGCTCATCAACGCCCATATCATGTCTCCAACCGAGTACATCGGCGACATCATGAACCTGGTGATGAACAAGCGCGGCATCTGCACCGACACCGAGAGCATCGACGCCAACCACGTGATGATCACCGCCTGCATCCCCATGCACGAGATCCTGATCGACTTCCACGACCGCCTCAAATCCATCACGCGCGGCTACGGCAGCCTCGACTATGAACCCGCCGGCTGGCAAACCGAAAAGCTCGTGAAGCTCGACATCCTCGTGAACGGCGAACCGGTCGACGCGTTCGCCAGCATCGTCCATGCAGATCACGCCTACGCCCGCGGAAGGGAGATCGCCGAACGCCTCGCCGAAGTCATCCCGCCGCAGATGTTCCAGATCGCCATCCAGGCCGCCGTCGGCGGCAAGGTCATCGCCCGCGAGACCGTCCGCCAGCTGCGGAAAAACGTGCTCGCGAAGTGCTACGGCGGCGACATCACCCGCAAGCGCAAGCTGCTGGAAAAACAGAAAGAAGGCAAGAAGCGCATGAAGCAGATCGGCCGCGTGAACATCCCGCAGGAGGCGTTCATCGCCGTCCTGAAGAACAACGAACAGTGAGGCGCACCTGTGAACCCGCTCCAGCTGTTTTGGAAAAAGCGCTCCAACCGCAAGCTTTACCGCGATGTCGCCGCGTCGATCCAGCACACGTTGATCGAGGACGACGACATCCTGTCGGACGAGGAGAAAACCCGTCTCGCCGAGTTCGCGAAAGCCGCGGACGATGCGTCTAAGGTCGAGGACCCGGAGCAATGCGCCGAAGCGCTGAACGCCGTCGCGCAGGATTATGCCGAATATGCCGGGCGCTCCACGTTCAAGGCGTGGCTGGCGTCCGTGCTTGACGTGCTCGCTGTGGCGTTCGGCGTGGCGTTCGGGCTGCGCGCCCTCTTCGTCCAGCCGTTCCAGATCCCCACCAGCAGCATGCAGCCGACCCTGTTCGGCATCCACTACATCGACCGCGAAGCATCCGAGCCGCATCGCAACGCTTTCGTGAAGCTCTGCACCCCGCTCGGTGCGTCCAACGCGAAGATCGTTTCGCCGCGGGACTACGCCACGGTGGATTCCGACCCGGTCCCGGTCGTCCGCCCCTGGCTTTCGCTGCTGCCCTCGCTGCTGCATCCCGGCGACTTCTACCACACCGGGTCCCTCCTCAAGTTCGGCGGTGAGGATTTCCTGATCCCCGGGACCGAGCCGCGCGACAACATCTTCCGCTATCTGCCGGAAGATCCGCGGACAAGGACGTACAGCCAGGGAGAGACCGTGTTCGACGGCTGGCTGTCCTCAGGCGACCATCTCTTCGTCGACCGCGTGTCGATCCACTTCAAGCCTCTGAAACGCGGCGAGGTCTTCGTATTCAACACCGAGGGGCTGAATTCCTCGCGCGGGACGCCGCTGACCGGCTACTACTACATCAAACGCCTCGCCGGACTGCCCGGCGACACGCTCCGCATCCAGGACGGCCACCTGTACATCCGCCCGAAGAACGCGAACGATTTCCGCCCCGCCGAGTGGTTCAATCCGGCGTTCACCAAGGTGTATTCCGGGCTGGGCGGCTACCAGGGACATATGCCCATGGGCCGCCTTGAGGAAGGCGTGGAGTTCACCGTGCCGGACGACTGCTGCTTCGCGCTCGGCGACAACACCGCGAACAGCCTTGACAGCCGCGACTGGGGTCCGCTCCCCATGAAGAACATCATCGGGCGCGCTCTCTTCGTCTTCTGGCCGATCTCGCGCCGCATCGGCGCCGTCGACAGCAAGTACCCCCTGCAGGTCCCGACCGAGTATCCGCCGTCCTCCACCCAGCCCACCGCGATGAACCTGCAGTAAGCGGCCAAGATATCTTTTTTCGGGAAAGATACATTTGCCGCTTGAAATACATCAATTATGATGTATAGTAATAAATCATTAAAGGCAAGGAGATTCAATGTGAGTTTCAATGAACTGATTCGCATTTTGGAAAAAAACGGCTGGACGCTGAAACGAACAGGCAGAAGCTCACTGCGTCTTTTCGTCAAAAACGGAAAGACGCTCATTCTCCATTATCATGCCAGCGCGGAAGTCCCGAAAGGAACTGCTGCGGCAATTTTAAAACAGGCCGGTATCAAATAGAAGCTCAGCCGGATCATTCAGCTGCCGGCTGGCAAAGAGAAAGGAAAACGCTTATGAACTCGAAAATCACGTATTTGATTGCGGTCTATCCTGACGAAGACGGCTTCTTCATGGCGAGATTTCCTGATTTCCCGAATATGGCTCCGGATTACGGCAAGGGATTTGAAGACTGTATTGAACAGAGTGCCAGTTTCCTGGACGAGACGGTTTCCCTCATGGTCAAACATGGACAAAAACTTCCGGTGCCTTCTTCCATCTTGGAGATTCGTGCCAAGCTGGATCCAACGGATGGTAATCCCGTTTGCCTTGTACCTGTCACAGTGTATCCGCCCGCAAAAACCATGCGGATCAACATCACGGGGAAAAGCGATGTTTTCGCCCGGATCGACGACTATGCGAAGCGCCATCACTTGACGCGTTCCGAGCTGATGATTCGCTCCACGCTTGCTAAAATCCGCGAAAATGCCTGAACGAGGTTTGTTCTCTGTCGGAAAAACTCTTCCGGAATGGTGTGCAAACTATGCTCCGGAGCTTGTTTTTCGCCGTTTCGGGGTGTATATTATTAGATAACAGATTTACACCCCGTCCCGATTGGAGGTCCGACTATGCTGCCTTTCATTGATCTGAAGTACCAATACAATCTGATCCGCGACGACGTGCGCGCAGGCATCGACCGCGTGCTGGAAAGCGGGCACTTCATCCTCGGCTCCGAGGTCGCCGAAGTGGAAAAACAGCTCGCCGAATACGTCGGAGTCAAGCATGTGCTGACCTGCTCGAGCGGCACGGACGCGCTCCTGATGGCGCTGATGGCGCTTGAGATCGGGCCCGGCGACGCGGTCTTCACCACGCCGTTCACGTTCTTCGCCACGGTCGAGACCATCATGCTCGTGGGCGCGACCCCGGTTTTCGCCGACATCGATCCGGGCACATACAACATCGACCCCGCCAAACTCGAAGAGGCGATCCTGAAAGTCGAACGCGAGGGCAAGCTCAAGCCGAAAGCGGTCATCCCCGTCGACCTCTTCGGCCTCACTGCCGACTACAACGCCATCCGCCCGCTCGCCGAGGCGCACGGACTCGCCATCATCGAGGACGCCTGCCAGGCGTTCGGTGCGGTCGACCCGAGCGGCAAGCGCGCGCCCGGACTCGGCACGATCGGCTGCACCAGCTTCTTCCCCGCCAAGCCGCTCGGCTGCTACGGCGACGGCGGCGCGGTTTTCACGGACGACGACGATCTGTACGACAAGATGTTCTCCATCCTCGTCCACGGGCGCTGCTCCGAGGACCGCTACAACAACGTCCGCCTGGGCTTGAACGCCCGCTTCGACACGGTCCAGGCGGCAGTCCTGCTCGCCAAGCTCAAACTCTTCCCCGGCGAAGTCGAGATGCGCCAGGCCGTGGCCGACCGCTACCGCGCCGGGTTGAAAGGCGCCGTTTCCGTCCAGACGATCCCGGACGGCTGCGTCTCCGTCTACGCGCAGTTCTGCCCGCGCTCGCCGAAGTTCGCGGAGATCCAGGCCGCGCTGAAAGCAGCCGACGTCCCGACCGCGCGTTACTATCCGATCCCGATGCACCTGCTCGGCGCCACGGAATGCCTCGGCTACAAGAAAGGCGACATGCCCGTCTCCGAAGCCTGCGCCGCCGACATCTTCGCGCTGCCGATGCATCCGTACCTCAAGGCGGAGGACATCGACCGCATCTGCGGCGTCATCGCCGACACGGTGAAGAAGTAACCGTCTGCGGCTTCCATCCGCAAGCACAATAGTCACGCACTTGTCCGTATTTCCGGGCAGGTGCGTTTCCTTTTTTCGTTCGCCGCGTCGCGTTTTAACGTAAAAATAACGTTCCAAACGCCTTTTTTCCTGTTGAAAAACCGTCTTTTTGTGCTATCTTTACAGCGTTTGCATATGCCGTTCCATACTTATTAACTTCTTATACAGGAATCCAGACCATGAAGTTTTCCACCACCATGAAAACCGCGCTCTCCTGCGCCGCGGTCTTTTTCGCCGCCGGGCTCGCCGCAGCCGACCCCGTCCTGACCTCGCCGGACGCCAAGACCATCAGCGTCTACCTCGAAGACGGCAACGTGCTCCGCGTGGAGCGGAACGCGACCGAAGTTTTCAAGGTCCAGCTCGGGCTGAAGTCCGACAAGACCGAATACGATTTTTCCTCTCTCAAGCTCCAGGGCCAGATCCCGTCCGGCAAATCCGCCGTGCTCGTGACCGAAAAGTACACATCCGTCAACGGCAAGCGATCCGAACGCAGCTTCAAGATGAACGAAAAGACGCTCGTTTTCAACGGAGCGGCCGGCCAGATCGGCGTGGTGCTCCGCGCCGGAGACGATTCTTTCGCGTTCCGTTACACCATCGGCGGTTCCGGTCCGGTCGAGTTCCAGGGTGAAACGACCGCGTTCACGTTCCCGCTGACCGACGGTTTCCGCATGCAGCGCCGCGTGACCAGCTATGAAGACCGTTATAACGCGTATACCGCCAACGAACTCAAGCCCCAGCAGCAGGGCGGCCCCGGCCAGGGCGGTCCCGGCGGACCGGGCGGCTTCGGCGGTTTCGGCGGCGGTCGTCGCGGCGGCGTCAACAGGAACTGGAACTATCCGCTGCTCTTCAATTCCGCCGACAAGTCCACCTGGGGCCTCCTCTCCGAGACCTGGTTCGACGGCACTTACTGCGGCACTTACCTGGTGTCCAGCGTCACCGACGACGGCGTGACGTTCACCACGCACTATCCCGACCAGGGCGAAGGCGCCGGACAGGGCGCGGTCAACCCGACGACCACGCTCCCATGGAAATCCCCGTGGCGCTGCGTCGTGATCGGCACGCTCGCCGACATCGTGGAATCCACGCTCGTCGACGACCTCGCGCCCGAATGCGCCGTCGACGACGTCTCCTGGATCACGCCCGGCGTCGCCTCCTGGGTCTACTGGGCATACAACCGCGGCAGCAAGGAATATGAAGTCGTCCGGGACTACATCCTGCTCGCCTCCGAAATGAAATGGCCGAACGTCCTGATCGACTGGGAATGGGACGTGATGAAAGCGAAACCGAACTTCGAGCCCAAGTCCGAAATCCCGCACGGCGGCAACATCGACGACGCCCTCGCGCTCGCCAAGGACAAGAAAGTCGGCGTCTGGCTGTGGTACAACTCCGGCGGCAAGCACAACGGCGTCCAGGGCGGCCCCCGCGACCGCTTCAACACGCATGAGTCGCGCGAGAAGGAATTCGCCTGGCTGAATGAAAAGAATGTCAAGGGCGTGAAGATCGACTTCTTCGAGAGCGACAAGCAGAGCATGATGCAGTACTACGTCGACATCCTGAAGGACGCCGCCCCGCACAAGGTCATGGTCAACTTCCACGGCGCCACCCTCCCGCGCGGATGGTCCCGCACCTACCCCAACCTCATGTCCATGGAGGGCGTCTGGGGCGCGGAGCAGTACAACAACCATCCCATGATGACCGATCCCGCCGCGGAACACAACACCACGCTGCCGTTCACGCGCAACGCCGTCGGCCCGATGGACTACACGCCCACCGCGTTCACCAACTCCCAGCACGCGCACCGGACCTCCCACGCACATGAGCTCGCGCTTCCGGTCATCTTCGAATCCGCCTGCCAGCACATGGCGGACCGCCCGTCCGCATTCCGCGCGCTTCCCGACACCGTGAAGGACTTCATCGCCGGACTCCCGACCACCTGGGACGACACGAAGTACCTCGGCGGCGAACCCGGCGATTTCGTGATCCTCGGCCGCCGCAAAGGCTCCACCTGGTATGTCAGCGGCATCAACGGCAAGGCCACTTCGCGCGAAGTCAAGTTCACCGTCCCCGGCAAGCCCGGCGAGACCTTCTCCTACCGCAAGATCGCGGACGGAAAGGATGTCGATGAACAGTTCTTCTATGAAGGCAAGGTCGACCCCGGCGACGCCCGCGCCTGGGACATCTCCGAAGGCACGGCAAAAGCCGGTGACGAGATCACGGTGAAGATGCTCGGCCGCGGCGGCTTCTCGTTCCGCTTCACGAAGAAGTGAGCTGAGCCCGGAAACAGTCAATCCGACACAAAAACCGTCCGCTTCCCCTGAGCGATCAGCCGGAAGCGGACGGTTTCTTTTTCCCGATGGGTGAAATCCCTTCCGCGTGCTTATTTCTTGCGCTGGGCGAAGAGCCAGTCGAGGGTGGTATAGTCGTTGTAGCAGACGTCCCAGGCATTGTGTGCGATCAGCGGGTATTCGCGGTAGCTGCACTGCGTGTTACCGGCCTCCTGGAGGAACTTGAAGAAGTCGCGCGTGAGCTCGGGGCGGACCGTGTCGTCGTAATCGCCCTGGTACAGCGCGATGGGCATGTCTTTCAGGCGTTCGGCTTCCTCGCGGGTGCCGCCGCAGCAGATGGCAACGCACGCGGCAAAGATGTCGGGATTGCGTCCGGCGAGCTCGACCGTGCCGTGCCCGCCCATGGAGAACCCGGTCACGTAGATGCGCGCGGGATCGGCGTCGAACTCCTTCATCTTCGCCCGGACGAGCTTCGGCAGGTTGGCGAAGACGCTTTCGGGACGAATGATGCCGTCGCCGCCGCGCTGGACGTTGTTGCCCCAGCCCTCGGTCGCGGGGCATTGCGGCGCGAGCAGGACGACCTTGGTGTCCTTGTGGGCGAGGATGTAGGAGACGATCTCCGCGAAGCCGTAGCGGAGATGCGACTTGTTGTCGCTGCCGCGTTCGCCGACGCCGTGCAGGAAGACCAGCACGGTCGGCTTGCCGGGCGCATCCATGTTGTACGTGCCCTCGCAGTAATTGATCCTGATGCCGTCGGCGTCGAACGTCTTCGCGGTCACGCGGGTGTTCCTGAAGATCGCGTCGTCCTTCTGCTGCTGCGTGGCGCCGCTTGCCAGCAGCGGGAAGAGCGGCTGTTCCTGCCCGGGCGCATAGGTGTTCGCAGGGTGATTGCCGTCGGGACTGCCCCCGCAGCAGCAGGAAGCGAGCATGGCGGATGCGGAAAGGCAGACGGCGGAACCGATGAGCTTGACAGAACGGCGCATGAGGGAAGACTCCTTATGGTTGGGTGAGGAAAAGGCGGCGGAACGACGCCCTGAAATGAACCAGTGACGGGAAAAAGTCCTGTTTCGGCTAATATACCCCGTCATGTCGTCTTTGTCAAATCGTGCCGCCTCATTTCATGTACGATGATCATGTTTCGCCCCCGGGCCGTCACCGTCCGCGACGTTCTCTCAGTTTCGATTTATGAAAGAATCGCGCTGTTTTTTCCACAATCTGCTTGCTTTTCCGGAAAAGGAATGTATCTTAATACAAAATTAATGTCCGGTTTTTCTGGACGCGCCCCGCAAGTTTTGCATTCACAAACCCCACCGTTTTTTTCAAGAAAGGATAACAACATGAAACAGTTTATGATGTTCTTCAGCGTCCTCGCCATAGTCGTGCTGTTCGCAGGATGCTACATCATCGGCCAGCGCAATGCGCTGATCGCCCTGGACGAGGATGTCAACGCGGCATGGTCGAACATCGACGCGGACCTCCAGCGCCGCAACGACCTGATCCCGAACCTGGTCTCCACCGTGAAAGGCTACGCCGCTCACGAGGAAGGCGTCTTCACCGGCATCGCCGACGCCCGCAGCAAACTTGCCGGCGCCACGACCATGCAGGAGAAAGCAGAAGCTGACGCCGCCCTGACCGCCGGCCTCGGCCGCCTGCTCGCCATCGCGGAAAACTATCCCGAACTGAAAGCCAATGAAAACTTCCTCCGACTCCAGGATGAACTGGCAGGCACCGAAAACCGCATCAAAGTCGCCCGCAAACGCTACAACGACGACGTGAAGACGTTCAACAGGAGCATCCGCCAGTTCCCCGGTTCCCTCTTCGCCGGAAACATGCCGTTCATCGGCCTCGATCTCAAGCAGCGTGACTACTTCGAGCCTCCGCAAGGCCATGACGCTGTGGTCGTAGCGCCGAAAGTCGAATTCTGATTTTCGCGATCGATCCTCCCGGACAGATGCCAATGCCGTCTGCCCGGGATTTCTTTGAATGAATGAGAAGGGCCGATGCCCGTGCAGGAAGAAAGAAGATGACTGAGAAAACAAAAAAAGCAGGATTCTGGCATTCGATATTCCCGAACCAGCTCGGCAATCTTTGTTTCATCGTCTTCCTGCTCGGACTGGTCCTTTTTTGCCTGTACGCTTTCTGCGGGATAAACGTTTGCGACCCGGACGATTTCAAGTCCACGGACGAACGCATCCCGGAACTCGGCACGCGGCGCGTGGTGGACGAGGCCGGAGTCCTGAATATCGGGGAGCTAGAAGTGCTGACCCGGCAGATCGACGGCTTCGAAGCGAAGACCGGCGGCCAGATGGCTGTGCTGCTCATCCGGTCCCTGCACGGCGACGCGGTCGAGGATTACTCCCTCGCCGTGGCAGAGAAATGGAAGATCGGCTGGAAGGGCAAGGACAACGGCGTCCTGCTGCTCCTCGCCATGGAAGACCGCAAAAGCCGTTTGGAAATCGGCTACGGGCTGGAAGGCGTCATCAACGACGCCCGCGCCGGCGACATCCTCCGCGACATGGCGCCATTCATGCGCAAGGGGGAGTACGAGAAAGCCATTTCCTTCGCCATATCAAGCGTGGCGGCGTTCATCCTGAATGAAAATGGCCCGGAAGCCCCGGCAAACACCGATGACGACGATTCCGATGGCGGCGTTTCGATCCCGAACCCCGCGGAGGACCTGCTCTTCAAGATCATCGCGCTCTGCATCGCGTTCGAAATCCTCGGAACGATCCTGGCGGGCGGTTTGATCGCTCCCTGGGTAAAAAAGTCTTTCGGCCTTATCGCCATGATCTTCATCGGCAAGTTCCTCTGGGATATGCTCGTCCTCTTCGTGAAAGCCAGCCTGAGCCGCGGCGGAAGCGGCGGTGGCGGCAGTGGCGGCGGAAGCAGCCGCGGCGGAGGCGGTGGCGGCGGTTTCGGCGGAGGCGGCGCATCCGGAAGATGGTAAAACGCATCAGGAAGCAGGCGCCGGGGTGTTGCCTCGGGATCGAAGAAGACAGACAAATTCATGTTAGCAGATAGGATTGAACGACTTGAGAGAAAGGAACGGAAGCGGAAAGAATCTAATTATCTCCGCGGTTTTTTTCTGAAAACGACTGGATTTTTGGAAAAACCGTGCTATGTTAAGGTTTTGAAATGTTTCGTGAGTGAAACGTTTGCAGAGTATCATCCCGTAAACAGAACGTAACAAAACGCAGAAAGGAAATCCTTTTTATGGACGCGAAAAACGATTCAAAACTGCTCCGCATCGGTGTCTTCTACGATGGAAACTATTTCTATCATGTCAGTAACTATTATTATCACGGGCATCCCCGCAGGAGCCGCATCAGCGTCCCCGGCCTCCACAGCCTCATCCGCACCATGATCGCGGAGCGCGAACATGTGGACGAAAACCTCTGCCGGATCGTCGACAGCCACTATTTCCGCGGTCGCCTGAACGCCTCCGAAGCAAATCTGCGTCATCTTCTGTTTTCCGAGCGCAATTTCGACGACGTTCTCACGCGTGAGGGCGTCGTGGCGCACTTCCTCCCCGTCAGCCACGGCTCCGAAAAGGGCGCGAACATCTCGCTCGCGCTGGAAGCCTACGAGCAGATGGTCCATATCGGATTCGACGTCGTGGTCCTCGTGGCATGCGACGGCGACTATGTGCCGCTCGTCCGCAAGCTCAATTCCCTCGGCGCGCGCGTGATGGTGATCGGCTGGGAATACTCCTACGAGGACGACAACGGCGGCCACCGCCAGACCATGACCTCGGGCCGCCTGATGGCGGAAGCGACCTACGGCATCTGGATGCAGGATGTCATCAACAAGCAGCTTTATTCCCAGGACAAGATCGATGCGCTCTTCGTCTCCAGCGGCGCCGGCGGTTACTCCGGCTCCGAGGTCCCCGAACCCGAGGAAGCCTACGACGACGAGGATTTCGACGACCGCGACAATCTCCCGCCCGAACGCCGTTACGGCACCGTGGTGCAGCTGAAGAGCGGCTACGGATTCATCACGCCGGAAAAGGGCGACCACGATTTCTTCTTCCTTTGGGAAGACCTCGAGAACTGCGCGTTCGACGAGCTCCAGATCGGCGAAAAGGTCGAATTCGAGGTCGGCACCAACGACCGCGGCGAATGCGCCCGCAAAGTCGTCTGGCTGGACCCCGACGGGAACCCGTACAACATGCCCGGCGACAGTGCCGGCGAACAGTCCGGGGAGACCGACGGAAACCGCTGACCGGAATTTGCATCCTTTTCAAATCTAACCACCGGACAGTGCAGGAAATCTGCGGCACGGTCCGGCATGGACAGCAAGTGAAGCTAATATGAAAACGCCCGCAGAAACCATTATCCGGTGCGGAGACATGCTTTACCAGTTCAGGGACGAAGCTGTGTCTCTGGTCTCGTTCATCGGCGACATGAGCGCGGCCATATGGGAAGGCATCCGCCATCCCAAACGTCTCCGCTGGAAGGATTTCCTGTTCTACATGAACACCTGCGGCCCGGACGGGCTGCCGATCACCATCATGATCAGCGCGCTGATGGGCGTTGTCCTGGCGTACCAGGCAGAGGTGCAGTCGCACAAATACGGCGCGGATAATTTCCTGCCCATGGTCATCGGCTGCACCATCCTGCGCGAGCTCGGCCCTCTGATGGTCGCCATCGTCGCCACCGGCCGCAGCGGGTCAGCATTCGCCGCCGAGATCGGCACGATGAAGATCTCGGAGGAGCTGGACGCGCTCCGCACCATGGGGATCCGTCCCGCACGGTTCCTGGTGGTCCCGAAGATGTGGGCAATGCTCCTCATGCTGCCGCTCCTGACCGTCATCGGCGACTTCGTCGGATGCGCCGGCGGCTACATGGTGATGAGAACCGAACTCGACATGCCGCTGGACGTTTTCTTCCGCCTCACCAAACAGGGCGTCGCGGTCAAGTATTTCATCGAAGGCATTTTGAAGAGCATCGTTTTCGCCTACATCATCACGGCGACGGGCTGCTGGCGCGGATTCCGCACGGGCAGCGACGCCATCGCCGTAGGACGTTCCACCACGTCCGCGGTCGTGACCAGCATCCTTTTCATCGTGCTGGCAGACGCTTTCCTCGCCAAACTTTTCACCGTGTTCTACGCCTGGGGAAGCTGAGCCATGACGGATCCCATTATCAAGCCCGCTGAAAACGCTGTCCCCGCCATTGAGGTCCGCGGCCTCTCCATCGGCTACGGCTCCCGCGTCGTGCTCGAAAACCTGAATTTCCGCATCGAACCGGGCCAGATCGTGACCATCCTCGGCGGCTCCGGCTGCGGCAAGAGCACGCTCCTGAAGCATATCATCGGCCTGTACAAGCCCCTGCGCGGCGACATCCTCATCAACGGCCGCAGCATCGTAAACGCCGGCGAGGCGGAAAAACGCTCCATCATGTCCGAATTCGGCGTGGCATACCAGGGCGGCGCGCTCTTCCGCTCCCTCAGCCTCGCCGAAAACATAGCGCTCCCCATGGAAGAGCTGACCAACTGGAAGCGCGACGAGATCAAAAAACGCGTGTCCGAAAAGCTTGCGCTCGTCCATCTGGACGGCTTCGAGTCCTACATGCCGTCCGACCTGTCCGGCGGCATGATCAAGCGCGCCGCTTTCGCCCGCGCCCTCGCGCTCGATCCGAAGCTCCTCTTCTTCGACGAACCGTCCGCTGGGCTCGACCCGCTGACTTCCGACATGCTCGACAACGTGATCCTGGAGATCCGCGAGAAGACCCACGCCACAATTATGATGGTCACGCACGAGCTCCCGAGCATCTTCCGGGTGTCCGACCGCGTGATCATGCTTTCCGCCGAGAAGAAAGGCATCGTGGACGACGGCGCGCCGGCATATCTCCGCGACAACAGCGCCGACGGGTACGTCCGCTCGTTCCTGTCGCGCGGCGGCACATTTCAGAGTAAAAATGGCGGCACGGAGCAGGACCATGACTGACGCTCCGGTCGCATCCATGTCATTTTCAGGAAGGAATCCCGCATCATGAACGACAACAGTAAATTCAAGCTCGGCTTGTTCATCATCCTCGCAGCCGCCGTCTTTTTCGCCGGGCTGCTGATCCTCGGCTCGCTGGACCGTTTTAAGGAAAAGGCGTATATCACCACGTTCGTTTCGGAATCGGTGCAGGGGCTTTCGGTCGGCTCCTCCGTGAAATACCAGGGCGTGCCCATCGGCGCCGTGCGCGAGATCGCGATCTATCCCCGAGGCAACGTGATCCGGATCGACATGGAGGTCAACATTTCCAAATTCAAGATACAGGAAGAGGACGGCGACACGGTCTCGATCACGGTCGACGAGTTCAATAAAGGCATCGCGAGGGCCGTGGAAAAGGGACTCCGCTGCCGCCTGGAACTGGAAGGCATTACCGGCGGAAAATACGTGGAACTCCAGTTTGACAAGGACTCCACGCCGCCGGAACTCAGCGCCGACCAGTTCGCGCTTGACGCCCCCTACATTCCCAGCCTGCCGTCCCTTATCAGCGACCTCCGCGGCAGCGTCACGAGCATCCTTGCCAAGCTCGACAGCATCGACTACAAAGGCCTCAGCGACAAGGCGAACGCCACGCTGGAAGCCATCAACGAGCGCAGCATCCCGAAGCTGGACGCGACTCTCGACAGCGTGAACTCCATGATCACGTCCATCGAGAAAGACCTTATCCCGTCCGCACACCAGAGCATCGACAACCTCGAAAAGCTCACGGGATCCGACGTCCGCCAACGCATCGAAACGCTCATCGAAAACGCAAAGCTCGCCTCCGAATCGGTTCAGTCCCTCGTGAAAACCGTCGAGGAGGAGATCAAGGTCATCGAGTTCGGACAGATCAGCGAAAACCTCCGCGCTTTCCTCACGAACGCGATCCGCACCAGCAGCACGCTTGACGACGCCATCTTCAACATCAACAACGGCGTGGATGCGCTCATCGAGCTCATCCAGTACATCGACAGCGACCCGTCCGCCCTGATCCAGGGCAAGAAGAAACAGAAGTCCGCCGACGACGGGAAAGACCGCTGACCCGGATGCCTGCCGCCCGCTGCGGGAGGCCGGAGAAATCTTTTCCGGTTCATCCGACGGGCGGCGCCGCCGCATACTCTCGGCTTACGCCCTTGACACACTTATCCATACAGCACGCATCATAACCGGAGAAACACCATGAACGTCCTGATCCTGAACGGAAGCCCCCGCAAAAACGGAAACACGTCAAACGCCCTGCGCGCCATCGAAGACGGCCTGAAGAAGAAACACACGGTCGAATCGCTGAACGTCTACGATTTCACGTTCCGCCCCTGCCGCAACTGCAACGCATGCAAACGCAACGGCGGCAACTGCATCCAGGTCGACGACACGGTCAAGATCATCAACAAGGTCACGGACGCCGACCTCATCATTTTCGGTTCGCCCGTCTACTGGTGGGGCATCTCCGCCCAGCTGAAAGACGTCGTCGATAAGTTCTATTCCCGTGACGACGCCTCCGACGGGAAGACCCCCACCCTGCGGACGAAGAAGAAAATCGGCATCGTCGCCTGCGGTGCGGATTCCCTGAGCAACCCCGAGTACAAACTCATCTCCGATCAGTTCCACTGCATCGCGGAGTTCCTCGGCTGGGAAGTCGTCCTGGACGAATCCATCTGCGCCGCTGCCGCCGATGACCTCGCGAAGAATCCCGCGCGCCTCGCCCAGCTCACCGCCGCCGCGGAAAAGCTCTAAGATTTTCTCCTGGAAATTCGATAATCGCTTGCCAATCCCGCCTCATCCGGGCGGGACGGGTTATCTGTCGCGGACACACTCCATCTTTTTCTAATGGCTATCGCCGTTCGCGCCTCGCGGTAAAGATAATAAATGTCGAGCGCTAGCGAGCTTTCCGAGGCGGCGCAGCCGCCCCCAGCGAAGCGGTTTCTTTCCCAAAAACGGCTGGCTGATATCGCCGTTCGCGCCTCGCGGCAAAGTAAAGAGTCGAGCGCAAGCGAGCTTTCCGAGGCGGCGCAACCGCCCCCAGCGAAGCGGCAAGCTTTACTTCCCCATTATTTCCTTGAGCTCCGGGGCAAAGATTCGATTCTGGACAGCTTGATAAAGATGCTCGTCCTCAGGGGCGGCGAGCACCGCCCGGCAAAACCATAAATACGCCGCATCAAAATCTTTCTTCACCCCGGTGCCGTTTTCGCAGCAATCCCCGAGCTCGAACATCGCCCGCGCGTCGCCCCGGTCCGCCGCACGGCGAAGCCACTTGACGCCCTCGCGCGGTTTTTCCTCGACGCCATACCCGGACAGATACCATGTGCCGAGCATAAGCATTGCTCTCACATGGCGCTGTTCCGCTGCCTTGCGAAGCCATTTTGCTGCCGTTGCGCGGTTCCGTCTCACGCCGATACCGAACGTGTAACATTTGGCAAGCTCAAACTGCGCCTCGGCATGCCCCTGTTCCGCCGCCATGCGAAACCATTTGACGGCTTCCCCCTCATCCTTGCCGACGCCCTCGCCCGTCCCGTAGCACCTGCCGACGCATAGCATCCCTCTTACGGTATTCGTCTTCAAGTTCTGAAAATCCTGTTCGAGCATGGTTTTTTGGACTGTTTCAAGTTTGTCTGGTTTAACTGCGATTATTCATTTCGATCAATCAAAATCGCGCTGTTTGCTTCAGCGAGATGACGTCCTTCGCCTTTGTCAATGACTCTGACGAGGCTCGTGCCTGTCGTACTGTCATCCTCGCAAACGTCGGCATCGACTGTGCGTTGAACATGTTGATACAGCAGGACACGATGACGCATGTCTTCCGGAAGGACCAGATGGATTTCTATGACGTCATCATTGGGCTCGTTCTTGCTGCGACTCCACTTTTCTTTTTTTCCCTTGGTGCGGCGGCCTTTGGGGGTGTCGTTTTCTGCGGTCTCATTGACTCCTGCGAAAATACCATCATCGAACGTCTGCGGCCTTTGTGCCGCAACTTCCTCTATGACCTTGGTGAACTCGGAGTCGGAGACGTATGCACCCTGAATACGTTCAAGGCTAGCCGCGCCGGGGGGATTGAAAAGCATGTCGCCGTTGCCGAGCAATTTCTCCGCGCCTGACGAATCAAGAACAACACAGCTTTCCTTATTGTCGTTGACACGAAACACAATTTTGGTGGGGATGTTAGCCTTGATAAGCCCTGTGATCACATCCTTTTTGGAGAACTGTGTGGAAATGATGAGATGGATGCCAGCTGCACGGCCCTTCTGCGCAAGGCGGCAGATGTTCATTTCCATATCGTCTCTGACTTCTGATTTTGGCAACATGAGCTCTGCCAATTCATTGATAACGATAATCAGGATCGGGAGTTTCTGCGGGATCGTCTTGCCGTAGTCATCAAGGATCGGGTGCCGATCGGGTGGTCTGGAATTGAAAGCGGCCAGATTCTTTGCCTTGACTTTTGCAAGTACCTTGTAACGGCGCTCCATTTCGTTAACACACCAGCGGAGTGCGAGCGGTATCTTCTTCGGATCGTTAATGATCGGGGTGATGAGGTGCGGAATCGGGCTGCACATCTCAAGCTCTGAAGTCATCGCGCCCATCATGACAAGCTTCAACTCGTCCGGAGAGAACCGGAAAAGAAGACTCAAGATAATGGAGTTCAAACAGACGGATTTGCCGGAGCCACTGGTCCCCGCAATCAGAAGATGGGGAGCTTTAACGAGATCAAGCAAAGCAACCTTGTCCTCAATGTCTCGACCAAGGAGAAGTGGAATAGCAGCGTTGGTCTCTCTCCAAGTAGATGATTCGAGCAGAGAACGCAGGTAAACTGTGCTGGAAACTTTGTTTGGAACCTCAATGCCGACAGCGTTCTTGCTGGGAATCGGAATAACAAGACGAATGCTCTGAGTTTTCAGCGCCAAGGCAAAGTTGGTCTCAATTTTGGAAATCTTATCAGTGCGCACACCCGGATTCAGTGCAATTTCAAATCGCGTAACACGGGGACCGACCGTAATCGCCGAAACGTAGCCAGCAATGCCGAAACTCTCTAATGTTTTTTCAATTTCCAAGCTCGCTTCACGGAGGAAAGCCTCATCCTGCTCACAGTTTTCATCGCTGTGACTATCCAACAGAGTCGGGTTTGGCAGGGCATAAGTGAATTCTGAACAGGTGTTATCCATGACTTGTGTTCCTTTTCGGGGGCTACTATTTCGATTGTTGAAAATGTTTTTCGCGAATGCTTCCGAAAGTCCTATGTTTTGTTATCACGATTCTTTTGGTGAATTGATCTTTTTCCATAAAGCAAGAAGCGGTTCGAGAAAAACCTCGTCTTTCTTTTTACTAGGAAATCTAATGGTAAGAAAACCCGATTCGGAAATATCTACAAAAAGATTTTCCTTTACATATAGCTTCTCCGCAAGTTTGTTTTCAATATCGGCATCAATGCAATCACGCCCCACTGCACGATTAAGTTTGACTGGATAACGAACCTCTTCCGAAACTATTTCAGGCATCAAGACCTGAGCAGTTATATCTTTGATTTTTAGTTTGTTTTTTAGCTTTTTTTCCAAAACTTTCTTTATTGCCACCTTGACTTTGTTAAGTCGATTCGGGTACCAAAGGAAATGGTCAAGTTTACGGCGAATATGAGAATCGTTTTTATCCAAGCCATAAACCTCGATCATTTTCGATATCAAGAAATGAAAATTATCGTATTGTTTCTCCCTTTCCCAGTCTTTTTGATAAGAATCCTTTATGTCTAAATACTTGGGAATCGCATCCGCAACAATGTTGTCATATATGGAAAAGCTGTCTTTTTCACAACCAATACAATTGTTTACGGTACAGTATTTTGAAACAAATGACAGAGGAGTGTATTTCCCATTCGTTTTCTGGTATACTTTATTAATTATTTCATCAACAACGTCAATACATCCATCATTTATTCTCTTATCTAAATCTATAGTAGTTCTTATGATTTCCGTCAATTCAGAAAGCGTTATCACGTTTTTATACATAGAAAGATTTGTTGAGTAGGTATAATCTATCAACATGATCTTATGTAAGATTGTTATTTCATCTGTATTTTCCTTTTTAGAAGAAAAGTACTCCCTAAGTACCCCTCCATTTGCTCCATTTCCATAAACGGGATCGTTCTCTACTGCGTCCTCCACTTTCTTAATACTATCCATTGTTAAAGGAAGATAATTAGGATCCAGATGTTCTGTTTTTTGAATCGAACTAATATTAATAGGTTTCTTCATGTTTTTTTCCTCCTTGTATTTGTTGTTTTTGATATGATAGAATGTCGGTTTTATTACTTTTTTGGAGTATGTTTTTCCAATATTGATTTGGCGAGGGTGAGGACGTGTTCCCGCATGGATGCCGGAGAAATGATTTCTGCATTGCTGCATTGCCGCATCGTCCAGGTGACGAGGCGGTATTTCGACATCGACTTGATGCGGAGCTCGCAGCCGCCGTCCGGCAGCGGCACGATTTCCTGTTCGGGGTGGAGCGGATGCGTCTGGACAAGGCTTGACAGATAACTGTTGCATCGGACCACGACGTTTTCGACCGTTTCCGGGTTGAAAATCCGGTCTTCCGTGGCGGTGCGGATGATCTTCGGGTCCGGCGTGAACGGCACGCCGGTCGGCACGACGGCTTTCATGCGCGGCAGGGCGAGCGTCCGCACGGCTTTCTTCAAGTGGCAGAAGCCCTTGGCATACCACACACCATCGTAAAAAACGAGGGCGTGGGGCTCGAATTTCCGTTCGGTTATATCGCGATGGCTGCTTCGGTAGGTGATGCGGCAGATCACATGGTCCTGCCAGGCGCGGAAAAGCGGCACAAAAACCTTGGCGTCCACCTCCGCCCGATTCGAGGGGATGATCGTCAGGGAACCGACCTGCGCCCTGTCGAGGAAATCCGGGTTGTTTTCGGTCAGCAGCGTATCAACCGCGTTCCGGATGCGTTCCCTCATCGGCGAGGGAAAAACGTGCTCCGCGATCCGCGCACCGAGGACAGCCGCCAGCATTTCGTCATCGTCGACGCAGGGACAGGAGAATGTCCAGCCGTGATGCGCGAGGTAGTAACCGTTTCTGGCGGCATCGAACCTGATCGGGGCGCCGAACTCCGATTTCAGCGTTTGTATGTCGCGGTAAACGGTCCGCGGCGAACATGCGAGATTCAGGTTCTCGTCCAGGTCGGCTCGCCTCATATCCTCGGCAAAGGACGTGCAATTCGGGTAACGGTTCTCTTTCAGCTGTGCCGCCAGCCGAACCAATCGGACCAACTGTTTTTTGCTTGCCGGCATGTCTTGACCTTTCTTTTTGTTTGAGCATACTTTAAATCACGAGGTATGACATCATGTGTCAAAGCAGACACATTTTTTCAAAACAAACTCAAAAAACAGGACAAGGAACCAGAACCCGCCTCAAAAAGGGAAAGGCGTGTTCTTCTATATTTGCAAAGGCGGGAGACCCACCATTGATGCTGAAACTGTGCGAGGATGTGGCGTCAGTCGTCGTAGGCGACGGCGTCGTCGTACTGCTTCAGGACGGCTTCGGACGGGGCGCCGGCGAGCTTTGCTGCCACGATCGCGGCGATGCCGCCGGCGACGAATCCGGGCAGGATCTCGTAGACGCCCGTGTCCTTCAGGAAGATGAACCAGCAGATGTCGACCGCGGCGCCGACCAGGATCCCGGCGGTCGCGCCCGCGAAATTGAACTTGCGCCAGAAGAGCGACAGGAGGATGGCAGGCCCGAACGCCGCGCCGAAGAGTCCCCAGGCGTTTTCCACGAGCCCCATGATGGAGCCGGAATTCGGATTCGCCGCGATCACGAGCGCGACGACCGCCACCGCCAGCACCACGAAACGCCCGACCCACATCAGCTCGCGGTCGGACGCCCGGTTCTTGCGGACGATGGGCTTGTAAACGTCGCTGGCGAGCGAGGAGGACGCGGAGAGCAGCTGGCTGTCCGCAGTGCTCATGGAGGCCGCGAGCACCGCCGAAAGCAGGATGCCGGAGATCACGCCGGGGAAGATCCTGCGGACCATCTGCACGAAGACGAGTTCGTTCTTCGCCATGTCGGCGTCCATACCGAAGTCCAGCCGCCCCACGATGCCGATCAGCGCGGCGAAGATCAGGATCAGGATCGTCCACGCGATGCCGATCCACGCGGAGCGTTTCAGGGTCTTCTGCGACGAGATCGACATGAACCGGATGATGATGTGCGGCATGCCGAAATACCCGAGCCCCCATGCCAGCCCGGACACGATGTCGCGCCAGTCGGCGGCGGGATTCCAGTAATGCGTGGCGGGGTCGATGGCCTCGTCTGAGAAATCAAGCACGAAGAGCGCGAAGATCGGGGCGAGCAGCATCGCGCCCAGGATCAGCATCCCCTGGAAGAAGTCCGTCCAGCACACGGCGGAAAAGCCGCCCAGGAACGTGTAGCCCACGATGATGAAGACCGCCAGGTACATCGCCGCCATCGAATCCATGCCGATGACCTTGTGGAACAGCGTGCCGCACGCTTTCACGCTGGACGCCGCATACAGCGTGTACGCCAGCAGGAAGACCGCCGCGCAAATCACCTGCAGCGCCTTCGTTTTCGCCTGGAACCGGTTCGAGAGGTATTGCGGGATCGTGATCGCGTCCCCGGACACGATGGAAAACCGCCTCAGACGCGGCGCCTCGAACAGCCAGCTGGCCGCGTAGCCGAGCACCAGTCCGACCGGGATCCAGATCTTGCCCAGCCCGAACGCGTAGATCGAAGTCGGCAGCCCCATCAGCACCCATGCGCTCATGTCCGACGCGCCCGCCGACAGCGCGCCGACCCACGCCCCCATCTTGCGGTCGCCCAGGAAGAACGTCTTCTCGCCGCCTTTGCGGTCCCTGATGAAGAAGAAAACGCCGATGGAAAGCATGCAGAGCAGATAGAGGATGAAGACGATGACTTCGGGGTTGGTCATAAGGCTGTATCCGGTGGAGGTTGAGGTTGTCTGAACGGGGGGAAAGCACGCACGGCGGAAGACGGGGAACGCCCGCCGCCGGACATTTCTGTAATGTAACCCGGAAATGCGGCGGATTCAAGCCGGATGCGCCTTTTTTTATCGATTATTTTTCACCTTTCCGGCATGACAGATGAAAAGCCGCCCCCTGCCCGAGGAGGAGGCAGGAGGCGGAGGTCTTTTTTTGAACCGAAGTCGCGGCTTACAGCCCGGCGAGCATTCCCTTTTCCGCGTCCTCGAAGATGTTCTGCGAGGTGAATGCGTCGAACGCGCCCATATCGGAAAGGGCTGCGAACTGTTCCGACTTGTCGTCGCCGAACTTGAGCGTGACCTGGTCCGCGGAGACGCCGGAGACCGCGACGGAATCGTTGCCGTCCGCATAGGTCAGCGTTTCTGCGTTCCAGTTCTCGATGCTGCCGGACGCGAACCACAGCGTGACCGTGCCGGAGGCGAGCTGTTCGACCGTGTCCACGCCCCAGTTGTCGCAGAACGTGAAGACGTCGTTTCCGCCGCCGCCGTGCATGGAATCGCTGCCGCTGCCGCCTGCGATCACGTCATTGCCGGACGCGCCGACGATGCGGTCGTTCCCGGCGTCGCCGAAGAGCTTGTTGTCGCCCTTGTTCGCCCAGATGGTGTCGTTGCCGTTTCCGCCGCGGATGGTCAGGCCGTCGCCCGTGTACTCGAACTGCTGGCTCGTCATGTCCACGATGTCGTTGCCCGCGCCCGCCCGGATCTCCCGGATCCTGTACAGCCTGGCGGTGTTCTGCTTGACTTCTTCCGGCAGGCCGGTGAAAACGTCGTCCACAAAGAGGGCGTCGCCGTTCCTTTCGTCGGTCAGGCACAGCACGTTCGGGTCGGCGGAGCCGAAGAACAGGTCCTGAATCCTGCCCTTGCCCTTGGCGGCAACCAGTTCGTCGGTCCCGGTCCAGTCGTTGATGGAGCCGACGTGCTTGGCGTAGTACAGCTTTTCCCACGTGCCGTTCGTCGAGGCAAAGAACAGGTCGTCGTTGCCGTCCTCGTTGGATTTGACGACTCTCGGCTCGGAGGATTCGTTCTCGGACTCGATCGCCTCGCCGACCGTCCAGCCGCCGTTTTCCATATCCGCTTTCACGCGCCACTGGTAGGTGCCGGCGGGGAGGTCAAGCAGGTCGACCGCGTTCTTCGTTGTGATAACCGAAACCACGTGCTCGAAGTTGTCGATTGAGTATTCCACGATGTACCGGTCCGCGTCGACCGGCGCCCAGGAGACCTTGTCCGGCGTGCCGACGAGATCTTCCAGAAGCACGGCAGTCTGGAAGCTCGTGACTTCATAGCTGACGACCTCGGATTCATTGCCCGCGGCGTCGACCGCCTTGAAGAAGACCGTGACGTTTTCGGACACGCTCACGCCGTCGACATAAGCCGTCCATTCGCCGGTTTCGCCGATGCGGTACAGCGAGGACGCCAGCTCGACGTCGTCCGCGAAATCGGCGGTGACGAGGACGATCTGGCCTGCCGGTGCGGGTGCAATGCTCGCCTGGATGTTCGAGACCGTCGGTGCGGTGGTATCGACGACCGGAACGGGAAACCCGGACACTTCCAGCATCAGGACACTGCCGTCGGACATGCTCAGCGAAAGGCTGCCGTCTCCGACGGAGAGCGTCCTGCCGACCGAGATCGCGCCGAGCGATTCGCCAAGCGTATTCAGGACCGTGATCGTCTCCTCGAATTCCGCGATGTCAGCCGCCTCATTCGCGAGCGTGTACGAGCCGTTCGTCTGCGTCTCGGAGACCGTGAGCGTGAACATCGGCGTCCCCTGAATATGGGAAAGGTCGTTGACGCGGGCGACGGCGCCCGGCGCGACCCCGGAGATGTCGAAATCGAAAACAGCCTCATCTTCCGCATAGATATAGACGTAATCCACGAATGTTATCAGGCCGGTGATCTTGCCGCCGGACTGGATGGAAAGTGAGTTGTCATTGTTGATCGTGACATTGCTTGCGATCCCATCCTCGTAGATGACCAAACTTCCCGAGTTGACTATGACATCGGAAACCCCGCCGGAGGTGCTGAGCGTGCCGCGGTTGATCGTGACGCCGTTCGCCGTGCCACCGGAGTAAACGAACAAGTCGCCCCGGGAGTTGATCGTCGTGTTGTTTGCCACGCCGCCTCTGGAAACGCTCATGTCGCCGTTGTTGAGGACCGTGTCGTTTGCCACGCCGCCGGAACAGACATACAGGTAGCTGTACAACTCTTCCTTCGAGTTGCCGTTGACCACAGTATGGTTCACCGTGCCGCCGGAAACATAAACATACCCCTCGGGATCGACGACCGCGCTGTTTGCGGTCGCCCCGTCAAAGACGGTCATGGATCCCCAGGCATTGACCGTGCCGCCGTTTACCTCGCCGCCGGACATGACGGACATCGAGCCGCCCTGGTTGACGGTATCATTCGCCACGCCGCCGGAGGAAACGACCACGGATGCGCCGGAGTTCACTTCCGTGCCGTTCGCCGTGCCGCGGTTCATCACATACATGAAAGATTTACGCCCAAGCTCCACGGAATCCGTCACGGCGGCGCTGGAGACAGCCGTTTCGCCTGTCTCTTCATCGTACAGACCGTAATAAACGCCGAAATACTCGGTGGCAAACGTCGCATAGCCGCCCGCGGCGACGGAGACGGAGCCGGAACCCCAGGGCGTCCAGTCGATATTGGTCGCCGTACCGCCGGAGGAGATGTACAGCTCGCCGCCGCTGACGACGATATTGTCCGCCACGCCGCCGGATTCGACAGCCATGCGTCCGCCGGACATGGTCGTGTTGGTCGCCGTGCCGCCGGATTCGACATGCAATCCATAGCGCCAGTTTTCTCCCTCTTCGGAATAACGCCCGCCGTTGATCGTCGTATCGGTCACAGCGCCGCCGGAATGGACATAGAGCTTTCCGTATTTGTTGACCGTGGTGCCGGTCGCAACGCCGTCGCTCATCACATACATGAACGAATAAGACGGATCATCGTATTCTTCTCCGTCGCCGTAGTTCTCGCCATAGCTTTCGCCATAGCCGTCACCATAGTCCTCGCCGTAGCCTTCGTCGTAGCCTTCGTCGTAGCCTTCGTCGTAGCCATAGTCGTCGCCGTAGCCATAGTCGTCGTCGCCATAGCCGTAGTCGTCGTCGCCGTAACCATAGTCGTCGTCACCGTAGTCGTACCCGTTTCTTCCGATCGTCATGGAATCCACAGCGGCGGAGCTGGATATCAGGAGCGTGGATTCTTCCGTGTTTTCATCGTACACATAGCTGCCGAAATATACGCCGGAATACGCTCTGGCAAACGTCGCGACCCCGCCCTTGATGAACACATCGCCGCCTTCCCAGGGCGTCCAGTCGATATTGGTCGCCGTGCCGCCGGAAGAGACATAGAGATAGCCGCCGGACTTGACGGTGACGCCGTCCGCCGTGCCGCCGGACATGACGACCATCTGGCCGTAGTCCTCGATGGTCGTTCCGATATAAAGCTCTTTGGCCTGGACGCAGACATAATCGTCGGCTATGACCATGCCGCACACCGCATTGTCCGGGGCGGGGACAATATTGGAGACGGCATACGTGGCGATTTCGGATTCGTTTCCGGCTGCATCGACCGCCTTGAAATAGACCGTGGCGTTCTCGGAGACGGTCACGCAGTCCTCGTAGGGGAGCCATCTGCCGTCTTCACCGATGCGGTACAGCGAGGATTCAAGCTCGACATCGTCCGCGAAATCCGCCATGACCAGGACCGGCGAATAGGTCTGTCCCGTTTCGCCGGCACGGACATTCGTCACTGTCGGAGCCGTGGTGTCGGGAACAGGATCGACGGAGCCGGATACCTCCAGAGTCAAGATGTCGTCGACAATGCTCAGCGCGAAACCGACTTCGCCGACTTCGGCCGTCGCGCCGACCGTAAGCGTGCCGAGCGATTCGCCGAGCGTGTTCTGAACCGTGATCGTGCCGTCGAAATCCGACGCGCCGCTTGCGAGCGCATACGTGCCGTTCAGCTGCGTATCCGAGAACGTGAGCGTGAACGTCGGCGTCCCGTCGATGGCCGAGATACGGTTCAGGAGCGGGGTCCTGGAGGGATTCATGCCTGAGATGTCGAAATCGAGGATGCCGCCTTCGTAGAAATAGATCCCCTGGCCCCCGCCCGTCGTTACAGCCATTGTCCCGGTAACCTTGCCGCCGGAGTTGACGAAGCACGTCGAATAGAAGCTGACCGTTATGTTTTTCGCCACAGCGCCGGAAGAGACATGGAGATCACCGTAACCGATCGTGGTGTTGTCCGCCTCGCCACCGGAGAAAACATAGACATTACCGTTGTCTATCGACGTGTTGGTTATTCTGCCGCCGTTCATCACGTACATCGTGCCATCCAGTTTTTTCCCGTTCATCACAAGGGCGCTGGACACGACAGTTTCTTCTGTATCGTAGTTGAACGATTTGAAATATACGCCGGAATACTCGCTGGTAAAAGTGACCACGGCACCGTTTTCGGCATAAAAACTCCCCTCGCAGGGAGTCCAGGCGACATCCGTTGCCGTACCCCCGGAGTGAACATAGAGAGTGCCGTCCTGCTGGATCGTGACCCCGGTCGCAGTGCCGCCGGAGGAAACATGGACATTGCCGTACTCGGCGATCGTGGTGTCAACCGCGGTGCCGCCGGAGGAAACATGGAATCTGTGATCATGTCCAAGCTCTTCGTCATCCTCGCCATTGACCGTGGTCCCGGTCGCCGTGCCGCCGGAGGCGACATAAAGATTGCCGTAGCCGTTAAAGGTGTAATCGGTCAGGATTCCATCCTTGAACTCGAAAGCGGAACCGGCGGAAGTCCCGGCGATATAAGTGTCCTTTCCCAGCGTCAGGTTCAATTCCGCGGAGGTGTCCGCCGTGATGCCGGTCGCGGAGCCCCCGAGAACGACGGAAAGAATGCCGTACTCGCCGACCGCGATCCCGGTCGCCGTGCCACCGGAGGAAACATAAACAAAGGCATTTTCGCTGACTGTGATGTCGGTCGCCGTGCCGCCGGATCCGATATAGAGGCTGCCATTGACCACCGTGGTGCCGGCCACGCCGCCGTCCATCACGTACATCTCGCCTTCTTCGCCGATCGTTTTGCCGTTCATCTCTTCGGCGGTGGAAACCAGTTTGCCGCCCGTGCCGTAATAGACCCCGGAATACTCGCTGGTAAAAGTGACCACGGCGCCGTTTTCGGCATAAACTGTCCCCACGCAGGGCGTCCAGTCGATATCGGTCGCCGTGCCGCCGGCAGAAACAAAGACATAGCCGCCCGCCTGGACGTCGATCCCGGTCGCCGTGCCGCCGGAGGAAACAGTAACAAACCCCCAATCATTGACCGTGATGTCGGTCGCCGTGCCGCCGGAGGAAACATAAACATAACCTTCCTCGCCGATCGTGATGCCGTTTGCCACACCGCCGGAGAAAACTTGGAAGAAATAGCAATTCTTGACCGAAGTCTCGTTCATAACACCCCCGGAGGAGATATAAACGCCGCCATCGTTGACTGTGGTCCCGATCGCCGTACCCCCGGAGGAAATGCTGATATAGCCATCGTTGAGCGTGGTGTTGGACGCTGTGCCACCGGAGAAGACATCAAAATGGCAGGCATAGCTGAGCTGGAAACCGGACGCGATCCCGTCCTTGATCTCAAAGGCGGAACCGGCGGAAGTCCCCGTCGCATAAGTGCCTTTTGCCAGTTCAAAATACAAATATGCCCACTCGTCCGCGGCGATATCGGTCGCCGTGCCGCCGGCTTTGACGGTAAGAGACGCTTCCTCGCCGACTTTGACTCCGATCGCCGTACCGGCGGACATGACGACCATCCGGCCGTATTCATCCAATGTCGTTCCGACATACAGCTCATTGGCCTGGACACTGACAGAATCGAGGCTTATGACCATGTCGTATACCGCATCGTCCGGGAACGGGACGATATTGGTAACGGTATACGAGGCGACCTCGGACTGGTTTCCGACGGCATCGACCGCCTTGAAGTAGACCGTGGCGTTTTCGGAGACGATCACGCCGTCCTGATAGGCGAGCCATTCACCGTCTTCGCCGATGCGGTACAGCGAGGATTTCAGCTCGACATCGTCCGCGAAATCCGCCTTGACCAGAACCAGGGCATACGTCTGTCCCGTTTCATTGGCACGGATGTTCGACACCGTCGGAGCCGTGGTGTCCAGAACGGGATCGACGGAGCCGGATACCTCCAAAGTCAGAGTATCGTCGACGATGTTCAGCGCGAAACCGACTTCGCCGACTTCAAGCGTGGCGCCGGCCGTGAGCGTGCCGAGCGATTCGCCGAGCGTATTCTGAACCGTGATCGTGCCGTCGAATCCCGATGCGCCGCCCGCGAGCGCATACGTGCCGTTCAGCGGCGAATCCGAGACCGTGAGCGTGTAGACCGGGGCTTCAAGAATGTGGGAAATATCGTTCACAAGCGCCTCGCTTCCGGCCTCTGCCTGAGTCAGGTCGAAATCGATGATGGCGCCTTCGGAAATGTAAATGTTCGTCCAGTCATCACTAAATGTCAGCCGCCCTGTCAGTTTGCCGCCGCTGGAGACGGTGAGGCTGCCGCCGGAGTTGACCGTGGTGTTGTTCGCAGTGCCGTCGCTGAAGACATAGAGATAGCCACTGGAGACCGTGGTGTTGTTCGCCGTGCCGCCGCCGTAGACATGGAGATAGCCACTGGAGTTAACTATGGTACTGTTCGCCGTGCCGCCGCTGTAAACATAGAGATCGCCGTACGCGGAGATCGTGGTGTTGTTCGCAGTGCCGCCGCTTTCGACATAGAGCCTGCCGACATTGAGGATGTTGCTGTTCGCCGTGCCGCCGCTGAAGACAAATGTGCTGCCGCCATTGAGGGTGTTGCTGTTCGCCGCGCCGCCGCTGAAGACATAAATATAGCCACGGGAAACCGTGGTGCTGTTCGCAGTGCCGCCGGAGACGTAGAGATAGCCACTGGAGACCGTGGTGTTGTTCGCCGTGCCGCCGGACATTATGTTCATATCACAAGAGTAACCGATATTCTTGTCATCCATGATGTCAGCATGGGAAAGCAGTTGGTTGTCCGATCCGTAATACACGCCGGAATACTGGCTGACAAACGTCGCATATCCTCCATCAGAAACAAAGACAAGGCCTTCGCACGGGGTCCACACGATATCTGTTGCCGTTCCGCCGCTGGAGACGTAGAGTCTGCCGCCGGACATGACCGTGGCGCTGTCCGCCCTGCCGCCGCTGTCGACATAGAGCCCGCCACTGGACATGACCGTGGCGCTGTTCGCCATGCCGCCGCGGAGATAGAGATAACCAAATTTGCTGACCGTGGTGCTGTTCGCAGTGCCGCTGTTGGAGACGATGAGGCTGCCGTCGGAAATAACCGTGGTGCTGTTCGCTGTGCCGCCCCAGCGGATTGTGAGGCTGCCGTTGGAGATAACCGTGGTATTGTCCGCCGTGCCGCCGCTCAGGACGGTGATAGTGGCGCTGGACATGACCGTGGCGCTGTTCGCAGTGCCGCCTCTGTGGACATAGAGTTCGCTGTAATCGTTGACTGTGATGCTGTTTGCCTTGCCGCCGGACATCACATGCATTTCTTCGGAATAATCACTGAATATCATCGAATCCATCTCGTCGGCATGGGAAAGCAGTTTGCTGCCCGATCCGTAATAAACACCGGAATACTGGCTGACAAACGTCGCATATCCTCCCTCAACAAAGACAAGGCCGCCTTCGCATGGGGTCCACACGATATCTGTTGCCGTGCCGCCGCCGGAGACATACATGCTGCCGTAGTTGGTGACCGTGATGCCGGTCGCCGTGCCGCCGCTGGAGATATGGAGAAAGCCGTGGGAGAGCGTGGTGCCGGTCGCCGTGCCGCCGCTGGAGAGATAGAAATAGCCGTTGTAGCCGTTGAGCGTGGTGCCGGTCGCCGTGCCGCCGCGGAGATAGAGATAACCAAAGTTGCTGATCGTGGTGCTGTTTACCGTGCCGCCGTTGTCGACATAGAGCGCGCCGTACACGGTGACTGAGGTGTTGTTCGCCATGCCGCCGCTGGAGACACACATGCTGCCAAACCAGTTGACCGTGGTGCTGTTCGCCGTGCCGCCGTTGTCGACATAGAGCGCGCCGGAGCTGACCGTAGTGTTGTTTACCGTACCGCCGCTTAGAACGTTCATGGTCTCATTCGGTTCAAGGATGATGTTCGTGCTGGTTTCGCCGTCGGAGATGATGTAGTTCACGCTAAAGCCCTTTCCGATATTATAATTTAGTTTTGAATCGAAAACATTACAAAATATCACTATATATCGGAAAATGCAAACTGTTTTTTATTGTTTTTCAACGTAAAAAGCAAAAAAAAGCATCCCGCCGCCGGATGGTTGGTTCCGGGGGCGGGACGGATGACGGAAAAAACGAACAGGAGCGCGCTCAGAGGCCGAACGGCTTGAGCTGTTCGGCGAGCGTGTCGTCGTCCTTGGACGCTTTGACCTGCTCGATCTGCCAGGTCTCGATATGCTCGGCGAAGTCGCCGGGTTCGACCGGGGCTTCCGGTCCGAGGGACTCGATCTCAAGCATGCCGGGCTCGGTGTAGAATTCGGCGTTGCAGCCGTAGTCCGGGTAGTTCGCGCCGGGGAAGAACGCGAAACGCTTGATGAAGAGTTCGGATCCGAAGTCGTAGGCTGCCCAGCCGGGCTTGTCCATCGCGCCGAACTTCTGCTTGGTCGGATACGCGTCGTCCTGGCTCATGCGGATGAAGCGCTTGCCCCAGACGAACCGCGGGTCCGCCATGTTCGTGAACTGCCACAGCACGATGGCGCGTCCTGCGGCGAAAGACTGGCCTTCGCCGGGTCCGTGCGGCACGAAAGGTTCCTGCGGGACGATGACCGTGCCGCCGGGCGCCATGACGGAGAGCGCCCACGGAGCGAACTTGGCTGCCCAAGGGCCGCGGTTGTAAATGCGGTGCGTGACCTTCACGAGCGGGCCGGAGGCGGGGAAGTCGATCACGATCTCCTTCTGGAGGCGGGAGGTCGTTTCGGTCTCGCAGGTCAGCGTGAGGCGGGAGCAGGGCACATCAAGTCCGCCGAACACCATGCGGGCGTTTTCTTCCCAGGTGTACTTGACCGGCTGGACGTCCGGGTAGTAGGTACGGGTCCAGACTTCCGGCGCGTGCCACAGGCGGTGTCCGCCGTAGCTCTGCCAGGTGTCCTGCGAGATGTTCGCCATCTGGTCGTCGAAGTTCTTGAAGAAGTTTGCGCCGCCCTTGCGTTTGAACGAGAGGACGCGGGGTCCGAGGCCGACGGAAACGACGAGCTCGATGTCGCCGTTGTCGAGGAGGAGACAGTCTTTCCAGCCGCGGTATTCGATGGTTTGCAGGCTCATGGTCGGAATTCCTTTCAGGTTGGCATGAGTATGGTTTGAATCAGGATTGAAGATGTTTCAGGGCTTTTTTCGCGATGTCGCGGCGGTACTGCATATTCTCCCACGAGATCGGGGCGAGCGCGGCATAGACGGCGTCGATGGCAGCCTGGATCGTCGGCGCGCTCTTCGACACGACCAGCACGCGGCCGCCCTTGTTCACGAAATGGCCGTCCTGGAATCCGGTGCCGGCGTGGAACACGACCGCGCCAGCGGCTTCGGCTTCCCCGATGCCGGAGATCGGGTGTCCCTTGACGATGGGGCCGGCGGGATATTCGCCGGACGCCAGCACCACGCAGACGCACGGGTCGGGAGCCCAGTCGAGCTTGACCTCGGCGAGGCGACCGGTCGCAGTCTTGTAAAGGGCGTCGGCGAGGCTGGAACGCAAACGCGGAAGAACAGCTTCCGTCTCGGGATCACCGAAACGCACGTTGAACTCCAGCACTTTCGGTCCGTCTTTCGTGACCATGATGCCGGCGTAGATGAGGCCGCGGTAATCAAGGTTTTCCGCCTGGATCCCGGCGAGGAACGGTTCGAGGACTTTTTTCCGGACCTCCGCCATCAGGGCGTCGGTCACGACCGGGGCGGGGGAATACGCGCCCATGCCGCCGGTGTTCGGGCCCAGGTCGCCGTCGAGCTGGCGCTTATGGTCCTGCGAACTGGCAAGCGCGGTGATGGTCTTGCCGTCAACGAGCGCGAAAATGGACGCCTCCTCGCCGACGAGGAGTTCCTCCAGCACGACGCGCGCACCGGCGGAACCGAACGCGCCGCTGAAGCATGCGTCCACTGCGGCGAGCGCGTCGGCACGGTCCTTCGAGACGATGACGCCTTTGCCCGCGGCGAGGCCGTCCGCTTTCACGACGAGTTCACGGCCTGCATCGTACTGCGCGTTCACATAAGCCTTCGCCTCGGCGGCGTTGTCGAACGTGGCGAACGCGGCGGTCGGGATGCCGTACTTGTCCATGAATCTCTTGGAGAAATCCTTGCTTCCCTCGAGCTGGGCGGCGGCTTTCGACGGGCCGAACACGGGGATGCCTTTCGCGCGGATGAGGTCGGCAGCGCCGTCGCACAGGGGCGCCTCGGGTCCGACGACCACGAAGTCGATGCCGTTGGACGCGGCGTAATCGGCGATGGCAGCCCAGTCGGAACCGGGGACGTCCGCGGGGCATTCGGCGATCTGCGCGATGCCGGCACTGCCGGGGATGCAGACCAGGCGGTCCGTTTCCGGGCTGAGTTTCAAGCTGCGGCAGATCGCATGCTCGCGTCCGCCGCTTCCAAGCACGAGGATATTCATGATCGGAGGGTCTCCTTGCAGGGGGTTCGGACGGGGCGGATGCGCCGCCGTCCGGGGATTTTTTTATGGGAAATGCACGGGATAATCTACATGCAAAAGCGGAAAAAGTCAAGACTCCATGCCGCGGAATCGTCCGAAAAGAGGAAAAGTCCTTTCGGCGGCGGTCAAGGATTGGCGGGCGGCTGGAGCGGGAGAAAGAGCGAGAACGCCGCGCCCGTGGACGAAGCTCCGGGCGGATCGAGCTGGAGCCATCCCTTGTGCGAGATCAGGATGCCGTACGCCATGGAAAGTCCCATTCCGGTGCCCTGCCCGACCGGCTTCGTGGTGAAAAACGGCTCGAAGATGCGGGCGCGGAGCTCCTCCGGCACCCCCTGTCCCGAGTCGCTGATCCTGATCACGCAGTAGCGGGCGTCCGGCGCGAGGTCCGCGTCAGGAGGCGGCAGGGGATCGACGCCCAATTCCGCCGGAGTCCCGAGCGAAATGGCGATGCGGCGGTCGTGTTCGGGCATCTTCTTCACGGCGTCGCGGGCGTTCATGAGGAGGTTCAGGATGACCTGCTGGAGCTGGACCGGGTCGCCGCGCACGGTCAGCGGGGGAGCCTCCGTGCCGTCCGCCCGCCTGCCGGGCAGGTTGAGCTTGAAGTCGATGCCGGAGGCAGATGGAAGGAACATGGCGGCGGAGGTGTTGAGGAAGTCCGCGAGGTTGATGTCGGACGCGGTGAAATTGCCGCGGCGGGCGAATCCGAGGAGATCGCGGGTGAGGGTGGCGGCGCGCTCCGTGATGGAGTCGATGACCTCGATGTGGCGGCGCGCGTTTTCCTCCTGGACCGGGTACATGTACTTGATGAGGTCGAGGTGCCCCTGGATCGCCTGAAGGAAGTTGTTGAAGTCGTGCGCGATGCCGCCTGCGAGCTCGCCGATGGATTCGAGGCGCTGCCGGTGGAACGTCTGTTCGCGCCAGATCTCCCGTTCGCGTTCCAGCCTCGTCCGCTCGGTCACGTCGCGCCCGTGGACCAGCGCCATCGGCGTTCCCGCGATGATGATTCGGTTGATGGCGAGTTCGAGGATGCGGTCCCTGCCGGGCAGTGACGCGGTATAACGCGCAGCAGGCTCCTCCAGCAGCGTGTCCCACCGGGCCCGTTCGATGCCGGCGAGCTCGGGAAACGATTTGCCTTTCAGCTCGTCGGCGGATGCGTCGAACGCCGTGGCGGCGGAGGCGTTGACTTCGGAGATCACGCCGTCCAGGTCGGTCAGGAAGATGCTGGCGACGGCGTTGCGGAAGAGCACGCTGTAGCGTTCCTCGGTGTCGCGGAGCGTCTTTTCCAGTTCGACGCGCTTCCCGTAGTTGCCGAAGAAAGCGATGATGATGTCGAGCGTGCCGCGTCCCTCGCCGGGCAGTTCGTAGCGGATGCGGGAGAGGTAGAACGTGATGATGACGCTGAGCCACAGCACCATAAGCGTCTTGAAGAGGTAGGACGCCTCCAGGTCGAGCCACCAGTCGGGGCGCCCCCAGCGGTACACGGCGGAAAAGACCAGGGCGTCGCTCAGCTGGACGGCGATCAGGGATGCCGCCACGCTGAGGAAAAGGTTGATGCGGCGGTTGCGGAGCCCCTGGTAGAAGATTGGGATCAGGAAGATGTCGACCGTGAACGACAGCACGTTCGCCGCCATCACGCCCAGGCTGCTCCGCATCATGGCGGTGAACGCAGCGGGCAGCTCGTCCGCGCCCGCGTCCTGCGGCAGGATCATTTCGGCCTGCGTCACGGTCAGGTGCGCCAGATAAAGATACAGCGCCAGCGAGATCATGAGCCCGATGATCACGCGCTGCGCGGAGAGCGTGCCGTCGGCGATGTAGATGACCGCCAGGATGCCGAGGAACGGCAGCATGAGCACGCCGGACGAAAGCGGGATGTCGAACCCGGAATACCCCGTGACGATCGTCAGCCCGCCCGCTCCGGCGAACTGCGTGAACCCGAAGAGCAGTCCCATGGCGACGTAGGACGCCGGATCGCCCAGCTGTTTCTTCAGCCCGTGCAGCAGCAGGAGCGTCACGAAAAGGAAGGTCATTTCGAGAATGGCCAGGGCGATGCTGAAAAACGTGGTGTCCATGTCTGCGGGGGAATGTGGCGGCTGCCGCGCCGCTGGATTTCAGTTGCCGGGCGGTTCGGTTCCGGCGCCGGGAGCGGGCTCCGGTCCGTTGAGGCGTTCGCGGAAGCAAGTCGCGCGGTATTCGCCGCGTTCCAGGGGCGAGAGGTTCATGTTCTTCCGGCAGCAGAGGTGGGCTGGCTGGCATTCAAGCAGGAGTTCCGCCCAGTCCTGACGCGTGAAGTGCCGGAAGACGCCGGAATCCGCGCCGAGCTTCATGATGGAGAGGGCGTCGAGCGCTTCCGAGGTCGGGATGAGGTAGGTGTTCCGGAGCAGGCCGTAGGCGCGGCCGCAGGCGTTGAGGAAGAGGAGCTTCTGCCGCGAGATCAGTTCGGCGCGAGTCCGTTCCTCCTCGCGGGAGATCGACGTGACGATTTCGGTCATGCGCGCCCCCAGGTCCTCCTCGCGTTCCCCGAGCGTGGTGCGGTTCGAGATCAGGAAAAGGTTTCCGGCGGCTTTTCCGTCGACGGGGAAATACGGTTCCGCCTCAAGTCCGGCATCCTCCAGGCGTTCGAGAATTCTCTTGCGGCGGCCGGAGAGCCCGAGCGCGGGGAGATGGATCAGGAACGTGATCTTGAGCCCGGTGCCGACGAGCGAAGCGGAACTGGTCAGGTAGCCGAGGCGCGGATGGAACGCGAACCGGAGATGGCGTGCGAGCGCGGATTCGAGGGCGGACATGCGATCCCAGAGTTCGCGGAAAGCCGAGCCGGCGGCGGTCATGTGAAGCCAGAGATGGTCCTCGCCGTTCAGGAGGACCGAGGTGGAACCGTCCTCGGCGCAGACAAACACGCGGCACGAGGCGATGTCCGTCTGCGAGCGGGTCAGGAGCTCGCGCTCCACGAGAAGATCCCGGTCGGACGTGGTGAGGAGCTCGTGCCTGATCTGGAACATGCTCGGAAGCAGGCAGCGCACGTCGTCGTGGTGCAGGGCTGCCAGGCCGAGCTCGGCAGCCGATTCCAGGATGTTGGCGGAGGCAGTCGCGGGGAACTGGAAGCCGTCGATGTTCCGCGAGAGCGAGAGGAACGTGGAAAGGATGGGTCCCTGCCCGATGAAAACGGGACCCTTTGCGGCGACATGGCGGATTCTGGGATGGAAGATCATGAGCTTTTCCTCCTCCCGCGGGCACGCGGCTTCTTCGGGGGCGTTTCCGGCGCGGATTCATCCGGGATGAGCTCGGCGGATTTGAGTTCCGCCTCGATCACGGCGATCTTGTCGCGGAGTTCCGCCGCCAGCTCGAATTCCTCGCGCCGGATGGATTCGTCCAGCCCCTTGCAGAGCCGTTCGAGCTCGCGCCGCAAGTTGATGCGCTCGGACACCGCCGGGTCCTGCCACTGCTCCACGGTTTCCGGCGGCGTCTTGCCGCAATGCACGCTGCCGTGATGCATGAGCGCGAGTTCAGGGACGATGAGCTGGCCGAACTGCACGTAGCAGGACGCGCAGCCGAGCTTCCCGGTCTTCCGGTAGGACTGGAACGTGGTCCCGCAGACGGTGCAGTCGAGGTCCTGCTGTTCCGCCTCCTCCTGCGTCTTCTTCTGGTCGAAAAGTTCCGCGAGCTTAAGGTCGGCGCTGTTCGCGATTGCCTGGGTGAGACGTTCGAGCATCTCGTGGAAATGCGAATTGGCCTCGCTGTCCTCGGCGAGGTCGCGTTTTTTGGCGCATTCCGCGCAGATGTGGAGTGTGTTGCGTTCGCCGTTGGCGATTTCCTGTATATGAATCGTGGCCGGGTTGGCCTTGCAGATTTGACACAGCATCATGACTTGCACCTTTGGTTCGTCCGTTCGTTCTTCATTTCAATGTATCATGCGGGGAAAGGGATTGCAACCCCCGGAACGAAAAAAAACGGAAAAACGCCCGGGTTTTCCGCGACATCCGCCCCGCCGGTCCGCTTCCGCCCTTTCCACGCCGGAAAAACGCAGAAAACGATTTGCATTTTCGCGGGCATATGGTATAGTAAAGATGTGAACCGCAACGGCGGCCGCTTTGCTTTGCAAAGAGGAAAGTCCGGACTCCACAGGGCAGGAAGTCTTTCTTCAAGAAAGATGTCCCGGGGGCAACCCCGGGGGAAGGAAAGCGCAACAGAGAACAGACCGCCTGGCGTCTTCGGGCGCAGGGCAAGGGTGAAACGGCGGTGTAAGAGACCACCGGGCCCCGGAGCGATCCGGGCCGCATGGCAAGCCCCTTCCGGAGCAAGGCCAAATAGGGGACGATGCCGTTGCCCGCGGCGTTATCAGTCCCGGGTTCTGGCCGCTTAGACAGATGGCCGCCCCCGTGCGAAAGCGCGGAGACAGAATCCGGCTTATGTTGCAGTTCACATTTTTTGGATCGACACGCCATGAAAATCGTATCACTCATAACGGATTTGGATCCGGCGGGGCCGGAACGCGTCCTGACCGATCTGGTTTGCCGCCTGATCGCGCGGGGACACACCTGCGACGTCCTGTCCCTGAGGGCGCCGCCCGGGGACGACTGCCTGGTCGACGCGCTCCAGACGGCAGGGGCACGCGTCGCTTTCCTGAACGCCACCAGGCTCGACTTCTTCGTGCTGCCGTTCCTGGTGCGGTACGCCCTCCAGCGGCTGGAGCCGGAAATCGTCCATTCGCACAAAATGTACGCCAACCTGCTGGCACGGTTCGCGCTTGCCGGCAGCGGGATCCCGCTGGTGAACACCATCCACATCGCCGACCGCCGCCGCACGCAGGGATTCTATTTCATGCTTGACCGGATGACGGTCCGCCATGCCAGCGTGCTGACCGGCGTGTCCAAGGCTGCCGTGCGCTTCCATTCCGCCATTTGCCGGATCCCGCGGAAGAAGTTCCGCGTGGTCTACAACGGCTGCGACATCGTGGAGCCCGCCTCTCCTGAAGAGTGCCGCGAGTTCCGCAAATGGTGCATGATGGAGGACTGCACCAAGGTGATCGGGTCCGTGGGGAAGCTCGACAAACAGAAAGGGTACGACCTGCTCTTCGACCGCATGGGCGCGCTGTCCGCCCGCGTGCCGGACGGGGAACGCTGGGGCGTCATCATCATCGGCGAAGGCCCGGAACGCGACGACCTGGAACAGCGCGTGAGGGCGTTGAACTATCCGAACCTCGTTTTCGCGCTCCCGGGATACCGTTCGGACGCACGAAGCCTGATGGCGGCGTTCGACGCCGTCGTGGTGCCGTCCCGCTACGAGGGGTACGGGCTCACTCTCACCGAAGCCATGACGCTGGGGCTTCCCGTGGTCACGTCCACTGCGGACTCCCTCCCCGAACTCTGCGAGCAGTACAAGGGCGGCTTCGCGCAATGCATCGATTTCAACAACGACCCGGACGGGATACGGCTGGCGAAAGCGCTCTCCGAGGCGGTCAACGCAGGACGGTCCGAGCCTTTCGTGCTGTGTTCCGTCGCTTCCATGGTCGAACAATACGAACAAATCTACAACGAGCTGACAGGCAATTAAGACAGGAGACACGCTCCCATGCTTCAGATCCTCGCCGCCACTACGAACAAACATAAGATCCAGGAATTCCAGGCAATGCTCGACGCTTCAGCCGATTCCGGTCGCGTCTGCATCATCTCCCCCGATTCCATCAGAGGGTTCCCCGAAATCGTCGAGGACGGCAAGACATTCGAGGAGAACGCCCGCATCAAGGCCGGCCAGGCGGCGCGTTACGCCGACATGGCGGCTTTCGCCGACGACTCCGGGCTGGAAGTGGCCGCGCTCGGCGGCGCGCCCGGCATCTACTCCGCACGCTACGGCGGCGAAAACACAACCTTTGCGGAAAAGATGGCAAAACTCCTGAAAGAGCTCGAGAACGTCGAAGACCGCCGGGCGAGGTTCGTCTGCGTCATCGCCCTGGCGTACCGCGGCGACATCGTCGAAACGTTCCGCGGCGAAGTCACGGGCCGCATCGCGTTCGAACCGCGCGGCCTGGAGGGATTCGGCTACGACCCGATCTTCATCCCGGACGGATACGACAAGACGTTCGGCGAACTCGGCGAGGATGTCAAGTCGAAGATCAGCCATCGTGCCCGTGCTTTCGCCCAGGCAGCCGAATTTGTACACCGCGAACTTCAGACCATGGACGATTTCGAGTTCGTATGAAAAAGAGTTTCCGTACGATCATCCGCAGGGCATTCCTCTGCACTTTCTTCGCTGCGGCGGCACTCGTCTTCCTGCCCGCGGCGGACAAGGGGGAAGTCGAACTGCATTTCGACGGGCGTCCGAAAGTCGGCGAGACGTATGTGATCTCCGTGAATACGCGGCAGGTGCGGACGTACCGGATGAAACTGATCGGGATCAACAATCCTCCGCGCCGCCGCGAGACGCATGAGATCCATGCGGTCGGTGAACTCGTCTACCAGTCGCTCGATCCGCTCGTGGTCCAGTTCAAAGTCGAAATCCTTTTCCAGGTCATCGACGGCGTGAAAACCGACTACGCTCCGCTCGCGGGCATGACCGCGGTCGTACGTTCGTCCGGCGTGAACCTGAGGGACATCCCGCTCGGCTCGGACGAAAACGCCGCGGCATCCGTGCTCGGCGGCGCCGGCGCCGATGACTCAGGCACGGTCACGACGCAGGAAATCCGCGCGATGCTGCCCGGCGCACGCCGCCTGATCGCATCCATGTTCGCCGCGCCGCTGGACCATCCGGAGGATTATCTCGGCAAGACGCGCAAGGTCAAGCCGGGCGGCAAGTGGACCGCGTCCGCGAAGCCGATGCTGGAGGCGATCAAAGCCAACGGGCTGGAGCTTTCCGAAGACAAAGTCACTGCGACCGCGACCTACAACAACGCAGTGAAAGTTCAGGATATCACCGCGCAGAAAGTGTATTTCCTGGCTGAATCCGAAAACATCCCCGGCTATGATTTCAAGCTCGAAGTCTACTTCACATTCCCCGACGGAGGCGGAGACGCGCCGCTTCAGATCGACCGTTCCGCCACCGAGGTCGTAAACCGCGCGATCCCGGAGGGTGTGCCCGGATTCTCCGGCTCCGTGATGGACTGCGTGACGACCGACCAGAGCGAAGTCGTCATGGTGCGGAAATCCGCCATGAAAGCGAAGAAGAAAAACTGGTTCCTCGACCTTTTCTGATTTCGACGGCGACCGCCGGAACGCATCCGGGAATCTCCCCGGGAAGCTGATCCGAACTATCGCCGGATGCAGGCGTTCAGTCCGCCTGGCCGGCTCCGGCGCCATGGCTGCGGCGCTTCATGGAAAGCAGGGCGAAACCGCCCGCGATGACCTCTCTCTGCACGATGACGTCATGGGGGACTTTCAGGCACACGTTCGCGAAATTCCAGATCGCTTTCACGCCGCATTGCACCAGCTCGTCGGCGACCATCTGGGCGGTGGAGGACGGCACGCAGATGATGCCGATGTCCGGCGGCGCGGGCGTCAGGTGCTGCCGCATTTCCCGCACATCCAGCACCTCGTGCGCATGGATCAGCAGCCCGTGCTTGCGGGAGTCCGAATCGAACACGAACGTGAACCGCAGGCCGTACTCGGCAAATTCCTCGTAGCCGAGCAGCGCGCTTCCCAGAGACCCCGCGCCCACCAGGCACGCGGTCGTGCGGTCGTCCCAGCCGAGGAACCTGCGCAAGGCGGCGATGAGGTCCGCGGTCCTGAATCCCACTCCGGGCGTCCCCTGGATGCCGGTCAGCTCGAAGTCCTTCCGCACGATGATCGGGTCCAGGTCCATGTAGTCCGCCAGCTTGGAGGTCGACACGAATTCCTCGCCGGCCGCGTGCATGAGCATGAGCTTGTGCAGGTAGGTCGGGATGCGCCGGATGGCGGGGGTGTTCAATACTTTGTGTTTTCCCATGTCTGGCTCCGTTCGGGGGGATTCGTTCGCGCCTAAACTATACCACGTTTGCGCCGGAAATCAAGGTCTTGCCGCCATTTTTCCGCGAAAACGCCGTCCGGCGGCTTTCCCGCAGGGGCACAAAAGAGGCGGCAGGGAACAATGAGGGGGAAGCCCTGCCGCCTCAAGGAGGGGGCGAATTGGAGGCGTGAGTGGGAGTTGAACCCACCAGAACCGGTTTTGCAAACCGTTGCCTTAGCCGCTCGACCATCACGCCATGGATGAACATAACATTTTACTATACCCCTGTCTCCCGGAAAAGTCAAGTGCGGAACCGTTTTTTTCAGAAAAAACATGGTCCCGCCCGGGGAATCGGAAGAAAGACTTCCGGCGGTTTCCTGTTCAGACGGCGGCGCGTTCCAACGGCGGAAGCGGGATGGCAACGCGGGCGCCCTCTCCCGCCGGGCCCTTTCCCGGAGCGCGTTTCCCGGCGACTTTGCGCGTTCCGCCGCTTGCATTTTTCAGAATATATGGTATGTTTTCATAAAAAAGTCACAGTCCCGTCTTTTCACGGAAGGAATATCGCATGTCCGCATCTACAGTCCTCGCGTCCACCATCGCCGGATCCTGGTATCCAGGCGATCCCGCCCGCCTCAAAGCCATGATCGACGCGTTTCTCTCGCCGTGTCCCGTGCCGGAGAAGCCCTGCAACGTCATCGTCGTGCCGCATGCCGGCTATCCGTACTCCGGGCCGACCGCGGGCTACGCGTACGCCGCGATCGACCGCAAAGCCATCCGCCGCGTGATCCTGCTGGCTCCAAGCCACCGCTACGCCATCCGCGACCTCGCGATCATGCCCATGGCGGACACCGTTTCCACGCCGCTCGGGACGATCCCCGTCGACGCTGCCATGCGCGGCGCGCTGCTCCGTTCGCCGATGTTCCGTGCGGACGACGGAGTACACCGGCTGGAACACAGCACGCAAATCCAGTATCCGTTTCTCCAGCACTGCCTCGGCGAGTTCAGCCTGATGCCGGTCATCGTGGGCGGGCTGAGCGGGACCGCCGCCGACAACCTCGCGCTGGCACTGCGTCCGCTTCTCGCGGACGACGTCCTCCTGGTGGTCAGCTCCGACTTCATCCACTACGGAAAGGATTTCGACTATGAACCTTTCCCGGCTGATACCGAGGCGAAAACGCGTGCGCTCAACCTCGACGCCGCGGATGCGATCTGCCGGCGCGACACGGGCAGGTTCGAGCGCATCGTGAACGAATCCGGCGCGACCATCTGCGGACGCGAGCCGATCCGCGCCGCCCTGCGGATGCTCCCGGACGGCTGCACGGGCTCCATGCTGCATTACGCCACCAGCTCGGACGAAAGCCGCGACTTCTCCCGCTTCGTCTGCTACTGCTCCATCGGGTTCCGCGCGGACTTCCCGCCTGCCCCGAAACGCGCCGAGTCCGATGCCAAGCCGGAATCCGGCGTCCTCTCCGAGTCCGACAAACGTTTTCTGCTCGACCTGGCACGCCGCGCCATCCAGTACGCGCTGAACACGCGCATGGTCGCCACGGCGGACGCCCTCGGCGTCAACCCTGATGCCCTTTCCCCCGCGCTCAGGAAAAACATGGGCGCGTTCGTGACGCTCAACCTCAAGCAGAACCACCGTCTCCGCGGCTGCATCGGCGAAATCCAGCCGTACCGCCCGCTCTGGAAAGCCGTCCTCGGACGCGCCATCGACGCAGCATTCCGCGATCCGCGGTTCCTCCCGCTCACCGCAGCGGAGTTCCCCGGCATCGAAATCGAAATCTCCGCCCTCACGCCCGCCGTCCCGGTCGGCGGCTGGCGCGACATCGTGATCGGACGGCACGGCATGACCCTGACCAAAAACGGGCGCTCGGCGGTCTTTCTCCCGCAGGTCGCGCCGGAACAGGGCTGGGGCATCGAGGAAACGCTGACCCATCTGTCGATGAAAGCCGGACTGCCCCCGGACGCCTGGCGCGAAGGCGCGTCGTTCACGGTCTTCGAGGCGATCGTATTCCATGAATGACGATCAGAAATCCAGAAAGAAAGGCATCCAGCTATGAACTTCCGCAGCCTTGCCCTTGCTGCCGCGCTCATCCTCTCTGCCGGCACCGCTTTTGCCGTTGCGGTCGCACCGGTCGATGTGGATACGCGCCTCCAGACCATTTATCCCATCGGCGGCGCCACGTTCCTGGACCCCAACAGAGACTCTGTCCGGAATGCCCCGGGAAACGACATCATGACCGCAACGCTGCTCCAGCACGCCGACGCCGCGGGGACGGAAACCGAGCGTTCTTTCTATACGGCCGGATATAACAATGACGGCACAACCGCCATTTTCGACACGGATTCTTCCCGTGCCGGCGCCCGTGCGTCCCGCCCCATTGCCGAGGGGGAACGCACGGAGCCTGGAAAGGCGGCGTCGCCCGCATCCGGCACGATCCGCGAGGACGACGTGCTCCAGACCTATGATTTTTCCGTCCCTTTCGACGACGGCATCACGCTGAAGCTCGGCAGGATAGCTCCCCTCGACGATGACAGCATACCCGTATCCGCTTCCGCCGATGATGAGAAAGGATTCAATGACTTCCCCGTTTCGGGCAAAGTATCCGACTCGATCCTCTTTTTCAACAAACGATCGTATAACAACGAGCAAGTCAGGTCCCGGATTCTGGATGGAGGCTTTTATGAACCCAAGGATGAAGACGGCACTCTCAAGCCGTCTGTCACGGTCCCGATCGTGCTGCCGTTCATCGCGCTCTTCATAGGCGCCATCCTGGTGATCCACACTTCATCAGGAAACAACAAGTGAAGGGGCGCCGAAACGATGCATTTCTTCAGGATCGCGCTTGATATTCGGCAGGAACATACGATGGAAACCCGAACATTCATACCTGCCCTCTCGCAAACACTGTCCAGCCTGGCGGGCACCGCTCACGGCAAAGAAAGATGAGGCTGCCATGAACTGGAAAACAATAGTGGTCTTCGGGCTGGGACTCGTCTTTCTCGTGAGTTTTCTGGTGTGCGGGCATCACGTGGCGAGAGCAGTGCGGCGCATCCGTCTGCAGCGCGCAGCAATGGCCGCCTATGAAGCAAAGGACTACGAGCAGGCGGAGCGTCTCCTGCTTCAGTACGTTCAGAAAAACCCGGAATCCGAGGAGGAATTCGTGGCGCTGGCGAACATTTACCATGAGTTCGGCAATGCCGAGGCGGAGGCACAGATGTGGCTGAAAGCCAATTCCCTGGACACCCGGAATCCGGAATACCGCTCAAAGATGCTGACCAGTGCGGTAAAGTCCGCAAACTACTCGCTCCTGCATGGCATCCTGTCACAAAAGATCAGGGTGGATGAAAAACTCACCGACCAGGAACTGTCTCTGGCAGTGATCTCCTCCTACCGCTCGGGCTACCCGAAAGACGGGGATTCCACTTACAAGAAATATGTGGACCGCGACCCCGAAGCGTTTCACAAGGACGACCTCGGACGAATGGCGGAATTCATGGCAATCTACGAAACGCGGTCCGAAGGCGAACGGACCGTCTTTCTGCAAGAGTGCAGGAAGTCGGAAGATCCCGTGGTCCGCTTCGAGGCGCTTTACTTCGCCATCCGCCGTGCGAAACAGCTTGATGACGACAATGCCGGGAATGAGGAAGAAATGGAAAACCTGCTGAAAGAGATCGTGGAGGTCAATTACTTCGCCGGGACGCCGCTCCAAGCAGATTATTATTTCTTCAAATACCGGTTCGACGACCTGATCACAGTCCTGGAACCGTATTTGAAGACCATTGATGACATGGAACTGTATCTGCTGTATGCCGAGAGCTGCTTTTTCACCGGCAAACTGGAAAAGCTCAAGGAGCTGGAGAAGAAACTGAGGCAGAAGATCGGCCCGCTCTCGGTCCTGGCGGATTACTGCGAGATCCTGGTCGCGTATCTGGAAAAAGATGAAAAGAAGCTCATAGCCTCAGTCCGCCAATCCGGCAGACTCGCCGATTCTCCACTCGCCAAGTTCATCCGTCTGCGCGTGGCGATGGCAAACGGTTCGTTCGACGAGATACAGGGCGTGGCGCAGGAGATCTTCTCCTCCGAGCCGTTCTATGACCTGCACAACCGTGCGCTGTTCATCTGCCTGGATTATATCTCAAGGGAAATGAAAAAGCCGGAGAACCGGAAAGACCCCTCGCGGATGGCTAATCTGGCGAAAATACTCTCCGCGTATCTGCATGAGAACAGACTTCTCACGGAAATCATCCTCTCCGACCAATTTGAAAGAGACCTGGCGAACGAATCCGATCTGATGGACGCCCTGGAACTGTTCCCTGACGACACCATTCTGCGGCGAATTACTGCAAAGTTCCTGATCGCCGAGGGGAAATCGGATCAGGCGCTGCCGCTCATCGAACAAGTCCTGGATGTCGAAAAGGCGGCGGGCCGGGAGCCAGACCGCGGAATCCTGCTCCTGAACATGCTGGCGCTGGATCAGCTCGGAGAACGCGATGAAGCCGCAGCCAGTTTCCGGGAGCTGGTGGAGAAGTCCGGATTTGACATGGATCTGCTGAACATGTATTTCCAGTATTGCATAAAGAACCGGCGGGAAGAGGACCTGTCTGTCATGGGCGACCTGCTGGATGCCCTGAAAGACGAAAAACGGAAGCCGCATGCAAATTTCTTCCGGGCGGCTGCGCTGCTGATGCACGGCGAGGAAAGAACGGATGAGGCGCTCGACCTGCTGGCGTCGACCCCGGCCGACAACGCGGAATTCACGTTCTATGCGGCAAACCGCCTGTGCGAGCATGGCAGGTTGGATGAGGCGGAAACAAAGTACAAGGCGATTTTGAAGACGTACCGCATTCCGGCGCTGCCCTATGTCAATCTTTCCAACGTCTACCACGCAAAAGGGGATGAACAAAAGGCATTGGAGGCGGCAAAGGAAGCATTCACCCTCGAAAAGGAATCCAAGTATCCGGCTTTCGTCTACGCGCAAAGGCTTGCCGAGGCGGGACGCTATGAGGAAGCTGTGGATGTCCTCAAGTTCCCGCGCCACGCCGTGAAGTACCGCGAGGACATGATCGAGCTGTGGAGCTCGTGCATGAAACATGTCATCGAAAAGACCATGGAGTTGCGCAAGTTCCTTCAGGCGGAGGAACAGTGCAAGCATCTGCTGCTCATCGTCCCGGACGACGAATTCGCAAAGAAAAAACTGGAGCAGATCCACGAAATCCTTTTCCCGAAAAAGGATGGAGACGCAAAAGAAGACGCCGCCCCGCCAGCATGACCGGAGATCGGGACCGCTGCTCTCCGCCTGAAAGGATCATTCCTTTTACGCCGCGTTCTTTCCCGGACGCGGCGTTGTTCTATCCTGCTCCCGAAGCCAAGAAAAAACTTAAAAAATAAAAAGAGGAGTTTGACAATACACGTTTTAGCGTGTATATTATTATATTATGCAATAATGTTTTTTAGGGCAAAGATGGATTTCATGAAACGGCTTGTGACACTTCTGGCTTGCGTTCTGCTTGCGGCGGGCTTCTCGTTCGAGAGCGCCGCGGTGGATTCGTTCGACGTATCCGCGGCGAACGAATATGCCGTTTCCTCTGAGCTCCTTGAGACGGAAAACGCCGGACAGGACGATTTCGACACTCCGATTCTTCTCTTCACCTCCTCCCTCAGGTCTTTCGCTTCGGATCTTCTCCAAAACGAACTCGGCATCAATACCGTTCACGGCCAGCCGCTTCCCGGCGTCCTAATCACGCTTCTTCTCGGCGCCGCGTTCGGCCTCGCCCGCAAAATGCGGCGCGCCGCCCGTCAGTCTTCCCCGGATGAAAACCATGCCGCAGACGCGTTCCTGCTGACCGCGCGTCTTCTCCGCATGCACATTTTGTATTCGAATCCGCCTGAAACGATTCACACGATCTCCCCTGGACCGGATTTATTCTGCCTGAGGGAATGAGGCGTTTTTTCCGGCGCGCCGTCGACTTGCCGCCGCCGGATTTCAGTGCCGATGCATTCCGGGCACGCATCGACTCCTTGTAATCATCCTTGCCCGCTGAAACAATCCTTTCAGCCGCTTTATCTGCAAAAAACAACTGCGCGGCAGAAAGTCCCGGCGGAAAAACTCCGCCACCCAACAGAACGAAAGGCATTTTACCATGAAACTCCGCAATCTTCTTCTCTCCGCTGCCCTCTTCCTCACTGCCGGAATCGTTTCCGCTGCCGAGACCTACACTCTCGAGCAAAACAATGATCCTGTGTTCCAGAAAGCTTCCAATGGTATCTGGACGAGCATCGGCAACAACACCATCGATGTCGTCGTGATCGAGGCTGCTTCGGGTTACAATTATGCGCTGTTCGGCTACAATACTGTGACCAACACCTGGACGCAGTTGGCTGATCTGAATTCCGGGACGACTCTTGAGGGAGAAACCAAGGAACAATACAGACAGATGTACAAAGACTTCGGCGGCAACGGCAACAGCTTCAACGGCGCAAAGGTCTATGAAGTGGATACCACTTTCGACAATACGAACATCGAAAAAGTCGGCATCCTCGGATGGAATGGGTCCCTCAATCAGACCGTGCTCAGTGCCCTGAACGACCCTGCAACGAACGGCTCCATCTTCAAGTTCCTGCCCCAGTACGAGGAAGCTGTCGCTTTCAACAACAAGAACAGTCTCAAAGGCATCGTCGTGATGAAGGATGCCTCTTATCAGTCTATCGGCTCTCCGCTTCCGGCTCCGGTCGTGACGCTCCTCATCGCCCTCGGCTTCGGCACAGCCCTCGTGATGTACCGCAACCGCAAGCAGGTGAAAGCCTGATTTCCACAAACACCGGGTCGGGGAGAGTCTTCTTCTCTCCGGCTCACCCCGAACCGGATAGTTCTTTCGAAGAAAGCCGGATTCTTCTCAAGGAAGAAAACGGTATGAATGCGGACGGTCCGTCCCTTTCCCCGGACGGACTGCATGCTGTTTTTTGTCCGGCATGTTCCACCGTCGGCTGGCAACAGGAAACCGTAGAATGATGACAGGTCCGCGATGCTCGGCACACGGACATTCGAAACAAGATACAAATGTGAACAACCAGGAAAGATGAAACGGTCATGAACCGGAAAATATTCGCGATTATCGTGCTGGGACTCGTGCTTTTCGCTAGCCTTCTGGCATGCGGGTATTTCGGGGTCAAGACAATCCGGCGCACACAGTTGCGCCACGCGGCGATGGCCGCCTATGAAAAAAAGGAATATTCCCTGGCGGAACGTCTTCTGCAGCAGTATATCGCGAAAGACCCGAATGCCGAAGCGGAATACGTGGCGCTGGCAAACATTTACCACGAATTCGGCAATGCGGGGATGGAGGCGCAGATGTGGCAATCCGCCAGCGCCCTGAACCCGCTGAACCAGGAATACTATAAAAACATGCTGACCAGCGCGTTACGTGCCGCGAGCTATCCGCTTCTGCACAGCATCCTGGGACGGAAAGCGAAACTGAATGAGGGCTTCACCGATCAGGAATTGTATCTGTATGTGATCTCATCCTATCGCACCGGCTATCAGAAAGACGGAAACGACGCCTACCAGAAAGCCGTGAAAGCCGATCCTGAGGTGTTCCTTAAGGATGAACTGGGACAGGTAGCGGAATTCATGGTCAATTATATGAAACTCTCCGAGGCGGAACAAAACAATTACCTGGACCAGGCGATGAAATCGGAAGATCCCGCGGTCCGGTTCGAGGCGATTTACATCGCTTTCCGCCGGCTGAAGCAGCAGAACGAAGCTGAAGCGGATTATGAAGGACTGCTGAAACAGGCGGCGGAGACCAATTATTTCGCCGGGACTCCACTCCTGGCGGATTACTATTTCTCGGAATACCGTTTCGACGATCTTTTCGATGTATTGGATTCTTACCTGAAGACCATCGACGACATGTACCTTTATCTGCTGTATGCGGAGAGCTGTGTTTTCACGGGAAAGCAGGATGAACTCAAGGCGCTGGAGAAAAAAATGCAGCAGAAATCAGGCTCTTTCGAAGTTTTGTCGGATTACTGCGAAATCCTGATCGCGCATATGGATAACGACCAGGAAAAACTCACTGCCGCTATCCGCAAATCGGGCAAGCTCGTCAACTCTCACCTTTCCCGCTTTATCCGACTCCGCGTGGCACTCGCGAACGAGTCGTTCAATGAAATCAAAACCGTGGCGCAGGAGATTTTCTCAACTCCGCCTTTCTACGACCTGCATGACCGAGCCACGGTCGTCTGCGTGGATTATTTATCATTCGAGATGATGAAGCCGGAGAACCAGAAAGATCCCTCGCAGATGGCGGAACTGGCGAAGATACTGTCCAGCTATCTGCACGGAAATGTGTTAATCACGGAAATCATCCTCATGGACCAGTACAAAAAAGGCCTGGTAAAAGAAGAGGATATGATGGCGGCGCTGGAAGCATTCCCGGACGACCCCCTGCTGCAGCGGCTCGCCACCGAATACCTGATCCTCCATGGAAAGGCGGAGCAGGCGATGTCCATCATCGAACCGATCCTGACGGCTATGGAAGAGGCGGACCTGGAACCGGACCGCACAGTCTATACCCTGTATATGCTGGCGCTGGATCAGCTCGGAAGGCACGACGAGGCATCCATCGTCTTCCAGAAGCTGATAGAGCAGTCCGAGTTCGACGTGGATCTTCTGACCTCTTATTTCAAATTCTGCGAAAAAAACAGGCGTCAGGCGGATTTGGCATCCATGGCGGACAAGCTGGAGACCGCAAAGGACGGCAAGCTGGAGCATTACGGAAAGTTCTTCCGGGCTGCTGCCATGCTCGCGACGGAAGACAAATCCAGGGAAAAAGAGGCTCTGGAACTGCTCGTTTCGACCCCGACCGACGATCCTGAATTCACGTTCTATGCCGCGACACAGCTGAGCAAGCACGATTGGCTTGACGAGGCGGAGGCAAAATACAAGGCGATCATGAAAACCTACCACACTCCGTCTCTGCTTTATATTAATCTTTCCAGCATTTATCATGCAAAAAAGGAAGATCAAATGGCACTGGAAGCCGCAAAGGAAGCTTGCTACCTCGAAAAGAAATCCATGCTCCCGGCATTCATCTATGCCAAAAGGCTGTCCGAGGCAGAACATTACGAGGAAGCCGTGGAAGTCCTAAGCTTCCCGCGCCGCGCCGTGAACTACCGCGAAGACGTCATCGAACTTTGGACCGATTGCATGAGGAAAGCCATCGGAAACAGCATCCGGGACGGCAAGTACATGCAGGCGGAGGATCAATGCAAGCATCTGCTGATCTTTGCCCCGGACGATGAATTCGCAAAGAAAAAACTGGAGCAGATCCACGAAATCCTTTTCCCGAAAAAGGATGCAGACGCAAAAGAAGACGCCGCCCCGGCAGCATGACCGGGGTCCCGGACCATTTTCCGCATCAATGCATTTTCTTTTCCTGACCCGCCGCACGGCTTTCCGAGCGGCGCCGTTCTGCCTGGTCCCGGACGTCCTGCGCTGTAAAAAACAAGCATGTCCGCTTGCTTTTTTTCCTTTTTTGTGTATAGTAATAGGTCGCCGGCATTTTACCCCTCCGGCAAAAAAAAGAAGGAGTTAACCATATGAAACATTTCACCATCGCATTCCTGCTGGCACTCATCGCACTCTGCGCAGTGCTCTACTGTCTCCCGTCGAAAATCCGGACCGCCGTGGAAACGACGGAACAACTGACGGGCTGCGAAGTCGTCGCGACCACATACCCGATCTGGCTTTTCACCCGTGAGATCATGGACGGTTCCGGCCGCGAGCCGCTTCTGCTGACCCCGCCTGACGCCGGCTGCCCCCACGATTACACCCTGACCACGAACGATCTCCTGAAGATTTCCGGCATCCGCAAGCCGATCCTGCTGTTCCAAAACGGCGCGGGCATGGACGACCATATCTGCAAGGCGGCGATGTCCGCGCACAAGGGCATCATGGTGGTCGACACAGCCGCCGGAATCGAGGTGATCGACGATGACGACGATGACGACGAACACGACGAACACGACCATGAGGCCGAACACGACGAACACGATGCCGAAGAAGAGGAAGAACACGAAGAGGGCCATCACCACCATCATCACGGAGGCGAAAACGGGCATTTCTTCGCCAGCCCGTACCAGGCGCGGAAGATCGTCGCGACGATCGCCGACGAACTCGCGAAAAATGACCTGATCCACGCCAACAAATTCCGAGAGAACGCCGCGAAACTTGACAAACGGCTCCAGCTCCTCGGCGACGAGTTCAAATCCCAGCTCGAGCCTTACGCGGAAACCCATGTCGCCGCCCAGCACAGCGTGTTCGACTATCTCCTGCACGACTGCGGATTCGAAACGCCGCTGGCGATCTTCGCAGACCCGGAAACGCCACTTTCGCCCGCGGAGATTACGGAGCTCTCCAAAAAATTCAAGGAACACGGCGTGAAAGTCATATTCACGGAGCCGCAGTACCCGGATGACCTCGCCAAGCTCCTGGCGAAAGAGACCGGCGCGGCAGTCGTGAAGCTCGATCCGGTCGTTTCCGGCCCGCAGAACCCGCCCGCGGGATATTACATCGACACGATGGGCCGCAACCTCGAACTCATGAAAAAGGCGCTCGCCGAATGACGTCCCCCGCGGAAACATCCGCCGACGCGGTCCGGTTCGAACACGTCGGGCTCGTCCTGGGCGAAAACCGCATCCTGGACGACGTGTGCGCACACATCCCGCGCGGCAAGTTCACCGCGATCGTCGGCCCGAACGGCGCGGGCAAGACCACGCTCACGCTCGCCATCCTCGGGCAAATCCGCCACACCGGAAAGATTCTCTTCCCCGGACTGGACGAGGCAGGACGGCGCCCGCGGTTCGGATTCGTGCCGCAGCGCCTGGTGTTCGACCGCGACATCCCGATGACGGTCATGGACTACCTGCTCTCCGGGCTCCAGCGCATGCCGCTCTTCCTCGGACACTCCAAACGCCACGTGGAACGCATCATGCGGTATCTGGACGAGGTCGAATGCACCCGCCTTGCCGACCATGCGTTCGGCGCCCTCTCCGGCGGCGAGATCCAGCGCGTCCTGCTGGCGCAGGCGCTGCTTCAGGAGCCGGACATCCTCATTCTGGACGAACCGACCTCCGGCGTCGATTTCAAAGGCGGGCAAATCTGCTGCGAACTCCTGCGGCGCGTCCGCGAAAAGCGCGGATTCACCCAGATCATGATCAGCCACGACCTGGCGACGGTCACAGCCCACGCCGACCACGTGATATGCCTGAACCACAAGGTCTTCGGCGAGGGAGAACCGCGCGTCGCCCTGACCCATCAGGTGCTGTCCGAGACGTTCGGCCTGCACCTCGGCCTCCCCGACATCCACGGCATCCCGCAGGACGTCCGCGAATGCCCCGAGGACTGCCCGCTGCGGCAGGAACACCAGCATCTGCACGACCACTGCCATCTGGATGATGCGCCGCATGTCCACGGATGCTCCTGCGGCTCTCACGAACACGGAAAGGAGGCCGGCCATGCTGAATGAGATCATCCTGAGGGTTTCCGACCTGGTCGCAAAGCTTTTCCCGTTTGGGTGCATGGAGCCGGAATTCATGCGGCGCGCGATGCTCGGCCTGCTCCTCATCGCGCCCTTGGCCGCGCTCTCCGGCGTGCAGGTGGTGAACTCACGCATGTCGTTCTTCTCCGACGCCATCGGGCACTCGGCGTTCGCCGGGGTCGCCATCGGCCTGATCTTCTCCCTGCCGCCGGAATTCTCCATGCCGGCTCTCGCGCTGGTGATCGGCCTGCTCATCATGTACCTGCGCCGCGGAAGCCGCCTCTCGACGGACACGGTAATCGGCATCATCTTCTCCGCCGTGGTGGCGTTCGGACTTGCCATCGTGAGCCGGAACCGCGAAGCTTCGCGCGGCATCAACATGTTCCTGTACGGCGACATCCTGACCATCGGCAACAACGAGATCGCGCTCCTGACGGCCCTGCTGATCGCGTTCCTGGCGTTCCAGTTCTTCGCCTGGAACCGTATGCTCCACATCTCCGTGAACGAGCAGATCGCCGGCGTGCACCGCATCAAGGTGGCGTTGTACCAGTATCTTTTCGCGGGGCTGCTGTCGCTGGTGGTGATCCTGTGCGTGCGCGCCGTGGGCGTGCTGCTGGTGACTGCCATCCTGATCGTCCCGGCGGCGACGGCGCGGAATATCGCGCGCAACTCCCGCCAGCTGTTCTTCCTGTCGCTGTTCTTCAGCTACATCAGCTGCGCCGGCGGCCTGCTGATCTCGGCGCAGCCGTGGGCGGGCGTCCCGGCGGGCGCGGCGATCGTCCTGCTGGCGTGCGCGATGTTCGCTGTCTCGTTCGCGGCCTCGCGCTTCCTGCGGAAATAACTGGTCCCCGTTCTGTTCACAAGGGCAGAGTCTGCCCGGTCATTTCGCGTCTTCCACGCCGGACAGCGTGACGCGAGGCAGATGGTCGTGCGTTTGCAGGTAGAGGACTCTCGGGCCTTCGGCGGTCGGATCGAGCTCGACGGCCTTTTTCGCGAGTTCGGCGGCGGATTCCTTTCTGCCGAGCTCGAATTCGTTCCGTCCCAGCGCGGCGATGCGGACCGCTTCGCGTTTTGCCTCCGGTGAGATCACCTTGAAGACCGTGTAGACGCGGTTGATGCCCTCAAGCCCGCGCGGGACATCAAGCCGGTAGAACCAGTGCAGGCTGTCCGGATCGGATAGCATCAGGTTCGCGATGGACTCCGGCTTGATCTCGTTCGCGCCCGCGATGTAGCGGTTCGAGTAGATAGAGAACGAGAATACCGCGCCCTTGTTGTAGATCACGTAGTCCGCGCCGTATTCGCCGCAGTAGCGTGCCAGGTCGAGCTCGGAGCCGAGGAACATCGCATGCAGGTATTTCTCCGTTGCGTCGCGGATGCGCTTCATGCCGAACTGCGGGTTCATGACCACGCCGGTCCCCGCGTAGGCTTTCAGCATCGGCCCGACTGTGAAGTTCGCCGCCACGCCTTTGCCCGCGACAGCGTCCTTGTGCTGCCGGAACCACATGATCAGCATGGCGGTCTCCTTGAACGAGACGTCCCCCGTGTACCGGCGGGGCGTCCCGGCGGAAAGCAGCGTCTCCCAGAAAAGAATGAACGAGAACGCGCCGATCAGGATTCCCCGCATGACCTTGAGCAGGCGGGGACGCGCGAACAGAACGGTGCATGCCTCCCGGGGATCGACTTTCCACGGGGCAGCGCGGAACGCACGGAGATAGGTATTGACGAGCATCGGCAGGGAAACGCAGAGGAAGAGGATCACGAACTCATGATACCGCACGATGTAGATGAACCCGATGATGAACCCTATCGTAAAGACGTTCGGCAGGAACGTCCGTGAAAGCGTCTTCAGGAATTCGGTCCGGGGGATGTGGAACAGCGTCAGTCCCAGCATCAGCGCCGCGTACAGCGCGAGCGTGACCGGCAGCAGTCCGAAGAGGAAGCGGAAGAGCCCGAACTCGAGCGTGCGTCCGAAAATGAGGCTCGGGAAGAAGGACGACGCGATCTCCCAGGTGGCGGAGTGCATGGACGGCGTCCACATGATGCGCGCGTCGTAGCTCAGCAGCTTGGGGTTCGCCGGCTTCACGTTGTTGAACTTGAGCTTCGCTTTCATCGCCTCGGAGAAATGGCTGTAGTTCGAGGCATATTCCGGGGTATTGCCGAACTGCGCCCAGTTCGCGTACAGGATCGCCGCCACGACCGGCACCGCCAGCATCAGCGCGATGCGGTGTCCGCGGCTCAGGTTCAGCCGGTCGGCAAGCGTCTGCGCACCATAGCAGCAGAAGACCGTCGGCAGCGCCACCCAGAGGATCGGGGCGTGGATCAGGCCGTAGGTCACGTTGAACGGCACGACCAGGGCGTTCAGCAGGACGGCGGCGGCGATGGCGATCCAGGCGTACAGCGCGCCGCGTTTCATCCGGTACCCCAGGACCGCCCGCAGCGCCTCGGTCAGCGCCCAGGCGGAGAAGATCATCTGGCACAGATCCCACGCGATGAACGCCAGGAACACCACACCGAAGATGATCGGCGCTTTCCACCACCTCGGCCGTGCGGCGCACCACGCCGCCAGCACGAACGCCAGCGTGATCAGCGGGATGCAGAATTCGCCGCGCACCAGGTCCTGCCCCGTGGAACGCGCGATGGCGGACAGCGCGACGGCATGCAGGAACCCGCCCCAGAACGCCAGTTTGCGCGGGCATTTCAGCAGCAGGAGCCACAGGAAGATGAAGCCGGACGTGAGCGAAGCCCACAGCCGTATCTGCGCGCTCATCCACTGCGCCATGTACGGGTGGTCCTGGAAAAGCTTTTCGACCGGGGTCCCCTCCGGGTCGGGCGCGATAAGCTGCTTCAGCCGCCAGCCCCAGCCCAGGAACCATTCCAGCGCCATGTTCATCTGCGCGTAGGGGGGGATGTCCTCCATGTGCTTCAGCGTCTCGTCGCGTTCCGGGACGCCCCTGCCCTCCGCCACGTCCTGTGCGTAGGAGAACATCATGGCGCTTTCGATGGTGAACGGCGAGAAGTTGTTGTGCCGGATCGGCAGGAAGCGCTCGAAGAACGAATGGTGGACGCGGTCTTTCTGCGGCACGTCGCCGATGATGTCGCCCAGTATCTGCACCGAGGTGTTGTAGTGGTAGGTGCGGAATGCGAACGCGGTCAGGACGATAACGAGGAACAGAAACGCGTTCCAGAGCCTCCTGTGACGGGATATGAACAAAGAAACCGGGGTTTTCATGTGTACTGCTTCCTTCCCTGCGAGGACGGGATGCCGAGCTCCTCGCGGTATTTCGCCACGGTGCGGCGGGCGACGTCCAGCCCTTTCTTCCGGAGTCCCTCCACGATCTTCTGGTCGGAGAGCGGATGGGCGGGGTTTTCGTTGGAGACGGCCTCGCGGATATATTCCTTGACCGCCGAGCTGGAAACGTCTTCGCCCCCGGCGCTCTGGTAGCCGCCGGTGAAGAAGTCGCGGAACTTGAACGTGCCGGCGGGCGTGGCAATGTATTTGTTCGCAATGGCGCGGCTGACCGTGGTCTCATGGACGCCGAGCCGGTCCGCCGCGTCTTTCATGGTCATGGGGCGGAGATACTCCGGCCCCTTGTCGAAGAAATCGTACTGCTGGTCCGCTATGACTTTCGCGATGCGCACGATGGTGCTTTCGCGGTCGGCAAGCGCCTTGCGGATTTCCATCAGGCTTTTCAGGTTCTTCAGGATGTAATCCCGCGTCTCCTGGTCGGTGAGCGGATCGTCCAGCATCTTCAGGTAGCGGTTCGGGATCAGAAAACGCGGCTCGTATTCGCGGTTCGGGCGGACGGTGAATCCGTCGCCGTCGCGTTCGATCGTGACCTCGACGGGGCAGTATTCCGTACGGAACTGCGCGAGCGAGGCGGCGGGATGCGGGTCGCAGGTACGGCGGAGTTCGTCCGTCATCGCCTTGACGTCGGACACGGTCACGCCCATTTCCTTCGCGATCTTCGGCAGGCGGTTGTGTTCGAGGTCGTCCAGATGCCGGGTTACCAGCTCGGCCATCCGGGGCGTCTTCTTCCCGGCGCGCTCAAGCTGGATCAGGAGGCATTCCGGCAGGGAACCGGCGCCGATCCCGGGCGGATCGAACGTCTGCACGAGCCGGAGCGCGGCCTCCGCCGTCTCCAGGGAGCACGGGATCGCCTGCGCGATTTCGGCAGGGACGCTGCGGAAAAAACCGTCGTCGTCGATGTTCCCGATGACCTCCTCGGCTGCACGGCGCACATCCGGCGGGCAATCCTCGGTATTGAGCTGTTCCAGCAGAATCTCCTGAAGTGATGTTTCCTGCGCCACGGAGTTGAACATGTATTCGCGGCGCTTTTCGGCGTCGCTTCCGCCGTCATCCCCGTCGTCCTGCCGGACGGAAGCCCAGGCGTCGTCCCCCTCCAGGATGCGCGCAAGCTCCTCGTCGTAGTCCAGGCGGTTTTCGTCCAGCGCTTCGACGGGGGCGTCGTCCGGGGCCGCCTGGGTGTCCTGCCTCACATCGGATTCGTCCTCGCCGTCCTCGTCGTCCTCGGTCGTGATCAGCGGATTCTCCGCCAGGACGTCCGCGAACGAGCCGGAGAGCTCCATAAGCGGCGCCTGAAGCGCTTTCAGCGCCTGAAGATGCTGAGGCGAGAGGACATGGGTCTGTTCCAGACTCTGGCTTGCGCCTTGGGCGAGGTTGTGTTCCATTTCGTTTCCCGGGGATAGAATAAAAAATACACCATACTATACCCCCGGAACGCCATTTTTTCAAAAAAAAGACACCGGTTTTCGCATTATTTATGGGAAAATGGACGAAACCGTGCTATATTATGTGTTGACTTTATCTTTTTTACAACCGCACTTCATGGAGACCGTCATCATGTCGGAAATGCCCAAAGCATATCTGCCCGCCGAAATCGAGGAAAAATGGTACGCCGAATGGGAAGAAAACAAACGCTTCCACGGGGTCCCGAATCCCGACAAAAAGCCCTATTCCATCGTCATCCCCCCGCCGAACGTGACCGGCATCCTCACCATGGGCCACGTCCTGAATAACACGCTCCAGGACATCCTCATCCGCTGGCACCGCATGCTGGGCGAGGAAGTCTGCTGGTTCCCCGGCACCGACCACGCCGGCATCGCCACCGAGAGCAAGGTCGACAAGGTCCTCCGCGAGAAGGAAGGCGTCGACCGCCGCGCCCTCGGCCGCGAGAAGTTCATCGAACGCGTCTGGGAATGGAAGAAGCTCTACGGCGGCACCATCATCAAGCAGCTCCGCAAGCTCGGCACGTCCTGCGACTGGGACCGCGAACGCTTCACCATGGACGAGGGGCTCAGCGCCGCCGTCCGCAAGGTCTTCGTGCAGCTCTATGAAAAAGGCTACATCTACCGCGGCAAGCGCATGGTGAACTGGTGCCCCGCCGCCCAGAGCGCGCTCTCCGACGAGGAAGTCATCTACCGCGAGGTGAAAGGCAAGTTCTGGCATTTCCGCTACCCGCTCACCGACGGCTCCGGCTACCTCGTCGTCGCCACCACGCGCCCCGAGACCATGTTCGGCGACACCGCCGTGGCGGTCCCCCCCGGCGATCCGCGCTACAAGCACCTCGTCGGCAAGACCGTGAACCTGCCGCTCACCGACCGCAAGATCCCGATCATCGAGGATGAGCACGCCGACCCGGAAAAGGGGACCGGCTGCGTGAAGATCACCCCGGCCCACGACCCGAACGACTACCAGGTCGGCAAGCGCCATAACCTCGAGTTCATCAACGTCATGAACCGCGACGGCTCCATGAATGCCCAGTGCGGCAAGTACGCCGGGCTCGACCGCTACGAATGCCGCAAGCAGTGCGTCGCGGACATGGAAAGCCTCGGACTCCTCGAAAAGATCGAGGACATCGTCCACAACGTCGGCTTCTCCGAGCGCGGCGGCGTGGAGATCGAGACGCTCCTCAGCGACCAGTGGTTCGTCCGCATGGACGAGCTCGCGAAGCCCGCCATCGAGGCCGTCCGCTCCGGCGCCATCAAGTTCTATCCCGACCGCTGGGCAAAAACTTATTTCCACTGGATGGAGAACATCCAGGACTGGTGCATCAGCCGCCAGATCTGGTGGGGCCACCGCATCCCGGCGTGGTACCGCGGCGACGTGAACGACGAAAACCGCGAAGTCTACGTGGGCGTGAACCCGCCCGAGGGCGATGGCTGGTACCAGGAGGAAGACGTGCTCGACACGTGGTTCAGCTCCTGGCTGTGGCCGTTCTCCATCATGGGCTGGCCGGAAGACACCGCCGAGCTCAAGTATTTCTACCCGACCAACGACCTCGTGACCGGCCCGGACATCATTTTCTTCTGGGTCGCGCGCATGATCATGGCGGGCTATGAGTTCAAGGGTGACCTGCCGTTCCGCAACGTCTACTTCACCAGCATCATCCGCGACGAGCTCGGACGCAAGCTCAGCAAGTCCCTCGGCAACTCGCCCGACCCGCTGAAAGTCATCGAGACCTACGGCGCCGACGCCCTCCGCTTCTCCATCGTCTACATCGCCCCCGTCGGCATGGACATCCGCTACTCCAACGAAAAATGCGAGCTCGGACGCAACTTCGCGAACAAGCTCTGGAACGCCTGCCGCTTCCGCACCATGCAGGGCCCCGTCTCCGCTTCGTTCGACAAGCTCGCCATCCCGGTCGAAAAGCTCACGCAGGACGAACTCCACCTGCTGAACACGCTGGAAAAAGCCTGTGCGGATGTGAACACTTCGCTCCGCGAGTTCCGCTTTCACTCCGCCGCGCACGATATCTACGAGCTCGTCTGGAACAACTTCTGCGACTGGTTCATCGAGGCGTGCAAACCGCGCTTCAACGCCGACGAGGAAGCGAAGAAACAGGCGCTCGCCGTGCTCGACTATGCGCTCTGGAAGCTCCTCCGCCTGCTCCATCCCTTCATGCCGTTCATCACCGAGGAGCTCGCGCACCGCATGGGATTCCTCGCCGACGGCCAGTCCATCATGACCGCGGCGTTCCCCGAGGCCGACCTCGCGCTCCCCGCGAACGCAGACAAGATCTCCGAGATGACCGCCGACAAGTACGCCCTCATCTCCGCCGGCCGCAACCTGCGCCTCTCGAACAACATCGCCCCCGGCAAGCACATCGAGTACCACATCCGCGCGGCTTCGCAGGAGATCCTGGATTCCCTCTGCGAACAGATGGACTCCCTCACCGCCATGCTGAACGCCTCCCTCATCAGCGTCTCGCTGGAGAACTACGCTTCGGAAGACGGCACGCCCGCGCCCTCCATCGTCTGCGACGCCGGCGCGATCTTCCTGCCGCTGAAAGGACTCGTGGATCCCGCCGCGGAACGCGAGAAGCTCACGAAGCAGAAAGCCGAGCTCACCGGCTGGATCAAGGCCGCCGAGGCGAAACTCGGCAACGAGAAGTTCGTCAGCCGCGCCCCGGCGAAAGTCGTCGAGGACGTGAAGACGCAGCTCGCCGACCTGAAGGACAAGCTCGCGCGCGTCGAGGAATCCCTCGCCGCATTCAAGGGCTGATCGCTTCCCCCTTTTTCAGGCAAAACAAATACAGGCTCCCGTCGTTCGAACGGCGAGAGCCTGTTTCTTTTTCCTCGATATCCGTCAGCGCCCGGGCGGGAGGCTGTCCAGCGTGGACTGCGCGGCTTTCCGCACGGCTTCGACGAGCTCCGGCGGTTCAAGCGGGACCGCTTCACCATGCTGGGACAGGATCCACGGGACGACCACCTCCGCGGCGACCTCCGGAATGGCAAAAAGCCACGCGTCGCCGTCCGTTTCCCGGATGCTTTGTCGGGAATGCATACGGTTGGACTTCGCGAACTTCGGCGCGTCACCCGTCAGGCGTATCTTCACGCCGCGAAGCTTCCTGAAGCTGACCACGGTGTCAGGCGTGACCGAGTCGATGATGCCCTGGTCCGGGGTGAACGTCTCGGGCAGCATGTGCGCGTTCCGGATGCGGTTGATGACGAACGTGCGCGGCGCGTTCCGCAGATGGCAGAACGCCTTGATGCGCCATTCCCTCAGGTACAGGAAGAACACGTGGGGGTCCACGATCCGTTCCGTGGGCTCGCCGCCGCTCATGTCGTCGTACAGGATGCGGAGACGGCGGTGCTTCTGCCATGCGTCGAACACGACAGAAAAGACCGGGGATTCCTGCACCACGCCCGCCTCGGCGAACACTTTCATCGAGTTGATGAGCGCGGTCTCCAGAAAATCCGGGTTGTTGCCTTTCAGGATCTCGTCCACCGCTTTCGAGATCCGCGCCCGGACCGGATCGGGGAACACTTCCTCGGCGATGCGGCTCCCGATCACGAGCGCGAGCATGGCGGATTCCGACAGGTGCGCCGGGCAGTTGAACTCCCAGTTGTGGTCTTTCAGGTAGTAGACCTTGTTCGCGCGGTCGTACTCGACCGGACAGTCGAAATCGTTCCGCAGTGCGTCGATGTCGCGGTACACGGTCCGGAGGCTGTATTTCGCACGGATGGTCCGCCCCTCCTCGAATTCGAGCTTTTCGTACTCCTTGAGCAGGCGTTCCGCCGTCGGGCAGCTGTTTTTCTTCAGGAGCGACGCGATGCGCGCCAGCCGGAAGACCTGCATCCGAGGCGGCATTTTACGCGCGTTTTTTCCCGCCGGAACGTGTTTTTTCCGTCCCGCGGACGATCTTTGAGGCGAACTTTTTTTCATGTTTTTTGATCCTCGCCATTTAAACTGACACTCCATGGCAGTGTGCCGTGTTATAGTATACTCGCAAACGGAGAAAAAGTCAAGCCGCAAAAGCGCATTTTCCTCCGCCGGAACAGAAATCTTTTCAACAAGGAGCAACCATCATGAAAGAAACAACGCTCAATGCCCTGAACGTCCTGCGCAATCTCGTCCTCGAAAACCTCGGATTCGTGATCGTCTGGGCGGTTTCCGTCTCCGTCATCCTGAAGCTCGCATGCGCCTGAACGGAAAGGTGCGGAACATGCAATTCGACAAACTCGTCTACCGGGAATCCGGCTGTTCGGACCGGGCGAGCGTGCTGACCGTCGATTTCGGCGGGATCGGCGAGATCACGGCTGAATCCGGTGCCCGGCGCGAAGTGAACTGGCGCCGCCTTACGCGCCCCCTGCTGGACGTCCTGCTGATGAAGCTCGAAGCCTGCGATTTCGAGGCATGGAGGGACGAGTATTCCATGCCGGATCCTGACGGCTTCGGCTGGGGGCTGGAGCTGTTCGAGGACGGGAAGTCCGTGAAAAGGATGAGCGGCGGCCGCGCCGTGCCGGAACAGTGGCCCGCGTTCCAGTCGATCCTGGAGCTGTGCGGCGCGCTCGCGGAGAACCGCTCGAAGGGGAAACACTCCATACCGAACAAAAAGTAATAAGCCTCAAGGACCTATAGGTCTTACAAGTCTTATTCTGAGCTCAGGACTTCAACTTGACAAACAGAAAAAACGCACTATATTTGTCTGACATTTGTAAGATACCGGACAGAAGCAGAAAGGCAGAGCGGATCAGGCGAAAATGAGACTGGCGGGACTTGATTTCGAGACGGCGAACGGCTGCGCGGGGAGCATCTGCGCCGCCGGCTGCGGGATCCTGCACGACGGCGAACCGGGCGAAATGCGCGAATGGCTCGTGCGCCCGCATCCGACGCTGGACAGGATGGACCCGTTCTGCTTCCGCGTGCACGGGATCAGCTCGGACGACTTGCGCGACGCGGACGAATTCCCCGCCATCTGGCCGGAGCTCCGCGACATGCTGCTGTCGGCGGATTACGTCGTGATCCACAATGCCCCGTTCGACCTGGGACATCTGCGCGCCGTGCTGAATCTTTATGGCTTGCCGCCGGTGCGTTTCCCTTATGTATGCAGCCTGGCGGCAAGCAGACGCGCCCTGCCGGAACTCGCCTCGCATTCCCTGAACTGCGTGGCGGCGTATTTCGACATACGGTTCCGCCACCACAATGCGCTGGAGGACGCATTAGCATGCGCGAGAGTCCTGCACGAAATCGGACTCACCCCCCGCATTCCGCGCAGGGAATTCGTATTCCCCCCATCGGAATGACCCGGCATCTCCGCCTCAAGCCCCGGACCTGACCCGTAGGCGCGGGAGTCCGCGTTTTCAACGATCATGGAATGGTCTTTCTGCATTTTTGTCCGTTTTTCTGCATCGGAAAATCAAATATCTTTCCTGAACTTCCATGACATGGCACTTTGTATTCCGCTATTGTATCCTCATTTAATCAAATTGGATCGGCAAAGAAAAAAGTACAGGATTGTTTTAGGAAAAAAGCACGAAGTTACGTTAACTAACGTCCTAATTCCATTTTTTTTCGGTTTTTTTTGCGTTTTCCGCCGTTTTTCATGCTATCCCCCCTTTCCTTTTTGCTGAACATACGCTATAATTATTTTCAGGATTCGCAGACATGTTTTCAGCCGGATTCTTCCGGCCACGCCCCGGCATGCCAGCGGTTCCGACGACAGGATCATGCGGTCCCGGACGCATTCCCGTCGGCTGTTTCCAAACCAACCGGGAGCAACAGATCGAAGGCAGATATCATGGGCGAACGTGAACAAGGCAAAGTCAAATGGTTCAACAACACAAAAGGCTTCGGATTTATCGAGCGTGAAGGCGCGCCGGACATTTTCGTCCACTACAGCGCCATCAAGTCGGAAGGTTACCGCACTCTGAAAGAGGGCCAGCTCGTTGAATTTACCGTTGGCCAGGGCCAGAAAGGCCTTCAGGCCGACGATGTGGTGCCCGTCGAGCAGACTGCTCCGGCACAGGCTTGAACCCCCGTTTATGGGCGCCGTTTCGGCGGCGCCGTCTTGTTGAACGCCCGCGCGCGTCCCGAGGATCGGGTCACCGATCTCCCCGGATGATGCGGCGGGCCTTTTGTTTTCCCTGATGCAAGGCCGGGCCGACAGGCGTCAGGCGGGTCACCGGGCAGAGGGCGGCGGGAGGAAATTGACGATCTTCGCCAGCGTGACCGGCTTGAAGATGACATCGCTGAATCCGAGCTTCATGCACTCGTCCTTCGCATCGACGTCCGCCGTGATGGCAATGACGTTGAGCGACTGGAAGCGGGCGTCGGCGCGGAGTTCCTGAAGCATCTTCCTGCCGTCCATTTCGGGCATCCAGAGGTCGGTGAGGACCAGGTCGAACATCTTCACGTCCGCGCGGATCTTGGCGAGTGCGTCCTTGCCGTTCGTGGAGCAGACGATGTCGGCGATGCCGTTCCTGCGGAGCATGGCTTTCAGGACGGAGATGTTCAGCGGGACGTCGTCCACGATGAGGACGCGGAGGTCTTCGCGCGGCTTGCCGTGAAAATCGATCAGGCTGCCTGGCCTGGGGAAACTGTTCGTGCGTTCCAAATACTTGACGCCGGGGATGCGGATGTCGAACGAAGTCCCGGCGCCGGATTTGGACCGCAGCTCGAAAGAGCCGCCCATGCGGTCGATCAGGTGGCGGCAGATGGTCACGCCGAGGCCGGCGCCGATCTCATGCCTGCCGTCCTCGGTCAGCGAGGCGAACGGCTGCATGATGCGTTTCTGCGCCTCCACGTCCATGCCGCTTCCGGTGTCGGAAACGGAGATGAGGAGGACGCCTGTGTTCGCATCCAGGTTCCGCTCGAACGCGAGCTTCAGTGTGATCTCGCCTTCTTCCGTGAACTTGACGGCATTGTCAAGCAGGTTGAAGAGGATCTGCCACATGCGCTTCGGGTCGGCCTCGACATACGGCATGGCATCGTCCCAGTCGCCGCGGAGCGTGACGGGCTTGCCCGCCACTGCGATATCGAACGAGTGCAGGACTTTCGCGGCGAGGTCGTTGAGGTCGGTCGGAACGGGTTCGATGACGAGCGCGTCGGACTCCAGCCTGGCGAGGTCGATCATGTCGTTGATGAGCTGAAGCAGGGAACGCCCGCTCATGGTGATGGCGTCGTAGGCTCCGGACTGCTCCTTCTCGTCGGCGAGCCCTTTCTTCAGGAGCTCGGCGTAACCGATGATGGCGTTCAGCGGGGTGCGGATGTCGTGGCTGATGCAGGAGAAGAAATAGCTCTTGGCCTTTTCGGCGGCGACGGCGCGGTCGCGCGCCAGCTGGAGCTGGCGGTTGATGCGGACGACTTCCTCGTTCTGGCGCTTGATGACCATGTTGCGCGCCTTGCGCTCGATGCAGACGGAAATCACGTTGGCGACCTGTTCCAGGAGCTCTTCGCAGAAACCGAGCGACTCGAAAGCGTCGCCTGTGAAGAGGACGCCGAGCTTGCCCCATTCGTCGTCCTCGAAGAAGATCTGGCGTGCGATGAGGATCCGGGTCGGACAGTTCTCCGGGAGCGGGAAATCGGAAATATTGGTTTCGTTCAGCACCACGTTTCCGTTGTGGCTGAAGAGGAGAGGATCGGCTGTCTTCAGCGGGCAGTCGACGCACTTGTTGCAGTAAGTGTGGTCATTATCCGGGAACCAGTCCTGGCGGGTGCCGTCGTGCCTGTGGAGAAGCACATGCTGGCATCCGAGCGTCTCGATGAGGCGTTTCGCCACGAAGTCGAGCAGCTCCTCGGGCTCGGAGTGGCCGAGCAGGAACGCCGTGATCTCGTTGCGGAAATGCTCGGTGTTGATCTTCTGCTTGACCTCGGTGATGTCCTGCGCGACGCAGAAGAGAAGCGTGCGGCCGTCTTTCATCGTCATAGGCAGCTTCCAGTACAGGAAGACGCGGCGGTTGCAGTCGCCCCAGAGGCAGGTGTCCTCGAAATGGACGATCTCGCGCTTCGCCATGGCCTCGGCGTCGGTGCGCTGGATGACGCTCAGGGACTCGCCCGAATAGAAATCCTCGACGCGTTTGCCGATCATTTCGGAGGGTTCCAGATGGTGCAGGTCGGCATACGCCTGGTTGCAGCGGACGTATCGGAAACCGTCGTCCGGGTCTTTCACGATGCAGGGGATCGGCATCAGATTGAGGATGTTGCCTGACAGGTCGCCCTCGTAGATCGCTTCATTTTTCGCCTTGGCAAGCGCGTCGTAGATGTTTTTGCGCTCAATGGCGTTTTCGAGGATGCATGCGTTCTTTTGCAGGAACTGCTTTTCGATTTCGCTCAGGTGCCGCCTGGATGTGCTCGCCACGGAGAGAATGCCCCAGAATTCGCCCTGCACGGTCAGGCGAAACGCGGTATGGGAAATGGCATGCGGCGTGTCGGCCGCCTCCTGGTCGACCTTGAAAAGCCGCCTGACGCGGGCACATTCTTCCTCGCTGAACGAGCATGATCCGAGCAGGCGGAGGCGCTCGATCAGATCGGCGGTGACCTTGATCGTGGAGGAAATCGGGTTAGCCAGCTGGCGTCCGCCGCGGATGACGAACGAATCTGGGTCGATGGTGATCAGGGCTTTCTCCTGGTTGTACCGCGCTATGTAGCAGTAATCCGCGTCCAGCCTGCGGCGGATGATCTCCAGCACTTTGCCCGGGACGGTAAGCATGGGTTCCTGCTGGAGGACCATCAGGGCCTCTTCCATTGCCTCGTTGTTCAGGAGGCGTTCGTGTTCCTCGGTCATGTCCAGCGCCATGCCGAGCAGACATTGATTTCCGCTGGAATCCTTGATGCCGAGCTTGGTGGTGCGCAAATAGCGGGCCTGCCCCAGCGGGCCGGGGATCGACTCGTAGTACATGGCGGGCTGGTCCTTTTTCAAGGCGTCGGCATCGTTGATCTCCAGCTCGTGCGCCGTATCGGAATCCAACAGGTCCCGGTCCGTCTTCCCTTTCATGTCCTCCATCCCGGAGAAGTGAAGGAAATCGGCAAACGCACGGTTGTAGTCCAAATAGCTTCCGGTTTTCTTGTTCTTCAAAAAGACCAGAAGCGGGATGGCGTCGAATATCCGCTGGAAGAACGCTGTCCTGCGCGAGAAGAAACGCTCCGCCCAGATAAGAAACACGAGGAAGATCAGGACGAAAAGCGTGACGGAGACGATCTGGTTGATCCACAGGTTCCGCTGCCTCAGGTTCACTTCTTCGCGGCGGAGGTCAGACAGCCTGGCCGCGCCTGTCAAGCTGCTGTCCAGGGCATCGTAGATGTTCTGCTTCGACTTCGCATACTGGTCGCTGAACAGCATCCGAATGGCTATCCTTTTCCGCTCGACGAAAGTCTTGGCGAGGTCTTCTTCGGAAACCTTGGCATTCCGCAGTTCCTGCGGGTAGTTCGGATCCGCGAGATCCTCCTCCGTCGCGACCAGGCGCATCGAGGCAAACTCCATGACCATCAAATCCTTGGAGTACTCCATGGCGTCATGGATGCTCTGCTTGATCCGTTCCCCGATCTCGACATCCGAAGGCAGCTGTTTCAGCAGATTGATCCCCCACTCGCGGTTTTTATCCTCGAAAGCCTCCCGGAAGTATTCGTTGCGGAACCGGACTTCGCCGGTCGTCACATAGCGGCGGACACTCTCGGTCAGGATATCGGAGCCGTCGCGCATTCGCGCCCTGGCACGGCTGTAGGACTGGAACTCCAGCCGGGCATAGTCCATGGCGGCCATGTTCTTTTTCAGTTCAAACGAATTGTACGCGATGTATCCGAGCAGAAGCACGCCGACTGCGGCAAGGCTGAAGTTGAAAGACTTGTTCTGCCAACCAAAGTGAGTGGAATTATTTTTCATAGCCGGTTTGTCTCCGATGCCATATTCTGCGTACACGATTATCCGAAATTACAATAGTAATATAGCATGGTTCCACCCTTTTGCAATACCATATAATCCCCATTTTGCGGCAAATGACGAAGCCACGGTTTTCCCGGGTGAAACAAACGGGATCGGAAGCAGGAGAAATCGCCCTTTTTGAGCATAAAAATGGCGGAGAGAGGGGGATTCGAACCCCCGGAGGGTTACCCCTCGTCGGTTTTCAAGACCGATGCCTTAAACCGCTCGACCATCTCTCCGGAATGCAATTTAAAATACTCGAAAAAAGGAAAAAAACAAGGAGCGGACGGAAAAAAACGGGAAGAACCGGAGAAGAACACTTGAAAACGGCTCCTCGCCGTGCTAGAATAAAGAAGAAATATAGCAGCAACCCGACAGAACGCTTACGGAATCTCCGGAACCCGTCCCGGAAACGCCCGAATGGAGGTCAGACATGAATACTGCCGCCCGCATTGAGACCGCATGGAAGATCGCAAAGGAACGCTACGAAGACCTGGGCGTCGATGCGGAAGCCGCGCTCGCCGCGCTTCAGGAAATCCCCATCTCCATTCACTGCTGGCAGGGTGACGACGTGGTCGGATTCGAACGGGACGCGGGCGGGGCATCCGGCGGCATCCTCGCGACCGGAAACTATCCGGGACGCGCCCGCAACGCCGCCGAACTGAGGCAGGACCTGGACCAGGCAATGCGGATGATCCCCGGCACGAAACGGGTGAACCTGCACGCGATCTATGCGGAGACGGACGGGCATGTGGACCGCGCCGACCTGGCGCCGGAGCATTTCCGCGCATGGATCGACTGGGCGAAAGAACGCTGCCTCGGCCTCGACTTCAATCCGACATGCTTCTCGCATCCGAACGCCGTTTCCGGGTTTACGCTTTCGAGCCGCGACGACGCCGTCCGCGCATACTGGATCCGCCATGTGAAAGCCTGCCGCCGGATCGCGGCGGAGTTCGGACGCGCCCTCGGCAAACGATCCCTGATGAACATCTGGATCCCGGACGGGTTCAAGGACGTCCCCGCGGACCGCATGGCAGCGCGGCGCCTGCTGCAAGAGTCTTTGGACGAGATCCTGTCCGAGCCGATGGACCCTGCCCTGATGCGCGACGCCGTGGAGAGCAAGCTCTTCGGGATCGGGCTGGAAAGCTGCACGGTCGGTTCGCACGAGTTCTATCTCGGCTATGCCGTGAAAAACGGCGTGATGCTGACGCTGGATTCGGGGCATTTCCACCCCACGGAGTCGGTCGGCGACAAGATCAGCGCGGTCCTGCTCCACCTCGACGAAATCCTGCTCCACGTGAGCCGGCCCGTCCGCTGGGACAGCGACCACGTGGTCATCCTGGACGACGAACTCCAGACCATCGCGAACGAAACGATTCGCTGCGGACGCGAACGCGTGAACATCGCGCTCGACTACTTCGACGCCACCATCAACCGTGTCGCGGCATGGGCGGTCGGGACGCGCGCCATGCAGAAAGCCCTCTGCCGCGCCCTGCTCGAACCGCCCGCATTGCGGCGGATGGAAGCCGCGGGCGACTACACCGGACGGCTGATCCTGAGCGAGGAGATGAAGTCCTTGCCGTGGCAGGCCGTCTACGCGTGGTTCTGCCTGCGGAACGGCGTGCCTGCGGAACCGGCGGACCTCCTGGACGCCGTGCGCGAATACGAACAGAATGTGACCTCAAAACGCGCTTGACGGCAAAAGCCAGCCGAAAGGGGCGAAACATGAAACAGGACGGACACTATCTGGCATTCGACCTCGGCGCGAGCAGCGGACGGGCGATCCTCGGACGCATCCGGGGCGGCAGGCTTGAGCTTGAGGAAATCCACCGGTTCAAAAACTATCCGTATGAGAAAGGCGGGCATTATTTTTGGGATTTCCGCGCGCTCCACGGTGAGCTCGAAACGGGCTTGAAGAAAGCCTGCGCCGCCGCGCCCGCCCTGGCTAGTTTCTCCATTGACACCTGGGGCGTCGATTACGCACTGTTCCGAGGCGGCGAACTCCTGCACGATCCGTACTGCTACCGCGACAGCCGCACGGAGGCCGCGATCGAGGATTTCCACAAGCGGATCCCAAAGGCGGATTTCTACGCGCGCAACGGCATCCAGCCGCTCGTTTTCAACACCATTTACCAGCTCTGCGCCGAACTTCGCGACGATCCGGCGGCGCTGGACGGCTCCACGATGCTCCTCATGCCCGACGCGCTTCACTACATGCTGACCGGAACGGCGACCAGCGAAGTCACCTTGGCAAGCACGGGCGCGCTGCTGAAAGCGAGTTCGCCGGAATGGGACGCGGAAGCATTAAGCAACCTCGCCGGACTTCCCGCCAGACTCTTTACGAAACACGTGCCGCCAGCCTCGCCAGCCGGATGCCTGAAACCGGAGACAGCGGCGCGCCTCGGCATCCCGCGGATCCACGCCGTCAAATGCGCCTCGCACGATACCGCGAGCGCGGTGCTCGCCATGCCGTGCACCGACCCGGAGAAAGCGCTGTACATCAGCCTCGGCACATGGGCGCTGCTCGGCGCGGAATTGCACAATGCCATCCTCACGCCCGAAGCGCTGGAAAGCCATTTTACGAACGAACGCGGCGTGGAGGACACGTTCCGGTTCCTCTGCAACATCATGGGCACCTGGCTGCTTCAGGAGACCCGCCGCACGTGGATCGAACAGGGCAAGGACATCTCATTCGCGGACATGGAGGCGATGGCTGCCCCGCTCGACGACCAGCCGTTCCGCATCGACCCGGACGACGCGGTGTTCTTCCCGCCGGGGGACATGCCCGAACGCGTCCGGCGTTACTGCGCCGAGCACGGCCAGGGCGAGATCCCAAGCGACGCCGCGCTGGTCCGCTGCATCTACGATTCGCTCGCCGACTGCTTCAAAAAACGCATCGAACAGCTCGAATCCATCACGGGTAATAAGTTCGACATGCTCAACATCCTGGGCGGCGGCACGCGCGACAGGTTCTTCATGCGGCTTGCGGCGCGGACAACAGGACGCCGCGTGCTGGCGGGTCCGACCGAGGCGACCGCCATCGGAAACATCCTCGCGCAAATGATCGCAAGCGGCGAGCTGAAAAACGCAGCGGAAGCCCGAGCCCTTGTCGCCGCATCGTTCCCGCTTGCCGTCTACGCCTGAACCTTTCGTCGGCGACGGCTTGATTTCCTTTCCCCCGGAACGGATTCCGGGCGGTTTTTCGTGTTTCCGCTTGATTTCGGCCCCCTCAAATGCTATATTAATTGATTGCACCTGTACAGCAACCTTATTCAAACGACGTGGGGCAGAACATGAGCTTGATCCTGGGAATCGAATCCAGTTGCGACGAAACCGCCGCGGCGGTCGTGGAGGACGGACGGAACGTCCTCTCCAATGCCGTGGCGTCGCAAATCGCCAAGCACGCCCCGTACGGAGGCGTGATCCCCGAACTCGCCGCCCGGGCACACCTGACCGCGGTCCGTCCGACCCTGGACGAGGCGCTGAAAACGGCGGGCGTAACGCTCGACGACCTCGACGCGGTGGCAGTGACCCACGCGCCCGGACTGATCCCCGCCCTGCTCGTCGGACTGAATTTCGCAAAGGGGATCGCCGCCTCGCACAAGCTCCCGCTGATCCCCATCAACCACTTCTCCGCGCACATCTACGGCGCGTTCCTGGAGCAGGAATCCCTCGTCTTCGGCGATCCGGACCTCTTCCCGATGCTCGCGGTCGTCGTCTCCGGCGGCCACACCGCGCTGGTCGTGGTCGGACGCGACGGAAAGATGACGCTCGCCGGGACCACGCTCGACGACGCCGCGGGCGAAGCGTTCGACAAGGCGGCGAAGATCCTGAATCTCGGCTATCCCGGCGGCCCGGTCATCGAACGCCTCGCGAAACAGGGCGACCCGCACGCGGTCATTTTTCCGCGTTCCCTGACGCCCTCGTCGGGCAAACCGGTCGCGCCGGAAAACCGTTTCCACTTCAGTTTCAGCGGCGTAAAGACCGCATTGCTCTACCACGTGAAAAACCTCGGCGGCGTGGAGAACATCTGCGACCAGGTCCTGTTCGACATCCTCGCGTCCTATCAGGAGGCAATCGTGGACGTGCTCTGCCGGAAAGCGTTCGACGCAGCACAGTATTTCAATGTCCGCTCCATCGTGCTCGCCGGCGGCGTGGCATGCAACGGCGCGCTCCGCGAACGCTTCCAGGCTACTGTCCCCGCGCGTTACCGCGCCGTCCTCCCGCTCAAAAAGTACTGCACGGACAACGCCGCCATGGTCGGGGGCCTCGGCTGGCATTACTGGAAGCGCGGCGTCACAGCCCCGCCGGGACTCGACGCGCAGGCGCGTCTCCCGCTGAACCAGACCATTCCCATCTGGTTCGACAAGGTCCTGCCGTGAACGCCGTCGTCGCGTTCGACATGGACGGCACGCTGATCGACTCCGCCGCCGACATCGGAGCCGCGGCAAACCGTATGCGCGCTTCGTTCGGACTCAAGCCGCTCCCGCGCGGATCCGTCGTCCGCATGGTCGGCAACGGCGCCCGCGTGCTGGTGGCGCGCGCCACAGCGGACGCGCCCGGGCTGGACCAGGACGAAGCGTTCCGCCGCTACCGGCACGAATACGACACGCATCTCATCGACGAAACGCGCCTGTATCCGGGCGTGCTCGAAGGACTCGAAGCACTGAAATCCGCCGGATTCGGCCTGGCAGTCTTCACTAACAAGCCGCACGGTTCCACCCTGAACATCCTGAAAGAGTTAGGTGCGGATTCGTTTTTCTCCGCCGTCGTCGGCGCGGATTCCGGATTCCCGCTGAAACCGGCTCCCGACGCCCTTTTCCATATTCTTGAGGCGACGCGGACGGAAGCGCCCGGATCATGGATGGCCGGCGACAACTGGACGGACATCGACTCCGGCCATGCCGCGGGATTCCGGACCGCCTATTGCAGTTACGGATACGGCGCTCCGGACGCCATCGCGCCGGATACCGTCTGCCCGGATTTCGGAGCCCTGACAGTGGCGATTCTCAATGCAAATAAGAAATAAATACGGAAAGATTAAACTTTTTTCAAGAAAAATCGCCTTTTCTTTTGTTTTCCACTTGGCATTTTCCCGAAAATGGGGTATAATAATAGATGCAATTTCCCAAAGTCCATACAATTTCGTCTTAACAATACTGTTTCACAAACAACCACAAAGGACACAACCATGAAACAAAAAGACAAAGGTTTCACCCTGATCGAGCTCCTCGTCGTGATCGCGATCATCGCCATCCTCGCCGGCATGCTCCTCCCCGCCCTCAACCAGGCCAAGGAAAAAGCCAAACAGGCCGACTGCACCAGCAAGCTTTCCCAGATCGGCAAGGCTTTCTTCCAGTATGCCATGAGCTATGACGATTGGTATCCCTGCATCAAGAGCCACTCCACCAGCACCTCCACCGGCACCAGCTCCAGCTCCAGCAGCACCGGCGTCAAGAAAGTCGACGGCAGCTGGCTCACCAGAAGCGATTCCGCCAATGCGTTCGAACTTCTCCGTTCCGGCGACCTCCTGACCGACCCGAAGGGCTATCGCTGCCCCAGCCAGAGCAAGGGCAAGGATGCCACGATCGGCAACAAGCTCGGCGCCGACAACGTCAGCTATGACTGGTTCGACGGCCTCATGGGCGGCAATGCCACGACCGTGGCCGCTGCTTCCGACTTCATCGGCAACCACACCGGTTCCGGCCGCTTCGTCCGCGGCGACGGTTCCGTCGGCCAGGGCGCCGGCACCAAAGATGACTGGGTCAAGGAAATCACGAAGACCGGTCAGCAGGATGCCCCGAAGAGCTATTGATTTCACGGCATTTGCCAGTCCGGCTTTGATCGGGGCGGCCTGACCGCCCCACTCAAAACAAGCCATCTCAGGGAAGACCTCAGTCCGCTGTCGTCTTCCCTTTTTTCGTCCCGCGGTTTTCGAAATCGGGGACAAGATCGAAGCTGAGGGAGAACCGGGAGGAAAAGAAACATGCACATCGGCTGTCATTTATCCGTGGCGGGCGGCTACCGCCAGCTTTGTGCGGACGCGCTGCAGATCGGCGCGGACACATTCCAGTTTTTCACGCGCAATCCGCGTGGAGGATCGGGACGCGTGCCGTCTGATGAAGAACTCGCCGAGCTCGGCGCGTTTCTCCGGGAGCACAAGTTTGCCCCGGCGGTCGCCCACGCGCCGTACACGCTGAACCCGTGCGCGGCAGCGGAGAGCACGCTGCGCTTTGCGCGGGAGGTCATGCGAAGCGACCTGGAGCTGCTGGACCGGTTCCCCGTGGAGCGCATCTACTACAATTTCCATCCCGGCAGCCACGTGGGACAGGGCATCGAACGCGGCATCGAGCTGATCGTGGAGACGCTCGACCTGGTCATGGACCGCGAACTTAAGCCGGTCGTCCTGCTGGAAACGATGTCCGGCAAGGGGTCCGAGGTCGGCTCCCGCTTCGAAGAGCTGGCGGAGATCATCAGCCGTTCCAAGTACGGCGACCTGCTGGGCGTGTGCCTGGACACCTGCCACGTCTTCTGCGCCGGATACGACATCGTGAACGCGCCGGAAGCCGTGCTGGAGGAGTTCGGCCGCATCGTCGGGCTGGACCGGCTGAAAGCCATCCACCTGAACGACTCCATGATGCCGTTCGAGTCGCATAAGGACCGCCATGCGAAACTCGACGAGGGCGAGATCGGATTCGAGGCGCTCGCGCGGTTCGTGTCGCTGGAACCCGTTCGAAATCTCCCGATCGAACTCGAAACGCCGAACGAACTTGACGGCTACGCCGCCGAGATCGCCCGCATGCGCGCGTCCGAATCCCGCTGAACCGACATCAGCTCGGGAAACAACGCGGCGCAATGATTTTGTGCCGCGTTTTCTTTCTCCCCTTTCATTTGGCGGTTTCCACCTTGCCCGGCGGGCCGTCGCCGTTCTTTTTTTGCTATTTATAACGCGTGCGGGGGCGCGCGTGCTTGAAAAAAGCGGTTTCATGCTGTATATTATAAGGATACTCCGAAACCAACCATAACCTTTCTATCCATAACAGGAGACACAATTATGTCCAAGATGATTTCCCCGCTCCAGCAAGTCCGCAGCGAATACGCCCCGAAACTGCCCCCGGCCCTGCGTTCCGGCGCGACCGTGAAAGTCGAAAAGGGCGCCCCGCTCGCCGCTTTCGCCGACGCTGAAAAGATCGCCGCCCTCTTCCCGTCCACCAGCAACATGCCCGACCTGAAGTTCAGCGCGGGCGGCGCAGGCGAAGGCAAGCCCGTGAACGTGGCGGTCATCCTGTCCGGCGGCCAGGCCCCCGGCGGCCACAACGTGATCGCCGGCATCTACGACGGCATCAAGTCGCTGAACAAGGCTTCGCGCATGTTCGGTTTCAAGGGCGGCCCGAGCGGACTTGTGGACAATGACTATGTGGAAATCACCGACGAGTTCATGGACGCCTACCGCAACACCGGCGGATTCGACATGATCGGTTCCGGCCGCACCAAGCTCGAACAGGTCGAACAGTTCGACAAGGGCGCGGTGAACTGCAAGGCGCTCGGCATCTCCGCCCTCGTGATCATCGGCGGCGACGACTCCAACACCAACGCCTGCCTCCTCGCCGAGTACTACAAGGCGAAAAATATCCCGATCCAGGTCATCGGCTGCCCGAAGACCATCGACGGCGACCTGAAGAACAAGTTCATCGAGACCTCTTTCGGCTTCGACACCGCCAGCAAGGTCTACAGCGAGCTCATCGGCAACATCTCCCGCGACGCCAACTCCGCCAAGAAGTACTGGCACTTCATCAAGCTCATGGGCCGCTCCGCCTCCCACATCACGCTCGAATGCGCGCTGAAGACCCATGTGAACGCCGCGATCATCTCCGAGGAAGTCGCCGCGAAGAAGCAGACGCTCTCCGGCATCGTCGACGACCTCGCGAAGATCGTTGCCAAGCGCGCCGAGAACAAGGAAAACTTCGGCGTCGTGCTCGTGCCGGAAGGCCTCATCGAGTTCATCCCCGAAATGAAGGTCCTGATCGGCGAGCTCAACGACGTCCTCGCCGCAAACGCGGACGAATTCAATGCCATCGCGAAGCCCGAAGACAAGATCGCCTACATCTCCGGCAAGCTCTCCGCCGCCAGCGCATCCGTCTACGCCCAGCTCCCGACCGCCATCCAGCTCCAGCTCTCCATGGACCGCGACCCGCACGGAAACGTCCAGGTGTCCCTCATCGAGACCGAAAAGCTCCTCGCCCAGCTCGTGAAGCAGCGCCTCGCCGCCATGAAGAAGGAAGGCAAGTACGTCGGCAAGTTCTCCAGCCAGACCCACTTCTTCGGCTATGAGGGCCGCTGCGCCGCTCCGTCCAACTTCGACGCCGACTACTGCTACAGCCTCGGCTTCAACGCCGCCGCCATCATCGGCTCCGGCGCGACCGCCTACATGTCCTACGTCGGCAACCTCGCGAAATCCGCCGACGAGTGGACCGCAGGCGCTGTGCCGCTGACCGCCATGATGAACGTCGAACACCGCCACGGCGCGGACAAGCCGGTCATCAAGAAGGCTCTCGTCGAGCTCGATGACGCCCCGTTCAAGTTCTTCGCCGCCAACCGCGACGACTGGGCTGTGAACACCTCGTTCGTCTATCCCGGCCCGATCCAGTACTTCGGTCCGTCCGTCGTCTGCGACGCCAAGACCGAAACGATCAAGCTCGAGCACCAGTAATCCAGCCGGAAAGGCATCATCACCATGGCCGAACAGGGAACCAAAATCGACGTGGCGCAGGTGGCCTCGCTGGCGCGCCTGAGCCTGCCTCAGGACATGATCCCGCGTCTGCAATCCGAAATGGAGCAGATCGTCGGCTATGTCGAAATGCTCGCCGAACTCGACGTCTCCGGCATTGAGCCCACCGCGCACGCCGTCGCCCGCACCAACGTGCTCCGCGACGACGTGCCGTCCGAGCCCTTCCCGCGCGAGGAGATGCTCGCCAACGCGCCCGACCTCATCGAGGGCGAACTCGTGAAGGTCCCGCAGGTCCTTCCGGGGGAGGGCATCGCATGATGACGAACTCCGAACTCATCAGGCTCTCTCTCCGCGACGCCGCTGCCGCCCTCGCCGACGGCCGGACCACCTCCGCCGCGCTCACATCGGCTTTCCTCGAACGCATTCAGGCGGTCGAGCCGAAAGTCCGCGCCCTGCTCGCCGTGAACGCGGAGTCCGCCCTGGCGCAGGCCGCCGCGTCCGACGCCCGCCGCGCCGCCGGAGCCCCGCTGAGCCCGTTCGACGGCATGCCGATCACGCTGAAGGACAACATCTGCACGAAAGGCGAACAGTGCTCCTGCGCCTCGAAGATCCTGAAAGGATTCATCTCCCCGTACGATTCGTTCGTGACCGGCAAGCTGAAAGCCGCCGGATGCGTCCTGCTCGGGCGCGCCAATATGGACGAATTCGCCATGGGCTCCTCCTGCGAGAACAGCGCGTACCAGCGCACCGCGAACCCGTGGGACCTCGACTGCGTTCCGGGCGGATCCTCGGGCGGTTCCGCCGCTTCCGTGGCAGCGCTTGAGACGGTCGCCGCGCTCGGGTCCGACACCGGCGGCTCCATCCGCCAGCCCGCGGCGTTCTGCGGCGTGGTCGGGCTCAAGCCGACTTACGGTCGCGTCTCCCGCAACGGCCTGGTCGCGTTCGCGTCCTCGCTCGACCAGATCGGCCCGCTGTCCCGCACCGTATGGGACGCCGCCGCCATCCTGGACCTGATCGCCGCCCACGACGAGAAGGATTCCACGAGCCTGCCGCAGGAACCGGCAAACTTCGCCGCCGACCTGGAGGCGTTTGAACAGAATCCGCGCCTCGACGGCGTGAAGATCGGCCTCCCGAAAGAATACTACGAGCTCGAGGGCATGGACCCCGCCGTCAAACAGATCATGAACGACGCCATCGAGGTGTTCCGTTCCCTCGGCGCTTCATTCGTGGACGTCTCGCTCCCGCACACGAAGTACTCCATGGCGTGCTACTACATCATCGCCACGGCAGAGGCGAGCGCGAACCTGGCGCGGTTTGACGGCATCCGCTACGGCTACCGCAGCCCGAACGCCACCGACATCAATTCGACCTACGAGAAGTCGCGCGGCGAGGGGTTCGGCAACGAAGTGCTCCGCCGCATCATGCTCGGTACCTACGTGCTCAGCAGCGGCTACTACGACGCCTACTATCTGCGCGCGCAGAAAGTCCGCACGCTGCTCCGCCGCGACTTCCAGGAAGCGTACAAGCTCTGCGATTTCCTGCTGACCCCGGTCACCCCCGCGCCCGCGTTCCATTTCGGCGCGAAGACCGACCCGCTGCAGATGTACCTCTCCGACGTCTTCACCACGGCGCTGAACCTGAGCGGCGACTGCGGACTGAGCGTGCCCGCCGCCATCGACGCAGCGTCCGGGCTGCCCGTCGGAATCCAGCTCATCGCCCCTGCCATGGAGGAGAAACGCATCTTCCGCGCAGGCCGCGCGTTCGAGCTGGCGCGAGCTCAGAAAGATTTCACCGCCCCGCTGTCCTGAGGCGGGCGTTCCCATGCAAGGCGGCTGACCCGCCGGCCGCCTGCATCTCATTTTCAGCGGGGAAGGAGGCGTGCGGAAATGACAACCGGAACCGGATCGACGGAGCTTCTGACGGCATGCCGTGCCGCGGAAGCATCGTTTCATGTGTTTTTCACGGGGGAATCCCCCGCGGCCGGGACGTTTGCCGCCCGCCTCGGCGACACGCTTGCAGCTGTTGAACTTGATCTGGACGGCGCGGCATCCGCGAACCTCTACGAGCCGGCGGACGGCGCATCCGACCCCGTCGACGCTCTGAACCTGCTTGCCGCCGCCTGCACCGCATATGCGTTCAGCCGCCAGCTCGACAAAATGCTGTTCGGGCGGCTTGCCGTGCTGTCCCCGCATGATCCGCATCTCAAGGCGCCCGCGGCATTTGCGCCCGACTCCGACGCAGCGTTCTTCTACGGCCACGCGGTGCGCCTCGCCGAACTCCTGAAAGATCTTTTCCCCGCCTACTGCAAACTGCTTGCGGACCGTTCCGGCGCAGCGCCCGACGGCGCGGTATCGCGCCTGCGCCCGTCCGCGCTCAAGCTTGACGCCGCGCAGAGTGTCTTCCTGCGGATGAAGCCCGGCGCGGTCGCCATGGAGATCGCGAAGATGTCCGCGGACGATCCGTTCGCCCGCAGCCGCATCTTCCGTCATCAGGACGGCGCGTTCGTACCGCTCACGCTCCCCTCGATCCGCCGCGCGGAGGATTTCTACGGCTACGCGTCCGTGCGCCGGATGTTCCAGGAACATTTCAAGGCGTTTTCCGAGGGGCGAAGCAATCTGCCGCTCCTCATTTCGAGCTTGCCGGGCCTCGGCAAGACCCAAATGAGCATCGCCTACAGCCTGTCGTACCCGGACATCACGCTGATCATCCCGCAGCCCGGGGACATCGCCGCCGGGCTGGAGCCGCTGATCGCCGAGCTCGCCGCCTGGCCGAACCACAAGTTCATGCTGTTCTTCGACGACATCGACGCCGCCTCGACCGACTGGTTCTATTTCCGCGCGAACGTCGGCGGCACGTTCTCCCTGCCGGAGAACATCACGATCACGGTCGCCTCGAACCAGCGTTTCCCGGCGAACATTTCGAGCCGCGGCCGCGGCTGCGAGTTCCCGATGTTCGACGAAATCCGGTGCCAGGAGATGATTCTGGATTTCCTCACGGCGAAAGGCATGCGCGAACCATCGAAGAACCTCGTCGCCGTCATCGCGTCCGACTACGTGAGCGAGTTCGGACAGAAGCAGTTCGAGGAGCTTTCGCCGCGCACGCTCGTGCGCTACCTGGACCATTACCTCTCCGACCCCGCCAAGCGCAAGACGCTGATGGACGAGGCGAACGGCGAGGTGGTGCAGCAGCCCGACCCGCAGGTCTTCTACGAGGAGAACGTGAAGCTCATGCGCTCCATCCACGGCGAGGACGCGCTCGACCAGTTCCGCGAGGACGCCGTCCATGCGAAGTGACGATCCCGGTTTCCTTTTCCCCGCGCCGGCCGGGCCGGACGGTTTCGGCTTCGATTCCGGCGACGGAAACGGTCTTTTCAACGGCGGAGATGACGACGGCGAACTGAAGCCCCTGCTCGGCGACAATTACTACATGCGTGCCGCGCTCCGGTGCGCCCAGCAGGCCGCAGATGCCGGCGAGGTCCCGGTCGGCGCAGTGGCGGTGAGGGACGGCCTCATCATCGCGCGTTCGTGGAACCAGGTGGAACTGCTGAAAGACGCGACCGCCCATGCCGAGCTCATGCTCATCGCCAGCCTACCGCAGATCATCGGCGACTGGCGGCTGGACGGCATCGACATCTACGTGACCAAGGAGCCGTGCGCCATGTGCGCCGGGGCCATGGTGAACTCGCGCATCCGCCGCGTGGTCTTCGGCATGCGTGACCCGCGCTGCGGCGCCGCCGGGACCGCGCTGAACGTGACCGGATTCCCCGGCATGCTCCATAATGTCGAGGTCGTCCCCGGATTCATGGAGGACGAATGCAAGACGATGTTCCAGGAGTTTTTCCGGACGGTCCGCGCCAATGCCCGAAAAAAGAAGTCCGGATTCACGCCCCCGGCTTGAAAAGTCGGCTTTTCAGAGGTATATTTTCTTTTACATTAATTTTTGAAACAAACCATCCATCAAGATAAGGACAACCTCAATGGACTATCGCATCGAAATGTCGGTGAAGCCGCAGTGGCAGGACGCCCGCGGCCAGGGCGTCGTCCGCCGCCTTTCCGCCCTCCCCGGTCTGCCGCCCGTCCGCGGCATCCGCACACGTTCCGTCTACACGATCTCCGCGAACATCACGCCTGACGAGGCTGCGAAAGTCGCGCACGAACTGGCCGACCCGGTCACCCGCAACGGCATCGTGGGCGAAACGCCGTCCGCCGGACTCGACTACACATGGCTGATCCGCGTCGGCTTCAAGCCGGGCGTGACGGATAACGTGGCGCGCACGGCGTGGGAAGCCATCGGCGACATCATCGGCCGCAAGCTCTCCCGCGAGGAACAGGTTTTCAGTTCGATCGAATATCTGGTCGATTCCCCGGAAATGACCCGCGAACAGGCGCAGCGCATCGCCACCGGACTGCTCGCAAACGTCCTCATCGAAACTGTCGACGTCTTCTCCCGCGACGAGCTCGCGAACGCCTCCATCCCGCTGAACAAGCCCGTCATCAAGGGCCTCGGCGAAGTCATTGTCCGCGATTATGACCTGGAAGTCTCCGACGAACAGCTCATGGAGCTCTCGCACAAGGGCACGCTCGCCCTCAGCCTCGAGGAAATGAAGTCCATCCAGGGCTATTTCCGCCAGCTCGGACGCAAGCCGACCGACGTGGAAATGGAAGTCCTCGCCCAGACCTGGAGCGAACACTGCAAGCACAAGATCTTCGCCGCCGACATCGACTACACCACCCCGGACGGCAAGACCATCACGATCTCCTCGCTCTACAAGAGCTACATCAAGAAGAGCACCAAGGAGCTTCAGGCGGAAGTGCCGTGGCTCGTGTCCGTCTTCACCGACAACGCCGGCGTGATCCGCTTCAACGACCGCTTCGACCTCGTCTACAAGGCCGAAACGCACAACAGCCCGTCCGCGCTCGATCCCTACGGCGGAGCCATGACCGGCATCGTGGGCGTGAACCGCGACCCGCTCGGGACCGGACAGGGCGCCGACCTGCTCCTGAACGTGTGGGGTTACTGCCTCGGTTCGCCGTTCACCGACCCGATCAACGTCCCCGAAGGCCTCCTGCATCCCCGCCGCCTCCGCGACGGCGTCCACAAGGGCGTGATCGACGGCGGCAACCAGAGCGGCATCCCGTATGCCGTCGGCTGGGAGTATTTCGACGACCGCTACATCGGCAAGCCGCTGGTGTACTGCGGCACGGTCGGCACCCTGCCGCGCAAGGTAGGCGACCGCAACGGCTGGGAGAAGTTCATCGAATCCGGCGACTACATCGTGATGACCGGCGGCCGCATCGGCAAGGACGGCATCCACGGCGCCACGTTCTCCAGCGAAGAGCTCCATAAGGACAGCCCCGTGCAGGCGGTCCAGATCGGCGACCCGATCACCCAGAAGCGCATGAGCGACTTCATCCACGAAGCGCGCGAACGCCTCCTGTACAGGTTCGTCACGGACAACGGCGCGGGCGGCCTCTCCTCCAGCGTCGGCGAAATGGCGGACGTCTGCGGCGGCTGCGACATGGACCTCGCGAAAGCCCCGCTCAAGTACTCCGGCCTCCAGCCGTGGGAAATCCTCGTCTCCGAAGCGCAGGAACGCATGAGCTTCGCAGTCGCGCCGGAACGCCTCGACGAGTTCCTGGCGCTGGCAACGGCACGCGACGTGGAAGCCACCGTCCTCGGCCGCTTCAACCACTCCGGCAAGTTCCACATCACCTACGGCGACCGCGTGGTGGCAGACATCGACATCAAGTTCATGCACGAGGGCCTGCCGAAACTCCACCTGAAAGCCGAGTGGAAGCCCCCGGTCTTCGACGAGCCGGTCATCTCCGGCCGCGACCTCTCAGCCGACCTCGTGAAGCTCATCGGCCGCCTGAACATCTGCTCCGACGAATACAAGGCGCGCCAGTACGACCACGAAGTGAAGGGTCTCAGCATCATCAAGCCGTTCACCGGCGTCTGCCGCGACGTGGCGTCCGACGCCACCGTCACGCTCGCCGAACCCCTCGCGAAAGAGGGCATCGTGCTCTCCGCCGGCATCCTCCCGCGCTACAGCGACATCGACACCTACCACATGATGGCATCCATCATCGACCTGGCGGTCCGCCGCTCCGTCGCAGCCGGCGCCGATCCCGACCACATCGCCGGACTCGACAACTTCTGCTGGCCCGACCCCGTGCAGAGCGAGAAGACCCCGGACGGCGAATATAAGCTCGCGCAGCTCGTCCGCGCAAACATGGCGCTGTACGACTGCACCAAGGCGTTCAAGGTGCCCTGCATCTCGGGCAAGGACAGCATGAAGAACGACAGCACGCGCGGCGGCCGCAAGATCTCCATCCCGCCCACCGTCCTCTTCAGCACCATCGCCCGCATCGACGACGTGTCCCACGCCGTCTCCCTCGACGCCAAGTTTGCCGGCGATGCCGTGTACGTGCTCGGCGAAACGAAGCCCGAGCTCGGCGGCAGCGAATACTTCGCCATGCTGGACGCCGTCGGCAACAACGTCCCGAAAGTCGACATCCCGAAAGCCTCCGCGCTCTACCACGCGCTCGCCGAAGTCATCAAGGCCGACATCCCGTCGTCCATCATCTCCCCCGCGCTCGGCGGCCTCGCCATCGCCGCTGCCAAGTCCGCCATCGGCGGCCGCCTCGGCATGACGATCGACCTCGACAAACTCCCCGGCATCGAAAACCTGAACGATGCCGAGGCGCTCTTCTCCGAGTCGAACTCCCGTTTCATCCTGACCTGCCGTCCCGAACGCTGCGCCGAGCTTGAAAAGATGCTCGCGGGGCAGACGTTCGCCCGCGTCGGCACGACCACCGAGGCGCAGGAACTGGTGTTCACGCGCGGCGGGAAGACCGTCGCGTCCGCCAAGCTCGCCGACCTCATCAAAGCCTACAAATCCACGCTCGAAGGCGTCTAAGGAGTTTCTTTCATGATCCGCACCATCATCACAGGTTCCGCGGGACGCATGGGCCGCGCCCTCGTCTCCGCCATCGCCGCCAATCCCGAGTTCCAGCTCGCCGGCGCCACGGAATATCCCGCCAGCCCGCTCATCGGGCAGGACGCCGGGACCGTCGCCGGAGCCGGCGCGCTCAACGTGCCCATCTCCGCCTCGCTCACGCCGGAAATGCTCGCGAACGCCGACGCCATCATCGACTTCAGCACCGGGAACGTGGTGGAGAACGCCCGCGCAGCAGCAAAGGCCGGACTCGCCATCGTAATCGGCACGACCGCGCTCACCGACGCAGACAAGGCCGCCCTCCGCGAACTCTCCGCCCGGGGCGCGCGCATTGTCCAGACGTTCAACTACAGCGTCGGCGTGAACCTGCTCTTCTATCTCTCCGGCAAGACCGCTTCGCTCCTCGCCGACGATTTCGACATGGAAATCATCGAGGCGCACCACAACCAGAAGAAAGACGCCCCGAGCGGCACCGCCGTCCGTCTGGCGGAAGTCCTCTGCGAAGCAGCCAACCGCACCTCGGACGACCTCGTCTACGGTCGTCAGGGCGTCGTCGGAGCACGCACCCGCCGCGAGATCGGCGTCCATGCCGTGCGCGGCGGCGACATCGTGGGCGACCACACCGTGCTGTTTGCCGGCGACGGCGAACGCATCGAGCTCACGCACCGTGCTTCCAGCCGCATGACGTTCGCGAAGGGCGCGCTCCGTGCCGCGAAATGGCTTGAAAGCGCATCCGCCGGGTACTACGACATGCAGGACGTGCTGGGGCTGAAGTAACCCCGCGCAGGACGGAGCCGCAACCATGCCAATCGACCTCAAAATCGGCAGGCTCGTGAACCGGACCGCCTGGCACCCGGACAAGAACCAGGTCGTCATCGACCAGACGCTTGAGCTGGAGTGCGATTGCGGCAGCATCGTCATCATCGAGCAGCACATCGACGGCATGACCATGATCGAGGGCGTCCGGCACACCATCACCGCCGGAAAAAACACCCTCGAACTGAAGCAGATGCGCATCGTGAACCCGCGCACCGTCCGCCCGGACGGCGAACCCGCGTTCTACGACCTGGCGGTCCGCGTCTATGCCGTGGGGCTCGACCCCATCCTCGTTTCCGAAACCGTTTCGTTCCTCAACCTCATAAAGGACCATTCATGAGCTATCAGAAAATCCGTCCGGTCGACGGCGACCGCATCACAGCGAATCCCGACGGCAGCCTCATCGTACCCGACCAGCCGATCATCCCGTACATCGAGGGCGACGGCATCGGACCCGACATCACGGCGGCGTCCATGCACATCTGGAACACCGCCATTCAGAAAGCGTACGGCGGCAAGCGCAAGATCGCGTGGATGGAAGTCTTCGCCGGCGAAAAATCCTGCGAGGTCTACGGCGAGGGCGTCTGGCTCCCCGACGAGACCCTCGAAGCCATCTCCGACCATCGCATCGCCATCAAGGGCCCGCTCACGACCCCGGTCGGAAAAGGCATCCGCTCGCTCAACGTGACGCTCCGCCAGAAGCTCGACCTCTACGTCTGCCTGCGCCCCGTCCGCTATTTCCAGGGCGTCCCGTCCCCGGTCAAGCACCCCGAGCTCACCGACATGGTCGTCTTCCGCGAGAACACCGAGGACATCTACGCGGGCATCGAATGGGCGTCCGGCACCCCCGAGGTGCAGAAAGTCATCGCGTTCCTGCAAAACGAAATGGGCGTCTCCAAGATCCGGTTCCCGGAGACCTCCGCCATCGGCATCAAGCCTGTGTCGAAAGAGGGCTCCGAACGCCTCATCCGCGCCGCCATCCGCTATGCCATCGACAACCACCGCAAGAGCGTCACGTTCGTGCATAAAGGCAACATCATGAAGTTCACCGAGGGCGGCTTCCGCGACTGGGGCTACGCGCTCGCGAAACGCGAGTTCCCGGAACAGACCGTGACCTGGGACGAATGCGGCGGCGTGGTCCCCGAGGGCAAGATCCTCATCAAGGACTGCATCTGCGACGCATTCCTCCAGCAGATCCTGACCCGGCCCGCCGAATACGATGTGATCGCCACCATGAACCTGAACGGCGACTACGTGTCCGACGCGCTCGCAGCCAGCGTCGGCGGCATCGGCATCGCGCCCGGCGCGAACATCAACTACGTCGGCGGCAAGGCCATCTTCGAGGCCACGCACGGCACCGCACCCAAGTACAAAGGGCTCGACAAGGTCAATCCCTGCTCGCTCGCGCTCTCCGGCGAAATGCTTCTCCGACACATCGGCTGGACCGAAGCCGCCGACCTCGTGATCCGCGGCATCGAACGCGCCATCGCGTCCAAGCGCGTCACGTACGACTTCGCCCGCCAGATGGAAGGCGCGACCGAGCTCCGCTGCTCCGAATTCGCCCGCGTGATCGCCGACAACATGTAATCAGCCTCCCCGGGGTTTTATGGATACGGGCAGGCAGGACCAGCTCAGGTATTCGATCACGAAAGACCTCCCGCGCGCGGATGTGCTCGCGCTCTACCGCGCCGCGGGCTGGTTCGATACGTCCGATCCCGCCCCGGAGCTCGACGCCATGGTCGCGAATTCGTTCGCCGTCTCCGCGGCGTTCGACTCCGCCGGACGCCTGGTCGGCATGGCGCGCGCGCTGTCCGACGGCGTCAGCGACGCCTACATCCTCGACGTCGTGGTGGACCCGGCGCACCGTTCGCGGGGCGTCGGACGCACCATCGTTTCCCGCCTCGCGGATCACCTCGCGTCGTTCGGCATCGACTGGATCGTGTGCATCGGCGTGCCCGGCACGGAGGCGTTCTACCGCGCCGCGGGAGCAGCCCCCATGGACGGGCACACGGCGTTCCGGTTCGGCTCCAAAAACGGAGCGGACGACAAATGAACCCGCGCGAACTTCAGCCGCCGGAGGGATTCCGCCGCCTCACGCTCGACGACCGCGCCGTCCTGGAGCCCTTTCTGCTTGCGTCCGGCCGCCAGAGCTGCGAATTCGCGTTCGCCAACCTTTTCCTGTGGAGCGGCGCCTACCGCCCCGACTGGTGCTTCATCGGCCCGCACCTCTACCTGCTGCTGGAGACCGAGGACATCCTGATGTTCGCGCCCGGCGGAGCGCGCGGACCGGAGCCGGACAAACTTCTTGCCGTTTCCGACTGCCTCATCCGGGCGGGCTACAGCGGTTCGTTCGACCATGTGGACCTGGAGTACCTGAAAACACATCCGGACGTCGGAACGAAGTTTTCCGCCGAACGCATGGACGACCGCTACGACGAATATGTTTACTGCGTGGACGCGCTCGTCGGCCTGCACGGACGCCTGCTGGCGAAAAAACGCAACTTGATTTCGCAATTCTGCGAGGATTACCCGGACGCCGCTCTGGAGCCGCTTTCCCGCGCCAACCTCGACGAGGCGCTCGCCGTCCAGCGCGACTGGCTCGCCGCGCAGGAACAGCCCGTTTCGCTGGAAGCAGCGCACGAGAATGCCGCCATCGGAATGCTCGCGGAACACTTTGAGTCGCTTCCGGTCGAGGGGCTCGTACTGCGTGCCGGAGGCCGTGTCGTCTCGTTCGCCGTGTACAGCCCTGTCTCGCCCGATCTCTGGACCGTCCACTTCGAGAAGACCCGCTACGAATACAAGGGCGCGTCGCAGTACATCACGCACAAGACCGCCGCCGCGCTTCAGGGGCGCGCCCGCCTGCTCAACCGCGAACAGGACCTCGGCATCCCCGGGCTCCGCCAGGCGAAAAAGTCCTACGACCCGCTTTTCATGCTCCAGAACTACAAGCTCGTCCGCCGCACATGAACCGGATACTCTGTGTATCCGCATATGAAACACGGACAGGGCATCCGGCGCATTGATTCTCCGCGGTCTCCGTTTTTCTCCTTTTTTCTTTAAAAAAAGCTTTTCCGCTATTGATTTGCCCCGTTTTTGTGGTATATTGCTGTTTGACTTCTTTTTTGCGAAACTTCTCCGGAAAGGCTTTCTCACATGACCAGATTCCTCTCTTCCGTTCTTTTCATTTTCGTCCTGTGCGCCATGCTCCCGGCGTGCAAGCTCTCCGAGGCCGAAATCGAAGAAATGCTCGGGCTGAACGATCCGGGCGAACCCGCCAACCTCACGGTGGAACAGCTCATCAAGCACATGGAGGCTGCGACCGATCCCGATGGCAAGTTCAAGAACGCCAAATCCTACATCCTCCGCCAGGTCATCGTGGAGGAATCCATGAAGGACGTCGACGAAAACCCGTTCAGCCAGCGCACCAAGACCGCGGTCGACCAGTACGAGACCGAGATCAAGTTCCGCAAGCCCGACTTCGAGCGCCAGATCTCCTATCGCAACGGTGAGCCGTTCACCTCGCTGCTGTTCAAAGGCGGCCGCGCCTGGACCATCGACCCGAAGAAAGACAAGGCTACGGAGATCACCGGGCACCAGCTCCGCCTCTTCCACGTCTTCAATTCGTTCTCCCACCCGAACAACAACCTGGAGGACGTGTTCAGCACCATCGACATCTCCACCGTCTATCTCCGCGGCGCACGCCATTACCGTGTGGTCTGCCGCGCCGACGACGTCGAGATCGCCCCGTATGTGATGTACGTCGACGCAAATACTTTCATCACGACCAAGATGGAGACCATCCTGTACACCGACGACGGGCAGGAGTTCCTGTACGTCGCGCTGCCCGACCGCTTCGAGAAGCGCAGCGGCGTCCTGATGCCGACCATCACCAAGACGACCATCGGCGAAGACCGCCACGAAGTCGTCCTGCTGAAAGAATTCGAGCTCAACGTCACGTTCAGCGACGACGTGTTCCAGGTGCCCGAGGGCAAGATCGCCATCGGACGCAAGAAACAGCAGGATTGACCCCCGCACCGGCGAGCGGTCCATGCTGGAATTCAGGAAAGTATTCGACACCATCCCCGAACAGTTCGACCGCTTCAGGCCGCGTTACAGCGCGGACTTGTTCGGCGCACTCATTTCCTATGCGAAAATCGGTCCGGGCAGCTCCGTGCTCGAACTCGGGCCCGGCACCGGACAGGCGACGGAACCCGTTCTGAACACAGGATGCGACTACCACGCGATCGAGCTTGGCGAACACCTGTTCGAGTTCATGAAACGCAAGTACGGCCATCTGCCGAACTTCCATATCGTGAACGGCGATTTCATCACGCACGATTTCGGCGACCGGCGGTTCGACATGGTCTATTCCGCGGCGACGATCCAGTGGATCCCCGAAGAAGTCGGGTTTCCGAAGACGTTCGCACTGCTGAAGCCGGGCGGGACGCTTGCCATGATGCTGACCGTGTCCGACTACAGGACGCCGAACGAAACGCTGTACGCGAACATCCAGAAAGTCTATTCCAACTACTTCAAGCCGGCTATCCCGTACTCGCACGGGGGATTCCGGTATGACAGCGCCCCGGACTACGGCTACACGGATTTCGAGCGGCGTGAGTTCCACGGCGAACGCGTGATGACCGCCGGCGAATACGTCTCATTCTGCGGCACGCACTGCGACCACATCGTAATCCCGGAGCCGTACAGGACCCCGTTTTTCGAAGGGCTGCGGAACGCTGTCCTTGAGGCGGGAAACAGGATCGTGTTCCTCGACACCTACGTCCTGTATCTCGCGCGAAAGCCGCTCCCCTGAAACCTCTTGCCTTTTCAATGCGGATTCCGCCGGGCGGGTGCTTCAACAGCATCTGCCTCGGCGGAAAAACTTTTCAGCTCAGATTGAGCTTACGGATTGAAGCGCACCCAGTCGACTTCGATGTGGTTGCCGCTGCGCATGCTCACATAGAGCGTGTGGACGCCTTTCACGTCACTGGTCTGGAGCGGGCAGACGACCTCGGTCCAATCGGGCTTGCCGGGGATCGTCACAGAGGCAAGGAGCGGGCCCTGGGCGCTGTCGGCGCGGAGTTCCATGACGCCGCCCGCGGTGGAGTGGCAGCGGAGCGTGACGGACTTCAGCGGGGCATCGCCGAAATCGACGCGGTCGTAGGTCAGGTAGATCGGCTGGCGGTATTCCGTGGTGTTCCAGAAAATGGCTTTCCAGCCGTCGAACGTGCGGTCGGAGTTCAGGAAGTCGATCTTCACGTTTTCCGGCCCGACGGAGGAGTAGCGGTCGATCTGGATCTCACGCGTGGCTTTGGAGACGCCGACGCCGCGGAGCGTGGGCTTCACGAGGTTGATGGTGCCGTCCTCGTTGAACGTGAGCTCGTCGATGCAGACGGAGCGGTTCTTGTCGAAGTAAGGGGAGTAGTCGTTGTGATGGTAGAAGAGGTACCATTTGCCGTTGAACTCGACCACGGAGTGGTGGTTGGTCCAGCAAACGGTCTCGGACTGTTCCATGATCTTGCCCTTGTATTCGAACGGGCCGTACGGGCTGCTGCCCATGCAGTACGCCAGCGTCTCGCGTTCTTTCTCCGCCCACGGGAACGTGAAGTAGTAGATGCCGTTGCGCTTGAACATGAACGGGCCTTCCTTCATGCCGCTCTGCGGGGTGTTGTGCTGGATGCTTCTGGACTGCCCGTCGAATTCCTTCATGTTGTCTTTCAGCTTTGCGATCTGCATGCCCATGCCGGACCAGATCAGGTACGGGGTGCCGTCGTCGTCGATGAAGATGCACGGGTCGATGCCGTTCGCGCCCTGGATGGGCTGCTCGTCAACGCGGAAGGGGCCGTAGGGCTGGTCGGCGGTGGCGACGCCGATGCGGTTGTTCGCGGGGAAGTAGAAATAATACTTGCCGTCCTTCACGTTGCAGTCCGGCGCCCACATGCTGTAGGAACGCGTGTTCACCCACGGCACATAGGTCTGGTCCACGATCACGCCGTGGTCCACCCAGTCGACCAGGTTGTCGGAGGAATACACGTGGTAGTCCGCCATGCAGAACCAGTCCTTGCGGTTGTAGTCGTACGGCGCGGGGATGTCGTGCGAGGGATACAGGTAGACGCGTCCGTTGAAGACGTGGGCGGAGGGGTCGGCCGAGAAGTTGTCCCGGATGATCGGGTTCTGGGCCAGGAGGGGCGCGGAGAGGAGCATCAGCGCGCCGGCGAGGAAGCCGTAGTTTTGCGGTTTCATATACTTTTTTCCTGTTGGTTAAGGGGTTGGGAATGCGAACCGGGAAATCCCCGCCGCAACGGACGGAAACGTTTTATTTTTCATACTATACAGCCGCGCGGCGAAAATACAATCGCCGGACACTGGAATAAATGCTTGAAAGCATGTACTATTTCATGAAACACGAAAAAACGGGCGGAAGAAAGGGTGGCTGGTGATTAAAAGAACGATCGATCCCGCGATTCCGGGATTGCCCTTCGGTCTGCCGCTCCATGCGGCGGGGAAATGCGGTCTTTTCCGTTTCGCCGCTTGACTTTCAGCGTTTTAATAGTATATTATAATTTCCCCGCTTTGCAATCCGCGGGACGTACCCTCAACCCTTTTGGACAACGAAAGATGGAAAACAAACTTCAGCAAATCGGCAATCGCATTCGCGACATCCGCCAGATCAGGGAAATCTCCGAAGAGGAAATGGCCAAGGTCACGGGTGTCACCGTAGAAGAATACCGGAAGCATGAAGACGGCCTCGTCGAAAGTCCGTTTGCCTTCCTTTACCTCTGCGCGGAGAGATTCGGTGTCGATGTCGGTGTACTTGTGAGCGGCGAGTCGCCCAAGCTTTCGTTGTACGACATTACACGCAAGGGCGAGGGGCTGCCGATCAAGCGCCGCGAGGAGCTGGACTACCGCCACCTCGCGCCCCTGCTGAAGAACCGCCACACGGAACCGCTCTACGTCACGGCCCAGCCGCAGGACGAGGGCCAGCCGATCCACCTCACGACGCACCCCGGGCACGAGTTCGACTACGTGCTGTCCGGACGCCTCCGCATCCAGCTCGGCAGCAAGGTCGAAGTGCTGAACCCGGGCGACAGCGTGCTGCTGGACTCCAGCCTGCCGCACGGCATGGTCGCCGCGGACGGCAAGCCCTGCGAATTCCTCGCCATCGTCATGTACGGCGAAGGCTCCGAGGCTCCCGTGCCGGCTCCCGCCGCCGCGGTCTCCGACGATGAAGACACGCCGTCCGGCCAGCGCCTTCTGTACCAGGACTACCTCGACGCCGAGTTCGACGAGAACGGCATCCTGAACAAGGTCAAGTTCCACTATCCCGATACGTTCAACTTCGCGTACGACGTGCTCGACCGCCTGGCGGAAAAGACGCCGGACAAGGTCGCGCTCTGCTGGCTCAGCCGCACGCACGAACACCGCGATTTCACGTTCCGCCAGATCGCCGACATGTCCTGCCAGGCGGCGAACTACCTCGTTTCCCTCGGCATCAAGAAGGGCGACCGCGTGATGATGGTGCTCCGCCGCAACTACCAGTTCTGGATCCTCATGAACGCCCTGCACCGCATCGGCGCGGTGGCGGTGCTCGCCCCGAACCAGCTGCTCGTGCACGACTTCCAGTACCGGTTCGACAAGGCGGGCATCCGTGCGATCATCTGCACCTCGGACGGCGAAGTCCTCGAACAGGCCGACGCCGCCGCGAACCTCTGCAAGTCCGTCGAATTCCGCATCGCCACCAACGGCACGCGCCTCGGCTGGCTCGACTTCGACGCCTCGCTCGAACGCTACAGCCCGGTCTTCAAGCGCCCCGCCGGCCTGAAGGCGACCGACCTGATGCTGATGTTCTTCAGCTCCGGCACCACCGGCTATCCGAAGATCGTCACGCACATCTTCTCCTACCCGCTCGGACACATCATCACCGCCCGCTGGTGGCACTGCGTGGACCCGAACGGCCTGCACCTGACCATTTCCGATACCGGCTGGGCGAAGTCCATGTGGGGCAAGCTCTACGGCCAGTGGCTCTGCGAGGCTCCGCTTTTCGTGTACGACTTCGACCGCTTCAGCGCCGCCGACATCATGCCGCTCTTCAAGCAGTTCGGCATCACCACGTTCTGCGCGCCGCCGACCATGTACCGCTTCTTCATCCGCGAAGACCTCTCCCAGTACGATTTCTCCAGCCTCAAGCACACCACCATGGCGGGCGAGGCGCTGAATCCCGAGGTCTTCAACCAGTTCCTGAAGCAGACCGGACACAAGATGATGGAGGGCTTCGGCCAGACCGAAAGCACCATGATCATCGGCAACATCCACGGCATGGAGCCGCACCCCGGCTCGATGGGCAAGCCCTCGCCCATGTACCCGGTCGAACTCTTCGACGCAGACTGCAAGCCCGTCAAGCAGGGCGAGGTCGGCGAGATCGTCATCAAGGCGGAACCGGGCGAGATCCCCGGTCTCTTCGTCGGCTACTACGGCGACGAGGAAGCCACGAAGAGCGCCTGGCATGACGGCTACTACCACACCGGCGACACCGCCTGGGTCGACGAGGACGGCTACTACTGGTACGTCGGTCGCACCGACGACCTCATCAAGTCCTCCGGCTACCGCATAGGCCCGTTCGAGGTCGAAAACGCCATCATGGAGCTGCCCTACGTGCTCGAATGCGCCGTGGTCGGCGTGCCCGATCCCACCCGCGGCCAGCTCGTGAAAGCTTACATCGTGCTCACGAAAGACAAACAGCCCAGCGAAGAGCTCAAGAAGGAGATCCAGGAGTACGTGAAGCACAACACCGCGCCGTACAAATACCCGCGCAAGATCGACTTCCTCACCGAACTCCCGAAGACCGTCAGCGGCAAGATCCGCCGTTCCGCGCTCCGCCAGCTCGGCGACCAGCCCGTGCAGAAGTAAAACCGAGCTCCCGCAAACCGTTTTTGAAAACACAAAGCCTGCTCCGAATCCAACCGGGGCAGGCTTTTTTGCGGAAATTGAACAGCGGGACGCTCAGGCGTCGGGACAGGCGCCGACACAGCCGAACGGGATGTGAACGGATGGCGTGTACTCCTTGGCGGATTCGAGGTGGGGGGACCACTGGTCGTCGAAATAGATGTGCGGGCGCAGCTGCTTCAGGATGCGGCTCTTGTTCATGCCGCCGAGCGTGAACGTCTGGTCGACGGTGATGTTCCATTCCCGGAGCGTGGTGGCGAGGCGCCACTGCGCCGGGCCGTTGCGTGCCGTGACGATGGCGGTGCGCAGGAACCTGTGATACTTCGGGTCGGCGCTGCGGCGTTCCTCCTCCATCGTGTGCAGGCGGCTGAGCTTGGCGAAAAGGTCGGCGAGCGGACCTGGTCCGAGCGGGACGCACGCCTGCCTGGACTCGGATTTCCAGAAGCTGTCGATGCCGCCGGACTGGAAGACCTGTTCGGCGCTGTCGTCGGCGAGCACGCCGTCGAAGTCGAACGCCACGCGGAGCTCGTCGTCGTTTTCGTCGTCGTTGAGCTTGCTGTCCAGCACGTATCCGGCGGCGAACCCGCTGCGGATGGCGTCGCGCACGTCCGGCTCGTTGCCGGAGAGGAAAAGCGACACGTTGTAGGCGTCGATGTAATCCACGGGACGGCCGTCGGTCAGGAAAGCCGACCGCGTGATGTCAAGCCCGTAGTGGTCGATGCAGCGGAGCACGCGGTTGCCCGTGTCCGGGTCGTTATGGCTGAGGAGGACCACCTCGACGGGCTGCGTCTCGGGGAAAAGCTCGTTGAACTTCAGAAACCGCCGGATGAACGGGAACGCGATGCCGGGCTCCAGGATGGAATCCTCGTGTTCGCGCTGGTACTGGCGGTAGGCGGAAAGCCCCTTGCTGCGGTAGATTTCGTCGGCCACGTCCAGGCGGAACAGCGCGCTGGAAGCCACGGCGATGACGAGCTTGTCCTCGATCGGAAACGCCATGTCAGAGTCCTCCCGTCCGCACGAAATCGAACGCCGCGGGGATGCGTTCCAGCAGGTCGTCGGCGATGATGCCGCGCCCGGCGAACGGCACGTTCATTTCGCCGAGGAGCCCGTGCAGAAAGACGCCGTCCTTCGCCGCGTCGAAAAGATTCTCCGAGGAAGCCGCGAGCGCGGCGATGAAGCCGGAAAGGATGTCGCCGCTGCCGGCGGTCGCCAGGACCGGAGATCCGCTCAGGTTGAGCGCGTAGTCCCCATGCGGAGACATCACGACGGTGCGGACGCCTTTCAGCACGACGTGAAGCGCGGTGAACTTCGCCAGAGCCTCGGCGCGTTCGACGCGGCTGCGCCCGGGTTGCAGTCCGATCGCCGCCTCTAGCCGCTTCATCTCGCCCTCATGCGGCGTAATGACCGTAGGAACGCCGAGTTCGTGCAGGAGGGACGGATGTTTGGAGATCAGGTTCAGGGCGTCGGCGTCCAGCAGCAGCGGACACTCCGCCGAAGCCATCAGCTGCCGCAGGAACGGCACGGTCTCCTCCGCCGTGTTCATCCCCATGCCGACGGCGATGGCGGACACATTCGGCGGCAGGGTCAGCGCCTCGGCGGACTTCGCAGAAAAGACGCCGTTCCCGTCGTCGGGCAGACGCTTCACGATGAGCGCTTTCGGGGGCGCGCAGACGATCTCCATGGACTCCGGCAGATACACGGTCACGAGTCCGGCTCCGGCACGAAGCGCGGCTTCCGCCGTCAGGAACGGCGCGGACGGGTAATCGCCGCTGCCGCCGATGACCGCCACATGGCCGCGTTTCTGCTTGTACGTGTCGAATTCGAGCGGGTTCAGGCGGGCGCGGACGTCGTCGAGCCCGGTGCACGGCACGAAGCGCTCGACCTCGTCATCCGTTTCTGCCGTCAGCCCGATGTCGATCACGCGGATGCGTCCGCACAGCGCGGGGCCGCGCCCCGCCAGCATGCCGGTCTTCGGATAGGCGAACGTGACCGTGACGTCCGCCCGGACGGCGGCGCCGCCGCGCACCTCGCCGTCATCGGCGTCAAGCCCGGACGGCAGGTCGGCGGAAATGACCGGGACGTTCAGGTAGTTCAGGAGATTGATCCAGTGGAGCCAGGGTTCCCGCAGGGTGCCGCTGAAACCCGTCCCGAGGAGCGCGTCGATCACGATCGCGCCTTTCAGGTCGGCGGCGTGGAGCTCGGTGCGGCGTTCGATCTCCTCGGGGAGCTCGTTCCAGGCGCGGAGGGCGTCGCCCTTGAGCTCGGACGCCGGGGACGTATGGAAGATGCGGACCGGGAAGCCCATTTCATAAAGGGACTTTGCGGCGACGAACCCGTCGCCCGCGTTGTTGCCCTTGCCCGCGAGGACGGCAAAGAACGTCCCGCATTCGCAAAACGCCGCGGCCTCCCGTGCGAGCGCTTCGCCCGCCCGTGCCATCATCGCCCACGAATCGGCCAGTCCGCGCTGAATGGCGGAAGCCTCGACGGAACGCATCAGCGTACCGGAAACAGCTTTCATAGTGCAACCTCCTGCATGAGTTTCTCCAGGGGAACCAAACGGAATACCTGTATGTTTTTGCGGAAATAATCCGTTTTTGATTTGTCTTAATGGGGTTTACGGTGTAAATTTACTACATCTTTTTTCTTTTTCAACATGTATTAACAGGTTTTGCCCCTTTTTTATGGCCATTTACGAAGAAAAACAGCCGGCGGTCCCCTGGCTCGTACTGCTGCTTGCCGCCGTGTTCCTGCTTTCTTTCCCGCTCATGCAGATCGGGATGAACGAGCTGTACTCCACGGAGGGCGAATACGCGGCGGCTGCCAGGGAACTCAGCGGATGGAATACGCTGGTCACGGTCCACGGTACGCTGCCAAACGGGGTGTTTCCGCTGTACCCCGCGCTGGTACGGCTCCTGCTCAACTGCGGGCTGCCGCTCGAATTCTCCCTGCGGTTCATGTCGCTGCTGCCGCTGGCGCTGCTGGCGCTGCTGACCGGGCTGGTCTGCGGGCGCTCGGCGGACCGGCAGGCCGGAGCTGTCGCGGCGACTGTGGTACTGACCACGATCCTGGCGGGCTCGAAAGCGCCGGAAGGCTATCCGCAAATGCTGTCCGCCCTGATCGTATATGGCGGCTGGATGCTGTGGTTCTACCTCGGATTCGTCCGGTCGCACTGGAATGCCGCCTGGCTTTCCGCCGGGCTTTTCTGCGGGCTGGCGTTCTACTCCGACGGACTCAAGGCAGTGATCTACTTCCTCGTTCCGCTGGCGTTTCAGCAAAGGCCGTTCACCGTGTGGTCGAAACTGCGGAAACCCGGGCTTCCCGCGGCGATCCTGCTGATGGCGGTGTTCTTCTTCGCCTGGCTGACGCCGATTCAGAACTGGCTGGCAGCCAATCCCGCGCCCCCGTTCGAGGCTGAGCAATTCCATGTGTGGGAGTATTTCAAGCACATCGCCGTCCGCCCGTTCGACGCCGCGTTCCGCTTCTTCCCGTGGTCGCTGATGCTGTGGGCGCCGTTCTGCCCCGCCCTGATTGCCATCGAACGCAATCCCCTGCTCATCAAGTACCACCGGATCCTCTTCGTCGTGCTGGGGCTTCTGATCTGGTTCAATCCGGAGACCAGGGCGCGCGACTTCTTCTACATGCTTCCCCTCGCCGCCACGCTGACGGCATGCAACTACTGGATCCTGGTGCGGCGGTATGCCGGAAAATTCTTCGGGATCTTCACGATCCTGGGCGTGTTTGCGCTCGCCTGCGGCGCGGCCGCGGCGGCTTATCTGCTGCTTCCGCAGGACGTCTTCTCGAAATTCGCGATCGGGGTCGAGCTTCCGGCGGAAAAGCCGGCGGTCACGCTCCTGATGGCTACGGAAGTGGTGCTGTCGGTCGCGGCAGCCCTGGCGGCGCTCCTGCTGATCCGGTTGCGCCGCCCCGTCTGGATGACCTATCTCTTCCTGTTCGCCTCGTTCATGCTGCTCTTCTGGTCCACGGTGAACACCGTCCGGAGCATGGACCGGAGCAAGGAGGACCTAGCGGCGGGCATCCTGGCAGCATTGCCGGGGAAAGACGCGGGCGCCGAGGGCGTCCCCGCCGCCCTGTACAAGGACCCCGCCATCATGGGGCTTTATTCCGAGGGCTGCTACATCGGGATCCCGATCCGCACGCTCGCCCACGACAAGATACCGTCAAACGTCGACCCCGCCTACGTGCTGACGGCGGACGTCCCCTCGCATTACACGCGCACCTGGACCCGCCTTTACGACTGCGAGTACAGGAAAAAGCACCTGTACATCTACAAAGGCGTTTTCCTCAAGAAGGAGCTTTCCGATGACGACGACTTCGACTATGAATGATGCAAAACCTTTCCTGGCCGCCGCAACGAAACAGGACATCGCCGCGGCCCTGAAAGCCGCCGGCCAGCCCGCGTACCGCGCCGACCAGGTCTACGACTGGGTCGTCAAAAAATGGATCGTCGATCCCGCGCTCATGACAAACCTTTCCGCCGCTGCGAAAGACGCGCTTTCCGAGGCGTTCCTCTGCGCATCCGTCGCGATCGAGGCGGAATACCCCGCCGACGACGGTTCCGCGAAATATCTGCTCCGGCTGCACGACGGCGAAACCGTCGAATGCGCCCGCATCCCCGCCGAGGACGGACGCATGACATTCTGCCTGAGCTCCCAGGTCGGCTGCCCCGTCTCCTGCGTCTTCTGTTCCAGCGGCGCGGACGGCCTGGTCCGCAACCTTTCCGCGGGCGAGATCATCGAACAGTATTTCCTGCTCTGCCGCAAGCTCGGGCAGCCCCCGGACAACGTGGTCATGATGGGCATCGGCGAACCCCTGCTGAACTTTGACAACCTCGTCGCCGCGCTGAACGTGATCACGAATCCCGACGGAGTCGCGCTCGCCCAGCGCCGCATCACCATCTCCACCAGCGGCTGGACGCCCGGCATCAAGGCGCTTACGGACCTCCGCAAACAGTGGAATCTGGCGCTTTCGCTCCACGCGCCCGACGACAAGACGCGCGCCATGCTCATCCCCACGAAATTCCGCCGCGACATCCGCGAAATCCTCGCCGCATGCCAGGCGCACCGCGAGGCCACGGGCAGGCTGCTCACCATCGAATACGTGCTCCTCGCGGGCATCAACGATTCCCCGGAGACGGCGCGCAAGTTCGCCCGCCTCGCCGCGGACGCCAATGCGAAAGTCAACCTCATCCCCTACAACAAGGCGCGGGGCGCGTTCGAGCGTCCGTCCCGCGAGGCTGTCAAACGCTTCGAAAACGCGTTGAAGACCCTGCATGTGCCCGTCACGGTCCGCGTCGAAAAAGGCGCTTCCGCCACGGCGGCGTGCGGCCAGCTCCGCGCCAGCTCGAAGAAGCGCACGGCGGGCAAAGCTCTTGCCGTGTTCGCAGCAGCCCTGACGCTCCTCTCCTCCGTTTCCTGCTCAATCTTCTCCTCGAAACCGAAAGAGCTTTCCTACAATCAGCGCAAGCTCGTCGCGCAGGTGCTCAGCCCGGAATCCGACCTCGCGCCGCTCTACGAAGTGCTTTCGTACACCGATCCGAATTTCATCGACCCCGAAACGGGCCGCACTCCGCTCATGATGGCGGTCGCCCAGTCCGACGCGCCGCGCGTCTCCGCGCTCCTGGCATCCAAGGCGGATCCCGACGCCTCCGATGCAAACGGCATCCGCGCGATCCACTATGCGGCCGGCGAACCCGACACGGCTCTTCTCCGCACGCTCATCGTCGCCGGCGCGGACATCAACGCGAAAGGCCGCAACGACAAAACGCCCATCATGGAGGCCGCCCGCCTCGGCATGCTCCAGAACGTCAAGATCCTGGTCGACGCCGGAGCAAAGCTTGACGTGCGCGACGATCTCGACCGCAACGTCGTGATGTTCGGCGCGATGGCGAAACGGTCCTCGCTCGACATCGTGAAATATCTCCATGAACACGGCGCGCCGGATTTCTCGTTCACCAGCAAAGGCGACACCCCGCTCTTCCTCGCCATCGACCACGGAAACACCGACACCGCGCTCTATCTGCTCGAACGCATTGAAAAATTCGCCGGAAACCAGGGCATTCACGCCGGTCCCGTCGACATCGAGTACACCGTCTTCAACCGCTACAACGAGGCCACGGTCATCGGCCTCACCGCGATGAAACACGCCATCTACGCGGGGGACATGAAAATCGTGAAGGCGCTCGTGGAACACGAACTGCCGCTGAACTCCAGTGTGAACCGCGTCTACAAGACGTTGAAGCGGGCAAACATCGAAGGCTTCCATGAACTCCTCGCCCGGAACGGCGTCATCGAAGACGGCAAAAAGCCCCTCTTCTGGGCCGCCGAGGTCGGAAACGTGGAAATCATGAAGTACCTGGTGGAACACGGCGCCAACCCTTATGACATCGACCATGCCGGAAAGAGGCCCATCGCCTACGCCCGCAGCCGGGACGCCATCGCCTATCTCGAAGACGTCATGCAATGAGCGCCGGCACGTTCAAAACCCGGTACATGATCCTCCGCAAGACGCCGTTCCGCGACACGAGCCTCGTGGTCGCCGGGATCAGCGCGGACCACGGACGGCTTGACTTCGTGCTGAAAGGCGCCCGGGCGATCGGCAAGAAGCAGTTTCCCACCGCCGACGTCTTCCGCGAATTCCTCCTCGAGTTCCGCCCGTCCCGCCGGGCGGATTCCATGCCGTCGCTGGTCTCCCTGGATTTCACAGCCGCCCACGACGGCATCGCGCAGTCCATGGACTGCTATCTCGCCGCCTGCGCTTTCGCCTCGGAAACGCTCCGCCGCGCACAGCCCATGCTGGAAATGCCCCTCGCCTGGCAGGCGTTCTCCGTGATGCTGACCCGCATGGAACGAACCCTTTCACCAGAAATCCCGCTCATGCTCGCGCGCCTTGCCGTCCTCCGCGAACATGGTTTCCTCTCCGGCGCAGTCCCATATCCGGAGCTCGTCACGCCGCTGTTCCGCTGCGCCGTCGATGCCGAGGCTCCCTGGCCTGAACCCGACGAAACCGCTTTGAACCGCATCATCGGCTGGATCGAAACGCGTTACCGCATGATGTCGGCATGACCGCTGCCCCCACCTCTCAAAAAAAAGTCAAAAAAAGTTATTTGTTCTGTAGATTCGCCTGAAAACATGCGTTCTTAGCAGTGTGCCTTTCCTGTCGATACATCAATCATAATCGAAATAATTGATGCGGGGCGTTGAATTGACCGGAAAGGCGCTTTTTTTTGCAAATCCCCATGACAGATGGAATGCGCATCTCGCTCAACTCCGGGATTGCGATCGGGCTTTCCACCCAGACCGGTTATTTGATACAGCCAAATCATTTTCGGCGCGCTTTTCTCCTTGATGCCGTGAAAGTTTTCTGCACAGACTGTAGATTTGACGGAAAAATCGCGTTCTTAAAAACAGGGCGGGGCAATCCGGCCCCCGATGAAACGAAACGATAAACCATAAACGATACAAGGAGGCTACTATGAACAAGATCATTACTTTCGCAGCCATCGGTATACTCATCGCCGGAATCGGCACGGCGACCGACGCAAATGCGCAGGCGGCATTCCCCGGTATGGGACCGCAGCGCGGACCTCTCGGATTCGGAGCGGCACAGCAGATCGGGCCGCAGGCAGGACCGCTTGCTCAACAGGGACCCCGCGTGCAGGCTCCTCGCCAGGGCACGCAACGCGGGATGTTCGGGGGATTCGGATTCGGAATCGCACCCCGCCAGGGGCAGCAGGGATTCGGAGCCGCGCCGCAACGCGGACCGCAGGCGGGACCCATCGCTCAGCAGGCCCCCCGTGGACCACAGGCAGGACCGCAAACTCAGCAGGGACCGCGCGGACCGCAGGCAGGACCCCTCGCCCAACAGGGTCCCCGTGGACCACAGGCAGGACCGCAAGCTCAGCAGGGACCCCGTGGACCGCAGGCAGGACCCCTCGCGCAGCAGGGACCCCGCGGACCGCAGGCTGGACCTCAGGCTGGACAACGCAACGCGCAGCGCGGACAGCGCGCTCAGGCTGGTGGACGTCAGGGATTCGGCGCTCAGCGTGGACAACGCGCTCAGGCTGGTGGACGTCAGGGATTTGGTGCTCAGCGCGGCATGCAGGCTCCCCGTCAGGGATTCGGTGCTCAGCGCGGCATGCAGGCTCCACGTCAGGGATTCGGCGCTCAGCGCGGCGCCCAGGCTCCCCGTCAGGGATTCGGCGCTCAGCGCGGCGTGCAGGCTCCCCGTCAGGGATTCGGCGCTCAGCGTGGACAACGCGCTCAGGCTGGTGGACGTCAGGGGTTCGGCGCTCAGCGCGGACGTCAGGCAACGAACGGCAACCGGAGAACCGGCAGAAGATAACAAGTCCGGTTCTTTCAGAAAAACTCCCGGATTCCGGCAATCCGGGAGTTTTTTATTTGACTTTCTGTCGAAACACGGCTATAGTAAGGCACACTTATGCAACACGTTTCAACATGAGGTCCTCCACGTCATGTCTCCGCAGGATTTTGAAGAGACGAGTCCCCTCGCCCCCGCGATGACGGAACATCGCGACCGTCTGCTGGCACTGGCCCGGCGCAACCTGAACCCCGTGCTCGCCCGCCGCATTTCGCCGGAGGACGTGGTGCAGGAGACATTCGCCGCAGCCTGCCGCAAGGTGGATTTCATGCGGAACCGCCCGGAGATCCCGGTATACTGCAAACTGCGGAAACTCCTGTTCCAGACCATAACGGACATGGAACGCAAGCATCTGCAAAGCCAAAAGCGGGATGCGTACCGCGAACAGGAGATCGCGGGCACGGACGGCGTCACTTCGCCAGGACCGGACTGGAACATGTTCGCCGACACCGTGACCGGGCCGCTCACCCAGATCGCCCGCCAGGACCGTTACGAACTGCTTCGGAAAACGATGGAGTCCCTTCCGGAAAATGACCGGATCATCCTGGAACTCCGCCATTTCGACGGCATGAGTAATACGGAATGCGCGGAGGCCCTGCACCTGACGCAGAAAAACGCAAGCATCCGGTACGTCCGCGCACTGGAACGCCTGAAGAAACAGCTGATCGAATTCACCGAGTTCCGCCCGTGAACGACGACACCACTTTCGAAGACCTGATCGAAGGATATCTGGAAATGTTCCGCAGCGGAACGGCCCCGGAAATCCCGGATTACACACGGGATCACCCCGAACACGCGGACCGCCTGTCGGAACTCCTGCCGCTGATGGTGCGGATGGAGGACTGCGCCTCGGACGACCGCCGGAACCATGCCGTGTCCGGGGGGGAATTCCCGGACCTGAGCGGATCGGACTACAGCCTGATCCGAAAGATCGGAGCGGGCGGCATGGGCGAAGTCTTCGAGGCGCTTCAGGTGTCCCTGAACCGCAAGGTCGCAGTGAAACTGCTTTCGCCGTCCCTGACGGCGGACACGGCGCAGCGGGAACAGTTCGAGAACGAGGCGCGCGTGATCGCGATGCTCCACCATCCGAACATCGTGAAGATCTACAATGCGGGCGTCTGCGCCGGGCGGTGCTACTATGCGATGGAGCTCATCAACGGCAGGGGGCTGGACCATTACGGCGCATGCGCCCCGCGTGAGGTCGCGCGGCTGGGGCTTCAGGCGGCAAAGGCGCTCGCCTACGCCCACAAATGCGGCGTGCTGCACTGCGACGTGAAGCCCGCGAACCTGCTGCTGGACAACCACGGGGAACTCCATATCGGCGACTTCGGGCTGGCGTTTGTCCTGAAAGACACCGCCGGAGAAGACGGGAAAACCCGAATGCGAAGCGGAACGATCCGGTTCATGGCGCCGGAACGCCTTGCCCACGGCATCAACTCGTTCGCCGGCGACCAGTATTCGTTCGGCGTGACGCTCTACGAGCTCGTGGCGCAGGCTCCGGTCCTGCCGGAACGCGACCCGCAGAAACTGATCGACCGGATCTGCGCCGCCCCGCTCCCGCCGCTCAGATGCGCCGAACCCGACCTGGCCGCGATCATCAACCGCTGCGTCAGCTTCGACCCCGCAAACCGTTATCCGGACATGGAAAAGGCGGCGGAAGACCTGAAGCATTTTCTCAATCACGAGCCTGTGTCGGCAGCCAGCACGTCGGTGTTCCGGCGGTTCCGCCTGTGGTCGAAGCGCAAGCCCGCCGTGGCGGCGCTGAGCCTGCTGGCGGTGACCTCGATCCTGGCGTTCGCCGCCGCCGTGACGGTCGGATTCATCCGCACGAACTCCGCGCTGAGGCTGGCGGAACAGAACGCCGCCGCCGCGAACGCCGCGCTCACCGATATCTTCGCCCACATCGAGCACCGCACACCGACCTCGAGCGGAAGCGAATTGCTTTCCCGCCTGATGCCGTACTACCAGGACATCGCCGAACAGCGGAACCTGCCGCAGTCGGAGATCGCAGACATCAACCTGATGATCGGAACGGCCGCCATGCGGTCCGGCAACTACCCGCTGGCGGAAAATGCGTTCCGCCGCGCGTACGAGCTTCAGCCCGACGGCGCCACGATGAACCAGCTCGCCGCCGCCCTCCGCCAGCAGGGAAAGACCGTTCAGGCCGACCTGACGTCGCATCAGGTCATCTACGCTTATCCGGGGTCCATCGAGGCGGTCCGCGCCCACCAGGCGCTGGGCGAATACGACGAAGCGTTCGAGGAACTCCGCAGCCTGCTGCAGCAGGACCGGAACGACCCGGACCGCCTCTACCAGTACGCCCTCCTGCTGGAAACGCAGCCCCGGTTCGCGGTCCCGGAACTCCGGATCGGCGACATCCCGCCGAATCCGTCCGTTCTGATGGAAAGGCTGGCGAAACAATACCCGGACCGCATGGAGTTCTCCCTGGCGTTCGTCGACCTGACGAGCCGGAAACTGAGCACGCCGGGCAGGTTTACGCCGCAGGACAGGCAGTCGCTCGAACAGGCATTGACGCTCGCCGACCGCCTGCTCGCCGGATTCCCGAACACGCCTGAAGTCGCCTCGGCCGCCGTGGAGCTCTACAACGCCCACATCGCCCAGCTCCGACGGAGCGGAGACCAGGCCGCCGCGCGCAAGGAAGAGGCGCGGCTTCAGGGTATGCTGGAGATCCTGTATCTCAGCCCGGACGCCCCGGACGAGGTGAAAGAAACCCTGCTGGCGATGCAGCTGGAACAGCTGGAGCAGATGATCGACGCGTGGACGCGCCTGCAGAACCTGTCCGCCCGCAACCAGGCGGGACGTCAATATGAGGAACTGGCGCTGAAGATCAGGGACGAGCTGGACGACTACCATGGAGACAGGCAGGAAGATTTCCTGAAAGAACTGGAAAAGCTCTGGTCGAAGACGGGTTCCGCGATGCCGATCGAGAGCGCGAAACGCCAGTTCGTTCAGGGCCGGCAGCTGGAATTCGGAAGGGCCGGACAGACGGATCGGCAGAATCCGGGCCCGCAGCAAAGGTCGCGCCCGCGGAATCCGGGCGGACTGCAAACCGGAGCCAGGCAGGAGAGGACCGGACGCGGTACGGGAGGCGGATTCATGCCGCCGGCAGGGGGCGTGATGCGTCCGTTCGCGCCGAACCGCTCCACGATCAACCGCGGCGGGCAGACGCCCGGAGGAGGACGCGGCGGGCAGACGCAGGGAACTCAGCCGGGAACGGCGACCCGTTCCGCGACGCCGGAAAGCACCAGGAGCGGGGGGACAACGCAGGGCGTCCAGCCGGATGCGGCCGCAGGATCCCAGACGCAGGAAACGTCAGCTGTTGATCGCAGACAGTAGATAACGTGCGGCGTTGGCCGTGGCGTTCTGCGAACCGGAAGCGAGCATCTGCCTGAGCTCGTCCATGTCCCGCTCGACCTCTGTCCTGCGGGAACCGCCGGGCAGGATGCGCTCCATGGCGTCGGCAAGGACGGACGGCCTGACCTGGAACTGGAGATACTCCTCGAAAGCTTTCCGGTTGAGGATGATGTTCACCATGGTGAATGCGTTGCGGAACAGCTTCCTGATGATAATGATCGCCAGGATGAATGTGATGTAATTGAGCCTGTATGCCACGACGAGCGGCAGTCCGGCGATGGCGCATTCGACCGTGACGGTACCTGACGCGGCGAGCCCGGCGATGCACGTCTGCATGGCACGTGCCGTCTGCCCCTGCGACACCTCGATTTTCACGTCCTGCATTTCAGGATGCTTCCGCGTGAACCTGTCGAGACCTTCCATCACGTCCCGGTACGTCTTCTCGCGCGGCAGGGAGACCGTGAAATGGAGTTCGGGGCGGCGCTTGTGGAGGATCAGCACGGTCTTCAGGAAAGGCTCAAGCAGGCGCGACGTCTCGCTGCCGCGGCTGCCGGGCAGAATCAGGATGTGGTTCGGGTCGCGTGTCAGCGCCGGATCGGTGCGTTCGCGGATGATCTCGACCAGCGGATGGCCGCCGAAATGCGTTTCCAGTCCGGAATCCGCCCAGACCTCCGTCTCGAACGGGAAGATCACGATGAGCTTGCGGCAATATTTCGCGATGCGCGGGATGTTGGACTTGCGCCACACCCAGACCTGCGGGCTGACGAACCAGACCACCGGGATCCCGAGCTTCCAGAGCTGTTTCGCGAGGCGGATGTTGAACCCGGGATTGTCGATCACCATCACGACGTCGGGGCGCTCCGTTTTCGCGAGCTCGATGCACTGGAAGAAAATGCGGATGAACGTGCCGATCTTCTCCAGCACTTCGATGAGCCCGACCACGCCCAGCTCGGAGGAGTCGATGAAAAGGTCCACTCCGGCGGCGCGCATCTTCGGTCCGCCCATGCCGCGGATCACGGCATTCGGATTGAGCTTCATCACTTCCTGCGCGATGCGGGCTCCGTACACGTCGCCCGAGGATTCCCCGGACATGATCCAGACAACCGGTTTTTCCTGGCTCATGGTCTGATCTCCGCTCCGTTCCGCCGGATCATTTCTTGCGGCGTTTCTTCTTCGGCGGGGTGTAGTTGCTCCCGCGCATGCGGAACCCGCCGCCCATGCCGCCGCCGAATCCGCCCATGCCGCCGAATCCGCCCATGCCGCCGAATCCGCCCATGCTGCCGCCGAATCCGCCTCGCATGCCGCCGGCCATCCGGTCGAGCAGGCTGTTGTTCTTCATGACTTTTTTCATCATGAGGAACTGCTTGATGAGCTGGGAGACCTCCTCGACGGAGCGCCCCGAGCCCTTGGCGATGCGGCGGCGCCGCGGCATGTCGATCTGCTCGGCGTTGGCGCGTTCGTATTTGGTCATGGAGCAGATGATTGCCTCCATGCCGGCGAACTTGGACGGCGCGAGCTCGGCGATGCCGGAAAGCTTGTCGCCGCCGGGCAGGAATTTCAAAATGGCCTCGAGGCCGCCGAGACGCGTCATCTGGCGCAGCTGCCCCAGGAAATCATCGAAATCGAACGTGTTCTTGCGGATCTTCTCCTCGAACTTCGCCGCTTCCTCCTGGTCGATCTTCTCCACGGCGCGTTCCACGAGCGACACCACGTCGCCCATGCCGAGGATGCGGGACGCCATGCGGTCGGGATGGAAGACGTCGAGGTCCTCCATCTTTTCGCCCGAGCCGGTGAACTTGACGGGGCAGCCCGTGACCTTGCGGATGGAAAGAGCCGCGCCGCCGCGCGCATCGCCGTCGAGCTTCGTGAGCACGATGCCGGTGATATGGAGCGCGTCGTTGAAATGGCGCGCCACGGAAACGGCCTGCTGGCCGAGGGCGGCGTCCGCCACGAGCAGGATCTCGCCCGCCTGCGTGAGGCTGGAGACCATCACCAGCTCCTGCACCATCTCAGTGTCGATCTGGAGGCGGCCCGCCGTGTCCACGATCAGGAAATCGGCGTTGTCGCCGCGGGCGCGTTCGAGCGCACGAAGCGCGATGCCGGGGACGTCCCCGACGCCTTCCTCCGCATAGACCGGGACGCCGATCTCGCCGCCGAGCACTTTCAGCTGTTCGATGGCGGCAGGACGGTACACGTCGCATGCCGCGAGCAGGACTTTTTTGCCCTTGTTCTTCAGGTGGAGCGCGAGCTTGGCGCTGGTAGTCGTCTTGCCGGAGCCGTGCAGGCCGACCATGAGGATCACGTTCGGGCGGGCGCCCGTGTTGAGTCCCGCCTCGGCGGACCCCATGAGCTCGACAAGTTTGTCGTGAACGATCTTGACCGCCTGCTGGCCGGGCGTGACGCTTTTGACGACAGCCTCGCCGAGACACGCCTGGCGGACTTCGGAGACGAACTCGTCCGCGATCTCTATGTTCACATCGGCGTCGATCAGGGCGTCGCGGACGTCCTGCATGGCTTCGGCGATATTCGATTCGGAAATGGTCGTCTGGCCGCGGAGCTTGCGGAAGACGTTCTGGAACTTATCGGAAAGATTTTCAAACATTTTACGGTCTCTTGCGCTTTGAAAAAAAGGAGGCGGTGTTATATTATAGCATAAGAATGGAAAAAATCTATCCCGAACCCGAAAAAACACCCTTTTTTATTCATCCTCATGACCGAACGCATCATCAGCGCCACGGCGGGCCCCGAACTCGAGGGCGTCCGGCTCGACCACTTCCTCTCCGGGCGGTTCACCTACCAGTCCCGGACAGGCTGGCAGTCGATCATCCGCGAGGGGCGGATCAAGGTCAACGGCATCCGCGTCCGGGCGTCGCGCCGCCTTCACGAGGGCGACGTGATCACGTTCGACGTGCAGGGGATCGCCGAACCTGAGGTCGATCCGTCGTATTCGGTCGTGCTGGAGCGCCCCGGCTTTCTGGTCGTCTCGAAGTCCGGCTGCCTGCCGGTCCATCCGTCCGGCTGCTACTTCCGCAACACCCTGCTGATGCTGTTGAAAGAACGGTACGGCGAACTCTACGTCGTGAACCGCCTCGACCGCGAGACCTCCGGGCTGGTCGTGTTCGCGAAGACGCCGGAGACGGCAGGCGTCCTGAGCGGGCTTTTCGCGTCGCGCCAGGTGGAGAAAACGTATCTCGCCGCAGTCTTCGGCACGTTTCCCGCGGGCACGGTCGCCAAAAACGGCTGGCTTTCGTCCGACCCGGATTCCCCGGTGCGGAAGAAACGGCGCTTCACGGAAACAGACCCCGGCACGGATGACGCAGAACCGTGCGGCACCGAGTTCACCTGCCTGATGGCACGCGGCGGCTTCAGCCTCGTGGAATGCCGTCCCCACACGGGCAGGCTTCACCAGATCCGCGCCACGCTGTGCTCCAGCGGTTTTCCCCTGCTCGGCGACAAGCTCTACGGACCGGACGACACGGTCTTCCTGCGCTTCACAGAAGACGCCATGACGGATTCCGACCGCGCCGCGCTGGTGCTCCCGACGCAGGCGCTCCACGCATGGCGGCTCCGGTTCGATTTGCCGGGGACCGGGGAGGAAATCCGCTGCGAATGTGCGCCGCCGGACGCGATGCTGCGCCTTTTCGGGCGGGATGCAGGGGGCTTTTTGGCGGAACGCGCTTGACAAAACATGTTTTTGCAGTATATTGTATTATGATATTCTTTCTCTGATGCAATGTATCGTTTTCCACAAGCCCGGAAAGGAAACGGAAATGATTCGACACATGATCCTGGCCGCCTTATGCGCCGCACTCGCACTGATGACCGCTTCCTGCGGCTTCTTCCAGGCGAAGTTGCAGCGTGCGAAGCTGGAGGACATCCGCGTGGGCATGACCAAGGATCAGGTCGTCGAGATCGCCGGAGAGCCGCTGAGCAAGGAACTTTACAGCACGGACAACCTCTGGTTCTACTACACCAGCCCCAAATGGTATGACGGCCTGGTCACCCAGGACGAATGCACGCCGTTCCTCTTCGATGACGACGGCATCCTGACCGGATGGGGCAACCGTTATCTCCATGAACAGGGCCACTTGACCACCTGGACGCAGGAAGCCATCAACAGCGCCATCTGGTTCTAACCCCCCGGAACATCCGCATGTACCAGCAAACCGTCGTAATCCGCAACAAGGCCGGCATCCACTGCCGCCCGTCAAGCGTCATCATGTTCGCCGCCGAACCGTACGCCGCCTCGCACGAGATCCTGATCACCGGGCCGCGCGGCGCGGCGAAACTCGCCAGCATCCTCGACCTGCTCACAATGGGGCTTCAGAAAGGCGAGGAGGTCACGATCTCCGTGACCGGGGAAAAGGAAGAGGAACTCTGCAAAAAGCTTGCGGAACTCTTCGAAACCGAATTCGACTTCACCTGAGAAAAGGCTTGTCCGGCAAGCGGAAAACGGATCGTGCGACATGAGCAGAACTGAGTTCAACGCGGACGTCGTCCGCGCAAGGGGGAGGCATTCATGAGGATCATCGTGATCGGCGCAGGCGAACTGGGGCGTCTTCTGGCATCCTCGCTGAGCGAGGAGGACCACGATGTCATCATCGTGGACAGCGACGCCGACGAGCTCGCCCGCGTGTCCGATAAATTCGACGCCATGACCATCGCCGGAAGCTGTTCCAGCGTCCGCACGCTGAAACTGGCCGGGGCGGAAACCGCGGACGCATTGCTCGCCGTGAGCGGCGACGAGGCGGCGAACATCCTCGCCTGCCAGATCGCGAACAAGCTCGGCGTGAAGCATACCGTCTGCCGCCTGTACAGCAACGACTGTTTCTCCGAAGATGACGGCATCAGCCCGGCGACGTACGGACTTTGGCGCACATTCTCCTCGCCCGAGGAATCCGCCGAAAAGATCCTCGCGGTCCTCTCCAGCCCGATCACGCTCGAAGCCATCACGTTCACGCATCCGGACGCCGCCATGCTCGTGCTCGAGATTACGCGTTCCAGCATTCTCCAGGGCGTCCGCATCCGCGACATCCCCGGCCCGGAACTCCTCCGCAAAATCCGCTTCGCCGCGCTCGTCCGCGACCGCCAGCTCCTGATCCCCCACGGCGACACCCTGCTGATCCCCGGCGACCGCGTCTACGTGGCGGGACGGAAAGAGGACATCAACGCGTTCGTCGACTGGGCCACGCCCGAAAATGCCGGCAAGCCCTCGCGCATCATCGTGGCGGGCGACGACGACGCCAGCGTGATCGTTGCCAAAAAGGCGCATGAGCTCGGATTCGGCGTCCGCATGATCGTGCGCGACGAGAAGACCGGCGAACGCATCCAGGACGAGATCCCGCCCGGGATCATGGTCCTGCACGGCGATTCCACCGACGAATCCCTGCTGGAGGACGCCGGCATCGCGGCTTCCGATGTCTTCGTCAGCGTGGCACAGGACGACGAGGACAACATCCTCTCCTGCATCATCGCGAAACGCCTCGGCGCGAAAAAGGTCATCAGCCTGACCCACCGCCCCGAATACATCCGCATCGCACGCGAAATGGGCCCCATCGACTGCGCGTTCAGCGCCACGCTCGTGGCGGCAAACTCCGTGCTCCGCCTCCTCGAGGGCGGCAACAAGCGCGTCGACGTCCAGCTCCAGAGCTTCAAGGCTGCCATCTCCGAATTCCGCATCTCGCACACTTCCCCGCTGTGCGGCAAGACCCTCGTCGCGGCAAAGCTCCCCGCCAACCTCGTCCTGGCGCTCGTCTTCCGCGGCAGCGAGATCTTCGCCCCCGCCGGCGACACCGTGCTGATCGAGGGGGACGTCGTGGTCGCCATCGTCACGCGGGACACCATGCGCATGATCGACAGCCTCTTCCCGGCGAAATAACCCCGCCGCCCCCGGTTTATGAATCACAGGCTCATCCTTTTCTTCATCTGCGTGATCGCCGCCGCGGTCGGCCTCATGGAAACCCTTTCCGGATGCGTCTCTTTCCTCTGCCACGATGCCACGGGCGATGCCTGCACGCTTCTGACCTGCGCGCTCCTCACTTTCGCCGCCGGAGCCGCGGGTTGCGCTGTATTCCGCCCCCGCACCGAACAGCACCGGAAAGCCGGCCTGCGCGAAGGCTATGCCGTAGCAGCATTCGGATGGCTTGCCGCTTCCGTCCTGGGAGCCCTGCCGTTCTTCTTCGTGGCGCGGATGCCCTGGTACGACGCGCTGCTGGAATCCTCCTCGGGATTCACCACAACCGGCGTGGCGCTGATCCACCGCGGCTACATGCTGACGAACGGCGTGGAGCTGCCGGACGGCGTGGAGAGCCTGCCGCGCGGAATCGTCTTCTGGCGCTCCCTGGAAACCTGGCTGGGCGGCATGGGGATCGTGGTGCTCGCGCTCGCGGTCCTGCCCATGTTCAACCGCGGCGGCCAGATGCTCTACAACGCCGAAACGCCCGGCCTGAAATCCGCCGACACGCAGATCGCACCGCGCATCACATCGTCCGCCAAGATCCTCTGGATGATCTATGTCGGGATAACCGCCATCGAAGTCTTCCTGCTCCGGTTCGCCGGCATGGACATCTTCGAAGCCGTCTGCAACTCGTTCAACACGATCTCCACCGGGGGATTCTGCACGCGCCAGGACAGCATCGCGGCGTTTCAGAGCACGCCGATCACGCTCATCGTCATGTTCTTCATGTTCATTTCCGGCGTCAATTTCTATCTCCATGTGCGGTTCCTCTCCGGCAAGCCGCTCTCCTATTTCAAGGACGAGGAATTGCGCGTGTACACATCGATCCTCGCCGGGGTCAGCTGCATCATCGCCGTCTCCCTGCTGATCCAGGGGAATGCGTACCGCGTCGGCGCTTCGGACGGCTTCGGGACATCCATGGCGGTCGTCGGGCGTGCGTTCCGCGATGCGGCGTTCCAGGTGACTTCCATCATGACATCCACGGGGTTCGCGATCGGGGATTATTGCTCCTGGCCTCACATCGCGGTCGCGCTGATCGTGGGGATTTCCGTGATCGGCGGCTGCGGCGGTTCCACGGCAGGCGGCCTCAAATGTGTCCGCGCGCTCCTGGTGTGGCGGCAGAGCCTGACCGAGATCAAGCACAACATCTTCCCCCAGCTCGTGACTGGCGTCTACCTGAACAATATCCGCATGAAAGCGCCTGCCATCCAGAAGACGATCGCGTTCTTCACCGCCTACATCGGCGTCATCATCCTTTTCGCCCTGCTGATCCCGCTCGTCTGTCCGGCATCCTCCTGGGAAACGGGGCTTTCCGCCTCGATCTCCTGCCTCAGCAACGTCGGACCCGGCGTCGGCCAGATCGGTCCGGCGGGCGACGTCGACTGGTTCAATCCTGTGGCAAAGCTTCTGCTCGCTTTCGAGATGATCATCGGAAGGCTCGAGCTCTTCACCGTCCTGGTCCTTTTCCTGCCGTCCTTCTGGCGCAAGTGACGGCGCCCACGGTCGCGCATGTATAAAAGTAGTCGGCACAAGGGTTCTTTTTTGCCGCCGCGATCATGGAAAATCCGGCTTTTTTCGGACTTTTTCCGGTTTTGCCCTTGTTTTTCTCCCTTTTATTGGGTATAATAATAGCATATACTTTTTCATAGCGGAAAGATGACCGATGACTGAACCGGAACCTTTGCCGAGAGGCACCGAAACTCTGTTGATCGTGGACGATCAGGAAACCGTCTGGGATTTCCTCATTGAGGCTCTGCAGAGCCTCGGATACTCCGTTCTCCTCGCCGAAAACGGAGAGGACGCCGTTTCCATTTACCGCGACAATCCCAGCCAGATCGACCTGGTCCTTCTCGACATGGTCATGCCCCGCCTCGGCGGACACGGCACGTTCTACCAGATTCGCGCGATCGACCCGACCGCGAAGATCCTGCTTTCAAGCGGATTCGTTGAAGAAGGCGCCGTGCAGGACCTGCTCGACAACGGCGCCGCCGGTTTCATCGCCAAGCCGCATCGGCTGCCTCAGCTCACGAAAGCCATCCGCGACGTCCTCGACCGCAAAGATTAAATACCCATCAGGGGACTTGTGGTCATTAACCACAAAGATTGATTATCTCCTCATCTTTATCTTTTCTTACGGAAAAAACTCCTCTTTTCGCGTCCCGCGGCAACCGCATCTTTTCTATTCAAAAACTCTGACATTCGCGCCTCGCGGTATCATAATCTGTCGAACTTGCGTCAGCAAGTTCACCGAGGCTCGCACATGCGAGCCCCCGGACGCTTCGCGTCCCTATTCCAATTGCACTGCCATCATCCTCCTCATAACAACCACTCCAAGCCTACTCGGTCATTCGCGCGTCGCGACATTGTCACCACATTTCTTCTACGAATTGAATCAGACAGAACCCCATAATTAGCTGTTTTTTCCTGACCGGGCTTGACAACAGGTCAAAGACTGTTATAGTATAAGAAGTTTTTTCTTGTATCAGGTCTACATAATCTTAAATTTACATCAATAAAGGTGTTTTATGAAACGGGGTCGAACTATTACTCTTTTTTTGCTTGATGGAACAGTGACGGGTGCAATTAAATATACGTTGACGAACTGGACCGGCGTGATTTATAAAATACCGCGCACGGCATTGAGCAGTTGCAAAAGCCGTGAACATCTACAGCAAAGCGGTGTGTATTTTCTTTTCGGAAAAAACGATGAAACTAATGATAATGTCGTTTATGTCGGGCAAGCCGGCCTCCGCAAAAACGGAAACGGTCTGCTGGGGAGGATTTCTGAACATGCACGCAACCCGGAAAAGGACTATTGGACCGAAGCAGTACTCGTAACCACCACAAACAATTCATTTGGTCCGACCGAAATCAGTTATTTGGAGAGTCAGTTCACCAAGTTGGCAATGGATGCCAAGCGGTACATCGTCAAAAATGGCAATGATCCGAATCTCGGCAATATCACGGAAGAAAAGGAAAGCGAACTGGAAGAGTTTATCGAATATGCAAAGATCATCATGGGAATCCTCGGGCATAAAGTCTTTATTCCTTTGGATGAAATAACCGAAGATACCCCCGCAGGAAATGCGGTCAAGATTCACTTAAAAGAGCGTGGGGCGGACGCAACAGGATATCTCACAAGCGAAGGAATTATTGTTTGCAGTGGAAGCAAGATCCGCGCTACCCCGGTTCCGAGTTGTGGTGAGTGGATAAAAAATCTACGGGACAAATACAAAGCCTATATCGGCTCTGACTTTATTCTCTCAAAGGATATCCCATTCAGTAGTCCGTCCGCAGCAGCAGGCTTTTGTGTATTTGGCGAAGCAAATGGTAAAACGGCATGGAAAGATGAATCCGGAAAAACCTTGAAAGACCGCGCTGCCGAAGCTTGAGTTTAACAAGAGCCTTATCAAAATAGCCTCCGGCTTTTTCCAAAGTCTGAGGCTATTTTTATTCTGGAGGCAAGAAAAGTTTTTGCCGCTTCGCTGGGGTCGCTTCGCTCCTAGGAAGGCGAGCTGAAGCTCGACAAATTATCAATTACCGCGAGACGCGTACAGCAAAGTTATTTTCGGACCACCCATTTGTTTATTGGTCCTATCGGACTTATAGGACCTATAGGACCTAATTGAAAAAGTCAAGGAATCGGTGCACAAAAAAAAGGAGCCTGACTCGCAAGGAATCAGGCTCCGAAAAGAAATCCGGCATCGAACTACTCTCCCACAGTCAAATATGCAGTACCATCGTCGCTGGGCCCCTTATCGATCGTGTTCGGGATGG
>Ga0310690_10000208_pt1 | contig 140052 bp, 126 predicted proteins | sample AusTroGonzalo_MG_2_FD_207661 | JGI IMG/M metagenome (GOLD analysis project Ga0310690, IMG submission 207661) | Bovine rumen microbial communities from tropical cattle in Woodstock, Queensland, Australia - Gonzalo_04 (v2) (version 2) | ecosystem: Host-associated > Mammals > Digestive system >...
TGGAGGGTGACGATGACGAGACGACGGGCATCAAGCAACTGAATGAGAATACTGTCGAGCCTTATGATGTCTATGACCTGAGTGGCCGCAAGGTGCGCCATCAGGTGAACTCACTTGACGGTCTGCCTGAGGGTGTCTATATTGTCAATGGCAAGAAGATCTTGAAAAAAGACTAATTCAATGATATAATAACATTGCTCTCCTGCATAACGTGAGCGCAGTCGCGCTCACGTTATTATTGTAACAAAACCTTTAAAAGCATAAAAATATGATTAGAAAACTACTCGCAACAATTGCATTGCTGACATGGACGACCATGAGTGTAAAAGCTCAAACTTTTGAGTTTCAGTATCATGGTGAAGGTGTAGCAGATGGTGGTACGGTAACCATTCCTGCCGTTGAGGACGAATTCGGTTTTGGAGAACTATGGTGTGAAAGTAATCCAAGTAGCAATCCCAATTATGGGCTGATCCTGAAACTGAATGAAGGCACCGAAGCAGACGGGAGTGCTACCATCAATATTGAGCGTAACACACTGGATCCTTCTATTGTCAAATGGTGTATGGGAGGGGAGTGCATGTTGTTCAACAATAAGACATCGCTCACAAAGTCTTTCTCTGTCACGGAAGGCTCTGTGCAGATACAGTTTGACGCAGAGAACATTAAGAGTGAAGGTGATTTGCTTGCCACACTTACTGTGACCATTGGCGAAGAGATCCGTTCTGTGAAGATTCTGTTTACCAATGGTGCATCAACAGATATAAAGTCTTCGGTATATTCTGGAAACGGATTGGGACAATACTACATGCTTAATGGCCGTAAAGTAGAACGTCCGTTAAAAGGCATTTATATTAGGGATGGCAAAAAGTATCAAATGCCGTATAAATCCAGATAACAATATATCCAATGTTGTATGAAACGGGAAAAATAAATAAGGTTTTTCTTGGTGTTTCGCGCTTTTTAATGTACCTTTGCACGCAATTTCAAAACTCAAACATATATTGTAGATATGATTAACATTACTTTTCCAGACGGATCTGTTCGTTCGTATGAGCAGGGCGTGACTGGTTTTCAGATTGCAGAGAGCATCTCTCCGGCTCTCGCACGCAGTGTTGTAAGTTGCGGTGTAAACGGTGAGACCGTAGAGTTGAATCGTCCTATCAACGAGGATGCTAAGATTGAACTCTATAAGTTTGACGACGAGCAGGGTAAGCATACCTTCTGGCACACTTCCGCCCACCTGTTGGCAGAGGCCTTGCAGGAGTTGTATCCTGGTATCCAGTTTGGTTTCGGACCTGCCGTGGAGAATGGTTTCTTCTATGATGTCTTGCTGAAGGACGGTGAGATGATCAAGGAGAGCGACTTCCCCAAGATTGAAGCAAAGATGAAGGAACTGGCAGGCAAGAAGGAGCCGGTGGTTCGTAAGGAGGTGGCCAAGGCAGAGGCCCTGAAGCAGTTTGCTGCCGATGGTCAGACCTATAAGTGCGAACATATCGATCAGGATCTGGAAGACGGTTCGATCACCACCTATACACAGGGTAACTTTACGGACCTCTGTCGTGGTCCTCACCTCGTCGATACGGGCGAGATCAAGGCCATCAAACTGACCTCCGTGGCTGGTGCCTTCTGGCGTGGTGATGCTACGAGAGAGCAGATGCAGCGTCTCTATGGTATCTCGTTCCCCAAGAAGAAGATGCTCGATGAGTATCTGGAGATGCTCGAAGAGGCCAAGAAGCGCGACCACCGTAAGATCGGTAAGGAGATGGAACTCTTCATGTTCTCCGACAAGGTGGGTAAGGGTTTGCCCATCTGGTTGCCCAAGGGTACAGACCTGCGTCTGCGTTTGCAGGATCACCTGCGCAAAGTACAGAAACGTTATGGTTATCAGGAGGTTATCACCCCGCATATCGGTGGTAAGAGTCTGTATGTCACCTCTGGTCACTATGCTCATTACGGTCAGGATTCCTTCCGTCCGATCACCACGCCTGAGGAGGGTGAGGAGTATATGCTGAAGCCCATGAACTGTCCTCACCACTGTGAGATCTTCGCCTGGAAACCCCGTAGTTATCGTGACCTGCCCCTGCGTATCGCAGAATTTGGTACGGTGTATCGTTATGAGCAGAGTGGTGAGTTGCATGGACTGACACGTGTACGTTCGTTCACGCAGGATGATGCCCACCTGTTCTGTAGGCCTGACCAGGTGAAGCAGGAGTTCCTGAACGTGATGGATATCATCGGTGTGGTACTGAGTGCCTTCGGCTTTAACTTCGAGGCTCAGATCTCACTGCGTGATCCTAACGACCATACGAAGTATGTAGGTACTGACGAGGACTGGGCATTGGCTGAGAAGGCTATCCAGGAGGCTTGTCAAGAGAAGGGCCTGAATGCCAAGGTAGAATATGGAGAGGCCGCTTTCTATGGACCGAAGCTCGACTTTATGATCAAGGATGCCATCGGCCGTCGTTGGCAGTTGGGTACCATCCAGGTGGATTACAATCTGCCAAAGCGTTTCCAACTCGAATATACGGATGAGGACAACCAGAAGAAGACGCCTGTGATGATCCACCGTGCACCCTTCGGATCGTTGGAGCGTTTCTGTGCTGTGCTCATCGAACATACCAGTGGTCACTTCCCCCTCTGGCTCACGCCTGAGCAGGTGGCTATCCTGCCTCTGTCGGAGAAGTACAACGACTATGCCCAGGAGGTTTGCAAGCAGTTCAGTGAGGGTGGTGTACGTGCCACCATCGACCTGCGCAACGAGAAGTTGGGTCGTAAGATCCGCGATAATGAGTTGAAGCGCATCCCCTATATGGTGATCGTCGGTGAGAAGGAGGCTGCTGATGGAACAGTGGCCGTTCGTCCTCAGGGCGGTGGTGAACAGAGTGTGAAGACCATCCAGGCATTTATCGATGAGGTGAATGCCCAAGTTGCTGAAATGACAAAAGATTTTTAAAAATAATTAATAAAAAATTTGGCTAATTCGCTGAAAGTTAGTAATTTTGCAGCCGATTTGTAAAAAAGTAGTGGATGAAGAATGACAAATTGAAGAATCAGTACCGGATTAATGACCAGATTCGTGTACGTGAAGTGCGCATCGTCGGTGACAATGGTTCCACCGTTGTTCCCACCCGAGATGCCATCAATATGGCCCGCGAGCAGGGAGTTGATCTCGTGGAGATCTCGCCCAACGCCAACCCGCCTGTCTGTCGTCTCATCGACTACTCCAAATTCCTTTACCAGCAGAAGAAGCGCCAGAAAGAGATGAAGGCCAAGCAGGTGAAGGTGGAGGTGAAGGAAATCCGATTCGGACCTCAGACAGATGAGCACGACTACCAGTTCAAACTCAAGCACGCCAAGGAATTCCTGGAGGAAGGCAACAAGGTGAGAGCCTATGTGTTTTTCCGTGGACGTTCCATCCTGTTCAAGGAGCAGGGCGAGGTGTTGCTCCTCCGTTTCGCCAATGATCTGGAGGAAGTAGGTAAGGTAGAAGGCATGCCATCGTTAGAGGGTAAGAAGATGTTCCTCTATCTGGCTCCTAAGAAGGCTGGTGCCAAGAAGATGAGTCAGCAGGCCCGTGACAGGGAGGCTGCAGAGGCAGAGGCCAAGGAACAGGCCAAGCAGCAGAAGGAGGTGGAGGAGACAGAGGCACCAGCCAATGGTGGTCTGTTTGCCAATGCCAAGATCAGTGCTGATGCCCTGAAGAAACTGACAGAGGAAGAGTGAAAAGATGAAAAAGAAGACGGCGCGCCCGGTATATGCGTTGTCGTCGGATATTAATAACAATTTAAAATTTTAAAACAATGCCAAAAGTAAAGACAAACTCCGGAGCGAAGAAGAGATTCACGTTCACCGGAACAGGTAAGGTAAAGAGACGTCACGCTTACCACAGCCACATTCTGACGAAGAAGACCAAGAAGCAGAAGCGTAACTTGGTGGGTACAACTATCGTTGATCCGTCAAACATGAAGCAGGTCCGCGACCTGTTGTGTCTCCGTTAACCCTATTGTCAAACATTTAAAGTCAAGAAATTATGCCAAGATCAGTAAATCACGTTGCATCAAGAGCAAAGCGTAAGAACATTTTGAAACTGACCCGCGGTTACTTTGGTGCCCGCAAGAATGTTTGGACAGTAGCCAAGAATACCTGGGAGAAGGGTCTGACCTATGCCTATCGTGACCGTCGTAATAAGAAGCGCAACTTCCGTGCCTTGTGGATTCAGCGTATCAACGCTGCCGCTCGTCAGGAAGGTATGAGCTACTCGGTCTTCATGGGCAAACTCACCAAGGCTGGTATCGAGATCAACCGTAAGGTGCTCGCTGACCTCGCCATGAACAACCCCGAGGCTTTCAAGGCCATCGTGGAGAAGGTGAAGTAAAGAACCTTATCAAATAAAAAGCCTCCTAAACCGGGAGGCTTTTTTGTTTATAGCCCCTTGAGGGATAGGGAGATGCGATGACGTCGATGATCGACCTCGATGACACGCACTTTGACATGCTGGTGGAGTTTGACGACATCGAGGGGATGGGCAATGCGACGGTTGGCCATCTGGGAGATGTGAACCAGTCCATCCTGGTGGACACCGATATCCACGAAGGCACCGAAGTTGGTGATATTGGTGACGATGCCCGGCAGGATCATACCCTCCACCAGATCATCGATGGTGGAGACATTCTTGTCGAACTCGAACTCCTCTAATTGCTCACGGGGGTCACGTCCCGGCTTTTCCAGTTCTTTCATAATGTCGGTGAGGGTGGGGATGCCCACCTCGGCAGTGACATATCGTTTGATGTCGATGGCTTCGCGTTTTTCTTTGTCCTTGATCAGGTCTGCGACACTACAGCCCTGATCCTTGGCCATCTGTTCGACGATGGGATAGCTCTCGGGGTGGACGGCAGAGTTGTCGAGTGGGTTCTTAGCGCCAGGGATACGAAGGAATCCAGCACACTGCTGATAGGCAGAAGGACCTAAGCGAGGCACATTCTTCAGTTGGGCGCGTGAGGCGAAGGCCCCATTCTCCTTGCGATAATCCACGATGTTCTTGGCGAGGGTAGGACCTAGGCCACTGACATACATCAGCAGATGCTGCGAGGCGGTATTAAGATTGACACCCACATTGTTGACACAACTCTCAACGGTCTGGTCGAGGGAGTGCTTGAGTTTCGTCTGATCGACATCGTGCTGGTACTGTCCTACGCCAATGCTCTTGGGGTCGATCTTGACTAACTCTGCCAGCGGATCCATCAGACGACGACCGATGGAGACTGCCCCACGAACGGTGACATCCTCCTCTGGAAACTCCTCGCGGGCGATCTTAGAGGCGGAATAGACAGAGGCCCCAGCCTCGGAAACGACAAAGACCTGAGGTGAGGGCGTCTGTGAAGACTTTTTCGTGTCGATGTCATAACGACCAGCGAGAACATCCTTGATGAAACTGGCGGTTTCACGACTGGCAGTGCCATTGCCTATCGAGATGGCTTCGATCTGGTATTTGGTAATCATCTTCTGGATGGCCATGGCGGCCTCCATGCGTTTGTTGACAGGGGGATGGGGGAAGATCGCCTCGTGGTGGAGCAGGTTACCTTGGGCATCGAGACATACCACCTTACAACCTGTGCGGAAACCAGGATCGACACCCATGACACGTTTCTGTCCTAAGGGTGCACCTAAGAGCAGTTGACGCAGGTTTTCTGCAAAGACACGGATAGCCTCTTCGTCTGCCTTCTCCTTGCTGGAGGCTGCAAATTCCGTCTCGATGGCGGGTTTGAGGAGGCGTTTATAGCCATCGTCGATGGCCTCTGCCACTAATTTGCCACAGGGGGTGTTACCATAGACATAATGGCGCTTGAGACGATCGATGGCCTCTTCATCGTTAGGGGAGATACTGATGCGGAGGATGCCTTCGTCCTCCCCCCGTCGCATAGCGAGCAGACGATGGGAAGAACAACGCTTGAGAGGTTCCTGCCAGTCGAAGTAGTCGCTGTATTTAGCGGCTTCGTCGCTGTCTGCCTTGGCTTTCACGACCTTTGAGGTGATGATAGCCTGACGGGAGAAGGCATTGCGGAGTTGTTGACGACTGCGCTCATCCTCACTGACCGTCTCTGCGATGATGTCCTGGGCGCCCTTGATAGCCGTCTCTGCATCTTTAACTTCGCCCTTGACGAATCGTTCTGCAGCACGTCCAGGATCTCGTTCGCGCTGAACCATGAGGATCTGGGCGAGGGGCTCCAGTCCCTGTTCACGTGCTACCTGAGCACGGGTACGTCGTTTGGGTTTATAGGGCAGGTAGATATCTTCGAGTTCCGTGGTCTCCCAACAGTCATCGATACGCTTCTGCAATTCTGACGTCATCTTATCCTGCTCTGTGATGGTCTTGATGACGGTCTCCTTACGTTTCTGAATCTCCTGGAGTTTGTCGAAACGGTCGCTGATGGCTGCTATCTGTACCTCGTCGAGCCCTCCTGTCCGTTCTTTGCGATAGCGGGAGATAAAGGGAATGGTACAGCCCTCTTCCAATAGGACGAGGGTGTTGGCGACAGCACGCTCCTGGAGGTTCAGTGCGGTGGCAATCAGTTTGGCGAAGATGTTCTTTTCCATAAGTCTGTGAGCAAAATCGTAAATTTCTCTGCAAAAATAATGAAAATCCATGAGAATTATGTAATTTTGCAGCTCGAATGTTTAGGAAAATGAGAAAAAGATTTGTTTTGATGTTCATGTCGCTCTTGACGGTACTCTGTAGCGTTCAGGCAGACGATACCCCGAACTCCAGACAGGCACGTAGGATTTTCAATAGTGCCTATCAGCAGGTGTTCGGGGAACAAGGGGCTACCCTGCACTACGATGTGAACATCATTGGCATCTATAAGACTGACGGTACGATTTGGTATAAAGGCAAGAAGAGTAAGTTTGAGGATGCAAAGATGAACTCCTGGAACGACGGGGTTACCGTCTATACCGTCAAGAAGAAAAAGAAGAAGGAGGTGGAGATCCACAGTGCCAAGAACAATAAGTCGGATAAGTATTCAAGCAAATTCAAGTTTGAGCCTGAAAATTTCGACTATAGTATCGCCGAACAGTCGGAAGGACTGATGATTACGCTGCAGGCCAAGAAAGGTAAGAAAGGTATCAAGGAGGTGCATGCCCTGGTGAAGCGCAAGACCTACGAGCCTATCAGCGTGCGTATTAAGATCGCCTTTGTATGGACCACCATCAAGATATCGAACTTCCGTTCAGGAGGCATTACGGACGAGATGCTGCGATTCCCCAGGGAGAAGTACAAGGATTACGATTTTGTAGATAAGCGATGATCTCTGTAGAAGGACTGAAAGTGGAGTTTGGGGTGAAGCCCCTGTTCGTGGATGCGAGTTTTGTGATCAACGACAGGGACCGTATTGCCTTGGTGGGTAAGAACGGTGCCGGGAAATCGACCTTGCTGAAGATCCTCTGTGGACAACAGAAGGCCACAGAGGGAACGGTGAGTGTCCCCAATGACTGTCGCATCGGTTATCTGCCTCAGGTGATGATCCTGCAGGATGATACGACGGTTCGTGAAGAAGCCCAGAAAGCCTTTGCCGACATCACGAAGATGAAGGAGAGGCTCGACCAGATGAACCAGGAGTTGGCTGAGCGTACTGACTATGAGAGCGAGAGTTATCTAGCGTTGATCGAGAAATATACCACGGAACATGAGCGTTACCTGATGATGGGGGCAGAGAGTAGGGAGGCAGAACTGGAGCGTACGCTGATAGGACTGGGATTCCTGCGGTCAGACTTTGGGCGGCCTACCTCTGAGTTCTCCGGGGGATGGCGTATGCGTATCGAACTGGCGAAGATCTTGTTGCAGAAGCCCGATGTGCTGTTGCTCGATGAGCCCACGAACCATCTGGATATCGAGAGTATCCAGTGGCTGGAGCAGTTCCTGGCCCAGAGTTCGAGTGCTGTGGTATTGGTCAGTCATGACCGTGCCTTTATCAATCATGTGTCGAACCGTACGCTGGAGATCTCCTGTGGAAGGGTCATCGACTATAAGGTGAAATATAACGAATATGTCGTTCTGAGGAAGGAACGTCGTGAACAACAGATCCGTGCCTACGAGAACCAACAGAAGGAAGTGGCAGAGATGAAGGACTTCATCGAGCGCTTCCGCTATAAGGCGACAAAGGCTGTACAGGTGCAACAGAAGATCAAACAACTGGAGAAGATCGTGCCCATCGAGATCGACGAGGTGGACAACTCTGCAATGCACCTGAAGTTCCCGCCCTGTCTGAGGAGTGGTGACTATCCCGTGATCTGTGACGAGGTCAGGAAGGACTATGGGGCACATACCGTGTTCGACCATGTGACGCTGACCATCAAACGTGGTGAGAAAGTGGCTTTCGTCGGTAAGAATGGTGAGGGTAAATCGACGCTTGTGAAATGTATCATGGGTGAGATCCCCTTTACAGGTGAACTGAAGGTCGGCCATAACATCCAGATCGGCTATTTCGCGCAGAACCAGGCACAGTTGCTGGATGAGAACCTCACCGTGTTCCAGACCATCGACTATGTGGCGAAGGGTGATGTCCGTCTGCGTATCAATGATATTCTCGGTGCCTTTATGTTTGGTGGTGAGGAGAGTGACAAGAAGGTGAAGGTGCTCAGTGGTGGTGAAAGGAGTCGGTTAGCGATGATCCGTCTGTTGTTGGAGCCAGTGAACCTGCTGATCCTCGATGAGCCCACGAACCACCTCGACATGCCCTCGAAGGATGTGCTGAAGGAGGCCATCAAGGCTTTCGACGGGACGGCGATTATCGTCAGTCATGACCGTGAATTCCTGGATGGTCTGGTGACGAAGGTCTATGAGTTCGGTGGTGGGAAGGTCAGGGAACACCTTGGCGGTATCTATGACTTCCTCCGCGAGAAGAAGATCTCTGAGTTGAATGAGTTAGGACAGGTCGGACCGTCCAGTCCGACAGGAAATAAGACGGTCCCGTCTCCCAGTGATCCCCCGGCAGACCAATCTGCCACCATCTCGAAGGCCCTGAGTTATGCCGAGCGCAAGGAACAGCAGAAACTCAAGAACCGTGCAGAGAAGGCTGTGAAGGAGTCGGAAGCCAAGATTGAGAAGATGGAAGCACGGCTGAAGGAACTCGACGAGTTGTTGATGATCCCAGAAAATGCCTCGGACATGACGCTTGTGACGGAATATACTTCGACGAAGAAATGTCTCGATGAGGAAGTGGAGAAATGGGAGCAGTTAAGTGAGGAATTGGAAACAATCACACAAAATATTGAATCAAGATGAAACGAATTGTAATGATGATGGCTATGACAACCATTAGTCTGATGGCAGTGGCCCAGGAGCCACTCGGTTCTGGGTTGGACCGTTCGAACTTTGATACGAGTGTCCGCCCTGGTGATGATTTCTATGAGTATGCCTGTGGTGGGTGGGTTAAGAAGAATCCCCTGCCTGCCGCCTATTCACGCTATGGCAGTTTTGACCAGTTGCAGGAGAGTAACGACAAGCGTATCAACGGCATCCTCTCGGAATTGTTGAATAACAGTTATGAGGAAGGTACCATTGAACAGAAACTCAGTGACCTTTATAAACTGGCGATGGACTCTGTGCGTAGGAACCAGGAGGGTGTTGCTCCTGTGATGCCTCTGATCAAACGGTTGGAGGCTGCAAAGACCAATGCACAGCTGTTGGCTATCCAACTGGAACTGGCACCCTACGGAGAACAGGAGTTCTTCTATGCAGGTTTCGGGGCAGATGACAAGAACGCCACGCAGAATATCCTGAACGTGTATCAGGGTGGTCTGACGTTAGGACAGAAGGAGTATTATCTGGACAACGACAAGGCGACTGCTGATATCCGTGAGGCCTTTAAACAGCACATCGTGAAGATGTTCCAACTCTTCGGTTTCAGCAAGGCTGTTGCTACCAAGAAGATGCAGAATATCATGAAGGTGGAGACGGCCCTGGCCAAGGTGTCGAAGTCGAGGACAGAACTGCGTGATCCGGAGGCCAACTATAATAAGATGACCCTGCAGGAGTTCCAGACGAAGTATCCCAACCTGCCATTGGAAAAGGTCATGAATGCCAAGGGCATTGAGAGCCAGTATCTGCAGGAGATGGTGGTGGGTCAACCGGCCTTCCTGGAAGGTGCCAACCTGTTAGTTGGCAGTATCAAACCGGCTGAGTATCGTGACGTGATGGAGTGGGGAATTATCGATGGCGCTGCCAATTATCTGAGTGATGCCACGGTGGCTGAGAAGTTCGACTTTGAGGGACGTGTGCTCTCTGGTCGTCAGGAGAACCATCCCCTCTGGAAACGTAGTACAGCGCAGGTGCAGCGTATGATGGGTGAGGCCCTGGGAAAGATCTATGTAGAGAAATACTTCCCCGAGTCGTCTAAGAAACGTATGACTACGCTGGTGAAGAACCTGCAGATTGCCCTAGGAGAGCGTATTGCCGCTCAAGACTGGATGAATGACTCCACGAAGGTGAATGCCCTGCTGAAATTGAATACCTTCTATGTGAAGATCGGCTATCCTGATAAATGGACGGATATCTCAGCCTTGGTTATTGATACGAAAAATTCTTACTATGAGAATATTCGGGCATGTCAAAAATTCTGGAATGAATGGGGTATAGAGCATCGTGTGGGTAAACCCGTTGACCGAGATGACTGGCATATGACACCACAGACCGTGAATGCTTATTATAATCCCACGACTAACGAGATCTGTTTCCCTGCAGGCATTCTTCAGTATCCGTTCTTTGATCCTCAGGCTGACGACGCCTTCAACTATGGGGCTATCGGTGTGGTGATCGGCCATGAGATGACCCATGGCTTTGATGATCAGGGCCGTCGTTTTGATAAGGATGGTAACATGCAGGACTGGTGGACGGAAAATGATGGAAAGAATTTTACAGAACGCACGGATAAGTATGCGGACTTCTTCTCGGCGATCAGTGTGTTACCCGACTTGAAAGCCAATGGTCGTCTGACACTGGGTGAGAACCTCGCTGATCACGGTGGTCTGCAGGTCGCTTTCGCCGCCTATAAGAACGCTACGAAGTATGCACCCTTAGGTGAGTTGGACGGTCTGACGGCAGACCAGCGCTTCTTCCATGCATACGCTGGTGTATGGGCCAATAATATCACCGAGGCAGAGATCCGCAAGCGTACGAAGAGTGATCCCCATTCCTTGGGTCGCTGGCGTGTCAATGGTGCCCTGCCACATGTTGATGCGTGGTATGAGGCCTTTGGCGTGAAAGAGGGCGATCAGATGTTCATTCCTAAGTCAGAACGTCTGCAACTGTGGTAAATTTGGACATAATGACACAAAATATCGTCGTAAATGTAAATTTACGGCGTTTTTTTTTGGTTTATTAAAAAAATTATTTAATTTTGCACCTAACTTTGGTTAAAAACGCGTTTTATGATGAACGAAGATATTACTCTAAACCCTGACAGAACGGACCGAGGCATGCAGCAGATGCAGCATGAGGAAATCGCCTTGGAACGTACTGGTGACATACAGATAGAGCAACAGATGCAGATGCATGCAGCCCAGGGTATTAAGTGCCCCCATTGTGGTGCCATGAATGAGCCGGAGGCCGCCTTCTGTGCCTCCTGTGGCCAGCCCATTGGTAAGACCACCTGCCCCAACTGTGGTGCCGATCTGGATCCTGATGCTGATTTTTGCGAGGTCTGCCGCCATTATATTCGTACAGATGTCTGCTCGTTCTGTGGTGCCCGTCTTACGGGTAATGAGGCTTTCTGTCCGGAGTGCGGCAGTCCAAGAGGTGGTATTGTCTGTCCCGTCTGTCATACTCTGAACGACTTCGCCTTCTGTAAACAGTGTGGTACCCCGTTGACTGACGAGGCCAAACAATTGCAGGAAGAAGTGAAGCAGTTGCCAGAATACACAGAACTACAACAGTTGGCTGCAGAGATTCAACAAATGGCTCTGACTCTTCCGTATTCTACCGAAAGGGAACAGGTGCGGGATCAGTTGAATATGAAGTTGCGCGAGCGTGTTCTGAAACTGCTGGCTGAAGATAGGGGAGTCATTCATCCCGTTATTCCTGAGTCTGAACGCAAGCGTATGAGCCGTGAGGAGTATGATGCCAAGAGAAAAGAACGTCTTGAAAAGATCACGGAGATTCTCGACAAGATGGCTCAGGGACCTCAGCTCAAGCCTGCCAGGGTGCGCAACTATGCCATGGCCTGTAAGCCGCAGGGTGTCAGACTCGCTTGGGAGTGTAATTTCAAACACGCCCTCCATTCCAGTCCCTGTGGGTGCGCCAAACCCCAGTTAGGTGGCAAATGGGTGATCCTCGGCAAGAATACCAAGAAAGAAATTAAAGACGATATATAAATGAGTACGAAAAATCCTTTCGATTCCAGTCAGTTAGGTGATACGAGTCATACGCTTCGGCCTTCCACCCTTAATGGTGAAAGCAGGGATGCTACGATGCGTTCATCCATGATGGAGGACTCTTTATCGTTCAGGGCTGACGAACCCGTAGAGAACACTGACGTGGAGGAGAAATACTTTCTCCTCAAAGGGGTTAAATATCGGAACGTACAGTCGTTGAGTGATAATACCGGAGAGGCTCAGGTGTTCCTGGTGGAGCAGAATGGGGCAAACTATGTGTTGAAGATATACTACCCCAATTTCGATGTCAACAGGAAGATCCTTCAGACGGTTTATAATTTCGACTTTGAGATGATCGTCAAGGTCTATGACTTCGGAAAGACCTACGTGGATGGCAAGCATCGCTATTATGAACTGATGGAGTACCTCTGTGGTGGTACCATGGCGGAATATCACCTGAACGGTGATTTGGACAAGTTCCGCCGTATCGCTCTGCAAGGTGCTGCCGCCCTGGCCTATTGCCATCAGTGCAATATCCTGCATAAGGATGTCAAGCCCAGTAATTTCTTCTTCCGTGACAAGGAACATACCGAACTGGTGCTGGGAGACTTCGGTATCTCCAGTATTCTGGATCAGGACGGTAAGTCGCATAAGACCACTCAGGCCCGTACCCCCATCTATGCTGCACCGGAGATGTACACGGATGTGATTGACGGTGTGGTGGAGGTGACCCCTGCTGCCGACTTCTATTCTCTGGGTATCTGTCTGATGGCCTTGTGGCTGGAAGGATCGCCGATGAGTACCAATGAGCGGGTGATGATGCGTCAGAAGAATGAGGGACGATTGCCTCATATCCATGAACTGCCTGAGCGTGTCAGGATGATCGTCCAGGGTCTGACTGTTGTCAATCCAGCCAGTCGCTGGGGATATGATCAGGTGGAGGAATGGTTCAAGGGTGGCAGTCCGAAGGTCGATCTGTCCTCACCGTTCCTAAAATATAAGAGTTTTATCGTGGATCCCGACCGTAACTTGGTGGCCGATAATATCCATGAGTTGATCCCTTTGTTGCTTGACAATGAGAAACTGGCCATCGGCTATCTCTATAATGGTCGTATCAGTTCATGGCTGGAGTCGTGTGGCAACCAGAAGTTAAGTACCATCGTGAAGGATATCGTGGTGAACCGCTATCCTGTGGATCAGCATGCCGGACTGATGGCTGCTGTCTATGCGATGGAACCCACCTATCCGTATAAAGATATCAAGGGCAATCTCTGTGACGATGCCCATAGTGTGGCCATCTCCTTGCTGAGCTATCAGCATGACTACGCCCTGCTGTTGACAAATCCCAATGACAGTCTGTTCCTCTATCTGGAAACACATACAAAGTGCAATGTGGATCGTCTCCGTTCCTATTTCACGAATATGGAGAGGGAGAATGCCCATGTGCCCATCATGCGCATGGTATATGAGATCGATCCCGATATCCCGTTGCTCTCCCATCATCCCTCTTCGAACCTGAAGGAGATCGTCAAGACTTTTGGCAGTGAGCAACTGACAGAAGATGACTGGCATAGTCTGACAGATGGTCGTCTGTTGTCGTGGATGTATAGCCACGAAGACCGGATGGCCTGTGAGAGTCTGCGTATTCTGACCCAGAACCAGTCCTATTCAGAGTCGCTGGCCTATAAGGTTCTATATAATCTAGACCGTGAGGCTGGTTACGATCTCAAGAATGCTTTCACCCCGATACAGATTGCAGAACAACTCAACGAACGTCTGAAAAAGGCAGAGCATCTGAGTGACAAGGAATTTGAGGAAGAAATGAGGGACCTTACGGAGTTAGATGGTCGGTTTAGTTATTATGCCCAACTGCATGGCTGGACAGAGGTGTTGAACGAGTATAATCGCTGCTTCGACATGAAGAGCGAGGAGAACCGTGAACGTCTGGGAGCCTATGATGCCAAAACTGCCGTCTATCGTTTCTGTCGTATTCTGGGTGTGGCACCAGTCTATGTGATGCCAGACGGAACGGAGTTGACCGATGGCAGAGACCTTGATCCCCATAACAATGCCCAGATGCGTACGGAGATACGTAATGGCTCTCTGAGCCAATGGATGTCGGTCTTCTATCATGAGGATCCGTTTGCCGACTTCTCTGCAGACTATGCATACGAACATGCGGTGGAGGAGTGGTTGATGGCCTTGGGTAAGATTGATCTCACCCAGACCTATTACAAACGCTTTGTTGATGCGCGTGAGGAGACGACCAACAGGGTTAAGAGTGTCCGGGACAACTGGCAGAAGGCCAAGGGGCGTGAGAAAGTCTGGCGGATAGCCTTTTATGCGTTGAGTGGCCTTTGGTTGTTGCTGATCCTGTTTATAGGCGTGAAGGATCGTACTTACCTGCTCTCGCACACCTTCCTGTCGATAGGACTGCCTCTGGGAGGTATGACCGCTGTGATTGTTGGAACACGAGCCTACTTCCGTGGTTATGATGTGTTTTTCTCCTTCCTCTGGGGCCTGGCAGGGGCTTTGTCCTCGTTCATACCTATTATTATTTTAAAGTATTTTGCCCAGTCCCATCCCTCTATGTTCAATATGGCGATTATCGTCATCACACTGGTCTATATGCTGGTTTGTCATCTGACGGACTTCCGGGGAGATCAGAAGGCCGATAGTAAACTGATTGCGGAGGTGTTGGACAATGACGTGAAGTCGATGCTGCTGGAACCGCTGTACTATACGTTCAAGACAAAGTCATATAAGTTTAAGGGATCGAAGTTCGGCCTGTTGAATGATGTAACGGATCAGGTACGATCCATCAGTGGAGAGAGTGTGTTGCATTATATTTTGTGGAGTATGCTGGCCTTGATCTTTGTACTGGACTTCATCATCTTCAGTCCAAGTCTGCTGAATGTCAGCAATCCCAATACCAGTAGTCTGAATCCTACAGAGATTTTTAAGCAAATAGAGAGAGACGTAGAATAAATGGTTTGCGAGAATTGTCATAAAGAAAACCGGAGCATTGCCAAGTTCTGTAAGTGGTGTGGTCAGCCATTGGCCATGCAGGATATGCTTGACAAACTGGTGGGACTTGACGAAGTGAAGCGTCAACTGAAGACTATTGTCGATACCTATACCTATCTTCGTTCGCGTAAGGATATCGCCAATGTGCGAATCTCAGTGAATGCCGTTATCATTGGTGAGACAGGTACGGGAAAGACTGCTTTGGCTGAGATCCTTCGTGATTATTTCTATAAGCATAAGATCATTGAGAAACCGAAGTTGACGATGGTTGATGCTGTCGATTATCAGCGTTTCGTTGATAAGTGGGATGATAATATCAAGAAGGCCAAGGGCGGTATTCTTTTCTTTGACAATGTCCAGAAACTCCTACCCGACAAATACTCCAGTCAGGTGAATCCGCTTGATAAACTGTTTGTCGAGATGGATAAGTGGGAAGATAATCCCATTGTGATCATCTCCGGTCTGACTAAAGGTCTGGAAGACTTCCTGGAGAGTAATCCCGCTGTGGCTAACCGTTTCAAATACACCTTCCGTCTGCCTACACCAGGCTATCAGGAGTTGACAGATATCTGTAAGTTGAGTCTTCAGATGAAGTATGGTGTTACGAAGTTCTCAGAAGAGGCGGAGAATCAGTTGACCCGTTTCTTCAAATATCAGGTGAAGATCAAGGATGACACCTTTGGTAATGGTCATCTGGCCATCAAGACGGCGGAGGATATCTTTACGCATTTCATCAGTCGTGGCATCGATGCCGCTCAGGTAGAGAAAGACGATATCACAGGCTATGTACCCGAGGAGCGTTCTGTCGATGATATCCTGAAGGATCTCGACAACTTCATCGGTATGGATGAGGTGAAGAGTGCTGTCCGTGAGATGGCCTATTCTGTGCAGAATAGCATCCAGCGAGCCGAACGAGGGTTGGGTGAGCAGGAGAAGATGTCGATGCACATCATCCTCACGGGTAATCCTGGTACAGGTAAGACTACCATTGCCCGTAAGCTCGGAGAGATTCTGGCCTCTGTGGGATATCTGGATAGTGGACATGTCGTGGAGGTCGATCGTGCCAAGATGGTGAGCCCTTATCAGGGCGAGACTCCTAAGGTGGTTGATCGTCTATGTGACAAGGCGATGGGTGGCATCCTCTTTGTGGATGAGGCCTATACACTGGCACCTCAGAGCGCAGCGGGAGACCGAGACAACCAGGGAGCCCAGGCACTGGAGAAACTGATGAAGCGCATGGAGGATGACCGTGGTAAGTTTGTGGTGATTGCTGCAGGCTATCGGACGGAAATGGAGAATCTCTTCCGCATCAATCCGGGTTTCCGCAGTCGCTTTAACTATTTCCTCGATATCAAGGACTACTCTCCGGATCAGTTGTATGAGATCATGCAGGTCTTTGCCAAGGAGAAGAAATACCTGTTCTCTACAGAGGCAGAGGAGTTGACCAAGAAGATGATCACGGAGATGTATAATTCCCGTGACAAGGACTTTGCCAATGGTCGTACGATGCGAACCCTCTTCGACCAGATCTGTAAGAAACAGGCTCAGCGTCTGCAAGGTCAGAGTATCTCCCAGATGAGCAACGAGGAACTGATGACCATCATTCCTGCAGATGTGCCATACGAGGCACCGCAATCTGTGGATGTCTCTGACTGTCTGGCGAAACTTGACGGTCTGGTGGGCCTGAGTGCCGTGAAGAAAGAAGTCTCAAATCTGGCTTCTTATCTGAACCTGCAGATCAAGCGTGGGGAGACCAATACGTTCCAAGGCAAGCATTATGTGTTCACGGGTAATCCTGGAACAGGTAAGACCACTGTTGCCCGTATCATGGCTGATATCTTCAAGACGCTCGGTATCGTGGCACGGGGTCAACTGGTGGAGGCTGACCGCTCCAAACTGGTGGCAGGCTATTCCGGACAGACTGCCATCAAGACCAACCAGTTGGTGGATCAGGCTTTGGGAGGCGTTCTCTTCATCGATGAGGCCTATACCTTGAAGTCCAGTGATGGGGACACCTTCGGTTCAGAGGCCATCGATACCTTGTTGAAACGTCTGGAGGACGACCGTGGTAAGTTCGTTTGTATCGTGGCCGGCTATACGGACCAGATGCACGACTTCATCGACTCCAACCCTGGTCTGAAGAGCCGTTTCACACAGACCATCCATTTCGATGACTATACACCAGATGAGTTGACGGAGATCTTCCTGCATTTGGCAGAAGCCAAGAACTTCATGGTCGATGAGGATACGAAAGGTGCCATTCACCGTCAGTTTGAACAACTCTACCTGCGTCGTGATAAGAACTTCGGTAATGCCCGTGAGGCCCGTAGGATTTTCGATGAGGCCGTGGAGCGTCAGAGCCAGCGTCTTGTCAAACTGATGAATGATCCTGGTTTCCAGGAGAGTGACATGTTCAGTCTGACGAAGGAAGATCTGCCGATGGCACAGAATGACACCGCTCGTCCGTTGGATGAGGTTCTTAACGAACTGGATGAGTTTGTCGGCATGCGTTCCGTGAAGAACTCTATCCGTCGTCTGGCTGTGCAGAGCATGTTCATGAAACAGCGTGCTGCCATGGGTGCAGGTAAGGTGCAGCAAATGGCGATGAACTTTGTACTGACGGGTAATCCCGGTACGGGAAAGACCTCTATAGCCCGAAAGATGGGAGAGATTCTCCAGTCGATGGATATTCTGCCTACGAGTCGTGTGCAGGAAACCAGTCGTGCTACCCTGGTCGGAAAATATATGGGAGAAACTCCGAAGATTGTCAACAATATGTGTGACAAGGCCATGGGTGGTATTCTCTTCATTGATGAGGCCTATACCCTCAGTGACGGTGGTGACCAGTATGGCAAGGAGGCCATCGATACGCTGATGAAACGCATGGAAGACGACCGTGGTAAGTTCGTGGTGATTGCTGCAGGCTATAAGGACAAGATGGATGATTTCATGATGATGAATCCTGGTTTGGCCAGCCGTTTCACACATAAACTGCATATCGACGACTATAACGAGGATGAGTTGTTGGCCATCTTCAAGTCCATGGCCCATAAGGAGCAATATACCCTTTCTCAGACGGCAGAGTACAAGGCACTTGATACCATCTATAAGATGGTGTTGAGCAAAGACGAGTCATGGGGTAATGCCCGTGAGATGCGTAACCTGCTTGATGCCACCATCCAGAAACTCTCGATCCGTGTGTCGCAGATGCCGCCTGACCAGGTGACGAAAGAAACATATCAGTTAATATTACCAGAAGATATATAAGCGATGATTATTTGTCCAGCGTGTAAAGAAGAGATAGACGACGATTCCTATTTTTGTGATCAGTGTGGTCAGGCCTTGCTGTTCTGCAAACAGTGTGGACGTGTAGGATTGGGGCGTCGCTGTACCTACTGCGGTGGCCTGATGGTTTCCCAAGATGCCAATGTCAGTCCGGCTTCTCCTTCACTTCGCAATTCGATCGGGACTTTTGCCAGTATTGGTATGGACCAGAGCGTTTCACAGGCTCAGGGCAAAGGCAGCATGCCAGTCCTGACACTTGCCAACGAAAGCCTGAACATCCGTATGGTGGCTATGAATGGTGCCATCATCGGACGAAGGAAAGGACCCTATACCCGTTTCTTTGAGAAACAGGCCTATGTCTCAGGTGTTCATGCCCAACTGAAATACAATCCGGGAACGGGGTGGTGCATTGCTGACAAACACTCCTCCAACGGTACGAAATTGAATCAGCATATCCTGCAGCCTGATGTGGAAATGACACTGAACAACGGTGACATCCTGACATTGGCTAATATTAGTCTGCAGGTTATTATCAGATAGCATAATGGTAACATTAGAGATATCATCAGCCAGCAGGAACGGCTGTGTGAGAGATCATAATGAGGACATGATACTGGTGGATAACCATTTTGTCCGCGATGACGATTACAAGACTCTGCTGACACTGAACCATGAAGACAGGTTTATCGTAGCTCTTGCTGACGGTATGGGAGGTCATAACCGTGGTGATGTTGCCAGCAGTGATATCCTGCATAATCTACAATATTATTACCATGATATCCCTTTAGGACTCAATGCCAGTGACTTCAATGAGGCAATTGTCGGGTGGTTGGATTCCATCAATAATTTCGTCGTCTCGAAGGGTAGGGCAGATGAGCAGTTCAAGGGGATGGGTACCACCCTCGTGGGACTGGCGTATTATGCCGGAGATTTCTATTCGTTGAACTGTGGAGACAGTAGGCTCTACCGTTTCAGGGACGGTGAACTGACGCAGTTGACGACTGATCATTCGTTGAACACCGTGCTCGGTTCTGAGAAACATTCCAGTGTTATCACTAACTGTATCGGAGGAGGCTGTACCAATTCCTATATTGATATTGTCAGACTGACTGACGATATTCGGCGTGATGATATTTACCTGCTCTGTTCTGACGGACTTACTGACATGGTTCATGAGTCCCGTATCTCCCGTATGCTGGCAGATGGGGCCAATGCCAACCTGCTCTGTGAGGCCGCCATCGAGCGGGGGGGACTCGACAATGTCTCCGCTTGTGTGATAATGATTAAGTAATAAGACAACCATGCCATTAAGATTACCAGACAGACTGCCCGCCATTGATATTCTGAAAAACGAGAATATCTTTGTGATGGACAATTCCAGGGCTACTACTCAGGATATCCGTCCTTTGCGGATTGCTATCCTGAACCTGATGCCGCTGAAGATAACGACAGAGACGGATCTGATCCGTCTGCTTTCCAATACACCCTTGCAGTTGGAGATCAGTTTCATGAAACTGAAGAGCCACACGCCAAAGAATACGCCGATAGAGCACATGATGATGTTTTACCGTGACTTCGCGGAGATGCGTAATGAGAAGTACGATGGTATGATTATCACCGGTGCCCCCGTGGAGCAGTTGGAGTTTGAGGATGTGCTCTATTGGGATGAGATCAAGGAGATCTTTACGTGGGCGCGTACGCACGTCACGAGTACCTTATATATATGTTGGGCTGCCCAGGCAGGACTCTATTATTACTATGGGGTGCCAAAGTATCCGTTGGCGATGAAGATGTTCGGTATCTTCCCACAGACGCCCCTTGATCCCAAACTTCCCATCTTCAGGGGCTTCGACGATGTGTTTATGATGCCCCACAGCCGTCATACGGAGATCCGTCGAGAGGATATTCTCGCCAACCCTGAACTGACGCTTATCGCTGAGTCTGAAGACAGTGGCGTGAGTATCGTCATGGCTCGTGGTGGACGAGAGTTCTTCATCACAGGTCATCTGGAATATGCGCCCAATACCCTCGACAACGAGTATAAGCGTGACAAGGATATCCGTAAGGATGTGGCACCCCCACTGAACTACTATAGGAACAATAATCCCAATAATCCGCCGATGGTGACTTGGCGCTCTCATGCGAACCTGTTCTACACCAACTGGGTGAACTACTACGTCTATCAGGAGACACCTTATAATATCGACGACATCAAGTAGTTTCAGCCTTGACCCCGTTAGAACTGTTAGCCCCCGCGAAGAATCTGGAATGTGGCATGGCCGCCATCGACCATGGTGCTGATGCCGTCTATATCGGTGCCCCTCATTTCGGAGCCCGTGCTGCAGCAGGTAACAGTATTGAGGATATTCGTTGTCTCTGTGACTATGCCCATCCTTTCGGGGTGAAGGTCTATGTCACGGTGAATACCATCCTTTATGATGATGAGTTGGAGGCCACCCGTCAGTTGCTTCTGAATTTGGAAGCTGCTGGTGTCGATGCCATTCTTGTACAGGATATGGCTGTCCTGCAGTTGGCGGCAGGTATGTCCCTGACACTCCATGCCTCTACACAGACTGATAACCGTACACCAGAGAAGGTGCGCTGGTTGAAAAGTCTGGGTTTTGCCCGTACGGTTCTGGCGCGTGAACTCTCTGTTGAGGAGATTGCCCAGATTCATGCGGAAGTGCCTGACATGCCGTTGGAGGTATTCGTTCACGGAGCTCTATGTGTCAGTTACTCAGGACTTTGCTACGCCTCCCAGTATTGTTTCAGTCGCAGTGCCAATCGTGGGGAGTGTGCGCAGTTCTGTCGGATGAAATTCTCTTTGGTGGATGCCGATGGTCAGGAGATTGAGCATGAACGTTATCTGCTCTCCCTGAAGGATATGAACCAGAGCGACCATCTGTTGGAACTTATCGAGGCGGGTGCCACCTCTTTTAAGATTGAGGGGAGACTGAAGGATGCGGCCTATGTGAAAAACGTGACGGCTGCCTATAGCCAGCGTTTGGATGCGATCATCCGTCAACATCCCAATCAATACTGCCGTGCCTCACAAGGCCATTGCGACTATACGTTTACTCCTGACCTGAACCGTACCTTCAATCGTGGCTATACCACCTACTTCCTCCATGGTCGTCAACCTGATATCGCCTCTTTCGATACCCCGAAGGCGGTGGGTGAGTTTGTGGGCACTGTCAAGGAGATCCGTGGCGACTCGTTCAATGTGGCTGGTGTGGCGCGTTTTGCCAATGGTGATGGTCTCTGTTTCCAGAACGAAGCGCGTCAGTTGGAGGGTTTCCGTGCCAATCGTGTGGAGGGTAACCGTATCTTCCCTTACAAGATGCCCCAAGGCCTTCGTCCTGGCATGCGCCTGTATCGGAACAATGATCAGGAGTTTGAACGGGTTCTCTCTGGCCAGAGTGCACGTAGGAAGATTCCTGTCACTTTCTCCCTACGTGCTGTAGAGGGAGGTTTTGAATTGTCTGCCAGTTCATGTAAGGTGTTCCTGCCACTGGCTCATCAGAAAGCGCATAAATCGCCACGCGAGAATCTTGTTAGACAGTTGACGAAGTTGGGTGATACCATCTACGAGTGTCAGGAGATAGATATCCCTGCCGACTTTGACTATTTCATTCCCAATAGCCAACTCTCCGAACTGCGTCGCAGTCTGGTAGAGAAGCTTGCGGCCTCACAGGGGGACGGTTCTTTTGTTAGGTCAGCCGACCTAACAAAAGAACCGTCCCCCTGTGAGGCATACCCATACCCTTATCTCTATAACATCTCCAATCGTCTCTCTGCAGACTTCTACGGAGCAGAGAAGACGGCCTATGAACTGAAGGGTGGGGAAGGTCCGATCATGCAGTGTCGTCACTGCATCCGTTATAGTCTGGGCTATTGTGTGAAACATGGTGGCAAGCGTCCTCAGTGGCGTGAACCCCTCTCTCTGGTGTTAGGCGACGGTCGTCGTTTCCGTCTTGCGTTTGATTGTAACCATTGTCAGATGAATGTGTATGGCTGCGAAACATAAACTGCTGATACTGTTCGCGTTATGCGTATCGCTCCTCACTTCGTGTTACAACAAAGGACCAGTGACGCCTGATGCCTGGGATCTCACGAAACAGCAGATCGACTCTATCTCTTTCTATACCACTCATCATTATACGCAGAACTATAACTTCGTAGTGACGGGTGACTCCTTGGTCGTCGTTGCCCAGGAGCCAGGGGCCATGGCTGTGCCTGATGTCGTGACCATAGAGATGGAGTCAGAGACAGGAGAGCAGCAGAAAGACTCCATCACGCTCCGCAAACACGAGCGTATTGTCGTGGCTGACATTACGACTGTGCCTACGGATACCATCGACTCTGTCTGGGTGAAGGTGGCGCGTGACCAACTGACCTTCGGTTGGATCCATGAGAGTGAACTGTTGGCAAAAGTGTCGCCAGACGATCCCATCAGTCAGTTCATCGATTTCTTCTCCGATGCCCATCTGCTGATCTTCCTGGCTTTCTGTGTGGTGATTGTGGCAGCCTATGCAGTGCGACGTCTGTTGCGAAGGGGTGCGAAGATTGTGCACTTCAATGATATCCCCTCGTTCTATCCGACGACCCTTTGTCTGTTGGTGGCCTCCGCGGCAGTGCTCTATAGTTCCATTCAGTTGTTTGGTGCAGAGACGTGGCGACATTTCTACTATCATCCGTCGCTGAATCCCTTTGCACTGCCTTTCTGGTTAGGACTGTTTGTCACTTCAGTATGGGCCATCATCATCGTGGCCATCGCTACTGTCGATGACGTGACCCGTTATCTGCCCATGGGTGGAGCCATATTATATCTCGGAGGACTGGCAGCGATCTGTGCCGTCTGTTATGTGGTGTTCAGCATCACCACCCTATACTATATAGGCTACCCGTTACTGGTAGCCTACTATGTCTTTGCCATCCGACGGTTGTTGAACCAGTCGAAACAATAGTCTCTAATCCTTTAATGGTGCTTCTTTCAACTGCTCCAGAGCCCGACAGAGCTGGTCTGGACAGGAAGTGTTCTTGACACCACAACGGATACCGTCGAGTTTCTTGATCACATCGTCGATCTGCTGTCCGCGTACCAGTTGGCTGACGCCTTGCAGATTACCATTACAACCACCCAGGAAGAATACCTGCTGGATCACATTGTTCTCATCGGCCGTCACGTCAATCAGTTTTGAGCACGTGCCTTTAGTCTCGTATTGAATATGTTTTGTTTTCATGCCGCAAAGATAGTGCTTTTCTGGCAATTATCCTAAAAAATGAAAAAAAATATACTGAGATGCAAGTTCTTTCGATAAATATGCATACCTTTGAACAGACTAACAGAATAATAAGATGAAGAAAAGTTTGATTATGACCATTTGCCTTGCTAGTGGCGTCATGGTCGCTACAGCCCAGAAGGGTGGTATCTCCAAGGAGATGCTGGGTGAGATCCGGAAGGCACAACAGGCTTCGCCAGCCAACCGTGCTATACAGAATGCCGTTGCTGCCAACAGTATCGATGCTTTGGCGAAGAACCATCAGAATGCAGGTGCCTTTGATACATGGTTCAGTGTGGAGACGAAGCAACAGTCCATCACAGACCAGAAATCCTCAGGTCGTTGCTGGATGTTCAGTGGCCTGAATGTGCTACGTTCAAACTTTTCTCAGAAAACCGACTCGCTAAACATCTCTTTTTCACAGGCTTATCTCTTTTTCTGGGATCAGTTGGAAAAGGCCAATCTCATGCTCCAGGGTGTGATCGATACTGCCACAAAGCCTATCGATGATACGCGTGTGCAGTTCTTCTTCAAGACCCCCATTGGTGATGGAGGTACCTTCTGTGGGGTGGCTGACCTGACGGAGAAATACGGACTTGTACCGACAGAGGTAATGCCCGAATCGTTCTCTACAGATAACACTTCCAAGGCCCGTTCACTGATTGCCTCGAAACTCCGTGAGTATGGTCTTCAGTTGCGCGACATGGTGGCTCAGGGAAAGAAAAGTACTGACATCAACAAGGAAAAGACCAAGATGCTGGGACAGATCTACCGTATGCTGCAGATAACCATCGGTGAGCCTCCTCAGACGTTTACCTACGCTTTCAAGGATAGGGCAGGCAAAGCCGTTACCCCAGCGAAGGAATACACGCCTCAGTCGTTCTATCAGGAGGTCGTGGGTGAGACGCTCAACGGTACCTTCATCATGGCGATGAACGATCCCCGCAGACCTTATTACAAGACCTATGAGGTGGAATACGACCGTCATACCTACGACGGGCATAACTGGAAATACATCAATCTGCCGATGGACGATATCGAGCAGATGGCTATTGCCTCGCTGAAAGACGGTAAGAAACTTTACAGCAGTTATGACGTAGGTAAGTTCCTGGATCGTCAGCGTGGTTATGCTGATACAGAGAATTTCGACTATGGCAGTCTCTTCGACACGACCTTCGGTATGGACAAGGCCCAGCGCATCTCAACCTTCGACAGCGGTTCTACCCATGCCATGACCCTGACGGCCGTGGATCTAGACACAGAGGGCAAGGCCATCAAGTGGAAGGTGGAGAATTCATGGGGTGCCGCCTGGGGGCAGCAGGGTTGTCTGATCATGACTGACAGATGGTTCCGTGAGTTTATGTTCCGTCTGGTGGTTGATAAGCAATATGTACCAGAGCAGATTCTGAAGGCCTATGACACCAAACCTGTCATGGTGATGCCCGAGGATCCCCTTTTCCTTCCTGATGAGTAATGGTAAAAAAGTTGACAATATAACAGGTAAAGCAATGAATATAACAAAGACCCTTATGGCAATTACAATCGCATCAGCCATGGTGATGCAAGTGTCGTCCTGTCAGGATGCTCAGCGTGAGAATCCGTTGTTGCAGGAGAGTGAAGTACCCTTTGGTGCACCTGATTTCAGTAAGATCCAGACCTCTGACTATCTGCCCGCCTTTGAGGCTGCTATCCAGCAGACTCGGGATCATATCCAGCAGATTGTGGAGAACCAGGATTCGGCTACGTTTGAGAATACCATTCTGGCCCTTGAGGAGAGCGATCGTCTGCTCGACCGTGTGAGTCGTGTGTTCTTCGCCCTGACAGAGGCAGAGAAGACCCCGGAGATCGGTGAGATCGAGAAGAAGGTACAGCCGATGTTGACAGACCTGGAGAATGAGATTTCCTTCAACAAACCTTTGTTCGAACGTATCCGTCAGGTCTATGATCGTGAGCATGATACCCTGACGGGCGAGGACCAGAAACTGCTGGAAGAGACCTATAAGCGTTTTGTGCGCAAGGGTGCCCTGTTGCCTGACGACAAGATGGAGCGCATGAAGGAGATCAACCTGCGTATCTCTGACCTGCAGACGCAGTGGGGTGATCTGTTGAGCGACGCCACCAACGAGGCAGTGGTATGGGTGGATAAGAAGGAAGACCTCGCAGGACTCAGTGAGGCTGACATTTCCCAGTGCCAGAAGGATGCCGAGAGCAGGGGAGGTAAGGCTCCATACGCTATCGTCATCGTCAACACCACCCAACAGGCTCCTTTGGCCAGTCTCGACAACCGTGACCTGCGTAAGAAGGTCTATGAGGCCTCTATCCATCGTGCTGACGGCACGGGCAAGTTCAATACCTTCCCTCTCGTGGTGGAGATTGCCAAGTTGCGCGCTGAGCAAGCCGAACTCATGGGCTATCCTAATTATGCCTCCTATTCGTTGGAGAACACGATGGCCAAGACCCCAGTGAATGTCTATGATTTCTTGATGAACCTGATTAAGGCCTATGTGCCCAAGGCTGATGCCGAGACAAAGACCATCGAGAACTTTGCCCGTAAGACGCAGGGAGCCGAATTCCAGTTGCAGCCCTACGACTACTTCTACTATTCCGCCAAGATGAAGAAGGAATTGCTTGACATCTCTGAGGACGAGGTGAAGCCTTACTTCAATGTGGATAGTGTGCTGATCAATGGCGTGTTCTATGCTGCCAACCGCGTCTATGGTCTCACATTCAAGGAGCGCAAGGACATCCCTACCTATCATCCTGACATGAAGACCTTCGAGGTCATCGACAAAGACGGTAAGACCAAGGCTCTCTTCTATTGCGACTATTTCCGTCGTCCCACGAAGCGCGGTGGTGCCTGGATGGACGGTTTCCAGAAGCAGAGTCGTCAGTGGAACCAGTTGCCTATTATCTTCAACGTATGCAACAGTGCCAAGGCACCAGAGGGACAGCCCTCGCTGCTGACGTGGGATGAGGTGACGACCATGTTCCATGAGTTTGGCCACGCCCTGCACGGCATGTTGTCTGACTGCCAGTACAACAGTCTGAGCGGCACCAGTGTCTATCGCGACTTCGTCGAGATGCCGTCGCAGTTCAATGAGTCGTTTGCTTCTATCCCAGAGGTGTTCGACCACTATGCCCGCCATTACAAGACAGGTGAGCCTATGCCTGCCGACCTGAAGGAGCGGATGCTGAAGAGCATCAACTTCCAACCGTGCTATGCCCTGGGTGAGAACCTCGCTGCCACCTGCATCGATCTGGCTTGGCACATGCTTGCTTCGAAGGATATCCCGACGGCTGATAAGGCTATCGAGTTCGAGACAGAGGCGTTGCGTAAGGTGGGGCTCCTGAATCCTTTTATTCCGATTTCGCCCCGTTATTACACCAGTTACTTCAACCACGTGTGGGGTGGGGGCTATGCGGCTGGTTACTACAGTTATCTGTGGACGGAGGTGTTGGCTGTGAATATCGCTGATGTCTTTGCTCAGCGTGGTGCCTTGAAGCCTGAGACGGGTCAGGAGTTCCGTGACAAGATCCTGAGTCGTGGTAACACGGGCGACCTCATGCAGATGTTTACCGACTTCACAGGCATGGAGCAGCCCGATGCCTCCAGTCTGCTCAAGGCAAGAGGACTCTAAGGTGAAGCCCGCCCTGATCTTTCAACAGTATATCTGGCTCATCAACACGCTCAGGCGTCAGGGACGCATGACCCTTGATGAGCTCAGTCAACGATGGGTAGAGGACGAGGTAGCAGAGGGTAATCCCCTCTCGCGCTCCTCGTTCAACCGCCATCGTGATGCCATCCTCGACATGTTTGGCATCGTCATCGAGTGCGACGCCAATTACAAGTATTACATCTATAATCCTGAAGTGCTCGACGACGACAGTCTGGAGCGTTGGATGCTCTCCACGCTCACGGTGGGTGGCGTACTCTCCGACAGTGTCTCGCTGAAAGACCGTATCATCCTCGAGAATGTGCCTGCGGGTGAAGAGTTCCTACAGACGATTATTCGCGCCATCAAGCAGAATAAGAAGATTCAGATTTCCTATCGTCGTTTTGGGGCTGACAGCAGTGAGAAGACCGTCGCCCCATACGCCCTCAAACTCTTTCACCAGCGTTGGTATCTGTTGGCTTTCACGGGTCATCATTATGCCACCTATAGCCTCGACCGCATGTTGTCTGTCAGCCTGACGGATGAGGGGTTCGAGATGCCTGAGGATTTCTCGCCCCAGCAGTATTTTGCGGAGTATTTCGGGGTTCTGACAGACGAGACACCGATGGCACATGTCGTCATCCGTACTTATGGCAAGACACCCAACTACCTGCGCACCCTGCCGCTCCACCAGTCGCAGCGTGAGGTGGCCACCACTGCTGACTATACGGATTTCTGTTTCGATATCCGTCCCACTGCCGACTTCATCGGCCAGCTTCTTTCCCATGGCGATGGCCTCGAAGTCATTGAGCCACAGTCACTTCGTGACCAACTCCAGCAGGAAGTCGAGCGCATGCGCTCCCATTATAGGGAATAGTCAGATTAGCATTCTTTAACAAAAATAGTTCTGGGGTGTACCGACTTTTGGTACACCCTAACTTTACTTTTGCAGCCGATAACATGATTGTAGAACTTAAAAGATGTAAGTTATGGCTGGATTATTCTTAATGTTTGTGATTTCGATTGCTCTTTTCGGGCTGGCAAGTGGTTATTTCAATGCTCTCGAGCATACATCAAACCGTTAAGCTATGGAAAGACTGATCGACAAGTTCCTGACCTCGCTTCTGCTGATGGCGGAACGTATAACAGGCAAGTGCCCGTCTCCAGCAGACGAGCAAACTGCCTACGAACCAAAAGACCCTGAGGATCCCACCCCCACCATCCGCTTCTCTCACGAGGATCGGATGGTAGAGGGCGATCTGTTTGGATGAATCTATAAAAATTGACATTATGAAAGACATTGAAGCTGTAAAAGGTGAGATTGTGATGTACCAGCCGGATGAAACCATTCGTCTGGAAGTAAGAATTGAGGATGATACTGTGTGGCTGAACCGACAACAGATTGCAGTGTTGTTTTCCAGGGATGTGAAAACAATCGGCAAGCACATTAACAATGCTCTCAATGAAGAGTTAGAGAATGAGGCAGTTGTCGCAAAATTTGCGACAACTGCTACAGATGGTAAAACGTACCAAATGGAATATTACAATCTGGATATGATTCTATCCGTTGGATATCGCGTAAAATCTAAGCAGGGAATACAGTTCAGAAAGTGGTCAAACAAAATACTTAAACAGTATTTGTTGAAAGGGTATGCTTTAAACCAAAGATTGGAACAACTTGAACGTAGAGTATCAGTAACAGAGGAGAAAATTGATTTCTTTGTTCAAAAGTCTTTACCTCCTGTCGAGGGCATTTTCTACGATGGCCAGATTTTTGATGCGTATGCCCATATTGTCAACCTGATCAAACAGGCCCAGAAGTCCATAGTTCTGGTGGATAATTACATCAATGTAGATACACTGACGATGTTAAGTAATCGCAGACAGAGCGTATCAGCTACTATTTACACTCGCCAACTGAATCAGCAACAACAGTTGGATATCCAACGGCATAACCAACAGTACCCGCCTATTTCGATTCATTCTTGCCAGCATAATCACGACCGTTTTCTGATCATAGACGATGTGGTCTATCTCTTTGGGGCTTCGCTGAAAGATGCTGGCAAGAAACTCTTCGCTTACATCAGGATGCAGGAAACATCCGCCGCAGATATTCTAAACTTGATAAGATAATATACCATTCGTGAGAATGGTTTATGTGTTCATAGTATATGATTTAAAGTTAACAAAATTCTGCCCCTCAGCGGAGGGGCTTTTTGTTTTAAATATAAGAAACGCCAGAAAAAGTTTGGAATTTTAGAAAATACTTCCTATCTTTGCAGCAGAAATCCCCCCTTGTATGCAAATTACTTGGGTCAGTTGTGAAAGATCAACTTAGAAAGAATTAATCCCCCCTTGTATGATAAATACTTGGGTCAAGCCTCCGAAAGGGGGCTTTATTTAAATATAAAACTATGGAAAAAAGAAAAGTCATTGTTTATGTGATTGGAAATAAAGGACCGCATGTATATGATTCAATTAATATTACCGTTCGTGAGAATGGGTTTATGTGTTCATAGTATATGATTTAAAGTTAACAAAATTCTGCCCCTCAGTGGAGGGGCTTTTTGCTTTAAATACAAGAAACGCCAGAAAAAGTTTGGAACTTTGGATTATTATCAGTATCTTTGCAATCAGATAACTAAAAACTGATAATTATGAAGAAATTGTTATTACTGACAATGATACTTGTCTCTATGGTGACGAATGCTCAGAAAGATGTTACTAAATTTCTTGGTATTCCTGTTGATGGTACAAAATCTGATATGATTATAAAATTGAAGGCCAAAGGATTTAAGTATAATCAGCAACAAGATATTTTAACGGGAGAATTTAATGGATATAATGTAAAGTTGCTAATAGCTACTTACAATAATACTGTTTGGCGTATAGCCGTTGTGGATGCAATTGATGTTAGTGAAACAGACATTAGGATAAGGTTCAATAATCTGTGTGGTCAATTTGAGAGAAATGGTAAATATGTGCCATATGGAGGAAAGGATTTCTCAATTCCAGAAGAGGAAGATATATCATATAATATGTCTGTCAAAAATATAAGGTATGAAGCAGTCTATCTTCAACTATCTAAAGATAAGAATAAAATTAAAGATGAAATCACTGACAAATTAAGAAATAAATATTCAGACGATGATTATAATGATCCTGCCAAGAAAGAAGAGATTGAAGAAGTTGCCTATAGTGAAGCTTCTAAAGTTATTTCAGAATTGTATGATCCAAATAAATCCGTTTGGTTCTTAATCAATGAAAGATTCGGAAGATATAGTATAACGATGTACTATGATAATGAATATAACCATTCAGATGGAGAAGATTTGTAGTTTTTTTAATACGTAATAGATAATATTCCCAGTAAGAACTAAATTCATTATCAATCATGATATCTATTTACAGGGAACCCCATTTGACGTATGCATTGAACCACTTGGGGAGAATGGTAAGTATAGATAGTGTTGAAAAAGGGCTTTCTTGTAATTGTCGCTGCCCTAAATGTAACGCTGATCTTATAGCAAAACATGGGAGTGGTGTACGGCATCCTCATTTCGCACATAAAAATGATTCTGATTGTCAAGGAGCAAACGAATCTGCATTACATAGATTGGCAAAACAGATAATTGAAGAAGAGAAGTCTGTAATGGTTCCTAAATATTTGGATATTAAGGAGCAAAGGCTGTCATTTGTAAAAGTAGAAATAGAGAAAAGAGATGATAGAAAAGATTTACAACCAGATATTGTAGGAATAACAGAAGATGATTTACGCTGGGCTATTGAGATTCGGAACACTCATGAAGTTGATGATAATAAGTTTGTAAAGTTGAAAGAATCAGAAATCACCTGTTTAGAAATAGATGTTAGCGATATATTATTAGATGACCTAAAAAGATTTCTGTTGGAATCTGTAGATTGTAGGGAATGGATAAACAATCCAAATTATGATTTGCAGATTAAAAATAGAAAGGAAACTTTATTTAAGAAATATGAGAATAATCCTAATTATATGATAAGGCCCAAGTCAGATTGTTATTCCTCATGTGATTTCAACTTATATCATGATAAATGTATTTGCCTAAAAGAGATTTTATCAGTTGGTGGGATTGACTATGTAGTTTGTAATGAAGAGAAAAAGAACAAAGTTGAAAAAGAATCGGAATCGTATAGTATTGAAAAAAGGAATCATGAAGAACAGCCAGCATTTGTTCCTATACATGAGATAGAATCTCAGCCTCTATATATAAAAAAAGATGATAATCTTCCATTTGATAGATTCTGGGATATGGATGAATATTACAATCATCTATCTAGTGTTAGGAAATATGAATATGATGAAGGGCTTTCTGCTGAAGTTTATGTAGTTAGTAAAACTAATTGCCGGATTATATTTCTATATGTAGAACCAAAGGAAGTAAGAACTATCTATAGATATCATATTTCTATAATTTCTGCATCTAATGGTCAGCCCTATATAACCAAGCTAGATTATATGAACATGACTTCTGCGCTTGCCGATTATGATAATCGTTTAAGAGAAATGAAAATTTTGGAGGAATCTCAACTATCAGCAGAATTTGATAATAATGATTTACCATTTTAATTAGTTTAAGAACACAGAGTGCCAGGCACGGTGTGAGGCTCTATGCACAGGCACAATTGCGCATACATAGAAACAATAGTAGTCATGACAATAACTGAATTTACAAAGAAGTGTCGCGAATTGCAGGGCAAGTATCGCGAGGCGATGGGAGAGCCAATGGGCAATGGGCCAAGGTTAAATTCACCCAATAAGCAGATTAACATGCTTGTTGATGGCGAAAATACAGGTAAGAACTTTGTGGATAAGTTTACCTATAATCATGCCATATATAGGGCGAAGAAAAAGCGACCTGACGAGACCATCGAAAAATATCGCCTATTTAATAATATGCTCTCAAGCCAGCCTATGGCTTTTAATCTCTTCTGTCCATTTATGCAGATGATAAAAAAGGGAAAGGGCGCGGCTGTAACCAACATCTTCAAGGCTATATTCCCAGATAAACATATTGGCGAGGTGACAGATGTAGGGTTGGAGTTCCTGCCTGAAAAAAAAGAGGACTACCTGAATGATCGTACTGCGATGGATGCCATCGTGCGCTACAATGATACAGATGGCAAACCAGCGTTTATCGCCATCGAGACGAAATATACCGATGTGCTGGGCGAGAATACTGGTAGCGCAAATGCTTATTATGACAAATGGATTAAGCAAATCGCCATGTTCAAGCCTGATACAGAGGCAGAGCTGATAAAGAGCGTAGAGACTGTAAAGGCTATAAAGGCCGAAAAAGATGAGAATAAAAAGAAGGCTCTGAAGCAGGAACTTAAAAGCATGAAGATAGTAACCCAGATCTATCGTAACTTCCTGCTTACTGAGTGCTATGGTATAGTTGATAAATTCAATAGGTGCTATTCTGTAGTACTTTCACCATACCACCATCCTACAACAGAGCATGAGGTCGCATCGCTAAAGAACGAACTGAAACCAGAATATCAGTCTAAGATATCTGCCATATCGCTAGAAGAGTTTATTCAAAAAACGCTTTTGGTATGTCCGGAAGAGGATAAAGCTCCATTTGAGTATTTCAGAGATAGGTATTTGAAAATATAAACATATGACTTATGCTCCCAAAGTATATAACTTACAGAGTATAAGTCTATGAGTCTTGAAGGGCACATCGGGTCCTGGCCCTAATGTGCCACAAATAATTTTGAGGAAAACTTGCGGGATTGGCAAAAATGACTAATCTTTGCACGTTGTGCCCTGTTTTTTGCTGACCTCCACCCCCGAAATGGCGGAAAGGCCTTTGAATACTAGGGGTCCAGGGTGCAGGAGGTCCCCTCAACGTCCCCCTTAGCACCCCCTTTTTTGCTTAACATTGGGTGGGCACTTCAATTCTGGTAGGGGGACTTATGGGGGAGCAAAGGGGGACATAAAAGCGACCTCCACCTCATCGAAATCCCTATATACAAAGGATTCTCGAATTGAAAGGGGGTGGAGCCCACTTTTTTTCTATAAACACAAAGGTTCCTGACACCGTTGTGCACTGTGTATAGGGTGGGGGTGGGTGGAGGATAAAATATAAACTCATCACGCGTACTGCGCGTATGCGGTACGCGTGAGTACTTTGGGAAACATCCTCCACCCACCCCCACCATCTGTATTTTGTTTTTCTGGACAGTGACAGTAGTGACACTAAAAAACGTAAACTTTTCACGGGTACTGCGCAGGTACGTACGCATTATGCCTGCGCGCATTATGCGTGCGCCCAGTACCCGTGAGAAATTTAAGAAAAATAGCGTCACTACTGTCACTACTGTCCATTTTCCGTAAAGAAACTGTTTAAAGATCTGCATGATTTCCAATTCTTATATTGTTTGCGCGACAAAGATACGAAATAAACCAATACGTTCCCCGAAAAGTTCAGACTCAGGATAAACCTAAAATCAAGTACCTTCGTTATGGCATGTTTAGGGGCTGGGAAATAAGGAGTCCTTTTTGAAAATTAAGGACTCCTTATTTCGAAATAGTCAGTCCTTAATTTTCAAAAAGGACTCCTTAATTTTTCGTTCTTAGGTTGGAAATTTAGGTTTATCCTGAGTCTGAATTTTTCGGAAAATGAAACGAAATATTGTGTAACTTTGCCGCAGAAAAAACAAGATATATTTGGAACTTAACGAAAATAGTCATATATTTGCAAACAGAATAAACGTCATGAACATGAAACAGCGCGAGATATACAGTTGCGCCCAGGTGATGGAACTGATCCAGGAGATCGGTTTCCTGCCTTTGCTGGATAGTGGGATTCATGGCTATTCGGTAGAGGAGATGGTGACTGACGACTGTCGTTACGTGATGCTGCCTGATGGTGGCTGGGACTGGCCCTTGTGGAAGTGGAAAGGTCCGATCATCACGGATGGCAACTGCGTCTATGGCAAGTTCTTCGCTGGTAAGGCGGGCTTCATCAGTAAGGCATGGTGGCCTGACTTCTGTAACTATCGTCGCCACCTGCATCCTGCGCCCTCAGAGGGCTCTATTGAAGAGACGATCCTGCTCACCTTACAGGAACAGGGGCCGCTGATCACCCGTGAACTGCGTGCTGCCTGTGGGTTTACAGGTCCTAAGATGCGCAGTCGCTTCGATGGCTACGTCACCCGTCTGCAGATGGCCTGTCGTGTCGTCACGGAGGATTTCGTCTATCCCACAGACAAACATGGCAATGAATACGGCTGGGGCTGGTCGCTGCTCACGACACCAGAGCAGCTTCATGGCCGTGAGGCGTGCCAGTGTCCCCGTACGCCAGAGGCGTCTTTCGATCGGCTCTTCGCCCATTTCAAGGCCCTTCTTCCTCATGCCTCAGACAAACAGATCTTGAAACTCATCAAAAGTTGAATGAATATGGAACAGAAAAGGACAACCCCAGAGCGGATCACATCGTTAGGGCCGAATGAGATCTTCGTTTTCGGCAGTAATCTGGCAGGTATGCATGGGGGTGGAGCGGCGTGGGTCGCCTACAGGAAGTTTGGTGCCATCATGGGCCAGGGTGTTGGTCTGCAGGGCCGTAGTTACGGCATTCCCACGATGCAGGGTGGGGTGGAGACCATCAAGCCCTATGTGGATGAATTCATCGAGTTTGCCAAGAGCCGTCAGGACCTGACGTTCCTCGTTACCCGCATCGGCTGTGGCATCGCAGGCTTTACCGACGAGGAGATTGCTCCCCTGTTCGAGAAAGCCCATGAGGTGGCAAATATCGTGCTGCCTCCAGATTGGTAAAGAGATAGAGATATGAAGAAAGCAATCGTGATAGGCGCCTCTTCGGGCATAGGCTATGAGGTGGCGCGTCTGTTGAAAGAGGAAGGGTGGACACTGGGTGTGGCCGCCCGTAGGGAAGATCGTCTGCAACCCTTGAAGCAAGGGGCTGAGGATCGGGTGAAAACGGCTCAGATCGACGTGACGCAGGAGTCGTCGAAAGAAAGTCTTAACCAGTTGATAACCAGCGTCGGAGGTATGGATCTCTTCTTCTATGCTTCAGGTGTCGGACGTCAGAATCGTGACCTGACAGAAGACATCGAAATGATGACGGTCCAGACCAATGCCGTGGGCTTTATGAGGATGATTGGTGAGGCCTATCGCTACTTCGCCGAACATGGAGGTGGGCATATCGCCGCCATCTCGTCGATAGCAGGCACGAAGGGACTGGGGCCTGCTCCTTCCTATTCGGCTACGAAGGCCATGCAGGCCACCTATCTGCAGGCGCTGGAGCAGTTGGCTCATGCCCAAGGACTGAAGATCTGCTTCACGGATATCCGTCCAGGATTCGTGGATACCGATCTGTTGTCGGGTACGCATCATTATCCGATGCTGATGAAGCCCGAGCCAGTGGCAAAGGCCATCGTGAAAGCCGTCCAGCAGAAGAGGCATGTCTGCATCATCGACTGGAAATGGCGACTTCTGACTGCCCTTTGGCGCAGAATCCCCCGATGGCTCTGGAGTAGATTGAGGTTGTGATAGCAATTTGGGGCGCGAAATGCAGTTTTTTAATCTTTTTTTTGCGCAAGTCAATTATTATGTGTACCTTTGCACGCCAATTATGCGTGCGAATCGATAATCAAGCAAAAAAAGACAATAAAATGAACTTATCTCCTGCATTAGAGAAAGCTTACACAAAAGAGCACTTGTCGGCCCGCGAGGCACAGGCAAGGGCGGAGTGGATCGCCTGGGGACCCATCGTGTTCCAGGCATCAAGACTGATGCTGAAGTTCGGCATCCTCGACATGCTCCGCGACAGTGACAAGGGTATGACCATCGCCGAAGTGGCAGAGAAGACAGGCCTGTCGGTCTATGCCGTCAAGGTACTGATGGAAGCCTCACTCTGTATCGGAACCGTGATTGTCGATAAGGACAGTGAGCGGTTTGAGTTGGCTAAGACGGGCTGGTTCCTCATCAACGATCCTGCTACCCGTGTGAACATTGACTTCAACCACGACGTGAACTACGAAGGCTGGTTCCATCTGGAGGAAGCCCTGAAGGAGGGTAAGCCCGCCGGACTGAAGCATTTCGGTGACTGGCCTACGATCTACGAAGGACTCTCCTCGCTGCCAGAACAGGTGCAGAAGAGTTGGTTCGGCTTCGATCACTTCTATTCCGACAGTTCTTTCCAGCAGGCGCTGGAGGTGGTGTTCGGCAACAAGCCCAAGACCCTGCTCGACGTGGGTGGCAATACAGGCCGTTGGGCCATGCAGTGTGTCGGCTATGACAAGGATGTGTGCGTCACGATCATGGATCTGCCCCAGCAGGTGGAGATGATGAAGCAGCAGACGGCAGGCAAGCCAGGTGCAGACCGCATCGATGCCTATCCCACCGACCTGCTGAACCGCAACAACCCGTTCCCGACGAACAAGCACTATGACGCCATCTGGATGAGTCAGTTCCTCGACTGCTTTGGTGAGGACGAGATCCAGAGCATTTTGGAGCGTGCTGCCAAGATCATGGATTCGGAGAGCCGTGTCTATATCATGGAGACCCTCTGGGACCGCCAGCGCTTCGAGCCCGCCGCCTTCTGTCTGACGATGACCAGCCTCTATTTCACGGCACTGGCCAATGGCAACAGTAAGATGTATAACACCGACGATATGGTGCGCATCATCCGTCAGGCCGGCATGGAGGTGGAGACCATCCACGACAACCTGGGACAAGGCCACTCCATCATCGTATGTAAAGTAAAAGACTAAACTAGATAATTGTGGAAAGAAAGGAAATTGAAGAGAAGGTCAGGGGAATCCTCATTGACGATCTGGAGATCGACGAAGAGAAGATCGCTCCTGAGGCCTTGCTGAAAGAGGATATGGGAATCGACAGTCTCGACTTCGTAGATATCCCAGTGATCGTCAAGAGAGAGTTCGGCTTTAAGATCAAGTCAGAAGAGATGGTTGGGGTGAAGACCTTCAGCCAGTTCTGTGATTATATTGAGAGCAAGTTAGCTTAAGGGAATGGCTGAACAGCTGGAACATGGTGAATGGCGCGGTAATACCGGCGGGATGACCTGGATGCACAGAGTGCTCATCTGGGCGTTTCGCTATATTAACCTCCGGCTTGTCTATGCAGGCATGGCCGTCTTCGTCATTCCGTTCTATATGCTGTTTGCCCACAAGGGGTACATCTCCATGTACCACTATTTCCGCCAGCGTCAGGGTTATGGTGTGTGGAAGTCGTTCCGCTACGTCTATCTGAACCACTACCGCTTCGGACAGATTATCCTCGACCGCTTTGCCGTGTTCGCAGGGAGGGAGTTCCAGTTCGAACTGGAAGGCTATGACAAATACCTGGAGTTGTGCCACGAGGATTCGGGCTTTATCATCCTGAGTTGTCATGTGGGTAACTACGAACTGGCTGGCTATACCTTCAAGGCGACGGAGAAGCGCTATAATGCGCTGGTGTTCCCTGGTGAGGCCAAGGCCGTGATGGAGAATCGTAACAGGGTATTGTCGGAGAACAATATCCACATGATCCCCATGAGTGAGGATATGTCGCATATCTTCCTGATAAATGATGCACTGGCCAGCGGCGAGATCGTGAGCATCCCGGGTGACCGTATCTTCGGTTCGCCGCGCTATGTGGAATGTGACTTCATGGGCAGTCGCGCCCGTTTCCCCCTTGGGCCGTATATGATGGCCCTGCAAAGGGAGGTGCCGACCATCGCCACCTTTGTGATGAAGGAGTCGGCATACCGCTATCAGGTGTATATCAGGCGCATACAGACTGACGACCGTCAGTTTGCCAACCGTACAGAGCAGGCTGCCAATCTCGCCCAGCATTTTGCCAGTGAGATAGAGGCCATCCTGAAGCAATACCCTGAGCAGTGGTTTAACTATTATGAGTTTTGGAATCATGATGCAGGACAGTGATGTTAAGAATATCGACGTGCTGACGCTGTTACCACAGCGGCCGCCGTTTGTGATGATAGACCGTCTGACCCACTACGACGAGGTGGTGACAACGACGTGTTTCACGGTGCGGGAGGATAACATCTTCCTAGAGGAGGATGGTGTGCTGAACCCGTGTGCACTGGTAGAGAACATCGCGCAGACCTGTGCCGCCCGTATGGGATACATCAACTTACATGTTCATGGTGAGCATGTGAAACTGGGGTTCATCGGCAGTGTGAAGCGCTTGCAGGTGATACGTCCGGCCCGACAGGGTGAGGTGCTGACTACCAGCATAGAAGTGACTCAGGAAATGATGCAGTTGACAATGGTTCTCGCTGAAGTGAAAGTCGGTGACGAGATCATCGCGACAGGAGAGATGAGAATTGCAGAGACAGATATAGACGCCATCAATTGACATGATACGCAGGATTGCAGATAATATCTATTCGCCCCTGGGCTTGACGACGGCAGACAACTATGCCAGCGTCAAGCAGGGTAGGAGTCGCCTGTGCCGTTATGAAGGTGCGATGGGACTGCCCAATCCCTTCACGGCCTCGCTGTTCGACTGGGATCAAGTGGAGCGTCTCGACGGCTATACCCGTTTTGAGACCATTGCCATCCAGTCGGCCCGTCAGGCACTGGCACAGACAACGATCGATCCAGCGTCGCCCCGAGTGCTGTTCGTGCTCTCCACGACGAAAGGTAATGTCGAACTGTTGGATGCACAGGCAGAGTCGTTCCCGGAGGACAGGGTTCATCTGGGTACTGCTGCCCGTATGGTATCCGCCTATTTCGGCAATCCTAACCAGCCCTTGGTGGTCTCCAATGCCTGTATCTCAGGTCTGAGTGCGCAGATCATCGCCATGCGGCTGATAGAGAGTGGTGCCTGTGATACGGCCGTGGTCATCGGTGCCGACGTGCAGTCGCATTTCATCATCAGTGGTTTCCAGTCGTTAATGGCGTTGTCGCCCATGGAGTGCCGTCCGTTTGATATCGAGCGGGTGGGCCTGAACCTCGGTGAGGCCGCTGCGACGATTATCTATGACAAAGTAGATCAGATAGGGGCTGACGAGTGGCAGGCCGTGAGCGGTGCTGTCCGTAATGATGCCCATCATATCTCCAACCCGTCGCGAACGGGGGAGGGTAGTTACAGGGCTATCCGTGCTGCCATGGGTGAGATGCCTGCAGAACGGTTGGCGTTCGTCAATGTGCATGGCACCTCCACACTCTACAATGATGAGATGGAGGCTGTGGCCGTGAATAGGGCAGGGTTGAAGGACGTGCCCGTCAACTCCCTGAAAGGCTATTATGGTCATACGATGGGAGCCGCAGGTGTGCTGGAGACGATCCTGTCGATGCAGGCCGTCGATGATGGTTGCATCCTGGGCACCCGTGGGTTCGAGGAACTGGGTGTCTCCAAGGCTGTCCGTGTGTCGGCCCAGAACGCACAAACAGACAAGAGGGCTTTCTTGAAACTTCTGTCGGGCTTTGGCGGATGTAATGCCGCCATGCTGTTTGAGAAAGGAGGTGAACGATGACAACCAAGCAATGGGTGAAGATCACACCTGAGCGCGTGGAACTGAATGGTGAACCATTGGCCACGACGGCACGGGGAACAGCCCTGCTGACGGAGATCTATCGCACCCGTATCAACGACTATCCGAAGTTCTTCAAGATGGATGAACTCTGTAAGTTGGGTTTCATCGCCTCCGAACTGCTCCTGCAGGCAGAAGGTGACCGTCATCAGGACTCGGAAGACCGTGCCGTTATCCTGTTCAACCGCAGCAGTTCCGTGACCAACGACCGTAAGTATCAGGACACGATCCAGCGGCCAGACGACTATTTCCCCAGTCCTGCCCTGTTCGTCTATACCCTGCCTAATATCGTGACGGGTGAGATCGCCATTCGTAATGGCTACTATGGCGAGACCTCTTTCTATGTGCTCGACGCGTATGATGAGGCAACCATCCGTGCCACGGTCGAGGCATCCTTCCTCGACGGCATGACGCAGAGTGCCATCTGTGGCTGGCTCGACTGCGAGGATGCTGATCATTTTGAGGCATCCGTTTATCTGATAGAGAAATAACCAAATCAACAAGTAATATGGAAGAATTAGTATTAGAACTGAAAAAGCAGATTATTGAAGTGTTAAACCTGGAGGATGTTCAGCCTGAGGACATCGAGAACGATGCCCCTTTGTTCGGCTCAGGTCTCGGTCTGGACTCCATTGACGCCCTGGAACTCATCGTTATGATGGAGAAGAACTACGGCATCAAGATCAAGGACCCCTCAGCAGGCAAGGAGATCTTCAAGTCCATCAATTCGATGGCTGAATTCGTTCAGGCCAACCGCAAAAAGTAATTTTGCGCAGACAAAGACAGCCCCCGGCGAAAGAATGCTTTACGCCGGGGGCTGTCTTTATGTGAAGTTTTTTGCAATTAGCTTCTTTTATTTCATAAAAAAGTAGTACTTTTGCACCCGAATTTGGGAAAAATCCATTCATGGGCACATTGTCTAATGTAAAAACTCGCGGAGGCGAGGCCAATCCTCCAAGCGCCGGACTTGCCTCCGACGCCCTCCCCGAAGCAACAAGTTCGCAAAACGGGGTGTCGGTAAAATATGTGCCAGACCCAAATAAAAGCTGGTTTGTGTTTCGTGTTTCCTATGGAAGAGTGGAGAAAGCCTCAGACTATCTCGTGGAAGACGGAACCTATACGTATGCTGCCCAGCATTACGTGCAGAAGTTAGTGAATGGAAGACGGAAAAAAGTCTTGGAGTATCTGATTCCCAATTTGTTGTTTGCCTATACCACGGCAGAGAAGGCAGAGGAATATGTCAAAAGGACGCCAGTCATGTCTTATCTGTCCTATTACTATAACCATTTTGAGTTGAACGGTGATAATCAGAATCCCCCTCTGATCGTTTCAAATTCTGAAATGATCAACTTCATCAGGGCAACGGTCAGCAAGAGTGAGCACATCCTATTTGTCAAACCCTCACAGTGCCATTACAAGGATGGTGACAAGGTTCGGGTGATAGATGGGCTGTTCTGTGGTGTCGAAGGCAGGGTCGCCAGGGTTTCCGGGCAGCAGAGGGTGATTGTCTCCTTGTCAAAAGTGGGACTGGTCTCTACTGCCTATATACCAACGGCTTTTATTGAGAAGAAATTATGAGAAGAGTTGTAATAACAGGGATGGGCATCTGGTCCTGTCTTGGAACAAATTTGGAAGAAGTCAAGGATTCTCTTTATAACGGGAGATCCGGAATAGGTTTGGATGAGGAGCGGTTGACCTATGGCTATCGGTCTGGTCTTACCGGCTTTGTCAAGCGCCCCCAGTTGAAATCTCTCTTGGATCGCAGACTGCGCATGGGACTGTCGGAGGAGGCTGAATATGCCTATATGGCCAGTAGGGAGGCATTTGAGATGGCCCATATTGATGAGAGCTATTTGTTAAGCCATGAGGTGGGTGCCATCTTCGGAAATGATTCTTCTGCCAAGGCCGTTGTCAGCACCAACCAGATTATGGAAGAGAAGCACGATTCTGCCTTGGTAGGTTCAGGATTGGTCTTTCAGGAGTTGAATTCGACTGTCAATATGAACATGAGCACGATCTTCCACTTGCGTGGGGTTAACTTCACGGTGAGTTCAGCCTGTGCAAGCGGCTCTCATTCCATCGGTCTGGCATATATGCTCATCAGACAGGGTCTGCAAGACATGGTACTGTGCGGAGGTGCTCAGGAAGTGAACATCTACGCGATGTCTTCGTTTGATGCCCTGAATACCTTCTCCATCAGGATGGACGACCCCACGAAGGCCTCGAGGCCATTCGACAAGAACCGGGATGGTTTGGTTCCCAGTGGCGGTGCTGCTGCCCTCGTACTGGAAGAATATGACCATGCTGTCAAGCGTGGCGCGACCATTTTGGCAGAAGTTTGTGGCTATGGTTTCTCAAGTAATGGCGGTGGCATCAGTCAGCCCAGTGATGAAGGGTGCGTGATTGCTATCTCGCGTGCTATGGAGGACGCTGGGGTCAAAGCCGATGATATCGGCTATATCAATGCCCATGCCACTTCAACACCACAGGGTGATATGTATGAAGCGAAGGCCTTGAACCGTCTTTTCAATGGGGAGCGGGCGCTCATTTCCAGCACCAAATCCATGACGGGTCATGAGTGTTGGATGGCAGGTGCCAGTGAGATTGTCTATTCCACCCTGATGATGCGAAACAACTTTGTTGCTCCGAATATCAACTTTGAGGAGCCGGATGAGTATTCAGAGCCACTGAATATTGCAGCAAAGACGGTTGATACGGAGATCAATTGTGTCCTGAGTAACTCTTTCGGTTTTGGAGGTACGAACTCTGCATTGGTGATTAAGAAGTATTAAACAAGTGTAGGAAATGGGTTTAGGCGCGAAAAGAAAAGAGGGAACGACTTACGGCAATGCCAGGATGTTCAGTATGCTGATCAGCCTGTTGAAACATGTGAACATCAAAGTCATGTACTGTTTCATGTCAGTCTGTGTCATTCCCGTGACATTGGTTTTAAGCCCAGGCGCTAAGATTGCCTATCGGTATTTCCGTCAGAAGAGAGGATATGGTCGCTGGAAGTCCTTGAAGGCGACATACCAGAACCACTGTATCTTCGGTCAGACGGTCATAGACAAGTTTGCGATGTATGCTGGCAGGAAACTCCAGATTACTTACCATGGAGACGATATCTTGAAGGAGATGATGTCAAGGCCGGAGCCGATGCTGATGCTGAATGCACATATCGGCTGTAGCGAAATCGTGGGCTATTCCTTCCATCTTACCAAGCCCTGTAATATCCTTGTCTTTGGAGGAGAGAAACAATCACTGATGAGTTACCGTCAGGCTTCTTTCGGGGATATGAATATGAAGATGATCCCCGTTGGCATAGAGACCTCTCACAGTGAGGAAATCGTAGAAGCCCTGGACAACGGTGAGGCTGTCAGCGCCTTTGTGGATAGGGTTATGAATAAGCATAAAGTGGTGATATCAACGATCCACGGTCATCAGGTCAATCTGGCCAAGGGACCTCTGTCACTGGCCACGACGAGAGGACTGGATGTCCTGATGGTGAGTGCGATGAAGGAGAAAGACGGCTCATATACGGCTTATATGACACCATTATATTACGATAAATCATTGCCCAGAGGGGAACAGAGACAGCAATTAGCCGATGCTTATACGGCTGAAATAGAGAGACTGCTTGATGCTTATCCCCTGCAATGGTTCAACTATTCAGATATCTGGGTAGATTAGTTGCAGATCAAAAACAGTAACAATCAAAAATAAAAGAAATGACAAGAGTTGAAATTGAAGAAAAGGTAAAGAATTTCCTGATTGAGGATTTGGAAATTGACGAGGAGAACATTTTCCCTGAGGCTAAACTGAAGGAGGACATGGGTATCGACAGCCTCGATTATGTGGATATCGTCGTCATCGTGGACAAGAACTTCGGCTTTAAGATCAAGCCCCAGGAGATGACCGACGTGAAGACGCTTTCCCAGTTCTATGACTATATAGAATCTAAAGTCGGCTAAGTTTCGTCATGGCATTGAAAGACATCCCCATTACCAGTCTCATACCCCAGCGCCCTCCTTTCGTGATGGTGGATAGGGTACTGTCTTGTGAAGAGGCAGAGACGGTAACGGAGTTGGTAGTGCGCGAAGACAATATCTTCCTTGATGACATGGTGTTAGCGCCAGCAGGTATCATGGAGAATATGACCCAGTCGTGTGCTGCCAGAATGGGTTGTATCAATAGGGAACAGAAAGATTCCATCAAAATAGGCTTTATCGGCAATATCCGTAATTGCACGATCAACCGACAGCCTCGCTGCCATGAGACCTTGCATACCTATATTGAGATTGTGGAGGAGGTGTTTAACCTGACTCTGGCCAATGTCACGACGAAGGTTGGGGAAGAGGTCATTGCCTCTGCCAGCATGAAGATTGCACTGACAGACATCAAAGCGGCAGATCATGAATAATTCCCAGACGATGCCAGGATCATCGCTGCAATCGACGTTCCGATTTAAGATCAGGTTCAGCGAAGTGGATGCCATGAGGGTGGTCTGGCACGGTGCTTATGCGAAGTATCTTGAAGATGCCCGGGAGTATTTTGGACAGATGTACGGTCTGGACTACAACCTGATCGTGGATAATGGTTTCTTTGCACCTATCGTTGACATGTCTATTCAATATAAGCAGCCGCTGAGATATGGGATGCAGCCTGAGATGACAATCACCTATTGTCCGACGGAGGCTGCAAAGATCATATTCGACTATGAGATCCGTCATCCTGAAGACGGCAGTGTGATGGCCACGGGCCGGACAGTGCAGGTCTTTATGGATCGCGATTATCAGTTGGTATGGGACATGCCGGCATTCTATACGGAATGGATGAAACGGGTGGGTATAAATAATAAAGATGTATAAGGAATAATGGAATCGATATACGTAACAGGTGCGGGAGTTGTGTCGGCTATCGGCGTCGGTAAGTCTGAGACACTGGCTTCCCTCAGGAAAGAAGAGTCTGGTATTCGTCAGATGAAATATCTGCCATCTATTCATCGTGATCTTCCTGTAGGTGAGGTTCAGCTTAGCAATGAGGAGATGATGCAGATGCTGGGTGTATCTCATAATCCCTTTCTGACACGCACTGCACTGATGGGCAGGCTTGCCCTGCGTGAAGCCCTGGAACAGGCTGGTCTTGCGGGTGATAAGTTGAATGAGGTTCCCTTTATCTCGGCAACGACTGTAGGCGGCATGGATCGGCGAGAGTTGTTTTATGCCAAGGAGAAGGAATGCGACAGTATTCATGCACACGCTCTCATATCCACACACAACTGCGCAGACTGTACGGAGATGATTGCCGATTATTTTGGCAGGTTTGCCTCTCTGTCAACTGTCTCTACAGCCTGTTCTTCCGCGACGAATGCTCTTATTACAGGTGCCAATATGTTGCGTTGCGGTATGGCAGAGATGGTGGTTGTAGGTGGTGCAGAGTGCCTGACCATGTTCCACCTGAACGGATTCAATACGTTGATGATATTGGATCATCAACCATGCAGGCCTTTCGACCGGGATCGTGCCGGTCTGAACCTGGGTGAAGGTGCTGGCTATTTGGTCCTGGAGATTGCTGCATCTGTCAAGAAACGTGGCGTACAGCCTTTGTGTCAGTTGAGTGGTTATGGCAATGCCTGTGACGCCTTCCACCAGACAGCCTCGTCACCAGAGGGTGAAGGAGCCTTTTTAGCCATGCAGGAGGCACTGTCCTTGGCAGGACTACAGCCATCGGATATCCAATATATCAATGCGCATGGTACAGGAACACCTAATAACGACGAGAGTGAAAGTTTTGCTATCCGTCGTGTGTTTGGTGACCATCTGCCCCCCATATCATCTACCAAGTCGTTTACAGGCCATACTACCAGTGCTTCAGGCAGTATTGAGGCTGTCTTCTGTATATTGGCTATCCAAAACCAGTTCTTGCCAGTGAATGTCAATTGGCATACGCCTATGGAGAGTGGTATCATCCCTGTGATGGATCCTCATCCACAGACGGAGATTAAACATGTTTTGAGTAATGCTTTTGGATTCGGCGGCAATGATTCGTCTCTGATTCTGTCTAAATATGATGCATGATATGAAACGACAACAAGTATTCATACAAGCAGCTGAACAAATATCCATCCAGCAGCCGTTGTCCGAGCAATGGATGGAAGAGCCCATCCGCTACCAGGATCTTCTGGTAAAAGCGATCAATCCTCCGTTCCGTGATTATATGTCACCTGGCGAGGTCCGGAGAATGGGTAATTTGATGAAGCGAGCCCTTGTTACTGCGCTCAAAGTCTTGGAAGAAACAGGTATAGAGCATCCTGATGCGATTATCACAGGAACCAGCATTGGCAGTCTTGATTATACGGAGAAATTCCTGGACGCCATGGTTGAGAACGGCGAGGAGGCACTCAGTCCTACCTATTTCATGCAGTCAACCCACAATACAGTAGGGGCTACTCTTGGCATATACACAAAGACCCATGGTTATAATACGACCTACTCACACGGTGATCTCAGTTTTGATTTGACATTGTTGGATGCCTGGATGCAGATGCAGTTAGGTAAAATACGTACGGCTCTGGTAGGCGGACAAGATGAAATGAGCGAATTATATTTCAGTCTGCTTCAGAAGGCTGGCTATGTAGGGCTGGAAGGCATGGACCCCTGTGGAGAGGTGGCGATGTCCATGATGCTCAATTGTGCCGAAAGCCCAGAGAACCTCTGTGAACTGGCAGGAATCAGCGTCGGTCTGCTGTCCTCAGCGGATCAGTTGAAAGATAACCTGACAAAGATGCTGGACGAGGCAGGGATGACCATGGACGACATCAGTGCCGTAATGACAGGTGTCAGTGGAAATCCTGCTAATGACCAGACTTATCGGAAGATAATTGATGCTGTGTTCCAGCATATGCCGCTCTTGCACTACAAACATCTCTTTGGAGAGAACTACACGGTTTCTGCCTTGGGTGTCTATGCTGCCGCCCATTGTCTGAAGAAAGGTGTCGTGCCGTCATTCCTCTATGATGGTCAGAGTCAGGCGCGCTGTGACCAGCCGAAGGCTATCCTCTTGTTGAATCATATGAAGGGGAAGGAGTTCTCGCTCATTCTATTGAAAAAGATATGATACTGAAATTGCTGCCTATCTCAATTCTTCAATGCATGCTGCTCTCAGGTGGACAGGTGCTGATGAAATACGGTCTGACGAAGGCCGGGGATTTCTCATGGACGTGGCAGTATTTCCTGAGGTTGTTTACGAACTGGCAATTCATCTGTTGTGGTCTGTGCTATGGGGCAGGTTCCATCCTGTGGATGTATATCATCAAGCATTTCCCATTCAGCATGGCTTATCCGATGGTCAGTCTCAGTTATGTGATGGGCATGTTCGCTGCCATCATCTTTTTTCACGAACAGATACCTATGACCAGATGGCTGGGTGTATTCCTAATCATGTCGGGTTGTATTTTAATAGCAAAATGAAATGAAACGATTGTTTTTTATAGTTTTAGTTGTTGTCTTTTCGCTTCATGTAAGTGGACAGACGAAACTGACTGCCGAGCAGCAGAAACAACTGGTTGAGAAGATTGACAAGGCGGCTTCGGCCATGAAGAGCATGCAGTGCGATTTCACTCAGACCAAGAGTATGAAACTGTTGAAAAAGGAGATGAAGTCCAATGGTGTGATGTATTTCAAACAGCCTAATAAGCTGCGGTGGCAATACACCTCGCCTTATGATTATACATTTATCATGAATGGCGACAAGGTGCGCATCAAATCTACCAAATCCACTCAGGACATCAATGTCCAGGGTAATAAGATCTTCCGTCAGATTACCAATATCATCCTCAACACCGTGACGGGTGGCGGTCTGAAGAGTGCATCCGACTTTACTGTTGAAGTCTATAAATCAGACAAGGGCTATTTCGCAAAACTCTATCCGAAGAAAAAGGAGGTGAAGCAGATCTACAATGTCATAGAGATCTATTTCAATTCCTCGCTCACCATGGTCAGTAGCGTCAGGATGATCGAGAAAACAGGTGACGAAACACTTGTAAACCTGAATAATCTTAAAGCCAATGTTGCCATTAATGAGAAGATGTTTGCTGTTGATTAGCCTTCTGCTGCTGACATTCCAACAGCCTGTTCATGCTGTGCAGATTGTGAATGATTCGGTGGTTTCCAAAGGGTATCACCTGCTGATGCAGGTGAGGGGACATGAGGTGACGACGATTTGTATCATGAATATGGAAGCAGATGCCCATATTGTGGGAACTGTGATCAATGAGTTCGGGATAAAGGTGTTCGATTTTACCTATGACAACGGTAAGGCTCAGATTCTCAATGTATTTGCCCCTCTTAACAAATGGTATATCAAAAAGGTATTAAGGGGAGATTTTTCTTTCATCTTGTCCAATATTGATCGTGGCGAAAATGCAGTGAAGAAGAAAAGACGACTTGACGTCATGCCCAATGGCGATATCAGTGTCCGTAATGAAAGATATAACATTAACTATCTATTTACTCCAATAAAGACTGAAAATGAAACTACTGAATGATTTTTATAGTATTGTTGACGAGACATCTTCTGACGGCACATACAATTGCAAAGTAAAGATGAATCCTCAGCATGGTCTTTATAAGGTTCACTTCCCGGGAAACCCTGTTACACCAGGTGTCTGTCTTGTACAGATGGCAACGGAGATTCTTGAACGGAAATACGACAAGAAGTTCCAGTTAAGCGAGGCTGTCAATATCAAATTCAGAAAGACTGTCGTGCCTGAGGATGAACCAACATTCGTATTCAATAAGTTGGTCTTTGAGGATGACCTGTTGAAGGCGAGTGTGACTATCGAAGACAACGAGAATCAGTTTGTCAAGATGTCGTTAATATATAAAGTGTCTGATTGATGTCGGTAGGCTCGAAGGATAGAAGGCTGTGTGTGATCATTCCGACGTATAACAACGTCCAGACCATCGGTCAGGTGGTACAGGACGTGATGTCGTATTGCGATCAGCTGATTGTCGTTGATGATGGTTGCACAGACGGGACGCTTAATGTCCTCCAATCTCTATCTGAGAGCATACATATCGTTTCCTATCAGCCGAATAGGGGAAAGGGGCATGCACTGGTGGCAGGTTTTAAAAAGGCCAAGGAACTGGGATATACCCATGCCATCACGATAGATGCTGATGGACAGCATTTTGCCGATGACATTCCCCAGTTGATAGCGGAAATGGAAAGATGTCCTCAGGCCATCATCGTTGGTTGCCGTAATCTGACGGAAAAGAACATGCCTCGGCAGAATACCTTTGCCAATCGGTTCTCCAATTTCTGGTTCCGTTTACAGACAGGCATCAATCTCTCTGATACCCAGAGTGGTTACAGGCTTTATACATTATCTTCGCTACGAGGCCTCAGTCTGATCACTTCTCGATATGAAGCAGAATTGGAATTGTTGGTCTTTGCCGCATGGGCTGGTGTCCAGATCTGTTCTGTGCCTGTGAAAGTGTATTATCCGCCAGTAGAGGAAAGGGTCAGCCATTTCCGTCCTGTCTATGATTTCGTGCGCATCAGTATTCTCAATACCATTCTGTGTGTGGCGGCACTTGTCTATGGTTACCCCAGACGTCTGGCACGTAGTATAAAAAAGCTCTTTGGATGAAAAGATCATTGTATATTATCAGACAGACGGCCTATACGGTATTCTCTTTCTGCTACTTCATAGGATTTGCCATTGATATGACCGTGCGGGGCTTTTTCCTGATTACCTTGGGAGGGGCTACTGAGGCGCATAAAAGAAAGTATCACGCCATCCTTCAGCGTAAATCGCGTTATGTGATCAATCATGTGCCTGGTACGACATTCTCCTATAGCAACCCTCAGAATGAGACTTTTGAGAAGCCGGCTGTTATCATCAGCAACCACCAGTCACATCTGGACCTGATGGGAATTATGATGCTGACTCCCAATCTTATTATACTTACAAAAAAATGGGTGTGGCATAATCCTTTCTATGGCATTGTCATCCGATATGCGGACTATTTCCCGATTACTGATACCGACCAGATGGTGGAAGACATCAAGGGAAAGGTCAAGGAAGGTTACTCTGTGGTGGTCTTCCCGGAAGGTACCCGTTCCCCGGATAGCCAGATCATGCGTTTTCATCGTGGGGCCTTCTATTTGGCAGAAAACCTCAACCTGGATATCGTACCCGTTTTTATAGACGGTTTTGGGAAGGTGCTTCCCAAGGAGTCGTTTCATCTCCATCCCGGACATATGTCGGTGGAAGTCATGAAAAGGATTCACCGTGATGATCCTCAAGAGGCGTGCGGGTATCGGGAGATGACCAAGAGGTTGCATCATTTATATTTGAGTAAGAATGAAGAAATGTGTCATCATAGGTAGTGGCTTAGGAGGACTGTCATGTGGTTGTATCCTTGCTAAGAATGGCTATGATGTCACCATTCTGGAGCAAGGAACCCAGATTGGAGGTTGCCTCCAATGTTTCCGAAGGGGAGATGCCGTCTTTGAGACGGGCATGCACTATATCGGAAGTGCTGACCCTGGACAGACGCTCAACACGATATGGCATTATCTGGAGATAGGTTCCGACATTCCTTTGGAAAGACTCGATCCTGACGGATATGATGTGATCTCATTCCAAGGCGACCATTTCAGGTTTGCCAATGGGAAGGAGAACTTTATCAATACCCTTGCAGACCAGTTCCCTCAAAGCAAGGACGAATTGGCCAAATATTATGATCTGATTCAGATGGTGACATCGGCAGCAGCCATGCACTCCCTGAATACTCAAGTGGACCTGAATGTCAATGCTGATTATCAGATCGTCAGTATCAACAAAGTGATTGATAGTGTCATCAGTGATCCTTTGTTACGACAGGTCCTTGCTGGGATACAACCTCTTTATGCTGGAGAAAAAGACCGTACGCCGTTCTTTACACATGCCTTGATTTTTGATTTCTATAATCAGAGTGCATTCCGCATCGTGGGAGGCAGTAGTCAGGTGGCAGAGTCCCTTCAGAAATCGATTCAGAAAAATGGAGGTCAGGTGTTGGTACAACATAAGGTTGACAAGATTGAATGTGATGAGTCGCGTGCAACAGCCGTCATCACGGCTGACGGTGAACGATTTCCTGCTGATCTGGTCATCAGTGCCATCCATCCAGCACGTACCATGCCGCTCATAGACAGTCATCTTATCCGACCTGCATACAGACGACGTGTGGAGAATACAAGAAACACGATCTCGGCATTTACGGTGTATCTGAAATTCAAGAAGAATACAGTGAAGTATCTGAACAGCAATATATATTATTACCGTTCAGATTCTACATGGGGATGTGAGGACTATGACGAGCGCTCCTGGCCCAAATGTCTTCTGTATATGCATTTCTGTCATGAGAAGAACCCGGTATATGCTGAAGCAGGTGAAATACTCACCTATATGAGATTTGACGAGATGCAGCAGTGGTATGGTACTCATATCGGACATCGGGGTGAGGATTATAAAGCTTTTAAGAGAAGGAAGGCTGAGACCGTTATTGCTGCCTTGGAGCGAGAAATACCCGGCATCAGTCATCAGATAGAGCATTATTATACATCGACTCCTTTAACCTATCTGGATTATACAGACGTGCCTGATGGAGCCATGTATGGCATTGCTAGAGATGTGAATGATTTTGGGCAGGTTGGTATTACTAGCAAGACAAAGATCCCCAATCTATTACTGACAGGTCAGAGCATTACATGTCACGGTATGTTAGGTGTCTTGGCAGGAAGTCTGATTACATGCTCTGAAGTCCTGTCGCGAGATGTGATCTTCTCCCAACTTAGAAAAGTCTGATTCAAATGAAAACGGCAGTATTCTATTATACACAGAGCGGACAGGCACTTGATGTTGCGAAGAGTCTTTGTAGTGGGATGCAGGGAGATGTGGTCTTCAAGGAGATCATTCCTCAGCAGGCTTTTCCTTTCCCATGGGACAAAGACACTTTCTTCGACGTCTTCCCGGAGACGCGTCTTGGAATGCCGCCTTCTGGGATACAGCCCATAGATTCCTCTGATGTGGAGGATGCAGACTTGGTTATTGTGGTAGGACAATCATGGTTCCTTTCTCCTTCGCTTCCCCTCCAGTCGTTCTTCATCGACCAGCAGGTCAGGGACTACCTGAAAGGAAAGGATGTCGTATTTGTGAATGCCTGTCGTAACATGTGGCTGATGACGAGTCGGAAGGTGAAAGCATACCTGAAGGACGCTGAGGCGAACCTGGTAGGACAGATCATCTTGCAGGACAAGGCCCCCAATCTTGTAAGTGTTCTAACGATTATCCGCTGGTTGATGTACGGCAAGAAAACCGGTACAGGACTCTTACCGGATGCCGGAGTCTCTCATAAAGACATATCCGACGCTTCCAGATTCGGCCAGATCATTGAGTCCTCATGGAAGAATAAAGACTTGTCTCATTTGCAGAGTGATCTGTTGTCAGCAGGAGCCATCCAGTATAAGTCATCAATCCTGTTCATGGAGAAGACTGGTCATCGGATGTTTGGCTTTTGGGCTAAGTTCATCCGGAGAAAGGGGGAACTGGGGGATGTGAGAAGGCGTTTCCGAACCAACTTTTTCTATTATTATCTCCTTTTTGTCCTGTTCTTGATCTCCCCCTTCGCGCTACTGGTCTATTACTTGACTTATCCATTGCATTGCCTTGGGTATCACAAAGATATAGATTGTAACCTCTAAGTATATAACTAATAAAATATAATGATGGAAGTATTCATAACAAAAGCAGCAAAGTTTTTCCCGAACGATCCTGTATCGAATGATGATATGGAGAGTTACCTGGGAATGGTTGATGGAAAGCCGTCGAAGGCACGTAGGGTCGTGCTGAGGCGTAATGGCATCAAACAACGATATTATGCGTTGGATAAGGAGGGCAATGTGACCCATACCAATGCTCAGATGTGTGCCAATGCGGTTCGTGGACTTCTGGACGACCACCTGACAGTTGACGATATAGACGTGCTGGCATGTGGCACATCGTCACCAGAACAGATCCTGCCGTCACATGGTATCATGGTACATGGTGAACTCGGTGGCAGCAGGAATACTGAGGTCGTCTCGTTCTCCGGTTCATGCTGTACGGGTGCAGATGCCCTGAAATATACCTATATGGCTGTCAAACTAGGACTGGCGAAGAACGCTGTTGCTGCAGCCTCGGAACGTACGTCTGCCTGGATGAGGGCCTCTTATTTCCAGAAAGAGTCAGAGAAGCTGGCCCTGTTGGAGAATCAGCCTATGTTGGCTTTTGAGAAGGAGTTCCTGCGCTGGATGTTGTCCGATGGCGCACAGGCCGTGCTGCTTCAGGAGAAGCCCAACGAGTCGGGTATCTCCCTTCGTATCGACTGGATTGACATCACGTCATTTGCCAATACCAAGGAGACCTGTATGTATTGCGGTGGAGAGAAAGGTGCTGACGGCAAACTGAAGGGTTGGGCTGATTTTCCTGGAGAAGAATGGCTCACGGAGTCGCTCTTCATGCTGAAACAGGATACCCGTATGCTCGGAGAGAATGTCGTACCGTTAGGTGTCACCTTCCTCTTACAACTGGCAGAGAAACACCATTTCACTCCCGATGATATTGACTGGTTCCTGCCACACCTTTCTTCCATGTTTTTCAAGGATAAGATCCTGGAAGAGACGACGAATAGAGGATTCCCCATTCCTGAGGAGAAATGGTTCTTGAATCTCCCACATGTGGGAAATATTGGTTCTGCCTCGGCTTTCGCTATGATAGAGGAACTGATGTACTCTGGGAAGCTGAAGAAAGGCCAAAAGATTCTGTTGATGATTCCCGAGAGTGCACGATTCTCATACTGTTACTGTATGCTGACCGTGTGCTAAGATACTCATATAATAATATAATTGTATTGTGAAAGTAAAAGACGTTCCACAGGATCTGAAATACTATGAGGGGACTCATGTACGTGACGTCAACTACGCCGTCGATGACGAAGGCAAGTATCAGGCTGTGTTGAGCGATGGATGGGCTCCTAAGACAGAAGCCTTGGAACTGGCCTTGGAAGAAGATGTTGACAAGGAAGAGAGAAGCCGGATGAAGTTGCAGACCCAGACGGATTTTAAAGGGTTTGAATTGGCATTAGAGCATCGGCCTGCTGCTCATTGTGAGAATGGCACTATCTCTTCGCTGCTCCGCTATCATGGTATTGATTTGTCGGAACCGATGATTTTCGGTCTGGCTAGTGGGCTGTTCTTTACCCATATCACATTTATCAAGATGGGCGGGTTGCCTGTTACGTCCTTCCGAACCTTCCCAGGCGTCCTGTTCAAACGGATTACGAAACTATTGGGTATCAAGACGAAGACGCGCCGCTTCTTCAGTCCGGAAAAAGCGATGCAGGCACTGGACCATCTCCTGTTAGAAAAGAAGACTCCTGTAGGCTGTGTGGTGGGCATGTATGACCTGCCTTACGTTCCTGCAGAATACCGTTTCCGTTTCAATGGTCATAATATCTGTGTCATCGGCAAGGATGAAGAGACTGGTGACTATTGTGTCTTGGATTCGAACGTTACCCAAAAAGAGACGATCAGTCGTGATGATCTTGCCGTTGTGCGATTCCCTGCTGGTGGTGTCTATCCCCTCATGGGACAGATGTACTGGATCAAGTCCGTACCCGAACAACTGCCCGATCTCAAGCCGCTCATCCTGAAGGCTATACACAAGACCTGCTGGTATATGACGTCGCAGCCCAAGTTCATCAAGTATGTGGGAGCCAACGGTATCCTCTACTTGTCGAAGCGTATCAGGAATTGGGAGACGATGATGGGCAAGCGCAAGGCATTGCTCAATCTGGCGCAGGTCGTGCGCATGCTGGAGGAGATAGGTACGGGCGGTGCTGGTTTCCGTTTCATGTATGGTGCCTTCCTTCAGGAGGCCGCAGATGTGACGGGCATTAATGAACTGAATGACTATTGCCATCGCATCACGGAGATCGGTGACCTGTGGCGTGATTTCGCTTATAAGGCATCACGTATCATCAAAAAGCGGGAAAAGGATCAATATACCTATAACGATCTGGGCGATCTCTTGCAGATCATTGGTGAGAAAGAGCATGCCTTGTTCCAGGACCTCGATCGTACGGTGAAGAGTTATATGTAAGGCGAATTATCAAACAATATAAGTATGAAGAAAGAAGACGTTCCTCAGGATTTGAAATATTACAAGGGAAGTGTCATCCGAGACCTGACCTATGCACTCGATGACGAAGGGCATTACGAGCCTGTCAGGAGTGATGGCTGGGAACCAAAGACAGAAGCCTTGGATATATTCCTGGAAACACTTGACGACCAGGACGAGCGCGACAAGATGGAATTGCTGGTACCGACGGAGTTTAAGGGCTATGAGTTGAAGATCAACCACAGGCATGCCGCCCATTGTGAGAACGGTACTATCTCGTCTCTGCTCCGTTTCTATGGTATCAACCTGTCGGAACCAATGGTGTTCGGACTGGCCAGTGGTCTTTTCTTCGCCCACCTGACGTTTGTCAAGATGAACGGTATGCCCGTGACTGCCTTCCGCACGATTCCTGGTGTGCTGTTCAAGCGCATCACACGACTCTTAGGCATCAAGTCGGCCTCGCAGCGATTTCTCAGTAAGGAGAAAGCCATGCGCAAGCTCGACCAGTTGATTATGGAAGAACGCATACCTGTGGGCTGTGTGGTTGGTATCTATGAACTGCCTTATTATCCTCCCGAGAACCGCTTCCGTTTCAATGGCCACAATATCTGTATTATCGGCAAGGATGAGGAGAGTGGCGACTACCGTGTACTTGACTCCAATGCCACTGAGAAGGTAACGATCACCCGAGACGACCTGATCAAGGTCCGTTTTGCCAAGGGCGCCTATCCCCTCATGGGACAGATGTACTGGATTAAGTCCATCCCCGAGGATCTGCCAGAGCGTATGCGGACAGACAAACCCGACGTGGAATTCCTCAGACCGCTGGTACTCAAGTCTATTAAGGACACCTGCAAGAACATGACGTCACAGCCGAAGTGGTTCCCCTACGTGGGAGCCAATGGCATTCAGTACCTGTCGCGGAAAATGCGGACATGGGAAAAGAAACTGGGCAAGCGTCGTGCGCGCCTTTACCTTGTTCAGGTAATCCGCATGCTGGAGGAGATTGGAACAGGTGGTGCAGGCTTCCGCTTCGTCTATGGAGCCTTCCTGCAGGAGGCCTCCGAGCGGACGGGTATTGCCGAACTGAACGACTACTCTCTTCGTATTACAGAGATTGGCGACATGTGGCGTGACTTTGGCTACAAGGCCTCCAAGGTGTTCAAGCGCCGTGCCGGCGAGAGTTACACCTACGACGACCTGGCCGACATGCTTGAAAAGATTAGCGATGCAGAACGGTCGTTCTTCCTTGATTTGTTGAAAGCAGTAGAACGATATATCAAATGATATCAAGATTTCATACGATTCTTCTTGTTCTCCTGATGACCGTGAACGTTCAGGCCTATAAGTTGACGGCCTATATCCCACAGGAGAATCCGACGGGAACGGGCGTTATCGTCTGTCCTGGTGGCAGTTATTTCTGGCTTGACAAAGCCACAGAAGGAAAGGGCGTTGCTGAGTGGCTCTGCCAAAATGGTATTGCTGCCTTTGTGTTGGAATATAGTCATGGAGGGTGGGGGGCCTTTGCTTTTCATGTCCGTACGAAGGGACGTAGTTTCCCTGCCGGTTTCAATGATCTGCATGCAGCCCTCGACAGTGTCAGGAGCCGTGCTCAGGAATATGGTATCAGGGAAGACCGTGTCGGATGTATGGGCTTCTCTGCTGGTGGTCATCTGGTGATGCATGCGGCTGAGCAGTTGGCCGGTACACCGTCCAGTCCGTTTTTTGTGGCACCGATGTATCCTGTCGTGTCAATGACTCATCCCTGTACCCATAAGCGATCGCGTAGGGGACTGTTGGGCGAGACCTCTTCACAGGCTCTGAAAGATTCTTTGTCATTGGAGAACCATGTTCCCTCTAACTGTCCGCCTGTCTTCCTGATGAACTGCAATGATGATCCGATCGTCCACTATCACAATGCCGAGTTGTTGGATTCGGCCCTGACCGTCCGTCAGGTGCCCCACCATTATGAACATTACCAGACTGGGGGACATGGCTTCGGGGCGACAGCGGAGAAAACCACTGAGGAGGCAATCCAGTGGAAGGAGAGGTTTCTGGCTTGGCTGAAGGAACTGGTTAAATAGAAAAGATGATGGTAAGATTTTTCTTAAATATATATGATTATCTTCAGAAGAGGCGCAGGCTGTGCATGGGTCTGATGTTTGCCTGCATCGCCATCCTGCTGGCTATGATGGCCTCGCTGAGATATAACGAGAATATCTACGACTTCCTTCCTGTCAGCGGTAATGAGCAGAAGGCCATTACCTTGTATCAGGATATCTCGGGTGGTCAGCGCGTTTTCGCCATGTTCAAGCATAAAGATGGTGATACGGAGAATTCCGACCGTCTGACAGAGGCTGTCGATTCTTTTGCCCAGGGCCTGAACCCAATACTCGAGCGGGGACATATTACAGATGTGACCTCACAGGTTGATTTCGAGAAGGTGATGGGTATCACCAGTTTCGTCTATGAGAATATGCCACTGATGCTGCGTGATTCCGACTATGTGCGTATGGAACGTCTGCTTTCTACGCCAGGATATGTCGAAGATCAGTTGGCCAATGACGTGCAAAGCATCATGATGCCCGCCACGGGCTTCTTCACGTCGAACATCAGCAACGATCCGTTAGGACTCTTCTCGCCGATCATCAGCAGGTTACAGTCTCGTCAGTCGTCCATGCCTGTGGATATCGACAATGGTTATATCTTCTCGGAAGGGAAGAAGTTTGCCATTGTGATCATGGACTCGCCATTCGGAGCCATGGAGTCTGCCAACAACAGTATGCTTGCTGGTGAGGTTGACAGTGTGGCCCAGCAGACGATGCAGGCCATGCCCGATGTCGAGGTGGCCATCACAGGTGCGCCCATCATTGCCGTTGGAAATGCTACTCAGATCAAGAACGACAGCTACTGGGCGATCTCCATCTCTGTCACACTCATCATCCTCTTGCTGGTGTTCTCCTTCCGCAAGGTCAAGCACCTGATGCTCATCGGTGTGGCCATCATCTTCGGATGGCTCTTTGCCATGGGCTTCATTGCCGTGATGAGGAGTGATGTGTCACTGATCGTCTTGGGAATAGGTTCTATCATCATCGGTATCGCTGTCAACTATCCGCTTCATTTCGTCTTGCATACCGACCATGGTGGTACGGCGCGAGAGGTGCTGAAGGAGATGGTATCGCCGTTGTTGATAGGTAATATCACTACCGTTGGTGCCTTTGCCAGTTTGATGCCGCTCGATGCGCCTGCCTTGCGCGACCTTGGTTTCTTCGCTGCCTTTATGCTGATAGGTACCATCCTCTTCGTGCTGGTCTTCCTGCCTCATCTGGTGAAACAGAGGGTTCAGGCAGAAGAGGAACATCTGTCCTTCGGCAAGATTTCGTCCATGTCGCCTGACCGTCACCGTTGGTTGCTGTGGGTATTACTGATATTGACAGTCGTTTTCGGCTACTTCAGTCTGGGAACCTCTTTCGATACGAACATGCACCACATCAACTACATGACCAAGGAGCAACAGGCCTTGTTGGATGACATGAAGGCGTCGGCAGGTATCAGTGACACCTCCAATGTCTATGTGGTGACAGAGGGTGAGACATGGGATCAGGCTCTGAGTCGGAGATCCCGTATCGCCCCCTTGCTGGATAGCCTGAAAGCCGCTGGCACCTTGAGGACATGTTCTGATGTGACGACGTTCATCTGTTCGAAAGAAGAACAGCAGCAACGAATCAACAAGTGGAACACCTTCTGGGAACAGAATCGTGAGAAGGTTTTAGCAGAATTAAAGCAGAAAGCCCCCCAGTATGATTTCAGTACGGATGCATTCGACGGTTTTGAAGAGATCATCAACCGTTCTTATAGCCCTCAGCCGTTTGAATATTTTGAGCCCATCCAGTCTGTCCTGCTCGACAATTCGTTCAGCACCAGCACAGGCGTCCGCTCCGTGGTCGATGTGATCGATGTGAGCAGTGAGGATATGGAACAGGTGGAGGCTGCTTTGAATGAAAGCTTAGGAACGGATGGCTATGCTTTCGACTTCGTGGGCATGAACAGTGCCATTGCCGATTCGCTTTCTGATGATTTCAACTATATCGGTTTTGCTTGCGGATTCATTGTGTTTATCTTCCTTTGGCTTTCGTTTGGCAGACTGGAACTCAGTTTGCTGGCGTTCTTACCGATGGCGATGGGCTGGCTCTGGATATTGGGTATCATGTATCTTTTTGGCATGCAGTTCAATATCGTCAACGTCATCCTCGCCACGTTTATCTTCGGACAGGGCGACGACTATACCATATTTATCACTGACGGACTGATTAATGAGTTTGCGTACCACAAGAAACTCTTACCATCATATAAGAACAGTATTGTGATCTCGGCCCTGATCATGTTCATCGGTATGGGATCGCTCATCGTGGCCAAGCATCCTGCTCTTCACTCACTGGCAGAGGTGACGATTGTAGGTATGTTCACGGTCGTTCTGATGGCATGGATCGTACCGCCCTTAGTGTTTGGGTGGTTGGTTAAGAATGAGAATGAGGTACGCAGAGTTCCTGTCACCATTAGCCAGTTTGTGCGTACGACCTATTGTGCCTGCGTCTATCTCTTTGAGTTGTGCTATGGTTGTCTGTTTGGTATCCTCATCCGTCTGATCCCAGGGAACAAGAATAGCCGTGAGGCATGGTTCCACCGGGTTATCTGCAAGTCGATGCGTGCAGACATCAATCATATCTGGGGTGTCAGCAATTTCGTCCGCAACGAACATGGAGAGGATTTCAGTCGTGGTAGTATTATCGTCTGCAACCATCAGTCGATTCTTGACCCGGTGTATCTGTTGGCATTGGATCCACATGTTCTCGTGATGGTCGGTGGTAAGGTGTGGAAGAACCCCATCGTACATTGGATGTTCAAGTTCTCGCGCTTCTTCAATGCCAACGAGCCCTTGGAATCTTTGAAAGACGATATTGCCAAGGCCGTAGCCGATGGCTATAGTGTCGTGGTATTCCCTGAAGGTCAAAGAAACGAGGAAGAGATAACGCGATTCCATCAAGGTGCCTTCTATCTCGCTCAGGAAATAGGTGCAGACATCCTTCCTATGTATATACACGGAACCAGTCATGTGATGCCAAAGAGCAGTGGGTTCGCTACCCGTGGACGTGTGGATGTCGAGATAGGGGAGCGAATCCCTGTCGGACAACTGGCATCCTTTGGAGATACGAACCTGGCAGTAGCCCGTTCCTTCCGTCAGATGTATAAGACTCACTTTGATCAACTTAAGCAGGATATAGAAACAACCCACTATTTCCATCATTATATAATAGGTAAATACACCTATAAGGGTTATGGTATTGAGCGCGAGACAAGGCAGTTGTTGAAGCGGCATGATGACTTCAGCCAGTGGATTGATGGCTATCAGCCTACGAATCCGTCATCAAATATCGTATCTGTGATAGATGCTGGCCATGGACAGTTCTCCTTACTCTTTGCCCTTGTTCATCCAGAACTTGAGATCCACTCTTATGCCTTTGATGGAGATGATGCGGCTTTGCTTGCTGCCTGTGAGCCGAAACCATCGAACCTCCATGCTCATTATTCTGAGAATGAACAGGTGGCACTGGAAACGGCAGGCGACAGCAACATTATCCTGTTGCCCGGTCTGTTGGGGAATCTCAAATAGAATAGCATATAATTAACCAATAAAAAATGAATAAGTATAATCCTTCACAGTTCGACGATATCCGTCCCTATTACGACAGTGAGATACCTGCAGCGATGCAACGTATTGTCGAAAGCGACTTCTTCGGACTGTTGTGTACCTATGTTTATCCTGGTCGCAGTCAGGAAGATGTCAAGAAGATGATGCTCTCTTTCAAGACGATCCGCGACTTCCAGTTGGAGGTGATGTTTCGTGTCAACGAACAGGTGATAGCCCGTTCTACCACGGCATTTACATATAGTGGTATTGACAAGTTGGATCCCAAGAAGCAGTATCTCTTTGTCAGCAACCATCGCGACATCATGCTCGACGCCTGTTTGTTAGAGTATCTATTAGCCAAGAACGGGCTCGATACGACGGAGATCACCTTTGGGGCCAACCTGATGTCGTCGCCATTAGTGATTGATATTGGCAAGGCTAACAAGATGTTCCGTGTGGAGCGTGGGGGTAACATGAAGGATTTCTATATGTCGTCGAAACACCTGAGCGACTATATCCGTTATGTGTTGACGGAGAAGGGACAGAGCATGTGGATTGCCCAGCGCAACGGCCGTACGAAGGATGGTAGGGACCAGACGGATCAGGGTATCATCAAGATGTTCTGCATGAGTGACCCGTCAGACAAGATCAAGGCCCTGTCGGAACTTAACATCATCCCCGTGTCTGTCAGTTACGAGTGGGAGTCGTGTGATGTGCTGAAGGCCCTCGAACTCTATGAGTCACGATTCAGCAAGTATATCAAGAAACCTGGTGAGGATCTGAACAGTATTCTGACAGGTATCACCCAGCCGAAGGGTAGGGTGAACTTCTCCTTCTGCGACCAGATCACGGAGGCCGAACTCCATCGATTCGACGGCTGTACGAACAACGAGTACCACCGTGCTGTGGCCCAGTTGATTGACAAGCGTATCAATGCTGCCTATCAGTTGACGCCCAATAACTACATCGCCCACGACCTGCGCTATGGTCAGCAGATTTACAGGAATCGATATAACGACGCTGAGCGTGATGCCTTCTTGGCCCACATGGAGGAGTTGAATACCTTCGATATCTCTGAGCCGGATGTGCTGAAGGATATCTTCTTAGGCATCTACTCCAATCCTATCGATGTGAAGTTGGAACAGTTGACGGGAAAGAAAATGTAAGCAAAATCGCAAATTTTCTTGCAAAATATTTGTTTATTTCACGGAAAAGTAATACTTTTGCACCCGAAAACGAAAAAAACGAGAAAGATGTCAATGTTGAACGCTTACTTTTACGGCTATTACTTTTACTTTGCAAGCAATTGTGAAGCGGGAAGTTGCGTATAATTCAACTTATGACTGAGAAGAAAGAATAACAAGGTCCCGCTTCACCCAGGTGAAAGCGGGACTTGTTTTTGAAGTGAAGCGTGAAAAGTTAATAGTGAAGAATAGAATATGAAGAGAATTGCCATTCAGGGAATCGAAGGTTCGTTCCACGATATCGCGGCGCACCTGTATTTCGAGGGAGAACAGATACAGTTGATTTGTTGCTCAACCTTTGAACAGGTATTCCAGAATATTAAGCAGGATCCCACGGCCATAGGCATGCTGGCCATCGAGAACACGATTGCTGGTTCACTGCTGCACAATTACGAATTGCTGCGCGACAGTGGCACGACGGTGGTAGGGGAGCACAAGCTTCACATCTCGCACTGCATCTGTTGTCTGCCTGACGATGACTGGGATACGATTACCGAAGTCCACTCTCACCCCGTAGCCCTGATGCAGTGCCGTCAGTTCCTGGCCCAGCACCCGCAGTTGAAGAATGTGGAGGCAGAGGATACCGCTGGATCGGCACAGATGATTGCCGAAGGCCAGAAGCGCGGCTGGGCAGCCATCTGCCACGCTGAGGCTGCGAAACTTTACGGTTTAAAGGTGCTCGAAGACCATATTGAGGACAACAAGCACAACTTCACCCGTTTCCTCGTGGTGTCGAATCCCAACAAGGCCGATATGCTGCGTCCCCTGTTGGAGACCAATAAGTCGAGCATTGTCTTCTCGCTGCCCCATGAGGAGGGATCGCTCTCTCACGTGCTCGCCATCCTCTCGTTCTACAAGATCAACCTGACGAAGATCCAGTCGTTGCCCATCATCGGCCGTGAATGGGAGTACCTGTTCTATGTCGATGTGATGTACGACGACCTGACGCGATACCGTCAGAGTATCGATGCGATTATCCCTCTGACGAAGGACTTGAAAATCTTAGGAGAATATAAAGACGGAAAGCAAACGAATTAAAAAAGAAGATATGATACAACCAGCAGATAGACTCAGTTTAGTACAGGAATACTACTTCAGCCGTAAGCTGAAGGAGGTGGCACAGCTCAATGCCGAGGGCAAGGATATTATCAGTCTCGCCATTGGCAGTCCTGATATGCCCCCGTCAGAGCAGACCATCGAGAAACTCTGTGAGGTGGCCCATACCCCCAATGCCCATGGCTATCAGCCTACAGGGGGAACGCCAGAGTTGCGCGAGGCGATGGCCGACTTCTACAACCGTTGGTACAACGTCGATCTTGATCCCAAGACGGAGGTGCTGCCACTCATTGGTTCGAAGGAGGGTATCCTCCATGTGACACTCGCCTTCGTGAATCCTGGCGACGAGGTGCTCGTACCTAATCCCGGCTATCCCACCTATACCTCTTTATCCAAGATCTTAGGTGCGAAGATCGTGAACTACAACCTGCGCGAGGACAACGGTTGGCAGCCTGATTTCGATGAACTGGAGAAGATGGACCTCTCGCGTGTGAAGCTGATGTGGACCAACTATCCCAATATGCCAACGGGTGGTAATGCCCGGATGGAGACCTACGAGCGACTGGTGCAGTTTGCCAAGGGCCACAACATCGTGGTGGTGAACGATAATCCTTACTCCTTCATCCTCAACGAGCATCCCATGTCGCTCTTGCAGGTGCCTGGTGCCAAGGACTGCTGTATCGAGTTCAACTCGATGTCGAAGAGCCACAACATGCCAGGCTGGCGTGTGGGTATGTGCTTAGCCAATGCCCAGTTTATCCAGTGGATCATGAAGATCAAGTCGAACATCGACTCTGGTACCTTCCGAGGCATCCAACTGGCTGCTGCTGAGGCACTTCGCAATGCGGAGGAGTGGCATCATGAGGCGAATATCGAGACCTACAGCCGTCGTCGCCAATATGCAGAACAGATCATGGATGTCTTAGGCTGCACCTACGACAAGAACCAGGTAGGCATGTTCCTCTGGGGAAAGATCCCCGAGAGCTACGCTGATGTCGAAGACCTCACGGAGAAGGTGCTCCACGAAGCCCGTGTCTTTATCACCCCAGGTTTTATCTTCGGCTCCAATGGCAAGCGCTACATCCGCATCTCGCTCTGCGCGAAAGAAGACAAGATCCAACAAGCATTAGAAAGAATCAAAAAAGCAATATAAATATGGAATTAGATTTAGCACCACTGAATTTACCGAGTGACAATGAACGTCCCTTCGTGATTGCAGGCCCTTGCTCTGCAGAGACTGAGGAACAAGTGATGACCACCGCTAAGGAACTGGCGATGAAAGGTTGCCATAACTTCCGTGCTGGTGTGTGGAAACCCCGTACGAAGCCAGGTGGTTTCGAGGGTCATGGTGAGCCTGCCCTGAAATGGATGAAGCAGGTGAAGGAAGATACCAAGATGCTCGTCTCTACGGAGGTGGCTACGCCAGAGCATGTGGAACTGGCCTTGAAGTATGGCATCGATATCCTGTGGATTGGTGCCCGTACGTCAGCCAATCCTTTCGCCATGCAGGCCATTGCCGATGCCCTGCAGGGGGTGGATGTGCCTGTGTTCGTGAAGAACCCCGTGAACCCCGACCTCGAACTCTGGATAGGTGCTTTGGAGCGTCTGAACCAGGCTGGCGTGAAGCGCTTAGGTGCCATCCATCGTGGCTTCTCCAGCTATGAACAGAAGATCTATCGTAATGCCCCTATGTGGCAGATTCCCATTGAGTTACGCCGTCGCATTCCTGCACTGCCTTTAATCAGCGATCCCTCACATATCGGAGGTCGTCGCGAACTGGTGGCCCCCCTGTGCCAGCAGGCGATGGACCTGGGCTTCGACGGTCTGATCATTGAGAGCCACTGCGATCCAGACAAGGCCTGGAGCGATGCCAAGCAGCAGGTGACGCCTGATGTGCTCGACTACATCCTCTCGCTGCTCGTAATCCGTGATGAGAAGCAGTCAACGGAGGGTATCACCCAACTGCGTAAGCAGATCGACGAACTCGACAACCAACTGATGGATTTGCTCGCCAAGCGTATGAAGGTGTGCCGTGAGATTGGCCAGTACAAGAAGGAGCACAATATGACTGTGCTGCAGGCCAACCGTTACAATGAGATCCTGAACAAGCGTGGTGCCCAGGGTTCGCTCTGTGGCATGGATCCGGAGTTCGTCGCCCACGTCTTCGAGAACATCCACGAGGAGAGTGTCCGTCAGCAAATCGAAATCATCAATAAGTAGGAGGGAGATTTCTCGACTACGCTCGAAATGACAAAGAGAGTATGAAAATATTAGTTATGGGCGCAGGAAAGATGGGAAGTTTCTTCATCGACCTGCTGAGTTTTGAGCACGAGGTGGCGGTCTTCGAGAAAGCCCCCAAGCGCATGCGTTTCACCTACAACTGTCAGCGCTTTACGACCTACGAGGAGATCGAGGCCTTCAAGCCTGAGTTGCTCATCAATGCCGTCACGCTGAAATACACGATCCCTGTATTCAAGGAGGTGATTCCCCATCTCCCCAAGGAGTGTATCATCAGTGATATTGCCTCTGTTAAGACAGATCTGAAGGAGTTTTATGAGAGTACGGGCATGCGTTATGTCTCTACCCACCCGATGTTTGGACCCACCTTCGCCAATCTGCAGCAACTCTCTGAGGAGAATGCCATCATCATTAGCGAGGGCGACTACATGGGTCGTATCTTCTTCAAGGATCTCTATCAGAAATTAGGACTTAACATCTACGAATATTCGTTCGAGGAACACGATAAGACGGTGGCTTACTCGCTGAGTATCCCCTTCGTCTCGACCTTCGTCTTCGCCGCTGTCATGAAGCATCAGGACGCGCCTGGTACTACCTTCAAGCGTCACATGCGCATCGCCAAGGGCGTGCTCAACGAGGATGACTACCTGTTGCAGGAAATCCTCTTCAACCCTTATACCCACGACCAGGTGTCGCAGATCCGTACAGAGCTGAAGGAACTGCTCGAGATCATCGACAACAAGGATGCTGATGGCATGAAGGGTTATCTCACGAAGATCCGTAATAACGTCAAGCGCGATATTGAAATCAAGAAGCAATAACTTAGGCTATCATCTTGTCGCATTCGTGACGGTGGCCATCTGGGGCAGCACCTTTGTCTTTACGAAGATGCTGCTCCAGAACGGCTTATCGCCTGCGCAGATCTTTACCCTGCGCTTTATCATCGCCTACATCTTGTTGCTGGCTTTTGCCCTCTCCAGACATCGCTTCCGTCTGTTCTGTAAATCCCTGAAGGACGAGCTGTTGATGGTGGTGTTGGGCATTACGGGCGGCTCCGTGTATTTCCTGGCAGAGAATGCGGCCATGCTTTATACCACAGCCACGAACACCTCGTTGATTGTCTGTTCGTGTCCGTTGTTTGCCATGCTGCTCTTTGCCATTGTCTATCGCCATTCGGAGCGTGTCTCCAGGCTACAGGCAATGGGCTCCGTCATCGCCTGTCTGGGTATGGCTGTGGTGGTGCTCAACGGCCATTTCGTGCTCCATCTCTCGCCCTTAGGCGATATGCTGGCCTTTGCGGCCTGTCTCTGTTGGGCGGTGTATTCCCTGTTGATGAAGCCGGCTACGGAGCGCTATTCCTCGTTGTTTATCACGCGGAAAGTGTTTTTCTACGGCCTCCTCACGATCATTCCTTATTATTTCTTCGTGCCAGGTTTCCCGTCGATGGAAGTGCTGTTGCGCCCAGAGGTGCTATGGAACCTGCTCTTCCTGGGGGTCGTGGCCTCGATGATCTGTTATGTGACGTGGAACTGGGTGATCAGCAAACTCGGTGCCGTCGTCGCCACTAACTGGGTATATTTCAACCCTATCACCACCATTATTTTCGCCTGGTGGTTACTTCACGAGCAGATTACCGTCTGGTTCCTTCTTGGTACTGTGCTCATCCTGACGGGCATGTATCTAGCCGACCGCAAAAAATAGGCATTTTTCTTTGTGCTTTCAGATTGTTTGCTTAATTTTGCGGCATCAAACCATTTAAAATCAAAAGAAACTATGGGTATTATCTATTCACTTCTTCTTGGATGTTTGGCTGGCTTCTGCGCTGGCAAGTTAATGAAAGGTGGTGGCTTTGGCATCATCGTGAACTGTGTGCTTGGTCTGTTGGGCGGTGCCCTTGGCGGCTGGTTGTTCGACCTGCTGGGTATCTCTTGGGGAGGTATCTTAGGCCAGCTTACCACAGCCATTATCGGTGCTGCTATCATCCTCTGGATTGCCTCGTTCTTTAAGAAGTAAGCTGTCTTTGTGAGTCAAACGATTGATTTAGAATCTTGCACTCGTGCCGTGTGCAAGATAGCCCGTCAGGCGGGTGAGTATATCAGGGAGGAGCGCAAGAAGTTCAGCCTGGATAGTGTGGAGCGCAAACACGCTCACGACTATGTGTCGTATGTCGATAAAGGGTCGGAGCGCCTGATCGTCAGTGCGTTGCGCGAGTTGTTGCCTGAGGCGGGCTTTATCACGGAGGAAGGCACCGCACAGGGAGGGGGACAGGAGTGCTGGGTGGTGGATCCCCTTGACGGCACTACGAACTTTATCCATCAGTATCAGCCTTATGCCGTGAGCATCGCTCTGCTACAGGGCAATACCATCCTCCTTGGCGTGGTCTATGAGATCTGTGCCGATGAGTGTTTCTATGCCTGGCAAGGGGGTGGGGCATACCTTGATGGGAAACCTTTGCACGTCAGCAATCAGAAGATCCAGGACGCCCTGCTCTGTTTCCAATATCCCTACAACAGCGATGCCTATAAGCCAGTCATCAAGCATCTCATCGATACGTTCTACGGCCATGTGGGCAGCATCCGTGCCTGTGGCTCTGCAGCGATGGCGCTCTGTATGGTGGCTGCAGGCCGTCTCGACGGCTATGCCGAACAATATCTCGGCCAGTGGGATTTCATGGCTGGCAGTCTGATCGTGATGGAGGCGGGTGGCAAGGTGACTGGTTTCGAGGGCACTGACGATTTCCCCCAGGGCAACAGTGTCGTGGCTACTAACGGCCTGATCCAGCAGGAGCTCCTGACAGCTATTAGTTCATCTTTAGACCAGCAACGGATATGAAAGACAACAGCCAAGAAATCTTTCCCCTTGTGGATGAGCAGGGGACGGTGATAGGATCGGCCACGCGTGGTGAGTGCCATAGTGGATCGCGCCTGCTGCATCCTGTGGTGCATCTTCACGTGTTTAATTCCAAGGGCGAGGTCTATCTGCAGAAGCGTCCGGAGTGGAAGGATATCCAGCCTGGCAAGTGGGACACGTCTGTTGGCGGGCATATCGACTATGGTGAGACGCCAGAGGAGGCTTTGGTACGCGAGGTGCACGAGGAGTTGGGCATCACCGACTTCGTGCCTGAGCGGGTGGGGCAGTATGTCTTCGAGGGTCTTCGAGAGCGTGAGTTCGTCTATGTTCACAAGACGGTTTACGATGGTCCCGTCTGTCCCTCTGCCTCAGAGCTCGACGGTGGTCGCTTCTGGCGTATCGAGGAGATCCGCGCTGCCATAGGCCAGGGCATTCTCACGCCTAATTTCGAGAGCGAGTTCCAAAGATTCTTTTTTTTCTAGGGAAGTACAACCTGTTGCAACAAAGACTGTCAACCCTTCCAGAAAGGCTCCGTAGAAAAAATGCATGGCTCTTTTCAGAAATCCTGTACTCCTTATTTTTGCTAAAGTGGCTCCAAATTTTCGTCCCGAGCCTTGGGACAAACCCTAAAAAACGTATGGCCAAAGATATTGAGTATAAAACTAATTCGATTATGTAAAAAAAGCGGGAGAAAATGCTTTGAATCACAGATTTTTTGTATCTTTGTCCCCAAATATATAAAGGTACGCGATGAAACTAAAGCATCAAACTATCCGCAGACTACTAACCGTCATCTTTATGATGGCAGGCCTTTTTGGTGGTGTAAGCCGTGCCTTTGCACTGGAAGGGAGTGGTACACAGGCGAGTCCGTATAAAATAACAAGCGAAGATGATTGGAAACAGTTTTGCATCATAGTTAATGAACAGAATAGTTTAGATTCATGGGCAGTATTGACAGCAGACATCGACGTCAATGTCTCTACAGCAAGTGACCTTTATCAGAAAATGGTTGGCAGGCCTGTACCTTCAGGTTCCAGTGGTTTGTCATATCATAGTTACAAGGGCACTTTTGATGGTCATGGTCACACGCTGTTTTTTTATTTCTCTAAAAGTGCTTTAAATGGGCAGTCATCTGATGTTGGAAAATATATAGCTCCTTTCGGTTTTGTAAGGGGCGCCACTATCAAGAATCTGAAAGTGGATGGTTCTATGACTGTTCCAAGTAGTGGGAATAGTAATAATGATAAGCAGAATAAGTTTGCTGCTGGTATTGTCGGGTCTGCAAGTGACAATACGATTATTCAGAATTGTATAAGTAGTGTTACTCTCAATTCAGAAATCCCAGGAGACGGCTCTCACGGTGGTATCGTTGGTCTCGTCAATTCATATTCTACAGTCACAATTAAAGATTGTATTTTTAATGGTAGATTATTGGGTAGTTCAACCAACAACTGTAGTGGCTTTGTGGGCGCAGGTTATAATCTGACTTCATCAAAGTGTATTATTAGTAATTGTCTTTTTGCCCCAGAAGAGATAACAATGAGTACTCAAGGGGCTGCCACCTTTTCTCGATGTGCAGGTACTATCAGTAATTCTTACTATAAAACATCTTTTGGAGCAACAAATGATCAAGGTACCAATGCATCAAGTATGTCTGCAGATGACCTTGTGACAGCACTTAATTCAGGAGCGACTTCTGGAAACGACTCTTGGATGATGCATAACAATCAATACTATCTGAAACCATTTGAACACTATGTCGATATTACAGGATGGGTGTCTGGGTTCTCTGCTAATCCTCCTGTGATTAAGGGAAATCATAGCACTAATTCCATTATTTATGCATATTATAGTGATGATGGGGTGTATTCTTTAGGTTATGATCCTCCTACTAATCCTGGTCATTATAGAGTAAGTGCTACCATTGCACCAGGTTATACTGCGGATGGAGACTATTGGTATGGATGGAATGATATCATGAAATTCTGTGTTGTCAATGCTCCGACAGGTGCGACATTATCCTATAATTACAATGCCCAGACTTTGCTCACTAATGGTGGTTCTGCCGCTGTAGGTACTTTCTATTATAAACTAGGCACTGATGGGGAGTGGTCAACCAGTTTTCCAACGGCAACGGAAGCAGGTGACTATAAAGTCTATTATTATGTGAAAGGCGATGCTTCTCATAACGATATCATCAGTGACTCTTACTTCGTTCCTGTCACCATTGCCGCCAAGACGGTGAATTCAGAAAGTGGTAATTTGAAAATAGAGTTACCTGCGACAATGACTTATACCGGTTCTGCCTTAACGCCTACCGTGACGGTAAAGGATGGTGATATAGTAATCGATCCCTCGGAATACACTGTCAGCTTTAGTAACAACGTTAATGTCGGAGATAGTCCAGTGACGGTGACTATAACTGACAAAACGGGTGGTAACTATACGGTCAACGGTACGGCACAATTCACGATTGTCAAGGCTGCTCCTACCTATACGGCTCCTACAGCCAAGGATCTCACCTATAACATGAACGTGCAGGAACTGATCAATCCAGGTGGCACAAGTCATGGCACCTTTGAATACAGCAGCGATGGAACGACCTTTACTACCGTTACTACGGGATTTGTCGGAACGGAGGCCAAGGATTATCTGATTTATTACAGGCTTATTGGTGATTCCAATCATAACGACGTCGGTAATGACCCTAATCCTCCTCTTACGCTTACTGTCAAAATCAAACCGAAACCTGTAACCACTCCAGGATTAGAGATCCTTCTGAGTCCGGACACGTATTACTATGACGGTACGGCCAAGACGCCCTCTGTGACGGTGAGAGATGAAGGTACGGTGATTTCGTCAACGGAATATACGGTCGATTACGGCAATAATATCAATGCTGGTACTGTGACTGTGACGCTGAAAGATAATCCTGATGGAAACTATACCGTTAGTGGTACTCAGACATTTACCATTCTTCCGCAGGTCCCCACCGTTACACCGCCTACGGCCATCTCTGGTCTTATCTATAACACGAAAGCACAGAACTTGCTATTGGCGGGAACTGCCGTTGGTGGTACCGTGGAGTATAGCAGCGACGGCACGAATTATTCTACCACCATCCCCCAGGGAACGGATGCCAAGCAGTATCCAGTATATTACAGGGTGAAGGGAGATATTAACCATACTGACAGGGATCCCGTGCAACTCTATGTCACCATCAGCCCGAAGACGGTGAGCAGTCCTACCATCAATCTTGATCCATCAAGCTTTACCTACGACGGCACGGAGAAGAAACCCGCGGTGACCGTAAAAGACGGAGAGACAGTGATTTCTGCGTCAGAATATGCCGTAGAATACTCCAACAATGTGAATGTAGGTACGGCCATGGTGATCATCACGGATAATACGGGTGGCAACTATATTGTGAATGGCTCTGCGAATTTCACTATTCTGTCTGCTAACTCTGGCATCACACCGCCTACGGCGAAGACCGATCTCGTGTATAATGGTGAGAGTCAGGAACTGGTGACGGAAGGCAGTGCCACGGGCGGTACGATGTACTACGGCCTGAGCCGCAGCAGTTTCTCGACGGTGGTGCCTACTGGAAAAGAGGCCAAGAAATATACGGTCTATTATAAAGTGGTGGGTGATAACAACCACGAAGACAGTGAAATCAGCTCTGTGGATGTGACCATCGCTCCAAAGACGCTGTCAAGTCCGGAGATCATTCTTACTCCTTCTACCTTTATTTATGACGGAACGTCGAAGGAGCCTGCGGTGACAGTGAAGGATGGTGATGCTATTGTGCCCGCTGCGGAATATACGATTGCCTATTCTGACAATAAGAATGTGGGAACAGGAACGGTGACCATTACGGACAATGAGGGTGGAAACTATGTGGTCAACGGTACGGCCCACTTTGCCATCACGAATGCCGATGCCAATGTGACGCCGCCCACGGCCAAGACAGGGCTCATCTATAATACCCAGCCCCAGCAACTGGTGAACTTAGGCACTGTTGTAGGTGGTACGATGGAGTACAGCCTCGACGGCAAGACATTCTCCACCGATGCTCCCATGGGTACCGATGCCCAGCAATATACGGTGTATTACAGGGTGAAGGGTGATGAGAACCACGGTGACAGCGATCCTTCCTCGTTGACTGTCACGATCAGCCCCAAGACAGTAAGCAATCCCGTTATCACGCTGAGTGCCACTGTTTTCACTTTCGACGGCAAGGAGAAGAAGCCCGGTGTCTCGGTGAAGGACGGAGAAGTGGATATTCCCGAATCGGAATATACCGTCGAGTATTCAGATAATATCAATGTTGGTACGGCTATGGTGACTGTCAAGGACCAGGAAGGCGGCAACTATATCGTGAACGGTACCTCGACCTTCAGGATTATAGCCGCTGGGGCAGGTGTGACGCTGCCTGTGGCTAAGACGGGGCTTGTATATAATGGTATGGCCCAGGAACTGGTTACGGCTGGCAGTGCAGATGGTGGCACGATGAAATACAGTCTCGATAGCTACAGCTTTACCACGGAGATTCCCACAGGCACGAATGCCAAGGACTATGTAGTATATTATAAGGTGGAAGGTGATGCCAACCATGAAGACAGTGATGTGGGTTCCCTCGAAGTCACGATCAGCCCGAAGACGCTGTCTCCTCCTGAGATTATCCTGAATCCATCTTCTTACATCTACGACGGTACTGCCAAACAGCCTGCGGTAACGGTGAAGGATGGTGACGCTATTGTGCCCGCTGCGGAATATACGATTGCCTATTCTGACAATAAGAATGTGGGAACAGGAACGGTGACCATTACGGACAATGAGGGTGGAAACTATGTGGTCAACGGTACGGCCCACTTTGCCATCACGAATGCCGATGCCAATGTGACGCCGCCCACGGCCAAGACAGGGCTCATCTATAATACCCAGCCCCAGCAACTGGTGAACTTAGGCACTGTTGTAGGTGGTACGATGGAGTACAGCCTCGACGGCAAGACATTCTCCACCGATGCTCCCATGGGTACCGATGCCCAGCAATATACGGTGTATTACAGGGTGAAGGGTGATGAGAACCACGGTGACAGCGATCCTTCCTCGTTGACTGTCACGATCAGCCCCAAGACAGTAAGCAATCCCGTTATCACGCTGAGTGCCACTGTTTTCACTTTCGACGGCAAGGAGAAGAAGCCCGGTGTCTCGGTGAAGGACGGAGAAGTGGATATTCCCGAATCGGAATATACCGTCGAGTATTCAGATAATATCAATGTTGGTACGGCTATGGTGACTGTCAAGGACCAGGAAGGCGGCAACTATATCGTGAACGGTACCTCGACCTTCAGGATTATAGCCGCTGGGGCTGGTGTGACGCTGCCAGTGGCTAAGACGGGGCTTGTATATAATGGTATGGCCCAGGAACTGGTTACGGCTGGCAGTGCAGATGGTGGCACGATGAAATACAGTCTTGATAGCCACAGCTTTACCACGGAGATTCCCACAGGAACGGATGCCAAGGACTATATTGTGTATTTTAAAGTGACAGGTGATGCTAACCATGAAGATAGCGATATTGGAAAGATTGAAGTAACTATAAGTTCCAAGACGTTGATGTCTCCAGAGATCATCCTAAATCCATCGTCTTTCACGTATGACGGTACGGCTAAGGAGCCAACTGTGACGGTGAAGGACGGTGATGCTATAGTTCCTGCTTCTGAATATACCGTCAGCTATTCTGATAATACGAACGTGGGAACTGCCACGGTAAGTCTTAAAGACAATGATGGTGGCAATTATATCGTCAGCGGAACGGCCCACTTTAGTATCGTCTCCGTCATGCCAGGTGTGACACCACCTACAGCAATGACAGGGCTTATTTATAATACGAAAGCCCAACAGTTGGTTACTTCAGGTAGTGTTGTTGGCGGCACAATGGAGTACAGCCTCGACAATAAGGCATATTCCAAGGATGTTCCCACAGGCACGGATGCGAAGGAATACACTGTTTTTTACAGGGTGAAGGGTGATGAGAACCACGGTGACAGAGATCCTTCCTCGTTGACTGTCACGATCAGCCCTAAGACGGTAAGCAATCCCATTATCACGCTGAGTACCACAGCCTACGTCTATGATGGTAAGGAGCATAAGCCTGATGTGACAGTGAAAGATGGAGAAGTGGAGGTGCCTGCCTCGGAATATACCGTTGACTATTCTGACAATATCAGTGTTGGCACAGCGATGGCGATTGTCAAGGATAAGGAGGGCGGTAACTATATTGTCAACGGAACGAAGAACTTTACGATTGTCAATGCCAATGCTGACGTGACGCCACCAACGGCAAAAACCGATCTCGTGTATAACGGTACGGCCCAGCAGTTGATTTCTGCAGGTAAAGTAAAAGGTGGTACGATGGAGTACAGTCTTGATAATAATGCTTATACCGTTGAGATTCCTACAGGGTTGGAAGCTAAAGATTATAAAGTGTATTATAGAGTTAAGGGCGACGCAAACTATTCTGACGAAGATGCATCATCGCTGACGGTAACCATCAGCCCTAAGACTGTGACTGAGCCGAATATCGTTTTGGATCCTGCGAGTTTCGTCTATGACGGTAAGGAAAAAAAGCCATCTGTTACGGTGAAGGACGGTGATACGGTGATTCCAGTGTCAGAATATTCAGTCAGCTATTCTGACAATACAGCGGCAGGAACTGCCACGGTGACCATCACGGATAATGAGGGCGGAAACTATACCGTCAGCGGCTCGGCTAATTTCAGTATTGTGGCTGCCGTGGCAGGTGTTACGTTGCCTGAAGCCAAATCAGACCTTATCTATAATAGGACAGAACAGGAATTGGTCATTCCTGGTAGCGCTGACGGAGGTACTATGGAGTACAGCCTTAACAACAAGAAATATTCTACTAAGGTTCCCACAGGCACGAATGCCAAGCAATATACCGTGTATTTTAGGGTAGTAGGTGATGATAATCATGTCAGTATGGATCCCAAGTCGCTGACAGTTACCATCAATGCGAAATCGTTGGCCAGTCCTGTCATTGAATTGTCAGAAGTGTTATTCACATACGACGGTACGGAGAAGAAACCAGGAGTGACCGTGAAAGACGAGGATGTGGAGGTGCCTGCCTCAGAATATACCGTTGAGTATTCCGATAATATTAATGTAGGAACCGCTATGGTAATTGTCACGGACAAGGATGGTGGCAACTATATCGTCAATGGGACAAAGAACTTTAATATTGTTGTTGCAGGGACTGGTGTGGTACCGCCCACAGCCAAGACCGGCCTTGTGTATAATGGTGCGGCTCAGCAGTTGGTTACGGCTGGTAGTGCCAAGGGGGGCACCATGGTGTACAGTCTGGATAACAACACTTACGCAAAGGAGATTCCTACAGGAACAGACGCCAAGCAATATACGGTGTATTACAAGGTGGAAGGTGACGATAACCATTCTGATAGTGATTTTGGCTCTGTGGATGTTACCATCAGTCCAAAGACGGTGAGTGAGCCGACGATTATTCTGGAGCCAGCGAGCTTTGTTTATGACGGTGTGGAGAAAAAGCCTGCGGTAACAGTGATGGACGGTGAAACGGAGATCCCGACTTCTGAATATACTGTCAGCTATTCTGACAATACAACGGCAGGAACTGCCACGGTGACCATCACGGATAATGATGGTGGCAACTATACCGTCAGTGGTATGGCCTATTTCAGTATTATTACCGCTGTGACTGGTGTTACGCTGCCTACGGCCATATCTGGCCTCGTTTATAACGGGTATGCACAGGAACTGATTGTTGCGGGTAGTACTGTAGGTGGAACGATGGAGTACAGTCTTGACAATAATAACTACTCAACCAAGGTTCCCACGGGTACGGATGCCAAGCAGTATAACGTTTATTTCAAGGTAATAGGTGATGCCAATCACGCCAGTAAGGATCCTGTCATGCTCACTGTAACGATCAGTTCGAAGTCACTGACCAGTCCTACGATCGAGTTGAATCCGTCACATTTCGTTTACAATGGTCAGGCTAAGGAGCCTACAGTGACGGTAAAGGATGGGGAAATGGTGGTGCCAGCCTCTGAATATACAGTCAGCTATTCCAATAATGTCAATGTAGGAACAGCCACGGTGACCATTAAGGACAATCCAGGCGGAAACTATGTCGTCAGTACCACGGCCACCTTCCAGATTTATGATCCAAACACTGGTTTTGTGGCGCCTGTAGGGATTTCCGGACTTATATATAACGGCAAGGCACAGGAACTGGTCTTGGCGGGAACGGGTGTTGGTGGCGTTATGAAGTACAGTCTCGATGATAAGAACTACTCTACGCTTATCCCCACGGCGACGGATGCTGGCAACTATAAAGTATATTATAAGGTTGTCAATGAAGAGAATAACGTCGAGAGAAACACAGGTTCTGTTAAGGTTACCATCAGTCCGAAGACCATCATCCTCTCCATTACGCTACGGGGGGCACCAGAGTCTGTACCTTCTATTACGGTGGTGGACGGACAGGGTAATTTATTATCATCTTATGACTATTCAACTGTGATCACCGACAAGGATGGTAAAGTGGTGACACCACAAGGTAATAGGCTGGAGGTGGGTGACTATGTGTTGACTGTTACGCCGATAGGTAACTATACAGGACCTTCCGTCTCTGTGTCCTTCCACGTCAGGAGGGCCTACTCGTTTGTCTTTACCATGACGTCTGATATCATCGGTGTCTGTCTGCCTTTCGACAGGGACGTGCCCAAGGGCTATCATGTCTATTACTTCGACAGGGTGGGAGATGATGGCTATCCCGTGTTCAAGCGGATACTGCTCAACAAGATGAATGGAGGTGAGCCCTATCTGTTGAGGTATGTGGGATCATCGGCCGTGCGTGGCGAGACGAGGAGTCCTAAAACGATTGATCTGACCCCCAGTAACTTAGGACTGATAGATATCTCTATGCCCATCAAGAGTCAGACTAATCAGAATATGGTCTTCACAGGCACTTTCGACGACATGACTAGAACCAAGGCTCAGACGGAAGGCGCCTATCTCCTCCAAAGAGACGGCTCGTGGAAACCGATTAACAGTGGTGGCAAGGGCGACGATGTCTGTCTGGAAGCCTTCCTGGCATATATCCGTATGAAGGACCGTACGACACCTTCTGCCATGCTGAAGACGAGGTTGGTGGCAACCAATGGAGAACCAGAGCCTGACCCGATCCCCATGGCTATCAATGCCCTTATCTTGGAAGATGAGGACGGTCATCAGGAATGGTATGATATGCAGGGCCGTCGCCTCGAAGCCCCGCAGAAAGGTGTGAACATTCTCCGTACGGAAGACGGCAAGACCAGGAAGGTAGTAGTGCGTTAGGTAAGAAAAACAGCAATTATGGCAGCAGGAAAGTGGATTGGCGGATTTATCGGTTGGATGGCCGGAGGACCCTTGGGGGCTCTGGCAGGCTATCTGTTGGGTTCACTCTTTGACTCCATGCTCGATGGGGTGAATACGCCAGATAACTCTGGCACTTGGGGATCAGGTTCGCAACGCTCTTATCAGACCTATAACGAGGCCTATCAGCGGGCCTATCGCCAGCGGATGCAACAGGGAAACCGTAACAGTTTCCTCTTCTCCTTGCTCGTGCTCTCCTCTTATATCATCAAGGCCGACGGTAAGGCCATGCACTCAGAGATGGAGATGGTGCGCCAGATGCTGCGCCAGAACTTCGGTAACGATGCCGTCTCGCAGGGTAATGAGATCCTGAACAAACTTTTCGACGAACAGAAGCGCGAGGGTTGGCAGCAGTTCAAGCAGACCGTGCACCAGTGCTGCGGACAGATCAACCAACAGATGGACTACTCGCAGCGTCTCCAGTTGCTGAACTACCTCGTGATGGTGGCGAAGGCCGATGGCAGTGTGCCCCAGAGCGAGATCACGGCCCTGAAGGAGTGTGCCCTGTGGATGGGTCTGCGCGAGAGTGAGGTCGATACCATGCTCCATCTGGAAGGCAACACCCTGGAGGATGCCTATAAGGTGTTGGGTGTCAGTCCGAATGCCAGCGACGACGAGGTGAAGAAGGCCTATCGTAAACTGGCCCTTGAACATCATCCAGACAAGGTGGCAGCCCTTGGTGAGGACGTGCGTAAGGCTGCTGAGAAGAAATTCCAGGAGATCAATGCTGCCAAAGATCGTATCTGGAAAGCCCGCGGACTATGAAACAGCCAGCGATTGTGATTCCCGAGGGTCTGCACGAGGTGTTGTTGCATGCCTGTTGTGCCCCTTGTTCATCGGCCATCGTCGAGTGGATGCTCGCCAATGGCATACACCCCACCATATTTTATTACAATCCGAATATCTATCCCCGTGAGGAGTATGAGATCCGTAAGAACGAGAGCAAACGCCATGCGGAGAGTCTGGGCATCCGTTGGATCGATGGCGACTACAATCATGAGCAGTGGCGGCAGGGCGTCTGTGGTCTGGAGGGAGAACCAGAACGGGGACGGCGCTGTCAGCAGTGCTTCACGTTGCGTCTGACAGTGGCAGCCAGGAAAGCGCAGGAACTTGGGATTTCGTATTTCGCTACCACACTGGCCTCTTCCCGTTGGAAGAGTCTGGAACAGATAGAACGGGCTGGTCATCAGGCAGAACAGACTGTTGAGGGGGTAACCTTCTGGGCACAGAACTGGCGCAAGGGTGGGCTTCAGGAACGTCGTAACCAACTGCTGAAAGAATTTGATTTCTACAACCAACAGTATTGCGGTTGTGAGTTCTCCATGCGTTAAGGCCCTCTTTTTTAAGTGTCAACGTTTTCACCTTATTTATAGAAAAACGAGGCTTAAAGTTTGTGAGTCTCGTTTTTTTATTGTACCTTTGCGCCCTAAATTGTGAAAGGGTAAATTGTCAAATAGTAAAATACATAAATGTTCGAGAATTTAAGTGACAGACTTGAACGGTCGTTCAAGATATTGAAAGGTGAAGGAAAAATCACCGAGATCAATGTGGCCGAGACTCTGAAGGACGTGCGCCGTGCCCTGTTGGATGCCGACGTGAACTTCAAGGTGGCCAAGACATTCACGGACACCGTGAAGCAGAAGGCGATGGGTATGAACGTGCTGACAGCCGTGAAGCCCGGACAGTTGATGGTGAAGATCGTCCACGACGAACTCGCTGAACTGATGGGTGGCAAGGCTGCAGAGTTGAAGGTCGAGGGTAGGGCAGGTGCTCCTGCCATCATCCTGATGTCTGGTCTGCAGGGTTCTGGTAAGACCACGTTCAGTGGTAAGCTCGCCAACCTGTTGAAGACGCGCAACCATAAGAAGCCCCTGCTCGTGGCCTGTGACGTGTATCGTCCTGCAGCCATCGAACAGTTGAAGGTGGTAGGACAGACCGTTGGTGTGCCTGTCTATTCCGAGCCCGACAACAAGAACGTGGTGGAGATTGCCAACCATGCTATTCTGGAGGCGAAGGCTAAGGCTAACGACGTGGTGATTATCGATACCGCTGGTCGTCTGGCCGTTGATGAGGAGATGATGCAGGAGATTGAGACCCTGAAGAAGGCCGTCAATCCCAACGAGACCCTCTTCGTAGTTGATTCGATGACGGGTCAGGATGCTGTGAATACGGCTAAGGAGTTCAATGACCGTCTCGACTTCGACGGTGTCGTCCTGACGAAGCTTGACGGTGACACCCGTGGTGGTGCTGCTTTGAGTATCCGTACCGTCGTCACCAAGCCCATCAAGTTCGTGGGAACGGGTGAGAAGATGGAAGCCATCGACGTGTTCCATCCTGAGCGTATGGCTGACCGTATCCTCGGTATGGGTGATATCGTCAGTCTCGTGGAGCGCGCCCAACAGCAGTTCGATGAGGAGGAAGCCCGTAAACTGGAGAAGAAGATTCGCAAGAATAAGTTCGACTTCGATGACTTCATGGGTCAGATCCAGCAGATTAAGAAGATGGGTAACATCAAGGATTTGGCTGCGATGATTCCTGGTGTGGGCAAGCAGATCAAGGATCTGGACATCGACGATGACGCCTTCAAAGGTATTGAGGCCATCATCAACTCGATGACACCGAAGGAGCGTGCCAATCCCGATATCATCAACCAGAGCCGTAAACTGCGTATTGCCAAGGGTTCTGGTACGAAACTGGAAGACGTGAACCGTTTGATGAAACAGTTTGACCAGACACGTAAGATGATGAAGATGGTGACGGGTATGAACTCGTCGAAGATGGCACAGATGGCTAATGCCATGAAAGCCATGAAGGGCGGGATGCCGAAGTTTTAATCAATAAGTATATGCAACTGATAGACGGAAAAGCAACGGCAGCGGCCATCAAGGCTGAGATTGCCGAAGAGGTTAAGGAGATTGTTGCTAAGGGTGGCAAACAGCCCCATCTGGCTGCTGTATTGGTAGGTCACGATGGTGGGTCGGAGACGTATGTGAAGAACAAGGTGCTGGCTTGTGAGGCTTGTGGTTTCAAGAGCACGCTCATCCGTTTCGAGGATAACATCACGGAAGAGGAACTCCTGGCATGTGTGGATAAGCTGAACAAGGATGACGATGTCGATGGTTTCATCGTACAACTGCCCTTGCCTAAGCATATCGATGAACAGAAGATCATCGAGGCCATCGACTATCGTAAGGACGTGGATGGTTTCCATCCCATTAACGTGGGTCGTATGGCAATCGGTCTGCCTTGTTTCATCTCGGCCACGCCCCTGGGTATCATCACCCTGCTGAAGCGCTATGGCATCGAGACCAGTGGTAAGAAGTGCGTCATCCTCGGACGTTCGAACATCGTTGGCAAGCCTATGGCCCAGCTGATGATGCAGAAACAGTATGGCGACGCCACGGTGACGGTGTGCCACTCTCGTTCGAAGACGTTGAAGGAAGAGTGCCGAGCAGCTGATATCATCATCGCTGCCATCGGACAGCCCGACTTCGTCACGGCTGACATGGTGAAGGAGGGTGCCGTCATAGTTGATGTGGGTACCACTCGTGTACCTGATGCTACCCGTAAGAGCGGCTTCCGCCTGAATGGTGACGTGAAGTTCGACGAAGTGGCAGAGAAGTGTTCTTATATCACCCCCGTTCCTGGTGGCGTAGGTCCCATGACCATCTGCTCGTTGATGAAGAACACCCTCGCTGCAGGCAAGAAAGAATATTATAAATAATGACAGCCCAGGAGTATTACGAGCAGGGTAATGAGGCTCGCAAGCGTGGCCAGTGGCACGAGGCTATCAATGCCTACATCCAGGCGATAGAACTCGATCCTGAGAGTCCCGCTGTTGAGGCTAAGCGTATGCTTGATGATATCATGGCCTTCTATTGCAAGGATATGTATAATCCATGATAAATAGTAAGGAAAGGGCGGTGAAAATGACGAAATTGAAAGAAAAGAGGCGTTTTTCTTTGCAATCTGATCATTTCTTCGTACCTTTGCACCCAATTTTGAAATTAATGCATTAATTACAGGATAAAATGGCAAAAATGAAAGGCGCCATCGTGGTGGATACCGAGAGGTGTAAGGGATGCCAGTTGTGCATCATCGCCTGCCCTCAGAAGGTTATCGCCCTGGCTAACAAAGTGAATCTGCACGGCTACCCCTTCGTGGAGGCTGTTAACGAGGAGGCCTGTGTAGGGTGTGCTTCGTGTGGCATCGTTTGTCCAGACGGATGTATCACCGTGTATCGTAAAAAAATGGAGGAGTAAGTTATGGCAGAAGAAAGAGAAGTTGTGTTGATGAAGGGCAATGAGGCAATCGCCCATGCTGCTATTCGTTGCGGATGCGACGGCTATTTCGGCTATCCTATTACTCCGCAGAGTGAAGTGATTGAGACACTGGCAGAACTGAAGCCTTGGGAGACCACTGGTATGCAGGTGGTACAGGCTGAGAGTGAGTTGGCCAGTATCTATATGGTCTATGGCGCTGCCGGTGCTGGTAAGCGTGCGATGACCTCTTCGAGTTCTCCTGGTATCGCCCTGATGCAGGAGGGTATCACCTACATGGCTGGTGCCGAGGTGCCAGGCGTGTTTGTGAACGTGCAGCGTGGCGGTCCTGGTCTTGGAACGATCCAGCCCTCACAGGGTGACTATTTCCAGGCTACCCGTGGTGGTGGTAATGGTGACTATAAGGTGATCGTACTGGCTCCGTCGTCTGTGCAGGAGATGGCCGATTTCGTGGATCTCGCTTTTGAGTTGGCTTTCAAGTATCGTAACCCTGCCATGATTCTTTCCGATGGTGTCATTGGTCAGATGATGGAGAAAGTGGTGCTGCCTCCCTTTAAGCCCCGTCGTACAGACGAGGAGGTGATCAAGCAGTGCCCTTGGGCCTCGACTGGTAAACCTAAGAACCGTGAGCGTGTGGTCATCACCTCTCTGGAACTGAAGCCCGAGATCATGGAGCAGCGTAATATCGCCCTCCAGGAGAAATATGCAAAGATTCAGGAGAATGAGGTGCGCTATGAGGAGCAGTTGATGGACGATGCAGAGTATGCTATCGTCGCCTTCGGTTCTGCTGCCCGTATTGCAGAGAAGTCTGTAGAGATCGCTCGTCAGGAGGGTATCAAGGTCGGACTGTTCCGTCCCATCACACTGTTCCCGTTCCCCATCAAGGAGATTACTGCGTTGTCTAAGAAGGTGAAGGGCATCCTCGTGGCCGAGATCAACGCTGGACAGATGGTACAGGATGTTCGCCTCGCTGTGAACGGTGCCGTACCCGTAGAGCAGTTCGGTCGTCTGGGTGGTATCGTACCCGATCCCGAAGAAATCGTTAATGCACTTAAAAAGGTCATGTAAGCTATGGATAGAAATCAGATAGTTCAACCCGAGAATATCGTCTGCAAGAAGCCGACGCTGATGAACGACAATAATATGCACTATTGCCCTGGCTGTAGCCATGGTGTGGTGCATAAGCTCATTGCTGAAGTCATCGAGGAGATGGGTATGGAAGACAAGGCCGTAGGTGTATCGCCCGTAGGCTGTGCCGTCTTCGCGTACAATTATATAGATATAGACTGGCAGGAGGCTGCCCATGGTCGTGCTCCCGCACTGGCTACGGGTATCAAGCGCTGCTGGCCTGACCGTCTGGTGTTCACCTATCAGGGTGATGGTGACTTGGCTTGTATTGGTACTTGTGAGACCATCCATGCCCTGAACCGTGGTGAGAACATCGTGATCATCTTCGTCAACAATGCCATCTATGGTATGACGGGTGGTCAGATGGCTCCTACGACGCTGATTGGTCAGAAGACCTCTACTTGTCCTTATGGCCGTGATCCTCAGTTGCACGGCTATCCCCTGAAGATGGCTGATATCGCCGCTGGTCTGGAGGGAACCTGCTACGTCACGCGTCAGAGTGTGGAGAGTGTAGGCTCTATCCTGAAGGCGAAGAAGGCCCTGCGCAAGGCTTTCGAGGCTTCGATGGCTGGTAAGGGATCCAGTCTCGTGGAGTTTGTCTCTACCTGTAACAGCGGTTGGAAACTCTCTCCCGCCAAGGCTAACGAATGGATGAAGGAGAATATGTTCCCCTTCTATCCCAAAGGTGACTTAAAAGATACGACAGACAAATGAAGAAAGAAATAATTATCAGTGGTTTCGGAGGTCAGGGCGTGCTCTCGATGGGTAAGATTCTGGCCTATAGTGGACTGATGGAGGACAAAGAGGTGACTTGGATGCCTGCCTACGGTCCTGAGCAGCGTGGTGGTACGGCCAATGTGACGGTGATCGTCAGTGACGAGCGTATCTCTTCGCCTATCCTCAGTAAGTATGACATCGCCGTGGTACTGAACCAGCCTTCTTTAGAGAAGTTCGAGCCGAAGATCAAACCTGGTGGTATCCTGATCTACGATGGCTTTGGTATCATCAACAAGCCGACGCGTAAGGACATCACCGTCTATGAGATCAACGCTATGGACAAGGCTGCGGAGATGAAGAACGGTAAGGTCTTTAACATGATCGTCCTGGGTGGTCTGCTGAAGGTGGCTCCCGTCGTCAGCGACAAAGGTGTGGAGAAGGCACTGAAGAAGACGCTCCCTGAGCGTCACCACGACCTCATCCCCCTGAACATGGAGGCCCTGAAGGAAGGTGCGAAGATTATTGAGCAGATTTAACTAATGGAATAAGGTATGTCTAACAACAACACAATCGTCGGACACAAGATCAGAGGCATCCGTGAGTCCAAGAACCTCTCCGTTGAGGAGATCGCTGAGAGCAGCGGTCTGTCTGTGGAGCAGATCAATAGCATCGAGAACGACCAGAACCTGCCGTCTCTGGGGCCGCTGATTAAGATCGCCCGTGCCCTGGGTGTGCGTCTTGGAACATTCATGGACGATAACGACTCCCTGGGTCCTGTGGTATGCCGTGCTGAGGATCGTGAGCGCGAGAGCAGCATCAGTTTCTCGAATGGTGCCACCGATGCCCGCAAGCACATGGAGTATCATCCCCTGGCCCAGCAGAAGGCAGGCCGTCACATGGAGCCGTTCGTGATCGACATCAACCCCACGGATAACCTTGACTATAAGCTCTCTGCCCATGAGGGGGAAGAGTTCATCTATGTCATGCAGGGTGAAGTGGAGATTGAATACGGCAAGGAGAAATATACCTTGAAGGAGGGTGACAGCATCTTCTACGACTCCATTGTGAAGCACCACGTACACGGTGCCCCTGGTAAGAGTGCCAAGATCCTCGCCGTCGTATATATTCCCTTCTGATTATGAGTAATGTGAAATACGACATGGCAGGCAGACCACTGCCAGACAGAACCTATCCTGCGGAGACGGGTAGTGAGGGCTATCAGCTCTATGAGCGTACGCTGGGCCAGTGGCTCGAGTACTGGGCTGAGACTACGCCCGACAAGGAGTATATCGTGTATTCCGACCGTGACCTGCGCTTTACCTGGAGCAAGTTCAACGAGCGTGTGGATAACCTTGCTAAGGGTCTGATCGCCATCGGTGTGAAGAAAGGCTCTAACGTAGGTATCTGGGCGACGAATGTGCCTGACTGGCTGACCTTCCTCTATGCCACTGCGAAGATTGGTGCCGTGCTGGTAACGGTGAACACCAACTACAAGCAGAACGAGTTGGAGTATCTGTGTAAGGACTCCGACATGCATACCCTCTGTATCACCGACGGTACGTGGGACTGTAACTACGTCGATATGACCTATACCATGCTGCCTGAACTGAAGAACTGTGAGCGTGGTCATCTGAACAGCGAGCGCTTCCCCTATATGAAGAATGTGGTGTTCATCGGTATGGAGAAGTATCGTGGTATGTTCAACACTGCTGAGTTGCTGCTCTTAGGTCAGAACGTTGAGGACGAGGAACTTGACAACATGAAGAAGGATGTCAGTTGTTATGATGTCTGTAACATGCAATATACCTCTGGTACGACAGGTTTCCCCAAGGGTGTGATGCTGACGCACTACGGCATAGCCAACGATGGCTATTTCACGGGTGAGAACATGGGCTTCACGCAGGATGATAAACTCTGTGTCTGTGTGCCGCTGTTCCACTGCTTCGGTGTGGTGCTCGCCACGATGAACTGTCTGACGCATGGCTGTACGGAGGTGATGGTCGAGAAATTCGATCCCCTCGTGGTACTGGCCTCTATCCATAAAGAGAGGTGTACGGCTGTCTATGGCGTACCAACGATGTTCATCGCGGAATTGAATCATCCGATGTTCAATATGTTTGACGTGAGTTGTCTGCGTACTGGTATCATGGCGGGTTCTTTGTGTCCTGTGGAACTGATGAAACAGGTCAGTGAGAAGATGTATATGACCATTACCAGTGTGTATGGCCTCACGGAATCGTCGCCTGGTATGACACAGACCTGTCTGAATGATACCTTCGAACAGCGCTGTACGACGGTAGGTCGCGACTTCCCGTTCTGCGACGTGAAAGTGCTTGATCCTGAGACGGGTGAAGAGTGTCCCGTAGGTGTGCAGGGTGAGATGTGCTGTAAGGGCTTCAACGTGATGAAGGGCTACTATAAGAATCCGGAGGCCACGGCAGAGGTCATCGACAAGAACGGTTATCTGCACTCAGGTGACCTTGGTATCAAGGACGAGCAGGGATTCTATAAGATCACAGGCCGCATCAAGGATATGATCATCCGTGGTGGTGAGAATATCTATCCCCGTGAGATCGAGGAGTTCCTCTATCACATGCCTGGCATCCGCGACGTACAGGTGGCTGCCGTGCCCTCGAAGAAATACGGTGAGGCCGTGGGTGCCTTCATCATCCTCGAGGAGGGTGTGAAGATGGAGCCCGAGGATGTACAGGAGTTCTGCCGTGGTAAGATCGCCCGTTATAAGATCCCCAAGTACGTGTTCTTCATCGACCAGTTCCCGCTGACGGGCTCTGGTAAGATCCAGAAGTTCAAACTGAAGGAGATGAGCCTCGACCTCTGTGCGAAGTTCGGCTACGAGGTGGTATGACCAACACCAAAACCAACAATTAGACAATGAAGAAATCAATCATCCTGGCATCCCTGATGATGCTCGCCATCCCTGTGATGGCCCTCACGCCTTGGAAGAAGGGCGGCTTTGAGACAGGTCAGTATCGTAACCTCTTGGTGGAGATGGGTTATAGCGAGGCTGACGTCAACGCCAAACTTCAGGAAGTGTTTAACGATGTGTTCCGTGGTTCCAACAAGGTGTATTTCGAGGTGGGCGACTCCATGGGCTATGTCTCTGACGTGAAGAACCACGATGCCCGTACCGAGGGTATGTCGTATGGCTTGATGGTTGCCGTACAGTTTGGTGAGAAGGACATCTTCGACCGTCTGTGGCGCTGGAGCAAGAAATACATGCAGCATCAGGATGGCAATCGTAAGGGCTATTTCGCCTGGAGTTGTAAGACCGATGGTACGCGCAATGCCGAGGGTGCTGCCAGCGATGGCGAACTCTATTTCATCACAGCACTTATCTTTGCCTCGAATCGTTGGGGCAACGATACAGGCATCAACTATAAGGCTGAGGCCCAGCATATCCTTAACTGCATCCAGCCCAAGGAATACACACCAGAGCCTCGTCAGGGTGGCTTCCCTGGCTTCGGCCCCCAGCAGACGGGTCCCCAGAAGATGTACCTGATAGATCCTGAGACTCAGTTGATTACCTTTACACCCGATGGTTTCGGACAGCGCTATACCGATCCTTCTTACCACATCCCCGCCTTCTACGAGGTTTGGGCGAAGTGGGCTGACGACGGTCGCGCTGACTATTGGAACGAGTGCGCCAAGAAGAGCCGTGAGTTCCTGCATAAGGCCATTAACGCGCAGACAGGCCTGAATGCCGATATGTGCCAGTACGACGGCAGTGAGATGCAGATGCCCCGTTTCCCTGGTATGCCTCAGAACCAGAATCAGAATGCTGCGCCTCGTCGTTTTGGAAACAATAACTTCCGCTACGACTCATGGCGTGTGCCTATGAACATCACCCTCGACTATGAGTGGAGTTGTGCTGACAGCGAGTGGCAGAGCAAGTATGGTGAGACCATCCAGGATTTCCTGTATAGTCAGGGTATTGATACCTTCGTGGATCAGTATCGCGTAGATGGTTCTCTTCCTGAGGGCGACGAGATCCTTCAGGCTGGTGGATTCCGTAAGTTGCGCCACAGCATCGGACTGGTGGCTACCTCTGCCGCTGCCTCGATGATGTGCAGCCACGACAAGAGCAAGGAGTTTGTGGATGCTCTCTGGAATGCGAAGCACGAGCCCTTTGAGGACGGCTATTTCGATGCCTATTACGATGGTCTGCTGAGGCTCTTCGCCTTTATGCACCTGAGCGGTAACTATCGCATTATTACCCCACAGCAATAATGAATCAGGGCTCGCATCATTGCGAGCCCTGATTGTTTTTATTCAATCTTGATATCAATCGTATTTGAGAGTCCTCGTTGGGCATCGTTGACCTTTAGCGTGACGATGCCTGGCTCTTGGGCACTGCGTACGATGACGACGAGTTGACCGTTGAAGAGTTTCATCGTGGGCGCCTTGAAGGATTCCAAACTGGTGGCGTCGCCATTGCAGACGGCTTCGAAGGTGCCTGCTCCTGATACCTCGAAGGTGAGTTGGTCGTCAGCCTGAGGGATGAGCGTGCCTTCGGAATCTGTCAGAGAGACGGTGACAAAGGCGAGAGCGTTGGTCCCCATGTGCCCCGTGAGTTCTGTCCAGGCGCTGAGTTTCAGGGCGGAGGGGGCGCCTGCGGTTTTGAGAATCTGCTCACCAGCAGCATTGCCATCGGCATCATAGACGATCACCTTGATTTCTCCTGGCTCATATTTCACATGGTTCCAGCGCAGACGATAACGGTCCAGACGACTGGTGGGATCCTTAGAGATCTTCCCCTGGCTCTTGCCATTGACGAAGAGTTCTCCTGACGGATAGTCGGTATAGCAATACACGGGCGTCACCTTTCCCTGACGCTCCTTGCCCCATGTCCAGTGGGGTAGGAGATGGATGGTATGCTGCTCCTTATTCCATTTCGAACGGTAGAGCCAATAACGGTCCTTGGGCAGTCCTGCGAGGTCGCAGATGCCAAAATAACTGCTGCGTGCAGGCCAGTATTCATCGTATGGCGTAGGCTCTCCGAGATAGTCGTAACCCGTCCACACGAACTCACCGATTACCCAGTCCTTATCATCCTGCCACACCCAGTCGTCGTCAGGCAGATTACTCCACGAACAGTATTCCACATCGTAACTCGAGCACTGGCCGTCGGCCTTCAGGATCGCCGTGGGGTCGTAAGTGGGAGCCCATGAGGCATATTGTGAGTTATCCGTAACCTCCACGGGGAATTTATACACCCCGCGCGAACTCACCGTCGAGGCCGTCTCCGAACCTAAGAGGAATCCCTGTGGCAACTGCTCCAGATTCTTCTGGTACTTATGTACGCGGTAGTTGAACCCAGGCACATCCATCACCTGTGCGAAACCATTCTTCAGAGCCTCCTCCGCGCGATCCATACCCTGTGTCACAGGACGTGTGGGGTCGAGCCTGTGGCAGAGATCCTGTAAGGATTCTGCGATCTCTGCACCCTCCTCGCTGTTCTGCTCAGGTATCTCGTTACCGATGCTCCACATGATGATACTGGGATGGTTGCGGTTGGCGAGTAACAGGTTCTCTATGTCCCTGGTGCTCCATTCCTTGAAGAAGCGTGCGTAGCCGTTCTTGCACTTCGGATAGATCCACATGTCGAAACTCTCTGCCATCACCATCATACCTAAGGAGTCGCAGATCTCCATCTGCATCTGACTCGGCATGTTGTGTGAGGTACGGATGGCATCGCAGCCCATCTCCTTCATCGTCTTGATCTGACGGATGAGGGCACTCTTGTTGATGGCGGCACCGAGGGGCCCGAGGTCGTGGTGCAGACAGACACCCTTGATCTTACGCGTCACACCATTCAGTTGGAAACCGCCCTCCTTAGAGCACTTCACCGTACGGATGCCAAAGCGCTGTGTGGTCTTGTCGAGCAACTGTCCGTCTTGGGTGTAGAGGATATGCGCATAATATAGATAAGGTGTCTCAGGTGTCCACAACTGGGGATTCTTCACCACGAAGGTGAAGGTCGTCTCACCCAGACGGTTGGTCTCTGTCGTATGCTGGTGTCCGATCACCTTTCCCTGGGCATCCCGCAGTTCTACCTCATAGACTGGGCGCTCAGCAGGCTGACTACCAGCACCTACGGTCACCTCCACAGTGGCCTTGCCGTCTTTCAGTTCCGTCGTACGTATGAAGGTCTTCCACGGATCAATCCAGTCTGGTCCCGTCATGACAAGTGTCACAGGACGGTAGATTCCAGCCCCAGGATACCAGCGCGAGCTCTCCTCCACATTCTGCAGATCCACCTCCAACAGATTATCCCCGACTTTCATAAACGGCGTGAGATCCACGCGGAAGGCATTGTAGCCATACGCCCAATAGCCCGCCTTCCTGCCATTAAGACTAACGACAGGCTCCGACATCGCACCGTCGAACACCAGTTCCGCATGACGGCAGTCCGCTGGGATGGTGATGATGCGCCTGTAGTGTCCCTCTCCAATCCAAGGCAAGGCACCCGAACGTCCACTCTTCTCCGTGGCCTCCGTCTCACCGTTCTGTGCGATAGCCACCACCTGCAAGTCCCATTTCTTGTCGAAAGGTCCGGCGATGGCCCAGTCGTGGGGCACACGGACGGTCTGCCACGTCTCTTTGTCGTGGGAGAACTGCCAGCCGTTGCTGAGGACGGTCTCCTGACGGTTCTGGGCGGTGGCGCATGATGCGAGGATGCATGCCAGGATGAGTAGTCTGCTTCTCATGTCGAATCTGTTTTTAGTGATTGATTTCCTGCGCAAAGATACGAAATAATTTCGATTATTTGCATATATGGCCGAATTTTATTAATTTTGTCCCCAAAAGGAAACGAATATGAATAAACTCAGACTTACCCTCGCCCTGCTCCTGGGAACCCTTTTAGCCAGTGCCCAGACCGTGGAACCTTTCTGGTTGGGTGCCGATATCAGTGGTACCACCGAACTCGAGGCCCATGGCGTACAACTGATGAACGCCCAGGGCGAACCTCGTGAGAATACCGCCCTGATGCGCGAACTCGGCCTCAATGCCGTGCGCCTCCGTGTGTGGGTGAATCCCATGCGGGGCTTCTCCAGCAAGGAGGATGTGCTGGTGATGGCTGAGCGTGCCAAGGCCGAGGGCATGGCCCTGATGATCGACTTCCACTACAGCGACTGGTGGGCTGACCCCGGCAAACAGAATATCCCCAAGGCCTGGGAGACGATGGACTACGAACAGATGAAGGAGGCCCTCGCCGCCCATACCCGTGAGACGCTCCAACTCCTGAAGGATCATGCCATCGACGTGCGCTGGGTACAGGTGGGCAACGAGACCACCAACGGTTTCCTGTGGCCCATGGGCAGGGCAGGGGAGAACATGGCGCAGTATGCCGGACTGACGAAGGCAGGCTACGACGCCGTGAAGGCTGTGTATCCCGATGCCGCTGTCATCATCCATCTCGACGGTGGCTGCGATCCCCGCCGTTATCACTTCATCTTCGATGGTCTGAAGGCGCACGACTGTCCTTGGGACATCATCGGTATCAGTGTCTATCCTTATTGGGATCAGGAGGCAGGACTCGAGACCACCTGGCAAGATACCGTCCGCGACTTCACTGCCAATATCCGTGGACTCTATGCCAGGTACCAGACACCACTGATGGTGGTGGAGACGGGCGTGGAGGCGAAGAAACCCGTGGAGGGCAAACAGATCATGGCCGAGATCATCCGAGCCTCGCGCGAGGACTGTGAAGGCCACTGCCAGGGTGTCTTCTACTGGGCACCTGAGGCCGAGGGTCATTATCCCCTTGGGGCTTTCGAGGGTCATAAACCAACGATGATCATGGAGGCCTTCACGGAGGCGGCAGAAGCCAAAAAATGAAATTAATCGCCGTTTTTGTTGGTTTATTGGGATATTCTCCGTATTTTTGCACCTAATTTTCGGAAATTAAACAGAATAAGATATGCGACATCAGTTAAGGAGTGCCGTCTGTACGGAGGGCAGGAGAATGGCCGGAGCCCGCGCTTTGTGGGTGGCTACGGGTATGAAGCACGAGCAGTTTGGCAAGCCTATCATTGCCATTGTCAACTCGTTTACCCAGTTCGTACCAGGCCATACGCACCTGCATGAGATCGGACAGATCGTACGCGAAGAGATAGAGAAGATGGGCTGCTATGCGGCTGAGTTCAATACGATTGCCATCGACGATGGTATCGCCATGGGCCACGACGGCATGCTCTATTCACTGCCCTCGCGCGACATCATCGCCGACAGTGTGGAATACATGGTGAACGCCCATAAGGCCGACGCCATGATCTGTATCTCCAACTGCGACAAGGTGACGCCTGGTATGCTGATGGCCAGCATGCGCCTGAACATCCCGACGGTGTTCTGCTCTGGAGGTCCTATGGAGGCAGGACGCTGGCGCGGTGAGAATGCCGATCTCATCACGGCAATGGTGAAGGGTGCCGACCCCAGCGTCTCTGACGAGGAGATGAAGGAGATAGAGAGTTGCGCCTGTCCAGGCTGTGGCTCGTGCTCAGGCATGTTCACCGCCAACTCGATGAACTCGCTCACGGAGGCCATTGGTCTCTCACTGCCTGGCAACGGTACGATCCTCGCGACCCATACGAACCGCGTGGAACTGTTCAAGGCCGCTGCCCGTCAGGTGGTGAAGAATGCCTTCGCCTATTACGAGGACGGCGACGAGAGCGTACTGCCGCGTAGCATCGCCACGCGCAAGGCTTTCCTCAACGCCATGGCCCTCGATATCGCCATGGGTGGCTCCACGAATACCGTGCTCCATCTGTTGGCTGTGGCCCAGGAGGCTGGCACTGACTTTACGATGAAGGATATCGATGCCCTGAGCCGTAAGGTGCCCTGTCTCTGCAAACTCGCTCCGAACACCCAGAAATACAGTGTTCAGGAGTGCGGACGTGCAGGTGGTATCCTCGGCATCCTGAATGAATTGAATAAAGGTGGTCTGATCGATGGTTCTGCTCCCCGTGTGGATGGCATGACGCTTGGTGAGGCCATGAAGAAATACAGTATTGTGGATGGTGCCGTTGATCCCGAGGCCAACCGTATCTATCAGACAGCGCCAGGTAACCGCTTCTCTACGAAAATGGGTTCCCAGTCAGAAGAGTGGGGCACCCTCGATACCGACCGTGCCGAGGGATGTATCCGCGATCTCGCCCATGCCTATACCAAGGATGGCGGACTGGCCGTACTCTTCGGCAATATCGCCCAGGACGGCTGTGTGGTGAAGACCGCAGGTGTCGATGAGGCGCTGTGGCACTTCGAGGGTCCTGCCGTCTGCTTCGACTCCCAGGAAGATGCCTGTGAGGGCATCCTCGGCGGACGGGTGAAGAGCGGCGACTGTGTGGTGATCACCCACGAGGGACCCAAGGGCGGTCCCGGTATGCAGGAGATGCTCTATCCCACGAGTTATATCAAGTCGATGCATCTCGGTAAGGAGTGCGCCCTGATCACCGATGGCCGTTTCTCAGGCGGTACCAGTGGTCTCTCCATCGGACATATCTCGCCCGAGGCTGCCAATGGCGGCAATATCGGCAAGATCAAGGATGGCGACATCATCGTGATCGATATCCCCAGCCGCAGCATCAGCGTGAAACTCTCCGACGAGGAACTCGCAGCCCGTCCGCAGCAGCCGCTGAAGCGCAACCGCGTAGTCTCCAAGGCCCTGCGTGCCTATGCCCAGAGCGTCTCCAGTGCCGATAAAGGTGGCGTGAGAATCATAGATTAATTGATAATTGACAATTGATAATTGATAATTTATATCGATGCTGAAAGATAGAATAACAGGCTCAAAGGCGCTGATGCGGGCGTTGCAGGCCGAGGGTGTGAAGACCATCTTCGGATACCCTGGTGGCTCGATCATGCCCGTCTATGACGCCCTTTTCGACTACACCCGTGGTCAGAAGAAGTGCTTCGACCATATCCTCGTGCGTCACGAACAGGGTGCCACCCATGCCGCCGAGGGCTATGCCCGCGTCTCAGGTCAGGTAGGTGTGGCCCTGGTGACCAGTGGCCCCGGTGTCACCAATACGCTGACGGGTGTGGCCGATGCCATGCTCGACTCCACGCCCATCGTGGTCATTGCAGGTCAGGTGCCCATCGGTGCCCTTGGTACCGATGCCTTCCAGGAGGTCGATCTCGTGGGTGTGTCGCAGCCAATCTCGAAGTGGAGTTATCAGATCCGTCATGCTGAGGATGTGGCGTGGGCTGTGAGCCGTGCGTTCTACATCGCCCGTACGGGTCGTCCAGGTCCTGTGGTGCTCGACTTTGCCAAGAATGCCCAGGTCGAGGAGATCGACTGGGAGCCCTGCAAGGTCGATTTCGTGCGTTCCTACGTGCCTTATCCGAAACTCGATGCAGAGGCCGTGCGCCAGGCTGCCGAACTAATTAATAATGCCAAGAAGCCGCTGGCCCTCGTCGGACAGGGTGTCGAACTCGGCAATGCCCATCAGGAACTCGTGCGCTTCCTCGAGAAGGCCGATATCCCTGCAGGCCGTACGATGCTCGGTCTCTCCGCACTGCCCTCCACCCATCCGCTGAATGTCGGTATGCTGGGCATGCACGGCAACTATGCGCCCAACCTGAAGGAGCAGGAGTGCGACGTGCTGATCGCCATCGGCATGCGCTTCTCCGACCGTGTCACGGGTAATCTGAAGACCTACGCCAAGCAGGCGAAGATCATCCATCTCGATATCGACCGCAGTGAGATCGACAAGTGCGTGAAGACCGATGTGGCCGTGGTGGCCGACTGTAAGGAGTCGTTGCCCGCCATCACCGCGCTGCTCGAGAAGGCCGACCATCAGGCCTGGCGCGACTCCTTCAAGCCGCTGATGGAGAAAGAGCGCACGAAGGTCATCGAGCCCGCCATCCATCCCAAGGAGGGTCCGCTGCTCATGGGCGAGGTCGTCCATGCCGTGGCCGAACAGGCGCCCGACGATGCCATCCTCGTCACCGATGTAGGTCAGAACCAGCTCTTCGCCACCCGTTACTTCAAGTACCACCATAAGCGCAGCATCTGCACCAGTGGCGGTCTCGGTACGATGGGCTACGGCATGCCCGCCGCCATCGGTGCCACCTTCGCCGCCCCCGAGCGCACCGTCTGCTGCTTCATGGGCGACGGCGGTTTCCAGATGTGCATCGAGGAACTCGGCACCATCATGGAGCAGAAGGCACCCGTGAAGATGATCCTCATGAACAACCATTATCTGGGCAACGTGCGCCAGTGGCAGGATATGTTCTGGCTGCGCCGCAAGTCGTTTACCAAGATGATGAACCCCGACTACGCGATGATCGCCCGTGGCTATGGCATTCCCTACCAGGCTGTCACGGAGCGCCAGGATCTGGCCGCTGCCATCAGTCAGATGCTATCGACCGACGGTCCGTTTATCCTCGAGTGTGCCATCATGGAAGAGGACAACGTGCTGCCGATGACGCCTCCAGGCATGGATATTGATAAAATGATGTTGGAAGTATAATGTTTAATCTTTAATGTTTAATGTTTAATCTTTAATGGAAAAGAAACTTTATACATTGCTCGTTTATTCCGAGAACGTGGCGGGTATCCTGAATCAGGTGACGGCCGTCTTCACGCGCCGTCAGGTGAACATCGAGAGCCTGAACGTGTCGGCCTCCAGCATCCCCGGTGTGCACAAATACACCATCACCGCCTGGAGCGATGAGGACCAGATTATCAAGATTGCCCATCAGATCGAGAAGAAGATCGACGTGGTGAAGGCCAACTACTTCACCGACGACCAACTGTTCATCCGTGAGTCGGGCCTCTATAAACTCGCCACGCCGATGGTGCTCGACAATCCCGAGATCTCGCGTACCATCCGCCGTTTCCAGGCCAGCATCATCGAGGTGAACCCCACCTATACCATCGTCCAGATGCACGGCGTCACTGAGGATATCATCTCGCTCTACCGTGCCCTCGACACCTTCGGCTGCGTGCTGCAATACACGCGCTCCGGCCGCATCGCCGTCACCCGCGGCATGCAGGAGCAGGTCAGCGAGTTCCTCGAACAGAGGGAAAAAACCATCGGCTGATGCCAAGGACATACTAGGGTCTGTTGTGCCCTTAATAAAGAAATCCCCGCCAATTGGTGGGGATTCTTCGTTTAGTGAGTGATGGGCCCGTAACGTCCATGATATGACAGTTATAGCATGCTTTCCTGGATTTGTCGCAAAAGATGCCTTTGTCGCATCCACTTAAGGCTAAAAACAGAAAAAAAGTTGTGAGGGTGACCAGGGCTTCATACAGGCTGGTATTCGCTACAAGTTCTAAATGAAATAATATATCGACGGTTTTGTCATGTGGATTAATTTGTATATCTTTGCAGCGTGATTCAAATTAAAACAATGAAACAGAAAACCCTATGGATGCTGGCCGCCATCCTGACCTGCGGCTCTATGCTGACCTCGTGCAGCAAGGATGATGAGGAAAATGTGACCCCCGACCAGCCGGTGGTGCTGAACTGCGAGAAGCCCGACTATCTGAAGGCAGGTGACAAGGTGGCGTTGATCTCGCCCTCATACTACACACCGATGGAGAACGTGGAGAAGACCGCCGACGTGTTGCGCTCGTGGGGACTGGAACCCGTGGTAGGTCCCAATGTGGGCAAGGTGGTTGACGGGAAGTATGCCGGCACGGTGGACGAGCGCGTAAGCGATATCCGCTGGGCGCTCAGCGATCCCACCATCAAGGCCATCATCTGCAACCGTGGCGGTTACGGCACCATCCAACTCATCGACCAGTTGACGCTGGCTGAACTGAAGGCCTCGCCGAAATGGCTGGTGGGTTTCAGCGATATCAGCACGCTGCACGGACTGCTGACCCGTGCCGGTGTGATGAGCATTCACGGCACCATGAGTTCGTTTCTTGCCAAGGGCGGCACCGACGCCACCAGCACGCTGATGCGCGACCTGCTGTTAGGAAAGGTACCCCGCTACGAAGTGCCTGCACATAAGCAGAATATCACAGGCCAGGCCACTGGTACACTCGTAGGTGGTAATATCTGCACCTTCGCACCAAACCTCGGCACGCAAGCCGACGCCACCAAGGGCAAAGACCTCATCCTCTTTGTAGAGGAGGTGGAGGAGTCAATGCACAACATCGACCGTCAGATGCGCATCCTCCAGATGAACGGCGTGCTCGACCGTTGCCAGGGCATCATCCTCGGCGAGTTCACCGACTGCGGCAAGGAGTTCACCTACGAGAGTGTCGAGGCGATGCTCCACGAACAGCTGAAGACGTATAACATCCCCGTGCTCTGCGGCTTCCCCGGCGGTCATGGCGATGTGAACCTGCCGCTGGTGATGGGTGCCAACGTCACCATCGACGTGCGTGCCGACGGAGCCATCCTGCAGTTTAACATCGACGGCGAACAGCAACAGGTGAACACAGCCGATATCACCGCCCCCGTGACGCCCGCCGCTACCCGCATGCAACTGGCTGGAAAGATTTTCTAAAAAGATATTCAAAGAGGCCTTCGTCTTGACGGGCTTTATTGATTTCTTCGAGTATTTGTGATTTATAAGAACCTCTGTTCGACATATGGGTGGGGGTGGGTGTAGGATAAAATAGAAACTTATCACGTGTACCGCATGTGCGCGCAGTACCCGTGAGACTTTTAAGAAAAATACAGTCCATACTGTCCACTGTCCATTGAAAAACCGTTTGATGATCTTTGTTCTTTCCATACCTATTATTATTTGCGCGGCAAAGATACAAAATAAAACGATAGGTTTGGAGAAATTGGTAAACCTAGGATAAACCTAAAATCAAGTACCTTCGTTATGGGCCACTGTTTAAGGGGCAGGATAATAAGGACTCCTTAATTATCCGTTCTTAGGTCGGGTCAGGAAATTTTAGGTTTATCCTGAGTCTGGGATTTTTGTGAATTGAAACAGAATTATTATTATCTTTGCCACCAAATCAAAGAAGAATGGACGAATTGACGCATTTGACGAATTATTTCAAGGAATCCTCACGCGTACCGCGCACGCACGGTACGCGTGAGAAAGTTGATAATAAATGTGTCAAATTCGTCAAATCTGTCAAATGTGCGACAGATTTTTCGGGCACGACACACGAGGGACAGGCACCACTGGTAAGGATTGTTAAATATTCTCTATTTTTTGGTGGTTTCGGGAAAAGTGTTTATCTTTGCAGCGATAATTGATTTGTTTCACTTAAATATTAACATTATGAAGAACAAATGCTTCAGCCATGTTTTGGCATGTGTGTGTGGATTGGTGCTCTGTGTGGTATCGTGTGAGAAAATGAACGTCAGCAAGGAGGATCCTGGCGACGGTGGGGAGGCGAATGTGCACCTCTGCATCAGCGGGTTTGAACAGACACCCTTCAGCGTAACGAGAGCAACGGTATCTGACGTGTGTTCGAGGATCAGTTTCCTGATCTATGACAACACTGGAACGCGTATCAGGAAGGAAGACCAGCAGACTGGTGATGACGGTTTCGGACAGGTGGGCTTTATGCTGGCGCAGGGACACTATTTCCTTGTCGTGACGGCGCATAGTGGACAGGGTAATCCCACCTCTACCAATGCGCAGAAAATCGGCTTCACCAATAAGACGGGTTATACTGATACTTTTCTATATGCTGACAGTCTGATAGTGGGGGATACGGATGTGGAGCGCTCTCTGACCCTGAAACGTATTGTCGCGATGGTGAGGTTTATCCCATACGATGCCGTACCTGCTCAGGCCGACAGTATCCGCTTCTACTATACTGGTGGCTCAGGAACCTTCGATGCCGTCGCTGGTGGATGGGGTGTGGTCAATTCGACACAGGTACAGTGGTACGAACTCACGCATGCGGAACGGAAATTTGAGATCTACACGATTCCCCATGTGGGCGATGACGATCATTTGAAGGTACAGGTGAATACTTATCGCAGGAAAAAGACTGATATGGCTATCGTCAGCGAGTGTGAGATAGAGGGGATCCCCGTGAAGCGCAACCATATCACGACATGCAGAGGCTATTTGTTCTCTCCCGTGTATCAGCAGACGTTTGATATCACCATCGATGATGTATGGGACAACGACTCGATAGATTTCTATTTCTAACTGGTTGTGATGCACAAAAAAATCCGGGACTCTGCGCGAGTTTCGGATTTTTTTCTTACCTTTGCCCCCAAATAGATACAAAGACTTAGTGACGATGGACAAGAAATCGATGAACGACGCGGTGAAGCGCAACGTGGTGCTGCTGTCGAAACACTCGGAGAGGGAGGTGAGCATGATGCCCGCCACCGAGGCGCCGCTGCCCTCGGTGGAGATGGTGAAGCAGATCGTGACGCTCGTGAAGAGCATCATCTTCCCGGACTACTTCCAGAAACGCCAGCCCGACGAGGCGATACGCTCATACTACATCGGCGTACACATGGAGGAACTGCTGACACTGCTGACGAAGCAGATCGCACACGGACTGCAGTTCTGCGAAGATTGCGACAAGCCCCGCACGAAGGCGGAGGTGTATGACGAGGCGGAGCACCTGGCCGTGGAGTTCCTCGACGCGCTGCCCGAGATCAAAAGGCTGCTCTATACCGACGTGCAGGCGATGTTCGACAACGACCCTGCGGCGCCTAACTACGGCGAGGTGATCTTCTGCTACCCCGTGATGAACACGATGACGCACTACCGCATGGCCCACAAGCTGCACGAGCTGAGGGTGCCTGTGATACCGAGGATCATCACCGAACTGGCGCACTCGAAGACGGGTATCGACATCCACCCGGGGGCGCAGATTGGTGAGTACTTCTCCATCGACCACGGCACGGGTGTGGTGATCGGCGAGACGACGATCATCGGCAACCACGTGTCGCTGTATCAGGGCGTGACCCTGGGCGCGAAGAGCTTTAAGTACGACGAGCAGGGGAATATGCTGAACGTGCCGCGTCACCCGATCATCGAGGATAACGTGACAGTGTATTCGAATGCCTCGATCTTAGGGCGCATCACCATCGGACACGACTCGATCATCGGTGGTAACATCTGGCTGACGCACAGCGTGCCGCCCTATTCGAGGATCCTGCAGAGCAAAGCAATTGATGCTGGCTTCCAAGACGGAGCGGGGATATGACATTAAACATTAAACATTAAATAAAAATGGCTTCCTATTCGGAAGCCATTTTTTTGAGGGCCTTGGCGAACTTGCCAGTGGCGAAACTCTTGCCGTTGTCGCTGATGTAGGTGTCGTCGGTGTTGGCGGCAGCGCCATCGGCAGCGCGGGTGCGATAGCGGTAGTTGCCGTCGTCCCAGTAGTCGTCCCAGCGCCAGGAGGAGTTGGCATAGAGGTCGAAGTCGTAGATGCGGTCCTCCCAGTCGTACATCGTCCCGCTGAAGCGGCTGTAAGTGATCGTGTAGTCGTAATAGTCGATGCGCACGTCGTTCCAGGTGCGATCATCGTAGTAGATGTAGATGTTACCGTTGCGCACCTCCCAGGTGAAGGAACTGTAGGCGCGGTTACGACGGTCGTAGAGGTCGTAGTCGGCCTCGTAGCCGTAGCCACGGGTGGCATTGCCGTAGCTGTCGTAGTGGTCGGCCTCGAAACGCCATACCGTGCGATACTCGCCGTCGAGGAACTCGTCGCCAAAGCGGTTCGTGTAGTAGGTGTTAAGATTGCCCTCCCAGTCAACACCGGTGAGCTTGCGGGCTATTTCCTCATCTGTCTCGCAACTGGTCATCGTAAACCCTGCGAGCATCAGCATCATTGCGTAGTAGAAAAACTTCTTCATAACCGTATCTCCTATTCTTTACGTTAGACATTTTTTCTTTTTGACACTGCAAAGGTAGGGATAATTCCCGTACGGTGCAAATGAAAATGCCTATTCGTGGGTAGGGTTTTCCCTATTCCTGCTGATGGCTACTTGACCCTCAGGTGCGTACTGCCTTTCGGCAGGGAGGCCGGTGGGGTGACTGGGGGCGTGGTGATCTGACTGGTAAAGACGGCGATCTCCTCATCCTCGGGAAGGATATAGTCGCCCACGATCTTGTAGTGGTTGGTGACGCAGGTCTTGCCCTTCTTCATATCCTGCCTGTTGGTGTCGTAGGCCAGATGGCCTGCCTCTACACTCGACTTGATGAGTTTGTTGATGGGGGCATTCATCTTAAACTGCAGGAAGGCGGGAATCTCGATGTCGCATTTTGAGCGTACCGTCGGGATGCTCTCCTGAAATACCCAGTCGTAGAGGAATGCAGGGCGTGGGCTCGTGATGTTGTATTGGTATTCGATGATACTGCCGGCCTCGACATCGGGCACCACCACGTGCATGACCATATAGTTGGCATCTACACGCTCCTTGACAAAGGCGCTGGTGTTGACATTACGCTTCTCCACCTTCCCCTTCTCGTTCTTCGTGAAAACCCGGATCTTGAGATCCGTCAATTCATCGGCATTGGTCATGTCGTCTTTTTGATAATAGGTGATGTCGATGTTGGCGTGCCTGGCTCCTTCGGGCTTCAGGATCTTGGTGCGGAGCCTGAACTCATATTTAACCAGGATGTTACTGTCGTCGATATCGTTTTTCCCAAAGTCCCCAAGGTTGTCATAGCCGATCTCACTGTTGGAGGAATTGAAGTTGGACAACTGGTCTGATAGCTGGTACGTCGCCTTCATCGTCTTGCAGAGGATGATGGCATCGGTATTGACCGCATTTCCCCAGCCAACGAAGTCCCATTCCATGTTTGACGGTTTGCCGAATTTCTCATTGGGCAACTGCGCATTGGCCGTACTTACACAGGCAAACAGCGCTACGAGTAATAATAGTTTCTGAAAAGTTGAGTTCATGATGTTCTTTTTTTACCAAATTCGGGATCGATCTTGAGCAGGGCCGTGACGATGTAGGTCATGGCACAGGCGGCGACGACGATGATGAAGAACGTGGGATAGCCGACGCTCTCCTGCAGGGCACCGGCGAAGAGCCCCGGGATCATCATCGAGAGGGCCATGAAGGCGGTGCAGAGGGCATAGTGGGCCGTCTTGTGCTCGCCCTGACTATAATATATAAGGTATAGCATGTAGGCCGAGAAGCCGAAGCCGTAGCCGAACTGCTCGATGAAGATGCAGACGTTGATGATGAGCAGGCTCGAGGGCAGGGCGTAGGAGAGATAGACATAGACGAGGTCGGGGAGGGTGATGGCCATCACCATGGGCCACAGCCAGCGCTTCAGTCCGTCGCGGCTGGCACAGATGCCGCCGAGGATGCCGCCGAGGGTGAGGCCGATGACGCCCACGGTGCCCTGTACGAGACCGTACTCAGCGGGGGAGAGGCCGAGGCCGCCCTTGGCGGTGGTGTCGATGAGGAAGAGGGCTGAGACCTTGGCGAGAAGACCCTCTGGCATGCGGTAGAAGAGCATGAAGCAGATGCCGGCAATGACCTGGGGCTTCTGGAAGAAGGTTTTGAGGGTGTGCCAGAATTCTTGCATGATAGAGGGAGAGGACACACTGGGGACAGTCCCGGTGTGCTCCGCTTCGCTGGACACACCCTGGGACAGTCCCCGGGTGTCCTGGGTGTCCTCCTTGGGACGGGGGAGGATGTAGTGGTGGTAGAGCCAGAAGGCGATGAAGAGACCTGCCATGCCGTAGAACATGATGCTCCACGAGAAACGGATGTCGCGGGTGATGACCTCGAGATTGCCGGCGAGCATCACGAGCAGTCCCTGGCCCACGATGGTGGCGATGCGGTAGAACGTGGAGCGGATGCCCACGAAATAGGCCTGTTCGTGCTGTTCGAGGCCCAGCATATAGAAGCCGTCGGCGGCGATGTCGTGGGTGGCACTCGAGAAGGCCATCAGCCAGAAGAAGGCCAGGGAGCCCTGCAGCCAGTAGGGTGCGGGGATGGTGAAGGCCACGCCACCGAGGGAGGCGCCTATGAGCAACTGCATGGTGACAATCCACCAGCGCTTGGTCTTGATGATGTCGATGAACGGGCTCCACAGGGGTTTGATGACCCATGGCAGGTAGAGCCACGACGTGTAGAGCGTGATATCGGTGTTGGACAGTCCGAGACGCTTGTACATGATGAGCGAGATGGTCATCACGGCCACGTAGGGGAGACCTTCTGCGAAGTAAAGGGTGGGCACCCAGGCCCAGGGGGATTTTTTTGACATTAAAGATTAAACATTAAAAATTAAACATTAGTCGTAGAGGCGGCGGATTTCGGCGTTGCGGTAATAGAAGAGGAGGATCTCCTCGTAGGTCTTGCCCTGTTCGCTCATCACGGCGGCACCTATCTGACAGAGGCCGACGCCGTGGCCCCAGCCCTTGCCGTGCAAAATAAATTTATTATTGAGTTTCTCGACCTCGAAGGCGGAGGAGAGGAGATGGGTCTCGCTGAGGGCGCGACGGATCTCGAGTTCCTTGCCGATGGTGAGCGTCTTCTTCGTGCCCACGATCTTCAACTTCCAGATGCGGCCGCTCTTGCCACGCTCCAGGGGGATGAGGTCCTGGATCTCACCGAAGTCCTCCTTCAGCTTGCGGCTGACGAGTTCGGAGAGTTGCTCCTGGGTGTATTCCACCGTCCAACGGTAGAAGTCGGGCGTCTCCTGGTCGTAGTCGTTGAGCACGCGCGAGAGGATCTGTTTGTCGCTGGTGTTGCAGTAGGGGTCGTGGAAGGAGACGAGGTAGGGCTTCGGCGTGTCTTCCCAGCAGTACTGGAACTCCTCGGTCTCGCCACCACAGCACTTATGGAAGCGGGCGTCGCAGATCTCGTCGCCATAGGCGAGCACCTGTCCGCGCGTCGCGGCAATGGCCTCAGCCACCTGCGGACTGCTGGCCATCGTGATGCCCTGGTAACGCTGGCAGTGGTCGTCGGCGCAGACATCGTAGATGGTGTGGTCTTCGCGGTCGTACCAGCGGATGATCTCATCTTCCTTCTTGATGAACGAGAAGAAACTGTCGCTGCCGTTCTCATGACGGCGGCGCTTCTCCATCTGTGCCAGGAGCCAGGAACGGGAGATGACGGCGTGGGCCTTGAGGAACTCGGGGGAGGCCGTGGCCGACATCTCACTGGAGATGACACTCGTGAGGTAGCGCTCCACGGGGAGTTCGTTGATGGCCACGATCTTATCGGCCTCGACGACGATGGCCAGCGTTCCCTCGAACGACTCCCTGCGCTTGCGCTCCCAGTGGAAGTTCACGCCGATGGTGACGTCGTCGAGCGAGAAGTAGGCATCGTCGGCCTGTGGACGGAAGGTGAGGTGACGGTACTGCGTGCCGCGCCAGAGGATGCTACCCTCGGAGAACTCCACCGTCTGGGGACCGCTGATCACCTCGCCCTTGGCCATATACTCGCCCTTGAGCTCGAAGGAGATCTTGTCGGCACTCACGATGCCGACGGTGACCGTGGGCTCCTTGGGGAAGTTATGAGTGAAGGGTGAAGACAGATGCGTCTGGGTGGCGCGCAGTTGGTCGATGACCTGCTGGAGCTCGTCTTTCGACAGTGACACCTCGTGGAGGATGCCGAGGGCGGTCTCGGGGGTGAGACGCTCGAAGTCTTCCTGGCGCGGGGTGATGATGAGTCCTGCCATGTCGAGGGCGCCGGGACTGACGAGGTACTGTCTGTCTGCCTCGGCGTAGTAGCAGTCGGGACGGTGCTTCCGGCGTGGGAACACCACGGAGAGGTATTCGTCGTCGCGCCGCCAACTGACGATGTTCATCATCGGCTCCGTCTCGTCCTCACGCTGTGGCAGGGCGTCGTAAAGACGCAGGAACAGTTGTTCGTCACCATATTGTGAATGGCTGCGGATGAGGAGGGCAGGACAGGGGTATTCCTCGATGAGTGAGATATCCTCGTCGTCGTTGAGGCTGATGATCTTCGTGAGGTTACGGCTCAGGCGCTGCCACGACATCTGCAAAGGCAGCAGTCCGCTGGTGCCTGCCTGGAAATGGGCATGGTCTGGCGCGGAGGCACCGCACTTGGGACCATTGTAGAAGACCATCAGTTCGGGATAGTCGTTGAGCAGTTTATGGATCTCGCCGTAGGACTCGCGGATGAGTTGCGGCTCGTGCCTGACGCTGGGGATGGTGAAGTGGATGGGCAGGATGGGGAAGGGATTGACGAGCAGGTCGTACTGGCTGTCAATGCTCTTCTTCGCCTGTTCCTTGGGACGGTTCTGCTCACAGAGGAAGCAGGGACGCTCCGCGATGGTCTTGGCATCGATCTTAGCCCCTGTGGAACCTATGCGCGCAGGGTTCCACTGCACCTGTATGGAGGAGGCGCCGACGGCCAACTCACGGGTTTTGACATTGCGCAGGTCGTAGTAACGCTTGCGGGCATCGTCCCACTTCTCCAGCTGACGGTTGAAGAACCGTTGCAGGGGGGAGTCGTTCATCAGTTCCTGCTTGCCCTGGAGCATCTGCTGACGGGCGAGGATCTCCAATGAGCGCAACTGGTCCTTATAGAGGTTGTTCTGATTGATCTTGTCGATGCTGAGGGCGGCGTCGCTGTTGCCTCCCCAACGGCGGCAGAGGTAGAGTTCCGTGAAGATGCGTCCGATGCGGTAGTGACGCGAGAAGATGAGTCCGAGGGCATAGTCCTCACCATAGCTGGTATTGGGGAATCCTATCTGTCGCAGCAGAGGCGTGAAGAAGGCGCGGGGCGCTCCGAGACCGTTGATGCGCAGGGCATTATTGGGGCCGTTCTCATCCGTCCATTCGGCATGGTCTATAAGTCCCGGGGGCAGGGTGTTCAGTTCGAAGTCGCACATGCGGTAGGAACCTATCACCATCGCGGCATTCTGCTTGTAGAAGGCATCCACCACCTGCTGGAGCGTCTTAGGCGAAGAATAGAGGTCGTCGCTGTCGAGTTGTACGGCAAAGCGTCCACAACGGTCATCGTTGATGGCCTGGTTCCAACAGCCGCCGATGCCGAGATCCGTGCGCTTGGGGATGATATGGATGAGCCGTTCGTCGTGGATACTGCGGAGTAACTCCGTGGTCTTATCCGTGGAGTGGTTATCCACCACGATGACGTTAAACTGGAAACTGGCCTTCTGCTGAAGGGCACTATTCACGGCGTCGCAGATGGTCTTCTCACGGTTATAGACGGGGATGATGACGGAGGCCTCGACATCAAACTCCTGCTCGTTGAAGTCAGGGCGACGGTAGTAGGAGGGATCTATCTTGGCACCGATCTCCGCGAGATGAGCCGTGGCGGCATGTTCCATCTCTATCTGAACCTCACGGTTACGGGGATTGACGTAGTCGAACTGTTTCACGCCCGAGGCACGGGTGTCCAACTCTTCTTCAGTGTAGAGCTTCTCATTGATGTGGAAGATACGGCCTTTGCGGCTGAGGAAAAGGCGGAGGGCATAGAGACCCGCATATTGGTAGTCGTGCTCGCCTGCCTGCATGGCGAAGGTGTGGAGCAGCGAGGTCTTGATGAGCAGCAACGAGCCGAAGTCGAAGTCATCGCGGATACTACCTATCTGATAGTCGATGACGGGGTGGTCCTTGCGCTTGCCCTCCACAATGTCGTAATGATCGGCATAGACCATGGCGGCATCGGCGTCGGAGGCGATGCGCAGCATGCGGTCTAAGGCTCCCTCGCCGAGGATGAGTCGCGTGGGTTTCGTCTGCAACAGCACGTAGTCGGCCTTGGCATTCTCGGCAATGCTCATCAGCGCGTTACTGCTGGTGGGCGGTTCATTCAGGAGACTGATATTCTGAACTGTCTTGTTACCTTTCAGTTGTTTCGTAGTCTCTGAAACAGCCTTGGGGTCGTTACAAGGCAAAAAGCAATCGATTTTCTCTCTCATGAGCTATATTAGATATTTATAAGGTGCAAATTTCGTAATATTTTCCGAGAATACCAAATTATTATTATTTTTTTTGTACCTTTGTCGCCAAATAGGAGTCATGGACAGCGAAAAAGGAATATTGCTCGGGATGACGCTTGACGGGCTGAAGGCTGTCGTGAAGGATCTGGGTATGCCCCAGTTCACGGCAGGACAGATCGCCAAGTGGCTCTATCAGCAGCACGTGAAGAGCATCGAAGAGATGACGAACATCTCGAAGGTGAATCGTGAGCGGCTGGCTGAGAGATATGTCGTCGGTGCTATGGAACCTATTGATAGCCAGCATTCTAAGGACGGAACGATCAAGTATCTCTTTCCTGTTGGTGATGGCTCTAAATTTGTGGAGACGGTGTATATCCCCGACGGTGATCGTGCCACGCTCTGTGTCTCCTCCCAGGTGGGCTGTAAGATGAACTGTCTGTTTTGTCAGACGGGTAAGCAGGGCTTCGAGGGGAACCTCACGGCGGGTGATATCCTGAATCAGATCTACGCCCTGCCGGAGCGGGAGGCGCTGACGAATGTCGTCTTCATGGGACAGGGAGAGCCGATGGACAACCTCGACAACGTGCTCCGTGCGACGGAGATCCTGACGGCAGACTATGGCTATGCCTGGAGTCCGAAACGCATCACCGTGAGCAGCGTCGGTATCAAGGGTAAACTGAAGCGGTTCCTCGACGAGAGTGAGTGCCACGTGGCTATCTCGATGCACACGCCGTTGCCAGAACAGCGCCGGCAACTGATGCCCGCTGAGCGTCAGATGTCGATCACGGAGGTGGTGGAGCTCCTGAAGCAGTACGACTTCACGCACCAGCGCCGTTGTTCGTTTGAGTATATCTGTTTCGCAGGACTCAACGACACGACGATGCATGCCCGTGAGATCGTCAGACTGTTAGAGGGTCTGGAGTGCAGGGTGAATCTCATCCGTTTCCACGAGATCCCTGGTGTGGACCTGCCCGGGGCCGACGAGAAGCGGATGGAAGTGCTGCGCGACTATCTGACGAAGCACGGTGTGTTTACGACTATCCGGGCGAGTAGGGGACAGGATATCTTTGCCGCCTGCGGTCTGCTTAGCACAGCAAAAAAATTAAGCATTAAAGATTAAACATTAAATAATGGAAGACAGAAAGATTCGCGTGGCTATCACGCACGGAGATACGAACGGTATCGGATATGAGGTGATTCTCAAGGCCTTTGAGGATCCCGTGATGCTGGAGTTGTGTACCCCTATCATATACGGTTCACCTAAGGTGGCAGCCTATCATCGTAAGGCGATGGATCTGCAGGCACCCTTTACCATCATCAACAGTGCGGAGGAGGCCAGGGAAGACCGTCTGAACCTCCTGGCTACCTTTGACGACGAGGTGAAGGTGGAACTCGGACAATCTACTGAGGAGTCTGCCGAGGCCGCCCGCAAGGCCATGCAGCGTGCCAAGGAGGATATGCAGAAAGGACTCTACGACGTGCTGGTGATGGCGCCAGTGAAGCCTAATCCCAATCCTGCAAAGGATGACAAGGCACTGACGGTGATGCTCTCTGACGTGGTGCGCATCGGTCTGGTGACGGCTCATCTGCCTATTAAAGAGGTGTCGCAGGCCATCACCGTGGAGAAGATCGTTAATAAGGGTACGATCTTCCACACCAGTCTGAAGCGTGACTTCCGTATCTCCAACCCCCGTCTGGCAGTGTTGGCGCTAAATCCGCAGCCGGGTACGGAGGAGCAGGAGATTATCATCCCAGCCATCGAGGAACTGGAGAAGAACGGCATACAGGCCTTTGGACCCTACGTGGCTGATGAGTTCTTCGGACAGGCGTTGTACCATGATTTCGACGGTGTGCTCGCCATGTACGACGATCAGGGTGTGGTGCCCTTCAAGACGTTGGCACAGGAATACGGTGTGAAACTGAAGGCTGGTATCACGGCCATCTGTACGACACCTGATCATGGTCCTGCCTTCGATATCGCTGGCAAGGGCATCGCCGACGAAATGTCCATGCGCCATGCCATCTACACGGCTATTGATATGTTCCGCCACCGCATCGAGTACGACGAGCCGATGGCCCATCCCCTGCCTAAGCTCTATCATGAGAAGCGTGAGGATGGTGACAAGGCGCGTTTTGCCATCAGGGCGAAGGATCAGTTCAAGAAGGCTGATGCCCCCGAAGAAAAGTAATTTGCGTTAAAATTCTGCCAAAATTGCAGTTAATTCGGAAATAATATGTAATTTTGTCAGCTCAAATGAAGACGACAGAACTGCAAAGCATCAAGCAACGGTATAATATCGTTGGAAACTGTGAGGCGTTGAACCAAGTGCTCGACGTGGCCTTGCAGGTGGCACCTACTGACCTCAGCGTGCTTATCGTCGGTGAGAGTGGTGTGGGTAAGGAGATTATCCCCCGTGTGATCCACGATAACTCTCCCCGTCGTCGCGAGAAGTACTTCGCCATCAACTGCGGTTCTATTCCCGAGGGTACGATCGACTCAGAATTGTTTGGTCATGTGAAAGGCTCCTACACTGGTGCCATCAACGACTCCCCAGGCTATTTCGGTGTGGCGGACAAGGGTACGCTCTTCCTTGATGAGGTGGGAGAGTTGCCATTGGCTACTCAGGCCCGTCTGTTGCGTGTGCTGGAGACGGGTGAGTATATCCCTGTGGGTGCCACGGAGGTGAAGAAGACCGATGTACGTATCGTGGCTGCCACGAATGTCAACGTGCGACAGGCCATCAGCGAAGGGCGTTTTCGCGAGGATCTCTACTATCGTCTGAACCGCATACCACTGATGATGCCCCCGCTGCGGGAACGTGGTGAGGATATCGTCCTGCTGTTCCGTCTCTTCGCCATGCAGATGGCTGAGAAATACAAGATGGACCGTGTGGTGCTCGACGAGGATGCCAAGCAGTTGCTCATGCGCTATAAGTGGCCAGGTAACGTGCGTCAGTTGAAGAATATCACCGAACAGATCTCCGTGCTCTCCCCAGAGCGCCGTATCACGGCAGAGGTACTCAGTCGTTTTATCCCCCAGGATCAGGAGACGACACAGTTGGCTCCCATTCATCACGAGGGCGGTGATCACAGTTTCGAGAACGAGCGTGAGATCCTCTATAAGATTCTCTTCGAACTGCGTGGTAATGTCAACGACATGCGTCGTGAGGTGAGTGCCCTGAAGAAACAAATAGAAGAGGTGCAGGGTGCACAGCCCGTAGCCGTCGATCCCCTGCCATCGACACAACTGGCTCCGCTCCAGCCCATTCGTACCGTACAGCCTACGATGGAAGATGCTGTTGCCGAGGAATATATCGAGCCTGTGAAGGAACCCGAGAACCTCAACCTCAACGACCTGAGCAAACAGATGCTGGAGAAAGCCCTCGAGCGCAACCACGGTAATCGTAAGAAAGCAGCACAAGAACTGGGTATCAGCGACCGTACCCTCTACAGAAGACTGAAGCAATATGGACTGGATACGTAAAGGTAAGATTGTGGCTTTCATGATGGTAGCAGCCGTCATGATGACAGGTTGCTCCGTGAGCTATAAGTTCAACGGAGCCAGCATCGACTATACGAAGACGAAGACCATCCAGATTGCCGAGTTCCCCATCCGTTCCAATTATGTGTGGGGACCCATGGGACCGCTCTTCAACAACGAATTGAAAGATAAGTTCAATAGTCACACGCGACTGGAGCAGGTGAAGCGCAATGGTGATCTGAAACTTGAGGGCGAGATTACGCGCTATGAACAGCGCAATAAGTCTGTCAGTTCTGAAGGTTATTCGGCCATGACGGAGCTCTCGATGACGGTCAACGTCAGGTTTACCAACAATGTGAACCACTCCGAGGACTTTGAACAGCAGTTCACGGCTATGCAGAGTTATGAATCCACGCAGTCGCTCAACTCTGTGCAGGAGGAACTCGTCACCCAGATGATCAAGGACATCTGTGACCAGATATTCAACGCTACTGTAGCCAATTGGTAAAGGTGAGAAAGTAAAGAGATGGAGATAGTAGAACTGATCAATCACCCAGAACGCCTTGACCGCGACACGCTCTATGAGTTGCGGTCGTTGCTGGCGCTTTATCCCTACTATCAGACGGCCCGTCTGCTGTTGCTCCGTAATCTCTATCTGCTCCATGATCCCACGTTCGACGAGGAGTTGCGCCGTGCGGCCATCTATATCACCGATCGTCGTGTGCTCTTCGATATGATCGAAGCCGCCCACTACCGTCATCCAACTCAGGTTAGTTCTCCTAACCATGCTAGTTCTGTTAGTCCTGTTAGTTCTCCTAGTCGCACCATCTCACTGATCGATAATTTTCTCGACTCCATCCCCAAGGAGGAGGCTCCTGCGGATAAGAAGCGCAAACCCACGCCAGCCGATGCTGCCGTCGATTATGTGGCCTATCTGATGGAGGTTGATTCTGGGGGCCAGAGCATGCCAGGCGAAGTGCCTCAAATGCCAGGGCAGGATCTTATCGATGCTTTCATAAATATTGACAAAGGTAAGTTCGACCTCTCCGATGTGCCCCTTCCTGAACCTCAGGAGGAGAAAGAAGTGGAAAATGCCGACGAAGGGGTGGAAGAGGAGTACTTTACCGAGACTTTAGCCAGAATTTACATCAAACAAGGCAGATATTCGAAGGCTTTGGAAATAATTCAGCGATTAAGTTTGCAAGTTCCGAAAAAAAATGCTTACTTTGCAGACCAAATCCGCTTTTTGGAGAAATTGATTATAAATAGTAATAAAAAATAAAGAGTAAAAAAGATGTACACATTATTTGTAGTTCTTATTGTGATTGCAGCCTTGCTGATGATTGGCATCGTGCTCATTCAGGAATCAAAGGGTGGCGGTCTTGCTTCCCAGTTCTCAACTTATAACCAGATTGGTGGCGTGCGTAAGACCACCGATTTCATTGAGAAGGCTACTTGGGGTCTGGCCGTGGCTATGGTCGTTATTAGTATTGCTTGTGCCTATGTGGCTCCTCAGGCTAATACAGAGAGTTCCGTGATGGAGAACTATCAGGCTCCTGCCACTAATCCTAACACGTTGCCTGGCTTCGGTGCCAGCACGCAGAAAGAGGCTGCTACGCCTGATGCTCCTGCTGCTCCTGCCGCTGCCGATGCACCCGCAGCACCCGTGGAGAGCCCGAAGGCTCCCGCACAGCCCGCAAAGTAAAGATTTTCGGAAAAAAGTACGGGATTTATTTGGTTATGTCGAATAAATCCCGTACCTTTGCACCCGCTAAGCCGAAAGGTGGTGCAGAAAACTTTTAGATGGTGCCCATAGTTCAGTTGGTTAGAGCGTCAGATTGTGGTTCTGAATGTCGACGGTTCGAGTCCGTCTGGGCACCCCAGAGGAAAGGGAATCTCAGTAGTGAGATTCCCTTTTTTTCTTGTCAGATGAATAGCAACGATGAATAAAGGCACTTTTTTCGGAAAAGCCTTGCCTGAATCTAACTATTTTCGTAACTTTGCAGCCGTGAACGTGAAAACAAGGAGACATATTGCTTCATGGGTGCTGTTGGCAGTGTTTCTGCCAATGCTCATCCTGTCGTCGGTTCACGTACACGAGACGACGACATCCATCGACTATGAATGTAGCGGATGCGTGCAGCATCATTGTCATGGACATCTCGGCGAAATGACAACCTCGATGCACGCCTGCGTGCTCTGTCAGTTCCTGACGCTCTCTTTCGTAGCCGCAGCTGTTTTTGCTGTTGTATTATATAATAAGGTAAACGAAATTCACTTTGCCCAGCGTCGGAGCAATATTCTGCTCAAGGCCTGTGGCGTCATATCCCTCCGTGCACCCCCTTTTGAATGAGATTATTCCATCACAAATAATTTCGTTCAAAAAACTAATACAGTATGATCAATTTGTTGCTGGCTGTGGCGCTATATGCGTCAGCACCAGCCGATACTACTATCACGCTCGGCACTGTCACTGTGACAGGTCAGCAGCGTCGTAACTACCAGATGCGTTCGTCGCAGACGGAAGTGCAGATCAGTCGTGAGTTCCTTCAGCAGAACTTCGCAGGCAGCCTGATGCAGACGCTTGAGGGCATCCCTGGTGTGAAGGCGATGGCGATAGGCAGCGGACAATCGAAACCCACTATCCGCGGCCTGGGATTCAACCGTCTGGCCGTAGCAGAAGACGGCATCAAGCACGAGGGACAGCAATGGGGCGATGACCACGGACTGGAGATCGACCAGTTCGCCATCGACCGTGCGGAAGTGATCAAGGGTCCTGGGGCTCTGCTCTATGGCAGCGATGCTATCGGCGGTGTACTCAGCCTCTACACCAATCATGTGCCTACGGAGAAATTCAGTGGCAGTGTGCAACTGTTCGGACGTTCGAACAACGAGCAGTTGGGACTCTCGGCGAAGATCGGTGGCCGTCTGGGGTGCTGGTTCTATCGTGCCAACGCCACGCTGATAGACTATGCCGACTATAAGGTGCCTACGGACAGCATACAGTATTATTCCTATTGGATCAAATTGAAAGACCAGCGCTTGCGCAATACGGCAGGTTGTGAACGCGACGGCAGTGTGATGCTGGGTTATGCAGGCTATAACTTCCATACCGATGTGCGTGTGTCGGACAGTTACGCGAAAAGCGGCTTCTTTGCCAACGCCCATGGTCTGGAGGTGAGGCTCTCGGATATCGACTATGACTATTCGCGCCGTGACATCGACCTGCCTTATCAGTGGGTGAACCACCTGAAGGTGCTCAGTCATACCACATGGCGTAACGACATGACCTCATTCGAACTGAACCTCGCCTATCAGAACAACCTGCGCGAGGAACGTTCAGAGCCTGTTAGTCATGGGTATATGCCGCAGCCCGACAACTCGCTGGAGCGGCGTTTTGACAAGAGCACCTATACGGCTGGCATGCAACTGCGACGTACCCTGGGAAACCATGAGTTGCGTGGTGGTCTGAGCGGCGAATATCAGCACAACCGTCGTGGGGGATGGGGCTTTATCATCCCCGACTTTGAGACACTGAGTCTGGGCGGGTTTGTGATGGACCGCTATACCATCAGTGAGAACCTGATTCTGAACGCTGGTCTGCGCTATGATTACGCCATGACGCATATCCACAGTTATCAGGACTGGTACAAGACGCCTGTAGATGGTGATTCCGTCTATATCGAGCGTTCGTCCGATATGCGCCGCCATTTCAGTAGTCTGACATGGTCGGCGGGTGTCAACTACAGTACAGGTCTGTGGGTGATGAAGGTGAATGTGGGCAAGAGTTTCCGAGTACCCATTCCCAAGGAGTTGGGTGCCAACGGTATCAACTATCACATTTTCCGTTACGAGCGCGGTAATCCAGATCTAGCCCCAGAGGAGTCGTATGAGGTGGATGCCAGCATCAACTGGGGCAATGATGATTGGGAGGTGCAGGTTGATCCCTACCTAAATTACTTTCCCAACTACATCTATCTGAATCCCACGTCGCAGTATGTCGAAGGTCTGCAGTTGTATAACTATACCCAGGCCAAGGTATTGCGCTATGGACTGGAGGCACAAGTAAAGTGGCAGTTTGCTGAACACTGGCAGGCTCACGCAGAGGGTGAATATCTCTATGCCCGTCAGGAGTCGGGTGAGAAGAAAGGCTATACTTTGCCTTTCAGCACCCCGTGGTCGATAGATACCGGCGTGAAATACAATTTCGAAAACAAGGGAAAGGGATTTGTTGGTTTGAGTGCCCACATCGTAGGCGCCCAGAACGAGATTGTGCCTCCAGAAAAGCCCACTGATGGGTATTGGACGCTGAACCTCTCGGCAGGGAAGGACTTCCTGTTGGGTGGTACGACACTTCACGTGGCGCTCCATGCAGACAATCTGCTGGATCACCGTTATTACGATCACACCAGTTATTACCGCCTCATCGACGTGCCTGAGCCTGGGCGCAACTTCTCGCTGATGGTGGGACTGGAGTTCTAATTACATTAAACATTATACATTAAATATTAAACGACAATGAAGAATTTGAAATATATGAGCCTGATGATGGCTCTCGCGTGTGTGCTCTCTATTGGTTTTAGTTCTTGCAGCAGCGATGACGACGATAATACTCCTGCGCCATCTATCATGATGGATGAGGCAAATATCGAAGAAGGCGAGATTTGTGTCAAGGCAGATGTCTATGCTCCTGGACGTACCAAGGCTATCCAGATCACCATTACTGATGCTACGGGTAACACCACCAAGGTTACTAAGGACGTCTCTGATGCCAAGTATATCAATGTACTGAATATTGATGGTTTCCACGTGCATGTTGACATTGCTGGTAAGGGTGTCGTTGTGGGAGACCTTTTGAATCTGAAGGTGACAGATGCCAACGGTAAATCAGCCATTGGTCAGAAGAACATTACCGAGGAAGAAGATGACGATGAATAAACCATATATGCAAATGAAGAAGACCTATTTATCTCTTATACTGCTGTGCGCACTTAGTGCGTGCAGCAGTTCTGATGACAACGAGAAGAAGGACATGACCTATCCGGAGATCTCTGAAAAAGGCATCGTGGCTGTTCCCACTGACTGCGAAGTGTTCAAGCGTGGTGAGGTTATCCCCTTGAATTACGTATTTACTGATGATACGGAACTGGGATCCTACAATATTGAGATCCATAATAACTTCGATCACCATACCCACAGCACCTCGTCAGTGGAATGTCCGATGGATGCTCAAAAGCAACCTGTAAAGCCCTGGGTCTATAATCAGGACTTCACGATTCCAGCCGGGCAGCGTAGTTTCACGGCGCGTCACGACATCAGCATTCCTGCTGACATTGATACGGGCGACTATCACTTCATGATACGTCTCACAGACCGTGCTGGATGGCAGCAATTGCATGCCGTAGCCATCAAGATCATAGAAACAAGTAAATAAACACAGAGATAACAGCGACGATTATCGGAATAGATACTGTGTAAATTCGTGCAGTGACTTACGCCATACCTGCCACTCATGGTCGCCAGGGTAGGAGTTGAAATGCACTTCTACACCACCATCGTGCATCTTCTTCACGATGTTGCGTGTATAATCGATGCGAGGATCCTGTTCACCACAGCTCATGAAGAACACGTCGAACTGCTCATTGAAGGTCTTAGTATCTGTCAGCATGCCAGGCACCTCTGCCTCCAGGTCGAAGTTTGATGCGCCAGCGATACCTCCGAACATACCTGTGGAGAAAACCCCTACGTTGGCAAACACCTCAGGATCGCGCAGGCCGATGTAGAACGACTGGCCACCACCCATCGAGAGTCCGCACATGGCACGGCTCTTGCGGTCTTTCTTCACGCGGTAGTTTTTCTCGACGAACGGTATCACATTCTCCAGCAGTTCGCTTCGGAAGGCCTGCATACCCTGCCAACTGTAACCGCCGCCAAAGCCTCCGTTACGGGCATGCACATTACTATTTGAACTTACAATGATCATCGGCACAGCCTTGCCAGCCGCAATCAGGTTATCCATGATCTGAGCCGTGCGCCCTTGCTCCATCCAGCCGCGATGATCCTCACCGCCGCCGTGCTGGATATAGACCACGGGGTAGTCTTGATGACTCTCATTGTATCCAGCAGGGGTATAGACCATCAGTGGTCGCCACGTTTTATCCACATTCGAGTAGTAATGTACGGTGCGTACCTCACCGTGTGGCACAGCCTTCACCTCGAAGTCGTCCATACCCTCTTCAGGAATCTCTATGGCACTCGACCATCTCCCACAGCCGTAGAACGACTGACTGGCAGGATCTGCCGTTGAGACACCATCCACTACCAGGAAATAGTAGTGGAATCCAGGTACCTGCGACTTCGTTGTCACCGTCCATGTACCGTCCTCCGACTTCTGCATGTCATACTTGGTGCCGCACAAGTCGATCTGAACGTTCTGAGCCTGTGGGGCAACGACGCGGAACATCACACTGTTGTCTGTCAATACACGCGGATATCCACTGCGGTTAATGTTCGTTACTGGGGAGTACGACCCTTCGGGGAAGCTCTCTCTGTTGAATCCCTGTGCTGCAACTTGTGTGCAGACTGCGGCCGTCAGCATTGCGGCCAGCATCATGTTGATAGTTATCTTCATTATTACATAATTATTTAGCGATTCTTTAAAACTCACTGAGAATCGTCCCCCATGAGTTCGCTCATGATCATGTCGCTGACGAATAGACCACGACGGGTGAGACGGAGAGATTGCGAAGAACTGTCCAGGGCCAGTAAACCGTCGTTGACGAAGCGACGGGCGTTCTGGAGACAATAGGTACGGTGCTTCTCTGACAGGATGGTCAGGTCAAGGCCTTCGCAGGTGCGGAGGGCGACGGTGATGGTATCGTTGTAGCGCGTGTCATCGTCGAGCTGTTCTTCCTCAAAGAGACGTTCTCCCCTTTCTATGCCGTTGATATACTGGTGGAGATCGCTTATGTTCCAGGAACGGGTGCGGATGTCGTAAGAGTGGGCTGCGGCTCCGATGCCGATATAGGGCGTACCGTCCCAGTAACAGGAGTTATGGCGCGAGCGGTAGCCTGGCTTGGCAAAGTTGGAAATCTCGTAGTGCTCATAGCCTACGGCCTCGAGACGGTCAATGAGCGTCTCGTACATCTGCCGCTCCAGTTCCTCGTCAGTTTCCGTAATCTTTCCCTCCTGTAGCATCTGGTAGAGTGGGGTGTCTTCCTCGATGGTCAGACAGTAGGCCGACAGATGCTCCACATCGAGTGAAAGGGCCTGGGTGATGTCATGATGCCAGTCGTCTAAGGTCTCGTCTGGAAAACCGTACATCAGGTCGATGCTGATATTGGTGTAGCCATTCTTGCGAAGACGATCGACGGCCTCGGCCATCTGTGAGGCGGTATGGCGACGGTGGAGGAACTTCAGGCGGGCATCGTCGAATGTCTGGCCCCCCATGCTGATGCGGTTGACTGGCAGTGTCAGCATCCCCTCCACGAATGTTTCCGTCACATCGTCAGGGTTACATTCGATGGTGATCTCAGCATCCGTCGCCACCTTATTATATTTATAAATCGTATCGAAAATCTGCTGAAATTGGGGAATGGTGAGTTGACTCGGTGTTCCACCACCCAAGTAGATGGTACGAATGGGGTCGTCATCATTCCTCATTATGATTTCCCGACAGAGGGCATCGACGTACTTCTGACGGAGTCCGAGAGCCGTTGTCGAATAGAAACCACAATAGACACATCGGCTTCTGCAAAATGGAATATGTATGTATAATCCTGCCATAAACGGTACAAAAGTACTAAAATAATTAAATATTTAAAAGAAATCTTTGGCGTTTTGTGGGAAAATGTCTAATTTAGTGCCCGCAAAACGAAATATTCACCTAAAACTTAAAAAGATATGAAGGTATATCAGACTAACGAAATCAAAAACATTGCACTGCTTGGCAGTGCGGGTAGCGGCAAGACTACTCTTGCCGAAGCAATGGTCTATGAGGCTGGCATCATCAAGCGCCGTGGCACCGTAGAGGGTAAGAACACGATGAGCGACTACTTCCCTGTAGAACAGGAGTATGGCTATTCCGTGTTCTCAACTGTTTTTCATGTAGAGTGGAATAACAAGAAACTGAACATCATCGACTGTCCAGGTTCTGATGACTTCGTCGGTGGTGCCATCACAGCCCTGAATGTGACGGATCAGGCCGTGCTACTCGTTAATGGTCAGTATGGCCCAGAAGTGGGAACGATGAATGCTTTCCGTAACACTGAGAAACTGAAGAAACCCGTGATCTTCCTGGTGAACCAGTTGGATCGCGACAACTGTGATTTTGACCAGATCCTGAATCAGTTGAAGGATGTTTATGGCCCGAACTGCGTGCCCGTACAGTATCCTATTGCCACAGGTGCCGGCTTTAACGCCGTGATCGACGTGCTGTTGATGAAGAAATACTCTTGGAAGCCTGAGGGTGGTGCTCCTATCATTGAGGATATTCCTGCCGATCAGCTCGACAAGGCGAAGGAGATGAAGGCCGCTCTCGTAGAGGCTGCTGCCGCTGGTGACGACACGCTGATGGAGAAGTTCTTCGAGACCGAAGACCTCAGCGAGGACGAGATGCGCGAGGGTATCCGCAAGGGTCTCGTAACGCGTTCTATCTTCCCCGTGTTCTGTGTCTGTGCAGGTCGTGACATGGGTGTGCGTCGTCTGATGGAGTTCCTCGGCAACGTGGTGCCCTTCGTCAGTGAGATGCCCGTGATCAAGAATGCTGCCGGCAAGGATGTGCCTGCAGACGCCAGTGCCCCCACATCACTCTATTTCTTCAAAACGGGTGTGGAACCCCATATCGGTGAGGTCTCTTACTTCAAGGTGATGAGCGGCTCTGTGAAGAGTGGTGACGACCTAACGAATGCTGATCGCGGTTCGAAGGAGCGCATGGGTACCATCTTTGCATGTGCCGGTGCCAATCGTATCCAGGTTGATGAGCTGAAGGCCGGTGATATCGGTTGTACGGTGAAATTGAAGGATGTGAAGACTGGTAACACACTGAACGGCAAGGATGTAGAGAACCGTTTTGACTTCATCAAGTATCCTAATTCGAAGTTCTCTCGTGCCATCAAGGCTGTCAACGAGGCTGAGACTGAGAAGATGATGGCTGCCCTGGCCAAGATGCGTCAGGAGGATCCCACATGGGTGGTTGAGCAGTCTAAGGAGTTGCGTCAGATCATCGTTCACGGTCAGGGAGAGTTCCATCTGCGCACGTTGAAGTGGCGTATGGAGAACAATGAGAAGATTCAGATTGAGTATATTGAGCCGAAGATTCCGTATCGTGAGACCATCACGAAGATGGCCCGTGCCGACTATCGCCATAAGAAGCAGTCGGGTGGTGCAGGACAGTTCGGTGAGGTTCACCTGATCCTGGAGCCTTATACAGAGGGTATGCCTGATCCAGTATCATTCAAGATCAACGGTCAGGAGTTCAAGATGAACATCAAGGGTAAGGAAGAAATCGACCTGGAGTGGGGTGGTAAACTCGTCTTCATCAATTCCGTGGTTGGTGGTGCCATCGACCTGCGCTTTATGCCTGCCATCCTGAAGGGTATCATGGAACGTATGGAGCAGGGACCGTTGACAGGTTCTTACGCTCGTGACGTGCGCGTCATTGTCTATGATGGTAAGATGCACCCCGTGGATTCTAATGAGCTCTCATTCATGCTTGCTGCCCGTAACGCCTTCTCAGCAGCCTTCAAGGAGGCAGGTCCGAAGGTGCTGGAACCTATCTACGACTTGGAGGTGCTTGTGCCCGCCGACTATATGGGTGATGTGATGAGTGACCTGCAGGGTCGTCGTGCCATCATCATGGGTATGGACTCAGAGGCTGGCTATCAGAAACTGAGTGCTAAGATTCCTCTCAAGGAGCTGGCCAGCTATTCGATTGCCCTGAGTTCGCTGACTGGTGGCCGCGCTTCGTTCACCACGAGTTTCTCTTCTTACGAACTCGTTCCGAACGATATCCAGCAGGCTCTGATCAAGCAGCACGAGGAAGAGTTGAAGGAAGAGGATTAAGCCTCTCTCATATTAAACCATACGACAATGAGAAAATCAAGTGTTTTGAGACTGGTCATGGCTGTTGCCTTATTGATCACAGTGAATGTCAATGTAATGGCTGACGATCTCCGCTTGGGTGGTAGTATCATCGGTAAGATCGAGTCAAACGGCGATGTTCGCATCAATGGCTCCATCGTAGGCAGGTTTGAGTCAAATGGTGACATTCGTGTTGGTGGCTCTATCGTAGGCAGAATTGAGTCTAACGGTGACATTCGCAAGAATGGTTCTATCATCGGAAGGGTGGAGTCTAACAACGACGTCCGTATCGGAGGCTCTATCGTAGGTAGGGTAGAGAGCAATGGTGACATCCGCAAGAATGGCTCTATCATCGGTAGGGCAGAGCGAATGACCGATGTCCGACGCGTGGCCGTGATGTATTTCTTCCCCTTCTTTAATCTCAAATAGTTACAGAAGAAGTATCATACATTGATTACAATCTGGGAACTCACAGGATACAGTCCTGTGAGTTTCTTTTGTTTGTATATAATGAATTAATAATTGCAAAATGGTTAATTTGTGCAAAACAATACGTAATAATTAACACAATGGCTTTGTTGTTTTAAGATTTGTCTTATCTTTGCGGAAGAATAGAAATCATACAATGAAGAAAAGTACAATCTGGCTGATTGCCATCATCATGGGACTCTCGTTCGTCGGACTTCTCTACCTGCAGATCTCCTATATTGAGGAGATGGTAAAGATGAAGAAGGAGCAGTTCGACGAGTCTGTGAACCGCAGTCTGTATCAGGCTGCGCACAACCTGGAGTTGAATGAGACGCAGCGCTATCTGGAGAAGGATGTGAAGCAGACGGAGCGCAAGGCTATCCAGCAGGACTCCATCTCCATCGACGGTCTGGATGGTACGGTGAAGGAGAGCCATCAGTTTGCTGTGGCTGCCGACGATGGTACGGTGTATTCCAGCTTTGAACTGAAGACATTTGCCATCAAGCCTGCCAACGTGCCCAAGGCGATGATCCTGCGTACGGACAAGAACTCCATTTCTGAGGCCTCTAAGTCTCTGCAGGATATCGTGCGCAATCGCTATGTCTATCAGAAGGCATTACTTGATGAGGTGGTGTATAACATTCTCTATACAGCCAGTGACAAACCCTTGAAGGAGCGCATCAACTTCAAGATGCTGGATCAGGACATTCGCGTGGAACTGATGAATAACGGTATCAACATCCCTTATCATCTGCGTGTGGAGACGGCTGATGGCCGTGAGATATACCGTTGTCCTGACTACAGCGAGGAAGGCGAGGAATACACCTATAAGCAGACCTTGTTCCGTAACGACCCGTCGCCTAAGATGGGTGTGGTGAAAATTCACTTCCCCCACATGAGTTCGTACATTTTCTCAAGTGTGACGTTCATGATTCCGGCAGTGGTTTTCACGGTGGTGCTGTTGATTACGTTTGTCTTTACCATTGTGGTGATCTTCCGTCAGAAGCGCTATAATGAGATCAAGAACGACTTCATCAACAATATGACCCACGAGTTGAAGACGCCGATATCCAGTATCTCTCTGGCGGCTCAGATGCTCAATGACGAGTCTGTCGATAAGAGTCCGAGGATGATGAAGCACCTGGGTGGCGTGATCAACGACGAGTCGAAGCGCCTGCGTTTCCTGGTGGAGAAGGTGCTCCAGATGTCGATGTTCGACCGCCAGACGGCTACATTCAAGAAGAAGGAACTCGACCTGAACGAACTGTTGGAGTCTATCGCTTCCACTTTCTCCCTGCGTGTGGAGCATACGGGTGGAAAGATCTATACGGAGATCGAGGCCGTGGATTCTGCCATCTTCGTGGATGAGGTACACTTCCAGAATGCCATCACCAACCTGATGGATAATGCCGTGAAGTATCGTAAGCCGGAGCAGCCGCTCGACCTGTATATCCGTACTTGGAATGACAAGGGACGCCTCTGCTTCTCTATTCGGGATACGGGTCTTGGCATCAAGAAGGAGAATGTGAGGAAGATCTTCGACAAGTTCTACCGTGTACATACTGGCAATGTGCATGACGTGAAGGGCTTTGGACTGGGCCTGGCCTATGTGAAGAAGATCATCACCCTGCATGAAGGCGACATCAAGTGTGAGAGTGAACTGGGTAAGGGAACGACCTTCACCATCACCCTCCCTATACTTAATGAGGATAATTCATAGTATTAACAATTTAAATAAAGAAAGATTATGGAAGATAAAGTAAAAATCCTGCTTTGCGAGGACGACGAGAACCTCGGAATGTTGCTCCGTGAGTATTTACAGGCTAAGGGCTACGTGGCAGAACTCTGCACAGACGGTGATGCTGGTTTCAAGGCATTCCTGAAGACCAAGTTCGACATCTGCGTGCTCGATGTGATGATGCCGAAGAAGGACGGTTTCACGCTGGCTCAGGAGATCCGCTCCGCCAATGCCGATGTACCTGTCATTTTCCTGACGGCCAAGACCCTGAAGGAGGATATCCTGGAGGGCTTCAAACTGGGTGCTGACGACTACATCACCAAGCCTTTCTCGATGGAGGAGCTCGTGTTCCGTGTAGAGGCTATCCTTCGCCGCACAAAGGGTAAGAAGAGCAAGGAGTCAACCGTCTATCATATCGGTAAGTTCACCTTCGACACCCAGAAGCAGTTGCTCAGTATCGGTGAGAAGCAGACCAAACTCACCACGAAGGAGAATGAACTTCTGGCCCTGCTCTGCAGCCACTCCAATGAGATCCTGCAACGCGACTTTGCCCTGAAGACCATCTGGATTGATGACAACTATTTCAACGCCCGTTCAATGGACGTGTATATCACCAAGTTGCGTAAGCATCTGAAGGAAGACAACCAGATTGAGATCATCAATATCCACGGCAAGGGCTATAAACTCATTACGCCGGAGGAAGAGTAGCTTAAAGTTTAGAGTTTATAGATGATTACTATAAAATCCTATTTGGGAGTGGCGCTGATAGTTGTCGGCGCCCTCCTTTTAGGTATTGGTTTTCTGGTGGGATGGACATCCAGTAATCTGGTACTGCTCATAGGACTGATAATCATAGTCTTAGGAGCGTTTCTGCATGTTAGACAACAGAAAAAGGAGGAGAAATACTAAAGAATGTTAAGTTTTGGGTTAAATATGAACGCTTAACTCCTTATTCTTAATTAATTGTAGTACCTTTGCACCCGCTTTTCGAAGCACATTATTAATTTATTTATTTTATTAAAGTATGAATCAATACGAAACCGTTTTCATTTTAACTCCCGTTTTGTCTGATGATCAGATGAAGGAAACGGCCGCAAAATTCAAGAAGATCCTGACCGATAAGGGTGCAGAGATCATCAGTGAAGAGGCCTGGGGATTGAAGAAGATGGCTTATGCTATTCAGAAGAAATCTACAGGTTTCTACTGCCTCGTAGAGTTCAAGGCTGAGCCAGAAGTGATCAAAGTACTGGAGACCGCTTTCCGCCGTGATGAGAAAGTGATCCGTTTCCAGACCGTTAAACTTGACAAGTATGCTGTGGAGTATGCTGAGAAGCGCCGCGCAAAGCTTGGTAAAAAAGAGGAGGCTTAATTATGGCAGAACAGAGTGAAATCCGTTTCCTGAATGCTCCTTCTATCGACACGAAGAAGAAGAAGTACTGCCGTTTCAAGAAGAGCGGCATCAAGTATATCGACTACAAGGATCCCGAGTTCCTGAAGAAGTTCCTCAACGAGCAGGGTAAGATTCTTCCCCGTCGCATCACCGGAACCAGTCTGAAGTATCAGCGTCGCGTGGCCCAGGCCGTGAAGCGTGCCCGCCAGATCGCCCTGCTGCCTTACGTAACCGACTTGATGAAATAATTAAAGAGGAGGACGCAAGATTATGGAAATTATACTGAAAGAAGATATTATCGGTCTGGGATTCAAGAACGATATCGTGAATGTTAAGTCTGGCTATGGCCGTAACTACCTGATCCCCCAGGGTAAGGGTGTGATTGCCAGTCCTTCTGCCAAGAAGGTCCTTGCAGAGAACCTGAAGCAGCAGGCTCACAAGCTGGCTGCTCTGAAGGCCGCTGCCGAGGAGAAGGCTGCACAGCTTGAGGGCGTGGCTCTCGAGATCGCTGCCAAGGTGAGCGCCACTGGTCAGCTCTACGGTTCTGTTGGTGCCGCTCAGGTGGCCGACGAGCTTGTGAAGTTGGGTAAGGATGTTGATCGCAAGATCATCACCATGAAGGATGCCAAGAAGATCGGTGACTACTCGGCTCTTGTACACTTCCACAAGGAGGTGACTGTTGAGATCCCCGTAAAGGTCGTTGCTGAGAATGCTGCTGAGTTGAAGGCTGCTGCCGAGGCTGAGGCTGCCATCAAGGCTGCCGCCGATGCCAAGAAGGCTGCTGCTGACGAGGCTGCTGCCGCTGAGGCCGCTGATGAGGCTGAGGTACTTGAGGCTCTCGATGCTCCCGCTGAGGCTGAGGCTCCCGCAGAGGCATAACCCCTGAAGAATTTTAAATCAAAACAATTAATAATTAATCACTGCTGTAAGGCATCATTATTTATTATTACAACAGCGTCCCGAGGGCATCAAGTCCTCGGGATTTTTGTTTGTTGCAGTTCTTGGTTTTTAATAAACGGTCCTTTACGAAAAATACTCAATGCTTTAGGATCGTAAAGCAATCCTTCTCAAAGTAAAACAACTTGTTTTACTTTGGCCCCTTATGCATGCGCGTAATATAGTTGTCTTATGTATAAAGCAAAGGCCGCTGGACTCTCGTCCAGCGGCCTCGTTTCTCTCAATTGTTCGGTTGATTACTCAGCAACAACTGAATCAGCAGCAACTGAATCAACAGCAACGCTGTCAATAACGCTATCAACAACCTCTGCGATAGAATCAGCGTCAACAGGAGCCTGCTGAGCCTTGTTACCACAAGATGCGAAAGAGATAGCAGCAACTGCTACGAACATAAATACTAACTTCTTCATTTTCTAATGCTTTTTAAATCTGTAAAACAATCATTTGTTTATTAAAACGCTGCAAAGTTACGCATATTTTTAATACAACGTATCATTTTTTTCGATTTTTTTTTGCTTGTTTTTGTAACTTTTTAGCAAAGCACTGATAATCAGACCAATACGAAATGTTAAAATTTGGTGCATTTTCGACACTTAACCGAAAAACGCCAAAAAATGGTGAATTTCAGAAAAAAAATACTACCTTTGTGCCCGTAAACAGAAGCACCTTTTTATATATGATAGATACATCGGCCTTTCAGGGTAAAACGGCAGCGTATTACACCCTCGGTTGTAAGCTGAACTTCTCTGAGACATCGACCTTCGGGAAGATGCTTCAGGAGATGGGCGTGCGTACGGTGCAGAAGGGAGAGCAGGCGGATATCTGCCTGATCAATACCTGTTCGGTGACGGAAGTGGCGGATCACAAGTGCCGTCAGGCTATCCACAGGATGGTACGTCAGCACCCGCAGGCCTTTGTGGTGGTGACGGGCTGCTATGCGCAGTTGGAGGCAGAGGCCGTCAGCCAGATAGAGGGTGTGGATCTCGTGCTGGGCTCGAACGAGAAGGCGAGTCTGATACAATATCTCTCGGATGCATGGGCGGGTGTGTCAACAGACAAATACCATACTGTCAAGACGAAAGACATCAAGAGTTTTGCACCGTCGTGCTCACGGGGAAATAGAACCCGGTATTTCCTGAAGGTGCAAGATGGGTGCGACTATTTCTGTACCTATTGTACAATTCCATACGCCCGAGGGTTCTCGAGAAATCCGACCATCGCTTCTCTGGTGGCTCAGGCCGAGGAGGCTGCACGGGAAGGAGGTAAGGAGATTGTGCTGACTGGTGTGAACATCGGCGATTTCGGAAAGACCACTGGCGAGCAGTTCATCGATCTGGTGAAGGCCCTCGATGCGGTGGAGGGTATCCGTCGCTATCGGATCAGTTCGCTGGAGCCAGACTTGCTGTCGGATGAGTTGATAGACTATTGTGCTACCAGCAGGGCTTTTATGCCGCATTTCCATATCCCTTTGCAGAGTGGCAGTGACACCGTATTGCAGCTCATGCATCGTCATTATGACTCGCAGTTGTTTGCTGATAAGATTCATCGAATTAAGCAGGTGATGCCTGACGCCTTTATCGGAGTTGATGTGATGGTGGGTTGTCGTGGTGAGACACCTGAATGCTTCGAGGAAACTTACGACTTCCTCGACAGGTTGGATGTGACACAGTTGCATGTTTTCCCATATTCGGAGCGCCCAGGTACATCGGCGCTGAGCATTCCCTCTGTGGTGAGTAACAAGGATAAGAAGCTGCGTTCGAAACGCCTGTTGGATCTCTCGGACAAGAAGACGCTCGACTTTTACAGTCGTCATATCGGACAAGAGGCAGAAGTTCTGTTTGAGAAGGCCCCTCGTGGGAGGGCTATGCACGGCTTCACCCGTAACTATATCCGCGTGGAACTGCCACCGCAGGAGGCTGATCCGCAGTTGGACAATCAGTTGGTCAAGGTGAGACTTGGTGAACTGACCCATGATCGGCAGTCACTGAAGGCTATTATAATATAATAATGTACGCGTATGGAGAAGGTGGCAATTGTGATTCTGAATTGGAATGGCAGGGAGATGCTCTCGAAGTATCTGCCTTCAGTATTACAATACTCACGCGATGAGGCGACGGTGTATGTGGCGGATAATGCCTCGACGGACGACTCGCTTACGTTGCTACGCGAGCATTTCCCTGAGGTCAGACTGATTGAGTTGGAAAAGAACTGGGGATTTGCCGAGGGATATAACCAGGCGCTGAGGCAGATTGAGGCTGAATATTACCTGTTGTTGAATTCTGATATTGAGGTGACGCACCACTGGCTGCAGCCGATGACGGAGTATTTGGATGCCCATCCTGAGGTGGCTGCCTGTCAGCCGAAACTGCTCTCCATCTTCGACAGGGACAGTTTCGAATATGCGGGGGCGAGTGGAGGATTCCTGGATCGTTTTGGCTATCCCTTCTGTCGTGGACGAATCTTTGAGACCGTGGAGCGCGACAACGGACAGTATGACTATCAGTCGGAGATTCTCTGGGCTACTGGGGCTGCACTGATGATCCGCTCGAAGGACTATTGGGACGTGAAGGGCCTCGATGCGCGCTTCTTTGCCCATAATGAGGAGATTGATCTGTGTTGGCGGCTTCGTATCCGTGGCAGGAAGATCGTGTGTATCCCTATGAGCTATGTCTATCATGTGGGCGGAGGCACACTGCCGAAGTCGAATCCGATGAAGACCTTCCTGAACTTCCGCAATAACCTGACGATGCTCTATAAGTGTCTGCCAGAAGGGGAACTGAAGGCTGTGATGCGCTGGCGCTGGTGGTTGGATTATCTGGCTGCGTGGGAGATGCTGGTGCTGAAGCGGAACGTGGGAGACTTCAAAGCCATTTATCGGGCACGGCGGGCATTCAAACGCTGGCGAAAGGAATTCGAGAACGACCGTCGTGAGATACAGGCCTCGCGTCAAGTTGAAGTCATACCAGAACGAAAGAGGTTTTCCTTGCTTTGGCAATATTATGTGAAAGGAAAGAAAACTTTTTCACAACTGTAATGGCTGGTTTTCTTTACGATTTTTACACAAATAGCCCCAAATGTGCACTTTTTTACACTATTTTTTAAACTTTTTAGGTTAAAATTTGGTTTTAAAAATAATTTTTAGTATATTTGCACCTGCTTTTTAACAAAAGTATAACATTAAGACCTGTTACCAGTGCGTAAGGTATATTATATTCTATGGTTGGCTATGCTGGGGTGTATTGGCTGCGAATGGCAGTTCAAGTCCCCTGAGGAAGAGGACAAGACGATTGTCGTTGACCGCTATGATCGTGTCCAGAGCCTGTACCTGACAACGGGTGACTTCTCGGCCTTGCAGCAGATGAATACGGCCTATCCGATGCAGACACGTACGCTGATTGAAGACGTTCTCCGTATCGGGAAGGTGGATGACGCCGAGATCAATAATAAGTTCCTGCATTTCTATCAGGATTCGACGTTGCAGGCCCTGATAGCCGAATCAGAACTCCAGTATGCGAACATGGACGATATTAATAGTCAGTTGACGTCCGTTTTCAATTATCTTGATGATGTGATTCCCAATCTGGAAAGACCTGAGGTATATGCTCAGATCGGCTCTTTAGACCAGAGCATTATTGTCGGCAATAACACCATCGGCATTTGTCTGGACAAGTATCTGGGTTCCGATAATCCCCTATATCTGCGTTCGGAATATGGCTACAAGCAAGAACAACTTCAGATGATGACACGTCAGTATATCGTTCCCGACTGTGTGGGATTCTATCTGCTGAGTCTTTATCCTATGCCGAATGACAGACCGTTGTCGCAGTTAGAGCGGGACATTCACATCGGTAAAGTGCAGTGGGTAGTGAACAAGGCGATGGGTGAGACCGTGTTCCATACGCTCTATGTCCAAATGGCAGACCGTTATATGCGCCATCATCCGAACACCACTATTGCCCAGTTGTTAGGCAATAATAATTATGCTGACTTCCAATAGAAAAACTAATATTTTATTCCATTATGAAAATGAATAGATTGATTGTTCTCTCTATGCTTATTGCTTTGTCTGTGACGTCTGCATTGGCTGGAGAGAATCTGAGTTTGGTAGATATTACCCGTGGTTATTTCCGTGCTGAGTCTATGAAGGCTGTCAGTCCGTTGGCTGACGGAGAGACGTATAGTCAGATCAGTGATGACGGGAAGCGTGTTGTCTCTTATTCTTTCCGTACCGGAAAACAGGTGACTGTTCTTTTCGATGCATCGACGGCTAGAGGAGAACAGATTGGCAAGGTTGACGGCTATATCATCAGTCCTGACGGCAAGCGGATGCTGATACAGACACAGACAACTCCCATCTATCGCCATTCTTTCACAGCTGTCTATTATATCTATGACATTCGCAACAATAAGTTGGAACCTCTGAGTGACGGTGGTCCTCAGCAGACACCGCAGTTCTCGCCTGACGGGAATCAGATCGCCTTTGTACGTGAGAACAATATCTATCTGGTGAAGTTGCTTTATGATAATGCCGAGAGTCAGGTGACAAAGGACGGAAAATATAATGAAGTCATTAACGGTATTCCTGACTGGGTGTATGAAGAGGAGTTCTCAACGAACAGTTCGATGGTCTTCTCTGCCGATTCGAAGCAGATCGTGTGGATACGCTATGACGAGAGTGCAGTGAGACAGTACTCCATGCAGTTGTATAAGGGGTTGGCTCCAGAGCATGGTGAGTATGCGGAATACCCTGGCGACTATACCTATAAATATCCGGTGCCTGGACAGGTGAATTCCAAGGTGAGTGTGCTGAGCTATGATATCCAGTCGCACCAGACGCGGAAGATCGATCTCCCTCTTGATACGGATGGTTACATCCCACGCATTAAGGCAACCAGTGATCCTGCGAAGATCGCTATCTTCACGATGAACCGTCATCAGGATATGCTCCGTATCTATATGGCAAATCCGCTCTCAACGGTTTGCCAACTGGCTATTGAGGATAAGGTTGACAAATATATTAAGGAAGACGTGCTCTCTGATGTGCAGATCACGGATAAGCATATTCTCCTGCCCAGTGAGCGCGATGGCTATAATCATCTCTATCTCTACAACCTGAACGGCCAGTTGCTGAGGCAGATCGTTACTGATAAATATGTGGTGACATCTGTCTATGGCTACGATGAGCAGACGGGTGACTCCTATTTTGCGGCCAATCCCAATGGTCCTATGGATCAGCAGGTGATGGTGGCCCATGCCAACGGCAAGACGGAGATTCTTTCTCGCAAGGCTGGTGTCAATAGGGCAGTCTTTAGCAAAAACTTTAAGTATTTCATCAACATCTGGAGCGATGTAGATCATCCTGAGCAATTTACACTTTGTCAGAACAATGGCAAAGAACTGATGACACTCATCGATAATCAGGAGTTGATACGGAAACTCTCTGCCTATGACCTTGGTAAGAAGGAGTTTTTCTCCTTCACAACTTCCGAGGGAGTATTGTTGAATGGCTGGATGGTGAAACCGGCTGATTTCAATCCGTCGAAGAAATATCCTGTGATCATGTATCAATATGGTGGTCCTGGCAATCAACAGGTAATGAATAAGTGGGGGATTGGCATAAATGGCAATGGCGCTATCCTGGAGCAGTATCTGGCCCAACAGGGTTATCTCTGTGTCTGTGTCGATAACCGTGGTACTGGTGGACGTGGTGCGGAGTTTGAGAAATGTACGTATTTACGCTTAGGCGAACTCGAGGCTCGTGACCAGGTGGAAACGGCTCTCTGGCTTGGAAAGCAAACGTATGTTGAAAAGGAGCGGATAGGTATCTGGGGATGGTCGTATGGCGGCTGGAATACCCTGATGTCCATGTCTGAGGGCAGACCCGTCTTCTGTGCGGGTGTGGCCATTGCGCCTCCTACCTGCTGGCGCTATTATGACACTATCTATACGGAGCGCTATATGCGTACACCGAAAGAGAATCAAAAGGGGTACGATGAGGTAAATCCTATCCATCGTGCCTCTCAGCTCCATGGCTCGCTCTTGATTTGTCACGGACTGGCAGATGACAATGTGCATTACCAGAATACGGCAGAATATGTGGAGGCGTTAGTACAGGCTGACAAAGACTTCCGTCAACTGGTATATACCAACCGTAATCACAGTATTTTTGGTGGAAACACGCGTAACCATCTGTTCCGTCAGGCTGTTAATCACTTTGAAGCGGCCATGAAATGTGGCAAAAAATAATTAAATAATGTATGGAATCGTGCCAATTCTCCAAAAAGTTTGTATCTTTGCACCCGAAAAATAGTGTTTTAGTAAATGTCGATAATGAAAACGATGAGATTATTAGGGATAAGTATAATGGTGCTTATGCTGTGCGTAGGCTCTGTGTCATGCCGTGATGACGAATATTCAACACGAATTCATGAATTGCTAATTAAAAAGGAATATACGTTTGAAGCTGATAGGGAAACTAGCGATCTGACAACCACTTTGACATTTCGTAATGAGGATCTTTCGAACTATCAGGCAAATTCCAATGCGGATTGGTGTGTTGTGACGATTGATCCTCTGGCATCGACGATGACAATAGCTGTTGAAGAGAATAATACGTTTGAGGAACGAAAGGCTACCGTTACGCTTTTGGATATTAAAGATGGCGTATCTTCCCGTTCTTTCACTGTGACGCAGAAACAGAATGATGTAATCAGAGTTGTTGATGGTGAAGGCCCAATTTATCAGGTGAACACTGATGGCGGACAGGTTGTTATTCATCTGGAGAGTAATGTCAGTTATACTGTTCAGATTCAGGAGGACGCCAGTTGGATAACATTGCCCGGTAGCGCTGGAACCAGAGGCCTTCAACAATCGCAGGTTATACTGGATGTCGCCAAAAATAATACGGAGAAAGAACGTAGTGCTCAGGTGGTTATTAAGAATGAAGCATCTGGTGTAATGACAACCGTTCTTATTTCTCAGGCCTTCAAGGCCTATATGACACTCGTAAAGAAAGACTTTACTATTGATGAGTTAGGGGGCAATATTAATATCTATGTTCAGACTAATGTGTCCTTTGACTGCTATACAGAAGATTCTTGGGTTACGAAAGGAAGTCGTGAGGTAATAAATGACAATACCGTTGGCCAGAAAATCAGTATTGCTCCTTTCACGGAAAAAAAGTCGAAACGCACATCTTCAGTGAGTATACAGAATGTGACTCATGGCTTCGATTATAAAGTGGATATTACTCAGACGAGAAATATTTTTATTCAGGAGTCAAATATTAAGATCCTTACAGGTGGATCGCAGAAGTTGACCCTATATAATGCTAATAATGAAGCTGTGCTTTGGAAGTCAAATGACGAGAGCGTGGCTACAGTGGATGATGAGGGTGTCGTAACTGGTGTCAGTGTGGGGTCAACCATGATTACTGTGGCCTCTTCTAATGGAATACATACTGATAATGTTTCCGTTACAGTGGAGAAGCCTGCTGACTTAAAAGATAAGATATTAAATGTGTGGCAAGATACCTTCACACAATATGACGATGTGAGTGTATTGACAAATCTTAAGAACACAATTACCAATAATAGTGAGTATGACCTGTTGGTCAATAGGGCAACTCTTTATTGCGATGATGTTGTGATGTCTAATTTGGAGTATAATGAGTCGAGTGGCTTCTTAGCTGTTGGTAAGAGTTTGGAGTTCAAGCAGGATATTCCTGTTGAAAAGGAAGAAGATACGGAAGTTAGGGACACGACCTACGCTGATGATGGGACAATGGTGGTTGAAGTAAAAACCATCCCAGGAAAGGCAAAGGAGAATACTCATCAATACCTTCTTGTCTGGGAATACACCTATAGTAATGAAACATTTACCTATCGATGCGAATATCCAGAGCAAAAGGCTGCAGAATCGCGCAAGAAATATGCTCGGAGAAACAGGAGAAGATAAAAACAAATAGAAACAAAAATCCCCGCCAACTGGCGGGGATTTTTGTTGTTAATATGCGAAGAGAGGATAATCCTTCATCTTTTCATTAACTCGGGCGCGGACACTGGCAATGACCTGCTCATTCTCAGGATCATTGAGTACTTCCTCAATCCAGGCGGCAATCTGTACCATCAGGTCTTCCTTGGCGCCACGGGTTGTGATGGCGGGCGTACCCAGACGGATACCAGAGGTCTGGAAGGCACTGCGGCTATCGAAAGGCACCATGTTCTTGTTCACCGTGATATCAGCAGCAACGAGTGCATTCTCTGCCACCTTACCAGTCAGATCAGGATACTTCGAACGCAGATCGACGAGCATGGAGTGGTTATCGGTACCACCGCTCACGATAGAGAAACCGCACTTGATCAGTTCCTCGGCTAATACCTTGGCGTTCTTCTGTACTTGCTTGGCCCACTCCTTAAATTCCGGCTGCAGAGCCTCACCGAAGGCCACGGCCTTGGCGGCGATGACATGCTCTAACGGACCACCCTGCTGTCCGGGGAAGACGGCCGAGTTAAGCAACTGTGACATCTTCTTCACAACACCCTTCGGAGTGGTGTAACCCCAAGGATTGTCGAAGTCCTTACCCATCAGGATGATACCGCCACGAGGACCGCGCAGGGTCTTGTGGGTTGTAGAGGTAACGATGTGGGCATACTTCACAGGATTGTCGAGCAACCCAGCGGCGATCAGACCAGCGGGGTGAGCCATGTCAATCATCAACAGGGCGCCAACCTTATCGGCAATCTCACGCATACGCTTGTAGTCCCACTCACGGCTGTAGGCAGAGCCACCGCCAATGATGAGCTTGGGCTTATTCTCGATGGCAAGACGTTCCATCTCATCGTAATCCACGCGGCCTGTCTCCTTGTTGAGGTTATAGCCTACGGGCTTATAGAGGATACCAGAGGTGTTGACGAGCGATCCGTGGGAGAGGTGACCACCGTGGTCGAGGTTCATGCCCATGAAGGTGTCGCCTGGCTTCAGTACAGCCAGCAGCACGGCAGCGTTGGCCTGTGCACCGGAGTGGGGCTGTACGTTGGCATACTCGGCACCAAACAACTTGCACACACGGTCGATGGCCAGTTGCTCCACCTCGTCAACCACCTGACAACCACCATAATAACGGTGGCCAGGATAGCCTTCTGCATATTTGTTGGTGAGGTAACTGCCCATGGCCTCCATGACCTGGTCACTCACAAAATTCTCACTGGCAATCAGTTCTATGCCTTTCAACTGGCGCTGATGCTCTTTCTCGATTAACTCGAAGATAGTGTTGTCTCTGTTCATTTGTCTTTGTTTATTGTGATGTTAATACTCCATTTTCTATGCTAAGCAACGGTCAAGTTCTTCGGCGATAAGCTTTTTGTCAAGATTCTGACCTATGAAGACGAGTTTCTGCATACGGTCGCCATATTGTTCGTCCCAGTCTCGGCGAAGACCTGGATTCTGATCCATGAACTGTTCGAGTTCAGCCTTTGGCATGGTAGCGTACCATTGTCCGACATTACGGATGGAAACCTGCTTACCTGCCTGTTCGAACACATAGCAGACATCCTTCTCGTCGCGGAAATAACAGATGCCTTTGGCTCGGATAATACCTTTGGGCCATTTGCGTGCGACAAACTCATCGAAGAGTCTAAGCTCGAAGGGACGGCGACGGTAATAGACGTATGTGCCGATGCCGTATTCCTCTGCCTCACCCTCATCATGGTGATGATGATGGTGGTGCTCATGATGATGCTCATGTTCATGATGATGGTGCTCTTCCTCTTCATCATCGTCCTCATCTTCCTCATGGTACTTCTCCACCTCCTGGATCCATGTGGCAGACGTGGCAACGCTGTCGAAATCAAAGAGATGGGTATTGAGGATTTTGTCAAAACCGACATCACCATAATTGCAGTCGATAATCTCTGCCTTGGGCTGGAGTTCACGGACGATACCATGCAGACGGCCCAGTTCGTCATCTGTCACCTCTGCGGCCTTGTTGAGCAGGACGATATTGCAGAACTCTATCTGCTGGATCACAAGGTTCTCAATGTCTTCCTCGTCGATGTTCTGTCGCAGCAGGTCAAGGCCATTGCCAAACTCGTCACGCATCCTTAGCGCATCCACCACCGTCACGATACAGTCGAGACGGGGTATGCCATGCTCTGTCACCTCTGGTGCCATCGAGGGAATGCTGCAGATGGTCTGTGCAATGGGACCAGGTTCGCAGATGCCACTGGCTTCGATCACGATATAATCGAACTTTTCCAGTGCGATGATGTCTTGTAACTGCTGCACCAGATCCATCTTCAGCGTACAGCAGATACAGCCGTTCTGCAGGGCCACGAGACTGTCGTCTTTCTGGTTGACGACACCGCCCTGTTGGATGAGGTCAGCATCGATGTTCACCTCGCCGATGTCATTGACGATAACGGCGAACCTGATGCCGCGCTTGTTGCTCAGTATCCTATTTAATAAGGTTGTCTTGCCACTGCCGAGATAACCTGTCAGCAGCAATACGGGAGTCTCTTTCATGTCTCTTTCTAATTTATCTTTTCACTCAACAGAGTTCCACTTTGTTGATATCCTGCTCCTTCTCGCAATAGTGGCACGTCAGGATACCATCAGTTACATGGAAATGGGTGGCCATCGGCTCGTTGTTGGTGATACATTTGGGATTGTTGCATTTCACAATACCCTTGATCTCGTCAGGCGTTACCACGGTTTTCTTCTCAACCACCTCATAGTCTCTGATAATGCTGAGAATCACATTGGGAGCCACCACGGAGAGGCGCGAGATCTCGTCATCAGTGAAGAACTTGTCCGATACCTTGATAATGCCTTTGCTGCCCACCTTTTGCGATGGGTAGTTGAATCCGATGGTGACGGGTGTCTTCAGATCGAAGAGCCCCAGCAGACTGGCTACCTGATAGGTCTTGTTGGCTGGTATGTGGTCGATGACGGTGCCGTGCTCAATGGCGGCAACCAAACGTTCCTTCTTGTTCATAAGATAATGGTTTTATCGTTACGTACTTCGTCTAATGATATTCCCAACACATCACAGAAGATGGCCTCACGGGCAAAGAGTCCGTTGCCTGCCTGCTGGATATAGTAGGCATGGGGGTTGTCATCTACTTCGTAGGCGATCTCGTTCACGCGGGGCAGAGGGTGCAGGATCTTCATGTTGGGCTTGGCATTCTTCAGCAAGTCGTTGTTAAGCACATAGACGTTCTTCACGCGCTCGTATTCCATCAGGTCAGAGAAACGCTCTTTTTGCACACGTGTCATATACAGGATATCTGCATCAGCGATGATCTTATCGTTGAAGGCCGTATGCTCCTGATACTTGATGCCGTGCTCCTTACAGTATATCTTATACTCGTTAGGCATGGCCAGTTCCTTGGGAGCCACGAAATGGAAAGTCGGGTTGAAATGGCGCATGGCCATGAGCAGGGAGTGAACCGTACGGCCATACTTCAGATCACCCACCATGTAAATGTTCAGATTCTCAAGCGTCCCCTGCGTCTTGTAGATCGAATAGAGGTCAAGCATACACTGCGAGGGGTGCTGGTGGGCACCGTCGCCTGCATTCACGATGGGGATGGGAGCCACCTCCGAGGCATATACGGCCGCACCCTCAATGAAATGACGCATCACGATGACATCGGCGTAGTTGGATACCATCAGGATCGTGTCCTTCAGTGTTTCACCTTTCGTACCACTCGTGATCTTCGGGTCTGCGAAGCCGATGACTTTTGCACCAAGACGGTTGGCAGCTGTCTCGAAACTGAGACGGGTGCGGGTGGATGGCTCAAAAAAGAGCGTGGCAACGACTTTCCCCTTCAGCAGTTCTCTGTTGGGGTGCTTCTCAAACTCCTCTGCCATCTCGATCATGTAGAGTATCTTCTCTTTGGTGAGATCGGCTATGGTCACAAAATTATGCTTTTCCATTCGTTCTTATATATTTTGGGGTGCACAAAGGTACGCATTTTATTTCAATTAATCTCACCCCAAAGCCTTTTTTGTGCAATCTTAAACACTTTTTTTGATATCAAAAAACTTGTGTCATTTTTGATTTACCTTTCAGTCTGTTTGTATATGTTTTAAAATCAGTATGTTGCGCTGAATGGTGTTTCTTGATTCTAAAGGAGTCCTTTTGCAAAATTAAGGAGTCCTTTACGGTCAATAAGGACTCCTTATTTCTCCTAAAGTAGTCCTTAATTTTTGTCCCAGGCCTTGGGACAAAACATACTTTCTCTATGGTCTGGCCAAAGGAAGTTTCTTTCAGCGTAAACTATTGTAAGACAGTATTTTAAGAGTGTTCTGAAGGGAATGAAGCACAAACTCGTTGAGATTGCCAGTGAGTTAAAATTGCAGAATAATTCTGATTTCTGTGCTGATTTTTCGAAGAAAATAGTAATTTTGCACCAAAATACTTAAAAGAGTAAAGATAATCAAGCGTATGAGGAAGCTGTTCGTATATTTCTTGTGGACATTACTGGCTGTGACCGTTCTGGCAACGGGAGTTGCATATTATGCGATTGATCAGGGTTGGATAGGCTATATGCCGCCCATCGAAGACCTGCAAAACCCGATTAACCGTTTTGCCACACAGATCTATTCTGCGGATGGTAAAATTATAGGAACCTGGAACTACAATCGTGAGAATCGTGTGATGGTGGATTATACCAAACTCTCACCCTCTCTGGTACAGGCCTTGGTCGCAACGGAAGATGTCCGATTCTACGACCATTCCGGCATAGACTTCTATGCGTTAGGACGTGCCGTCGTCAAGCGTGGCCTTCTCGGACAGAAGAGTGCGGGCGGCGGATCTACAATTACACAGCAACTTGCTAAACAGCTATATTCCGAACACGCAAGTTCTACTTTGGAACGTGTACTCCAGAAACCGATAGAGTGGGTGATTGCCTTGAAACTTGAACGGAACTACACGAAGGACGAGATTATCACGATGTATCTGAATTATTTTGACTTCCTACATAATGCCGTTGGTATTAAGACGGCGTCGAATGTCTATTTTAGTAAAGACCCGAAGGACCTGACAGTCAATGAGGCTGCTACGCTTATCGGACTGTGCAAGAACCCTTCGTACTATAATCCTGTCAGGCACCCGGAACGTAGCCGTGATCGCCGTAATGTGGTGTTAGGGCAGATGGTGAAGGCTGGCTACCTGAGTGATGCTGATTATGAGAAATATGCAGCCCAGCCAGTTGAATTGAAGTTCCATGTGGCAGACCACAAGGAGGGGCTTGCCGTTTATCTCCGCGAATATCTCCGTCGTTACATGACGGCCAAGAAGCCGGACCGTGCCCTGTATCCTTCCTGGAATATGGTAAAATATTACAACGATTCCATCAATTGGGAAACGGATCCGTTATATGGTTGGTGTAACAAGAACAGGAAGCGTAATGGTGATTACTACAGTATCTATACTGATGGCCTGAAGGTTTATACGACCATCGATTCCAGAATGCAGCAATATGCTGAGGAGGCGGCCTATCAACATGTCGCCAAATTCTTGCAACCAGCCTTTAATGCTGAGAAAAAGAAAAATGCTAATGCGCCATATTCTTCGAATCTGACGGCGAGTCAGGTGCAGCAGATCCTGAATCGTTCTGTTCGTCAGAGTGAGCGCTATAGGGTGCTGCATGAGAATGGCGCTTCAGAGTCCGAGATACAGCGCTCATTCCGTACGCCTGTTCAGATGTCTGTCTTCACCTATCACGGGGCTGTGGATACAACGATGACTCCGCTTGACTCGATCAAGTATTATAAATCGTTCCTGCGGACAGGTTTCGTGAGCGTTTGTCCGCAAAATGGCCATGTAAAGGCATATGTGGGCGGACTGAACTATGAGTATTTCGCTTATGACATGGTCATGGATGGAAGACGACAGGTGGGTTCCACGATTAAGCCATATCTTTACTCTTTGGCCATGGAGAATGGTTTCTCCCCATGTGACGAGGCTCCGAATGTTCAGGAAACTTATATTGTGGCTGGCCGTCCGTGGACGCCGCGTAACGGCAGTCGTGCACGATATGGGGAAATGGTGACTTTGAAATGGGGCCTCCAGCAATCAAATAACTGGATATCAGCCTATTTGATGAGCAAACTTAATCCTCAGGCATTCGTCGATCTGCTTCATGAATATGGTATCCGTAATCCTGAGATCCACCCGTCAATGGCACTTTGTCTCGGTCCTTGTGATATCAGTGTCGGTGAGATGGCGAGTGCTTATACTGCTTTCGTCAATCATGGTATCCGTGCGTCTTTGATGTTTGTGACGAAAATTGAAGACAGTGAGGGGAACCTGATTGCCCAGTTCCAGCCTCGTATGAATGAGGTTATCAGTGAGGAGAGTGCCCATAAGATGTTGTATATGCTGAAAGCCGTCGTCAATGGTGGAACGGCCAGCCGTCTTCGCAACAGGTATAACCTGAAAGGTGATATCGCTGGTAAGACAGGTACGACCAATAACAATAGTGACGCCTGGTTCATGGGTGTTACGCCAACCTTGGTGAATGCATGTTGGGTGGGAGGCGATGATCGCGATATCCACTTTAATACGATGGTCTATGGACAGGGTGCTGCCATGGCATTACCGATTTTCGCGCTCTATATGCAGAAAGTCTATCAGGATTCACAGCTTGGGTATAATGAGAATGCGATCTTCGACCTTCCCGCAGGTTATGACCCCTGTTCGTTTGTTGATGAGGCTCTCGAAACTGACGACAATGATATAGATGAGATCTTCGAGTAATTATATTATATTTATGGTGTAGTTCTCTTTTGTCAACAAAAGCGAAAACTTTCAATATTTTAGTAATATTTTCATTGAAAAGTTTGGTTTGTATTGTTATATTTTGTACCTTTGCATCCGCTTTCGCCCAAAAATCTGGGCGATTAGTGTGAAGAATGAGTTCTTTGAAAGATTTACATAGACAGAAGTAGTACAAGAAGCGTGTGCTGGCGCATATGCGTTGGCACATGGGTTAAATGAAACGAACCGTTTGATTCTTGAATTTGGATAGTCGTTCT
>Ga0310690_10000209_pt1 | contig 140028 bp, 81 predicted proteins | sample AusTroGonzalo_MG_2_FD_207661 | JGI IMG/M metagenome (GOLD analysis project Ga0310690, IMG submission 207661) | Bovine rumen microbial communities from tropical cattle in Woodstock, Queensland, Australia - Gonzalo_04 (v2) (version 2) | ecosystem: Host-associated > Mammals > Digestive system >...
ACTAAAAAGAAAGATAGAACGTACGCAAAGACAGCTTGAAGCACTAAATGCAAAGCTGTATGCTACAGCAAGTTAAGAATATGTTATATAGAAGTTTAGTGTTTAGAGTTTAGAGTAGGGGCAGACCCGCGTGTCTGCCCGTTATAGGGACGCAATGCTTGCGTCCAAAATAGGCAAAATATGAAAAGCAAGCTGTTCGGTGTATTGTTGCTGATTGAAGCTGCGGCACTTCTGCTGACGGCGGCGGTAGCATGGCACTATCAGCATGTGTCAGGGGAGACCGATGCTCAGTATTTCCTCCTCACGGCGGGGCTGACCGGTGCCGTTGGTTTGTTGCTTTACAGCATCGGCAGCATGTCCAAGCAGAACACCATGCAGATCAGGGACACCTTCATGGTGGTTGCCCTCTCATGGCTCCTCTTTTCGTTTTTCGGAATGCTGCCTTTCCTGATGTATGGCACCGTAGACAACGTCACGGATGCCTTCTTCGAGACCATGTCGGGCTTCTCTACCACGGGTGCCACCATCCTCAACAACATCGACCAGCAACCGCACGGCATTCTGTTTTGGCGCAGCATCATGCAGTGGTTGGGCGGCTTGGGCGTGGTGGTGTTCACCTTGGCCTTCCTTCCTTCGGCGGCCAAAGGCTCGAAGAAAGCCTCTTTGTTTGCCGCTGAGGCGCCGGGTTTGAGTGTGGAGAAACTGGCTCCGACTATGGGTGCCACCTCGCGCCTGCTGTGGATTATCTATATCGCCTTGACCTTGTTGTGCGCCTTGGTGTATTACCTTGGCCCCATGGACAGGTTCGATGCCGTGTGCCACGCCATGACGACCATCGCCACGGGTGGCTTCAGCACCCATCAGGCCAGCATCGGCTATTTCCAGTCGAGCTATGTAGAGTCGGTCTGCACCTTATTTATGCTGCTCTCGGGTGTTAACTTCGCGATGTACCATTTCCTGTTCAACCGCCGTTTCGATGTCATCAAGCGCAACGAAGAGCTGCGTTGGTATCTGATTGCCATCTTGGTCTTCACCCTGCTGTTTGTAGGTCGTTTCTTTTTCGCCCCGCATTTCAAGACCATCACGGAGACCCAATTAGCCTCGCATCCTCAGACGTGGTGGGATCGCATCAGAATTTCCATTTTCCATGTGACGGCTTTGCTGTCGAACACGGGTTTCCAGAGCAGCAACTGCGACTACGACCTCTGGGGCAGGCTCTTCCTCATCCCGACGGTGCTTTTGATGGTGGTGGGCGGCTGTGCAGGCTCCACCAGCGGCGGTATCAAGATGGTGCGTGTCATCGTGCTGCTCAAGTATGTCAGGAAGACAGTCAACGAGCTGATTCACTCGTCGAGCATGTACACGATCAAGATTTCGGGGCAGATTGTGGAAGACCTCAGCCTGAAGCGTGTGCTGTCGTTCTTCTCGCTGTTTATCATCGTCTTCATGATCAATGTGGTGGCTCTTACCGCTGCAGGCATGAGCCTTGAAGAGGGAGCCATCTCTTTCTTGACCTGTTTCAGTAACTACGGCCCAGGCACGGGCATCACTGGGCCAAGCACCACCTTCGCCAATATCCCCATTGCGGCCAAATGGATGCTCTCCTTCGACATGCTCGTAGGCCGTCTGGAAATTTTCACCATCTTGCTGCTCTTCACGCGCAGCTTCTGGCGGGCAAAATAAGTACGATTCGTTCTTTACCCAAGCCTATGCCTTATGAGAATGATATATAAGAGTAGGCATCCGCAAATAATACCAATTACTGCCATCAGTAACAGGTAATACAACCCTACCGCTAAGAGGCTTCGCCATACGGTTTTGCCGATGCCGAACCCCAACATTTTCCAGAAACAGGCGGTAAAAGCTGCAACGATGACAAAAGGTATCAGGTCGCCCATCGTATTTGCGGCGCTTTTCGAAAAGAGAAACACCAGACTGGCTATGCATCGGTAGAGGACGACCATGACCATTGAGTAGGCGATGGCCACCAGATACTCTGCTCGAAAATACCGCTTCCTGTTTCCTTTTCCGTACCACGCCCTAGTGGCAAAAAGGAATAGGGGGAGTGTGAGCATAAAGACAGTGGTATAATGGTTATTATAAAACTTAAACCCTTGGCCGACTAGCCTTTGAAACTCATTGATACCCATGACGGCGGTTTTGGCTTTCCCGTCAAGCTCGGAATCGACGGTTTCCTCTGCCTCAAGATACTCTTTTTCCATCGCTTGAATATCGCTACGGCTGCCTGTGATGGAGAACAATAGGATGTAAACCGTCAAGGCGAAAAACAGCATCGGGAAAGGAGTGAAGTAGCTTCTGCGCTTGCCGTTGAGTATGTCGACCACCATCGCGCCTGGTCGTGTGAACATGTTCTTTAATGTGAACCATATGCCGCCATCTTTGCTCGTGAATGCAGCAATAAGGTTCTCAAAAATGAATTTCATTGTGAAGCGTCCCGAGTCGGCGCTCTGTCCGCACTCTGGGCAGAACTTCCCTACGAACTCCGTTCCGCAGTTGAGGCATTTGGTGGTCTTGATTCCAGTTTGAACCTCAGTCTGTATCTCGGTCTGTATTTCGTTTTCCATTCGGATTCAATTTTATGGGACAAAGGTAGGAAATAATTGTCAAATTGTTGCAAAAAATCTTCTAACTATTTGATTTAATGACAATTTGGCATAAATCAAGACAAATTTACATAATGGATGGTTTGGCTAATATTTTGATGTCCCCACCGCCGAAAAACAAGAAAGGAAAACCAACCATGAACATCAACCAATTCACAATCAAATCACAAGAAGCCATCGGAAAGGCTCAGGAGATTGCACAATCGCACCAGAGCCAGACCGTGGAGAACTTCCACCTGTTGAAGGGTATGCTCTTGAGCGACGACTACTTGGTGCCCAACCTGATGAAGAAGCTGGGCGTCAACACGGCTCGTCTCAACGACGCCCTCGACCAGGTTATCAACACTCAACCGCGTTCGAGCGGCTCCGAATTGTATTACTCTTCCGAGGTCAGCAAGACTTTCAACGACGCCATCACGCTGGCCAAGAAGATGGGCGACGAATATGTCTCCATCGAGCACCTGCTCTTGGCCGTATTTGAGAGCAACGGCATGACCTCGCAACTGATGAAGGACCAAGGCATCCGCAAGGACGAACTGGAGAAAGCCATCATGCAGTTCCGTAAGGGCAAGAAGGTGGACTCGCAGGATGCCGAGCAGAACTACGATAGTTTGAACCGTTTTGCCAAGAACCTGAACGAACTCGCCCAGCAAGGCAAGCTCGACCCTGTGATTGGCCGTGACGAGGAGATCCGTCGTGTACTACAGATCTTGAGCCGACGCACCAAGAACAACCCTATATTAATAGGTGAACCGGGCGTGGGTAAGACCGCCATCGTGGAGGGTCTGGCCCAGCGTATCGTCAACCGTGACGTGCCGGAGAACCTGAAGAGCAAGACCGTGTTCAGCTTGGATATGGGTGCCTTGTTGGCCGGTGCCAAATACAAGGGCGAGTTTGAGGAACGTCTTAAGAACGTCGTCAAGGAGGTCGTGGACAGCGACGGCGAAGTCATCTTGTTCATCGACGAGATTCACACCTTGGTCGGCGCGGGCGGCGGCGAAGGAGCCATGGACGCGGCCAACATACTGAAGCCGGCCCTGTCGCGTGGCGAGCTGCGTGCCATCGGTGCCACCACCTTGAAGGAATACCAGCAGTATTTCGAGAAGGACAAGGCGTTGGAGCGTCGTTTCCAGAAGGTGCTCATCGACGAGCCTGACGAGGCGGCGGCCATCAGCATCCTCCGTGGCTTGAAGGAGCGTTACGAGACCCACCATCACATTCGTATCTTGGACGAGGCCATCATCTCGGCCGTGCAGCTGTCGGTGCGATACATCAGCGACCGTTTCCTGCCCGACAAGGCCATCGACCTGATCGACGAGGCCGCCTCACGATTGAGGCTGCAAATCGACTCGATGCCTGAAGAGCTGGAAGACGTGGAACGTGCCATCCGTCAGCTGGAGATCGAGCGTGAGGCCATCAAGCGCGAGAACGACACCAAGAAGGTCGAAGAGATAGGCAAGGAGCTTGCCGAACTCAACGACAAACGCTCCGCCATCAAGGCCAAGTGGGAGACCGAGCGTAACTACGTGGAGCTCATCCAAAAGGAAAAGAGCAACATAGAGACCTATAAGCACCAAGCCGAGGTGGCTGAGCGTGACGGCGACTACGGCCGTGTGGCTGAACTGCGTTACGGCAAGATCCGCGAGGCCGAGGCCGCCATCGAGAAGGCCAAGGCTGAGCTGAATGCGGTGCAAGGCGACCACCCGTTGGTGGACGAGGAAGTCGGTGCCGATGACGTGGCTGAAATCGTGTCGCGTTGGACGGGCATCCCGGTCAACAAGATGATGCAAAGTGAGCGTGAGAAGTTGCTGCACCTTGAAGACGAGCTGCACAAGCGTGTAGTAGGTCAGGATGAAGCCATTACCGCCGTGAGCGATGCTATCCGTCGTAGCCGTGCGGGCTTGCAGGATGCCAAACGTCCTATCGGTTCCTTCATCTTCATGGGTACCACGGGCGTGGGTAAGACTGAGTTGGCTAAGGCCCTGGCCGAGTTCTTGTTCGACGACGAGAACGCCATGGTGCGTATTGATATGTCGGAGTACCAGGAGCGTCACACGGTGTCGCGACTCATCGGAGCGCCTCCAGGATATGTGGGTTATGAAGAGAGCGGCCAACTCACTGAGGCTGTGCGTCGTAAGCCGTATTCCGTCATCCTGTTGGATGAAATCGAAAAGGCTCACCCCGATGTGTTCAACATCCTCTTGCAGGTACTCGACGACGGTCGTCTGACCGACAACAAGGGCCGTACGGTGGACTTCAAGAACACCATCGTCATCATGACCTCCAACATCGGTGCCAACGTCATCCAAGAAAACTTCGCTTCGTTGACCGACAGCAACGCTGAGGAAGTCTTCGAGAAGACCCGTAACGAGGTGATGGAGCAACTGAAGCAGTTCATGCGGCCTGAGTTCTTGAATCGTGTCGACGACATCATCATGTTCAAGCCTTTGGACGAGAGCCAGATTGCCGACATCGTGAGGATGCAGTTCCGCAGCGTGCAGAAGATGCTGGCTGCCAACGACATCAAGATTGATATCACCGATGCCGCCGTTGACTTCATCGCCAAGCAGAGCTACAACCCGCAGTACGGTGCGCGTCCTGTGAAGCGTATGATGCAGCGTGAGTTGCTCAACCAGCTCTCTAAGATGGTGCTGGCCGACAAGGTCGACAAGGCAAAGACCATCATCGTCGACGTGCAGAACGACGAGATAGTTTTCAGAAACTAAACAGATTGTCGCATAAGCAAAAACCGAAGGAAGCAATTGCCTCCTTCGGTTTTTTTGTGGTTTTAAAGGCCTTACTCTTCCTCCAAATCCGCCGCATTGATCTCATCCAAAAGCAGCATCGCCTTATCGTAGTCCTTTTCGAAGACATACACTGAGGCATCGCCTTTGATGGTGCCTGCCGCCCAGCCGGCACACAGGCTTTCTTCCTGGAAGTTGCGGATGAGGAACTGGATGCCGTTCTGCTCAAGCACGCTGCTGATGAATTCCGCATTGACTAATGAGCCGGAATAGACTCTTTTGATTTCGTTGTCCATGATCTTGATTTTTTGATGACGTTGCAAAGGTAATCAAATTATTATTGATTCGCCATTCCTTGCATCGCTTTGTCGTTTTCGCGGGCTTCCTTCTCCCATTTGATGCACATGATGATGGAGTTGACGAAATAGACCATGTACATCAGGGCAAGGGCGAGGGTAACTTCGCGCGAGGTGAGGAAGAGGTAGATGCTGGCAATGTTGATGACGATCCACAGCCACCACTGCTCGGCAAACATGCTGACCATCAATATCATGGCGATGACCTGCGCTGAGGTGATGAAAGCATCGATGAAGGGATGGGAGTCACCGACTTGCCTCATGATGAAGCCCAAGGCGACCGTGGCCACGGCAAGGATGCCTGCGTACATCCATCTCTGTCTTTTCTTCATGTGTATCTTCTTGACTTCGTGCGTGTCCTTGTTCATGTTCTTCGACCAGGCACGGAAGCCCACAAACTGCATGATGAGGTTGTAGACACTCACCAGCATGATGCCGTAGTTCTTCACGGTGAGGTTGATGTAGATCATCAGGCAGGCACTGACCACGCCGAAGAAGTAGTTGGAGAGCTTGCCCTTGCCGCCGAGCACCACGTTGATGACTCCGATGATGGCCGCGATGATGGAGCAGACCACACAAGCCTTGACCGCGCCTGCCGAGAGAGTGGGGTGCGACTGCCCAAAAGCTTCCGTGTTGGATGTGAGTAGTGTTACCGTGGTGATGACAGCGCACACGGTCACCAGCCAGATGATATCGAAGGGCTTCCAACCCGAGAGCTCTTCGTGTATTAAGTCTTTGAATTTCTGCATGATAATCTAATTCTCATTGTGATTTATTTGGCAAAGGTAAGAAATATTGCCTATTCCCGTCAGCATTACTTCAAATCTTGTTATTTTTGCCGCAAGATAAATACCTGAGAATATGAAGAAAACCTTACTCATTCTGGCCTTGGCCTTGGGATTGTTGCCAATGGCCTTTGCCCAAACGAAAGACAATGTGGCGCGCGAATGCGTGCTGTTCGAGATTTTCACGGGTGTGCGCTGCCCTTATTGTCCGGCTGCTGCCAACGGCATCGCCCAGATGATGGAAGAAGGCTTGGCCATCGCCCCTGTGGGATATCACACGAGTGCTTTCTCCACTGAGGAATACTATACCAACGAGACCAACGCCCGTGCCAACTATTACGGCATCAACAGCTATCCGACCTTAAAGGTCGATGGCATCACGGGCATGTCGGGCGGCGGCAATGCCAGCGAAAGCATGTACACCTATTACATGAACTACTACAACCAACGCATCACCGTGTCTAGCCCGTTCACCATCGACCTGAGCTATGAGCCGGTCGACGGCACCTCTTGTCGCGTAAACTGCACCGTGACCCAGGTGGACGAGTGCAACGGCTCGGATGTGCGCGTGTTCATCGCCTTGACGCAATGCAACATCGACGTGAGCTGGCAGGGCATGCAAGGCTTACACCATGTGTGCCGCGACATGATTCCTTCGCAGACGGGAACGCCGTTTGCGGGTCCGACGATGACCATCAGCGAAAACTTCGAGATGCATTGGCCCAAGGAAGACTGTTATCTGACGGCTTGGGTGCAGAATTACTCGGGCGGCTCCAAGGAGGTGTATCAGGCCGTGCGCATGTCGATGGCCTTGGATTTGGACTACGACATCGCCTTGACCTCGGTCCAGAATGTGGTTACACAAAACTGCTCGGGCATCCAAAAGCCTAAGATGACCGTTAAAAACCTTGGTAACCAAACGATTACCTTCTTCGATTTGTGCGCCTACGATATGCATGAAGACCATCGCCAATCGTGGCACGGCACACTGCCCAAAGGCCAATCGGTGACGGTGACGATGGATGAGTTTGTGGCGGCACCTTGTGATGCCTTGCATTTCTATGCCGTGATGCCCAATGGTGAGGGTGACCAGTATATGCCCGACAATTTCATTCATGTTGAAATGGAAGATGTTCCCGTAATCGACGGCTACCTGAAGATGCAGCTAAAGACGGGTGCGCATCCGCAGAACACCAGGGTCGAAATCATCGAGACAGAGAGCGGCGAGGTGGTCAATTCCTATACCTTCGACCAGGCCAACCATGTCTATACCGAGGAGATTGTGCTGATGAATGCGGGCTGCCATCGTATCCGCGTGCGCGACCTTGCCGGCGAAGGCATGGGGAACGGCTATTTCCAGTTCAAGGACGCCAACAACCAAGTCGTCATGAAGGGCGGCGGATCGGTTGCCCAATTCACCTATGAGTTGGCTGCTGAGGTGCAGTGCGACGGCACGCTTTCTGTTGAAGAGGCGGAACAGCTTGATGGTGACCAACCCAATGATGTTCAGAAAGTGATTGAAAACGGACAACTCATCATCATCAAGGACGGACAACGCTACAACATCCACGGACAGCGGGTTCAATAACCCTTTGTGCGCCAGTGCGGTGACTACCTGCCCTTGATGGTTCGTGCCATCATTCTTACAGCTCTGAAGCCTTCGGGGATAGGGAACATCGCGAAGGTGTGGAACATCCCTTCAAACTCATGGAACAGGCCGGTTTTGCTGGCCTTTTCGTATGTCTCCTTGAGGAAGAGGTCGTCGGGCTGGAGGATTTCGTCAGAGCCATAATAAACGCTGAGGTTGTCGACGCCGCTAAAGTCACCAAACACGGGACTGACCCAAGGATGTTTTGCATCCAGCTTGCCTTGCCAGATGGCATTGAGGATGACGATGCGGTCGTATTGCAACATGATGTCCCTGTCCTGCAAGGCCAGCATCTCTTTTTCCTTGGTGTGGCTCAGGTCGACGCAAGGCGAGAGCAGGGTAGTGGTCTTCGGCTTCTGCCATCCGTTTTTGTGGGCTTCTTGGGCGACTACAAGGCAGAGACATGCCCCCGCCGAGTCACCGACGAGATGGATTTCGTCGTATTGCTTTGATTCCGAGAGGCTTTTGTAGAAATCCAACACGGTTTTCACGGAATACGCGCAGTCGTATTCCGGCGACTTGGGATAGACGGGCAGCAGCGCATCGCAATGCGTGCGCAGGCAGAGGTCGTGGAGGAAACGCCAGTGGAAAAACACGGGCGGATAGATGTAGGCACCGCCGTGGAGGTAGAGGATGAGTTTGTGTTTCTGAGGTCCCTGAGCCTGTCGAAGGGCCGAAGCAACTATGGGCTTTGTTTGCTCTTCATGCTTGAAGACCTGCATTTCAAAGCCCGTCTCGGCTTGGAACTGTTCCTCGGTGAAATAACCTCTGAAATACCTTGGCACCCTGACCCGACGGCGGTTCTCGCGGCGGCAGTGCTCCAACTCATCCTGCACCTCGTCGGGTGTCGCGTCGCGCAGCGACTTAAACATTAGCTTCAAATATTTTTCCGTAAACGCTACTCCTGCATTCATAACAACTCCTAACTGAACAACTGAACAACTACAAACTGAACAAATGTGTTAATGCTTCTGGTAGATCTTAAGGTCAAACATCTGCGCAGCCGAAAGGATATGGTCGAAGATGTCGCTTTGGATTTCCTCATAGTTGATCCATTTCTTGTCGCTGCTGAAGGCGTAGATTTGCAACGGCACACCGAATTCGGTGGGTTGCAGCTGACGCACCATGATCATCATATTGTGGTTGAGCCTCGGGTTGTTGTTGAGGTAGGCCTTAATATAGGCGCGGAAAATGCCGAGGTTAGTCTGCTGGCGGCCGTTCATGATCTCGCTTGTGTCGATGCCGTTGGCCTTGTTGTATTCGACGATGTCTTCTTGTCTTTGAGCAATGTAGTCTTTCACCAACGAATAATGCTTGTATTTCTCCAGCATCTCGGGCGTGCAATAGCGTATGGTGTTCACGTCGATGTTGATGCTGCGGGCGATACGGCGGCCTCCCGATTCCGACATGCCCCTCCAGTTGGTGAACGGACTGGAAACCAATTGGTAGGTCGGGATGGTGGTGATGGTGTTGTCCCAGTTCTGCACCTTCACTGTGGTGAGATTGATCTCCAACACGTTACCGTCTGCGGGACCCATGATAATCCAATCGCCGATACGAAGCATGTCGTTGGCCGAAAGTTGTATACTTCCCACAAAACCCTTGATGAAGTCTTGGAACACCAGCATCAGCACGGCGGAAACGGTACCCAAGCTAATTAGGATAGTGCTGATTTGGGTGTCCAAGAGATAAGCGATGCTGACCAAGACGGCGATGACATAAAGCACAATTTTTATGACCTGCACCAAACTCGTAATGGGCTTGAGTTTCGACATTTCCTGGGTGTTGTAGATGTCCTCCAAAGTGGAAACTAGGGCACTCAGTATCATGGTGACGATGAGGATTTCCGCGATTTTGACCACTTTCAGCAGGGCGGCGGCCGTCTCGGGGAAGTCGGGGAGGACGTCAGGCAACAAAGATGCGGTCAACAAGGCTGGGATGAGCAGACAGATGCGCCCGATAACCTTGTTTTTGATTAGCATGTCGTCGTATTGGTTCGTCGAGCGCTGGATGATCTTGTAGACGGTTTTCTTCAAGATGAACTTGACTAAAAAGAAGATGCCGATGCTGACGAGTAAGAGCGACAAGGTGGCGACCGTTTCAGCAACGCCAGTTGAAAGACCGTCGTTTAAACCTATCTTCAGACACAGGTCTTTCAATAATACTATGTATTTTTCAATCATATTCCTCTGGTTTAGGTTCTGGGATATATTGTAATTTATTGTTGATCATTCTGTTGTTGTATTCGTCGATAAACTTGTGCATCTTTTCGAACACGTCGGCGCAGTGCAGGCGGCCGATGAGGTTGTCGCGCAGCTCGGGATCGAGCAGGGGCTTGTAGATGCCGAAGGAGTTTGCTCCGTCTGACTGCACGAGGTAGGTGCCGTCGCAGTATTGGTAGGTGAGGTTGAAGTAACTGATGAAGGCCGGCTCACTGAGCGTGTCGAACAGGTTGCGCCCGAAGGCGAACAGGGTGTCGTTGACCTGTAAGGCGGAGAGGATGGATGGCCCGAGGTCGATTTGTTGGGCAATCTCGTCGCAGCGCACAGGCTCGATTTTGCTGGGATAATAGAAGGCGATGGGGATGGCGTACATGCCCCAAACATTGCTGTAGCGTGTCTGGAAATGCTCGCTGTTGGAGCAGTCGGCGGTGATGACGAAGAGCGTTTGGTCGAACCAAGGCATCGTGGAGGCAGTGCGGAAGAAGTCACGCAAGGCGCAGTCGGTGTAGTAGACGGTCTTCTCGAAGCCGGTCCAGAAATAGCTCTCCTCGGGCAACTCGAAGTCTTTGGGCAGTTTGTAGGGATAGCGCGACGAGAGCATGTAAAGTGCTGTGGCGAAAGGCTTGTCCACACGGTTCAAGGTCTTGGCGACATATTGCAGGAAAGGCCCATCGTAGATGCCCCATTGTCCGTCGTAGTCGCTGTCGTCGCCATATTCGATGCGCCCGAAATAGTTCTTGAACCCCGCGCGGCGCGAGAAGGCATCGAAACCCTGCACACCGTTTTTGCCGCCGTGCAAGAAAATGGTGTTGTACCCATGCTTCTGAAGGTGCTGCCCGAAGGCGTCGAAGTCGTTGTCGGCGTATTCCGACCTCACGAAGTCGTTCTCCATCAGCGAGGGGATGCTTGCCAGTAGGGAAGGCAAGACCTCAAGGCTCCTCCTGCTGTTGGCCATGCCGTTGAAGGTGAGGCTGTTGGCAAGAATGGAATCCAGAAATGGCGTCAATGGGTGGCGCTGCTCGGGGTTGTAGTAGCCTATCATTTCCTGCCCCACATTCTTGAGGATGATAAGCATCACGTTGTCGGGAATGCTGTCGTGGCTCAGGCTGTCGCAAGGGAGGAAACGGTTGGCTTCCAGGTTGTAATGTACATGTGAGTCGTCAAGGGGAAGTTCGGTCTTCATCGTGACGGTGCTGGATTTCTCCGTGACGAGGCAAAACGGCGTGTTGAGGAGGATGGGCGCGTTTTGCGGGTCGGTGTACCGCATGGCCGTATGTATGTTGATGGTCTCAGCCTGTAAGCCGCCACGTTGGGCAATGAAGACAAATAACAGCATGGCAACCAGACTGATGGCTTGTCGTAGCGGCCATCTCGAAGGCTCTTCTTTCCCCATGGGTTTCAGTCGGGTGTTTTGAGCCACGACGATGATGATGGAGAGGAAGAGGATGAAGATGATCAACAAGTACCAGTAGTCGAAGAAGACCTGACGGATGATGCCGAACGACACCTCGTCGGAGCGTCCCAACACCTTGAGGAAATCGATAGTAATGTGCTTGGCGAAGAAATGGAAACAGACGATGTCAATGAAATTCAGCAAGATAGCAACGGCGTTGAGTACGATATAGAGGACATCGACAATCTTTTGCCCAATGCTGTTGAAGATGCGTCGCGACGGGAAACAGTAATATAGGATGACGGGCAGATTGATAAGGACGACCACGGGCAGGTCGAAGCGCATCCCGTAGAAATAGAGCGCAAAGGCCTGGCCGACCGACAACTGGTGGAAAAACTGCAGGTTGAACAGGTAGAGCATCCATCGGCTGATACTCAGCGCCATGAGGGTGGCCAGCATCCGGTATATCGCCAACATGTAGGGTCGGGATAGCCATTCGTTGAATACCTCTTTTCGAGTCTTGCGGCGCATGATTTGTCTGTTTTCCGTTGCAAAAATAGGAAAAATGGCGTATCTTTGCACATAATTTCACCAATAAGAAATCCGTGACCATGAAAACGCGTCCTTTGTTGCTCTCCCTGCTGCTCTTGGCCTCTCTCGGCCTGATGGCGCAAGGGTCTTTCCCTAAATACGGCAAGCCTGTTGACATTCCGATCTACCTCTCGGCCACCTTCGGCGAGTTGCGCCCCAACCATCTCCATGCCGGCCTCGACATCAAGACGCAAGGGGTGGAGGGGAAGAAGATCTATGCCATCGCCGACGGCTACATCAGCCGCATCGGTGTGTCGCCTTATGGTTATGGTAATGTGCTATATATCACGCATTACGACGGCTATACCTCGGTGTATGCCCACCTACAGCGTTTTTCGGGCGAGATTGCCAAGTATGTGAAGCAATACCAATACCGCAATAAGACCTTCGCCTCGCAGATCTATCCCGACAAGGATAAGTTCCCCATCAAGAAAGGCGACCTGATTGCCTATTCGGGCAACTCGGGCGGCTCGGGTGGACCGCACCTGCATTTCGAGATCCGTCACACGGGGAGTGAGAAGCCGGTCAACCCCCTGTATTTCGGCTATAAGATTGAGGATAACGTCAAGCCGCAGATCTTGGGCGTTGCTGTGTATCCTTTGGGCGACAGCGCGACGCTCGAACGCGGCATCAAGCCGATGTATTTCTCGGTCACCGATTGCGGGAACGGCAAATACACCTTGAAAGACAGACCTATCGTCTATGCCAACAGCGAGGTGGCGTTCGGCATCTGCACCTACGACCAGGTGGGGACATCTACCAACAAGAACGGGCCGTATCTCTATGAGCTTTACCTCGACGACGCCTTGGCGTTCCAGGTGGAGGCCGACAGCTTCTCCTACAGCGAGCCGCGTTATGTGAACAGCCTCTTGGACTATCGTCACTACAAGCAGAAGAAGTCGAGTTATGTGCGCACCGAGACCGACCCCAACAACCGCCTGCACATGATTGCCAAGCGTAACGGCACGGTGACGGTGGCCGAGGGCGACACGGTGGATGTCTGCTTCAAAATCTCTGATTATCTAGGCAACACGGCTACGGCACGGTTCAAGCTGGTGGGCACGGCGCCTGTTGAGGTTGAGCGTCCTGGGCACCGGCGCAACGAGTATTTTGTTAAGGCTGACGGCTCACTCAACAATGACATCACCATTGAGGACTTCAACGTCTCGATGGAGGAGGGTACCTTCTTCCGTGACGAGTGGGTACGCACGGAGCAGTGCGACGAAAAGGGCTGCTGTTCGCGCATCTATCGTTTCGGTGATGACGAGATGACCACCTTCAAGAAGTTCACCGTCCGCATCCGTCCCGACGAGGCCTATCCCGACCATTCCAAGATGTACATCGCCTATATCGACAGCAAAGGCAAGGTGTCGTCGCTGGGCGGCAAGATGAAAGACGGCTATTTAGAGACTAAGACCTTCAACATGGGCGAATACACCATCAAGATCGACTCGGTGGCCCCGACGGTGAAGGCGACCAACTTCAAGGACGGCCAGTCGGTGAGTGCCTTGAAGTCGCTGAGGTTCAAGATTTCCGACGACATGACGGGCATCGAGACCTACGACATCTATCTGGACGATGTGTGGGTGCTGGGCCAATACGATGCCAAGAACGCCCTGCTCTATTACGAGTTCGACGATAAAATCAGCAAGGGCACCAACAAAGTGAAGGTGGTGGTCACCGATGGCGTTGGCAATATAAAGACTTTGAATTTAAAGGTGGTGTATTGAGTTTATTCCTTTATCGCACAAACTGATACGCGCCCATGTCGGGCATGCCGGTTCTTTGAACGCCGTCCAAGTCGTGGGGAACTTCATTGCCAAACAGCGGGTTGCCCATGCCGATGGCGGACGAGGCGATGCTGTCGAGGTGGTAGTCGTGGCTTTGGATGTCGGCGAAATAAGGCTCCTGGTTGAAGAGGCAGTGGATGAAGCCGTTGGAGCTGCTGTTGAAGGCCTCCGACTTGACCAGGCAATGGTCAAAGCGGTAGGTGGAGTCGGCATCGGGACCGAAATAGGTCTTGAACTCGTCCTTCTGTTTGCCGTAGACGATGCAGTTGTCCAACTCCATGTTGAAGGGATAGTAGAAGGTCTCGTTAGTCTGCCCGTCGACGGCGTAGTTGCACACCACCATAGCGTTTTCGTTGCTGTTGTGCTCGTTGGCGTTCCAGTAGTTGGCGATGGTGCCGTGCACGAAGCGGTAGTCACCGCCAAAAGCCCAGACGTTGGCGTTGCAGCAGTTGGCAATCACGAAGTTCTTGGCCTCGACAGGGTAGAGGATGGAGTAGATGCCGTAGCCGCTCTGGTTCTCGATGACGGTGTTGTCGATGCGGAGGGCACATTGGGTGACTTTCAAAACCGATTGGCAGCTGATGCCGACATTGCCGTTGCGGATGATGGCATGGCTGATGCGGTGGTCGGCCCCGGGGCGTCCGTCCATGAGCAGGATCTGCTCCCATTGGCCGGGCATATCACGGTAATAGGCTTCCAGGCGGTCGCCTTGGATCACGACAGGCGCGTCGGCGGTGCCGTTGATGATGAGCTGGCCGTCGCTCCACGAGAGGATGCCGCTGCCTTGGTGACAGTAGATTCTTGTTCCGGCTTCAATTCTCAAGGTCCCGTAGCTGTTGATGACGGCGCAGCCATAGATGACATACGGCCTTTCGCTGGTCCAAACCGTCGTTTGCAGGCTGTCGGCCACGATGGTGTATTTGCCTTGGATGGCGCTGGTCACCTTGTCGCCGATGATATAGTTGGCGTTCTGTCCCCAGGCCATGAGCTTGATGGTCTGCGTGTTGCCGTTGGTGACAAATTCTATTTCATCTTCCACCACGAAAGGCGTGTTCAGGTCGTTCGGGTTGATGGTGACGCGCATGAAGGAGAAGAGGCTATCCTTGGCAGGGATGACCTTGTCGTAAAGCTCAGTGGCATTCTCGCCGTCCACATTGAGTCGGTAAGGGGAGGAGTCACCGCCTTTCAGTCGTATAGAGCTGATTTTCAGGTCGTCGCTGTGGCGGTTGTAGATTCTCAGTTCGTGGGTGGCCGATCCGAGTGATGTAAAGACGGTGTCGAAGAGGATGGTGTCTTCGGAAAACTCTAGTTTCAGGCTGGAGTCGGGGTTGATGCTGTGTTCCTTCTTGCAGGCATTGCCGATACAGAGCAACAAGCTGAATATGAATATGATAAGTCGGTTGTTCATGTGGATGGAATCAAAAAGCAAAGATAAACTTTTATTGGATACGGACGGAAACGGATTTTATTGTATTTTTGCGGAAAAATAGCGGAAATGGTTCGACAAACACACCAACTTATGAAACGTTTTGCAATCTTGACAGTATTGGGTCTGCTGCTTTTCGGCTTTGTGGGCAAGGCCTCGGCACAGTATTATGATGTGCCGGATCGGAAAGGTAAATTTGTCTACGGCGGCAATTTCGGCTTCGGTATGTCTGGTTATTACCTGAGTCTGTCGTTGGCGCCCCAGATAGGTTATCGTGTTCTCAACCCCTGGGAGGTTGGCGTACGCGGCATCTATAATCTGCAGGCTTGGTTCGACCGCGTCCATGGCAACGAATATGGTCACTTCTTTGGTGTGGCGCCTTACACTAATGTTGAGGTTTTCAGAGGTCTGTTTCTCCATGTCGAGGATGAGGTGATGTATGGCCTCAGGAGATGGAACTATGAGACGGTGAGCGCCAAGTGGTACAACAGCGTCTTTGTGGGCGGTGGCTATCGGCAATACAACTATACGGGCGGTTACGTTTATTTCCTCGTGCTTTACAACCTCAGCTGGAACGTGATTCCTTCTACTACTTGGGATACGCCTTATTCTTCACCCCTCATACTGCGCGTCGGTTATTGCTTCTAATCAGTTGTCAGTTTGCAGTTTGTAGTTGTTCAGTTATCATCAATGGTCAACTGAACAACTGAACAACTGAACAACTTCCAACTAAAATCTTTCCATACGTTCAAGCTCGCGCTTCGAGTCCTTGGTTTTCAGGGTCTCGCGCTTGTCGTAGTAATGCTTGCCTCGGGCGAGGGCAATGTCTAGTTTGGCTAATCCGTTGTCGTTGATAAACAACATGACGGGCACGATGGTGAAGCCTTTCTCCTGCACTTTGTTTTTCAGCTTGCGCAGTTCGCGGGCGTTGAGCAGCAGCTTGCGGTCGCGCTTGGGGTCGTGGTTGTTGTAGGTGCCTTGGGCGTATTCGGCGATGTGCATGCCGATGACAAACAGCTCGTTGCCTTTGAAGCTGCAATACGAATCCGCCAAACTCGCCTTGCCGCCGCGGATGGATTTGATCTCTGTCCCGGTCAGCACGATGCCCGCCGTCAGCGTCTCCACGAGGAAGTACTCGAAGGTGGCGCGCTTGTTCTTGATCTTGATGTTGCTATTTGCGCTCTTTTTGTCCATTGCGGCTGCAAAAGTAAACAATTTCGTCGACATAGAGGAAAAAAGCGTACCTTTGTCGCTATGAATACCCTCGGACACATCTTCAGGCTTACCACTTTCGGCGAGTCGCACGGCGCGGCCATCGGCGGTGTCATCGACGGCTGCCCCTCGCAGTTGAAACTGGATTTCGATTTCATTGAAAGCGAACTGCTTAGGCGCAAGACGGCGCAATCTCCAACCGCATCGCAGCGTAAGGAACCCGACCATGTTGAGTGGCTTTCAGGCTTGCTCGAGGGCGTAACTTTGGGCACTTCGATTGCTTTCATGGTGCGCAATGAGGATTGTAAGCCAGAGGATTATGAGGCTTTGAAAGACGTTTACCGTCCCTCGCATGCCGACTTCACCTATGAGCAGAAATACGGCCTCCGAGACTGGCGTGGCGGCGGCAGGGCCTCGGCAAGAACGACTTTGCCTATTGTGGTGGCTGGAGCCATCGCTAAGCAGCTTTTGAAAGGTCAAGGCATTCAGGTCTTTGCCGAAGTGACTGCCATGGGTGACGCGGAACAAGCTCGAAAAGAGGGTGATACGGTGGGTGGCGTTGTGGAATGCCGAATCACTGGCGTTCCGGCAGGATGGGGCGAGCCGATGTTCTGCAAGTTCTCGGCTGAGTTGGCCCATGCCATGTTCAGCCTGCCTGCTGTTAAAGGCTTTGAGGTAGGCGACGGCTTTGCCATGGCAGGCATGAAAGGCTCCGAAGCCAACGACACCTTTATTAATAAGATGGACGCGGGACTAAGAGATATTAATAAGATGGACGCGGGACTAAGAGACGCGAGACGCGAGACAAGTCCCGAGTCCCGCAGTCCCGAGTCTCGTGTCAAAATTACGACTTTGACCAACCATTCAGGCGGCATACAAGGCGGTATCAGCAATGGCAACGACATCGTTTTCCGTGTGGCGTTCAAGCCGATACCGAGTATTGCACAGCCTCAACAGACCGTGAACAGGGCGGGGGAGACCTGCCAAATAACCATCGAAGGCAGGCATGATGTGTGTGCCTTGCCGCGTGCCGTGGTTTTGGTGGAGGCTTTGGCGGCTATGGTGACCTTGGATATGGGGATGAGGGCGAAATGAGTGATTTTCTTTTGGGACGAGATAGATAATAGATCTGACATGGTCAATTGTGTCTCTACGGGTTTTTATTGTGGCGTTAGGGGAGACCCGATGAATCGCGTCACAAGGTTTGACCATATGATAAACGTATGTGCCTGTAGAGACGTCGATTTATCGCGTCTCGAAAAAAAACGAAATCTGTTAAAAGGCAAAAAATCCAATAATTCCCGACAAAACAATCAGCAATATCGGATTGGCCTTGAAGAAATACGAGGCCACGAACGCCAGCACGCAGATGATGACGCTGATGTTGTATTGCCCGCAGCCGAAGTCCACGAAGTTCTGGGTGTTCATCATGGCGAGGCCGGCGGCGAAGATGAGTCCGGCGATGGCAGGTTTTAGGCCTTTCAGGGTGTTGGTCAGTATGGCGCTGTTCTGTTTGCTCATGAAAAGCTTGAGGATGAAATACACCATGATGATGGAAGGCAGACAAAGGGCAAACGAAGCCAGCAAGGCACCGCCGAAGCCCGCCGAGGTATGGCCCACGTAAGTAGCCAAGTTGATGGAGATGGGACCAGGTGTCATCTGTGAGATGGCCACCATATCGGCGAAGTCGGTGGTCGTCATCCATCCGTAATGGTCCACCACCTCGTGCTGGATGAGCGAGAGCATGGCATAGCCGCCGCCGAAGCCCAGTACACCGATTTTCACGAAGACCCAAAGCAATTGCAGGTAAATCATGATTCGGCCTCCTTTTCGTTTTGACTCGAGACACGGGACTCAGAGACACGGGACGAGGCCCCTGAGACTGTCGAAGGGCTATCGTCTCGAGTCTCGCGTCTCGCAGTCTCACGTCTGTTGATGACGAGAGCGTAAATCAGGCTCCCCGCGATGGCGGCGAGGATGACGTAAGCGGGCGAAATCTTGCACCACCAAATCAAAAACACCGCCGCGATGGGGATGATGGCGGTCTTCCAGGTTACCTTGGCCGACTTGATCATGCGCAGCGAAGGGGCAAGGATGAGGGCCACCACGCAGGGACGGATACCCTTGAAGATGCGCTCCACCACGGGGTTGTCGTGGAATTCGTGGAAGACCGTGGCCAACAGCAGGATGATGACAATGGACGGGATGATGGCACCCAACATGGCGGCAAAGGCACCCTTCGTGCCCGCCACACGGTGCCCTACATACAAGGCCGTATTGACGGCGAAGACGCCCGGAAGCGATTGAACCACGGCGATCATATCCCAAAACTCGTCGTTGGGGATCCATTTCTTCTGGTCGACGACGGCCTTTTCCACCATCGAAAGCATGGCATAGCCGCCGCCGAGGGTGAAGGCCCCGATCTTGAAGAAAGACCAAAACAGCTCAAACGCTTTTTTCATGCCGCAAAAGTAATGGATTTTTGTTCAACATTTGAAAAATCCATATATTTGCAGACCTAAAATCCAAACAATATGACATTACTTGATACCGCTGTGATGACCTTTGACCGGCCTGAGGCCTGGACATGGTTGATTCAATTCTGCATTCTGGCAACGGCCCTGCTTTTGGGTAACGTGCTGAGAACCAAAGTCCCATTCTTGAACAAGAGCCTGTTGCCTTCGGCACTGCTCGGTGGCTTACTCCTGTTGATTTTCAAGGCATTCCCCAGCTGCGGTGACATCATCAACAAGCCGATGATGGAAGTCGTGACCTATCATGCCTTGGGCTTGGGTTTTGTGGCCTTAGCATTGAAAAACAACAAGATAGAGTCGAAGTCCACGCCAATGAAGGTGATTGAGACGGGTGCCTTGACGGCCTCCACCTACGTCATCCAAGGCATCGTGGGCCTAATCGTCTCGATCCTGTTCTTCTATTTCGGCAGGCGTTTGTTCTATGCCGCAGGTCTGCTGTTGCCCATGGGCTACGGCCAGGGACCGGGTCAGGCCTTGAACTTCGGTAAGATCTTCACGGGTTGGGCTACGCAGCAGGGCATCGACTTCCCGGGTGCCGACTTCGGCCTTTCCATCGCGGCCACGGGCTTCATCGTGGGCAGCGTGGTGGGTGTCATCTATATGAACATCCTGCGTCGCAGAGGCGTGTTGTCGAGAAAGAAAATTGCTGATGCACAGGTGAATAAGCTGGAAGATTACGAAGGCGCGAACGAAATTCCAGATGCCGAGTCCATAGACAAGCTGTCGGTGCAGATCTGCATGGTGCTGTTCGTCTACTTCCTTGTGTATCTGTTCACCAACTGGATTCAGAATATGGAGTTGGGCAACTTCGGCACCAACACGCTGAAACCCATGCTCTGGGGCTTCAACTTCTTGACGGGCACGCTGTTTGGCATCCTCTTCAAGTGGATCTTGGGTCGTTTCAAGAAGGCCAAGCTGATGAGCCGCGAGTACATCAACAACTACATGCTCAACCGTATCAGCGGCTTCTGCTTCGACATCATGATTGTGGCGGGTACGGCGGCCATCAACTTCAACGAGTTCGGCAAGTTTGTGTTGCCCTTCGTCATCATCGTCACTTTGGGCGCCATCGTCACCTTCTTCTATGTGCTGTGGATCTCGAAGCACCTGTATCCTGACTACAAGTACGAGGGTTTCTTCTCAATGTTCGGCATGCTGACGGGTACGGCCAGCAACGGCATGATCCTGCTCCGCGAAATCGACCCGAAGTTTGAGACGCCTGCCGCCAACAACCTCGTGTTGCAGACCCTCTCGGCCATTGTCTTGGGCTTCCCTGTGCTGCTGCTCGTAGGTTATGCGCCGCAGAGCTTGAATGCGACCTTCATCACTTTAGGCATCCTTGTGGTCTTCTGGTCCGCGCTGACGGTCTTCATGCTACGAACGAAGATCTTCAAGCGAAAGAAGAAAGCAGAATAAACGAAAAAAGCTCCGAGGTTTCTCGGAGCTTTTTTTTCGTTGTCGTGAAGGATTACTTTTTGAGTTCTTTGATCTTGGCTTTCTTGCCGCGGAGGCCACGCAGGTAGTAGATGCGGGACTGGCGGACCTTGCCTTGCTTGTTCAGCTCAATGTTCTCAATCATGGGCGAGGCAATCGGGAAACATCTTTCAACACCAACGTTGTTGGAAATCTTGCGGATGGTGAAAGTGCCGGTCTTGCCGTGGCCGCTACGCTTCAGGACGATGCCCTGAAAACGCTGCAGACGCTCTTTTTGTCCTTCGATAATCTTGTAGGTCACCGTGATGGTGTCGCCTGTGCTAAACTTCGGAAAATCTTTTACAACGATTTGATCTTCAACGAATTCAATTAACGCTTGTTTGCTCATTTTATATGATTTTTGTATATTTTTCTTCAAAAAGTGGGTGCAAAAATACAAAAAAAATCAATACTGAGCGAATATTATCAGCTTTTTTTGAAAATTTCGTACATTTCCGGACGGCGTTCCTTGGTGCGTTGGATGGCTTGTTCGAGGCGCCATTCGCTGATGAGTTTGTCGTTGCCCGACAAAAGCACCTCAGGCACATCCCAGCCTTTGTAGCTGCGTGGCCGGGTGTAGACGGGAGGCGACACCAAGCCATCCTGGAATGAGTCGGAAAGGGCAGAGGTCTCGTCGCCCAAGGCTCCTGGGATGAGGCGCACCAGGCTATCGACCAGCACGGCGGCTCCTAGTTCTCCACCCGAAAGAACATAATTACCGATGCTTATCTCTGTGGTAATCAAGTGTTCACGAATGCGCTCGTCAATGCCTTTGTAGTGGCCGCAGAGGATGATGAGGTTCTCTTTCAATGAGAGTTGGTTGCAAAGCGGCTGGTTGAGCAGCTCACCATCGGGGCTCATGTAAATGACCTCGTCGTAGTCGCGCTGGCTTTTCAGGTGGGTGATGCAGTTGTCGACTGGCTCGATCATCATCACCATGCCAGCGCCGGCGGCAAAGGCGTAGTCGTCCACCTTGTGGTGCTTGTCGGTGCTGTAGTCGCGGAGGTTGTGAAGCCCAATCTCCACAATGCCTTTATTTACAGCGCGTTTGATAATGGACTCGGTGAAAGGCCCTTCAAACATTTCAGGGAAAACGGCGATGATGTCAATGCGCATGGTCGGGTGGTTTGGAATTATTTTGCAAAAGTAGTGAAATTTTGAATGCGGAAGGAGATTCCCTTCGGGAATGGATAGGCATTTATTATGTATACAGCGGCGGCAGGTAACGCTTACTTGTTGTAAACGTCATAAGCCGCCGCCAGTAAAAAAAGCAGAAGACCTCCATTCCCGTAGGGAATCTTTTTTTTGGTTTTTAAATCTATGAATTCCGATTTCTTCTTATTTTTGCGCGTTTTAAAGCTTATTCCTATGAAAAAACTATCCTTTTTGCTGCTGTTTGTAGCGGCTTCGTTGTTTGTCCAGGCGCAAATCGCGACCAACATTTATTGGGTCCAGTTCAAAGACAAGGACAACTCACCTTATTCCATCAATAACCCTGAGGCATATCTGAGCCAGAGGGCTTTGCAACGCCGTGCCAACCAAGGCGTCAGCATTGACGAGTATGACCTCCCCGTCAATCCGCAATACCTTCAGGCGGTAGCCGATTGCGGCGCGCAACTGCTCAACCCCTCGAAATGGCTCAACGGCGTGTCTGTGTATACGTCCAACCCTTCCGTGATCGACGCTATCAACGCCCTTGACTGCGTTTCTGAAGTGCGCAACTGCTCCAATGACCCCAAGGCGCAGGAACGTAAGGAACGTTGGCTAGCTAACGAGATGAGTCCCGTGGCCCACAATCGTGCTATTACAGGTTTCTATGGCGGTGCCGAAGACCAAGTCACGCAATTGAATGTCAATTTGTTGCATGATATGGGCTTTGACGGAACAGGTGTCATTATCGCTGTCTTAGATGGTGGTTTCGAAGGCACAGAAAACGCTTCCTGCTTCGACAATATGCGCGAGGAAGGACGCCTGCTCGGCACCCGCGACTTCGTCTATGGCTCCACCTCGGTCTATACCCAGAGCAACCACGGCACTTCGTGCCTGAGCACCATGGGCGCCTACGATCCCAATAATATGGTGGGTACGGCCTATAAGGCTTCCTATTATTTGATTCATACCGAGGACGGCAACAGCGAGAACATCGTCGAGGAATACAACTGGGTCTCTGGCGCTGAGTACGCTGACAGCCTTGGTGTTGATGTGTGCTCCACATCCTTGGGTTACATCGACTTCGACATGAGCCAATGGGACCATCCCATTGAGCATTTTGACGGACAGACCGCCCCAATGACGATTGGCGCTGAGATTGCCGCCAGCCGTGGTATGGTCTGCATGAATGCCGCTGGTAACGAATACGACGGCTATTGCACCTTGGGTATCCCTGCCGATGCCGAGCATATCATTACGGTCGGTGCGGTGAATGCCTCTGGCGTTCGTGCCGATTTCAGTTCGGTGGGTCCGACCTACGATGGCCGTATCAAGCCAGATGTGATGGCCATGGGTGAAGGCACATACGTGGCTACGGGCTATGGCAACTGGTGGCCCTATTATAACGGTAGCGGCACTTCGTTTGCCACACCCGTTCTGGCTGGTGCTGTGGCTTGTCTTCGTCAGGCTCGTCCATACGCTACGGTGCAGGAAATGTGTGATGTCATTCGTGCCTGCGGCAACCGCGCCGATAACCCCGACAGCAAGTATGGCTATGGTATCCCGGATTTCGCGCAGGCTATGGAAATGCTTAGTCTCGAGGAGCCGATGGGTAATACACCTGCCCATATCATCAATGTGTACCCCAATCCTTCCAATGGCGAGGTGCATGTGCTGCTCAACGACGCCCACAAGGCTGAGCTGACCGTCTTTGATGTCATGGGCCGTTGGCTGTATTCATACGAATTCAACGGCTTGAACCACACGACTTTGGAACAATACCTGAGCACCCTGGATTCGGGCGTGTATTTCATCAACGCCGTATCGGAATCGGGCAACCAGACCGTGAAACTGGTGCTGACCAAATAATACTGGTACAAAGCAAAAGAAACGAAGGAAGCCGGCGCATGTCGGCATCCTTCGTTTATATTCATTAAGCTTATTGGATTATTCCTCGTCTTCGTCCATCAGGCCGAGGTCAGTGGCGATTTTGACCAATCTGTCGTTGATGTCTTCCAAACGGCTGGTCTGCTGGGTGGTGAGGTTGTCGACGCTGGAGCGGTCGATCCTGCTGGAAAGTTCTTGCAGGGGTGACACGACTTCCAGCAACTTGTCAAGGTTCTTTTCGTCGTCGAAGTCGAGGCCTTTCATCTTTTCCAATTGGGTGACGATGGCATCAAACTCGTTGATGATTTGTTCCCATTCCTCGGTGGAGGTCTCAACCTGTTCCACCGCTTCTTCCGTTTCTTCCTCCTCGTCAGTTGGGCAATTCCATTCTTTTTTCAGCTGTTCCTCTTTTTTGGAGATGCGGTCCAACTGGTCGCTGAGTTCCTTGTCTTCTTCTTCTGTTACCTGCTCGTCTTCCGCATATTCAACGTCAACGAGACCAAGAATCCCAACGAAGAATGTTATGGATGCATCATCCAGTTCCTCGCAACTTGTGGCTTTTTTCACGGCTTGCTCGTATTCGTCGATAAGCTTCTTTATGTCTTGGTATTCCTTGGTGTGAGGCTTGACTTGTTCTACAGCGACGCCGTCGTTATTCGCGTTTTGCTGCGGAATGAAGCCATTGCCTGCGTAGGAAGCCAAGGCCATGCCGAGAATCGTGATGGCAATAAGAGTGAGTTTCTTCATGTTTTTTCCCCTGGTTCGTGTCGGGTACAACTTCTAAGTTAGTATTATTGCTTACTTGTTTTCTTTGATGAATCGCATGGTGTGGCGGCCATCGATGCGGACGAGATAGAGGCCTGTAGGCAAGTCGCTGATGCCAATTTCTTGGTTGTTATCCATGATGGCCGTCAAGACGCGGGTGCCCATGGCGTTGTAGATGCTGATTTCGTGCTCGCCTTCGAGGCCCTCGATGCGGATGATGTCGTTGGCAGGGTTGGGGTAGAGGCTGACCAAGGCGAAGCCCTCTTCGTCGATGCCGGTGCCCTCAAAGAAGGCGGCCAGCACGATGTCGTGGTCAACGATGACTTCCTTCGGGTTATCAGTGCTGCCGTCGCTCCATTTCTTGAAGTAGTAGCCGTCGGCGGGGATGGCGGCCAACGAGGCGGTGACGCCCGCGTTATAGGTGCCCGCACCGAGGATGAAGCCCATGCTTTCGTCGTAATACACGGTGACGGTATAGGTCAAGACTGGCTCCTGCGAGAACGAAGCGACATACTCGGCATCGCCGGTGACGACGATGGTACGCGGGTTGTTCATGTCGCCATCCTGCCAGCCGGAGAAGAAGTAGCCTTGAGTTGGGGTAGCCCCGATGCTGACAATAGTGTTGTAGGGGTAGGTGCCGCTGCCGTAGACCGTGCCTAGGAAAGGATTGTCCGCCCTCACGGTGATGGTGTAGGTCTCTGTGGGCGGGATAAGCTCAAATATGGCCGTGAAGGTCATGTTTTGCGTGACGGTGACGCTGCGCGGGTTGTCGCTGTTGCCGTCGTTCCAGCCAGTGAACCGGGCGTTGGCGTTGGGCAGGGCGCTGATTTCGATGGTGGTGCCTTCAGGATAGGTGCCACTGCCGGTCACGGTGCCCAAAGCAGGGTCGCTGGCCAGCACGGTGATGGTATATTCGGGCGTACCTTGGTAGTGGAACAGTGCTTTGTAGTTGGCATTGCCTGAGACGGTGACATTACGTGGGTTGGTGACGATGCCGTCGCTCCAACAGATGAAAATGTAATGCTCGTTGGGTGTGGCAGTCAGCGTGGCGATGGTGCCGTAGTCGTAGATGCCAGCGCCGGTCACAGTGCCGCCTTCCACGGGATCGCATTCCGTGGTGATCTCGTATTGCATGGGTGTGAAGACAGCGGTATAGGTGGCGTCGCCTTCGACGAACACCTGGCGCGGATTGTACAACACGCCATCGTTCCAATGACTGAAAATATAGCCCGGGTTGCTATGGGCGGTGAGGTGAATGGTGGAGCCGTAGTCGTAAGTGCCGCCGCCGTTGACAGTGCCCGAGTTCTCGGGATACACTTCGGTGGTGATGGTGCATTGTCTGATCTCGAAATGCGCAGTGAATGTTGCGTTTTCGGTGACGATGATGGTGCGCGGGTTGTTCATCACGCCGTCGGTCCAGCCGGCGAAGGCGAAGCCGAGGTTGGCCGTGGCCGTAAGTATGACGGTGTCGCCGTAATAGTAGGTGCCGCCGCCCGTCACATAGCCCCAGGCGGGATGGTCGCTCTCCACGGTGATGGTATACTCGATTCGGTCAAACGAGGCCACGAAGGTGCTGTCTTGGGTGACAATGATTTCACGCGGGTTGTCGGTGATGCTGTCGTTCCAGCCCAGGAACTCGCAGCCCAGCACGGGGATGGCGAAAAGGGTCGCCGTGGCCCCCTCAGGGTAAATGCCGCCGCCGTCGACAGTGCCATATTCTGGGTTGGCGGATTCAACGGTGATGGTGTATTCGGGTGGCGTTGGGGCAGGCTTCACGACGAGGTCGGTGATGATGCATTCTTCAGGCTGATACAGGACTTCGCCGTCTTTATAAACCGTTTGTGCATCGGTATAATACACTCCGCTTTCGTTGACGACCAAGTTGCTGATTCCAGAAAGTTCGGGTAAGTCGTATAGAACCTCGTAGTCTTGCCAAATATAAACAATGGTATCTGTCAGGGAAACTCCAGACCAATATAGGCTTCCGTTATATGCGGCAATCTGCCCGAAGTTGGCGTTTTCCAATTGGTAGATAATGGAGCCGTTTTGCCAAATGACACCGTAGAAAAGGGAGTCGTTTTCAACCTTGAACCCCGCTGCATAGAGGTTTTCGCCGTCGAAGCAGATGCTTTGGACGCTCGATACGGTGTCTTCCAGCCAAAGGAGCGAGTCGTTTTTCCAAACGCTGGCATACGCAAGGTCTTCGCTAGAGTAGATGGCACCGCCTGCATAGATGTCGCCCGTCGTTGTGTCAACGGTCAAACCTTGAATGTGGCACCCGTCATCTCCGTGGATGTAGGAATAAAGTAGCTCGCCGTTTTGCCAGACATTGTTGAGGCCAGCCACTGTCCAATTGTTGCCGTTGAGGGCGATATGCTCAAAATAAGTGTTGGTGTCGGCAACGAATATGCACGAGTCGTTCATCCAAACGTAGCCATGGGTTTCTGAGCTATTGTAAGCATATCCGGCTCCATAAACTGTACCGTCTTCTGCTACTTGGATGCCTCGCAACTGAACATCGATGCTGTCGGTGATGCTATATAACAACGTGTTGTTTTTCAAGACTTTGCCTGTGGTGAAGTGGTTGCCTGAGACGTAAATGTCTTGAGGGTTGTTTTGAGCCAGGACTGTGCCGAAACACATCAATAACAGGGTGAGTAAAGCGCTTATCTTTTTCATTGCTTGTGTTTTAGTCGTGAACGAATTGTTTTGAAAGGGCAAAAATAGCAACTTTTTCTTGAAGAGTGTATAAATGACATAGAAATTACCTATATTTGCAGCCGATATGCGGTGCCGCGAGGCTCAATAGGGAATCGGGTGGAAATCCCGGACAGTTCCCGCTGCTGTAAGCTCTTCGTGCTGGTCACTACGCCACTGAAAACCAAGTCTTTCGGGAAGGCGGCCAACCTAAAGGAGTAAGTCAGAAGACCTGCCGCATGTCGCTGAAACGATGCTTTCGGGACAAGAGCAGGCTTTCCTATAATAATAAGGTGTACCCTTGTTTCCCAAAGCATCATACTGTAATGGATGAAATGTCAAACCTAAAATTATAGTATTATGCGTAAAACCTTTACACTTTTGTTCCTTCTTGGAATCTTTGGTCTGTTCACGACCAACCTGTTCGCACAACAGGACGCTACTATCGCCCCTGAAAGCATCCACTACTGGATTGGCGAGGGTGAGAATCAAGTGGTCTTCATCGTCAACTGGGCAGAGCCAGACACGGCTTTGGCCTGGGGTTATCGTTTTGCTGACGAAACCGTCACCATTAAGGATGTCATGGAAGGCATTGCTGCTGCTGATTACCGTTTCAGCTATGATGCCGCAGGATCCGAGTATGGATATTTCCTCAACGACATTTTCTTCGCTGACGGTGTCCTCGACCTGAAACTTACTGAACAGATGTGGGTTTCGTATGTGGTCAACGGTGATCCTTCTTGGAACACCTTTGATGTTCAGACTCTTGCCAACGGCGATTATGTGAAATGGGGCGACACCTATTGCGGCACCATGGTTGACCCTGAAAACTGGATTTACGTCTGGGAAAAGGAAGTCGCTGCCGTGTATCCTTTGGCCAGTGAAGCCAAAATTGAACCGTCGGAAATCCTTTATTGGGTTGGCGAAGGCCAAAACGAAGTCATCTTTGCTGTCAACTGGAATGAGCCTGACACTTGCTTGGCATGGGGCTACCGTTTCAACGAAGAGACTGTGACGGTGCAGCATGTCATGGATGCTCTTGCAGAGGCAGACGATCGTTTCAGTTATGAAGCCTATGGAAGTTACGTTACTGACATCTACTTTGAAGAAGGTTCGATGAATCTGGCTCTCTACGGATTGTATTTCATGTATAATGTCAATGGTTTGGGAGCATGGTATGGCTTTGACGAACAGACTGTTGTGAATGGTGACTTTATCAAGTGGGGTGACGATTCCTGCGGTACAGAGATTGCTCCTTGGACCTACGTTTGGACTAAGGAGGTGACCCCTGTTTGGGCTCCCACCAGCGTGAATGAAAACCAGAACTACACCTTGAGCGTCTATCCGAACCCCGCCGTCGGCGAGACTTTCGTGACCATCGAAGAGGCCGGCATGACCACCATTTCGGTCTACGACATGCAAGGCCGTATGGTCAGCACGATGAGTGTTGACGCCGTGGCAGGCGAGCAAGTGCGCCTCGGTACCGAGAAGCTGAATGCTGGTGTGTATTTCATCACCATGGGCAGCGAAAATGCCGTGCGTACCGCTAAATTAGTGGTGGAATAGTAGACTACGGGACTGCGAGACCGCGAGACGATGGGATTCCCCGTAGTCTCGTGTCTCGGAGTCCCGAAGTCAAAAAATGAGATAGTATGAAAATCAAAGTATTGATCTTAATGCTGGCTATGGTGCCGATCGCGCTGTGGGCACAGTTTGCGCCTGCGCAAGACAAACCCGGCACCACAGCCATGCATGCCGACTCCTCGGCATTCGTGGCCTGGGCTACGGGTGTCGAAGTGGAACGCGGCCCAATGAATATCGCTGACCCCAGTGCTGGCATGGCGAGCTTCGGCCCGGATTTGACTGTGGCTTTAGGCAGGCCTGGCGGCACCATGGATGTCGTCAGCCTCGGCGACGGCGGCACGGCTACCTTGACCTTCGCCTCACCGATTTATAACGGTCCCGGCCCCGACTTCGCCGTGTTTGAGAACGGCTTCGCCAATGCTGTCAACCCTGAGACCTGGGCACTTGAGCTTGGTTTCGTGGAGGTCAGCTCCGATGGCGAGAACTTCTTCCGTTTTCCCGCCGTGACCTATGTCCAGACCGAAGAACAGCTGGGCAATGCAGGTTCCATCAATCCTGCGCAACTCCATAACTTCGCCAGCAAATACGGCGCCTTCTATGGCACGCCGTTTGACCTTGACGAGGTGGAGGACAATGCCTTGCTTGACAAGAACAAGATTACCCATGTCCGCATCGTTGATGTGGTGGGCAATATCGACCCTGAGTATGCCAGATACGACTCGCAAGGCCATATCGTCAACGACCCCTGGCCGACTCCGTTCGCCAGCAGCGGCTTCGATCTGGATGCCGTGGGCGTGATCCACGACTTGGCGCATTTTGATGTGCCCGAGAACGAGCTGATGGCCCTCTCGCTGTATCCCAATCCTGTGAGTGACCGCCTGACCGTAGAGGTTGAAGGTTTGCAAGCCGTCGAGGTGTACAACCTTATGGGACAGCTGGTGATGTCCACTTCGTCATCGGTCCTCGACTTCAGCGAGTTGAACCAAGGCATCTATTTCGTCCGCGTGAAAGCTGACGGGAGAGTGGCTACGCAACGTGTTGTGAAACAATAAATTAGTACAATGACTATTGACCATGACTATGACCGCTTTTTGAAATAGGAAAAGTTCACAATAATCAATGAGCGGTCATGGTCATAGTCATTGGCCATAGTCAAAAAACACAAAATGAAATGAAAAAAACAAAACTGTTCCTTTGGACTTTGTTAGCTTTGGCTATGTTCTCCTGCAAGCCCGACAATCCAGTTACCCCGAGTGAATATACTATAGGTCATGGCGTGTTGGTGCTCAACGAGGGCAACTTCCAGTACTCGAACGCCTCGCTGTCGTACTACGATCCCGAAGCCGACACGGTGTGCAACAACCTCTTTTATAAGGTGAACAACGCACCGCTTGGCGATGTGGGTCAGAGCATGGCTTTGGTCGACGGCAAGCTCTATATCGTCGTCAACAACAGCAACCTGATCTATAAGGTGGATGCCAACACCATGGTTTGCGACACCACCAAGCCTTTCAAGCTCACCGATTTCTACTCGCCGCGCGAGATGTTTTTCGTGAGTCCCGACAAGGCCTATGTCACCGACATCATCGGCACGGACATCTGGATTGTCAACCCGCAGAATATGACCCATACGGGAACCATTGCCATGGGCAAGACCACAGAGATGATGGTTCCGGTGGGCAACGAACTGTATGTCAGCAACTGGTCGTATTATTATGTGAATCCCAGCTCGCACGACAGTTACACCACCGTTCAGGTCGTCGACATGAACAACGATGTGAAGGTGGCTGAAATCGAGGTGGGTAAGGAGCCTAACTTCATGGCGGTCGACAAGGACGGCCATGTGTGGGTTCTCTGCGAAGGCCGCACGTGGGACTATGGTTATGGCGAGAACCCCTCGCTGTGGGAGATTGACCCGCTGCTTAAGACCGCCCAAAAGCGTTGTGAGTTCGAGGGCACGGCTTCGGCGTTGAAAGCCAATCCAGCAGGTGACCAGTTGTACCTTATTCTCAATAACGCGGTGCGTCGTTTCGACCTCGCCACGATGACCTTGTCGGAGAGCTTCGGCATCGAGGCCGAGGTGGGGGGCTGGTTCTATAAACTGGCCGTCAACCCGACGAATGGCGACATCTATGTGACCGATGCGAAGAACTACACGATGAACGGCACCGTCTATCGTTACTCCAGCGACGGCGTGTTGCTGGCATCGTTTGAGGCCGGCATGATTCCCAGTGCAATGTTGTTTAAATAATTGATATTCTTTTTAGGGGAGCCAATCCCCAACTCAGTTCGGGCGGATCACAAATCCGCCCGAACTTTCAACAGTCGTCACAACAATTAAACATTTAAACGAATCAACAATTCAACAGATGATTAAGACTTGTCCCCGTTGCGGAAAAACCTTTGAGTGCGTGCACTCCGTGGATTGCTGGTGCATCAAAGTGCAGCTCAGCGACGCCACAAAAGCCTATCTGAAAGAACATTACAGCGACTGCCTGTGCAAGGAATGTCTCGAAAAACTGAACGAGCAATGAGAAAAATAGGAAAGGGGTTGTTTGAATCCCCCCTGCCCCCCTTAAAAGGGGGATGCGCAAAGCGACGCGTGTTTGGATTGCTGCTGCTAGGTATGTTGTTGGTCTTGGTGGCTTGTGCCCCAAAAGCCAAGGAAAACAACGACGTTAGGCCTGATGACAACCTGATGCGTTATGCCCGTAATGTCACGGTCAGCGCGACGGACTATGGCTACCAGATGGAAGTCATCTGTCCTTGGGACACCACTTTGTCGTTAGGCAAGTTTGCCTTGGTGAAGGACACGATGAAGGCGGTGGGTGAGGGGCTGACCCAGCTCAGGGTACCGGTGCAGTCGGTTGTGTCGTTTTCAGCCACGCAATGGGCCGTTTTCTTGCGTCTGGGCGAGATTGACCGCGTGAAAGGCATCCTCGAAGGCCGTTTTGTGACCGACTCGACCATGCGTTCGCTTTTGGCACAGGAAAAGGTCTTCGATATCGGCACGGAGGCCGCTGCCGACATCGAGCGGATGATTCAGATACAGCCTGATGTCTTGCTCTATTCCCCTTATTTCGACGGTAACCAAGGCGGCCTCAATGTCACCGGAGCTGTGCTGTTTCCCTTTGCTGATTATATGGAGAACACGCCCTTGGGTCGCGCCGAGTGGATCCGTGTCATTGGCATGCTGACGGGCTGTGAGGACAAGGCTGATGCCTGGTTCGACGACATCGAGCGGCGCTACAACGCCCTTTCAACGCTCTGCGCCGAGGTGGAGCATCGTCCCACAGTGTTCTCCGACTTGGCCTTCAACGGGCAATGGTATGTGGCAGGTGGTCGCAGCTATATGGCCAAGCTCTTCGCCGATGCAGGGGCCGACTATATCTGGAAGGACAACCCCTCGACGGCCAGCGTGCCCATGGATGCCGAGAGCATTCTCGCCAAGGCGCAGCATGCCGATTATTGGCGCGTCATCAACTCGAATCCTTTCCCGATGACCTATGCGTCGTTGGCGAAAGAAAGCCCCGTATATCCGCTTTTTGACGCCTATAAGAACCACAAAATCATCGTCTGCGACATCCTCTCGACAGGCTATTTCGAGCAGTCGCAGTGCGAGCCGGATTTGTTGCTGGCCGACTTCATCCATTTCTTCCACCCCGAACTATTGACAGGGGAGTGGGAGGGGTATCAGCCCAAGTATTATCATTTGGTGGAATAAAAGGCTTTCATTAAGAGGCCGTAAAACTCAAGCCGCAAGAGCCAGAAATTCCAGCGGCTATAGAAAAATTTTGTCCAAAATTCATTGCAGGCTAAAATAAATATATCTATTTTTGCAACGTCGTTGCGGATTTTTAGAGAATATCCGCAATTATAATGAGGAAATTTAGGTTATTATGTACAATAGAGTATTTGACATAGAGAATCGATTGGACGAGGCAATGTTCCTGTTCGGTGGCCGTCAGGTAGGCAAGTCAACATTGCTAAAAGAACGTTTCCCGAAGGCTGTGTATTTCGACCTTCTGAACTCTGAGTTGAGAAATCGCTATCGTCAACATCCTGAGGAATTTAGAGAGGGATTGCTAAAGTATCCTCCTGAGACGTTAGTGATTGTGGATGAAATCCAGAAAGTGCCTGACCTATTGGACGAAGTCCATTGGTTGATGGTAAATAAGGGCCTTTTCTTTATCTTAAGCGGCTCCAGCGCCCGTAAATTGAAGAAGAGCGGTGCCAACAACCTCGGTGGACGAGCTATTCCGGAAACGCTATATCCCCTTGTCAGTGCGGAGATTCCGGATTTTGACCTGAATCGGGCAGTGCAGAACGGCATGATTCCCCGTCACTACATGGTTGAAAACGCCAGGAACCGACTTAAATCCTATATCGAACTCTATTTGAAGGAAGAAATCCTTGAAGAGGCTGCTGTTCAAAATATCGACGACTTCGTCCGTTTTCTGGAAGTTGCTGCCATCTCTGACGGCGAGATTCTCAATTACGAGAATGTGGCTACGGATTGTGGCGTGTCGGCGAACACGGTCAAAGCCTATTACAAAATACTATGCGACACGTTGCTGGGATTTGAGGTACCGGCCTATAGGAAAGTCATCAAACGGAAACTCACCAAAGCCTCAAGGTTCTATTTCTTTGACGTGGGTATAGCCAACTATCTGACAGGTCGTCATCATTTGGCTCCGAAGACACCCGAATACGGGCATGCCTTTGAACATCTTGTGTTGCAGGAAATCGTGGCTTATATGGGTTACAAAGACTGCGAAGAGAAATTGACTTATTGGCATACCTACGACAACTACGAGGTTGATGCCGTAATTGGTAATGCCAGGATAGCCATTGAAATCAAATCGACCGATGAGGTGCAAACCAGCCATAAGAAAGGTCTTGTTGAGTTTGCCAAAGAGCATCCAGACGTGAGGCAAATCCTTGTGTCGCGTGACAGAATCAGCCGTCGGAGTGGAGACATCGATTTGATTTACGTGACGGACTTTTTCAAGGCGTTATGGGATGGTGAGATTATTTGATGCACTCCTTGTTTAATATGTTACCTCTTAAACGGGCAATCCACCGAACAACCCGAACACCCGCTTTCTTTCTTGTCGCCACAGGAACATGAGCCTTTGCCACTGCGTAAGGCTCTCACTGCCAACACGACTAGGCAGAGAACGACCAAAAGCACTATGGCAGTAGCCCAATTCATGCGATGACGGCGTTGGCGATGAGGTAGGCAAACCAGGAGCAAATCCAGGCCACGACGCACTGGAACAGGATGATGAACAGCATCCATTTGCCGCCTAGCTCGCGACGGATGGAGGCCATGGCAGCCACGCAAGGCGTGTAGAGCAGGCAGAAGACCAACATGGAGATGCTGGTGACCGTGGTGAACAACGGCATGGCGTTCAAGACCTCAAGGGTGGCCACAACGCTCTCCTTGGCCATGAAACCGCTCACCAAGGCGGTGACGATCTGCCATTCGCCCAGGCCGATGGGACGGAACACTGGGGCGATCCAGCCGGCGATGGTGGCCAGCATGCTGCCTTCGCCGTTTTCCACCATCTGGAAATGGAAGTCGAAGGTCTGGAGGAACCAGATGACCAACGAGGCGATGAAGATGACGGTGAAGGCGCGTTGCAGGAAGTCCTTGGTCTTGTCCCACAGCAAGTGGGCGACGTTTTTCGCACTCGGCAGGCGGTAGTTGGGCAGCTCCATGACGAAGGGCGCCACGTCGCCTTTGTTGCCAAACCATTTGGTGAACAAGGCGGTGACGATGCCCACAATGATGCCCAACAGATAGAGGCAAATCAGGACCAAGCCGCCGTGATGCGGGAAGAACATGCTGGTGAAGAAGGCGTAGATCGGGATTTTGGCCGAGCAGCTCATGAAAGGTGTCAGCAAGATGGTGCGCCAACGGTCGTGGGCCGAGTGCAGGGTGCGTGTCGACATGACGGCAGGCACGGTACAGCCGAAGCCGATGAGCATGGGCACGATGCTGTGGCCGGTGAGGCCAAGGCGGCGCAAGAAGCTGTCGCTGACGAAGGCCACACGCGCCATGTAGCCGCTGTCTTCCAACAGGCTGAGGAAGAAGAACAGCAATATGATAATAGGTACGAAACTTAGCACGCTGCCCACGCCGCCGAAGATGCCGTCGACGACGAGCGATTGCACGGCGGGACTGACATTCCAGTTGGACAAAGCTGTGCCGCACTGCTCGCCGAGCCACGAGATGCCTTGGTCGAGCCAGTCCTGCAAGGGCGCGCCGAGGGCGTCGATGCTGAGCCAGATGATGCCCATCATGACGAGGACGAAGATGGGGATGGCGGTCCACTTGCCAGTGAGGATGCGGTCGATGCGGCGGCTGCGCTGGTATTCCTTGCTTTCCTTGGGCTTCACCACGGTCTTGTCGCAGAGCCGCTTGATGAAAGCGAAACGCATCTCGGCCATGGCTGCGGCGCGGTCGAGGCCGCGTTCTTCTTCCATCTGTAGGATGAGGTGCTCGAGGGTCTCTTTCTCGTTTTGCGAGAGTTGCAAGGCCTCCATGACGATGGCGTCGCCTTCGATGAGCTTGGAGGCGGCGAAACGCACGGGGATGTCGGCGCGCTGCGCGTGGTCCTCGATGAGGTGCATGATGCTATGCAGGCAACGGTGCACGGCGCCGCCGTGGTCGTCCTTGTCGCAGAAGTCCTGACGAATAGGTGCTTCCTGGTATTTCGCGATGTGGATGGCGTGGTCTACAAGTTCGTTGATGCCTTCGTTTTTGGCTGCCGCGATGGGCACCACGGGCAGACCGAGAATCTGTTCCATCTCGTTGACGAGGATGCTACCGCCGTTGTTGCGCACCTCGTCCATCATGTTGAGGGCCAGCACCATAGGCGTGCCCAATTCCATGAGTTGCATGGTGAGGTAGAGGTTGCGCTCGATGTTGTTGGCATCCACGATGTTGATGATAGCCTTGGGTTTCTCTTTGATGATGAACTCACGCGAGACAATCTCCTCAGCGGTGTAGGGCGACAGCGAATAGATGCCCGGCAGGTCGGTGACAGAGGTCTCGGGATGCCCTTTGATGACGCCGTCTTTGCGGTCGACGGTGACGCCAGGGAAGTTGCCCACATGTTGGTTGGCGCCCGTCAGCTGGTTGAAGAGCGTGGTCTTGCCACAGTTTTGCTGTCCGGCGAGGGCAAAGGTCAGCTTGGTGCCTTTGGGCAAGGACTTTTCGTGCTTTTTGTCGTGGTAGATGCCTTCCTCGCCCAAGCCCGGGTGGGCGTTGTGGTCGGGGAGGGAGGTGATGTAAAGGCGGTTGAGGTCGAAGCTCTCGTCGGTTTCGTCGGTCAGGGTGCCGTCGCAAGGCTGCACTTCGATGAGGGCGGCATCGGCTTTACGGAGCGTCAGCGCGTAGCCGTGGACCATGATTTCCATCGGGTCGCCCAGAGGCGCGTATTTCACGATTTTGATGGCGGCATCGGGGATGAGGCCCATGTCGAGGAAATGCTGGCGCTGCGAGCCTTCGCCTCCAACAGCCTTAATATGAGCCAATTGTCCTATGTTGAGTTGGTCAAGGGTAATCATTGTAGATTGTTTTTTCAGCTTGCAAAAATACAAAGACGTTTCGTACGCACGACTCCTAATTAATAATACTTTTTGTGGAAAAACATCCTCATTTGTGGGGAAGAGAGTTGTTTTTGTGGAGTTTCCCCTTCGGGGAATCTCCTATATATAACATTACACCATTTCCCACTCGAAAACTAGTATATAATTTCTCCTCTTGTGATGAACCGCACGCTTACTTCAGGCTTTTTGTTGCCCTCGGGCTTGGATTCATATAGGAACTTCACCTCGGATTGACCTTCGTCCAAATAAGCTACACCTCGGGCCTCGATTTCTTCTATCTTGTTGTAGTTCAAGTCAGTGATGTAGGCCGAGCCGTCGAAGTCGAAGAAGAGGTGTTGTCCGGCTTTGAGGGTGCAGGGGAGGTAGAGGATGCCGTTGGGTGTGCGTAGCTCCATTTCGCTGATGCTGCCTTTGCCTTCCACGGCGATGCGAAGGGCGAAACGGCTCTTGTAAGGGCTGTCCCAGGTCCAGGTGTCGTCGCCGAAGCCGCAGAAATAGCGGCGTGAGATATGCTGGGCAAACAATAGATAAGTCGAGTCACCGGCTTTTTCGATGTGCCAGTTGCCGTAGGGGTCTTTGAACAGCTCTTTTTGCTCCTCGCTGAAGAGGCTGTCCTGACGCAGCGACTCCCAAAGGTTGACGGTGTTCAGCATCTTGTCGGTCAGGCCGTGGCGGCGCATGGCTTCCGCGCTGAAGTCGAGGCCGAAGCCCGCATCGAAGGCGGCAGCTTTGCTAAGGAACCACTCCAGTTCTTCCATCGTGGTAGCCTTACGTTTTTTGTCGGCGAGGTGGATCTGGAAGTTACCGATCATCCAAGGCATCTGGTGTTCGTTATAGTAGGCTTGCCTCTCGGTCAGTGTCTCCACGATTTTGGTGCGCATCGATTCGGTCCAGAGCTGGTTCTCGTTGACGCGGCTCAGGTAGGGCCACGACATGGGGGTGAGCTGGTCGGCTTGCAGGAGTTTGTCGGGGTTGTATCGGTGCATGGTGTCGAGGAGGTGGGCGATGGCGGTGTCGCCTTGCTCGCTGTGTCCATAGCTTTTCAAGTCGTTGAATATCAATAGTGAGACATCGGCCTTTGCCAGCTTCTTGGCTTCAGCCTGCACCATCTTGTCTTGCAGCTCGAGGTCGGGGAGGAGGGCGCGTTCGGGCGTGTCCCAGAGCTTGTAGACGGTGGCGTCTTTGGAGTGCGCGCTTTTCTTCGTCCCGAAGGCGCCGCGCACGCAGCCGAAGAACAGGTGGATGTTGCCGACGGCCTCGGTGCTGCGGTAGGTGACCAGCTCGTCGTCGATTTGCAGCACATTGATGCTCCCGGGCTGGCTGAACAGCTCGGAGTGGTAGACGGCAAACTCGGTTTGGCTCTCATTGATAGGGAGTTGCAGGTGCAGCTGACCTTGTTTCAGCAGGAGCTTCGAGGGCTTGGGCGTGACGTATTTGCTGTCGGTAGGGATGCGGTTAATCAGCACCGTGAGGCCCATGTCGAGGCCTGCCTGACGGCATTTGGCTTTCAGAAAAGCCGTGTCTTTGGGGGTGTAGTTGGCGATGAGATACGACTTGCTGCTTCGGGGAACGACAGGTTCTTGCGCGGCTGCAAATAGTCCGCAGAACAACAGGCAAACGATGGCTAAAGTCCGCTTCATCAGTCGATTCCTCTCAGGTCTTTATAGAGTTGCACAGCGTAGAGGTCGGTCATGTTGGAGATGAAGTCGACGACGGACTGGAGCTTGGCGTAGGTGTCGTCGGTCTCCACCTTGAACTGCTCGGGGATGAGCGAGAGCAGCTTCTTATTATAAGGTGTGCCCGGGTTCATCACGGCGTCGGTGAAGTCCTCCAGCAGCGTCCCGATGACATTGAAACCGGTCAGCTCAATTTTTACCACCGAGGGATGGCGGTAGATGTGCTTGACTGACTCGTCGCGGCAGAGGTCAAGGGCATTCTTTTCAAACTCAGGGAGATACGAGATGAGGCTCTTCTCGAAGCGGCCTTCCATGATGGCATCGTAGTGCTTGACGAAGATGTCGCTGGCCAGGTTCACCAGCTTGTTGATGAGCATGGCGCGGAGGAAGGCCATGCGCTCGTTGACGTCGCTCACGTCGCGGTAGGCGTCGTCGCGGTGCTTGAAGAAGTCCTTGTCTTTCACAGGGTCGAAGAACGACACGAAGCAGTTCTCGATGGCCTCGGTGCTGATGATGCCGCGCTTGTGGGCGTCTTCCATGTCGAGGACGAGGTAACAGATGTCGTCGGAGGCCTCCATCATATAGGAAAGGGGATGGCGGGCATAGACCAGATGCTCATCGTCGATGCGCGGGATGCCGCATTCGTTGACGACTTCCTCGAAGGCTGGGATTTCCGAATAAAAGACGTTGTATTTCTTGCGGTTACCTTTGTTGAAGGAAGGGTAGGGGTATTTCAATAAAGTGGCCAAAGTCGCGGACGTCAGTGAGAAGCCGCCCGCGCGCCGACCCGTGAACTGGTGTGTCAGCTGGCGGAAGGCGTTGGCGTTGCCTTCGAAGGCGATGAGGTCGCTCCACTGCTCGGGCAAGACCTTGTTTTCCAATGCTTTGCCTTGCCCGTCGCGGAAGAAGCTGCTGATGGTGTCTTCGCCTGAGTGACCGAAGGGCGGGTTGCCGAGGTCGTGGGCCAGACAGGCTGAGGCCACGATGGTCTCGATGTCGGACTGACGCTCTTTCAATTCGGGGTGTTTCTTGGCCAGTTTCTCGACGGTACGGCAGGCGATGGAGCGTCCCACGCTGGCCACTTCGAGGCTGTGGGTCAAGCGGTTGTGGACCATCTGCGCGCCTGGCAGGGGGAAGACCTGGGTCTTGTTTTGCAGGCGGCGGAAGGGGCTGCTGAAGATGATACGGTCGTAGTCGCGCTGGAAGGAGCTGCGGATGTCGGGGCTTTTGTGCGGCTGCGCGTAGCGTTTGTTGGATAGCAAATCGTTCCAATTCATTGGAAATATGGTTTTGAATACTGCAAAAATAAGAAAAAAACAATTCGGAATGCGGAATTCGGAATGCAGAATAGTCTGAATCATTCAGCATTCCACATTCAGCATTCCGCATTCAAAAAAAAAAACCTATTTTTGCGGCCAAATTATAAGCCATCACACCATGTGGGTAGTCTTATCTTTGATTTCGGCCTTCCTGTTGGGCTTCTACGACATCTTCAAGAAACAGACCGTCGTCAATAACGCCATCATACCTGTCCTTTTCTATAGCACCCTCGTTAGCGGCCTCTTGTTCCTGCCGTTTGTGCTGCTGTCGCATTTCAAGCCTTACATCTTTGCTGGCGGCTTCATGGAGAAGCTCTACATCGAGCCGTTGACGCTCCAGCAGCACCTGTTCATCTTGGGCAAGACCGCCCTCATCCTCGCCTCGTGGATGTTCAGCTACTCGGCCATGAAGCACTTGCCGATCACCGTGGTGGGGCCGGTCAACCAGCTGAGGCCTGCGATTTCGGTGGTGTTGTTGTTCTTGATTTTCCAAGAGAAACTTACTGTGTTGCAATGGGTTGGCGTGGTGCTCGCCATCGTGTCGTTTTACTTGATGAACCGCTCGGGCAAGTTGGAGGGCATCCATTTCAAGTCAAACAAATGGGTCTACATGTTGCTCGGCTCGGCCATCCTCGTGGCCTTGAGCGGGGTCTACGACAAGTTCCTGCTGAGCTATATCGACAAGCCCATGTCGCCCGCCACCATCCAGGCCTGGTACACCATCTACGACTTCTTGATGATGGCTGTACTGTTCTGGATAATTTGGTTTCCGAAGCGGCAAAAACAACCTTTCGAGTGGCGTTGGGGCATCGTGGCGATGGCGGTTTTCGTCACCGTGGCCGATGTCATTTATCTCACGGGTTTGAAGCAAGAGGCAGCCGTGGTGGTGCTCATCCCGCTCATCCTTTACGGCGTACGCCTCATCGTGTCGTTCGTCTACGGCATTTTCGGCTTCAAGGAGCAGAATATCCGCAGCAAGATTGTGCCGCTGCTCATGGTTTTGGCGGCGCTGGTGTGCCTCTGCATTTGACCAAAATCTTGATTTCGTGCAAAAATGTTTCTTGAAAAATCTTGATTTCGTGCAAAAATGTTTCTTGAAAAATCTTGATTTCGTGCAAAAATGTTTCTTGAAAAATCTTGATTTCGTGCAAAAATGTTTCTTGAAAAATCTTGATTTCGTGAAAAAGTTATATTTTTGCGGCTGGAATTCAATGTAATATTTGAAATGAAACGAAAGGTTTACAATGAGTTGCTTCATTGGAAGCAAAAAGAGCAGGGCAAGGTGGCTCTTATGGTGGAAGGTGCAAGACGTGTCGGGAAGAGCTATATTGTCGAAGAATTTGCCAAAAATGAATATAAATCCTACATTCTTATCGATTTCGCTCACATCAGCAGGGACATGAAGGCTGTGTTCGATAATTATCTTAATGAGACGGACCTGTTTTTGAAGTTCCTTCAGAATGTATCAGGAGTGAAGTTGCATGAACGCGATTCGTTGATAATCTTTGACGAGGTGCAGAAATATCCTTTGGCACGGCAAGCCATCAAGCATTTGGTGGCCGATGGGCGTTACGATTACATTGAGACGGGTTCGCTAGTCAGCATCAACGAGAACACGGAAGGGATTCTCCTGCCTTCTGAGGAACGTCCTTTGCCGATGCACCCGATGGACTTTGAGGAGTTTCTGTGGGCACTTGGCGACGAGATGACCATGCCTTTTGTTAGAGAGTGTTTTGAGAAGAAAATGCCAATGGGCCCGATGCACCGCAAGGCGTTGACTTTGTTCAGGCAGTACCTCATTGTGGGGGGCATGCCACAGGCTGTGGACAAGTATGTGAAGACTGGGAGCTTCAAGGAGGTGGACATCGTGAAGCGTGACATCCTCACTTTGTACCGGCGCAGCATTGATAAGCACTCCAAGGGCTACCGTGAGAAGGTGAAGGCCGTGTTCGACCAGGTTCCGGGCGAGTTACAGAAGCACGAGAAACGCTTCAAGCTTTCGGATTTGGCCGAGGATGCCCGTTTCCGTTCGTATGAAACTTCGTTTCTCTGGCTGCAAGATGCCAAAATCATCAATATGTGTTATGGCGTCACTGAGCCTCAGGTGGGCATGAGGCTGAAACAGGATAGCTTGACTTTCAAATGTTACATGGGCGACACGGGACTGCTCATTTCACATGCCTTTGACGAAAAGGCCATACAAGGGGAGGAGCTGTACCAGAAACTGCTGTTGGACAAGCTTGAAATCAATTCTGGGATGTTGGTGGAGAACATCGTGGCACAGATGATCATGGCAGGCGGCCATAAACTATTCTTCTATAGCAATGCTTCAAGGGAGAACGCCGCCGACCGGATGGAAATAGACTTCCTCGTGGAGAAGCCCACACTGACCAACGCGCACAATATTTGTCCCATTGAGGTGAAATCGGGAAAGAATTATACCCTGTCATCCTTGAAGAAATTCCGCCAGAAATTTGCCAATCAACTGGCAACACCTTATGTCGTGCATTATCAGGATTACAAAGAAGTCGACGGTATTGTCTATCTCCCCATCTATATGGTGCCGATGCTGTAAAAGCAGCCCCCAAAATTCTCAATTAATTTCACCCATCCCTCCCTTTTTCCCTCCCAACCCCAGCTTTGTTTCAATGAGACGCAAAATCTTGGGTCTCAAAATGGGGTATGCTTTTGTAATTGATTGAGTGCCAATCGATTACCCCCCCCCTAGGCATATTATAAATAAATAATAAAAATTCGCGCGATTTCCTTTCAATTATTGGACTAAAAGTCGTATCTTTGCGGACTTTTAGCCGAAGAATAACCATGAACATTATGGGCTTTTCTAAATCGTTGAAAATAAAAGAAATAAGAAGTATGAACAAGATGAAGTCTTTATATAATCATTCCAGAATCGGCGGTTTCGCCAAGTTTTTCGCCGTGGCCGCGCTCTGCTTGGCCCCGTTTTTCGGATGGGGACAAACCCCTGGCGTTTATTATATTGATAACTACAATAACCATAATCAGACCTCGAATAAGCGTTATTATCTCATTCCTGCCGACGACCCTGATCAAGACGATTATCACGACGCTTTCTATTCGTCGAATTATTCCTCGCAAAATGGAGACCCAGAGAGGCCTTTCCTCACCACTTACAAAACCAACAAAGATGCTGCAGTTGTACCTTCTGGCGTAATCAATAATTTGCCAAACAACTCTGTCTGGGTTTGGGAAAAGGTTGTTGATGAAGATGGTGAGTTTTTCCGTATCATTCATCTTTCTTCTGGAAAGTATGTGGTTCATGACCCCCCCTATTCCAGCAAACCCAATCGTGCATCTATGCACTTGCTTGCCACCGATTCGCCTGGTGAGAACGCCAAGTTTGCAATTACTCAAAGTGAAGGTGGCTATTATATTCGTCCGAAAAGTGTAACATCAGGAAATAGGTATTTCAACCCATCAGGGAGCAACAAAGATTATTATCATGGACAGGGTGGTAATGATGGTGATGCTAAGGACTATGAGGGTCTTATTGGACTTTGGAGTAATAATAGTAATCCACAAAACTCCCGTTGGTTCACGGAAGCTACGCTTCTTTTAAAACCCACCATCAATATGGATGCTTCAACCAACATCGTCACTGTGACGGACAACAACAGCCTGCCTCGGGGATACAAGATCCGCTATGAGGTCTCCACTGACCCCGCAGTCATCGCCGAGCCCACGCTGCTCGCTGACCCTACTGCCAGCAGCGATACTATGACTAATGGACAAGACACTGTGACACAAGCCTGTGTTATCAAGGCGGTGGTGGAACGCTATGGCGTGGTACTCACTGAGGTAGCTACCGAAACTTTTGTGCCTACGCTTCCTGACGCTCCATCCTTCGATTTAACCTGTACCGACAGGCTAATCATCACTTGCTCCAGTCACCCTAGTGCCCAAATCTACTACACCAAGACCTCGGGCGACGGCACCCAAACCGACCCTGACGACCCCGACCCCGCCAACCATGTCGGTACGCTGTATGAGGGACCACTCACCCTCGCTGTCGGCGACAAGGTGAAAGCCATCGCCTGCCTCTATGGGACGCTTTACTCCGACGTTTCGTTATACGAATACGATTCCCCGATTACTCATACTGATGAACCGACCATTGAGCGTACGGATATCGATGAAGTCACCATCACAGGCCCGGTTGGTAGCAAAATCTATTATACCACCAATGGAGAAGACCCTGAAATTTCGGGTGATGGCTATGACAGCCCGAAGACCTTTACTTACGATGAATCCAACTTGATTGAGGTGCGCGCCGTGGCCAAGGCCGAGGGCATGGAAGCTTCTTGCGTCGGCAGACGTTTCATGGTGCCTCAACCCACCTCGGTGACGGTCACCGACGAGGATTGTACCTCGACTTCGCCCCAATGCAACAAGTTGGTCGTCACCCTTCCCGAGGGTGTCACCAACGCCAGGTATGCCGTCACTGCGGGCGACGGCAGCGCGGCCCCCAACATCGATGCCGTTCCCAATCCATATATTTTATACACTGGGGGTAGCGAAGGTCTTAGCCTCGACTATCTTGACGGCAGCAACGAATGGTACACCGTCCATGTCTATGCGGTCAAAAGTTCGGACCATTCTTATCAAGCCGAGTCCGTAAGCCATCAGATGACGACCTCAGGCAAGCCTGTGCTGACGCCTCCCGTAGGCTCCAGCCCTATCGTCGGCATCAGCGGCGGCGTGTTTGGCGACGTGGCCGTCTGCACTATCGACATGGGCACCCCTGAAGACGAAATGGACGATATCGTGGAGGAGGTGTCTATCGCTTCCAATGGTACGGCCCAATACTCCATCCCGAACAATGCCGTGGGTACCCTCACGGTCGCCTTCCAGCATGGTGTGTGGCAGCCTTCGTGCGGAGCCACCTATGCCATTCCTGCCGCGCCAGCCAAGCCTACGTGGAGCCAAAGCTGCGACAACAAGCTCAGTCTCCATACTACCTCGCCTATGGCGGTGATTCACTACACCATCGACGGAACCGCGCCCACCCTTAGCAGTCCCACCTATACCGAGGGCTGCCTCTACAACATCCCCATCAACACCCGTGTGCGTGCCAAGGCTTTTCAAGGCTTCCTCAGCTCTGCGGAGTTGGACTATACGTATCAGCCTATCCATGTGAATACGCCGCAATTCTTTGTGAACGGCACCACGGTCACTCTTTCCATCCCTACGGGCACCACCGTGTATTATACCCAAAGTGAGGGAACACAGCCAGGTGTGGTTCCCGCTGACCCCGCCGACCCCGATCCTGATGACTCCAACACCCACGAATATGATGAGGATGACCCCATCACTATTACAGGAGGCAACATCATCACGGTGTTCAAGGCCATCGCTATTCCTTCCAACCCTGCCTATGCCTCATGCGTGGTGCGCGTGGCGACCCGCGAAGGCTATAGTATCAATAGCGTAGATGACCTCGATTCGTTGAGCGAACATCCCGGCAGCTATTTCTTTGTTCTCTCTGATGTTGATGCTACAGGTTTCACCGAAACGGTGGGTGAATTTACAGGAGTACTCGACGGCAACTATTACGTCATCAGCAACTTGAGTGTGCCATTGTTTAACACCATCAACGGTTCTACCGACCACAACGCCGCAGTTCTGAATGTCATGTTAAAGAATGTCACCATTGAAACCACAGGCAACGCCGGAGCCATTGCCAAAACAGCCGATGGTTACACCCGTATCTACAACTGCGGCATACTACCGGATAATCCCGACGGCACTACTACTTCGAGCATCAGCGGCGCTACCAGCGGCATTGCCAAAGTAGGTGGATTGGTGGGTGAGCTTAAAGGCACAGCCCGCGTCATCAACTGCTTCAGCTATGCCAATGTCACGGGCGGTAGCCATCGAGGCGGCATTGTTGGCTACAATGCTTATGGCTCCACAAACGCTGACCTCAGGACCATGGTGATGAATTGCATGTTTTATGGCGACATTTCAACAACAGGCAACGTTGAGCGAATTGCACCAGTCTATGGTGGCGAAATTATCTCCAACTCCGGCAGCACGGGGTTGAACAACTTCAACTACTTCCGTTTCAACAGTCCCTATGTTGAATCATTAGAGAGTTTTGGTAACAGGTATAACTGCGCCTTGGGTGCCCAAGACCGTTTTTTGGAGCGTTTTGAGTTTTTCCGCTACATCCTGAACAGCAACCGCAAGCTGGCCATGTGGTACGTGAGCGGCAGTGTGGCTAATGCCGCTGAGGAGATGGGCCATTGGGTACTCGACAAGAGCGTCGCCCCATATCCCATCTTGAAGGAGGGCGGAGGTGTCTATCCTTCCATCATCAACCCCGATGCTGCTCATGCCATTCCTATCGACCCCGACAATGTCCATCGCAACGAAGGCCGCAAGTTGGGTGAGCTGACGGTGAACATCAGTACAAGCAATACCGCTGGTGGCGGCGTGGACTGGCCCTCTGGTATCACCTTCAGCCAAACCTCATTCTCGCTCAATGTCATCGACAAGGACGAGGCCAACTACAACTTCAATTACAAGAAAGTGCAGCTGCCCTATTACCACGAAGTGGGCGACAAGAACTACACTGACAACAAGGTGGTCACGGGTTGGAAGATTATAGAATTCACAGGCGGTACGCCTGGCGAATTCGCTACAGGTGTTGATGCGCCAGCCTACAACTTCGTTGACCGTGCCTGCACCAACAAAGACCTATATGGCACTAATGGCAGCTACCGTGTCTTCAACCAAGGCGCCTATTATGAGGTGCCTGACGGAGTGACAGCCATCACCATCGAGCCTTACTGGGCCAAGTGCGTCTATCTCCGTGATGCGACCTATGATGTCACCTACGGTGGCCAAACTGCCTGTTCAGTAAATAATATGGGCGTTTTCCCTGAGGATGATTCCTTTAATGATCAAGACGTCTATCACAAGTATTCCGATGCTCTTACTCACCTTGAACCTGGCTCGGGTACCGATGGTTACACCGTGTATGACGCTGCTGTCGTTTTGGTGGGCAATTACCATGAATTCTTTGGTGACCACCCGTTTGGTACTTCCAACACGCCTATCACCATCATGTCGGCCGACCTTGACAACGACAATGAGCCTGACAACACCTTCTTTTATCAGCATGATGACCGTCGCGCCGTCATGCCCATCCGTTTCGACTTCATCAACATTCCCGGTATCGGCATGGCGCAGAAGGAAAACGGTGCCACGACCAACTTCCAGCCGGGTATCTTCCGTCCCACAGGCTGGTTTGAGATTACCAATACGGTACTTATCCATTTCGGACAATTCGAATACGCCGATAAAGAGGCCAAAACCATCGAGGCTCCCTTGATTTTGCATGGTGGACTCTACGAACAATTTGTTTCGGCACGCCGTAAGGATGCTGTGAAAACCAACTATATTCTCATAGGCGGTAATGCTTGGTTCAAGAACTTCGCCAACGGCTGTCATACGGGTGATGCTGAGGGGAATACGCCCAAGGTACCTATTTCGGTGGCAGGTGGCGATTATGAACATTTTTATCTTTCCGGCATTTACCGTCCGCAGTGGGGTGGCAACGACGACAATGCCGAATGCTACATTGATGGCGGTCGTTTTGACGAAGTGGCTGGCGCGGGTATGCAGATTATCAAAGGCAATGTGACATGGCTCATTAACGCAGCTGACATCAAGGCATTCTATGGCGGAGGCATCAATGATGCCAATCCTGTCGGAGGTCATATCTCGACCACCATCAGCAACAGCTACGTGGATGAGTTCTGCGGAGGCCCCAAGTTTGGTAATGTGCAAGCAGGAAAGTTAGTAACTAATGAAGCCACTAACTGCCACTTTGGCAATTACTTTGGCGCCGGTTATGGCGGCACGTCTATCAACCGTGTTGGTGTCGAGGACCTTTCCTATAATAGTGCCGTTGACTATACTAATTGGAATACTTGGGTGACAACTTATTATCATCGAGCTTATCAGGAGGATCAAGCCACCAACATACCTACTGGTACAGCAGGGTCTCTTGAGGTGAATGCCATCTCGGTGGGTTACGATTATGAATACTTTTTCTACTCTGGTGGAACAACCTTGAAAAAGGTGGCTCGTTTCTATATCAACTTTGCCTCGCTTTCTACCGCTTCTACCAATGATGTCACCTCCACGCTTAGAGGGTGTACCATCGGCAACTTCTATGGAGGCGGCAAATTCGGCGCAGTCAATGGTGATGTCGAGTCTACGCTTACTGACTGCACTGTCACGGGGGATGCCTTTGGCAGTGGTTATTCTGGAGCCGTAGCCACATGCGAAGTATTGCCTTTGGAGGGATTTGACCCGAAGCCGCATTACGATAACAACGCAGGTGTTTTCAACGACGACAAAGTGGCGGCGGAGGGATACCCTGAAGCGGTGGTCTATACTTGGACACATGCCGAGTCGGTTTCTGAGGACCATGACTTCGATGAAGAACATCATTATATTTATACCACAAAGGACCTCACTAACCTCGGCGCCGTGCTAGGCAACGCCACCCTCACCATCAACGGCAACAGCGTGGTGCATGGCGATGTGTATGGCGGCGGGGCCTTGTCAAGTTCTAACACGGGGACATCAGGGGGCACTACGCAAGTCAACATCGATGGCGGCAGCTTCGGTGGCAACATCTATGGAGGCGGCAAGGGCGACAAGGCCAGCTTGGGCACGGGTCATTCCGATGTGGCTGTCACCGAAGATGTCGTGGTGGTCAACATCGGTAACGACTCGCAATCGTCGAACAACGTCGTCTTCACCAACCTCGATACCAAAGGCTCGGTGTTTGGCGGCAACAACATCAACGGTACGCCGAAGGGGGATGCTACCGTCAATATCTATGTGACCAAACATGATGAGCACAACGCGGCCTCTTATACAGGAAGCGACGCCACCTTTGCCATCGCCGATGTGTTTGGCGGCGGCAACGAGGCCAACTATGAGCCATCGGCAACGACCAACAAGGTCACGGTGAATATCTTCGGCTGCGAAAACACCGTCCGTCGTGTGTTCGGCGGCGGCAACGCGGCAGCGGCAGGCTCCAGCACCCAAGACATCGACGGGGTGTACACCAACATTGAAGGCGGCCGCTTCTACCAAGTGTTTGGCGGCGGCAACGGCGAAAGGGGAGAGGACTACGGCGCTAATATTTATGGCGACGTGAATCTCGGCATCCACGGCGGCAACGTGGGACAGTCCTTTGGCGGCAGTAACCAGCACGGCACCATTACGGGCGACATCAACATCGTGGTGGACAACACTGGCCCCTGCGAAGAAAACAACTTGTTGGTGAACGAGTTCTTCTGTGGAGGCAACTATGTGGACATCACAGGTGACTTGGTGACCGACATCCTTTGTAGCGACGGCATGGAAATTGAAAACCTCTATGGCGGCTGCAATCAGGCCGACATCTCGGGCAATGTCGTTCTCAATGTCTATGGCGGCATCTATACCAATGTCTTTGCTGGCTCGAAGGGCGATTCGATTACCCAGGGTTCGGGACATATCAACAAAGCAGCCAACATTTTGGGCAATGTCACCCTCAACCTTTATGGTGGCACCATCAAGAACGCCTTTGGCGGCAGCAATGTCTACGGTAATATCAACGGACGCATTGTCGTCAATGTACTTGACGAGGAGGGGAGCTGCCCGCTTTATGTCACCAACATCTACGGCGGCAGCAATGAGACGAACTATACGCCCACCAGTGCTTTGGTGCCCGACCATGTAAGCCCCATCGTCAATGTGATACATGCCAAGTACGGCATTCTCGGCAATGTGTATGGCGGCTCGAAAGGTATTGCGAATGCTGTAGGAGATGACGTAACCACGGTCACGGCCTATCCGTTAGTGAATATTGGCTATGACGCAACAAGCATGGAACAATACATCCCTGAAGATGAGCCTGGAAACAATGTTTACACCGTTCCCGCTTATCCGAGAGCTATCATCTCGGGCAGCGTGTTTGGCGGTGGCGATGCGGCCAAGATTGATGGCAACACGGTGATTTATCTCCGCAACCGCGCCAAGGTGTTCGGCAACATCTATGGCGGCGGCAACATGGGTGAGGTCACGGGAAATACGAAAGTGATTGTGAATGGAGCGAATAATTAAAATGTTAAGTATACCGAATTATCATTCTACTATGAAAAGAAGCAATATATATATGATAGGTGTAGCGAAAACAGCCCGCCGAATCGCCGCGAGCTGCCTCTTGCTCTTTTTCCTGGCTGGCAATGCCTTGGCGCAAAATGACTCGCCCTTTGTCATCAAGAAGGGAGACAACTATTTGGCGCACGTGAAGGAAGGGGGAAACTATGTGGTGCGAAATGCCGTATCATTCAATCCTGCTACCTGCCTATGGTATTCAGGCCCTGACCACAACCCCACGGGATACACCCACAACTATTACTTCGAGGACGACGAGGGCGAACTGCGGTTCCTTGCCGCTCCGTTGCAACCCAACGCCACATTGTCGCTGTCCAACTCGTTGCCTTCAGTATCCATGTTGCGCAACACCGACCAAATCTATTACTTCTACAACTGGGACCCCGAAATCCATTTGAACGGCATACCCGAAGGAGGTGGTGTGGCCAAAGGACATAGGTATTATGTTGACAACTCGGAACAATGTACGGCATGTGGCGGAAACTGGGCACAACAGACAAATGGCACTTTCCAGTGTTGGAAGGTTTATTGGATTGAGAATGTAGGAACGAATTGGAAACTGTCATCGGTATCACAGTATAATATTACAGCAAATGGCGCCCGTTACCGTAAAGTGACGATTACGGAGCATGAGAAAAATGTTACAGCTGGTGGCTTAACCACATTGACAGTTCCCAGGGAAATGAATTTTGAAGGGAATTCGGAACTTTCGGCATCAGTAGAAAGCCCCTATAGCTACATACCCGCCTATACCAACTATGTTTTCTTGGAGAGCAGCTCAACATCTGTTCACAACTATTGGGACGGTGAAGACCATTCGGCAGCCATACCCTTACAGCAGAACGACGTCGACATCGTAAGTGAAAGCATAAGCTACCAGTGGACCATTTCTGGCGACGGTGCAGAATACTTGTCGTTTGTAAATAGCTCATCAAACCCTGAAACGACGAGCACTTTATCATCGCCAATACTCTACTACGTCATCGAGAACAACACCGGCCATAAGACGGCCACGATAACCGTCACCGTCACTTATACTGATGAAGTCGGTAAGCAGACCACACAGACGCGCTCGGCCACGGTTTTGGTGAAGACCCCTTGCCAGAATCCTATACAGGCTGCTCCACCGGTCATCACCTATGTGGGTGTCACGGTGTCGTGGGTGGCCACTGCCGACAGCTACACGGTCTATTGGAAAAAGGACGATTCCTCAGCAGAATGGAGCTCGGCCACGGTGAACGGTGCCACCTCTTACACCATCACTGGCTTGGAATACAATACGCGTTATGTATACAAAGTAACCACTGATTGCGGTACTAATATCCCGACGGAATACCGCTTCACAACTAAGGAAGAACCTGGTTTGATGGTGGTTGGTGCCATCTTCGGCGGCGGTCGTATGGCCAATGTGGGTGGCAAGACCGAGGTGGTTATCGTCAACTGCGACAGCATCGGTGGCATCTATGGCGGCAACGACATCGCTGGTGAAGTGGAAGGTGCTGATGGCTCCACCATTATGTTGGGTGTCAACTCGGGTGACCCCACCTACGGTTCATACGGTACCACCGGTGATACTATCAGGTTTGGCTCGGTGTATGGCGGCGGCAACGGCTACTATGCCTACAACGGCACCTCCTTTGTAGCGGCCACCAGCAATTACACTTCTGAGTATGTGGCTGATGGAGCCAGCGTGATGGCTATGACGCCGGAGCACACGGTGGGCGATGCAGTATGGACCAACACGAGCGGTGCGTCAAAGACCTTAGAGTTTCCCAAGATTGTCAAGACGGCCATCACGGTGAGCAACGACTTTGTCAAAGCCGACTCCATCTTCGGCGGCGCCAAAAACGCCTTCTTGACGGCTGCTACTGGCAACGGTTCCACCATCACTATCGATGGAGGCACCATCATGGCTGTGTTTGGCGGCAACAATTTCGGCGGCGGTCAAGGCTATGGCAAACATTACATTGAAGTGAACCAAACCAAGACCAAACTTGCCTTGGACATCCATAACACGGACACCAAGGGCTATGGCCGCAACTTTGGCATCCGCTACCTCTTTGGCGGTGGCAACAAAGTGTATGGCTCTACAACGGACATCCGCATTAATGGTGGTCAGATTGACAATGTGTTTGGCGGCGGCAACGCTGCCGACGTTTATGATGCCAATGTGACGGTCAATTGCTCCTTGGGTGCCTATTCAAGCGAGCACCCCTACACCTTCGGCAATACCTACACCAACGCCATCCCCACCACTTATTCCAGCGGAGACATCTCCATTAAGGATGACTATGCTTGGGACGGCAAAGGCATCTACAACGTGCGCAACCTATACGGCGGTAACAACTTGCAGGCTATGGAGGGTGTGCCTACCGTTACCCTGACCTCGGGCAGCGTGGGTACGGTGTATGGCGGCGGCAATGCAGGCGATATGTTGGCATACGAAGACGACGGTGGCATCGACGAGGACGGCAACGGCAGCAACGATTTTACATTCAACTACGGTACCTATGTGGAGTTGAGCCATGCTGACATGATCGTTGACTATATTTATGGCGGCTGTCGCATGAGTAATGTGGACTACAGCACATGGGTGAAAATCGTGGACGGCCATGTGGGCACCGTGTTTGGTGGCTGCAATGTGAGTGGCGACGTGGGAAGCACCTGTGTCAATCCCAATGCAGCACCTGGAACGGAAGCTTATCAGGTCGTTCAAGGCGGTACCTACGTTGAAACCTCTGGCGGCACGATTTACAAGAACCTCTTTGCCGGCGGCAATGGTTTCTACCACTGCAACGCAAACTTCCATTATTCAGGGACCATCTTCTATACAGATGAAAACTATTTAGGCAGGATTATCCCCACTCACAACGAGACCCATGCTTTTGTGAAGACTGGAGCTATCGTCAAGGGCAATGTTTATGCCGGCGGCAACTTGGCTCCTGTGGGTTTCCTTGACATAGTAGCCCCTACTTTCCCGTCCTTCCCCACCAATGCTGTGGGCTGGGCTTTGGTGCATATCTATGGCGGCACGGTGATGGGCAATGTGTATGGTGGCGGCAACATGGCCGACATCTATGGCAACAACGACGTGTTGGTGGCAGGTGGCAGTGTTACGGCCCTTTATGGAGGCAACGACCGCACGGGTCAGGTGGCGGAATACTCCAACCGAGTCCTTCCCCTTAATTATCAATATGCCACGGATGGCCACACCTCGTTGGTTAATCCCGAAGTACACGCCTACGTAAGAGTAACCGGCAGCCCCACCATTCAAGAGGTGTATGGTGGCGGCAATGGTGACTACGACTACGAAAACGGCGATGAAATTGTCCCTGAGTATTGCAACGACCACGAATCAGGCCCCATCCAGAGCAATACTTTTGTTGATATTAATATCAATGGTGGTGTTTCGGGCGGACATATCGGCACCGTCTATGGCGGTGGCGACGGTGTTACCGCGTCAGGTTTCATCACGGTGTTGCTGAATGTCAACAATCCTGATTATAACCACGACAATGTGGATGTCGTTTTCGGTGGCAACAACAAAGGCGACTTGGCGTTGGTAGAAAAGGTGCCCGATATCATTCTGCTGCATGGCCAAGTGGGTACCGTGTATGGCGGCTGCAACGAAGGAGCCATGAATGGTAGTGCAATCATTAGAAGCACAGATAATGCCAATACCTACAGCAATGTAGGCAGTTTGGTGCGTCTGCGTAGACGCTACATTACAGCCGATGACATTGCTTACCCGACCGCCAAGGTGAGCAAAGCCATCTATGGCGGCTGTCGCATGAATGGCGTGGCCCACAACAGCCTCGTCCTTGTGGAAGGCGGCAATTTCTATAATGCGCCTATCTTTGGCGGCAGCGACATTAGTGGCACCGTAGGGGAGTGGTCGAAGGTGGTGGTTCGCGACGACGCAGCGGCAGGCTCTGGCAATGGCGTTGCGCCTATTGTCGGCAACCTGTATGGCGGCGGCAACGGTGATTATGTCTATGAATCAGCTTCTAATTCTTACGGTGACTATCTTATAGTTAAAGACGTAAGCACGGGTTTGGTGGTGGCCGATAGCGTATCCAGTGCACCCATCTGTGCCAACTCGGGTGTCACGATTTTGAGCGGCCAAGTGGGTTATGTGGAAGGTAACATCGTGCATGAGGCCAACGTTTACGGCGGCGGCTACGGCCAGATGACGGAGACCACGGGCAACGTCATCGATACTATCGGCTTGGCTAATGCAGCATCGGCAGCGGCAACCCCAACGCTCTACGGCGATGTTTACGGCGGCTCGGCCTTGGGTAAGGTCAACACTGCGACCACCAGTTCGGATGTTTATTGGACCACGGTCAACTTCTTCAACGGCACCATCCACGGCAACGTGTATGGCGGTGGTCTGGGTTACGCTGAAGTTATCAATGGCTATCTCAATCCAACCCCGACAAACGATCCTATTCCGGCTGTCGTCAAAGGCAATGTGCAGGTGAATGTCGGTTCCAACACAGCCGATGCAGAACACCCTGATGTTTCCAAGTTCGTGAACATCGATGGAAGCGTGTTTGGCGGCAACAATCTGGCGGGTTCGCCCGAAGGCAAGATCTTTGTGGACGTGTACCGCACGGCACACACCGAAGGCAATACCTATCCCAGCACATTCCCCGCCCCGATCCCCAACTCCTTCTTTGAGGGTGACCTTTATGCCCTTCCCGAAGTGTACGGTGGCGGTAACTTGGCCAAATACACGGGCGAGAAGACGAACGTTCACGTCCACAACTGCGACAATACCATTGAATACGTGTACGGCGGCGGCAACGCTGCCGACGTGCCCGAGTCGGAGGTCACCATCGACGGCGGCCTCGTCAAGTACGTCTTCGGAGGCGGCAACGGCTACGGCACGGGCAACCCGGGTGCCAATATCGGTTACTATGAAGGCGAAACGCTCACTGGAGGCGATAATACCTTGGCCTTGAACGGCGGCGTGATGGGTTATGTGTTTGGCGGTTCCAACACAAGAGGCATGGTGTATGGCGTGACCGACCTGCAATTCCAGTCAGAACCTAATTGTAATGTCCGTTCCATCAATGAGCTGTATGGCGGCGGCAACCAAGCCGAAGACACCAACGGCATCACCCTCAACGTGCCTTGCGGCACCTCGGGAGTGAATACCGTTTACGGAGGCTCCAAACTGGCTCCCATCACCGGCGATGTCGTTCTTAGTGTCAAGGGCGGCACTTTCGACTACGTCTATGGCGGCTCGAAAGGCGAGGAGGGGAATCCAGCCAATATCGATGGCAACGTCACCCTCAATCTGGAAGGCGGCACCATCGAGAACGCCTTCGGCGGCAACAACGTGAACGGCAACATTACGGGTACCATTACTGTCAACGTGATTGACTTTAATGAGGACTGCCCCCTCAACCTCACCAACGTGTATGGCGCCAGCAACCTGGCTTCCTATTCACCTACCGGCAACATTACCAGCCCCATCGTCAATGTGATGCACATTGCTCAGGCCGATGGCATTAAAGGCAACGTTTTTGGCGGTGCCCTAGGTGCTTCGGCCACGGTTACGGCCAACCCGCAGGTCAACTTTGGCTATGACAATTCCATGTCGGGCAATCTTCCTGCTGACCTTCCCGAAGGGCTTAGCACGGCCAATTTCCGCGCCTTTGTCAAGGGCAACGTGTTTGGCGGCGGCGATATGGCTTCGGTGGTGGGCGGCACGACGGTTAATGTCTACAAGGGCGAAATCCGTCACAAGTTAGTGTGCGGCGGCAATGGTGACGATACCGAAAACATAGCAGCCAATGTTTCAGGCAACACTGTACTCAACATCATGGGCGGCAACCTGTGTACCAGCAGAGATGCCAATGTGGGCATCTACGGCGGCTGCCACACCAAGGGTGCTGTGGGCGGCGATGTCACCGTTACTATCACCGGAACCTCTGCTTCGCAGACGACTATCGGCATCGCCGACTCGGTCTTATACAGAAAAAGCCCTGTCAACGTGCACGGCGGCGGCTACGGAGAACATACCTCCGTGGCGGGCGACGTCACAGTCACCTTTGGCGATGACAGCAATATCCAACATGATTACCCGAAGCTGTACGGCGACATCTATGGCGGCTCGGCTTTTGGCGATGTCAATACCAATTATAACAATACCACCACGGTCAACTTGTATAATGGCACCCTGATTTGTTTACAAGAAACCTTGCCGAGTCCGAACACTGGAATAGACACTACCTATTATTATAGCGGCAATGCCTTCGGTGGCGGTCTGGGCCAGAAAGCGGATGACACACACCCGGCCATCGCTGCCCTTGTGCATGGCGAGGTGCAGGTCAATGTGGGCTGGATGGTGGGTGAACCTTCGGAGCACCCAGACCTTAGAGGTCAGGCTACTTTGGTCGATTGCAACGTGTACGGGTGCAACAACAAGAACGGCTCGCCTCAAGAAAGTGTGCATGTGCATGTCTATCAGACAGCCCACACCGACGGCACTGGCGGTACGCCCAACAACACCTTCCACGGTGATGCTTACGCCATCCTCAATGTGTTTGGCGGTGGCAGCGAAGCCAACTATGTAGCGACAAACAATCCTTATCCATATTCAAAGAGAACCCATGTCTATGTCCATGGTTGCGACAACACCATCAAGTATTTGTATGGTGGCGGCAACGCGGCTGATGCTGTGGGCGTGGAGACCATCGTTGAAGGCGGCCGTTATGATGAAATCTATGGCGGCGGCAACGGTTTGGTGGTCCCGGCCGGCATCGGTCAGGGAGGTATCGGTATCCTCCTTCTGGCTGGATATGTCAACTTCCAGTATAACGGTAGCAACAAGCATGGTTATATCCAAGGAGGCATCAACGTTCCAGATTTTAACTTGCCTACGGCACCGGCCGTATACCCCGATTGTGGTAGCTTGCATGTCATTTCCTACTATTTCGGCGACAATGAGGCCGAGCATATCGGCGATTTGGTCAGCACCATCGAGTGTAACACCGACCCGGAGAACCCATTCTATAACAAATCCTACCGATATGTCTATGCGGGCAGCCGTTGGGCCGTCGTCTATGGCGATATCAGGCTCACGGTGGAGGGTGGCAACATTCGCACTTTGTTCGCAGGCTCGAAGGGATATAGAGACAAAAATATTCCTGCCGACGTGAGAAGATTCCCGACACCCGAAGAGATTTCGGCTAATCCTGGCAGATACTCCCAAAAGGTGATTGACACTATAGCCTCGAATCCTTCGCTGATTGGCACGGGTGGCAACATTGAGCTGATCATTCATGGCGGCACCATCGGCGAAGTGATTGGTGGCTGCGATGAATTGGGCAACGTGGATGGCAAGATCACGGTGATCATCGACGATGCCGGTAATACAGACTGTCCGCTCTTCGTTGGAGACGTGTTTGGCGGCTGTAACGAGACATCATACGCGCCTATCTACAACGCCTATCTGCCCACCAACGCCGACGCCCTTCCCACACCTTTAGTGACGGTGCTACAGGGCGACATAGGCGGTACGACATCGTTCTTCTATGGTGAAGACCCCGTATCTGTCACCTATGAGGGCAACGTCTTCGGCGGTGGCGATGAGGGTAAAGTCACCTGCAATCCTGAAGTGATTATAGGCAATGGCGCGCCCAACAACCGAGTTAACGTTCTCGGTAGCGTGTATGGCGGTGGCAACGAAGGCGATGTGGAAGGCAGCCCCAAGGTGGTGGTGGTGCCCAACACGCACACATTGACCATCACCCCGCCAGCCAACTGCACGATTACCGTGAAAGATTTCCAGAACAATACGGTGGCAAGCGGTTCTGCCGTTGCCGAAGGGACGACACTCCAAATCACGGCCACGTCAACGAACTCAGGCTATGCCTTCAAGGCATGGTCGGCCACGGGCGGAGCCGTGAAATACAGTCATAGGGCCACCACGCTCTTCACGATGGGCGAGGGCAATGCCACTTTGACCGCTACAATGGTGCCCACCCACTCTTTGGCCATCGGCAACCCTGCTAATGGCACTATCAGAGTTGTCGATTGTCAAGGACATGATGTGCAAAACGGCGACAAGATTGCCGAAGACGCACAATTATATATCCATGCCACACCTGCTGAAGGCCATGTGTTTGACCGCTGGGTAGTTTCAGGCGGCACCGTAAACTCAGCAGGCAAAATCTTCACCATGGGTCATGGCGATGCATCCATTAATGCTGTTTTTGTTGAACAATAATTGATAAGTAGATGAGCATAATTAGTTTACATAATAGACGCGAGACACGAGACTGCGAGACGCGAGACTTCCGTTTTCACGGAATGAAAGTCCCGTGTCCCTAAGTCCCGCGTCCCGTGTCAAAACAATATGCAGTTTAATTTTGAACAATTACTTATGATCATGAATATAAATAGGTATAGGAAACGAAATGTTATTTTGGCGGCTCTGTTGTTGATGGCAGGCATAGCGCAGGCGCAGGTCAACATCGGGGGCAATGTCTACGGTGGCTGCGATATAGGCCAAGTCTCCGACAGCGCCACCGTCGTCGTCAATGGCGGCACCATCGGCGACACGATGCGGTTGAAATACCGTATCCTCGACAACAACGCCCAATTCCTCAAGCGCATCGAATACGGCAACGTGTATGGTGGCGGCAATGGCAATAGGATTATTGGCCAGAACTCCAACGGTTCGCCCATCTATGATGTCAATGCGGGCCGGGTGAAAGGCAATACCAATGTCACCATTGGAGGCAATGCGGTGGTGCGTCGTGCCGTGTATGGCGGCGGCAACATTGGCACGGTAGGCGATTTTGTGGTCAACCCCACTACAGGCCTTGTTACTGTGCATAATGGCGGCGGCAGGACCATTGTCACCATCACAGACTATGCCCTTGTGGGTCCCAAGTTGACCGACTTGACCAGCCCCACTCGTGGTGAGTTGGATACCACTAGGGCGTATTATACGGATTTAGGCTGGACGGGTTGGGAAGATGCACATTACGTCGACTCGGCCTTCAAGTACCTCGGCGGCAACGAGGGCTGGGTGTTCGGCGCGAGCCGTGGTGTGTCGGGTGGTGCCCTCAAGCATCTTTCTTTTGTGGATACTACCATCGTTACTATCAACGGCCATGCTCAGGTGATGACGGTGTTTGGCGGCGGTGAGAACGGCCATGTGCAGACAGGTACCAACGTCATCATTGGCGGTGATGCCGTTGTGGGCGGCATTCCCTTGCATGGCTCGGGGAGTATAACTATTCCAGCGGGAAGCGGCGCGTATTCGGGAGCCACCTTTACGGCGGCTGTCAACGAAACCCAAGAAGACGGTTTCGGCGTAGGCCCTATGGTCTTCCGTGGCAACGTGTTCGGCGGCGGCAAAGGCACCGACTTTATCTCGTGGTTTGCCAATCCGAAATACTGCTACACCTCTGGCCGTGTGTATGGCAACACAACCCTTACTGTCGAGGGTAACGCAAAGATTTACAATAGGGTATATGGTGGTGGCGCTATCTCTTCGGTAGGCACGTTCACCTACGAAACATCCTCTGACCCCGACAACCATACCATTACTGGCATTGTTGGCCGTACGGGTCATGCCTATGTCTACATCAACGGCGGCTATATCGGCAGCTACAGTGCTACCGCAGGCCTCACGGGTCGCAACAGCGGTGATGTGTTTGGCGGCGGTCGTGGTTACCCTGGCCGTCCCCGCAGACCTCAATCGGATGGCCCTTATGGATTGGAGCCACTCACGATTTTGCATCAGGCGGTGGACGAGGCCTACGTGGGCCACACCCATGTCATCGTCAATGGCGGTACCATCTATAACAGCGTGTATGGCGGCGGTGCCAGCGGTCACGTGCAGGGCGATTCCCATGTCACCATTAAACAGACGTCATCGACTGCCACCAAGATCGGCCACGACTTGGGCACCTGGCATGGCAACGTGTATGGCGGCGGCGGCGGCACGGCCCGCTACAAGGAGCCAGGAAAAGATCCTCACCACAGCGTTACCGCAGGCCGTGTGTTCGGCGATGCCTACGTCACCATCCAGGGCGGACGCATCCATCATAACGTGTATGGCGGCGGCGCCTTGGCCTCGGTGGGCACTTACGACACCTCCTCAGATGCTACAACACCCTATTTAGGGAACGGCTCTATTACCATCAACATCACGGGCGGCACCATCGGTACTGACGGCAACGACAACGGTATGGTGTTCGGCTCGGGCCGTGGCGAAATCGCTGCGCCTGGCAACTTCTTGGACACCGTGACTTATGCGGCCTATACCCACATCACCATCGGCACCGACGGCGGTGACTTCGATGACCTCAAAATCAACGGCTCCGTATATGGCTCTGGCGAAAACGGTCACGTTTATATGCAATCGCAGATTGACGTTAAGAGCGGCACCATCGGCTGCTCGGCAAGCGATTATGCCAGATACCTTGCCAATACTGAGTATTATGCCGACTCGTTGAAGAATTTCCCGAATCGCGGCAACGTGTACGGCGCAGGCTGCGGTACTGACAAATATACTATAGTCACTGGGACGGACCCTATTACCAAAAGACTATACAACCCCAACGCTGGCTTTGTACAAGGCAACACCTTTGTTAATATATACGGCGGCTACATCAGCCACAACGTGTATGGCGGCGGTGCCATGGCTTCGGTGGGTGCCCTCGACCATAGTAAAACCTATGCACATCTCAACACCGAGGCAATGATTGCCGACAGCGCGTCGCTCAGCTGGCCTTACAATCTGAGGCCTACTCCCATCCCTGATGCGAACTCTAACCTGGTGACATCGGGCATGGCCACCGTCAACATCTTTGGCGGTCATATCGGTACTTTGGCAGCTCCTATGACGAGCGGTAATGTGTTCGGCTCCTGCCGTGGCGACGTGGGCCCGTTGGGCCATCTGGACACCTTGGCTATGGTGCGCAAAACCGCAGTGAACATCAATTTCAACCCGTTCTACACCGACTTTGCCAGCGTAAAGGATTCCACAAAGAAGGTTATCATCGGCTCCGTGTATGGCTCGGGCGAGGATGGCTTTGTGTATGAAGACACTAAGGTGACCTTCGACAATGGTATCATCGGTGGTTCGGTGTTCGGCGGCGGCTCGGGTACATCGCTTTACAAAGACCGAATGAAAAACCCTGCTACAGGGGATTATTACTCAGACTCCATTTATGTGCGCAGCATCACCGCAGGCAAGGTGTATGGCAATACCGAAGTTGAAATCAACGGCGGCTACATCACACACAACGTGTATGGCGGCGGCAATTTGGCCTCGGTAGGTAAGGGCAACTACATCGGCTATGGCGAGATGACGGGCTTGGAATCGGGGCCTGAGGATCCCTACGAAGACAGCGGCAAGTGCACCGTCACCATCAATGGCGGCACCATCGGCACCAACGGTTACCTTGTCGATGGGTATCTCAATGGCTTTGTGTACGGCTCTTCGAAGGGCACGACTTTCGTTAACGTCACCAACTCCCCACGCTACGACTATAGCCGCGACTTCTTCTTAGGGTATGCCAACGAGACTGAAGTGAACATCGGTTCAGCTTCACCATCCGTTGTTACCACGCCCGTCGTCAAAGGTACGGTGTTTGGTGGCGGCGAAAACGGCCACGTGCGCTGGAACACCAACGTTACCGTCAACAAGGGTAGTGTCGGCGTGGACTATGATGAAGAACATGACAACATCAACGACCCCGAGTGGCTCTATCGCGGCAACGTGTACGGCGCAGGTCGCGGTATGGACAAGATTGGCATTGCGGGTCACGTAAACGAATACTGCAACTCGGCCGGTTCCGTCACCCTCAATACTACGGTGACAGTCAACGGCGGTACCATCTACCGCAACGTGTACGGCGGCGGTTCCATGGCTACGGTAGGTCCGCCTCCGACGGGATCAGACTACACCCCTGGCACTTCACTCTGCAATGTGATCGTCAACGGCGGCACCATCGGCGACCTTAACGATTCCGATTCGCTGGTCAACGGCGGCCACGTTTTCGGCGGCACCCGAGGCGTCATCGATCCCAATGTGGTTTTGGCGCTTTTCTGCAACGTCAGCAATACTTTGGTGGACATCAATGATGGTGCCGATATCAAGGGCAACATCTATGGCGGCGGCGAAATCGGTCAGGTGAAGCAAAACGCCAAAGTGGATATGTCGGGCGGTATTGCCGAAGGCACTATTTACGGTGGCGGCAAGGGCGACACGGACTCAATTCGTGCGGCCTTGGTGTGGGGCAATACCGAGGTGGACATGTCGGGCGGCACCGTGGAACGCAGTATCTATGGCGGCGGCCAGATGGGTTCAGTGGGCACCTTCACGGCTTATGACGAGGTGATTTATAATGAAGGACAATCCAATCAGCTTACGGTGAAAGTTCCTAAGACTTGTGCGGATAACACTGGTTTGGCCAAAGTGGTCATGAGCGGTGGCTCGGTGGGTCTCGCAGGCTCGTTGATGCCTTGGGAAGACCACAATGTCGAAGACGACGACCGTGGCTGGATTTTCTGCGGCGGACAGGGCGTGGCCGATTCCACCCTTTATCCTAAGGCCATCGCCTTGGGTGTGGTGGACAGCACCTACCTCGAAATCAGAAACACCACAACCGGCGAGACGCTCATCAGGCCTGTGGTCACAGCCTCCGTGTATGGCGGCTCTGAGAACGGCTTGGTGTTGGGCAATACCCATGTGATGATTGCCGGCGGACAGATAGGCACGGGACTTGTTTCAAGAACGACAACAACCCCAATAGTTGGTACTTTTGATGATCCCTATGGTGAAGACCTGTGGACGGCTGCCATTACAGCCGTCAATAACGGCACCATTGGCACTGCACTTGGCACAGGCGGAGCGCTTCATAATAAATTCCATGAGTGCGACACTTGGACTTACGCAAGCCCTTACTATGTTTATGACATCTTCGCCGACCCGAGCGAGTATCCAACCCATCCGACTTTTAATGAACATCATCAAGACTATCATACCGCAGCCCTCGAAGGCACCAACGGCCACTCGTTCTTCGGCAACGTGTTTGGCGGCGGATCGGGCTACTATCCCTTTGCGATTGGCGTGTGGCGTAAATCGGCAGGTCAGGTGAGGGGTAACACCTTGGTGGAAATCACGGGCGGACACATCCTCACCAACGTCTATGGCGGCAATGAGACCACCGACGTGCTAGGAAAATGCACTATCAATATGAGCGGCGGCACCGTCGGTGTGCCGCGTACTGTGGATCAGATTAAGGCTCACCCCACCACCTGCAATATCTACGGCGCAGGCATGGGCGACTTCCGCAGCATATTCGATGCTTTTACCGATGTGAATGAAACTGAGGTGAACATCACGGGCGGCACCGTTTTCGGCTCCGTCTTCGGCGGCAGCGAAGAAGGCCACGTGGTGGGTCACGCCACGGTGAACATCGGTGAGGAGGACGGCGATTCCAATCCCATTCTCATCGGCACCACGGGCTTGTCGGGTTACGACGGCCATGTGTTAGGCGGCGGCAAGGGTAATGCGAAAAAACTCAACAAACACGATACCGAACACAACACTTATTATCAAGAAGCCAACTTTGCCTCGGGTCGTGTGGGCGGTAACGCCACGGTCACAATGACGGAAGGCACCGTGTTGGGCAATCTCTATGGCGGCGGTCTTGTCGGTCGCGTTGGCGTGGGACGGGATGGCACTTTTGATACTTATATTACTGGCCAGGTGTACGATTCCCTTAACGGTCACGGATTGGCCAAGGTTGTGTTGAGCGGTGGTACCGTAGGCAACCATTTCCGCGATGGACTTGACATGTTGATGAGCGACGAAAAGTCGGGTAACGTGTATGGCGGTGGCTGTGGCGACCCGAATGAGTTCCATGAGGATGACTTGGGCCGTGTGGCCAATTCTACTGCCGAGATTTCGGGCAATCCTACCATTTATGGCTCCGTCTTTGGTGGCGGCCAGATGGCCAATGCCGGTTATTGGATGGGCTACGATGACGGGTGGTATGCGGATGGCACGAGCGGTACACTTGTGACCATTGCTGGCACCCCAACCATCGGAACAACGCTTGAGTTCGACCATACTAAAAACTTCTCCCACACCGATTATGATACCATCAACGGGGTGAGAAAGGTTAGCCACCCCCGCACGGGCAACGTGTATGGCGGCGGACAGGGTAGAGTGAGACTGAAAGTTGATAGCGAAGGACACACTATAGGGACGGGATATCCCGAAGGCCTTGAACATGGTCACTGCGGCAATACTTGGGTCTACATTACTGAAACCTCTACCTCACAGCGGCCTACCATCTTGAGTTCTGTCTATGGCGGCTCGGAGCAAGGTGCCGTTTGGGGCAATACCCATGTGACGATTGCAGGCGGCCTCATAGGACAGCAAAACCTGGTGTCAGATAGTTTGCGTAAAGTGGGTTCAAATTGGGTTCCGTACGAGGATCCCAAAACGGGATTTTACAGCTTTGGCAGTGTGTATGGCGGCAGCTATGGTTTGGATGCCTACAAACACATGCACTTGCAGGAGCCTGCGCTTGGCGCCAATCCGTCGACGGCGGCTGACTCCATTTACAACTTAGCCGGTCGCATCTACGGCAATACATACGTGGAAATTGCGGGAGGCATCATCCGTGGCAACGTGTATGGCGGCGGCGAGTTGGGTACCGTGGCGACTTATAGTGAGACCCATTCTGGCGGTTTCTGTGAAGTCAAAGTGAGCGGCGGCGAAATCGGTCCTTTGGACTACACGGGCTTGAACGCCTACGTGTTTGGCGGTGGCAAGGGCTTCGCCGAGGATCCTAAGGAGTTGCGCAAGAGTTACATCAACGTTACCGATACTAGGGTTACAGTGGAGGGTGGCAAGATTCATGGCTCTGTCTTTGGCGGAGGCTCCGATGCCCATACGTTAGGCGATGCTGAGGTTAATATCCATAGTCTTGCTGACATCGGCACCAACGGCCTTACCACTTGGGACGGCAACATCTTCGGCGGCGGTCGTAACTACCGCAACACCAACAACACCAATGGCCGTGTGGCCGGCAATATCAATATTACCATGGACGGTGGCTCCATCCAAGGCACCATCTTCGGCGGTGGCCGTCTGGCCCTCACCGGCGTGGACGTGAATGGTGATCCCTTCCTTACTGCTCCTGGAGGTCATGAGTACGACTCCATCAACCACGGCTTGGTCACCATTAATATCACTTCCGACACGATATTCTCTGTGGTCAACCCCACACAAGACTCCATCGTCTACAATCCTTCCATTGGCAACGACAATGGCCACCAATTGCTGTACGGCGACGAGAGCGTGGGCGACATTTTTGGCAGCGGCAAGGGCGATACCAAGGATTACGACGACATCTGGGGCGGCCGCGTGGCCAACGTCCAGATCAATATCAGCGGCCAGCCGCGCATCTATGGCTCCGTCTTCGGCGGCGGCGAGATGGCCAGCGTCGGCTATTGGTACAACGACAACAGCAACCCATCACATCCTAAGTCTCCGTTCTATGCCAAGAGCGGCGTCACCAATGTGACTATCGAAGGCGCGCCTGAAATCGGCACCGACATGGAGTTCAGTTACAATTATGCCCATGGTACGGGCACGAATGCACCAAGTTATTGGACCGTTTTTGACGATAACCACAACCTTATCCACACCTGCACCGGCAACGTGTATGGCGGCTCCCAGGGTGACGTGGATACCTTGGACTGCCACTGGGTCTCGATGGCCCGTTCCAGAAAGGCCTACGTGACCATTAATATGAAAGAAGGCGGCATCATCAAGAGCCGCGTGTTTGGCGGCGCGGAGCAAGGCACCGTGGCTGGCAACACCTACGTCACGGTGAAGGGCAAAGGCACCATTGGCTCGTGGGCCAACTACGACGTACCTGCGCAGAAATACCTCTTCGGCGGTGTGTATGGCGGCGGCTACGGCAGCCACAACCCCATCTTCAACGGCACCACGACTTCGTATGCTCACGATCCTATCGTCAACGACTCTACAGACTATTTTAGTGATACCCTATGGACTGCCTCCCACTTGGCAGGCCGCACCTACGGCAACACTTTAGTCAAAGTGCTGGGTGCCACCATTCAAGGTGATGTGTATGGCGGCGCTTCCTATGCCTACATCGGCGGCTATGGTGCCAATCCTAACGGCAACGCAACGCTTTACATCGGCGATGAAACCCAATCGAGCGACCCAGGAGAAGAGTCCACTGTGGGTACCACCATCAACGGCAGCGTGTTTGGTGCCAACAACCACAGCGGCACGCCTTACGGCGATGTGAACGTACATATCTACCATACGGCGCACACCATTGAAAATGCAGCCCCGACCACACCTGAGGGCGGCTGGACGCATGACTCGATAGTGGCGAATACCAACGGCACTCACACATACCACTTCCCACAGGATTACGCCCTCAAGGAAGTGTTTGGTGGCGGCAACCAAGCCCACTTCTGGCCCAACGCCACACGCGGTGCCCGAAGCACCACGGTACACGTCCACAGGTGCGAAAATACCATCAAGGACCTCTATGGCGGCGGCAACGCGGCTGACGTTGGCAAACTGGCCAGCAACGCTAACGCCAACGCCAACCTCATCGTGGAAGGCGGACGCTTCGATCGCGTCTTCGGCGGCGGTAACGGTGCCGGAGAAAACAACCCTGGAGCCAACATCTACGGCAGTGCCACAACCGACATCGACGGCGGCGTCATCAATTATGCATTCGGCGGCGGCAACGAGCAAGGCATCGTCCTCTCCACCCAACTCGACTTCACGCATGGAACCATATACCATCAGAATTGTGATGACTTTGTGGATGAAATCTTCGGCGGTTCCAACGAGTCGCCCATCATCGGCGACGTCATCACCAACCTCTATTGCGGCGACGGCTACAACTACGAGTATTATGGCGGCACTAACAACGCCGACATCTGGGGCAACGTCACCCTCAACGTGTATGGCGGCAACACCACCAACCTCTACGGTGGCTCGAAGGGTAATCCCGAAGATCCCGAACATGGACCTTGTATCAAGAAATACCCCACGGAAGAAGAGATTGAAGATAATCCAGAGGCCTATCCTGCAGGATTGGCGGAATTCTTGGAAGAGACTGGCAAATACGGAGAAGGCGGTACGGTTAAGGTCAACCTGTATGGCGGCACGATTGAGAATGTGTTTGGCGGCAACAAAGCCACCGGCAACATCGAAGGCCTTATCACAATCAACGTGATTGACACGGTAGGTACTTGCCCGTTGGACATCACCAACATCTACGGCGCGAGCGACGACGCTAACTACACTCCTAAAGACCCAAATTTGGTCTCGCCCGTCATCAATATAGTGCATATCGATGCGGCAACGGGTATCAGGAACAACGTGTATGGTGGTGCCAAAGGTATTTCGGCCACGGTCACGTCTAACCCCGTGGTGAACATCGGCTACCAACCCTCGATGGATGATTATATCCCCCAATCGTACCTGGATGACCACATGGACGATCTCTTGCCGCTTAAGGTTCATATTGGCGGCAATGTGTTTGGCGGAGGCGAGTATAGCACGGTGGACGGCAGCACCCATGTGAATATGGTCAGCGGTGTCGTTGGCGATTCAACCGAATTGCATAATCATTTGGGAGGGGATTCCCTTTTCTACGGCATCCAGGCCTATACCTTGAACGGCGGACGTGTGTATGGCGGCGGCCAAGGCGACGATGCGAATAAGAATTATGGTAAAGTGACGGGCAACACCTATGTCAATGTTTCCGGCACGGCCAAGATTCGCAACTGCGTGTATGGCGGCGGTATGTTAGGCTCTGTGGGCAGCGGCGTCCTTACCGACAAGACCACAGGTGTGGCCACGGTGACCATCAGCGGCGGCAAGATCGGTCCTTTGGATGGCTCAGGCACCAATGCATACGTGTATGGCGGCGGTCGAGGCAAGGATGGCGGCAGCTATGAGTTGTTCGCCAATGTGGACAGCACCTCGGTTATTGTGTGCGACAGCGCGCGCATCTACGGCTCCATTTTCGGCGGTGCCGAAGACGGCCATGTGCTGGGTAATGTCCATGTCCAACTGAAGAAGAGTCTTGCCACCAATCCCGACCACGATACCATTCCCATTATCGGCACCAACGGACTGACCTCGTGGGACGGCAACATCTTCGGCGGCGGACGAAACTATCTGCACACCAACTACACCGCCGGCCGCGTGGCTGGCAATATCCGCATTGATATGAGCGACGGCCAACTGAAAGGCAATGTGTATGGTGGCGGACGCTTGGGACTGACGGGCATGAAGGCTGATGGTAACCCTATTGGTGATGATCATGGCATTGTTACTATCAACATCAGTGGTGGCACCGTCGGATCGGTAGCTGACATGGCAACAATCGGCAATGTGTTTGGCGGTGGAAAAGGTATGTTCTTGGATCCTGATAATCCAGCTGTTAACATTATTGGTGCTGATATGTGGGGAAGGACGAAGGAAACACATGTTAACATTTCAGGTGGAACAGATACCCACATCTATGGCTCTGTTTATGGAGGTGGCGAACAGGCCTATACTATGGAAAACACAAATGTAACAGTGTCGGGCGGCATCATTGGCTCGGAGTTGCCGAGAGAGGATGATCCTGAAAAGACACGCTATAACGGCTCTGTGTTTGGTGGTGGTAAGGGCATCGAAGAAGGCTATCCCTATCTCCCTATGCAGAAAGAGGCAGGTATTGTTCATGGTAACACAACAGTGCGTATTGAGGGTGGACAAGTGATGGAAAATGTGTTTGGCGGTGGCGAGCTGGGTTCAGTGGGTCAATATCTAGGTGGGGAAACTCCTGTTGCAGAGGGAAACACTTATGTTACCGTTACGGGCGGTCAGGTCGGTCCATTGGATGGCACAGGCTTGAACGGCTATGTGTATGGTGGTAGCCAAGGCATAGGCAATGACCCGGATGGCAAATTCTGTTTCATCGCTGATGTGATTAATACAAATGTTACAATTGATATTCCCGCTGATGCCGACCCTGATGAGAATAGAATTTGGGGTAGCGTCTTCGGAGGTGGCGCTGATGGACATGTGATGGGTGATGCCCATGTGGAGATGAAGAGTGGCATTGTCGGTACCGATGGCACCACCTCATGGGATGGCAACATCTTTGGCGGTGGCCGAAACTATTTGCACACCAATCTCACGGCTGGCCGAGTTGGCGGTAATATTACCGTCGACATGACAGGGGGTACCCTTATGGGTTCCATCTTCGGTGGCGGTCGCTTGGGCGTTACTGGAATAAGTGCTGTATTATACTCTGAATGGGATGAGTTAGGTAATCCTATCTTCTGGTCTGTCCCGTATATGTTGGAAGGCGACGACTACGGTAATGTCACTGTCACCGTCAGCGGCGGCACTGTGGGCAACAGTTCCAATATCCTCACATGGTTGGCCACCCCAGGCCACACCAGCATGGGTGATGTGTTTGGCGGCGGCAAGGGCGATGCCAGTAGCCCCGAATTTGCTAGGGTGAAGAACGATAGCGTCGTCATCAAGGGTACAGCCCAAGTGCTTGGCAATGTGTATGGCGGCGGTGAGTTGGCCAATGTGGGCTGGTATGAGACCTCCGCAGGCGCTCTCTCCAGCGTTGAAGGCACGGGCAAAGCTTGTGTCACCATCACAGGCAATAATGCTCAGGTGGGCATAGAGCAAATCGGAGCCAACCAAGCAACCATCCTTAACGGTAGCGTGTTTGGCGGCGGCCTCGGAAAGGCCGGCGGCAAGCTCCAAGGCAACGCCCATCTTTATGCGAATGTGGACAGTACACACGTCACCATCAGCGGCGATGCCATGATCTACAACACCGTGTTTGGCGGCGGCGACAACGGCCACGTCGTGGGTAGCACAGTCGTCGATATGACTGGTGGCACCGTGGGTCAGAAGAACACCCTCAAGGAACTCATCACCAGCAACCAGGAACAATACAGTACCTATATCTACACGGGTAACGTGTTGGGCGGCGGTAAAGGCATTACAGAGGTTTCTTCTGGCGTGTATAACGACACCACAGGCATCGTGTTTGGCAACACCAACGTCACCATCAGCGGTGGCACGGTGCGTCATGGTGTGTATGGCGGCGGCGGCTTGTCGCATGTGGGCACCTTCGCGGAAAAGACAAGCGACACCATCCGGTTTGCCAGTGGCACGGGCGTTACCAACGTCACCATCAGCGGCAATGCCCACATCGGCCCCAAGAAGGAAGACCTCACCCAACCCACTGCAGCCGATTTGACACCAGCTAGGACAGGTTTTGCTTCTACTATAACCGAAGGGCAATATATCGACTCTGTCTTCAAGTACTTGGGTGGCAATTGCGGCTTGGTGTTCGGTGCGGGCTGCGGCCTTGTAGGTTTGGATAACCTGACCTACAACGACAGCACCTTCGTCTGCATCGCTGAAAATGCCCAGGTGACAGGCTCGGTGTTTGGCGGCGGCGAAAACGGCCACGTGGCACGCCACACCAAAGTCGACATCAAGGGCGGCATCATCGGCGGCGTGCCGTTGCACGGCACGAGCTATGCCTTACCCGATACCAACGCTTACTACAGTTCTACGACTCCCATCACACTCCACCTCGCTTCCAAGGATTCTGAAATCTACGAAGACAAGTACGGCACAGGCCGTCGTGTGTTCCGTGGCGAAGTGTATGGCGGCGGCAAAGGCACCGACTATAATTCGGAAGGCGATTACAGTCACACCGCAGCCCGCGTGCTGGGCAATACTTCTGTTACCGTCAGGGATTCCATTGATGGAGACGACATCAAATTCAGCCCGACGATTTACGGCAGGGTGTATGGCGGTGGTTCCATCGCCTCGGTGGGTAAGTTCACCTATCATAAGACATCCTTCCCAGCCGGAATCTCGCTGACCGACTCCATCCAGAGGATCTCGTACAAGAAGGGCACGGGCATCACCAATGTCACCATCAGCGGCGGCACCATCGGTACCGACGGCATGAACAACGGCGACGTGGTGGGTGGCGGTCGTGGCTTGGTGGGCAACCCCCACGGCTTCGACACCATCAACAAGACCGTTCCTGACGGCGCCGACCAAGTGGTGCGTTTGGCCTATGTGAACAGCACCAATGTCACCATCGACAATAAAGCCAATGTGAGGAGCAACGTGTATGGCGGCTCCATCAACGGCCATGTGTATGGCGACACCCATGTCAACATGGACGGCGGCACGGTCGGCTATGCCTACATGGATACGGATACCCTCAAGGTGCACGGTGGCTGGCATAGCAATGTGTATGGTGGCGGCGGCGGTACGGGCCACTACAAGGTGACAGGCAAGCCCGACCACCTGAGCATCACATCGGGTCGTGTATATGGCAATACCAACGTTACCGTTACGGACGGTCATGTGTACCACAATGTGTATGGTGGAGGCCCCATCGCTTCGGTAGGTACCTACGACCTGCGCAAGAATCATGAGCCTGAAGTGGAAGGCACGGGCACGGCCACGGTGACCATCACTGGAGGCACCATCGGCCTCGACTCATACGGAGAAGGCATATATGATTTAGGCAAATTTGGCAACGACGGCAACAACAACGGTATGGTGTTCGGCTCGGGACGCGGTGAGATTGACACCATCAATGCCTTCGCCGACAGTTTGTCGTTTGTCATCCATTCTGTCGTCAACATCGGTACCGAAGACGGAAACTTTAATGACCTTAAAATCAGAGGATCCGTGTATGGTTCTGGCGAAAACGGACACGTCTACAAGACAGGCACCGTCAATGTGTATAGCGGTACCATCGGCTGCTCGGTTGCTGAGTTTAACAAGTACTCCTCCGATTCCACGAAGTATGTAAAACAGTTGAAGCACTTCAACTTCCGAGGCAATGTGTATGGCGCGGGCTGCGGCACCGACCAGTTCACCGATATTCACGACGGCAAAAAGAAGTATAATCCCCAGTCGGGTATTGTTTGGGGCAATGCTGTGGTCAACGTCAGCGGAGGCTACATCAGCCGCAACGTATATGGCGCCGGTGCCATGGCTTCGGTGGGTTACTATACCTCCACCGAGCGTCACTTGGGCGACACCCTCAGCTGGCCTTGCGAACTCGACTTCAAGATGGGCGGCATAACCGAGGTCAACATCACGGGTGGCCATATCGGTACCTATAAGTTGAGAGAATATCCGACGGCCAGTGGCTGCGTCTATGGCTCCGCACGTGGCGAGGCGGGCAGTCGCTATGAGATGGTGCCCTTCTCCAATGTCAAGGAGGCCTATGTCACGGTCAACTTCACTCCAGAGACTGGCACTACCTTTAATAATGATACGAAGAAGGTCATCATCGGTTCAGTGTTCGGTTCGGGCGAGAGTGGCCACGTGTACGACACCACCAGCGTCACCATCACCAATGGCCTCATCGTAGGCTCGGTGTTCGGCGCTGGCGATGGAACGGCCATGTATAAGGACAGTCTATTGGTATTGCGTCCCAATGGTACGCCAACGAATCCGGATGACTATTATTGGAAAGACGACACCCTCGTCCACAGTATCACCGCTGGTAAGGTGTTTGGCAACACCTGTGTTACCGTTGAGGACGGTTACATCCTGCACAACGTCTATGGTGGAGGCAACCTGGCCTCGGTGGGCAAGGGCAACTATAACGGTGAGAAACCTGAAGGCTACGTCAAGGATTACGGCGAGAGCGGCAATTTCAACCTCACCACGACCAAGAGCGGCCGGAGCCATGTGCGCATCTATGGCGGACAAATCGGCACCGACGGCAAAGAAAACGGCCATGTGTTCGGATCGTCGCGCGGCCTTGTCTTCCCAAACATTAATTTGAGTCCGCGCTACAACTACAGCCACGATTTCTTCCTCGGCTATACCAACAAGAGCTTCGTCACTATTGGCGAAAGCGTGGTGCCCACGCCTACTTCTTCCAGCCCGCGTATCTACGGTTCGGTGTTTGGCGGAGGACAAGACGGTCACGTGCGTCTGAACACGGAGGTCACCATTAACGATGCCGAGATTGGCGTGGCTTATGGTGATGGCAGCCTCACCCTTGCCGAAAGGGAGTATGTCGGTAATGTGTACGGCGCCGGTCGAGGCATCGACAAGATTGGAACGCCAGGCCACGAAAACGAATACTGCCCCTCGTCAGGTTCGGTGACGCGCAACACACATGTCATCATCAAGGGCGGCCACATTCACCGCGACGTGTTTGGCGGTGGCTCCTTGGCCACGCTTGGCCCGCCTGTGGCAACTTATTATGATCCTTCGTTCACCACAGTGGACGTGGAGGGCGGCATGGTCGGCGACAGCCTCTACGTGGTTGACAACAACTACGGCGGCAACGTGTTCGGCTCCTCGCGCGGTGAAATCGCAGCCCCTGGCCATCAGTTCGACAACATGGCCACGGTTGTTGGAACCCGCGTGAACATCGGCAAGAGCGGCGCCACTTCAGGACCTAGAATTTGGGGTTCGGTGTATGGCTCGGGCGACAACGGTCATGTGAAGGACAGCACCGAAGTCTATGTCTATAGCGGCACCATCGGCGCATTAGGCCAAGATGTCGACATCGCCTATCGCGGCAACGTGTTCGGCGGCGGCTCCGGCATGGACACCTACCTCGTCGGTACCACACCTACCCACAATCCCAAAGCAGGTAAGGTCTCGGGCTACGCCCATGTCTTCATCGATGGAGAACATGCCCTGGTACATGGCTCCGTGTATGGCGGCGGCAACACCAGTGAGGTGGCCAAAGAACGTGTGGTGACCATCATCAATGGCACAGTGAAAGGCAATGTGTTTGGCGGCTGCAACAGCGGCATCGCTGAAAACACGCCCTTCACCAGCCTGAAGACCGTCAACGTGCGTGGCGGCCACATCTGCGGCAACGTGTTTGGTGGCAGCTACAACGCCAAGGAAAAACATCCAGACGTACCTTCTTCACCCTGGCCTAGTGATGACAAAAACAACTACTGGACGTCGTTCGTCAACATCACGGGCGGCCAAATTGACAACAATGTGTATGCCGCAGGCTATGGTGGCGACGTGGACGGCTCGGTGTGCGTCAATGTGGGCCTTACTGCCGTACTGAGTTCACCTACCACAGTAAACCAGACGATAGGCTCCGCTCGTGTCAACACCTTCTATAATGTCGGTCTTGATCCTGAAGATGAACCGGAGGTTGCCAAGCTCCTCATTGGCGGCAATGTCTTTGGCGGATCCTATATCTTCCAAGACGGTGGCGGCACGCTCCATTGGGACCACAGATACGACATCACAGGCTACAGCACCCTGTTCATCGATGGTGAAGGCTATCACATGACGACGGAGGTAACCCCGGGAACAGCCTTCAATTCCCTGCCGGATAAATGCATGAACATCGATGGCGGCATCTACGGCAGCGGTAGCTTCTGTGAGTCGGGTGCCAAGGGTCGTGAGATCATCATCAGGAACTATGGCGCGCGCCTTACGGTAGGCGGTGAAGGCGACGACCAGGACAACATGGCTGGTGCCACCCGCACCTTGACCACCTTGCAACGTGGCGGTATCGTCCTGCTCGACAACTCGAATATCAAATTCGAGGGTACCGTCGACATCAGCGGCCAGGACTTGATTAGAGACAAATTCGGTGTGCTGCAGGTCGACAAAGGCCTCTTCGTGGCCAACGCCAGTGGCATCGTTTTGGGTACATCCACTAAGCCGGCTTATATGGACTCCATCCATTCGGTCAGGAGCCTGTATCTGAAGTCTGGTCAAATTTCCTATAACCAGTTGGGCGCAGGACACAATACCAACTGGGAGACGGTGGGTATCCAAGGCACAACGTCAGCAACGGCGAGTTTGTACCGCCTGACGAATACGGGTACTCCATCAACACCTGTGATAACCCCTGTCCTGTTGACAGCCGCCCAAGAGAACGTCATCATCTTCAAGAATGCCTCAAAACTGTGGGTGCGCTACCGCAACAGCGCTGACAACAAGTTGAAATACGGCGAGTTGCAGGGCTTCTTCCGTGTAAGCGTCGAAGACGCCTTTTACCCGATTGAAGGCAACGAGAGCTTCGCTTACGCCCGCCCGAAACTGACGTCCAAGGTCAATGACCTGCCGGATTACGATACGGTGGGCAACACTTGGAACGCAGGTGACGGCGGCTTCCTGAGCTACATTGCCGCTGACAACGACTTTACGAAGAAAGACTACACGGCTTTGAACTATACCTATCCAAAAGAGGGCGACGACGGTGGAGCTGAATATACCAAAACGAAGCAGTATCCCTATTTCAATGTCAGTGTGGTGGCCAAGGATGATCCCGTCCACTATAATCTTGACACGAAGGATTACCGTCTCTGGGCTTTGCCCTCCTCGACGGCCAAGAAATGGTATGTGGACGGCAGAGGCATCGGCACTGGAGGCTGGGGGCAAGACTCGATTCACGCAAAAGGTTGGGGCCATTATCCCGACAAACCTAAACAGACCATTACAGGAAACGTGGGCATCTATAAAGACAGTAATGGTGGTTATTTCTCCTCATTTGACCCGGCGAATGACATCATCTTTGTGGTGGGTCCCGTCGAGGCACTCAACGAAAATGTAGAATTGAACCAATCAGTTTCTAACACGTTGAAGCTGTATCGTTATCCGGGCGGTCATACGATGAGCAACGGTGAGAAGGATGCCTGGGTGTCGACAAATCCTAGTCCGAATCCGAATGTCCCAGCGAGTACCGATTATAATGGTTTGGGTTCAGGCATTACAAATGGCCCGGGTGCCAACTGTGGTGCGATGATCCATGCTAACAAGACCGATGCTGCTTTTGTCATGGAAAATGTCAAGGTGGACGGTCTGTTCGTGCATGATGGTTCGGAACCGCTTGAAATCCCCACGATATACACCAGTACAGAGCGTTACAATGTGGGCGCACCGTTGGTGGTCACTGAGACCAACTCTAAGCTTACGCTGAAGGGAGGCACCATCTTGCAAGGCGGCTACAACAAGACCGACGCTGCCGAGACATGGTACCCTGATCCCGACTACGAAGCAGACGTCGCTCAAGGCGGCGGCATCTTCGTGGCCAATAACGCCACCGTCAATGTGGAAGGCCTGGTGACCATCATGGACAACAAGCAGAAGAAAGGCGATGGCGAGATCTTCAGCAACGTCTACCTGCCCCGCTTCCGGGATACCCTCGTCATAACGGCACCTTTGGATGCCCGCACGGAGATTGGCGTGACCAGCCCGAGACGTAATAGCGACTGGGCAACCCGTTTGCGCGTCTACAACACCTTCTCGCCCGTGGCAGTGATCTATGATACTTGTAAGGTTGCCACCATCCAAAGTGCATGGCGACAAAACAACATCCGCGACGACCAGGACTGGTTCTTCGGCAACGAACACCACACTACCTATTATAAAGGCTCCACTGGCGGTGACGGTGCAAGCCGTAAGCTGTACTTCGGCTGGACCTGGGCCAATGTGGTGAGGGAACAGCCCGCTGCCACCGACTATGAAGAGTCACCGACCAGCATCACGGTCAAGAGTGAGAAAGGCTTGGCTTGGCTGATCAGCAAGTCGTTGGGCATGAATGGAGTGTCGGCCACCAACTTCGATGGCGTTACCATCCAGCAGACTGGCGACTTCGATATGGAGAAGTATGTCTGGGTGCCGATAGGGGAGCAGGGTGCTGGTAACCAACCCTTTGCTGGTACATTCGACGGCCAGGGCCACCTCATTAAGAACCTCAATATCGAATACATCGGTAAGGGCGACTACAAATATGAGCTTCTGAACTACGGCCTGTTCGGCTATGTCAGAGGCGGTACGGTCAAACGCGCCTTCGTGATGAGCGGTGAGGTGAAACCCGACATTTCGGTCAGTCTCACCACCGAGGATTTTGCTGTCGGTGGTTTGGTTGGTTGCCTCGATGGCGGCACCGTCTGCAATAGCGAAACCGCGCTCAAAGTCAATGCCATCGATAATGACGCTTCAGGTATCGTGACGGGCGGTCTCGTCGGCTTGTTGAATGCGGGTGAGGTCCACTCCTCCATGTCCATGGCGGAAATTATTACTAAAGCGGAAAACAGAGGTGCTGTGGGCGGCATGGTGGGTAAGGCCACAGGCGGTTGGGTTAGCAACTCATTTGTCAATGCCGACTTCACCCTCGATGAGACCGCTACTGCTCCTGTTGCTGGTGGCTTGCTGGGCACCAACGCAGGCGCAGGTGCGACGGTGAGGAACTGCTATGTGAACTGGACTGCATTTGCAAATAGCGCTGAGGCCTCGCACTTCAGAGGCATCGTCAGCAACGCCGCTAGTAGCAGCAACTTCAACTATTGCTATGCCAGACAGGATGCCAATGTCCCCGACGCTAACTTGGGCGTTAGCGGCGACAACATCAAGCGCTTCACGCCTAGACGTAGCGCTGATCAGGTGGGCTACATGTACCTCGACAATACGATTGTGAGCGACACCGCCTTGTTTGTGCGACTCAACGAAAACGCGAAGGAGTACAACGGCAGTGACCATACCTATGCTTACTGGGCACGCCCGGGCTTGGCCGAAATCAACGGCGACCTGCCCGTGCTGCTGCTCTGTGAGTTTGATGTGCTGGATGCCTATGACAAGCCTATCAGCCATCAGGGCAGCTTCCGCAGTGTGGGTGGCTACGAATTCAGCCCAAGGAAAGTGCAGTATGGCGGTCCTGCCCGCGACGGCAATGAGGTAGCTACGGCACTCACGCGTCCTGCCGAGCTCGGAATCGGATACGAGGACTGCCTCTTCATCTATGGCGATGTGGAACATGTCGGTACAGGTCTGTCCATCACCCAGAAAAAGGTGAGCATCCACGAGGATGTCTCCATCCTCCATCCTGAAGCCTTGGGCGAGTCTACCACTAAGGCGGACTATACCAATACCTATGTCGGCATCACCTTCGACAATTCCTTCAGAAAAGCCACCTCAACGCCCGGCATGAACTATGGCCTCGTGGGTATGGGTGGATTCCTCTTGCCCCGCGACTGGCACATGTTCTCCACGCCGCTGAGCCATGCGCCGTTGGGATTTGATTATGGCGATGATAACGATCCTGACAAAGTGGGCGATCACATCAATAATCCTTGGAATAGTCTTGAGAATGAATTTAACTGGCTTCCTTCCGTAAGCGGCACCGGATCTGAATGCGCTGATGGGGCGGACGGGCGTTATTGGATGAAATCTTATTCAGAGGCAGACGGAGACGGCTACTTCCCGACCACGCGCGGACAAGACATCGACCCCGAAAACTTGGAAGACTGGTTCATCTTGGACAGCGACGAATGTCCTTCAGATGGCAAGTACCGCTATCCCTACGGCATGGACTTCTACACTTGGAACGAACCCCAATACCATTGGATCAACTTCAAGCGCAACGGTCCCAACCACTGGCATAGCGATGTGCCTCATGTCCATCTGGAATATCAGCCTGTCGTTGGTGCCCCGACCAATAAGAACGAAGACGAGCTTATCGTGGGTCGTGGCTACATGGCGGCTATCACCAAGGAGACCTTCATGCAGAGCCACGGCACGCTGAATAATGGCCCCAAGACCATTCCGTTGACCAACAACGGCTTCAAGTTCCAGGGCTGGAATTTGGTGGGTAATCCTTTCCATAGCTACATAGACTTCGATGCGTTGGCGGCTGACGATGATAACAAAAAAGTCCTCTGTACGAAAAACGATCAACCTTTCTATGTGGTCTACAATGCCGATGCCTACGGCACGCCTAGTGGAGCCAAGGACGACAAGGCGGGCACGGCATTCAGGTATTACACGCCTACCTGCTCCAGAGGTGGTGAGTATGCCCAACAATACGTGCACCCGCACCAAGGCTTCTATGTGAGGGCCAAGGAAGCCGGCGACTTGTACTTTAGAGAGAGCTTCCTTGTCGATCGCACCACTGCGGGCGATGACGGCCACTTCCGCAACGACAGGCCGGCCTATCCTTTGGTCAACCTCTACCTGAGTAGCGACCAAGGCTGCGCCGACGTGACGGTCATCGAGTTTGAGCGTCCTGAATGGGGCGGTGCCCAAAAGTTGAAGGAGCTGCGCGTGGGCGACGGCCTGTTCTACGGCCACCACGACGGCACCTACTACGCCGCGCTCTTCGCCCAGGAGGGTGTCGACCGCGTGCCGCTGTGGTTCGAGGCTAAGGAAGACGACATCTTCACCATGAAGTGGAACACGGCCAATGCCGACTTCCACAGCATGTATCTCATCGACAACATCAATGGCATACATTATGACATGCTGATGAGCGACACCTACACCTTCGAAGGTCACAAGGACGACTATCCGTCGCGCTTCCTCATCGTCTTCAATCTGACGGATGTGGAAGAGCTTGAGGACAAGCCTACCGTCTTCGCCTTCCATAACGGCTCCGAGTGGATTGTCACTGGTGAAGGCCTGTTGCAGTTCATCGACGTGAACGGCCAGGTGTTGTGGCAAGAGCGATTGGGTGGTGGACAGAGTAGGGTAAGCCTGCCTTGGGTGGCAGAAGGCCCGTATCTGTTCCGCCTGATCAATAGTAAGGAAACCAAGGTTCAAAAAGTCATTGTTAGACATTAAGGAGGAAAAGCGATGAAAAAAATGAGTAATAAAATCGTGATTTTGTTAACCGCGCTGCTTCTCTTGGCGGCGTCCCCGATGAACGCACAAATCCTTATCTTGGACGAAGAGTTTGAAGGTGGGTCGCGCTCCGCCTATGAAGACTACACTCTGAATGTGCCTATACAGGGCACTGACGCAGACCAACAGTACACCCCCCTTGGCGAAGGCGTGTTCGCCTTAGGTTTGCTTGGCGGAGCCTACCTGTTGTCGAAACGCAAGAAACGCGAATGAACGGAAAAAATCCTGTAGGGACGCAAATTTTTGTGTCCCTATAGGAATTTTCCTATCTTTGTGCCTCAGAAAACGAGAAATCATTGAGATATGGAAATAAAAAGAGTGTTTGACCTTCTCGACAACTATGTGGAGAAGTACCCCAACCAGCAGGTGGCTCTTGCTGGCAAAAAGAACAGCCAATGGGTGAAATACAGCTCCACCAAGTATAAGGAGTTTGCCGACACGCTGAGTTATGCCCTCATCGAGTTGGGCATCGAGAAAGGCGACAAGGTGGCCATGATTCTCACCAACCGCCCCGAATGGAACATGCTCGACATGGCCATCAGCCAAATCGGCGCCATCAACGTGCCGGTTTATCCCACCATCAGCGAGGACGACTACCGCTATATCCTCAGCGACTGCGACGCCAAGATGGTCATCATCGACGGCCTCAGCGTGATGAACAAGGTGACCAGCATCCTGCCGGATGCACCTAATGTGAAGCTGGTCTACACCATGGTCGACCGTGAGAAATATCCCTATTTCGACCAGCTGCTGCAACTCGGTCAGGACCATCCCCATGCCGAAGAACTCGCAGCCCGCAAGGCATCGGTGGATGAGATGGAATGCGCCACCATCATCTATACCTCGGGCACCACGGGAACACCCAAGGGCGTGATGCTCTCGCACCATAACCTGATGAACCAGTTCCCGAACTTCCATTATACCATCAGCGATACGTCAAACAAAGCCTTCAGCTTCCTGCCTGTGTGCCATGCCTACGAGCGCGCGCTGAACTATTGCTACCAGTATCGTGGCATGTCCATCTACTACGCTGAGAGTTTAGGCACCATCGCCAGCGACATGCGCGAGGTGCATCCCACGATGATGTGTGCCGTGCCGCGTGTGCTCGAGCGTTTCTACGACGCCATCTACCAGTCGGGCAAGAAACAGAAAGGCATCGCCAAGGTCATCTTCTTCTGGGCCTTGCATCTGGGCGAGCGTTACAAGATCGACGCCACCAACCGCAATTGGTTTTACGACAAGAAACTGGCCATCGCCGACAAACTGGTCTATAGCAAGATTAGATCCAACATCGGCGCCGAGAACTTCGACATCATCGTGTCGGGTGCCGCCGCCATCTCGCAGAAGATTGCAGGCTTCTTCTCGGCCATCAAGATGCCCGTGTTTGAGGGCTATGGCCTCACTGAGACTTCGCCCGTCATCGCCGTCAGCAACCGCAACCCGCACGGCCGCGAAGTGGGCTATGTGGGACAGCCGTTGCCCGGCACTGAGGTGAAGATTGCCGACAATGGCGAAATCATCTGCCGTGGCCACAACGTCATGATGGGCTACTACAAGCATCCCGAGCTAACCAAGGAAGTCATCGACGAAGAGGGTTGGTTCCACACGGGCGACATGGGTGAGTTCAACCAATACAACCAGCTGAAGATCACGGGCCGCATCAAGAGCCTTTTCAAGACCTCAGGCGGCAAGTACATCAACCCCGATATGATTGAAGCCAAGTTCTCGTCTTCTAAGCTAATTGAGCAGATTTTGGTGGTGGGTGAGAACCAGAAGTTTGCCGGTGCTCTCATCATCCCGAGTTTCACTGAACTGAAGGCTTGGTGTGCCCAGGAGAACATCCCGTACACGACCAACGAGGAGATGATCCAAAAGCCCGAGGTATTGAAGCGTTACGCTGCCGAAATCAACGAGTTGAACAAGGGCTTGGGCGAGACTGAAAAGATTAAGAAGCAGGTGTTGCTTGCCGACGAGTGGAGCATCGCCAACGGCCTGCTCACTCCGACACTCAAAGCCAAGCGTAAAATCATCACGGCAAAGTATAAGGACGTGATCGAGAAGATGTTCGCGTAATTACCATGGCCGATGGCTTATGACTATGGCCGCTCCAACACTGGGTTGAGGCGGCCATTGTCGTTTACATTTCTTTTATTTGTATATTTGCATGTTCTGCACCGAATATGTATGAAGGGATTTGGTTTTGTTTGAGGAGAGGGGAGAGTGTGTAAAAATTGACTAGAATAACCAATAATAGATAAAAAAAAGAAAAATAAAATGAAAACAAAGGATATTAAAATATTCGTGAGTAGCACATTCTATGATATGCAAATTGAAAGAGATTTGCTAAAAAACATAGTAAAAAAAGATCTTGAGGCGCGATTCTCTAACCAAGGTGTCTCTATTGAAATTATTGACCTCAGATGGGGTGTAAATGTAAAAGAAGAGCAGGACTTTGAGACTCAAGTGTTGCAAGTATGCATGAAAGAAATACTTGAGTGTAAACCGTTTTTTATATCGTTTTTAGGAGAACGATATGGATGGATTCCAGAGGAAAAACTGATAGAAAAAAGTTGTTCCTTTATGACCGATGATGACTATAAGATGATTTGTGAAGAAAAAGGAATAAGCGTGACTGAAATGGAAATCTTATATGGTGCATTTAGGAAAGAGGCAGAGCTTGATAATTGTGTTTTTTGCTTTAGAGATAGTGCAAGTTACGACGGAATAAAAAGCGATAAAAAAAGTATTTATTTTGATGAACAATGTAATGCCATAAAACTAGAAAAATTAAAGAATAAAATTAGAAAAAGATGTAGAGAAAAAAATGAAGGTAAAATTATTGATTATCATCTGTCTGTCGCTGCAAGCTATTCAGAGCAGATAGATAGTTTAAGTTCATTTGCATTAGAACTTTCAAATTGGCTATTTGAAAGAATAAATCATATTGAAAATAGTAACACGCAACATTTAATACCCGACCACGTTGCATTAGTTAATGAATTCGTTTCACAACACAGCATTAATTATATCAGAAGAGAGTCGATAGAAAAGCAGCTGCTGGATTATATTTATTCTAATACTAGTCCTTTCATTGTAATATCAGGCGATTCTGGGTTAGGGAAAAGCTATCTGCTTTCCTATGTTTATAGCTTTCTTAAAGAACAAGAAGATTACATCCCATTACTTTATTCCACAAATTTCAATACTGAAAAATGCAATTCAAAAGATGTACTGGAATCGTGGACAATCCAACTATCATATTATTTGAATTTGTCTGATGAAATAACATCCAATTCAGGCGCATTATCTACCTTTAATGACTTAATAAGGGAAGCTGCTAATCAACATAAACACATTGTTTTGTTTTTAGACGCTGTTGAATCTATGTATGATGATTCAATGAGCCAGAATCTAACATTTATCCCAGAAGGATTGACAACAATCATTACTGTTATAGATTCTTCAATTGATTTTCAAAAGTTTCACAAGCAACTGAAACACATTAGAATTCCCACTTTTACTCGGAATGATGCCGTAAAACTTTTTGATAATATTTTTAACAAATCTCACTTTTATTTAAAACGAGAGCAAATGAAAACTATAATGGAAAAAAAGAAATCTGAACAACAGTATGCTTATGAATCGCCATTATGGGTCAATTTGCTTGCAGGTCTATTGATAAACTTAGACAATTTTGATTTCTTTGCTTCGAAACAATTGACTCTCAATAAAAAAACTAAAATATATGGAAAATATGCAGATTTTATCAATAGTATACACAATGAAGATCTAACCCCGGACGACTATATCTTTTCATTAATACGTTACATTCCTTCTGATTATGAAAACTTGTTTCTCTTTATGATTGATAAATCATTCTCTTATTTCGGAAGAGCATTTGTAGTAAAGTATTTATCACTTTTATGCATTTCCAAATATGGATTAGGCATAAATGAATTTGAGTTGCTTTACAATGATTCATGGAATATGATTAAATTTACACAAGTTCATAGATGGTTTTCTGGTGTAATAACAAATGCAAATAGTGGCGCCAGCATGGCATTTAGGCATAAAAGCATTAAGCGAATCCTCATGAATAATTGGTCTAATGAAATCAAAGATACCAGGTATTCATATATATCTATCATGCAACCTCATTTTCTAGAATATGATTCTATTAAAAAGAAAAACAAATACAAAGACATAGAAAAAAACAACTTCCAATTCTTAGAATTTATTCATCAATTATTGGTGACTAATAGATATGCTGAAATAGCCAAAATATGTAATAGTACTAGTTACGAAAAAGCAATTAGTTTATTATTATACGAGCAATTGAGGAATTGTGATAGGCATATTGATGGGAAATATGCTCCAATTTGGTATAGATACCCTGCTTCGATACAAAACATAGATTATAGTAAAAGTGAATTAGAGCAACTTATTATAAGAATTGTGGAACTAAAATCAGACATTGTTCGTGGCAATAATTATAAATACAACGAGTATTATTGGATGTTATGTTACAATTTAGGAATCTCATTAATGAAAGAATCACTTATTGACATTGCACTTCCTCTTTATTATATATTAACCATAAAAATACAAGAATTAAGTAAACAAGAAGATAAAGAGTCCCTCATATATCATTTTTTAGGACACCAAACTTATCATAACATGCTAACAATATGCAATGGGAATCTATCATCATTATGTAGTGAAACACATCAATACCAGGCAGCATTACAATTCCTTTCCAATAGACATGAGGCTTATTTGAATATGATTGATGATAATACGAGTTATATAGATAAAGAAGCAAATACGGGATTCTATCATTATCAATACGGATCCATTATGGAAAAATGGATAGGACTTAAACCAAACACCATTCAATATTACCAAGATGCAATAAATACATTTTCTAAATTGGAAAAAGAACAAGTCCCATATTTGTATCAATACATTTATTGCGGAGCTTTATCTAAACTATCTAATTGGTATGAAAAAAAGAATAATATTGAAAAAGCTGAAGAATTTGCATATAAGGCATTTTTTATTAGTGAGAGCCATATACAAAATGATGGTCTTTACGAACTTGGAACGCATTCTGTTAGAGAGAATTTGAAAGAGTATTTTGTATGCTCAATGAATTTAATAGAGTTATGTAAGAGGCTCAACTTAAGTAAAACAAAATATCAACACGTATCCGACAAGGCTTGGAAATTAATACAACAATATTATCCTGATGTTTTCGGAGATTCCGATTTCAGAAGTCTTTTCCTTTTCTTTCAGAAAGAATCACTCGGTAATGCCCAGATTGTTTCTGAGACTGAAATAGATAAACTAAATGCTCTCTTTTCCGATGCTTACGAAGATGCGTTTAAAAATAAGCATAAGAATCAAGCAATCAATAAATTTATAGAAGTTGCCAAGTTTGCAGAAAGTCTATATACTGGCAGTGGAAATCTTTATATAAAAGAGAAGTTGGCACTGACCTGTTTTTTAATTGGGTATCTATATCAAACAAAAAGCGATACCTCAAAATTTTTACCGCTTTCAAATGAGTATTTAATAAAAGCTATAAATTATGGTTATTTTGACGCATATGATATTTTAGCCCACAACGCAAAAAAAGTCGGTGATCTTGATAAAGCGGAAAAATATTTAGAGCTTGGTGCAGCAAAAGAATCCATAATATGTTACCGTGACTATGCCATTTGCTTGTTTGAGAAAGATGATTTCACTTCAGGTGCGCGTTATCTTGAATACGCTATTGAAAGAGGTGATGTTTTAGCAAAAATACACAAGGCCATTTTCATGTTCAATGGAGAATATGGATATGGAACCGACAAACAAGGAGCTATTGACATCCTTACGAATTGCGTTAACATTGACCACGACCAAATTGCAGCTGAACTGTTGAGAAAAGCATCGTATTTCGCTTATGAATTTTTTAGTTGTGGCATTGATTATAAGCTGCCCCATATTACTTAGTTTTTACAACTGAAAATAGATTTTATAAAAGTAGCCGAGACGTATGGCTTCCTATTCCGGATTTACAAAGGATGAGGTGAGAACTCTTGCCGAAAAACACCGTGTGGACTTCGGCAAATTAGTGAAGTGGTACGATGGTTGTCAGATAGACGACGAACCGTCGCGTGGGTAGAATACGAGCATACTGAGTTGTTACTAGGGGTAGACTTGGTTAGGTAGGATGTACAAGTACAATCCCGACCATTCATTTTATGAGAAGTCCATGCTTAAATCGTTATTCCAAATAAGTATACCCGTACAATCCCGACCGATAGTTCGACAAGAATTCCTTGCCTTCCTCGACCGAAATTTTGCCTTCCTTAACGCACTTTGTGACCCAGGTCTCCACCGTGCGGACGAGTTTCTTCGGGCTATATTGTACGTATTCCAGCACATCGGCAACGGTCTCGCCGTCAATGATTTGGTCGATGTAGTAACCTTTCTCGTCCACCGAAATATGCACAGCGTTGGTATCACCAAACAAGTTGTGGAGGTCACCCAAGATTTCTTGATAGGCACCCACGAGGAATACACCTATATAATAATGTTCTTTCTCGCCGAAGGTGTGCAGCGGGATGGTGTGCTGCGTCGACTTGGCGACGAAGTTGGTGATTTTGCCGTCACTGTCGCAGGTGATGTCCTGCAAGGTGGCGAGGTGGGTTGGGTTCTCGTCCAACCTTTGGATGGGGATGATGGGGAAGAGTTGGTCGATGGCCCATAGGTCGGGCAGCGACTGGAACAGCGAGAAGTTGCAGAAGTACTTGTCGGCAAGGAGTTTTGGCAATGAGGTGAAGTCCTCAGGGACGCGCTTCAAGCTGTTGGCGATATGGTTCACCTCGCGGGCGATGCTCCAGAACAGGCGTTCAATCTTGGCGCGTGACTTGAGGTCAAGCAGGCCGAGGCTGAACAGGTTGAGGGCCTCTTCGCGGATTTCCTGGGCATCATGCCAGATTTCCAAAGAGGAGTTGCGGTTGAGTTCGTCCCACGACTCGTAGAGTTCTTTGATGAGCTCGTGGTCGTTTTCTTCAGGTTCTTCGTTGTCGTCCCATTCGGGCAGCGAGGTCTTCTCCAACACTTCGAAGATAAGCACGGAGTGGTGAGCCGTCAGGGCGCGACCCGACTCGCAGATGACGTTGGGGTGGGGCAGGTCGTTTTTGTCGCAGGCATCCACGATGGTGTAGATGGCGTTGTTGGCGTATTCCTGGATGCTATAGTTGACCGAGCTGGGACTGCTGGAGCTGGTGCCGTCGTAGTCGATTCCGAGGCCACCGCCCATGTCCACATATTTGATATGGTAGCCCATCTTGTAGAGTTGCACATAGAACTGTGCAGCCTCACGCAAGGCCACATTGATTTTCTTGATTTTGCTGACCTGACTACCAATATGATAATGCACCAGTTTCAGGCAGTCCTTCATGTCGTGTTCCTCAAGGAAGTCGAGGGCTTCAAGCAGTTCAGAAGAGGTGAGGCCGAACTTGCTGCCGTCACCGCCAGATTCTTCCCATTTGCCTGCACCGGAACTGGCCAGCTTGATGCGTACACCGAGGTTCGGTGTGACCTTAAGCCTACGGGCAATCTTGGCCGTGATCTTCAGTTCGTTGAGTTTTTCGATGACGATGATGATTTTACGTCCCATTTTCTGTGCCAACAAGGCCAATTCGATGAACTCCTCATCTTTGTAACCGTTGCAGACGATGAGCGAGTCGGAGTCGGTGCCGAGGGCGATGATGGCGTGTAGCTCAGGCTTGGAGCCGGCTTCCAGACCGATGTTGCACTTCTTGCCGTGGCTGACGATTTCTTCAACCACGGGGCGCATCTGGTTCACCTTGATGGGCATCACCACGAAGTTCTGGCCGTGGAACTCATATTCCTTGGCCGCCTCCTTGAAACAGGAGTCGATTTTGTTGATGCGGTCGTCGAGGATGTCGGGGAAACGGATGAGCATAGGAGCCGATACGTCGCGCAGCGACAGCTCGTCGACGAGTTCCGGCAGGTCGACGGAGGCACAGCCTTCCTTGGGTGTCACGACCATGTGGCCTTTTTCGTTGATGGAAAAGTAATTGCCGCCCCAGCCTTTCACGTTGTAAAGGTCCTCGGAGTCTTCAATGCGCCATTTTCTCATTGCAGTCTGGTTTAGTTTGTTATAAATGGGCTGCAAAACTAATAAAAAGTATCGGTTTTGCGCACTTTTCCGTATTTTTGCACAAAATTATCTGTAATGAGGCTTATTATCGATGCCGGTTCTACTAAAATGGAATGGATCCTGTTGGACGGAAACGAGGTGAAACTGCGTTTCCAGACCGATGGATTCAACCCGAATTATGCTGACAGGCAATGCCTGGAAAACATGGTTTCGTCTGTAGAGACGCGATTCATCGCGTCTCCCATGGATGATAATGACGTGCCATTTTCGAGACGCGATAAATCGGCGTCTCTACAATTCATCCATTATTACGGCACGGGTTGCGGCAATAAACAGAATTGCCAAATCATTAAAGCGATCTTCCAACAACGATTTCCCGATGCCGAAATCCATGTCACGCACGACACGATGGCGGCCTGCCATGCCGTGTTGGGCCATGAAAAAGGCATCGCTTGTATCCTCGGGACAGGTTCGAATTCTTGTCTTTATGATGGGGAAAAGATTACAGCGGAAGCGGTTTCCTTGGGTTATCTCCTTGGTGACGAAGGCAGCGGCATGCACATCGGCAGGGAAGTGGTGCGGGCCTATTTCTACGGTTTCATGCCCGAGGATTTGCGGCAGCAATTCGACGGGGAGTATCATCTGGAGCTGAAGGATTTCATTCAGCGCTTGTATCATGAGGGACAGCCTTCCAAATACCTTGCCTCGTTCGCCAAGTTCGCGGGTGATCACCAGAAGCATCCTTTCATTCATGACCTGGTGAAGCAATGCTTCCGAGCTTTCATCGAGGCCTTTGTGCTGCGCTTTGAGGGTGGTGAGAAGATGAAAGTAAGCTTCATCGGCTCCGTGGCGTTCTATTTCCAGGACATCCTGAAAGAGGTATTGTCCGACTATGGTCTGACGATGGGCGAGGTCATGCAAGCGCCTGCTGAAGGGTTGATACGGTATTATATGCGGTAGCCACTATGTATGCGGTAGCCCCGTGCTGAAGGCACGGTATTTTATTTACCCCATACAGCTTGGCTGTGTGGGGTATATCGGACTATAGACTCAGGTGGGCGTGCCGGAGGCACGCTACAAATGCCTGAGAGTGGCGTGCCTACAGCACGCAGGCCGGTACGACTAGTAGTGTGTCAACCCCCACACGATGCCGTGTGGGGTAAATAGGATGTCGGGTCTTCGACACGAGCCACAACTGCACAATAGAAACGCGTTAAGCTATAGCTTACGCGACAAAGACAAAATTGTGCGCTATATTATGAGACAAAAGGAACACCATGGTGCCACCACTTTTGCTGACGAGTATCGTGCATTTATTGAGGAAAACGGAGCTCCTATTGACGAACAATACTTTCTAAAAGACGAATAAAAGAAAGCATTTCGTCAGGAGTAATCCATTTGTAACCATTGTCTTTCCTCAGCCACGTCATCTGCCGCTTGGCATATTGCCGCGTGTGGATTTTGATTTGTTCAATGGCTTCGGCAAGGGTGCAGTCTCCGTCGAAATAAGCAAACAATTCCTTATATCCAACCGTGTTCAACGCATTGAGATGCCGTTTGGGATACAAGGCTTTGGCTTCATCCAGCAGGCCTTGCTCCATCATCAGGTCCACGCGGCGGTCGATGCGCTCGATGAGTGCCTGCCGTTCCCATAGCATGGCGTATTTCTTTATGGCGAAGTCGCGCTGGACGGCGTTGCCGCTACGGAAAGAGGAGAAAGGATGCCCCGTCTGGTAGCAGACTTCCAAGGCGCGCTGCAGTCTCCGTGGGTTCTGTTGGTCGACGATGGCGAAATACGCAGGGTCGAGGCGCTGCACTTCGTCCTGCAAAGCTTTCAAGCCGCCTTCGTCATAGAGTCTCTGCACTTTTTCTCGGATTTCATACTCCACATCAGGCATGGCATCGATGCCGTTGCACACAGCGTCGATGAAGAGGCCAGAGCCCCCCGTCATGATGACAGCGTCGTGGGTCTTGAAAAGCTCATCTAAAAGCTGTATGGCGTCACGCTCGTAGTCCGCCACGTCGTATTTATCCTCGATGCTGATGTGATGCACGAAGTAATGCTGGGCTTGGCTTAGTTCTTCCTCGGTGGGCGCCGCGGTACCGATGCTCATCTCTTTGTAGAACTGTCGGCTGTCGGCGGAAAGGATGACGGTATTCAAGGCCTTGGCCAATTCGATGGAAAAGGAGGTCTTGCCCGATGCCGTGGGGCCGGAGATGACGATGAGAGTTCTTTTATCCATGAGTTTTGTAATAATTCGGAATGCTGAATTCGGAATGCTGAATGGGGGCGAAGCCTAGCGTCGCTTTGCGTCATTGCGAGCGAAGCGAAGCAATCCAGGGTTTAAGCTGGTTCTCTGGATTGCTTCGTCGTTCCTCCTCGCAATGACGTAAAACGTGTCATAAGCATTATATTTTATTCGGTACCGGCCCGTTATTCGCCACCACAATCGGCTCTTCGATTTCTTTCACCACACTCAGCCCCAGCTTCTTGCCTTCCTCTTTCATAAAGGCGTATGCCTCGACGAAGTTGTTGCCGATGACACCGTCGAGGATGGCCTCGCGTATGGCGTTCTTGATGACGCCGACCTCGCGTCCCTCGGGGATGCCGAAGGTCTCCATGATGGCAATGCCGTCGATGGGTGGCTGCCAGTTGCGGAGGTGGTCTTTGGCCTCGATCTCTTTCAGTTTCTCCTGCACAATCTCGAAGTTGTGGTGGAACTTCTTCACCTTTTCCTCGTTCTTCGAGGTGATGTCGGCATGGCAGAGCAGCATGAGGTCGTCGATGTCGTCGCCGGCCTCGAAGAGGAGACGGCGTACAGCCGAGTCGGTGACGATGTCCTCGGCCAGCACGATGGGACGCATGTGAAGCTGCACGAGCTTCTGCACGTATTTCATCTTCTCGTTTAAGGGCAGTTTCATGGCGGCGAAGATTTTGGGCACCATCTTGGAGCCTTTGAACTCGTGGCCGTGGAAGGTCCAACCCGTGCCGTCCTCCCAGCGTTTGGTCTGGGGCTTGGCGATGTCGTGTAACAAAGCCGCCCAACGCAGCCAGAGGTCGTCGCTCTTCTCAGCCACCTGGTCGAGGACCTGCAAAGTGTGCAGGAAGTTGTCCTTATGGCCTTTGCCTTGCACCACTTCGATGCCTTTCAGCTGGGCGAGTTGCGGGAAGATGATCTTCAGCAGGCCGCTTTCGTCCAACAGCTTGAAGCCGATAGAGGGCCGTGGCGAGAGGATGATTTTGTTCAACTCCTCGGTGACGCGCTCCATCGACACGATCTTGATGCGGTTAGCATTGCGCTTAATGGCCTCGAACGACTCAGGCTCAATATAGAACTTCAGTTGCGAGGCAAACCTGATGGCGCGCATCATGCGTAAAGGATCGTCGGAGTAGGTAATGTCAGGGTCGAGGGGGGTGCGCAACAGCAGTTCCTCCATGTCGTCCATGCCACCGAAGAGGTCGATGAGGGTGCCATAGTCCTCGGCGTTGAGGCTGAGGGCCATGGCGTTGATGGTGAAGTCGCGGCGGCTGATGTCGTCTTCGAGTGTTCCGTTTTCCACCACGGGCTTGCGGCTGTTGCGGTCGTACGATTCTTTACGTGCCCCCACAAACTCGACCTCCATGCCGTTGTAGTGGATCATGGCCGTGCCGAAGGCGCCATAGTATTTGGCTTCCTTGTGGCCGGGTAGGAGGGAGGCGACCTTTTTGGCCAGGGTGATGCCGCTGCCCACGGTGACCACGTCGATGTCGTTCGACGGACGGCGCAACAGAATGTCGCGCACATAGCCGCCGATGACATAGCTCTTGTAGCCCAACTCCGCACTGGCGTAGGCAATCACCTTAAAGATCTTGCTGCTGATATGTTTCTTGAAGTCGTAGTTCATTCGGCATGCGCTTCTTCAAGTACCTTTTTCTCGTTCGGGATGACGTTGACAATGGTCTCCTCGCCACCCTCGGCCATGTCGATGCTGATGGTGTCGCCGATATGCAGGTTGGCGGAGATAATGGCCTCGGCCAAGACGTCTTCCACATACTTCTGGACGGCGCGTTTCAGCGGACGGGCACCATACTGTTCGTCCCAGCCCTTCTCGGCGAGGAAGTCCATGGCCTTCTCGGTGATTTCCATCTTGTAGCCCATCTCTTCGACGCGCTTCACCACATCGCGGATTTCGATGCCGATGATCTTCTGGATGTCTTTCTTGTCCAAGGCATTGAACATCACCACATCGTCGACGCGGTTGAGGAACTCGGGGGCGAAGGTGCGCTTCAAGGCGTTATCGATGACACTCTGGGAGTACTCGTTCTTGCTGTTGAGCTTGGCCTGTGTGCCAAAACCTACACCCTGACCGAAGTCCTTCAGTTGGCGTGAACCGATATTGGAGGTCATGATGATGATGGTGTTCTTGAAGTCGACCTTGCGACCGAGGCTGTCGGTCAGCTGGCCGTCGTCGAGGACTTGCAGCAACAGGTTGAACACGTCGGGGTGTGCTTTCTCTATCTCGTCGAGGAGGACGATGGAATAGGGCTTACGGCGCACCTTCTCGGTGAGCTGACCGCCCTCTTCATAACCCACGTAGCCAGGAGGCGCGCCCACGAGGCGCGACACGGCGAACTTCTCCATGTATTCGCTCATGTCGATGCGGATGAGGGCGTCTTCGCTGTCGAAGAGGAACTTGGCCAACACCTTGGCGAGGTAGGTCTTACCGACGCCTGTGGGACCGAGGAAGATAAACGAGCCGATGGGCTTGTTCGGGTCTTTCAGTCCGGCACGGTTGCGGCGGATGGCGCGGGTCACCTTCTTGATGGCCTCGTCCTGACCGATGACGGTACCCGCCAACTCGGTCTCCATGTGCATCAGGCGGTCGCCTTCGTTCTTGGCGATACGCTGCACCGGCACGCCGGTCATCATGGCGACAACTTCGGCGACGTTCTGCTCGGTCACCAGCTCGCGATGGGCCACGGCGTTGTCTTCCCAAGCCTTTTTGGCCGCTTCAAGTTGGGCCAGGATCTTCACCTCTTCGTTGCGGTACATGCCTGCCTCCTCGAACTTCTGTTCGGCGATGGCGGCTTTCTTGTCCTTGCGGACCTCTTCCAGACGTTTCTCCAGCTCGGTAATTTCGCTCGGAACATCGATATGCTTGATGTGTACCCGTGCGCCAGCTTCGTCCAAGGCGTCGATGGCCTTGTCGGGCAGGTGACGGTCGCTGAGGTAACGGTCGGTGAGCTTCACGCAGGCTTCGATGGCCTCGGGCGTGTAGGTGACCAAATGATGGTCTTCGTATCTCGGTTTGATGTTATTCAATATCTCGATGGTCTCGGCGGGCGTGGTAGGCTCGACGAGAATCTTCTGGAAGCGGCGCTCCAGGGCACCGTCTTTCTCGATGTATTGGCGGTATTCGTCCAAGGTGGTGGAGCCGATGCACTGCAACTCACCACGCGCCAAGGCGGGCTTGAACATGTTGCTGGCGTCCAAAGAGCCGTTGGCGTTGCCTGCGCCCACGAGGGTGTGAATCTCGTCGACGAAAAGGATGATGTCGCGGTTGTTCTCCAACTCGTTGAGGATGGCCTTGATGCGTTCCTCGAATTGGCCGCGGTATTTGGTGCCGGCCACGATGGAACCGATGTCGAGCATGACGACACGTTTATTAAATAAGGTGCGCGGCACGCGGTGTTGCACGATTCGGATGGCCAGGCCCTCGGCGATGGCCGACTTGCCCACGCCCGGCTCGCCAATCAAGATGGGGTTGTTCTTCTTGCGTCGGCTGAGGATCTGGGCGATGCGTTCCAGCTCGCGTTCACGGCCCACGATGGGGTCGAGGCGGTTCTCCTCGGCAGCCTTGGTGAGGTCACGGCCGAAGTTATCCAACACGGGCGTCTTGCTCTTGGCGGCAGGGGTCTTCTTGGGCTTCTCTTGCTGTGGACGGATCTCGTTCATCAGGTCGTCTTCTTCATCGTCATCCTCGAAGATGCTGGAGGTATAGCCTTGTGTCTCCTCTGGCGCCGACTCTTGCGGGTCGGTGTTGTTGGCCGTGAAGCGAAGCAGCTCCTGCTTGAAGTTGTCGTAGTTGATGCCCTCAAACTCAAGGTTTTGCGAGATGATGTTGTTCTTCTCGTGCAGGATGGCCAGCATGAGGTGCTCGGAGCGAACGATCTCCGATTGGAACTCCTTAGCGATGATATAGGTGAACTTCAGCACACGCTCAGCCTGCTTGGTGAGCGGCAAAGCCAAAACAGGGTTTTGGTTGCTGTTGGCGGTGCGTACCGAGGCTTCCAGTTTCTTCGAGAAGACTTCTATGTTCAGGTTGAGGTTCTCCAAAATAGTGATGGCAGCACTGCCGCCTTCCTTCAACATACCCAAAAAAAGGTGCTCCAACCCGACATAAGCATTCCCCAGACGTTGCGCCTCCTGATGGCTAAGTGACAAAATGGCACGAACGCGGGGAGAGAATTTTGCATCCATATTATTACAATTCGTTTGTTTTCAATGATTTAGATAAATACCCGACTTTTCTCTTGTCTGATTCGTTCAGAGTGCAAAGGTACGAACAAAAACCGAGCCGCGCCAGTGCCGATGTCAGATTCTTTAAAAATGCATAAAATCCGCCTTTTTTGCAAAACCAAAGGAAATTTTCCCTATCTTTGCACCCTTATTTGTAAAAGCGAAAATTAGTATCCCAAAATGGACGATAATAACAACATTACCCCTGAGAACCAGGAAGATAACATCCCTGAAAACACTGGGGAAAAAATCATCAAGGTTAACCTTGAGAACCAGATGAAGTCGGCTTATATCGACTATTCGATGTCTGTCATCATCTCGCGTGCCTTGCCCGATGTGCGCGACGGCTTGAAACCCGTGCACCGTCGTGTGCTCTACGGCATGAAGGAATTGGGCGTCACCTCGCGCAGCGGCTACAAGAAGTCAGCCCGTATCGTCGGTGAGGTGCTCGGTAAGTACCACCCGCACGGCGACTCGTCGGTCTACGACGCCATGGTGCGTATGGCCCAGCCGTGGTCATTGCGCTATCCTTTGGTCGACGGCCAAGGTAACTTCGGCTCGGTCGACGGCGACAGCCCTGCCGCTATGCGTTACACCGAGGCACGCCTTCAGAAGATCGCCGAAGAGATGCTCGATGACCTCGACAAGGACACCGTCGACTTCCAGAATAACTTCGATGACTCGTTGCAGGAGCCTACCGTGCTGCCTACGCAGATTCCTACTTTGTTGGTGAACGGCACCAACGGTATCGCTGTGGGTATGGCCACCAACATGGCACCGCATAACCTCAGCGAGTGCGTCGATGGCATCATAGCCTATATCGACAACCGCGAAATCACCACGCAAGAGCTGATGCAATACATCAAGGCCCCCGATTTCCCGACTGCTGGCGTCATCTATGGCTACGAAGGCGTGCGCGAGGCGTTTGAGACGGGTAGGGGACGTATCGTCCTGCGTGGCGAGACCCACTTCGAGGAACACAACGGCCATGAGCGCATCATCGCCACCTCGATACCTTATCAGGTCAACAAGGCCGAGATGATCAAGAAGACCGCCGACCTCGTCAACGAGAAGAAGCTGGAAGGTCTGGCCGACATCCGCGACGAGAGCGACCGTAAGGGCATCCGCGTGGTGTATGAGCTGAAACGCGACGCCAACCCTGACATCGTACTGAATAAGCTGTTCATGATGACCCCGCTGCAAAGCTCGTTCAACGTGAACAACGTGGCTTTGGTCAACGGTCGTCCTTATACCCTGAACCTCAAGCAGCTGATTGAGCATTTCGTGGCCCACCGTCACGAGATCATCCTGCGCCGCACGCGCTTCGAGCTGAAGAAAGCCGAAGACCGCGCCCATATCTTGGAAGGTCTGGCCCGCGCCATCGATATCGTCGACGAGATCATCGCCACCATTCGCGCTTGTAAGGGCGGCACACCCGAAGCCAAGCAGGCCATCATGGACAAGTTCGGCTTCGACGACCCGCAAGCCAGCGCCATCGTGGCTTACCGTCTCGGTCAGTTGGCCGGTCTCGAAATCAAGAAGATCATGGACGAGTTGGACGAAATCCACGAACGCATCAAGCATTTCCACGAAATTCTACAACATGAGGAATTGCAGTTCCAGATCATCAAGGACGAACTGTTGGTCATCAAAGAAAAATATGGCGACGCCCGCCGCACACAGATTGTGCCCGCCGCCGGTGAGTTCCGCATGGAGGACATCATCGCCGACGATGCCGTGGTCATCACCATCTCGCACCTTGGTTACATCAAGCGCACCCCGCTGACCGAATACCGCGTGCAGAGCCGTGGCGGCAAGGGCTCGAAAGGCTCCGCCACCCGCGACACCGACTTCATCGAGCATATCTTCACGGCCACCAACCACAACCACCTGCTGTTCTTCACGGAGCAAGGCAAATGCTATAAGTTGCGTGCGTTCGAGATTCCAGAAGAGGGTAAGAACAGCAAGGGCCGCGCCATCCAAAACCTCATCCCGATCGATAAGGATAACAAGGTGATGGCCTACCTCAACGTGAAGAGCATGACCGACGAGGAATACCTTGAAAACAACTACATCATCCTTTGCACCAAGAAGGGCATCATCAAGAAGACCAACTTGGCTGCCTATAAGAACGTCCGCCAAAACGGCATCATCGCTGTCAACATCCGCGAGGACGACCAGCTGCTCGAGGCCTGCCTCACCAGCGGCAACGACGAGGTGCTGATGGCCATGCGTTCGGGCAAGGCTGTCCGCTTCAACGAGCAGACCGTCCGCCCGATGGGCCGTACCGCTACAGGCGTGAAAGCCATCACCCTTGGCTCGCCCGAGGACGAAGTCATCGGCATGGTGTGCATCAACGACCCGCAACAGACCGTCCTGGTGGTCTCGGAGAAGGGCTTCGGCAAGCGTTCCAACATCGACGACTACCGCATCACCAATCGTGGCGCGAAGGGCGTGAAGACCTTGAATATCACCGAGAAGACCGGCGACCTCATCGCCATCAAGGCCGTAACTGATAACGACGACCTGATGATCATCAACAAGTCGGGCATCGTCATCCGTATGGAAGTCAGCAAGCTTCGTGTGATGGGCCGCGCCACCCAGGGCGTGAAGCTCATCGACCTGCGCGGCACCGACGAGATTGCCGCCGTCACCAAGGTCGACCACGAGGACGAACCCGAAGAACCCGAAACTGAGGTCGTTGAGCCTGTCGAAGGGCCGACTGACGGGGTAGAAAACCCTGAAAACAACTAATACATGGATGCCTCCCATAGATTCCATGCCAGCGCACATGCCAGCGTTGGAATGACATGGGAGGCGGCGATTCAAACCACTTTGGAACAATAATTGTAAGAGATGATAGTAACCAACGAAAATGTCTAACACTTAATAATTGAGAAAATGAAAAAATTAATGATTTTGCTGGCCGTCCTGCTCACCGCCAACGTGATGATGGCCCAAAAGAAAGACAGAACCGACGCCTACATGTACAACAAGAACGGCCAATATGCCAAGGCAATGGCCTCTATTGAGAAGTGCGTCAACCATGAGCAGTTCTATGGCATGAAACCCAATGACCAGGCCACGGCTTGGTACTATCGTGCCCAGATCTACCAGAACATCATCCAATCCCCCGATGAGAGCATCAGAAACCTTGCCCCCAATGGCTTGGAGCTGGCTTATGAGTCGCTGATGAAATGCATGGAGAACCAGGAGTTCTTCGAAGAGAACAAGCAAGACATCTATCAGCGTGTGATCTCGGTCATGACTAACTACTACACGCAAGGTGCCGACCTGTACAATGCGCGTCAGTTCGCCGAGGCAGCCCCGCTGTTCAAGAAGGCTTACGACATCGCCAAGACCCTCGGCAGCAACGATGCCAACGACATGCTGAACCTCGCCGCCCAGTCCTGCCTCTTGGCTCAGGATTACACCACCGCCCTGGAATACTTCACTGAGATGAAGAATAATGGTGTGGAGACCGCCGATGTCTACAGACACCTCGCCGCTTGCTACAATGGCTTAGGCAACAGCGAGCAGGCCATGGAGATGATCAACGCCGGTCTGGCCATCAACCCCAGCGATGCTAACCTCATCCTTGAGAAGGTGAACGCCTACTTGAAGGACGGCAAGGGCGCCGAAGCCGTCGCCGACCTCGTGAAGCTCCAGGAACTCGACCCCGAGAACGCTCAGCTACTCTTCGTGCTTGGCACCATCTACGGTGACGAGAACAACGCCGACATCTACGATGTGGAGAAAGCAAAACAATACTACGAGGCAGCCCTCGCTATCAATCCTGAGTACTACGATGCCATCTACAACATCGGTGTGCTCTACATGGGTATGGCCAACAAGTACATCGAGCAAGCCAACGAAATCACCGGTTTCTCGAAAGCCGAACAGGAACAGTACAACAGCCTCATCGAGCAGGCCAACGAGCTGCTCCGCGCGGGTCTGCCTTACCTCCAGCGCGCCTACGAAGCCCAGCCTTCTGACGACGTGAAGAACGTGCTGCGCTCCATCTATGTGAAGCTGAACATGATGGACGAAGTGAAGGCTCTGGACGGCAAATAAATTGCAAACGACTGACTTTGAAGCAGCCTAGAGGAAACTCTGGGCTGCTTTTTATATGATGCCGTGCTCAAGGGCGAAACGTACCATTTCCACTGAGGAATTAAGACCTAACTTATTGAATATATTGGTCTTGTGAGAGTTGACGGCACGTAGAGTGATGTGGAACTTGTCAGCAATTTCCTTGCCCAACAAGCCGCTGCAACAGGCCTCGATGATTTCCAGTTCACGTTTAGTGAGTAGGGCGGAGGACTTTTTGTCCAGTCGCGCATCCACAATGTCGCGTACCAACAGGGCGAGGTCGCGGCCGTAGTAGGGGACACCTTCTTCCACCGAGTTGATGGCGTCGCGCACTTCTTCCATCGGCCCGTTCTTGCTGATGAAGCCGTCTATGCCAATCTGCATGAGCTGGATTATGGTATATTCTTTGGTCTCCATCGAGACGATGATGATTTTGATTTCGGGATACTCGGCGCGGAGCCTTTGCGCCACTTCAACGCCGCTGGTGCCAGGCATTAGGATGTCCAAAAGGATCAAATCGCAGGGAGTGCCAGCTTGAAGTTGTTCGAAAAGTGCATCGGCGGTGGCCACATCAATGGTGATATGATGTGGGGTTTGAGAGAGGATGCTGCGCAAACCGAGGCGGATGAGGTCGTGGTCGTCGAGGATAGCGATGTTCATGGCTTATTCTGCTTTGGGTAAGGTCACGGTGACGGTAGTGCCTTGATTGGGTTGGCTTTCTATATTGAGTTGTCCGTTGTTCAACTTGACGAGTTCAAGGCAAAGTGGCAGGCCGATGCCCGTGCCATGCTCGCCAGAAGTGCCCACCTCGGATAGCCCTAGTTTGCTGTTCTGTGCGGTTTCAAGCAACTCCTTGAAGCGTTTTTCGCTCATGCCAATACCGTGGTCGCGCACGTAGAAGCTGTTGTTGAGTGTACCAACCTCGATGGTGCTACCTTGGTGGGAGAACTTGATGGCGTTGCTGATGAGGTTGCGCAGCACGGTGCGGATGGTCTCACGGTCTGCGTTGACGAGTGTCCTTTGCACTTGTGTGGCAAGGGTGATATCCTTCAGATTGCTGGTGGCACGTAGGGAATTAACGGTGTCGTTGACTAAGCCGCCCAAGTCGATACGCATAGGCAGCACCTTGCGCTTGCCTAACTGAAGCATGGCCAATTCCTGCAAGTTACCCAACAACTCAAGTTGTGTGCCGTTGTTGGCGAGGAGCTTGCTGATGGATGTGTGTACTTCTTGTTGTGTTTCAGTACTTTGTGTATTTTCTTCCGTGGCCTTGTAGAGCATCTGCAACACTTGTTGCTGGGCCATCATGGGGTTACGCAAATCGTGGCTAAGGATGGTGTAGTAGCGGTCTTTAGTCCTGGCCATTTCCTCCATCTCGCGTTTGCGGCGTTTCAGCAGTCTGACATTAATGGCCAATAGTGCCAGTGCCACCAAAACGGCCACTACTAATGCCACGAGCCAGCGGTTGCGCTGCTGCTCTGCGCGTATGGTCTGCTCTTGGAGCTGCAGCTGTTGCTCTTTCTGTTGTGTGTCGTAACGCACCTGCCACATGGTAAGTTGTCGCTCGGCGGCCTCTGTGCTGATGGCTTCATTCAGTTCGGCGGCTCGTTCCAAAAGGGTGACGGCTTCGACGTATTGCCCTGCTTCTTTGCATTGCTGTGCAAGGCCGCGACAGGCTTCCAACTCTTGTTTTTTCATACCAAGAGCCTGGGCAAGGTCGATGGCTTCACGGTATTGCTCTAATTGTAATAAAGTGATGACCTCCGAGGCGCGGTTGCCGGTCTCGCGGGCGATTTTCAGGGCTTTCTCGTTGCAGTCGCGGGCTTGTTGGGTGTCGCCGAGCTGTTTGTAGATGTTGCCAAGTTGTGAGAGTCGCATCCCCACTTGGGCTTGTCGCCCTAATTCCGTGTCCTTGTGATAGGCGTCTTTGGTAAGTTGCAGGGCTTGTGTGAGAAGGGGAGTGCGCTCCGTTTCGGGCAGTCCCAACGACTTGGCCACCAACACTTCGCCTAGCATGGCCTTTCTGATGGCTAAAGACTTGGCGGTGTGCTCGGGGTCTTCTTTCATCAGTTCCTCCTCAATGCGGATGGCACGGTTGAGGTATTCGATGGCCACGTCGTGCTTTCCGGCGGAAGAATAGATGCCTGCGAGGTTGCCCAACGAGGCGGAGAGGTCGCTCTTTTCGCCTTGGGTCTCGTCGTAGGTCAGGCACAGCTCGCCGTAATGCAAGGCTTGCTCGTAGTCGCCGAGGCGGTGGTAGCAGTAGAGTAGGCAGGAGTAGAACTCGCATTGCAAGCCTAACGAGTCAGACGGCACGAGGGCCAAACCTTCCTCGTTGATACGGATGGCTTCGGGCAGATGGCCTGCCAGGGCTTCGCTGTAAGCACTATCAACCCTTTGCAACAGTTCCTCTCCCGTCTGTGCCGACACGACGAAGGGACAAAACAACAATAGGACCAGTAATAGTTTTTTCATCGCTGATAATTCGACTGCAAAGTAATGAAATGTTTCCGACATGGACAACTACCCAAAACTCGCATTTTTGTCCCTCTATAAGAGGGGGTGCCCGAAGGGCGGGGGAGTAAAAAATGCGAGTTTTAGGTACTATTTTTTTCAAAAAAACCACTATACTTTTGCACCATGAAAAAATGTGCAATTCAATATTTAATAATCATCAAATTCTCAACACAATGGTACAATCATTACATCGAAAAAGGGCATTGCGAGCCGCCCTGCTCCTCCTGCTGATGACGGCGGGAGCGACGAAGGGGTTCGCGCAATTCACGGACCCGGACGGGTATTTCAAGTATACGATAACCGACTATGAGAACCACTATGTGGCTATTGGTTATTTCCCAAACACCACCAACTTGCCTGACAATTACATCGGCATGTTGCCTAGCACGGTGACTTACGAAAATGTGACCTACACCGTCACCAGCCTTGCAAACAGCGCCTTTGGCAATTGCAACAAACTTTTGGCTGTCGGTATTCCTGAAACAGTGACCAGCATCAGCGACTACGCTTTCACTGGCTGCGAGAACCTGCAATCCGTAGGAATTCCGAATTCGGTGGAAAACATCGGAGTTGGGGTTTTCTATCACTGCACCAGCCTGCAAAGCGCCAAATGGCCCGAAAACAACGACTGCTGGAAGATACCAAACAAGACTTTTGAAGGATGCACCAGCCTCCGCACCTACACCATTCCTGATCATGTGACCACCATCGACACGGAAGCATTCAAGGATTGTACCGGATTGCAAGAGGTCTATCTTTCGAGCACACTCAACCATATCAATGCCAATGCCTTCAAAAACTGCTCGGCTTTGATTGGGGTATATTCCTACAATTTGTATCCTCCTTTGATCAATGCGGCAACCTTCACGGACGCTTTTGCTACAGGCGCGAAAGTTTATGTTCCAGCCGAATCGTTGTACCGATATCAGACAGAGTATTGGGAGCAATCTATAAACTTCGCTTGGCCGGTAAGGTCGGATGACGTAAGCGCCGACATGATTGAGGTGATGCCAGCCCACAAGTTCCTCACCTACGAGAATTTCAGCGTCGACCATAACATCTTGGCCAGGGTCACGGGCTATCGCGCAGGCATCTCTGGCGATCTTGTCATCCCCAGCATAGTGAGCAGCAGCTATGTCACCGAAATTGTCCCGCAGGCATTGGAAAACTGCACCAGCATCACCTCGGTGATATTCCCTGAAACCATGAAAACCATCGGCGACCATGCTTTCAGTGGCTGCACGGGTCTGACCATCATCGACCTTTCGGCTTGCAACGAGATGACGACCACCGGAAAAAGAAATTTTGTCGATTGCGACAATGTGACGACAGTGCTTCTGCCTGCCAACCTCACCACCATCGGAAACCACGCATTTGCGAGTTGCAATGCATTGGCAAGTATCGAAATACCCGGCGCAGTGACCTGCGTTGAGATGGGAGCCTTCCAAAACTGCACCGCGTTGACCTCGGTCACCTTCCCTAAATCGGTTGGAATCATCGAACAGCAAGCCTTCCAAGGCTGCACTGCTCTTGGCAGCATTACTGCTCTGCGCACCTTGCCCCCAAGAGCATACGGCAATACTTTCGATGGTGTCACAAAGACAATCCCAGTGAATATTCCTAATGCTGCCACGGCCAATTATAACTCTGTTGAAGGTTGGAGCGACTTTACCAACTTCGTGGAACTTCCCGCCAGCACCTTATTATATAGTTACGACGACGTGAACCACACCGCTACTATCACGGGTTATATCGGCGAAGTCAGCGGAGTGCTCGACATCCCGGCATCAGTCTCCCATAATCGTGCCGAATACACCGTGACCGCCATCGGCGACAACGCTTTCATGGGCTGCAGTAACCTTAGAGGCGTGACGTTCCCTGCCACGCTGACAAGCATAGGCCAATACGCCTTCAAAGAATGTACCGGCATCGCTTCCGTCGTGATTCCAAGCACCTTGACCGACCTCGGCGATGGGGCGTTCCTGTGGTGCACCTCGCTGGCTGAAGTCACCCTGCCTGATAACTTGACCCGCATCGGCAAAGGCATGTTCGAAGGTGCCGCCTTCACTGAAATCGAGCTCCCGAACAGCCTTCAAGTCATCGACAAGCTGGCATTCTACGCCACCGGCCTCACCAGCATCATCTTGCCTGAATCGGTGACCGCCATAGGCGAGATGGCTTTCAGAGACTGCCTCGACTTGGAATATGTCGTGGCACTTCCCACAACACCGCCGACAATCAACGCCAACAGTTTCGAGGATGTTGAGCGCATTCCGTTGTATATGGCAGCAGCCTCTTACGACGCCTACAATGACGACTCGTTGTGGAACACCATCTTCAACACCGCCAACCGTCCGGGCTTGATTTACAACACCGAAACAACCACTGCCATCGTAGCAGGCTGCACACCGAACTATGTTGGTGCTGTAGAGATTCCTGCAACATGGGGCTCTTTCAGCGTTGTCGGCATCAAATACGATGCATTCGACAATCAGTCCTATATCACCTCGGTATCTATTCCAGCCAGCGTAACGGGCTCCGATTTTCCTTATTACCCAATTCATTTTGAGGGTTGCAAAAGCCTCAACAACATCATTGTGGATGCCGGCAACAACAGCTTCAAGTCGGTAAACGGCGTTCTATTCAACAAGGCAGGTACCGAGCTTTTAGCCTATCCTGCAGGCAAAACCGAGACTTCGTATGATATTCCATACGGCGTTGAAACGATTGATACTTACGCATTCAGCGACAACACTAACCTGACTTCAATTAATTTGCCGGCAGCATTGGAGATACAACTTATTGGATGGCATCCGTTCAGGGATCTTTACAACCTGACCACCATCACCGTTGACGCTGGTAGCACTCGCTACAAAGCAGTTGATGGCGTGCTGTTCAGCTACGACATGACCGAACTGAATTTCTATCCTAATGCAAAGAGCGGCAGCTACACCATCCCGAACGGGGTTACAACCATATGTTATGGAGCCTTTAAAAATTGCAGGAACCTCACTGATATCACTATTCCTAATACGGTGACAACCTTGGAGAACGCTTCGTTTGATTATTGCACTGGACTGACATCCGTAGTGCTTCCAAGCTCCATCACAACCGTAGGTGGTTTCTCACATTGCATCAACTTGAAATCGGTGACCTTCTCTGACAACTTGACCACCATCAAAGATGGTGCGTTTTTGGAGTCGGGGCTTGTTTCCCTGACCCTACCTGCATCGGTAACAAGCATTGGATACAATGCATTTGCGGGCTGCGAAAATCTTGGTGAAATCACCTGCAAGGCCACTTCGGTACCGACAACTGATGAGAGGGGTTTCTATATGGTCCCAGATGTCCCGGTGTATGTGCCAGCTGGCTCTATTAGTGCATACCAAAACGCAACGGGCTGGAGCCAGTTCACCAACATCCAGGCCATCACCGACCCGAACCAATATATCACATATACTTATAACAACAATGACTACACCGCCACTGTGACAGGTCTCTCACAACAATATTCAGGTGCTTTGGTCATCCCGGGAACGGTGACACACAACGATGCAACCTACACCGTGACCGCCATCGCCGACAATGCCTTCAAAGACAACACAGGCCTGACTTCAGTCGACATTGCCCACACCGTAGAGACCATAGGCGAATATGCCTTCATGAGCTGCACGAGCTTGACCGACCTCATCATTGGCAGAAATGTGAAAACCATAGGCAAATATGCCTTCAGCAGCTGTACCTCATTGACAAATATCGTATACTATGCCGTCGGTTGCGAGAACGTTGCAACGTCTATTTGGAGCGCTACAACAGCCCCCAACAAGACCTTGACTATAAAGAACTCAGTACGCTCCATTCCTGACTTTGCCTTCAGCGATTTGGGAAATTTGGCCTCAGTCACCATTCCCGATAACACCGAAAGCATAGGAACGTATGCCTTCTCCAACTGCCACGAACTGACGACAGTGACTTTTGGTTACAAACTGAAAACCGTTGGTCCTGGCGCATTCAAGAACTCAGGCATCACTTCCATCGACATGAACAACGTGGAAAATGCTTACGATGGTGCTTTTTCAAATTGCATAAACCTCTCCACTGTCACCTTACGCAACAGCATGACCCAAATTTGGTCGAATCTCTTCGCAGGCTGCACAGCTTTGGAAAGCGTTGACATTCCTTCGGCAGTGACCTACATCGGTCCACACGCTTTCTCTGGCTGCACCAGCTTGGCCACATTATCCACGGCTGGCTATGCGAGCAACCTTACCACCATCGACAAAGGAGCTTTCAGAGACTGCACCGCCTTGACCTCCATCGACATTCCGAACTCGGTGACCTCTATCAATGACTTGGCCTTCTATGGGGCCGGTCACCTGAAAAACATCACCATCGGTACGGGTCTCCAGTCAATGGGTTCGGCTGTCTTCTGCTTATGCTCTGCTTTGGAAAACATCACCTATAATGCCACTCACTGCTACACGTTCGGCAGCATGGTTTGGAGCGGCACGGGCGACAACGACAAGACACTCACCATTGGCGCGAATGTGGAAGTCATCCCTTCAAGAGCATTTGAGAGCCTTCTCGGTTTCACCACAGTCACCCTTCCCAATGCGCTCACCCTCATCAGATCTAACGCCTTCGAGGGTTGCAGCCTGACCGAAATCACCATCCCCAACAATGTGACGGAAATCGAATACGACGCCTTTTTGAGCTGCAACTTGCAAACTATCGTCCTTGGAAGTAAACTTAACAACATCGGTTCATACGCCTTTGCGGGTAATGCCCATATCGCGGAAATCACTTCCTACAACACCACGCCGCCTGCGGTCACCGGAAACACTTTTAGCAACTATAATGCAACCCTGAAGGTGCTGGCTCCTGCAATGACTGCTTACAGCGATCACACGGTTTGGAGTCGGTTCACTAACAAAGAAAGCTTGGACGGATATTATTTCACAGGCGCCACCGACAGCAACTGGGGCACTGCCTCCAACTGGTCGAACGGCACCGTGCCTACCACCGCTTGTATTGATTCTTGGGAACCCGAACCTATGTCTGTCAATGTCATTATCCTGGCCGATGCAACGGTGAACATTGCCGATGCCTTCGCTTATGACCTCGCCATCATGGACGGCAATGCGGTGACCGTAACCAACGGAAACAAGCTACAGATTGGCTATCAGAATAGTGGCAGTTTTGTCCCAACGGATAACCCAACGACATTGGTTATTGAGGAAGGCGGCAACCTGTGGAACGAAATAGACATCCAAGCCACGGTGGAAAAGAACATCACTGGCTATACGGGTAACCGTAACGGATGGTATTTCGTCGCCTCGCCGCTGAAGGGGGACCACCTGGTTGACCAGCAGTACTATTATACCAACCCAGACGAGATCGAAAATCTGCTTTCGGGCAGTTACGACCTGTATCTGTTTGACCAAGCCCAATATCAAGCCGAGTGGCAAAACTACAAGGCCAACCAAGAGAACTTCCCCATCATCAGGGGCAAGGGCTATCTCTACGCCAACAGCGCCAATACCACGTTGATGTTTGCAGGCACGATTGAGGCTGCCAATAATGTCGGTTCAGTGGATTTGTCAGTGACCGATGCGATGATAGAAATCGTTAACCCAGAAAACCCGGACAACGTCTATTACGAGGAATACCCGTTCAAAGGCTGGAACCTCATCGGCAATCCGTTTGCCGCAACAGCGTATCAAGATATGAGTGGACAAACATTCGACTTCTACATGATGAACGAAAACGGCATCGCTTTGGCTGAAGAAGGTGTTTCCAACGCTGCCATTCCTGCTTGCACGGGTATCTTCGTGAAATCAGATAGTCCACAGACGTTCACCTTTACTACGCAGAATCCTGAAATGATGATGCGTCCCAACAACGGGAGCCTGCATGTCACTTTGCAGCAATCCGTCGAGCGCGGCACTGAAATTACCATTGACAAAGCTATCGTGAGCTTCAACGAAGGTAGCTTGCTTGAAAAGTATGTCTTCAACAACGACAACGCCAGCATCTCTATCCCGATGGGCAGTAACGAATATGCCATCGCATGGAGTGAGAATAGGGGAGAGATGCCGATTAATTTCAAAGCAGTACATAATGGAAGCTACACTTTGAAAGTTACTCAGACTGCCGTTGAAATGTTGTATCTGCACCTCATCGATAACCTCACCGGTGCCGATGTCAACCTTTTGGAAACTCCAACTTATACCTTTGAAGGCAAGACAAGCGACTATGCCAGCCGCTTCAAGTTAGTTTTCGCTTGCGGAAATGCAGACGGAGATAATGACAGCTTCGCTTTCTTCAATGGCAGCGAATGGGTGATCAGCAACATGGGTGAAGCCACCCTGCAAGTGGTTGACATGACGGGTCGTGTGCTCAGCACCGAGACCGTCAACGGCAACGCCACGATGAACCTCAACCAAACGCCCGGCGTCTACATGCTCCGACTCGTCAATGGCGACAGCGTGAAAGTTCAAAAGATAACAATCAATTAAAACCTAAAATACGATGAAAAAGCTCATAATCACAACAGCATTCATCCTCGGCTTCGGTCTCACCACATTCGCCGGCTCTAACGGCGGTGGCCTGTTCCAGCGTGGTGTCAGCGACGAGGAATTCTATGGCTCGGCCTACTACAGCCAGTACCGTGACGGTGAAGGCGGCTTGATGCCCGTTCTCCCCAGCCATGGCGAGTCGGGCAACCAAGATGCTCCTCTAGGCACTGGCCTCGTCCTTATGACAGCCTTTGGTGTCGGCTACTTCGTCGGCAAACGTCGCAAAGAGGATTAACCTATATGTAGTTTTCTTTTCACAACATTTTTGAAAGGGTCGGTGGCACATGCTGCCGACCTTTTCTATTAAAAAAAAGCACTTTTTTTCTTGTCTTTATGAAAATCACTATCTTTGCAAGGTAATATCTGCAAAAAACTAACTCAACTTCCAAATATTATGTTCGAAATCTTACACAAAGAAACTTTCGCGGCCGAGACCTATCTCATGGATGTCTACGCGCCGCGTATCGCCCATTCGGCCCTGCCGGGTCAGTTCCTCATCGTCAAGATGGAAGAGAACTCGGAGCGCATCCCGTTGACCATCAGCGACTACCATCGCGTCCGTGGCACGGTGACCATCGTCTTCAAAGCCATCGGTGAGTCCACCAAGAAGATGGCTGAGTACAAGGAAGGCGAGCGCTTCGCCGACATCGTCGGCCCTCTGGGCAAGCCCTCAGAGTTTGCCACGATGACGGCAGAGGAGCTGCGCAAACGCTCGTTCGTCTTCATCGGTGGCGGCGTAGGCATCGCCCCGATCTATCCTCAGGTGAAGTGGTTGAACGACCACGGTGCCACGGCCGACTGCATCATCGGCGCGCGTACTAAGGACCTGCTCATCTTCGAAAAGGAACTGGCTGAGGTCAGTAACCTGTATGTCACCTCCGACGACGGCTCCACGGGCCGCAAGGGTTTGGTGACCGATGTGTTGCGCCAACTCGTGGCCAGCGGCAAGCAATATGACGAGGCTGTCGCCATCGGCCCGATGATCATGATGAAGTTCGCCACCAAGACCTGCGAGGAGCTGGGCATCCGCTGCACGGTGTCGCTCAACTCGATTATGGTCGACGGCACGGGTATGTGTGGTGCCTGCCGTGTGAGCATCGGCGGCAAGACCAAGTTCACCTGCATCGACGGTCCCGAGTTCCTGGGTCGTGATGTCGACTTCGACGGCGCCATGAAACGTCAGGCCATGTACAACAACGTGGTGACGCGCAAGCAGCTCGAAGCCGAAGAGAAAGCCGAAGGCCACCAGTGCCATATTGGCGGCATCAGCGAGGAGACCTTCGACAAGAAGAAACGCGTGCCTTGCCCGGAACAGAAACCCGAAGTCCGCGCCCATAACTTCGATGAGGTCTGCTTGGGCTATTCGGCCGAAATGGCCATCATGGAGGCCCAGCGTTGCCTCAACTGCAAGAACCCGCAGTGCGTGGCGCATTGCCCCGTCAACGTCAACATCCCGGGCTTTATCGCCCGTGTCGCCCAAGGCGACTTCGAAGGCGCTGCCGGAGTCATCAGCTGCGACTCGGCGCTGCCTGCCGTTTGCGGCCGTGTGTGCCCGCAGGAGACCCAGTGCGAAGGCAGCTGCGTGATGGGCAAGAAGTTCGAGCCTATCGCCATCGGTAAGCTGGAGCGTTTCGTTGGTGACTATGCCATCGAACACGACCTGCATTTCAGCAGCCAGAGCATCCCGAACGGTCACAAGGTGGCCATCATTGGTAGCGGCCCTTCCGGCTTGACTTGTGCTAAAGACTTGCTCTCCATGGGTTACGACGTCACCATCTTCGAGGCCTTGCACGAGATGGGCGGCGTGTTGGTGTATGGCATCCCGTCGTTCCGTCTGCCCAAGGACACCGTCGTGAAGAAAGAGGTGGAGAGCGTGCGCAAGCTCGGTGCCAAGTTCGAGAAGGACGTGGTCGTCGGTCGTACCATCACCATCGACGAGCTGATGCATCGCGAGGGCTTCGAGGCTGTCTTCGTTGGCTCGGGTGCCGGTTTCCCGATGATGCTCAACGTGCCGGGCGAGAACCTCTGCGGCGTGGTTTCAGCCAACGAGTTCCTGACCCGTAACAACCTGCTCTTTGCCTATAAGGAAGGCTTCGAGACCCCGAACTTCGTGGGTAAGAAAGTCGCCGTGGTTGGTGGCGGCAACGTGGCTATGGATGCCGCGCGTACCGCATTGCGTCTCGGTGCCGAGGTGCATATCGTCTACCGCCGTTCCGAGGCCGAGCTGCCTGCGAGAGTGGAGGAGGTGCACCACGCCAAGGAAGAGGGCGTCTTGTTCGACCTGCTGACGGCTCCCATCGAGGTGCTGGGCGACGAAAACGGCTGGGTGAAAGGCTTCAAGTGCGTGAAATGCGAGCTGGGTGAGCCTGACGCTTCGGGCCGTCGCAGCCCTGTGCCGATCAAGGATTCGGAATTCGTCCTCGATGTCGACATGATCATCATGGCCCTCGGTACCTCACCGAACCCGCTTATTGGCAGTACGACGCGCAACCTCGACTTGAACAAGAAGGGCTGCATCGTGGCCGACGAGGTAGGCACAACCTCACGTCCCGGCATCTTCGCTGGTGGCGATGCGGTGAGCGGTGCCGCCACGGTCATCCTCGCCATGGGCGCTGGCAAGAAGGCCGCCAAGGCGATTGATGAGTATATTAAGAGCCTGCATTGATACTAAATTAGGAATACGGAATTAAGAATGCGGAATAGGTGCGAAGCCCAGCGTCGCTTTGCGCCATTCCGCATTCTGCATTCAATATTCCGTATTATTCCTTGATCTCTACATAAAACACCGTCGGGTCGTCGTCTTCGCAGAACGACTCATCAGTGTAATATTGTCCGGGCTTGCCGTCGTCCTGGAAGAGGAGTAGCGTCACCTTCTTGAAGGGGATGGGCTGGCCGTTCTTGCTGTAATGCTCGACATCGGCTTCGGTGAGGCCTTCCATACGCATCATCTTGAGCATCATGGCGAGATCGAGGTTGACGTTGAGCAGCTCTTGCTTCCACTCAATGCTGATGACCGCTGTGGTGTAGAGCTTAAAGTTCTTGACTTCTATCTTTTTCATGGCATTTACTTTGGCTACTGGCTGCTGGCAATTGGCTTGCGCGGCTATTAGCTGTTAGCCGTTAGCTATTAGCTCGGCAATTACTGGCTAACGGCTAATAGCTAATTGCTAACAGCCTAAGGCCAAAGCCAGAAGCCAGGAGCATTAAACACCTACAAAAATCCGAAAAAAAACCGAATTATTAGAATTTTGCACGAAAATTGCAGTCGTTTGCCTCGAATTTTATAATTTTGCTCATCATTAATAAGGAAAGAAAATGCGTAAGACTTTGATTATCATTGTGCTGGCTTTGTTGGCCATGCCGATGTTTGCACAAACCATCGAGACGGTGGATGTCTCGAAAGCCCCGAACGGTAAGTTCACCACAGCCGCTGCTGACTACACCATCGAAGGCTCGGTCATGAACGGCCAGAAGGTCGGGACATGGATCGAATATTTCACGGGCAACAACAGCTATCTGCCCAAGAAAATCGTGAGTTATGTGAGCGGCAAGAGGAACGGCATCTATGTGGAGATCGACAAGACGGGGTCCATCACGAAGAAGGCCGAATACAAGAACGACCTGCTTGATGGACAATACAGCGAGTGGTTCCGTGGTGGTCGTCTCTCCAAGATGAATACCTACAAGAACGGCAAGCTCGACGGCACACAGATCCTGTGCTACGAGAAGGGCGGCAACCTCGAGGTCTCCGAATACAAGGACGACCAGCGCGACGGCCTGACGACTTGGTTCTATGAGGACGGCCAGAAGAAGATGACCATCCAATACACCAAGGGCCAATTCAACGGCAAGCAGGAGAGTTTCTATCCCGACGGCTCCATGAAGAGCGAGGCTACCTACAAGAACGGCGTGCTGCAAGGCAAGAAGAAGACCTACGCCGAGAAACAGAAACCACAACCTACCGACAAAGCTAAGAAGTAAGTAAAGCGTTGAGCCGCAAGAGCCTGTTTTTCGCTTTGATATGCTTGGGCGTGATGCTTCGGCTTCATGCCCAAGATACTATTACGCTCAACGCCGTCGAGGTAGTCGGTGCAAGAGAGACGGTGGAGACTCTGAAACCCTTGGTGGTCCGCAAGCTCGACACCCTCGTGTTGCAGGCCAAAAGCACCTCGTCGCTGGCAGAGCTATTAATTCAGCACAGCCCCGTCTTTATCAAGACCTACGGCCCTGGCGGCGTGTCGACGGCTTCGTTCCGTGGTACGACGGCGAGCCACACCTTGGTGCTTTGGAACGGCTTCCAACTTAACGCACCCACTCTTGGTCAGGTCGACTTCAGCACAATTCCCGTCTTTCTCATCGATGACGTCAGCCTCAACTGGGGCAGCGGCAGCTCCAGCAACAGCGGCGGCCTGGGCGGCACCGTCAACATCGACAATACACACCACTTCGGCGACGGCTTCCTGCTCGACCTGAAACAGACCTACGGCAGCTTTAACACCTTAGGTAGCTTCATTACCGTGGGCAACTACGGCAAGAAGTTCTCGTTCAGGATCAAGGCTTACCGCAACTCATCGGACAATGACTTCGAGTACGAGAACCTGGCCACCATCCCGCACCAGAAGATGAAGCAGCGCAACGCCGACTTCGTCGACTACGGCGTGATGCCCGAGGTGAGCCTGCTCTTAGGCAAATGCGTCATCTCAGCCTCGTCGTGGAACCAATGGAACAACCGCAACCTGCCGCCCATCATGCCCAATGTGTTCAACGTGAACTCGGAGGAGTGGACACGCGACAACTTCTCGCGCAACTTCGTCTCGTTCAAGACCTTCTGGGATTCGGGCAGCCTGCAGCTGAAGTCGGCGGCCTTCATCGAGAACCAGCGTTATTTCCTGTTGACGCGCGTCCCCCAGAACGACGACACCGTCACCTTCATCAATTCCGAAAACCATTCCTTGGTGCTGCACCAGATCGCCAACCTCGACCAGCGCCTTTACAAGAGCTGGAACCTGAAAGCCAAGCTGCAATGGGACAACGAGCGGGTGACCAGCAACAACTATGAGGGGGAGAAGCGGCGCAACCTGATGTCGGCCTATGCCGCCATCGAAGGCGAACCTTTCAAATGCGCCCAGCTCACCGTCACGGCGCGTTACGACTGGACCGACGGCAAGGGCATGGGCCTCTTCCCGACGGCCACCTTCTCGTACCAACTACCATTCTATAAGGCCCTGAGCTTTACCTTGGGCTATAGCCACAACTACCGTAACCCCTCGTTGAACGACCTCTACTGGTATCCCGGCGGCAACCCCGACCTCTTGCCCGAGGACGGCCGCACTGGCGACCTGGCCATCAAATACGGCTTGCAAAAAGGTCCCTTCAAGTTGGACTATCGCATCGGCGGTTACCTGTCCAACGTGAAGAACTGGATTCAGTGGGTGCCGACTTCGTATCGTTTCTGGGTGCCCGAGAATGTGGCCAAGGTCTTCGCGCGCGGCATCGAGAACCACCTCGACGCGGCCTTCGTCAAAGGCAACTGGAAAGTGACGCTGTCGGGTAACTACGTCTATACCGTCACCACCGACGAGAGCGAGCAAGCCTACGCCCAAGGCACCAACGGAAAGCAGCTCATCTACATCCCGCGCCATCACGCCAACCTCTTCCTCAACACCCAATGGAAGACCTGGAACCTGAGCTATACCTTTGAATACACAGGGCGCCGCAGCACCTCTTACAACGAGCAGGAGTTTTTCGCTTACGACCTGCCGCCCTACACCTTGCACCATGTCGCCGTAGGCAAACAATTCAAGAAATTCCGCGTCGAGTTGCGCTGCCACAACCTCTTCGACACGCCTTACCAAAACGTGATCTGGCGTCCCATGCCAGGCCGTAGTTTTGAGGTGATGGGAGAGTTTAGGTATTAATCCAGCAGCCATGTCATCCCTGCGTAGGCATGAGTGATGGCTTGGGATCTATGGCTGCAAGGTTATTATTTCAAATCTATAAACGGCACTGTGTTGCCCAGCATGTACTGCGGAAGCTTACCGTCCCATTTCTGTACGGCTTCGTAGTTCACCAGTTTGGGGTTGCTCTCCAAGGCGGCCGCCTTGATGCTCATGGCCTCGGCCTCGGCTTCAGCCTTGATCTTGGTCTGTTTGGCTTGTTCTTCCACCTGGATGGTGACATTCTTGGCCTTTAAGGCGTTCTGCTCGGCTACTTGTTTCTCCTTAATGGCGGTTTCGAAGTCGTCGTCGAAGTCGATGTTGGTAATCTGAAACTGTACATTCATGAAATAGTTGCTGTCCAAGGTCTGGCGCAGCGTCTGTTCAATCTCACGACGCACGGCGTCACGGTTCTCAACGATTTCGGTGGCCGCAAAGTTGCCGAAGCTTTGTTTCATGGACGAACGGATGAAGGGCACCACGATGCGGTTGTGGTAGTCATCGCCGACGTTCTTCATCAGTTTGCTGACGTTCTCACGCACTAGGTCATAGTTGATGGTGTATTCCACTTCCGAGGTCTGCACATCACGGGTGTAGCTGTTTTCCTTGCCGTCGAACTTCTTTTGTTGCACGTTCACGCGCTTGATGGTCTGGATGAAAGGAATCTTCATGTGCAAGCCGTCTTCAATCACGTCGTCGCTCATCTTGCCGAAGGTGGAGAGCACGCCGCGTTCGGTGGAACGGATGGTATAGAAAGAGGAGAAGAACACTAGGATAGCTAAAAGTGCTAAAGCAATCCACAGGATGTAACGTCCTATTTTCTTACTGTTGGGATTGATGTTGATGTTGGTGTAAGGCTGATTCATTTTTCTTATGTTATTGGTGATACTTTGAGCAAAAATACACAATTATTTTGATTTTGGGAATACGAGAATAGAAAAATGCGTCAAAATGACAAAATATGAATTGCCGTTTCATTGGATTTCGGAAAAATTTGTAACTTTGCTTTTTCATACCAATACAAAAACAAAATACTTAAAACAATGGATAATAGACTATTAGACAACAAATTGCCCTATTTGGTGGCCGACATGGGCTTGGCCGCTTGGGGTCGCAAGGAAATTGAAGTATCTGAACACGAAATGCCCGGCCTGATGTCGCTGCGCAAGAAATACGGCGACACGAAGCCGCTGAAGGGCGCGAAGATCATGGGCTCGTTGCACATGACCATCCAGACGGCCTGCCTCATCGAGACCTTGGTCGAGTTGGGTGCCACGGTGCGTTGGTGCAGCTGTAACATCTATTCCACACAAGACCATGCCGCCGCGGCTATCGCCGAGACGGGTACCGCTGTCTTCGCATGGAAAGGCGAGACCCTTGAGGACTACTGGTGGTGCACCAAACGCGCCATCACCTTCCCCGATGGCACTGGTCCGGACCTCATCGTGGACGATGGCGGCGACGCCACCTTACTCATCCACAAGGGCTATGCCTGCGAAAACGACCCCAAACTCCTTGACGCACCCACGGGCAGCGAAGAGGAGCTTGCTCTGATGAGCGTCATCAAAGCCACCTATAAAGAGAATCCTACCTTCTGGCACACGGTTGTGGCTGGCTGGAAGGGGGTCTCTGAAGAGACCACTACGGGTGTGCACCGTCTGTATCAGATGCACGAGCGCGGCGAGTTGTTGGTGCCCGCCATCAACGTGAACGACTCGGTGACTAAATCGAAGTTCGACAACCTTTACGGCTGCCGCGAGTCGCTGGCCGATGGCATCAAGCGCGCCACCGACGTGATGATCGCCGGTAAGGTCGTCGTCGTGTGCGGCTACGGTGAGGTAGGAAAAGGCTGCTCTCACTCTATGAAGAGCTATGGCGCCCGTGTGCTCGTTACCGAAATCGACCCCATATGCGCCCTGCAAGCTGCCATGGAAGGCTTCGAGGTCACGACGATGGAAGAGGCCGTCAAGGAAGGCAACATTTTTGTCACCACTACGGGCAACTGCGATGTCATCACGCTGGAGCATATCCTGCAAATGAAAGATCAGGCCATCGTGTGCAATATCGGCCACTTCGACAACGAGATCCAGGTGGACCGCCTCGAAAAGACCGAGCACCTGAAGGAGAAAATCAACATCAAGCCGCAAGTCGACAAGTACGTCTTCGACGATGGTCACTGCATCTTCCTGTTGGCTTCGGGCCGACTGGTCAACCTGGGCTGCGCCACGGGTCACGCCAGTTTCGTGATGTCCAACTCGTTCACCAACCAGACGTTGGCTCAGATGGACCTCTGGGAGAAGCGCGGCCAATATAAAGTAGGTGTCTACTGCCTGCCCAAGTATTTGGACGAGGAAGTGGCCCGCCTACACCTCGAGAAGATTGGCGTGAAACTCACCAAGCTCACGCAGAAGCAGGCCGACTACATCGGCGTGCCCGTCGAGGGACCTTACAAGTCGGACATCTATCGCTATTGATGGATTTCCCGTCATGAAAATCGCTGTAAATACACGCTTGTTGCTGAAAGGCAAGCTGGAAGGCATCGGCTGGGTGGCCTATGAGACCTTGCGCCGCATGGTGAAGGACCACCCCGAGGTGGAGTTTTATTTCCTCTTCGACCGCGAGCCTGACCCGATGTTTCTCTTCGGCGACAACGTGAAACCCATAGTGCTGTTCCCACAGGCGAGGCATCCTTTCCTCTTCATCTGGTTCTTTGAGTTCTCGGTGAAGAAGGCACTGAAGCAAATTCAGCCTGACCTGTTTTTCTCGCCCGACGGCTACCTCAGCCTCCGTTCCGATGTGCCACAAGTGGCGCAGTTCCACGACCTTAACTTTGAGCATTTCCCAAAGGACATGCCGAAGATTCACCTTTGGCATTATAAAACGTTCTTCCCTAGGTTCGCCCGTAAAGCCAAGCGTATCGTGACGGTCTCGGAATTCTCGAAGCAGGACATTGTGGAGTGCTACGACATTAATCCAGAGAAGATTGACGTGGCCTATAACGGTGTGAACGAGAAGTTTGCACCTATTTCAGAGGAAGTACAAGAAGCCATTCGCGCCAAATACACTAACGGCAACCCATATTTCATGTTCGTCGGCTCGTTGCATCCGCGCAAGAATCTGGCGAGGTTGTTCACGGCCTTCGACTTGTTCAAGAGCCAGACGCCCTCCAATGTCAAGTTGTTGATTGTAGGGGAGAAGCGGTGGTGGTCGGAGCCGATAGAGCTAGCCTACAGCCAGATGCGTTTCAAGGACGAGGTCGTCTTTGCTGGTCGCTTGAGTGCCGAAGACCTGCACTTGGTGACGGCGTCTGCCTTGGCCTCGGTGTATGTGTCGTATTTCGAGGGCTTTGGCATCCCGATTCTCGAAGCTTTCAAATGCGACACTCCCGTGATCACCTCCAATGTGACGGCCATGCCCGAGGTGGCTGAGGATGCGGCTCTGCTCGTCGATCCGTTTAGCGAGGCCTCCATCGCCGAAGGCATGACGGAGATGCTGGACGAGAACGTGCGTGAAGCCTTGATAGAAAAAGGGCGTGAGCGTGCTAAGGACTTTTCTTGGGACAAAGCTGCTGAAGATATCTGGAACTGTTTAATGCGTTCTGTTGACCATGACCAGTGACCATGACAATGACCGCATCAACCGTGGATTGAGATTATTATTCTATAAAAGCAATTGAAAAGCTAAAATAATGATATTATGAGAAACTTTAGAAATTATGACGTTTGGATTGATGGTGTTGATTTTTCGGTTGATATCTATAAGATAACTGAAAACTTTCCCAAAAAAGAAACTTATGCTTTATGTGATCAAATGCAAAGAGCTGCAGTTTCAATTCCATCCAACATTGCCGAAGGTTGTTCTAGAAAATCGGTGAATGAATTTGCTCATTTTCTTGAGTTCTCATTAGGCTCATCTTATGAAGTTGAAACTCAATTGGAAATAGCTGTTAGATTAGGGTATGTGAAAAATGATGATTTTGAGAAAGCAATTGAAAAAGTACAATCAATTGAAAAAAGAGTAACAGGATTGATTCAAACAATCAGACCAAATAGTAACGAATAATAAATACCGTCAATGCTTAAGACCATGTTAAAGTGGTCATGGTCATTGTCACAAGTCATAGTAAAAAAACAAAAATGGCAAAAATCATAATGTATCCTGGTGAAGCCAGAAAAGACGCAGTGGACTGGAAAGAGGTTCAAGGGCAGCATATCACCGCTGTGAGACGCAACATCCTGGTGCTCGGATCAGGTGGCCGCGAACATGCCTTGGCGTGGAAGCTGGCCCAGGGCGAAGGTGCTCATGTCTTCATCGCCCCTGGCAATGCCGGTACGGCACAAGTCGGCGTGAATGTCAATATAAAACCATCTGATTTTGAGGCGGTAAAAGATTTTTGCTTAAAGCAAGAGATTAACCTTGTTGTAGTGGGTCCCGAGCAGCCTCTGGTCGACGGCATCGTGGATTTCTTCAACGGTGATGCTGACTTGAAAGGCGTGAAAATCATCGGTCCCGACAAGCGCGGTGCCCAGCTTGAAGGCAGCAAGGCCTTTGCCAAGGACTTTATGGCCAAGTACGGCGTGCCGACGGCCAAGTGCTTCAAAGTCAACAAGGACAACCTCAACGAAGGCTTCAAGTTCCTCGAGAGTGTCAAAGCCCCATACGTGTTGAAAGCCGACGGCTTGGCAGCAGGAAAGGGTGTGCTGATTCTCAATGATTTACATGAGGCTAAGGACGAACTCGGCAGGATGCTCGACGGCAAGTTTGGTGAGGCCTCGGCCAAGGTGGTCATAGAGGAATTCCTGAAAGGCATCGAGGTCTCCGTCTTCGTGCTGACCGATGGTGAGCATTATGTGTTGCTGCCCGAGGCCAAGGACTACAAGCGTATCGGTGATGGCGACCAAGGCCTCAACACGGGCGGTATGGGTGCTGTCTCGCCTGTACCGTTCTGCACACCCGAGTTCTTGAACAGGGTAGAGGAACGCATCGTGAAACCGACACTCAGGGGCTTGAAGGCCGAAGGCATCGACTATAAAGGCTTCATTTTCTTAGGTTTAATGAACGACGGCGGCGATCCAAACGTCATCGAATATAACGTTCGCATGGGCGACCCCGAGACTGAGGCGGTGATGACCCGCATCGAGGGCGACTTCGCCGACCTCCTTTTCGCTTGTGCTGACGGACGTTTGGACGAGGTCCACTATGCCAAGAGCGACAAGACCGCCGTCACGGTGATGCTGGTGTCGGGAGGCTACCCTGAAGCTTATAAGAAAGGCATGATTATAAGTGGCTTAGATACTTTAAACGAGGTCGTTGCCTTCCATGCTGGCACGGCATTTGATAACGAAAACCATGTGGTCACGGCGGGCGGTCGCGTCATCGCGGTCACGGCCCACGGCAGAAGCATTGAAGAAGCGAGGGACATTGCCTACCGCGAGGTGGAAAAGATCCATTTTGAGGGCGTAAACTACCGCCATGACATCGGACTCGACTTGATGAGAATGCAATGATAAAGTTTTTCAGACAGAGCTATGCCATTCAGTATGTGGTGATTGCGTTTCTGGCAATTGCCCTGTGGATGCCTTCGTTCGTCTCGGGCAAGGTGATGATGGGCCTGGGCAAGCCTGTGACGCCACTGTTCAACTTGGTAGACGGACTGCTCGGCTACTCGCCAATCCTTCAGCATCTTGTGGCTTTTCTGCTGCTGGTGCTCGAGACCTTGATATTCAACGCCATCATGGTCAAGAACCAGATTGTGGGCAAGGTGAGCACTATGGGCGCTTTCGTCTTCGTCTTGCTGATGAGCCTGACCTGCACCCAGACGAATTTCTATCCCTTTGCTTTGGCAACCTTTTTCATCTTGCTGGTACTCAAGAATTTGTATGAGTCATATATGATGCCCAAATGCGAGATGAACTTGCTGAAAACTGGTGTCTTTCTCGCCTTCGCCACCTTGTGTTATTTCCCGTCTATCTTACTGATACTCTGGATAATCATCGTGCTCCCCATGGCCAAGAATGGCTCCATCCGTCTCCAGCTCATCCCCATTTTCGGCTTCCTCTTCGTCTATTTCATGTATTTCGTCGGGGTGTTTCTCTTCGGCAATTTTGGGGCATTGCTGGAAGGCTATCAGGAGTATTTCTCTGAAATGCACCTCTCGGTTGCCGGATTCAACCTGAAGACCATTTTGTTGCTGGCTGTACTTGCCATCTCCACAGGGCTCTTGTTCTTCGGCAGCAGCACGGCGGGTTTTGAGAAAACGGTGGCGGTGCGCACCAAGATCTCCATGACGGTGGTCATGGTTTTCTTTGCGGTGTTCATGCTTTTCATGGGCGGCAATGTGCTGATGAATGGCTTGATTTTCATCGTTTTGTCTATCCTTATCTCCTATGTGTTCTCTTATCTGGGCAACACAGGGTGGGCCAATCTGTTTCTGACCATTTTCATCATGCTGGTCTTAGCCAACCAATACTATTTTAAACTGCTGTAGACGATGAGCTTGTTGACACATTATGCTGATGGGATAGAGGCAGGCTGCGACGAGGCAGGGCGTGGCTGTCTGGCCGGACCCGTGGTGGCGGCAGCCGTAATCTTGAAACGCGATGCCGACTATCCCGAGTTGAACGACTCCAAGCAGCTGACGGAGAAGAAAAGGATGCAGCTCCGCGAACTTGTCATGAAGGAAGCCTTGTCCTATGGCATTGGCATCGTGACCGCGCAAGAGATAGATGAAATCAATATCCTAAACGCCTCGTTCTTAGCGATGCACAGGGCTTTGGATCAACTAACACTTCAACCTAATTTGTTGCTCATTGATGGCAATCGGTTCAATCCTTACAAGAAGGTGAAACATGTCTGCATCGTTGGCGGCGATGCCAAATACCAGGCCATTGCGGCGGCCTCCATACTGGCCAAGACCACCCGTGACATGATGATGGTGCAATACGACGAGCAATATCCCGTTTACAATTGGAAAAAGAACAAAGGCTATCCCACACCTGAGCACAAGCAGGCCATCGCTGATTATGGCACCACGCCCTTGCACCGCCTGACTTTCAATAGTAGTATTCAGTTAAAGTTAGACTTTAAATAATGTATTTTAATACATTGAATAATAAATATATAAATAGAATATTATTACTGATATGCCTTGGCTTTCATTCGTTACTGCCGGCACAGAATGTGCCATTGGCCGATTGGAGCGATGTGGACTTCAGTGATACCACCTTGGTCACTTCAGAGGCTTTTCGCACTCGTATGATTAATACGCTATACACGACTGCTGCTGATGGCGACCTGACACAGTTCGACAGCATCTCCATGTCGTGTATAGGTTCACTGTTGGAAAAGGCCAAGGTCAACATGAGGGTGTACGAGTATGTGCTGGAGTTTATGCTGAATGGATACACGAATATGGGTAGGACGCAAGTTGTTGATTATCTATTGAATTATCCGATGTTACTTGAAGGAGTGATTTCAGTGGAGGAAGGACTGCGTTTGGACTCGATTACGAACCCCTATCAGTTGGTCAAAGTGGGAGCTACGGCTCCTGATTATGTTGGTGTTACGATTGACGGGATACCTTACTCCATTCATGAGTCGAAGGCTAACAAAATTATCGTCTTCTTCTGGTCGACAAATTGCGAATACTGCCATGATTTTCTGGTACAAATCCGCAAGCATCTTGACTTGAAATTTGATTTCGAGTTGGTTACTTTCGCCCTCGCTGAGAATCAGGCCGAAGTCGAGAAGACTGTAAAAAAAATGCGTCTGCCCGGATACCATTTCTATGATGATTTGCGTTGGGAAGGAAAGGCGTTTTTGGATTACCATGTCAGTTCCACGCCGACCGTCTTCCTGTTGGACGAAAACAAGACCATCGTTTGCAAACCATACGATTGGTATTACCTAAAGCAATGGTTGAAATCAAACAATATAAAATTTTGAAAATAATTTGTTTATATGAGTATTAAGAAGTGTTTATTAGGTGTCTTTGTGCTGGCTATTTCGGCGGCACAATGCTTGGCCCAGGATGCGGAGACGCGCTGGGTGGATTCGGTGTACAATAGTCTGACCTTGGAGCAGCGTGTGGCGCAATTAATCTGTATGCGCGCCAATCAGCCCAGCAAGCCGTTTGATGAAAATGTGGCGAAATACATCAAGAAGTATAATATCGGTGGCGTGTGTTTCTTCCGCGCCGACGCTGAGGCTCAGGTGAAGCAGACCAACGACTGGCAAGCCCTAGCCCAAACGCCCTTGATGGTCAGCATCGATGCGGAATGGGGCTTGGCCATGCGCGTGAACAAGACTTTGGCTTATCCTTATCAGATGACATTGGGCGCCATCGCCGATGACCAGCTGATCTATGAGATGGGACAACAAATTGCTGAACAATGCCAGCGCATGGGCATCCATGTGAACTTCGCTCCCGTCGCCGATGTCAATTCCAACGCTGCCAACCCCATCATCGGGATGCGTAGCTTCGGCGAAAACCCGCAAAGGGTGGGCGAGCAAGCCACGGCCTACGCCCTCGGCATGCAGAGCAAAGGCTTGATAACCACGATGAAGCACTTCCCTGGACACGGCAACACCTCCACCGACTCGCATCTAACCTTGCCCACCGTGACCCGCACGATGGAAGAGGTGCGCGACATCGAGTTGGCGCCTTTCCGTTACATGATCGACAAAGGCGTGAACGGCGCGATGGTAGGACACCTGTATTTTCCTGCTATCGAGAAGGTGAAGAACACGTCGTCGTCGCTCTCGCATGGCGTGGTCACCGAACTGCTCAAGGACGAGATGGGCTTTGAGGGCCTGATTTTCACTGACGGCTTGGACATGAAGGGCGTTTCTGAAAAAGTGAGACAAGACAGCGTCCCTTATGTTTCTTTCATGGCCGGCAATGACGTCCTGATTCTGCCCACCGACGTGCCTTTCGCCATCCAGACCATCAAAGCGGCGGCTGAACGCGACCCTAAAGCCATGGCAAGGGTGGAGGAGAGCTGCAAAAAGATTCTACGCTACAAATACCGCGTGGGCCTGAACCACTATCAACCGTCGTCCACCGCCAACCTGATGACTGACCTGAAGAAAAAAGCCTACACCGAATTGCGCCAACAGTTATATGACGAGGCCATCACCTTATTGCGCAATGACAATCAGGTGATTCCGTTGGTCAATAACAAGAAAATCGCCGTGGTGACCATCGGCAACACCAAGAACGACGTCAACAACGGCTTGGTGGAACGCGGCTTTGCCACCACTTCATTCGTGGTGAAGAAAGAGGATATCGGGAGCAAGTCGGCGGAATGGTTGCAGAAGCTCGAAGCCTACGACCTGGTGGTGGTCAGTATCGAGAAGACCACGATGTATGCCAACAGCAATTACGGCATCCCTGATGCGACGGTCAAGTTCTTCAACCGCCTCGTGGCCCAAAACGATGTGATTCTCAATCTCTTTGCTTGCCCTTATGCCTTGGATATGTTTCGCATCAACAACAATGTGAAGGGCGTGGTGGTCGGTTACCAGGACGAGGTGCCTGCCGTCAACGCAGTGGTGCGCTTGCTGGCAGGCGAGCTTGAGGCCCATGGCACACTGCCTGTTTCGGTGAACAAATTCAAGTATGGCGATGGCATCGTGACCAACATGCCCGCCATCGAGCACCATATCCTGCCATCTAAAGATGAGCCTTCCAAGTCGCAGCCCACCACGGGACAAGTAATTAATGTAAAGACTCCTGCCACGGTGAAATTGGACGAGAAGTATGCGCGTCGTCTCGACTCCGTGGCGAAGCAAGGCATCCGCGGCGGCGCCTATCCGGGCTGCCAGATTGTGGCGATGAAAGACGGCAATATCGTGTACGACAAGTGCTTCGGCAACTTCACCTACGGCGGCGGCCATCAGGTGCAGAACGATGACCTCTACGACATTGCTTCCTGTACCAAAATCTTCGCTTCCACCTTGGCCATCATGAAGCTCTACGATGACGGCCTCATCGACCTCAACAAGACCCTGGCCGACTTCTTCCCGTATCTGAATGGCAAGGCCCACGGCAAACTGAAGCTCATCGAAATCATGACACACCAGGCGGGACTGAAGGCTTGGGTGCCGTTCTATAAGGTGACGGTGGATGAGAATGGGCCGATGGCTGCGTTCTACACCGACAAGATCGACGAAAACCACAACGTCAGGGTGGCGGAAAACCTCTACCTCATCAATGATTACGCCGACCGCATTTTCGACTCTGTGGCCAAGACGCCACTGGGCAAGAAGAAATACCTCTACAGCGACATGGGCTTCTATTACATGCCTAAGATTGTGAAACTGTTGACCAACCAGAACATCGAAGACTACCTGAACGAGAAGTATTACCATCCGATGAACCTCTCTCACATCTGCTACCAGCCTTTGAACCACTTCACCCGTGAGCAGATTGCACCCACCGAGAACGACACTGTCTTCCGTATGCAGCTCGTCTGGGGTGATGTCCACGACCAGGCAGCGGCCATGTTTGGGGGCGTGGCGGGTCATGCTGGCTTGTTCTCGAATGCCGAGGACCTGGCGGTACTCATGCAGATGCTCCTCAACGAAGGCACCTATAATGGCGTGCGATACCTCAAGCCTGAGACCGTGCGCTATTTCACCAAGGCGCCCTACGCCTCGAGCAACGACAACCGTCGCGGCATCGGTTTCGATAAGCTGCCCATCAACAAGAAAGGCTCCTGCACCGAGTCGAAGTTGGGCTCGATGAAAGGCTATGGTCACACGGGTTTCACGGGCACCTTCGTCTGGGCTGACCCCGGGAACCAGACCGTCATCGTGTTCCTGTCGAATCGTGTCCATCCCGACGCCGAGCCTAACAAGCTGTCGCGCATGGGTACTCGAACGGCCTTGCACGACATTCTGTATCAAGCCTATCCCGTCTCAGAATAACGACAAAAAGCGCATCTGACCGGACGCGCTTTTTCGTTGGTATTAGGCTTGGGTTTATTCGGCAAGCTTTGCTTTCAGTGCGTTGTAGAACTCAGGCAGACGCTTCGAGATAGCCACGGGGCGGCCGTTCTCAATGAAGCAGTGGACGCTGTGCCCGAGGCAGACCACCTTGTCTTTCAGGCGCATCGTGTAGTCGAACTCAAACTTCATCTCGCTCATCTTCCCGATTTTCACTTCAATCTCGATGACATCCTTGAAGGTGGTGGGGCGCTTGTATTCGCAATTAACCGAGACGACAGGAGAAAAAACATTTTCCGCCTCAATCTTCTCGAAGCCGAAGCCCAGTTGGTCGAGCCAGTCGACGCGGGCCTCTTCCATGAAACGGACATAATTGGAGTGATGCGTCACGCCCATGCGGTCGCATTCGTAGTATTTCACTTCGTGTTTGTAAGTGTTCATCGCGCTTGGTTTCAATGAGAGCGCAAAAATAGGGAAAAATCAAAAAAACACGCCTCGGTCGGAAATAATTCTTACTTTTGCGAGACAAAACGCATTCCTGATCACTATGAAAAAAAGAATACTGATGATGACGGTTTTCTGTTTGGCTTTTTTGAGCGGCTTCTCGCAAGTGAAGGCGTATAAAGGCAATTCCTCCTACAGCAGCGATGTGCTTTGCACGCTGAAGGACAACAAGGTGTATAAAGGCAACTCCTCTTACAACAACGACATCCTTTGCCATGTTGACGACAATAAGGTGTACAAAGGCACTTCCACCTACAACAATGATATTCTTTACACCATACGCGACGGCAAGGTCTACCGGGGACAGTCGGCCTATTCCTCCGACATCGTCTTCACCATTCGCGACGGCAAGATCTATGACGGTACTTCGTCGTATTCTTCCGACATCATCGCCAACAAGAGGGACAACAAAATCTACAAAAACACTTCAAGTTATTCCTCTGACGTCGAGTTCACGCTCTCCGGTGACGTGACGATTGAGCAGTTTGTAGCCATCTGGTATGCCGTGAAGTATTGTTGGTGATTTAATAGCAACGACATGAAAGACAGCAAAGTCATATTGATCACAGGCGCCAGCAGTGGCATCGGCTACGACGCGGCGCAGGCCCTTGCCCGACAAGGGCATAAAGTGTATGCCGCCGCCAGAAGGCTTGAACTGATGGAGCCTTTGAAGGCCGACGGTGTGCGGGTGCTTAGGATGGATGTCACTGACGAAGCCTCGATGCAGCAAGGCGTTGAGGCCGTCATCCAGGCCGAGGGCCGCATCGACGTTTTGGTCAACAACGCGGGCTATGGCTTCTTTGGCGCCATCGAGACGGTGCCTATGGAAGAGGCACGCAAACAGCTGGAAGTGAATGTCTTTGGCTTGGCGCGACTCACGCAGCTGGTGCTGCCTTACATGCGTAAGCAGGGGAGTGGACGCATCGTCAACACCTCCTCGATAGCGGGCAAGATGGCGTTTTACATGGGCGGCTGGTACAATGTGACCAAATACTCCGTTGAGGCCTTCAGCGATGCCTTGCGCATGGAGGTGAAGCCTTTCGGTATCGACGTGGTGATGATTGAGCCGGGTGCCATCAAGACCGACTGGGGCCCCATCGCGGCCAAGCACCTGAAGGAGTCTTCGGCAGGCACGGTTTACGAGACGACGGGTACACAATGGGCCAACAACATGGACTGGTTCTATAAGACCAACGCCCTCTCCAATCCCTCCATCATTGCCAAGGCCATCTGCCGCGCCGTCAACAGCCGCAGACCCAAAGCACGCTACTGCCGTGGGCGTTTCTCCTTCGTTGGAAGGATGGCCCACGCCCTCATGCCTGCACGCTGGTGGGACGCCATGATGCGGCAGGGCGGAAAAATCAAAGTCGGATAAAGAAATACGAACCTAAATATAAACAACATGAAAAACTACAAAGTATCAATCCTCTTGTTCGCAATAGCGACAGTACTCTTGACAGGTTGCAAATGTAACTGCGACAAGGAAACTATCACTTCAAACGACAGCGAAACTACTATGAACACGACCATCGAAACACTCATGACGCGGACCAGTATTCGCTCTTTCACCGACCGCGTCGTTTCGGCCGACACCATCGAAATGCTGCTCCGCGCGGGCATGGCAGCCCCCACGGCGGTCAACAAACAACCTTGGCATTTTGTGGTCATCAACGACCGCGCCAGGTTGGACGAACTCGGTGGCAACGGTCGCCAAAGCCAGATGTGGCAGGAATCCACCTTGGCCATCGCGGTATGCGGCAATATGGAGAAGGCCTTGGAAGGTCCCGCCCAAGCGTTTTGGATCCAGGACTGCTCGGCGGCAACCGAAAATATCCTTCTCGCCGCCCATGCCCTCGGCCTCGGTGCCGTGTGGACGGGCTGCTATCCCATGGAGGAGCGTATGGCCAATGTACGCCAGGTGCTCAACCTGCCCGAGCACATCGTCCCGCTCTGCGTCATTGTGATGGGTTACCCCAACGAACAGCCCGAGCCTAAGGACAAGTGGAAACCGGAGAATGTGACCTATAACATGTTTGAGTAATTGAAAAACTGCCGCGTTTGATGCGGCAGTTTTTTTTTGTCTCATGATTTTACTTTTCCCTTGTTGTCGGGTATTAAGGTTGTAAGACAGGATTAAAAGATGCCAACAGACCAAGAGATTATAGCAGCTATGAAGAAGGATCCCCAAAAGGGATTCGGCCTTCTCATGGCTTCCTATATGAAGCCTGTCTATTGGCATATCCGTCGTATGGTGGTGGCTCATGCCGATGCCCAGGATGTGATGCAGGAAACCTTTGTGCGTGTCTTTCGCTCGTTTAGTCAATTTAATGAAAGCCAATCGCTTAATGTATGGGTTTTTAGCATCGCCACCAACGAGGCTCTGAGATTTTTGGGCAAGCGTAAAGGCAAGGAGATACTTTCATTAGAAGATACATTAGAAGATCTTTTCAGCTTGAAAGCAGATGATTATGTAGACTATAGCGATGTCGAGGCCGTAAAACTGCAAAAAGCTATCCTCTCACTACCTGCCAAGCAGCAGATTGCTTTCAACTTGCGCTATTATGATGAGCTTTCCTATGATGATATTGCCTTGGTCACTGGGTCGACCCCAGCCAATGTGAAAGCCAATTATCATAATGCCAAAAATAGAATTATAGATTATATGAAATCAAACGATTAGGATATGGAAAACGATTTGGAGAAAATGAAACAGACAATGCCTTACACTATTCCAGAAGGGTTCTTCGATAGGATGGAAGAACGTCTGATGCAAGAAACGGTGGAAAAAACTACACCATCCAATCTGCGGAAAGTCGCACTTTGGATGGGCTTTGCCATGGCTGCTTCATTGGCTTTGCTGCTTGTGGTGCGACAAGTGACCCCAAAGGGCAATGAAAACTCGTTTGAGCAAGTGGAAACGGCATTCAACCAACTCAGTGATGCCGACCAAGAGATCATTTTTGACTATTATGATGAAATCGAATATCTTGACAATTATTAAAATCGAGAAATTATGAAAAGCTTAATGAAAATCAACATGGTGGCTTTGATGGTGTTTGCGTTTTGCACCATTGGTATGGCCCAAAACGAAAAACAGCGTATGAACCGCGAACAATTGGCGGAGAAACAAGCGATGCACATTGCACAAGAACTCGCTTTCGATGATGCGACAACACACCGATTTGTTGAGACTTATTGTGCCTGCCAGCAGGAAGTTTGGGCACTTGGTTCAAGGCCGGAAATCGAGTCTGCTACAGAAGAGGAGGCTGAACAGGCCATTAAGGAACGCTTTGAACGCAGCCGAGCCGTCCTTGACCTGCGTGAAAAATACTATGATGAGTATAGCAAATTCCTTACGCAGAAACAGATATTGCGTGTCTATGAATTGGAACATCAAGCTATGGATCGCCTGCACAAGCATCGTGAACATAATCAAAAAGGTCACGAAAGGCATCAGAAAGAATGAGAATTATTCTTATTTTTGCAGCTTAAATTTTTTATCCGATGAAGAAAACATTTTCATTGAGAGCTTTGTTCTCTCTACTTTTGGTCCTTACAACGATTTTATGTGTCGCCCAACCTCCAGGTGGTCGCCCACCCGGCGGTCGTCCCCCAGGAGGCCGCCCGCCTTTCGGTGGTGACCGTCAGTGGGGCCAGAACGAAGGCAATATGCCAACGGTGAGGCCCAAGAAGAAAGTGCGCGAAGGCGACACCTTCCGTGTAGTCGGTGTGCTGCGCGACGCCAAGACGGGCGAGTTTATGCCTTTCGTCAACTTGGCTGTGCTCGACTCTATCGACTCCACTTTTGTGAAAGGCGGCATCAGCAACATGGACGGCGTATTCGAGATTAACGAAGTGCCGCAAGGCGCGTTCCTGCTGCGTGTGTCGGCCATCGGCTATGAGAACTACACGATGCCCTTTAAGGTGACCAACCACACCGATCTTGGCGTCATCCGTGTCAACCCCGGCGTGACTTCCTTAGGTGAGGTCACGGTGGCTGCTGAAAGGCCGTTGTATGCCATGGAAGGCGAGAAAATGGTCTATAACGTCAGCGAAGACCCGTCCATCCAGACCGGCACCACCGAGGATGCCTTGCAGAACGCGCCCGGCGTGGAGGTCGACGTGGAAGGCAACATCACGTTGCGCGGCGTGTCGAGCGTGGAGATTTGGATCAACGACAGACCCTCGAAACTCACCGAGGAGAACCTCAAGACTTATCTCCAGACCCTTCCTGCCAACGCCATCGCACGCATCGAGACTATCACCAACCCATCGGCTAAATACGCCACTGAGGCTGAGTCCGTCATCAACATCGTGACTTCGGCCCACATCAAGAGCAACCAGTTCATCAGCTTTGGAGTGAACGGCTCCAGTCAGCCTTTTGTTTCGCCTTGGATCAGTTACATGTGGAAGAAAGAACGGCTGAGCATCAACGTGTTTGCCTCGGGACGCTACAGCAAACGAATCAACACTGTCGACAGTTGGGAGCTGAAACGCGAAGACGGCGCTGTGGCTGGGGAATATGACTCCATTTGGTACAAGAGCACCTCGCAGAAAGACGACAACCGCAGCATGAGCGGCAATATCTTTATGAACATCGACTACGAGATTGACTCCACCAGCGACATCTCCATCGACGGCGGCGGCTTCTACAACAACAACCACAGCTTCGGCAGCCGTCGCGAGGATCAGACCTTCTACTTGCCGTCGGTCGACAGCATCCTGGCCTACAACATCGGCGACACCACCATCTCTCAGATGGGCTTTGCGCACCTTGGGGCCGACTACACCAAGAAGTTCGACGAGAACGGTCACAACCTCCGCATCGGCTTGAATACTAGGTTCAACAGAAATGCTACTGACCAGTATTACAACCGTTTCTATGATGTCTACACCGACCTCGATGAGAACCGTTATTTGTTGACCAATATGTTCGGTTATGGCGGCAGCCTCGATGCACGTTACAACCGGCCTTACAGCGAGAACGGTGAACTTAGCTATGGCTTGCGTGCCGACCTTATGCAGTTCAACAACGACTATAAACGCTACTATTCCAACGACGATGGTGTCACCTACGACAGCATTGACCTCCTTCGTACCTATCATTTCAGAGGTGGCGACATGGGCTGGAACGCTGATGTCAACTGGACGCGGCGCTGGGGCGGATTCACGCTCAGCACGGGTGTGGGTGTCGGCAATGACTGCGTTAACTACGATTATGAAAGCGCGATGCCGTTTGCCGATAAAAACGTCTTGTATTTCTGGAATGTGCGTCCTTCCATCCACTTGACTTACAGCACGAAATCCATGCACAACTTCAAGCTCAACTATTCGTTGCGCATGACCCATCCTGATGAGGACGAGATTAGCACTTTCCGCAGGTATGGCGAGGACAGCTACTCGACAGGAAACCCCAACCTCAAGAACGGCTATACCCATAACATGGAAGCGGGTTGGCAGAAGTTCTTCGAGCGTTTTGGTAACATCGGCTGGGAAGCATACGGCCGTTTGAGCACTAATGAAGTCGGCTCGTTGACCGACTCCGAATTTGACGAGTTCCTGGACCGTATCGTCAGCTATTCCATGCCTTACAACATGGGCACTTCATGGCGCTATGGCACTTCGGTCAACATGACCTACCGTCCGAGTGGCTTCTTCAATGTGCGTCTCTATGCCAACCTCTACAATTACGGCTACCGCATGGAATACGATCGCGTCGACGACATGGGCAACATCGAGCACATTTTGAACGCAAACTCCAAGTGGTCGTGGAATGCACGCCTCAACATGTGGGCGAAGCTCTGGGACCAGCTGCAAGTGACGGCCTCGGCCAACTATCGTTCACCTACCATCGGTCTGATGAGCGAAAGCAAGGCACGTTATTTCCTCAATTTGGGCCTGCGCAGCGATTTCTTCAAGCGCCGTCTGTCGGTGTTTGTCAACGTGCAGGACATCTTCAACTGGGGTGCCCGTATCGGCTCTGGCTCGAGCAACACCAACCCGTACTATCTCAGCGACAGCACGCGCAAGATGGTCAACAGCCGATATATCTCGGCTGGCTTCACTCTGCGTTTTGGTAAGTTGGAGCTTGAACAGCGGGCGAAAGAGGGCGACGGCGAGGCTGGCGACAGCCTGGATTGATCAGTTGTCCTGATAGTCTTTTGGGAAGCGCTTCCACATCTCGTAGGCGCTTCCCATTTTGTTTACGAAGGTCTGCCACATCTGGTCGGGCGGTGTGTTGAGGTATTGCTCCGCCGTGAAGTCGCTGATGAGCCATGAGTTGCGCACCAGCTCACCGACTAACTGCCCGGCTTCCCAGCCGGCATAGCCCAGATAAAAGCGCACATTGTCCTCGTTGGCGATGCCCGTATGGATGAGGGTGGCTAAGGTCTCATGGTCGCCGCCCCAATAGAGGCCGTCGACGATGGGGAAGGACTCGGGAATCATTTCGCCTAAGGTGTGGATGAAGAAAAGCTGGCTGTCGGCCACGGGACCGCCGAGATAGACTGGTGCCTCGAAGTCGGGGAACTCGTCAACGATATGGTTGACCTGCACCTCCAGCTTCTTGTTGATGATGATGCCGAAGCTGCCTTCCGACTCCTCATGGTCAATGAGCAGAATCACCGACCTCCCGAAGTGGAAATCGGTCATCAAAGGCTCTGAAATCAAGATCTTACCTTGCTTCGGCTCCAATGAATTGCTGCGTATGACAAACTTTTCTCCTAAATCCATACTGCAAAATTAGGTTTTTTGGATTGAATTCGCATGAGTTTTCGTAATTTTGTGGCATAAAAATGGAAAATCGTGAAACGAACCGACAATCAATCCAAATTTGATGCCTTGCGCAATGAGTTTTCGACTTTCACCTTCGAGCAACAGACGGTGAAACTTGAAAATGGCACATTGTCCTTGGCTTTCGAGTTCAACCTTGCCGACCGCTATCGTTTTTGTCCGACTTTGGAAATTCCCGCTAGGCCTTTTTTCGACTGGGACAGCATCCCTGAGGCACAATTGCAGGCCTTGGCTTTCCAAATCGGCATGACTGAGCTGGTGAGTTATTGGAAAATCGCCTGCCCGAAAAAAGTGATAGTGAAACCTTTCACTTTAACGGATTCGCAGAAAGCGTTTTGGAAGAAATTGTATTACAACGGATTGGGTGAGTTTCTTTATCTGAATGGCATTTCGGTTTCGGAAACGGATTTGATGGAGATTGTGACGCTGCCCATAGATTCCAATCCCTCGCACATCCAATGCTGGAATGACATGGGCAGCTGGTTTGAAGAAAAGACACTTGTTCCCGTAGGCGGCGGCAAAGACTCTGTGGTCACGCTGGAATGTCTACGCAACGAAATGCCCGTCATTCCATTAATCGTGAATCCTCGTGGCGCCACTTTGAATTGTGTGAAGACGGCAGGCTACAAAGAAGATGAGTTCATCGTCATCAACCGCACCCTTGACCCGACCATGCTGAAACTCAACGTGGAAGGCTATTTGAATGGTCACACGCCGTTCTCAGCTTTGCTTGCGTTCATTAGCGTTTTGGTGGCGTTTGGGAGCAAGTCGAAATACATCGCCTTGTCAAACGAGAACAGCGCCAACGAAAGCACGGTGCCGGGGACGAATATCAACCACCAGTATAGTAAGTCCATCGAGTTTGAAAGTGACTTCAGAAACTATGTGGCGGAGAATTTGAACAAGGAAGTGCAATATTTCAGCTTCTTGCGGCCTTTGAGCGAGTTGCAGATTGCCAAGCTGTTCTCGCAATGCGAGGCCTATCATCCCGTGTTTCGCAGCTGCAACGCGGGCAGCAAGACCGATTCGTGGTGCGGCAAATGCCCGAAATGCCTCTTCACCTGGATTATCCTGTCGCCTTTCCTATCAAGGGAGAAACTGACGGCTATCTTCGGCAAAGACCTCATGGCCGACGAAAGTCTGCGCCCGATTCTTGAGGAACTGAATGGCACAGCGACAGTGAAGCCCTTCGAGTGCGTAGGTACGGTGGAGGAAGTGAGGGCTTGCTTAAATGTAAACGCTAAGGTCCCTGAGCCTGTCGAAGGGCCGACTGTAAATGAAATCCTAAGCCGCTTCAACAACGAGCATTTTCTGCCTGAGAAGTTCGAACAAATCCTGAAAAACAAACTCTATGCTTGACCTGATACTCGATCGATTGCGCGGCAAGCGCATCCTCATCCTCGGTTTTGGTCGTGAGGGACAATCCACGCTACGTTTCATCAACAAGTATTTGCCCGAAGCGAGGGTTGCCGTTGCCGACAAGGAACAGAAAGAAGCTGTGCAATATTTTGGCACAGGCTATCTTGAGGCCATGTATGACTACGACATCGTCATCAAGACGCCCGGTATTTCTTTGAAGGACTTTGACACAAAAGGCGTGGAGATTACCTCGCAGACCGACTTGTTTCTCAGCCAGTTTCATGCGCAGACCATCGGCATTACGGGCACTAAGGGCAAGAGCACTACGACGAGCTTGGTTTACCATCTGCTGAAGTCGTCGGGACGTAAGGCCATCCTTGTGGGCAACATCGGCATCCCGTGTTTTGACAGGATTGAAGAGATTGAGCCTGACTCCATCATCGTCTACGAGCTTTCGGCGCACCAGTTGGAATATGTTCACAACAGCCCGCGTGTGGGTGTGTTGCTTAACATTTTTGAAGAACACCTTGACCATTTTGGTACCATGCAGCGCTATGCGGAGGCCAAACTCAACATCATGCGGTATATGGGCGGGGAGGACACCGCTGTCATCCACGAGTCCTTGATGGACGATGCTTGGCGGCTGTTTGTCAACAATATCGTGTTTTCTTTGTTTGATGTCGATGATTTGATTGACCGCACGGCTTTGCCGCTGATTGGAGAGCATAACTTGTTGAATGTCAAGGCTGCTTTGTTGGCGTGTTATGCCTATGGTATTGATATTCGGGAACTTGTGCCACATCTATACACCTTCCAGCCTTTGGAGCATCGTCTAGAGCCAGTAGGCACATTCGACGGTGTGACCTTTGTCAATGACAGCATTTCCACCATCCCGCAAGCGGCCATTTCGGCTTGTGAGGCCTTGGGGCGTGTCGACTTCCTGTTGCTTGGCGGCTTCGACCGTGGCATCGACTACCAGCCTTTGGCCGATTATCTGAAAACACACTCCGTGCCGCATCTGCTGTTTACCGGCAAAGCGGGGGAGCGGATGATGACATTAATTAACGGTGCTTCGACAGGCTCAGCAACCTGCGGGACAGAGATCCCTGATCCTGTCGAAGGGTCGACTTTCTATAATTATCGTTCAATGGATGATGCCTTCGCCTACATTGCTCAACATGCCCAAACTGGCGATGTCTGTCTGCTTTCGCCTGCTGCTTCCAGTTACGACCAATACAAGAACTTTGAGGAGCGCGGCAGGAAGTTCAAGGACTTGGCGCGAGCTTTCAGCAGAAAATGAAAAAAGCCGAGTTAACTCGGCTTTTTCGTTGATTGATCAACCTTTATCCCTTCTTGATTTTAGGTTTCTTGGGGGTGGTGTTGCTGTTACCGTTGTTATTGGTGCCGCCTGTCGATGGCTTGTCGCCATTAGTCTTAGGCGTGGTCATCTGGTAGCCTGCGGCCTCGCACATCTCCTTAATGTGAGCGGCGCGTTTGTAGGTATCGGGGTGCGTGGAGAGCAGCTCTTCCAGTCTGCTTTGTTGACTGGTCTGGCCACTCAACTGAATCAACACGTTGAGCGCGTGATACATGGCGTATGGGTCAACGCCGTTTTGGATACAGAACTGGAAAGCGGTCTCGTCAGCTTGGGTCTCCTGACGGCGTGAATAGGCGTTGCTGGCCAGTTCTTGGCCGAGGTCGCCAAGGAAGCCAGTGGATAAAGCACCGGCAGTGGTGTTGACTGCGGCGATGCCATAACGCGCGGCCACAACGAGATAGGCGGCACGATAAGCGTCGCGCACATCCTTATTAATGAGGTGGCCCAATTCGTGTCCGATGACAGCAAACACCTCGTCGTCGTTCATGGCATCCATCAAACCGGTGTAAACACGTACGCTACCGTCACCGCTGGCAAAGGCATTCACCGTGTTGGATTGATAGACCTTGTAGTTCAGGTTCAAGTCACTAATGTTGTGGAAACGGCCCATGATGCGGTCAAGACGCTGCGTGTATTCGTTGTTGGCAGGCAGGATAGTGTTCTGTCCGTCGGTCTCCACCATGTACTGGCTGCACAGCTGTGCCACCTGCGCGTCGCTGATGGTCAGGGCTTGCAAGGCTGCGGCACCGGCGTTGGCGGCAGCGTTTTGGTCCACGATTTTCAATGAGCTGCAGCTGGCCATCGTGACGACCACTGCAAAGAGTAAAGCTAACTTTTTCATATTGATAGGTTTTTGATTGTTTTCCTCTATTGTCACCGCAAAGATAGAGCATTCAAGCAGATTTTTTTCAAAAAAACTGCACTTTTTTCTTGCATGTTCCAAAATTAATGTATTTTTGCCACATCAAAATAATATCAAAATAATATCATCTATGGAAAACAAAGAATTTGAATTTAAAGGTCTTGCGATGAATGGTTTCCTCGCATTGTTTGTTGAACTCGCCATCATCGCCCTGAGTATTTGGGGCTTCGCTGCTTTCGCCCTTGAAAAACTGAGCACGCCGTTCTTGTCGGTCATCGGTCTCTTGCTGGCCTGCATCCTGCCTATCGGCTTCCGCAAGCTGGAACCGAACGAGGCCATGGTGATGTTGTTTTTCGGCAAATACAAAGGCACGTTCACCAAGACGGGCTTCCACTGGGTCAACTTCTTGATGACCTCGAAGAAGGTCTCGTTGCGCGCCCGTAACCTCAACCCCGACAATATCAAGGTGAACGACAAAACGGGTAATCCCATCATGATTGGACAAATCCTGGTGTGGCGCCTGAAAGACACCTACAAGGCCATGTTTGAGATTGACTCGCAGACCATGGCGGGCGGCGGTTCAGGCACGGCTACCGTGTCGGTCTCCAGTCGCATGAAGGCTTTCGAGAGCTTCATCAAGGTGCAGAGCGATGCCGCCCTGCGTGAGGTGGCGGGCATGTACGCCTACGATGAGAACGAAGCTGAAAAAGACGAGCTGACGCTTCGTGCTGGCGGCAAGGAAATCAACGATGTGCTGCTGTCCAAGCTGAACGAGCGTCTGGCCATGTCAGGTCTTGAAGTGCTTGAAGCCCGTATCAACTATCTGGCCTATTCACCTGAGATTGCCGCTGTGATGCTGCGCCGTCAGCAAGCAGCCGCCATCATCTCGGCTCGCGAGAAGATTGTGGAAGGCGCCGTGTCGATGGTCAAGATGGCGTTGGACAAGTTGAAAGACGAAGGTGTCGTCGAGCTTGACGAAGAACGCAAAGCCGCCATGGTGAGCAACCTGATGGTGGTGCTCTGCGCCGACGAATCGGCACAACCGGTAGTGAATACTGGGTCGTTGTATTAAACATCCATGAAATGAACATAACAGATTATATCAATTTGGGAATGGGCTTGCTGCTAATTGTGTCAGCATGGCTGTGCTATCGTTTCCCGAACCTGATCAACCCATACGGAGGTATGTCGCCTGAAAGGAAAGCCTTGGTCGACATTGAAGGCCTAAAAAGGGTGGTGGCCATCACCTTTGCCGTAACGGGTTTCCTGTTGATTGTCACCGCTACACTCTCTATGGCCAAAGTCTTTGACGAGATGACGAGCTTTTATACGATGATTGTGTTGGTTATCGCCATGTTGGTGCCCTTGTTTGTCGCTATGTGGAAATATAACGGTTTTGGTCGTGTAAGAAATGGTCAAGACGGCACCCAACTCGTCGAAAGTCAAGGCAAGTCCAAGCTGTCGGAAGAGAAAAAGACCAAAATAGCCCTATGGTCTATTGTCGTCATTCCCATGTTGTGTATAGGATTGTTTCTGGTACTGGTGCTTTGGGGCAACAAAGGCGCAAGCTATGAGATTTCAAGCGATTGCATCCAGGTGAAGGGTGGGGGATACCATGCCACGATTCCCGTTACAGAGATTGCCTCAGACACCATATTGGGACATTGGCCGCCGGTCGCCTTGCGCACCAACGGCATGTCGACCAACAAGGTGAACATGGGGCATTTCCGCTTGAAGAGTGGCGAGAACTGCATGATGTTCGTCCATGAAGACGGCGGCCCAGTGCTGGAACTGCGCACCACTGATGGAGGGCTGTATTATCTGAATTGCGCTAAGGAGGAAGAAACGCTTGAGATGATAGAACAAGTGAAAGCATTGGAGAGATAAGCTATGGCCAAGGAAAAAGACAATAGCACGAGTAACAAGACCTTCCTGCTTCGCGTGGATGCCGAGACGATGGAGGCTGTGGAGCTATGGGCTGCCGACGAGTTCCGCTCCGTCAACGGCCAGCTGCAGTGGATCATCGCCGAGGCGTTGAAAAAGAGCGGACGGAAAAAGAAATGATTCGGCATTATGGATTCGGAAATATTGATTATGATTCTCGTTGCCATCTTCCACCTCATACAAGCTGTGGTTGGAGGATTAATAGCCATCCATCGTGGTAAAACATTTTGGATTTGGCTTGTCGTTTGCATCCTGATACCCTTTCCGTTAGGATGGATTTGGATGTTTATGGGTACAAAAGACGATTTTATGCCGTGAATTTTGTAAATCAACAAGTTATGAAAACTAAAATCTGCTTTGTAATTCTATTTTTGTCTTGCTTTGTCGGGACATCGTATGCACAGATAGAGGGCTATTGGAAAGGCCAACTCGATTTAGGTGTCCAAAAGCTGGAAGTGGCTTTTGACATCAAAGCGGCTGAGAATGGCTTTTCTGCCACATTGGATGTGCCGGCACAAGGCGCGTCTGATATTCCTGTGGATGAGACCGTGTTTCAAGACAACCATTTGCAATTGACCATGAAGGCGATGGGGGCCTCCTATTCAGGGACATTGAATGAAGGCCGCATCGAAGGTGAATTCACACAACGCGGCATGACTTTTCCTCTGAATCTCGAAAAAGGGGAGAGGGAATCCCAGCGAGCTCGTCCTCAAGATCCTCAACCGCCTTTCGATTATCGCATTGAAGAGGTGAGTTTCGTTAATGAAAAAGAAGGCAATACCTTGACGGGTACCTTGACTATTCCAACAGGTAACGGCCCGTTTCCGGCCATGGTGCTCGTTTCGGGCAGCGGACAGCAGAACCGCGACGAGGAGTTAATGAACCACCGTCCCTTCTGGGTCATCGCGGACTATTGCGCCATGCATGGCGTGGCCGTTTTGCGCTACGACGACCGTGGCATGGGCGCCTCGACAGGCGAGGTGGAGGACGCCACATCCCTGGATTTCTCCTACGATGCCGAGGCGGCCTTCGACTTCCTCCGTAAACAAAAGCACATTGATGCTAAGCGTGTCGGCATTTTGGGTCACAGTGAGGGAGGAGTCATCAATTTCATGGTGTCGGCACGTCGTCCCGAAGTGGCGTTTTTGGTTTCTTTGGCTGGCCCTTCCGTGAACGGCATTGAAGTGCTTAAGGCACAAGGCGAAGCCATCTATCGCGCCCAAGGTCTGTCCGAGGAAGCCATTGCCTTTAGCAGTGCGACAAACAACCAGTTGTACGGCATCATCGAGGAATCCGAGAGTAGGGAAGAGGCCGACAGCCAGTTGCGCCAGCTGGTGAAAGGCTGGGGCTACAACGAGGAACTGACCGAGCGGACCGTCGGTGAGCTTGCTTCGCCATGGATGTACTATTTTCTGAAATATGACCCCACCGAGGCCATTGTGAAGACCACTTGTCCTGCTTTGCTGCTCAACGGCTCGAAGGACATGCAAGTCATCGCCTCACAGAATATGCCTAGCTATGAGAGAATCATCGCTGAACATGGCAAGACCAACCTCACGCTTCGCGAATTGCCCGACCTGAACCACCTCTTCCAGCATTGCGAGACGGGTTCTCCCAACGAGTATTTTGAAATCGACGAAACCATTTCGCCTGAGGTGTTGGAAATGATAGTGGGATTTGTAAAATCGGTTGGGAAATAATACAGAATCCAAGGCTGAAAAAATCGATTTGATTTGCAATATAATGTACCCCAGAATTGAGAGCATGAGTTAAGGTGAAAAATGAGTAGTTTTGCAGGGAATAAAAACATTAGGGAAAATGACAACAAAACGAAGGAAATTCACGAACAAATTCAAGGCCATGGTTGCCTTGGCTGCGATAAGGGAGCAAAAGACATTGGCCGAGCTGTCGAAGGAGTTCGAGGTAAGCCCCAACCAGATATCACAGTGGAAGCAGGAGGCGATAAGGAACATGGAGAAGGCGTTCGGCGGCAAGGGAGACGAGAAGAGCGAGGATGACGAGAAGTCGATAAGGAAGTTGCGGGAGAAGGTCGGCGAGCTGACCATCGAGCGGGATTTTTTCGAGGATGCCTGCAAGCGTTTAGGCCTGACATGAAGAAGAAGAGGACGCTTGTGCAAAAAGGGCGGAAGGGTCTAAGCATACGGAAACAATGAAAGCTTTTGGGCATCAGCGGCAACGCCGTCTACTACAAGCCCAAGGGCGAAAGACCAGAAAACGAAGAAGCGATGAAGAAGATGGACAGGTTCTATATGGAACACCCCACGGCGGGCGCGAGGACGATGCGTCAGCACCTGCTCGACGAGGGCCTGCATCTCAACCTGAAGCGGATCCGCAGGCTGATGAGAAAGATGGGGATAGATGCCATCTACCCAATCAGGTCGTTGAGCAAGGCGGGGAAGGCGTCCTACATCAAGCCATACCTGCTTCGCAACCTGAAGGTCACGCGCCCCAACCAGGTCTGGTCGATAGACATAACCTATGTCCCGATGGCACATGGTCACATGTACCTGGTGGCCATCATAGACGTGTTCAGCCGCCGCATCCTGTCGTGGAAGCTGGGCAACACTTTGGACGCATCGGAGTCTGTTGAGGTCCTCCAACAGGCGATTGCGCGGTTCGGAACCCCTGAGATCATCAACTCCGATCAGTGGAGCCAGTACACGAGCGGGCTGTGGGCCGAAGCCTGCGGGAATACTATGAAAGTCAGCATGGATGGTCGCGGACGCGCGAAGGACAACATCTGGATTGAGCGCTTCTGGCGTACCATCAAACGCGAGTACATCTACCTGAATCCTTGTGATAACGCCATTGAGTTGCGGAAGGGAATTGAGAAGTTCATGCAGTATTACAACCCTGAACGGCACCATCAGGGCATTGACAACGAAATCCCGGAGCGCAAATACGAAAACAACAAATTATTAATCCGTACCCATGAAGCTGCTTGATGTTTCACTTTAATTCACTATATTTGCAGT